>ENA-UOUL01000022-UOUL01000022.1-bioreactor-metagenome-genome-assembly--contig:-NODE-22-length-223486-cov-8.743287_pt1 | contig 223486 bp, 211 predicted proteins | sample MGYA00249838_ERZ747220 | MGnify/ENA primary metagenome ERZ747220 (study PRJEB28778, sample SAMN05720191) | bioreactor metagenome | isolation source: Anaerobic biogas reactor | place: USA:Washington... | reverse complement strand
AATACGTTCCCGGGCCTTGTACACACCGCCCGTCAAGTCACGAAAGTCGGTAACACCCGAAGCCGGTGGCCCAACCCCTTGTGGGAGGGAGCCGTCGAAGGTGGGACTGGTGATTGGGACTAAGTCGTAACAAGGTAGCCGTACCGGAAGGTGCGGCTGGATCACCTCCTTTCTAAGGAGCAACAACCCTGGCCAGCTTCGCTGGCGGGGGTGGTTTGGTTTTGCACGGACGAGTGTTCCGTGGGACCGAGCTCTGGGTGGAACATCGATTATGGTGCCCGCGCCTTCGTGTGCCGGCCTGGTCAGTACGACCCCACGTGTGGGGTGTGGAACGCCGGGGTTGGTGGACGGGGTGTGGGTGTGACACGTTGTTGGGTCCTGAGAGATCGGGCCCCACCAGTTGCTCCCTGTTGGGGGGTGGTTGGTTGGGTTTGGTAGCTCTGGACGGGGCCCTGGTGGCGCTCATACCGCCGCAGCCGTGCATGGACGTTGTTCGTGTGGTTGTGGTTGGTGGGTGTTGTTGGGGGTTTCTGTTTGTGTTTTGAGAACTGCACAGTGGACGCGAGCATCTTTGTGGCTTTAAGTTTTTAAGTGCACATGGTGGATGCCTTGGTACCAGGAACCGAAGAAGGACGTAGGAATCTGCGATAAGCCTCGGGGAGTCGATAACCAGACATTGATCCGAGGATTTCCGAATGGGGAAACCCGGCTGGCTTCATCGCCAGTCACTCTCACCTGAATATATAGGGTGGGTAGAGGGAACGTGGGGAAGTGAAACATCTCAGTACCCACAGGAAGAGAAAACAACATGTGATTCCGTGAGTAGTGGCGAGCGAAAGCGGAAGAGGCTAAACCGCGGGTGTGTGATAGCTGGCAGGCGTTGCACTCGTGGGGTTGTGGGGTCTTTCTTCTCATCACTGTCATGATGGGCGGGAGTAAGAAATCGGTGCATTAGTCGAAATGGTCTGGAACGGCCTGCCGTAGTGGGTGAGAGTCCCGTAGACGAAAATGTGCCGACTCTCGTGGGAGATACCCAAGTAGCACCGGGCCCGTGAAATCCGGTGTGAATCTGTCGGGACCACCCGATAAGCCTGAATACTCCCTGGTGACCGATAGCGGACTAGTACCGTGAGGGAAAGGTGAAAAGTACCCCGGGAGGGGAGTGAAATAGTACCTGAAACCGTGCGCTTACAATCCGTCAGAGCCTGTGAGTGACTTGTTCACTGCGGGTGATGGCGTGCCTTTTGAAGAATGAGCCTGCGAGTTAGTGGCATGTCGCGAGGTTAACCCGTGTGGGGTAGTCGTAGCGAAAGCGAGTCCGAATAGGGCGGTGTAGTGGCATGTTCTAGACCCGAAGCGGAGTGATCTACCCATGGCCAGGGTGAAGCGACGGTAAGACGTCGTGGAGGCCCGAACCCACTTAGGTTGAAAACTGAGGGGATGAGTTGTGGGTAGGGGTGAAAGGCCAATCAAACTCCGTGATAGCTGGTTCTCCCCGAAATGCATTTAGGTGCAGCGTCGCGTGTTTCACTCTGGAGGTAGAGCTACTGGATGGCCGATGGGCCCTACAAGGTTACTGACGTCAGCCAAACTCCGAATGCCAGGGTGTGAGAGCGCGGCAGTGAGACTGCGGGGGATAAGCTTCGTAGTCGAGAGGGAAACAGCCCAGATCGCCGGCTAAGGCCCCTAAGCGTGTACTAAGTGGAAAAGGATGTGGGATCGCTGAGACAACCAGGAGGTTGGCTTAGAAGCAGCCACCCTTGAAAGAGTGCGTAATAGCTCACTGGTCAAGTGGTTCTGCGCCGACAATGTAGCGGGGCTCAAGTACACCGCCGAAGCCGCGGCACTCACACAACACCTCGGAAGGGTTACGGTCTTTCCGGCAGTGGTGTGGGTGGGTAGGGGAGCGTCGTGCAGCCGTGGAAGCAGCAGCGTGAGCTAGTTGTGGAGGCTGTGCGAGTGAGAATGCAGGCATGAGTAGCGAAAGACGAGTGAGAAACTCGTCCGCCGAATGACCAAGGGTTCCTGGGGCAGGTTAATCCGCCCAGGGTGAGTCGGGACCTAAGGCGAGGCCGACAGGCGTAGTCGATGGACAACGGGTTGATATTCCCGTACCCGTGTGAACGCGCCCAGTGGTGAATCATCGGTACTAACCGTCCAAATGCTGAGCCGGCACCTTCGGGTGTGGTGAGGTTGCTGCGCGGGACCTTCGGTGTAGTAGTCAAGCGATGGGGTGACGCAGGAAGGTAGCTGGGCCAGGTGGTGGATTACCTGGTGTAAGCCGGTAGGGCGGGACATAGGTAAATCCGTGTCTCATGTGCCTGAGAGGTGATGCGTACCCGTTGAGGGGAATTCAGTGATCCTATGCTGTCGAGAAAAGCCTCTAGTGAGTTTTCACACGGCCCGTACCCCAAACCGACACAGGTGGTCAGGTAGAGAATACCGAGGCGATCGAGAGAACTGTGGTCAAGGAACTCGGCAAAATGCCCCCGTAACTTCGGGAGAAGGGGGACCTGATCTGGTGATGGAATGTGCTTCCGGAGCTGGGTTGGGTCGCAGAGACCAGAGAGAAGCGACTGTTTACTAAAAACACAGGTCCGTGCGAAGTCGTAAGACGATGTATACGGACTGACGCCTGCCCGGTGCTGGAAGGTTAAGAGGACCGGTTAGTGGCTTTCGGGCTGCGAAGCTGAGAATTTAAGCCCCAGTAAACGGCGGTGGTAACTATAACCATCCTAAGGTAGCGAAATTCCTTGTCGGGTAAGTTCCGACCTGCACGAATGGCGTAACGACTTCTCTGCTGTCTCGACCACAGACTCGGCGAAATTGCATTACGAGTAAAGATGCTCGTTACGCGCGGCAGGACGAAAAGACCCCGGGACCTTCACTATAGCTTGGTATTGGTGTTCGGTTCGGTTTGTGTAGGATAGGTGGGAGACTGTGATGCGGGCACGCCAGTGTTCGTGGAGTCGTTGTTGAAATACCACTCTGATCGTATTGGATGTCTAACCTCGGGCCCTGATCGGGTTCAGGGACAGTGCCTGGTGGGTAGTTTAACTGGGGCGGTTGCCTCCCAAAATGTAACGGAGGCGCCCAAAGGTTCCCTCAGCCTGGTTGGCAATCAGGTGTTGAGTGTAAGTGCACAAGGGAGCTTGACTGTGAGACTGACAGGTCGAGCAGGGACGAAAGTCGGGACTAGTGATCCGGCACCGGCATGTGGAAGCGGTGTCGCTCAACGGATAAAAGGTACCCCGGGGATAACAGGCTGATCTTCCCCAAGAGTCCATATCGACGGGATGGTTTGGCACCTCGATGTCGGCTCGTCGCATCCTGGGGCTGGAGTAGGTCCCAAGGGTTGGGCTGTTCGCCCATTAAAGCGGCACGCGAGCTGGGTTTAGAACGTCGTGAGACAGTTCGGTCTCTATCCGCCGCGCGCGTTAGAAACTTGAGGAAGGCTGTCCCTAGTACGAGAGGACCGGGACGGACGAACCTCTGGTGTGCCAGTTGTTCCGCCAGGAGCATGGCTGGTTGGCTACGTTCGGAAGGGATAACCGCTGAAAGCATCTAAGCGGGAAGCCTGTTCCAAGATGAGGTTTCTCACCCCCGTTGAGGGGGTAAGGCCCCCGGCAGATCACCGGGTTGATAGGCCAGAACTGGAAGCGCAGTAATGTGTGGAGGTGACTGGTACTAATAGGCCGAGGTCTTACCACGAAGGTGTTACGCGTCCACTGTGCGGTGTCTGAGACAACATGCACATCGATTCTTTGCTGTCCCTGGTGTGGGGTGGTGGGGGGTGGGTGCGTGAGGTTTCGTAGAGTTACGGTGGTTATAGCGGCAGGGAAACGCCCGGTCCCATTCCGAACCCGGAAGCTAAGCCTGTCAGCGCCGATGGTACTGCACTCGTCAGGGTGTGGGAGAGTAGGACACTGCCGAACACCCGTTCCGGAGAGGGGACCCACTGTGTGGGTCCCCTCTCCGTGTTTGTGTGGGGTTGTTGCGGGTGGGGTGTGTTGGTGCGGTGGTATCAGCTGTCGCGGGGAGTTGCGGCGTCCGCGGGAACCCGACGAGACCGGTGTGTACGGTGGCTCGCGTCCGAGGTCACCCTTCGGTGATCGACGGTCGGTCGGTGCCGAGCGGGGGAGCCGGCATCGGCGGCAGTTCGGGGACCGTCAGCCACTCGTCCCACAGCGACCGCAGCGATGTGTCGGAGAATCGTGCCGCCAGGTCGGTGAACTGCTCGGTGGTGACGTTGTCGTGCCGGTGCTCGGCCGTCCACGTGCGCAGCAGCGTGAAGAAGGAGTCGTCGCCGAGACGCGAGCGCAACGCGTGCACGGTGAGCGCGCCGCGCTTGTAGATGCGATCGTCGAACATGTCGACCGGCCCCGGATCCCCGACCACGATGTCGCGGGGTTTACCGACGAGACCCGAATACGCCTGCTCCGCGAGGTGATGCGCGGTGGGACCGCCGGAGTTCTCCGACCACAGCCACTCGGCGTAGCACGCGAAACCCTCGTGCAACCAGATGTCCCGCCACCGACGCAGGGTGAGGCTGTTGCCGAACCACTGGTGCGCGAGTTCGTGCGCGACGAGTCGCTCCTCGCTGCGCGTTCCGTCGCAGAAGTTGGCACCGAAGACCGACAGCCCCTGCGCTTCGAGCGGGATCTCGAGGTCGTCGGCCGTGACGAGAGCGGTGTAGTGGGCGAACGGATACGGGCCGAACAGGCGGGTGAACACCTCGAGCATCTGCTTCTGCCGCCCGAAGTCCCTGTCGAAGTTCGCGCGCAGCCGCGGCGGGTGCACCGCATACTGGGGCACCGGCGACGACGCGACCTTGCGGAACTCGTAGTGACCGATCTGCACGGTCGCGAGATAGGTCGACATCGGTTCGGGCTGCTCGTACACCCACGTGGTGCGGCTGGATTTCGTCGTCTTCTTCAGCAGGGTGCCGTTCGCGACCGCCAGGAACGGCGCATCGGTGGTGATACTGATCCGGTACGTGGCCTTCGACCCCGGATGGTCGTCGCAGGGGAACCAGGTGGGTGCGCCGTTGGGTTGGCTCGCGACCAACGACCCCTCGCCGAGTTCCTCCCACCCGACATCGCCCCACATGGTGTTCCGCGGCGCGGGCGAACCCGAGTAGTGGACCGCGAACGTGAGCACCGCGCCGGTGGGGATCGTCGCGGCCGGCGTGATCGTCAGTTTGTCGTCCCGGTGCACGTACTTCTGCGGGCGCCGTCCGTTGACCGTCACCTTCGCCACACGCATCGTGCTCGTCAGGTCGAGTGCGAACTTGTTCCGGACATCGGTGGCGGTGGCGATGACGGTGGCGCGTGCTTCCAACCGGTTCGCGGTGACCTTGTAGTTCAGATCCAGCTCGTAGCGCGAGACTCGGTAGCCCCGATTGCCGCTGGTCGGTAGATACGGATCGAGCGGCCGGTCGGGGCCGAGCGGGGCCACTGGTCTCGCCGCCTTGAGCGGCTTCACCGCGCCGACCAATCGCCCGGACGTGTCCACGGCGCGATGGGATTTCCCTGCCAGTGGGTGGACGGGGGGACGACGTCGCCGCGCATCACCAGGGAGGCCGGTCCGACTGTCGCGCCGGCTCCGATCCCCGATGCGGGCAGCGCGACGCATTGCGGGCCGAGCGTCGCTCCGGCTTCGAGGGTCACGGTGTCCATGGACATGATCCGATCATGGAACAGATGTGTCTGCACCACACACCCCCGTTCCACCGTCGCGCCGTCGCCGAGCGTGACCAGGTCGGCCTCCGGCAGCCAGTAGCTCTCGCACCACACGCCGCGGCCGATTCGGGCACCGAGCGCACGCAACCACAGATTCATCCCGGCGGTGCCGGTCGCAGCCCGCGCGAACCACGGCGCGGCGACCGTCTCGACGAACGTGTCGGAGACCTCGTTGCGCCACACGAACGAACTCCACAGAGGGTGTTCTTCCTGGCCGATCCTGCCGACGACCAGCCATTTCGCCGCGACGGTGACGGCACACGCGATCGCCCCCGCAACCATGAGGACCAGGCCGCTCAGCAGCGCGGCCGGTAGGTAGCCGAGGTGCGATGCGAGTGTGTTGAGAGCGAACAGAACGCCGAGGCCGATGCCGTACGTGACGATCATCGGGACGAGACGGAACGTCTCGACGAGACCGCGTGCCGCCTTGAGCCGGAAGGTCGGTTCGAAGGTGCGGCTCGAATCGGACTCGCCCGCGGTGCGGCGTAACCGCACCGGCGGGCTGCCCAGCCACGACGACCCCGATTTCGCCTTCTCGGGGGCCGCGGACAACACCGCGACCAGGCCGTGCTTGGGGACGCGCCGCCCCGGTGCGGCCATCCCCGAGTTACCGAGGAATGCGCGTTTGCCGACCTTCGCGCGGGAGATGAACAGCCAGCCACCGCCGAGTTCGTACGACGCGACCATGGTGTCGTCGGCGAGGAACGCGCCGTCGGCCACCTTCGTGAACTTCGGCACCATGAGCACCGTCGACGCCTCGACGTCCTTGCCGATGTCGGCGCCGAGGATCCGTAGCCAGACGGGTGTGAGCATCGATGCGTACAGCGGGAACAGGAACGTGCGGGACGTGTCCATGAGCCGTTCCGTGGCCCACACCTGCCAGCCCACCCGGCTGCGTACCGGATGCCAGCCCTCCGTCATGCCGATCGACAGCAACCGGACGACGGCGACGGTCAGCACCGCGAACACGAACATCGTGAGCAACCCTGCCGCCGGCAGCATCGTCAGCGACCGGCCGACGGCATCACCGACCGTGACGGTGTCGCGCACCCACCACACGAGCAGCGCGACACCGGCCCCGATCGACACGATGGGCAGGCCCGCCAACAGCACCGAGGTCAGACCGAACACGGGCACCCAGCGCCGGCCTCGTGGCGGATCCTGCGACGGCCAGGGCTGGTCGGCCTTGCCGGACTTGCGTGCCGGGGAGCCCGCCCAGCGCTGTCCCGCCTTGACCCGACCGAAAACCGCGGATCCGGCCTCGACCTCGGCGTTCTTGCCGATGCGGGTACCCGGCGCCAGGAACGACCGGGCGCCCACGGACGCGCCCGCACCCACCCGGATCGTGCCGATGTGCACCCTGTCGCCGTCGACCCAGTATCCCGACAGGTCGACCTCCGGTTCGATGGAGCAACCGTCACCGAGCTCGAGCATGCCCGTCACCGGCGGCAGGCTGTGCAGATCGACGCCGCGGCCCACCTTCGCGCCGAGTGCCCGAGCGAAGTTCCTCATCCACGGAGCTCCCGACAGGTTGCATGCACCGGATGCCTCGGCGAGACGCACGGCCGTCCACAGACGCAGGTGCACCGAGCCGCCACGCGGATGCGTGCCCGGTGCCACTCCGCGTAGCAGCAGCCTGGCCCCGGCCACGGCGATCACCATCCGGCCGGGCGGTGCGAGGAACAGGGCGATGCCCCCGACGACCCACCACCACGACAGCGTCACCGTCCAGGGCACGTCGACGACCAGGGCGATGATGTTGTTGAGGATCGCGAGCCACGTGACCCACTGCAGACCGGTGAGCGTCGTCAGCGGCACGGTCGCGGCGATCTGAGCGAGCTGCGCGCGCAACGGAACCGGTCGGACCTCGCGCGGCGCCGCGGCCTCCGTGGGGGCGAGCTCATCGAGGTACACGGCGAGTGATCCGAGCCGAGGGTGATCGTAGAGTTCGGCGACCGTCATCTCCGGGTACCGTTCGCGCATCGCGGTGACCAGCTGCGCTGCCGAGAGGGACCCACCGCCGAGCTCGAAGAAGTCGTCGTCGGGGCCTTCGATGCGGGCTCCCAGTATCGACGTCCACAGTTCGGCGACCCACTCGGCGGTGGGGTCGAGCCCCAGCGCTTCGACGGATCCGGTGTCTGCGCCCGGCAGCGGCCACGGCAGCGCGTTGCGGTCGACCTTGCCGGACGTGCGGGTGGGCAGGTCGTCGACGAGAGCGAGACGCGGGACGAGGGCCGCCGGCAGTTGTTCGGAGAGTAGGTCGTGCGCCGAGGCCACGTCGAATCCGGGGTCGGTGGAGGCGATGTACCCGATCAGGACGGAGTGGCCCGCAGCGGTCTTGCGGACCGCGCACGCCCCACCGGCGACGCCGGGCAGGTTCTGCAGGGCGTTGTCGATCTCACCGAGTTCGATGCGGCGTCCGCCGATCTTCACCTGGTCGTCGGCCCGGCCCTGGAACAGGAGTCCGGCGCTGTCGAGGACCACGACGTCGCCGCTGCGATACGCCCGTTCCCATCCGAGGGTGGGCATGGGCGCGTACTTCTCGGCGTCCTTCGCCGGATCGAGGTAGCGGGCCAGGCCGACGCCGCCGATGACGAGCTCACCGGACTGACCTTCCTCGACGGGGTTCCCCGCTGCGTCGACGACGGCGAGATCCCACCCGTCGAGGGGCAGCCCGATGCGGATCGGTCCGGTGCCGTCCATCGGCGCGGCACACGCGACGACGGTGGACTCGGTCGGGCCGTACGTGTTCCACACCTCGCGTCCCGGTACGGCCAGTCGTTCCGCGAGGTCGGGTGGGCACGCCTCACCACCGAAGATCAGCAGGCGCACGGCGTCGAGGGCTTCCGCCGGCCACATCGCTGCGAGTGTGGGAACGGTGGACACGACACTGATCTCGCGGGAGATCAGCCACGGACCGAGATCCATGCCGGATCGGACCAGGGCGCGGGGTGCGGGTACGAGGCAGGCGCCGTGTCGCCACGCCAGCCACATCTCCTCGCACGATGCGTCGAAGGCCACCGACAGCCCGGCCAGCACCCGGTCGCCGGGAGCGAGCGGCTCGTCGCGGCAGAACATGCGTGCCTCGGCGTCCACGAACGCCGCCGCGTTGCGGTGGGTGACGGCAACGCCCTTGGGGGTTCCGGTGGATCCGGACGTGAAGATGATCCACGCGTCGTCGTCGGGTGTGGGTGCGCGCGTGACGGGGGTGTGTGCCGGAGGTGCGGTCCCGGGGCCGACCCCGGTGTCGGTGACGATCGCGGTGACCGCGGCTTCGGTGAAGACCAGTTCGGCGCGTTCGTCCGGGTCGTCTGCGTCGACCGGCACGTAGGCGGCACCGGCCGCGAGTACCGCCAGGATGGTGACGTACAGATCCTTCGATCCCGATGCCATCCGGACGCCCACCCGGTCGCCGGCGCAGACCCCCACCTCGGTCAGCGCGTGGGCCTCGGACCGGACCAGATCGACGAGTTCCGTGTAGGACAGGACGATCGTGCCGTCGTCGATCGCCGGCGCATCCGGGTGCGCGGCGGCGGAGGCGTGCAGTACGTCGATCAGCGTGCGCGGTGGTGGTGCGTACGCACCGCGCAGGAACACGTCGGGTACGTCCGACCGGCGGTGGTCGGGCGCGGGCTGAGCAGACAATCCTTCGGTCCTTCTCCTCGGTGGGCGTTCCGGTTTATCTCACGCTCGGGTTGACAATGGGTGAACATCCACGCGCGAGGCTCCCGGTGCGCCCGTCAAGGAAAGCACGACACTCGGGTTTTCGCAGGTGAGACCGCAGAAACGGGACGTCGCGCTCGGGAACTGTGACGCAGTCGACTTGACACGGTCCGCGACCGCTGCCATTGTCTTGCGCAGGTCATGAGTACCAGCGTCAAGCCCCGGCTCGCTGGTCGGCAACCCTCCACCGCGGTGGGGTGCTCCGGGTGACGACCTGGCTGCGATTTCCGAACCCGGACGCAGCAAGCGCGGACTCCGCCGGCGATCGAATCCTCGTCGACGTGGCGATCACCGACGGGTCCCCGACACGAGGGAACTGTCATGACTGCTGCACCGACCACCACCTGCATCGATGCGTTCGCCGCCGTCTCCGGTCGCGATCTGCGGGTCCCGCTGGTCCAGGGCGGTGACTGTACGTACGCGAACTTCGACTACGCCGCGAGCGCGCCGGCCCTTGCCGCGGTCGCCGACCGGATCAACGAGCTGCTGCCGTTCTACGCGAGCGTGCACCGCGGTGCGGGCTATGCATCGCGGATCTGCACGTCGACCTACGAGGATGCCCGCGGATCGGTCGCGCGGTTCGTCGGAGCCGACGACGACCAGGTGGTGGTGTTCACCCGCAACACCACCGACTCGCTGAATCTGTTGGCGAGTGCCGTACCCGGCGATGTCGTCGTTCTCGACGTCGAGCATCACGCGAACCTGCTGCCGTGGAAGAACTCCCGTGTCGTCGAGGCCGCAGATTCGGTGTCGGAGACGGTGTGGCGGATCGCGGTCGAACTCGAACGCGCACCGGCCGCGTTGCTGGCGGTGACGGGGGCGTCGAACGTCACGGGGGAGGTGCTGCCCATCGCCGAGCTCGCCGAACTCGCGCACGCGTGCGGCGCCCGGATCCTCGTCGACGGTGCGCAACTGGTACCGCACCGTCGCGTCGACCTGACCGACCTGGGTGTCGACTACCTCGCGTTCTCCGGGCACAAGCTGTACGCGCCGTTCGGCGCGGGTGCGCTGGTGGGGCGCCGGGACTGGCTGGACGAGGCGGAGCCGTACCTCGCAGGGGGAGGTGCGGTGCGTCACGTCGCCGTGGACGAAGTCGAATGGGCTTGCGCCCCTGCCCGTCACGAGGCGGGATCACCCAACGTCCTCGGTGTCGCGGCGCTCGCCGCAGCGTGCGACACCCTCGCCGGTCTCGATCGTGAGGCGGCCGCCCACCACGAGAAGGCTCTGTGCGCCAGGCTCGTCGAGGGGCTTCGTGACACCACGGGTGTCGAGTTGCTGCGCCTGTGGACCGATTCGCCCGACTGCGTCGGGATCGTGACCTTCACGGTCGCCGGATACGAGCCCGGTGAGGTGGCGTCGTACCTGTCGGCGGAACACGGAATCGGTGTTCGTGACGGGCGGTTCTGCGCGCACCCGCTGCTCGACCGGGTCGGGCTGTCCGGTGGCGCGGTCCGGGCCTCGCTGGGGCTGGGCAGTTCCTCCGGAGATGTGGATCGGCTGGTGTCGGCGTTGCGTCGGCTCGTCGAGGACGGTGCCGGTTGGTCGTACACGAAGGCGGACGGGGCGTGGGGGCCGTCGCCCGAGACCCGTCCGGGACTCGCACCGGCGGAGGACGGCGCGGGTACGTCGCCCTGCGTCTGAGCGACGCCGACCTCGGGTGGTCGACAGTGCCCGATCGGCTGCGTAGGGTATCGGGTATGGCTGCACACACCCCGACCCGCGTGTCCTCGTGGTGCCGCCGCCATGTCGATCTGTGCCGCACCGCATCGGGCTGCTGTACGCGCTGAGTGGTTCCTCGTCTCCAGTCGGACTTCGCCGCACATGTGCGGTTTCTCGAGGGGAAAACTCATGCCCTACATCACTTCTCCAGTCGATGCCGTGTGGCGGCCACTGCGGGTGGCCGTCGAACTCGACGATCGCACCGGGGCTGCCTACTGGGCCGATCTCACGGTGGGTGCCGACGGTGCCGGACCGCTCGACCTCGGCGTCGATCCGCCGTCGGTGATCCGCGTGCGCGCCTCGGATCTGCGTGAGGCACGGCGCATTCGCGACCGGATCCGCGACGAGGCGTCCGAGGACGGGCGTGATCCCGACTCGCTGACCGTGCTCGTCGACATCGATGTGGTCGTCGACCACGACGCGCGTGTGGCGCGTCGCCGTGCGCAGTCGGAGTGGCGTCACCGCGGTGGGGTCGACTCGCTGTCGTACGTCGGAACGCCGAAGGGATTGGCGGGGTTGCTCGCCGACATCCATGCCGTGCGTGTCGCCGACGGTGTCACCCTCGTCTCGTCGCCGGTGCCGTTCGCGCTCGAACACCTCGTGGACGGCACGCTGCCGATGCTCCGTGCGCGCGGGCTGCTGGACGTCTCACCCGCGGTGGGCGAACTCCGGCGTAGGTTCGCCCACGTCGGCACGAAGGCCGCCCTCGCATCGTGACGAACTCCCGCGCATCTGTGATCTGAATGAATGGTGAAGCGGAGCAACGATTCCGGTGTCGTTGCTCCGCCCCACCGTCGTGTGCCCCGCCGTCATGCGATCCGGCGTGACGGGATGCCGGGGTTGACTGTCGTGTGGGTGCTGACGCCCGGAATCAGGTCGTGCGCGGTCTCGCGGAGAACGTCGGCGAGGGTCGCCAGGTCGGCAGCGGTACCGAGGCCTGTCTGTGAGATCTCGACCACCAGAACGAGTTCGGTGTCGGATGCGGGGGTGTGCTCGGGTGAGGTCATGGGTGTGCTCCGGTGTGGAGTGGCGGGATGTGGCGGGTCGCGGCGCGGATCAACGCGCGCACAGCGACGAGCGGGTGCGGCACAGGTCCACATGCCTGCGGCTCCACACTCGAAAGGCCATGCGTTGCAGTGTAGCCGAGTTCGACGCGCGGTGTGGTGTCCGCCGGGTCGGGGCGGATGGCCCCCGCCCGCGGAACGTCGACCCGCGAGAGCCGGAACGGACGCCGTTCCGAACCGAGGTCGGTGATCGGGCTCAGTCGACGTCGACGTCGATCCCGGCGGTGATGCGCAGCAGTTCCGGGAACGACGTGCGGAACAGGGTGCCGGGGCATCCGCCGGACGCCCACAGCACGGGGAATCGGGCGAGGGCGCGATCGAGATAGGTGGGCAGGTTGGTCGGGTGTCCGACCGGGGCGATCGATCCGGTCGGTTGTCCGGTGACCTCGACGGCGAGATCCTCCGGTGCCACGGTGAGGATCCCGTCGAGGCGGGCCGCGGTGTGCTCGAGGTGCGGCGGGTGGGCGCCGGAGACGAGCAGGAGCACCGGATCGTCGTCGAGGAGATACACGCGGGCCTCGACGATCGCGCCGACGTCGGCGTGGACCGCGGCCGCTGCCAGGCCGGGGGTGTCCACCGGTGTCGGGTGCGCCAGGATCAGTCCGTGATGGCCGCGCGCGATGAGCGTGTCGGCCACGTGGGTTGCGTTCGGATGCAGCGACCTGGACATGCCGCCAGCCTAGGGAGATCCGTGCCCGGTGTGGTCCGAATCGAGCGGTCGTCGATCGGTCAGGGCGTGGGTCGCGTCGGCGTAGGCATCGGTGGCCGCGGTGAAGTAGCGGAGGACGCCGCGCAGTTCGTCGGCCGTGAGGGAGTCCAGAGTCTCGCGGATCGGTTCGCGCACGAGGTCGAGTGCGTGTTCCAGTCGGGGAGGGAGCACACCGGTGTGGGCGATGACGGTGCGTCGTCGGTCGTCGGCGTCGGTGGTCCGCCGGACGAGTCCGTGCGCCTCGAGGCGGTCGACCAGCCGGGTCGTGGCGCCGGTCGACAGGCCGAGTCGTCGCGCGAGTTCACCGTTGCCGAGGGGCCCGTCGAGTTCGAGCAGATTGCTCGCCTGGTAGTCGACGGCGCCCAGTCCGATGCTCTCCGCCGCCGCGTGGTGGAAGAGGAGATTCGAGGCGAGATACGTCCGGTACCGGTGCTTCTGTGACGGTTGCTCTTGCGCACCATTTGCGTCCATGCAACTATTTCTATCATGCAACAGAATCTCGAACGTGCGCTGCAACGCATGGTCGATGCGTGGGATGCGGGAGATCCGGGTCGGTACGCGGCGGAGTTCACCGCCGACGCGACGTACGTGACCTTCCTGGGGTCCGTGTCCCGGGGGCGCGACCAGATCGAACGCGACCATGTCGACGTACTGCAGAAATGGCAGCGCGGGAGTCGCATGCGTATGGAGATCCGGAGTGTCCGGATGCTCGACGACGACACGGCGATCGTCGTTGCCGAGGGCGGGGTCGGAAAGAAGCGCACGATCGCGCTGGACAAGGTCCAGACGTTCGTGTTCCGTCGCGACGGGGACGGGCGGTGGTCGTGCGCGGCCTTCCAGAACACGAAGAAGAAAGCGCTCGCGCTGTGGGTTCTGCGTCTCGCGGACCGACGCGCGAAGCGGTGAGTGGAGTATCACCGCGCGGCGCGCGCGTCAGATATTACTCTTGAGTAATGACTGAGAATTCTCGCTGGAACGCCTTCACCGTCGAGCGTACCGGCCACGTGGCCCAGGTCACGCTCATCGGGCCGGGCAAGGGCAACGCCATGGGCCCCGACTTCTGGACCGAACTGCCGCAGATCTTCGCCGAACTCGACGCGGATCCCGACGTCCGTGCCGTCGTACTCGCCGGTGCCGGCAAGCACTTCTCGTTCGGACTCGATCTGCAGTCGATGGCGGGTGATCTCGCGCCGGTGCTCGGCAGCGACGCGAAGGCGCGCGTGCGCACCGACTTCCACGCACTCATCCGCCGAATGCAGGCCGCGATCACCGCGGTCGCCGACTGCCGGAAGCCGGTCGTCGCGGCGATCCAGGGGTGGTGCATCGGAGGTGGCGTCGATCTCATCACCGCCGCCGACATCCGCTACGCGAGCGCAGACGCGAAGTTCAGTGTCCGTGAGGTCAAGGTCGCGATGGTCGCCGACGTCGGCACCCTCGCTCGTCTCCCGTTGATCATCGGTGACGGACATGTCCGTGAACTGGCCCTCACCGGCAAGGACATCGACGCCGCGCGCGCCGAGAAGATCGGTCTGGTCAACGACGTCCACGCGGATGCCGACGCGGTACTCGCCGCGGCCCACGCGACCGCCGCCGAGATCGCCGCGAACCCGCCTCTGGTCGTCCACGGAATCAAGAACGTTCTCGACCACAGCCGGTCGGCACGGGTCGACGACAGCCTGCGTTACGTGTCGGCGTGGAACGCCGCGTTCCTCCCGTCGAACGACCTCACCGAAGCCGTCCAGTCGATCTTCGAGAAGCGCCCCGCGGAGTTCACGGGCGAGTGACACCGCCGGGGGCTCCGCCCCCGGACGAGCGAAGGGTACGTCCGATCGATCCGATCGATCGGACGTACCCTTCGCTCAGGAAAACGGGGGAAACGGCAGGAAACGGCGGATGCCCCCCGCGGGGTCAGTGCCCGCTGTTCTTCAGACGCTCCACCGACGCGGTGTACTCGGCCTCTGCCTCGGCACGACCGGCCCAGTCCGCGGCCTCGACGTGCTTGCCGGGCTCGAGGTCCTTGTAGTGGACGAAGAAGTGCTTGATGGCGTCGAGTTCGAACTGCGGGACGTCGGTGATGTCCTGGATGTGATCCCACCGCGGGTCACCCGCCGGAACGGCCAGCACCTTGTCGTCGCCGCCGGCCTCGTCGACCATCTTGAACATGCCGACCGGGCGCGCCTCGACGATCACACCCGGGTACACCGACTCCGGCAGCAGAACCAGGCAGTCCAGCGGATCGCCGTCCTCACCGAGGGTGTTCTCGATGTAGCCGTAGTCGGCGGGGTAGCCGAACGACGTGTAGAGGTAGCGGTCCAGCTTGACCCGACCGGTTTCGTGATCCACCTCGTACTTGTTGCGCTGCCCCTTGGGGATCTCGATGGTGACCTCGAACTCCACGCGTTGCCTCACTCGATCGTTGTGTTTCGCTCTGCCGACGCGCCGTCGCCGGGACGGCCGCATCTGCGGCGATGGTCGGGTCAGAGGATAACGGTCTCGGCGCTACGCTGTAGGACGCAGGTACCGGACCACCGGGGCTCCCCGCCGGGGACGCGCGAGTGGCGGATGCAGCGGAGGCGTGTTGGCGGGGCAGGACAAGACCAAGAAGCAGGGCGCGCAGGTTGCGCGTCGACGCCGGAGTTTCCGGATCCTGCTCGCGATCTGGGGTGCCGGTCTGCTCGCGCTCGTCGTCGGCGGCGCCTTCGCGGTGTACGACGTGCGCACCACCGCGAGCGCGGCGGTCGTGCCGGAACCGGCACCGGTCGTCGCGGATCCTCGCGTCACCGCGGTCACCGGCGCCGAACCCGCCCCGACCCCGCAGGGACTGGCCGCTGCGCTCGGCGCGGCCCTCGCGAATCCCGCGCTGGGTGAGTTCTCCGGGTCGATCACCGACACGACGACCGGGACCGTCCTGTGGCAGCGCGACGCCGACCGTCCGATGGTGCCCGCATCGACGACGAAGGTGCTCACGGCGGCGGCCGCGGTGCTCGCACTGCCCGCCGACCACCGGGTCGACACACGCGTCGTCCAGGGGGCGCGTCCCGGCGAGGTGGTTCTGGTCGGCGGTGGCGATCCCACCGTGACCGCACTGCCCGTCGGCACCGACGGGTTCTATCCCGGCGCCCCGCACATCGACGATCTGGCCCGGCAGATCCGGGACGCGGGAGTGCCCGTCGACACCGTGCTCGTCGACGTGGGTGCATACAGCGGCGACACCCTCGCGCGGGGCTGGTTTCCCGAGGACGTCGCCGGTGGATACATCGCCCCGCTCGAACCCGTCATGCTCGACGGCGCGCGATCCGATCCCGCGGCGGCGGAACCCCCGCGCAGCGCCACTCCCGCACTCGACGCCGGGCGAGCCCTCGCCGTCGCGCTGGGGGCCGACCCCGCGACCGTCGCGCTCGGCTCCGCCGCAGCCGGGTCCGCACCGTTGGCGACGGTGCAGTCGGCGCCGCTGCGCGACCGACTCGGCCAGATGATCGTGCACTCCGACAATGTGCTCGCCGAGGCGGTGGGACGGGAGGTGGCGGCTGCAACCGGTCGGCCGGTCTCGTTCACCGGTGCCGTCGACGGTGTGCTGGCCACCCTCGCGGACGCCGGTTTCGACACGACGGGAGTCGTCCTCCACGACGTCAGCGGGCTGTCCGTCGACAATCGGATCCCGGCGAGGCTGCTCGACGCGATCGTCGCCGCCGCCGCCGACCCGGACCGCAGCGATCTGCGTCCGCTGCTCGACGACCTGCCCGTCGCCGGCGCGACCGGCACCCTCGCCGACCGCTACGGTGCCGTCAACCGGGCCGGTGCCGGCTGGGTGCGCGCCAAGACCGGCACGCTCGATCTCGTCAGCGGTCTGACCGGATACGTCGTCGACGTCGACGGTCGGGTCCTGTCGTTCGCCCTCGTCTCCAACGAACGTCCCCCGCACGAGGCGCGTCCGGCGCTCGACGCGGTCGCCTCCGTCCTCCGCGGGTGCGGATGCCGATGAGCGGGACCGAGCGGGGACTGTCCGACGCGATCGACTGGCATGTCGCGGCGGACGTCGGCGCCCGTCTGGCCCGGCCCGGCCCTGCGATGTCCGATTACACGCGCGCTACGGCCCTCGCCGAACTGGCGTCCGCCGCCGAACGCGCGGAGGCCCCGGTACGCGAGTTGACGGGCCTGGGCGACCCGGGACACGTGCCGCCGCCCGCGCAGGTCGTGGACCGGGCCGCGTGGGTCCGCGCTGCAGCCGCGTCCATGTCCGATCTGACCGGCTCCGACGACAGCGGGTCGTGGGTCGCGAAGCCCGCGGGTGTGCAGGCCGGCGCGATGCTCGCGTATCTGTCCTCCGCGGTCCTGGGCCAGTACGACCCCTTCTCGCGGACGCTGCTGTTGGTCGCACCGAACGTCGTCGCCGTCGAACGCGCACTGAAGGTACCCACCGCGGATTTCCGGTTGTGGGTGTGCCTGCACGAGGTGACGCACCGGGTGCAGTTCGATCGGGCCCCGTGGATGGCCGACATGATGCGCGAATCCGCTGCGACCCTCGCCGATGCCGTCGACGAGCCGTTCACGACCGTCGCCGGTCGCCTCGTGACCGCGGTGCGCGACCTGCGCGGCGAGGACGGACCGGTCGGTCGCCGAGGAGTGCTCGGATTCGTGCGGACCCTGCAGGCGCAGCCGCAGCGCGAGGCCCTCGACCGGATGCTCGCGCTCGGCACGTTGCTCGAGGGCCACGCCGATCACGTCATGGACGCAGTGGGACCGTCGGTGGTCCCGTCCGTGGCCCGTATCCGCCGGGCATTCGACAATCGACGTCGACGAAGCAGCAATCCGGTGCACCGGCTCATCCGCGTCCTGCTCGGGATGGACGCGAAGATGGCCCAGTACGTGCACGGCAAGAGGTTCGTCGACACCGTCGTCGAGAAGGTCGGGATGGAGCGCTTCAACACGGTGTGGAGCAGTGCGGAGATGCTGCCGACCCTCCCCGAGATCGACGACCCGGACCTGTGGATCGCCCGGGTTCCGGGCTGAGCGTGTCCGCGCAGCCCGCACCCCTGCCGCCGGAGACTCCCGCCGTCCACCGCGTGCGTGTCGCGGTGCGTTCCTGGGTGGCGGCGCACGGTGTACGGGAGGTGACCGTCGCGTTGTCCGGCGGCGCGGACTCGGCAGCGCTGACCGTCGCGGCGGTCGCGGAGGCCGATGCGGTACACGCCGTGATCGTCGATCACCGACTCCAGGACGGCTCGGGTGAGGTCGCGGCGCGTGCCGCGGAGTTCGCGAGGGACCGCGGTTGCGTGTCCGCGACCGTCGTGGCAGTCGACGTCACGGGTGGGGGCGGGCCGGAGGCCGCGGCCCGCACCGCCCGCTATCGCGCACTGGACGAGAACCGGGCCGGACGCCCGGTCCTGCTCGGCCACACCCTCGACGATCAGGCCGAGTCCGTGCTGCTCGGTCTGGGGCGCGGGTCGGGCCCCCGGTCGATCCGCGGGATGGCCGAGTTCGACGACCCGTGGGGACGGCCCCTGCTGGGTGTGCGCAGGACGCAGACGCGGCAGATGTGCGCGGACCTCGGCTACCGACCGTACGAGGATCCGCACAACGCGGACCCGCGATTCACCCGGGTGCGCCTGCGCGCGGAGGTGTTGCCACTGCTCGAGGACGTGCTCGGCGGTGGGGTCGCGGAATCCCTGGCCCGAACGGCGGTGCAGTTGCGGGAGGACGGAGACGTCCTCGATGCCGACGCCGCCGCATTGCTCGAGGAGGCGCTCGACGCGGCTGCCTCCGGCACCGACTCCCACGGCGCGGGACCGGACATCGCCGTGCTGTCGGCGGCGCCGCCCGCGGTGCGTCGACGCGCGGTGCGCGCGTGGCTGCTGACTCGCGGCGCCACGGCACTGACGGACCGTTCGCTCCGCGCCGTCGACGAGTTGCTCGTGCGGTGGCGCGGGCAGGGGCCGGTCGCCGTCGGTCGCGGTCCGGAAGCGGGGACCCGGTTGGTCGTGATCCGGCGGCGTGGCACGCTGAGTACGGAGTTCGTCGCCCGTGCCGCTCGGACGACCGAGGGCTCGGACGACTGAGGGAAGGTAGGGACAAGTCGGTGTACGAGAACGACATAGCGTCGGTGTTGATCTCCGAGGAGCAGATCAGGAAGCGCACCGCGGAACTCGCGGAATCGATCGCGGCGCGATACCCGGTGGGTGCACCCGAAGGTGATCTGCTGCTCATCGGTGTTCTCAAGGGCGCGATCTTCTTCATGACCGACTTCGCGCGGGCCATGCCGATCCCCACCCAGATGGAGTTCATGGCCGTCAGTTCGTACGGTTCGTCGACCTCGTCGTCCGGTGTGGTGCGCATCCTCAAGGACCTCGACAAGGACATCGCGGGACGCAATGTGCTGATCGTCGAGGACATCATCGACTCGGGTCTGACCCTGTCCTGGCTCATCCGCAACCTGTCCACGCGCAACCCCGCGTCGCTCGAGGTGGTCACGCTGCTCCGCAAGCCGGAGGCGGTCAAGATCGACGTCGAGGTCGCCGATGTGGGATTCGACATCCCGGACGAGTTCGTGGTCGGCTACGGTCTCGACTACGACGAGCGGTACCGCGATCTGCCGTACATCGGCACGCTCGATCCGAAGGTCTACAACGGCGGATAGGGACGTTCCGATCGGCGGCGTCGCGTCGAGATCCGGGCGTGCGGGAACCATCCGGCCGGTTCCGTGCGTTGTGTGTCCGGGGTGGTCCACCGCGTGGCAGCGACAGGTCGTCGCCACGCGGTAACCTTGCTGTGCCTGTTCGATCACCTCGCGTGGCGGGGCGACCGAACCACCGCGTCGCACGCTCACGCTGCGGTGGGACGACCACACCGACGACCGCACTATCGAAAGGACCGGCCCGCGAGGCCGAACCTGTATGAACCGCAAGACAGTGTTCCGTAATCTGGCGATTGTCCTCGGCATCCTGTTGGTCATCTACGCCTTCAGCTACTTCGGTGACGACACCCGCGGATTCACGAAGGTCGACACCTCCGTCGCGATCGCGCAACTCGATGCCGACAATGTCACCGAGGCGCGGATCGACGATCGCGAGCAGCAGGTGCGGTTGTGGCTCGACAGCGGCAACGACGACACCGGCGGCAGCACCGAGATCATCGCGAAGTACCCGGCGTCGGCGTCCGAGCAGATCTTCGACAAGGTCGTCGCGTCCGGCGCCCAGTCGTTCGACACGCAGGTCACGCAGGAGAGCTGGTTGTCGTCGATCCTGCTGTTCGTCCTGCCGATGATCATCCTGCTCGGTGTGTTCTTCTTCGTCATGAGCCGCATGCAAGGTGGTGGTCGCGGCGGCATGATGGGCTTCGGCAAGTCCAAGGCGAAGCAGCTGTCGAAGGACATGCCGAAGACGACGTTCGCCGATGTGGCCGGCGCGAACGAGGCCGTCGAAGAGCTCTACGAGATCAAGGACTTCCTGCAGAACCCGTCGCGATACCAGGCGTTGGGCGCGAAGATCCCCAAGGGTGTCCTGCTGTACGGCCCGCCGGGGACCGGCAAGACGTTGCTGGCGCGCGCCGTCGCAGGTGAGGCCGGGGTGCCGTTCTTCACCATCTCCGGATCGGATTTCGTCGAGATGTTCGTCGGTGTCGGTGCCTCCCGCGTGCGCGACCTGTTCGAGCAGGCCAAGCAGAACTCGCCGTGCATCATCTTCGTCGACGAGATCGACGCCGTCGGTCGTCAGCGCGGCGCCGGTCTCGGCGGTGGTCACGATGAGCGTGAGCAGACCCTGAACCAGTTGCTGGTGGAGATGGACGGCTTCGGCGACCGGCAGGGGATCATCCTGATCGCCGCCACGAACCGGCCCGACATCCTCGACCCGGCACTGCTGCGCCCCGGCCGTTTCGACCGGCAGATCCCGGTGAGCAATCCCGATCTGGCCGGTCGGCGCGCGATTCTCGCGGTGCACTCGAAGGGCAAGCCGATCGCGTCCGGCACCGACCTCGACGGTCTGGCCAAGCGCACCGTCGGCATGTCGGGCGCCGACCTCGCCAACGTCGTGAACGAGGCCGCGCTGCTCACGGCTCGCGAGAACGGCACGGTGATCACGGAGGCGATCCTCGAGGAGTCCGTCGACCGGGTCATCGGCGGTCCCCGCCGCAAGAGCCGCATCATCAGCGAACACGAGAAGAAGATCACCGCCTATCACGAGGGTGGTCACACCCTGGCGGCGTGGGCGATGCCCGACATCGAACCCGTCTACAAGGTCACCATCCTCGCTCGCGGTCGCACCGGTGGTCACGCGATGACAGTTCCCGAGGACGACAAGGGCCTGATGACGCGGTCCGAGATGATCGCGCGTCTGGTGATGGCGATGGGTGGTCGCGCCGCGGAGGAACTCGTCTTCCGCGAGCCGACGACCGGTGCCTCCTCCGACATCGATCAGGCGACGAAGATCGCCCGGGCGATGGTCACCGAGTACGGCATGAGTGCGCGGCTCGGTGCGGTGCGGTACGGCCAGGAACAGGGCGATCCGTTCCTCGGACGGTCGATGGGACAGGCATCCGACTACTCGCACGAGGTGGCCCGCGAGATCGACGAGGAGGTGCGCAACCTCATCGAGGCCGCCCACACCGAAGCGTGGTCGATCCTCAACGAGTACCGCGACGCGCTCGACGTGCTCGCCGGCGAACTCCTCGAACACGAGACCCTCACCCGCAAGGATCTCGAGCGGATCCTCGCGTCGGTGGAGAAGCGCCCGCGGATCACGACGTTCGATGATTTCGGTGAGCGCATTCCGTCCGACAAGCCGCCGATCAAGACTCCGGGTGAGCTCGCTGCCGAACGTGGGGAACCGTGGCCGCCCGAACCGGGTGCGCCGCAGCCGCCGCAACTGCAGAAGCAGCCCGCGCCGCCGCAGCCGACGGAACAGTTCGCGCCGCCGCAGCAGCCGGCCGTCCCGTACCCGGGTGCGCAGGCCCAGCCCGTGCCGACGACCCAGCAGTTCCCGCCCGCGGAGCACAGCGGTGGGCAACAGCAGGCAGGCGGACAGCCCGCCCAGTACGGGTACGGAGCGCCGGAGCAGCACGCTCCGAACGGTGCCGCGGCTCCGCAGCAGACACCGCAGCAGCAGCAGGCACCGGCCTCCGAGCCGTTCCCGGGATATCCCGCCCAGTACGGTGGCGGGCCGCGACACGCGACCCGACCCGATTACGGCGCTCCGGCCGGTTGGTCGGCACCCGGCTGGCCGCCGCGGGAGACCCAGGAGCAGGCGGGCGCACAGGGACAGAGCTTCCCCCGCGGCTACCCTGACTTGACCCCGCAGGGCGAATCCGCTTCCGGCGCCGACGACGCGCAGGACGACGGTCGCGCGAACCCGCAGCCGCCCACGCAGCCGTGGGAAGGCCCGACCGGCCAGCGCTGATCGTCGGCGGGTGTGTGCCGGTACCAGTTGAATCGAGAGTGGAGGACGGTCGGGTGTCGCTGAACCACCTGAACTCGGACACCGAGAACGTGTCGGAGGCCGAAAGCGAGCGGACGAGCCTGTCGACGGGTCGCCCGTTCGATCGGGCCCGCGCCGAGGCAGCGGTGCGTGAACTGCTCGTCGCGGTCGGTGAGGACCCGGACCGTGAAGGACTGCGCGACACCCCCGCCCGTGTCGCGCGCGCCTACCACGAGGTGTTCGCGGGTCTGTTCACCGATCCGGACGAAGTACTCAACACCACGTTCGACGAGGGGCACCAGGAGTTGGTCCTGGTGCGGGACATCCCCATGTACTCGACGTGCGAGCATCACCTCGTGTCCTTCCACGGTGTCGCCCACGTCGGTTACATCCCGGGGCCGACCGGTCGGGTGACGGGCCTGTCGAAGCTGGCTCGTCTCGTCGATCTGTATGCCAAGCGGCCGCAGGTCCAGGAACGGCTGACCAGCCAGATCGCCGACGCGCTGGTGCGCAAACTCGAGCCGCGAGGCGCCATCGTGGTGGTCGAGGCGGAGCATCTGTGCATGGCCATGCGCGGGATCCGTAAACCGGGCGCCAGCACCACCACGTCGGCGGTGCGCGGACTGTTCCAGACCAGTTCGGCTTCGCGCGCCGAAGCGCTGGACCTCATCCTGCGCCGGTGAGCGTGCTTCCCGATCTCCGACGGCCCGTGGTGATGGGCGTCCTCAACGTGACCAGCGACTCGTTCTCGGACGGCGGACGTTATCTCGACCGTGACGCGGCGATCGCGCGGGGATTCGAACTGCGGGATCTCGGTGTCGACGTCGTCGACGTGGGCGGAGAGTCGACCCGTCCCGGCGCGGCGCGCGTCGAACCGGACGTCGAGGCGGCCCGCGTCGTGCCGGTCGTCGCGGCGTTGTCGGCGGCGGGGATCCCCACCAGCGTCGACACGATGCGCGCGTCGGTCGCGGCCGCAGCCATCGACGCCGGGGTGGCGATCGTCAACGACGTGTCGGGTGGACGCGCGGATGCCGACATGGCGCCGGTCGTCGCGTCCGCCGGTGTTCCGTGGATCCTCATGCACTGGCGACCCACCGGCGGGTTCGTGCACGCGGGCGGCAGCACCCACTACGACGACGTGGTCGGTGAGGTTCGCGACGAACTGCTCACACAGGTCGACGTCGCGGTCGCCGCAGGTGTGGCGCGGGACAACATCATCCTCGATCCCGGACTGGGGTTCGTGAAGGAGCCCGACCACAACTGGGAATTGCTGCAGCGGCTTCCGGAGCTGACCGACCTGGGGTTCCCGGTGCTGATCGGCGCGTCCCGCAAACGCTTCCTCGGTTCGCTCCTCGCGGCACCCGACGGCACCCCGCGTCCGCCCGCCGGTCGCGAGGTCGCGACGGCGGTGGTGTCGGCGTTGGCGGCCGTGCACGGGGCCTGGGGTGTGCGTGTGCACGACGTGCAGGCGTCGCGTGATGCCCTGGCTGTGGCCGGGGCGTGGCGACACGGCAGTGCGGAAGGAGCGCGACGGTGAACGTGGGAACGCGGTCGGGTGACCGCATCGAACTGAGGGGTCTGCGCGTCCGCGGCAACCACGGGGTGTTCGACCACGAGAAGCGTGACGGGCAGGAGTTCCTCGTCGACATCGTCGTCTGGATCGATCTCGCTCCCGCCGGGGCGAGCGATGCGCTCGCCGACACGCTCGACTACGGGAGCCTCGCCGAACGTGCCGCGGCGGTCGTCGCGGGGCCGACCCGCGACCTCATCGAGACGGTCGCGGGGGAGATCGCCGACGGGGTGCTCACCGATCCGCGGGCGTCGCGGGTGGAGGTCACGGTGCACAAGCCGTCGGCGCCGATCCCGCTGACCTTCACCGACGTCGCGGTGGTCGTCGACCGTCGCAGGGACCGCGCATGAGCCGGGCCGTCCTGTCGATCGGATCGAACCTCGGCGACCGGATCGCCCACCTGCGGTCGGTCGTCGTCGCGCTCGGTCCGCGTGTGCGGGCGGTGTCGCCGGTGTACACGACGGCACCGTGGGGCGGTGTGGAGCAGGACGATTTCCTCAACGCCGTCGTGGTGGCGGAGGACGACGGGTTCGACGCGTACGACTGGCTCCGGGTGTGCCGCGAACTCGAATCGGCCGCGGACCGGGTCCGTGTGCAACGCTGGGGGCCGCGCAGTCTGGATGTCGACGTGATCGTGTGCGAGACTTCGGCGGGCAGCGTGGTCAGCGACGATCCCGAACTGGTGCTTCCGCATCCGCGTGCCCACGAGCGTGCGTTCGTGCTGGTGCCGTGGCTGGACGTGGACCCGGACGCGATGCTGACCGTCGCCGGTGTGTCCCGGCCGGTCGCGCAGTGGCTCGGGGATCTCGACGACGCCGAGCGCGACGGTGTGCGGCCCAGCGATCTCGATCCGACGGATACGGTGACCACCGGTGGGACGGCCGACGGGCCCGCCGATGGACCTGCCGGCGGATCGGCATAGGAGGCGACGGGTGCTCGAGACGACTCGGATCCGCGATCTGTTCGCCCTCGCGGTGCTCGCGGCTGTCGTCGCGTGGATTCTCGTGCGGTCGATGTACGGCACCTTGCCGCCGATCCCGGTGTACGCCGGTGCGTCGCTGTACGTCGTCGCCGCGATCGAAGTCGTTCTCGCTTTCATGATCCGTTCGCGGGTGCGCAAACACCGGATCGGGGACGGCCGCGGGCAGCTGCACCCGATCACCGCGGCCCGTGCGGTGGCGCTGGCGAAGGCGTCGGCGCTCGTCGGGGCGGCCAGCGCCGGCGTGTGGGTGGGCTTCCTGTTGTTCCTGGTCCCGCAGCGCGCGACGGTGCGCGCGGCATCGGAGGACGCGTCGGGGGTGCTCGTCGGCGCGATCGCCGGGGTGGTGCTGGTCGCGGCGGCACTGTGGCTCGAACACTGTTGTCGGACACCGGAGGACCCGGACGAGCCCTCGGAGCCTGCGACATGAATGCGTGGGCCTGCGACATGAATGCGTGGGCCTGCGACATGAATGTGTGGGCCTGCGACATGGGTGCCTCCGCGGCTGTGACCTGAGGGCACCGCGCCCGGCGTCGTTGTGGCGTGTGTGCCGGGCGCACCCGGCTCGCTCGTGGGACCAGTACGCTGGAAGACATGGTCTTTCCTGGGCGGGGCAGCAGGAATCGTCGGCAATGGCGTAGCGCCGGGTCGGTCGCGGTCGCCGGACTGCTCGCGTTGGCGATGGCTGCGTCGTTGCTACTCGTGCTCAGCGACAGTGTGCAGCTTCTCCGCGTCGCGGTCGTGGTGGCTCTGTGGGCCGCGACGGTCGGTGCGATCGCGATGACGAAGTACCGTCGGGAATCCGCACTGGACAAGGCGAAGGTCGACGATCTGAAGACCGTCTACGAGTTGCAACTCGAGCGTGAGATCGCCGCTCGCCGTGAGTACGAACTCACCGTCGAGGAGAAGGTGCGTTCGGAGCTGCGGATCGACGCCGACGAGATGGCCGCTCTGCGTACCGAATTGGCGGCGTTGCGCCGCAACCTGGAGGTGCTGTTCGACGGGAGGCTGCCGGAGGACGGTGTCGCGTTGCAGGCGACCGCGGAGCGGGTGAAGGAACTCGCCGGACGACCTGTCGGAGCCGATGCGGGTGGCCCGGTGAAGGCGCCGAAGGTGACGGCGCCGCGACCGGCGGGGCCCGCGTTCGCGTCTCCGGACGACGAGCCGTTGACCGCGGAGACCACCGAGGTGTCGCCGCACGGTACGGCGAAGGACGAGGCGGCCACTGTCGGCGGCGGAGACGGCGAACCGGTCGGGCGACGATCGCGTCGCCGTCGCGCGGAGGGGGAGCCCGGTGGCGCGTCGCAGGGCCGTACGGTCGCGGAGATCATGGCGGCACTCTCCGCGGAGCGGTGAGTCGGTTCCGTCCGCGGAGCGGTGACGGGTAGGTCGTCCACGTCGGAGTGAGGCGCACATCACGCCGTCCCGGCATGGTCCGGTGCGCGCACCGCGCGCTATTGTCGGGCGATACGTCCGGTACCCGCCATGCGGGACTGGAACGAACGAGAGGACTCCCGTGAACGACTTCGGGATCATCAACGCGCCTGCACCCGCTCGCCTGTCCGTCGGCATCGTCTCGGCGGGCCGCGTCGGCACGGCGCTCGGAGTGGCGCTCGAGCGTGTCGGCCATGTCGTCGGGTCCTGTGCGGCGGTGTCCGATGCGTCGAAGGCGCGCGCCCGCACCCGGCTGCCCGACTCTCGTGTTCTTCCCGTCGACGAGGTTGCCGCCCACTGTGACCTGCTGATTCTCGCGGTCCCCGACACCGAGTTGGACGGTCTCGTCCGCGGCCTCGCCGCGACCGGAACGGTCCGGCCGGGGACGATCGTCGTGCACACCTCCGGTGCGCACGGCGTCGGTGTGCTCGCTCCGCTGACGGAGCACGGTGTGACCCCGCTGGCGATCCACCCCGCGATGACGTTCACCGGCCACGACGAGGACACCGTGCATCTCGGTTCGGCGTGTTTCGGGATCACGGCCGCCGACGAGATCGGCTACGCCATCGCTCAGTCGCTGGTGTTGGAGATCGGCGGCGAACCGGTCCGGGTGACCGAGGAGATGCGCCCGCTGTATCACGCGGCGCTCGCACACGGCAGCAATCACCTGGTCACGTTGGTGTCCGATGCGGTGGAGGTGCTGCGGGTCGCGCTCGGCGGGCAGGAACTGCTCGGGCAGCAGTTGGTCGACACCGAGCCCGGTGGCGTGGCGGAGCGGGTGATCCGCCCGCTGCTGACGGCGGCGCTCGACAACGTGCTGCGGCGTGGCCCGGCGGCGTTGACCGGACCGGTCGCGCGTGGCGACGCGTCCGCGGTCGCCACGCACCTTCGGGTGCTCGAGGACGTGGATCCGCGGATCGCCGCGGGTTACCGCGCGTTGTCGTTGCGTTCGGCGGAACGGGCGGGTGCGAATCCGCAACTGATGGAGATTCTCGAAGGGACTGGTCACGGTGAGTGAGACTCGGCAGGGCGGGTATGTGCGCGGTGAGCTGACCGTGCACCACGATCCCGCGTCCCTGACCAAGGTCACCAAGGCGTTGCGGGGGGTGGGCCGCACGGTCGCGCTCGTTCCGACCATGGGTGCGTTGCATTCGGGTCACCTCGAACTGGTCCGGCAGGCGAAGCTCACCGGCGCCGTCGTGGTGGTGTCGATCTTCGTCAATCCGCTGCAGTTCGGTGCGGGCGAGGACCTCGACGCGTACCCGCGCACCCTCGACGCAGATCTCGCACTGCTGAGTGAGGCCGGGGTGGAGTTGGTGTTCGCTCCGTCGGTCGCGGCGATGTACCCGAACGGGCAGCGCACGATGATCCATCCGGGTCCGCTCGGCGCCGATCTCGAAGGTGGATCACGCCCCACCCACTTCGCGGGCATGCTCACGGTCGTCGCGAAACTCCTGCAGATCGCGGCCCCGAACGCCGCGTTCTTCGGTGAGAAGGACTACCAGCAGCTCGCGTTGATCCGTCAGATGGTCACCGATCTGAACTTCGACGTCCGGATCGTCGGGGTGCCGACGGTCCGCGAATCCGACGGGCTGGCGCTGTCCTCGCGCAACCGCTATCTCGACCCCGAGCAGCGTGAGATCGCGACGGTGCTGTCGGCGGCGCTCGTCGCGGGGGCACATGCCGCGGCCGGCGGCGCCGACGCGATCCTGTCGGCCGCCCGCGACGTCCTCGCGTCGGCTCCCTCGATCGAACTCGACTACCTGGAGGTGCGCGGCCCGGATCTCGGGCCGGCGCCGGAGCGGGGGGACGGCCGGTTGCTGGTCGCGGCGCGGGTGGGCACCACCCGGCTCATCGACAACGTGGGTGTCGCGATCGGAACGGGTTTCCTCGAACGGGCGACCGGTCCGGTCGACCCGGACGCCGAAGACGATCTGCTGACGCGCTGACAGTATTCCCGACGGAGAAAGAGAAACCGAGGCAGAACATGTTCCGCACCATGATGAAGTCCAAGATCCATCGTGCCACCGTGACGCACGCCGATCTGCACTACGTCGGTTCGGTCACGGTCGACCAGGACCTGATGGACGCGGCGGATCTGCTCGAGGGCGAGCAGGTGTGCATCGTCGACATCGACAACGGCAACCGCCTCGAGACGTACGTGATCGCCGGGGAACGGGGTTCGGGTGTCATCGGCATCAACGGTGCTGCGGCTCGTCTCGTGAGCCCCGGTGACCTCGTCATCCTCATCGCGTACGGAGTGATGAACGAGCAGGAGTGCAAGGATTATGCGCCGCGCGTCGTGTTCGTCGACGCGGACAACCGTCAGGTCGAGCTCGGCACCGATCCCGCGCACGCACCCGACGGGTCGGGCCTGATCACGCCGCGGATGCTTGCGACGCTGAACGCCGACGCCGACTCCGCGTCATTGGTGTAGCGGTGCTCCTCGCCGTCGACGTCCGCAACTCCCACATCGTCCTCGGTCTGTTCACGGGTAGCGGCTCCCACGCCTCGCTGATGCGCGACTGGCGGATCCGCACGGACCCGCGGATGACCGCCGACGAACTCGCGTTCGCGTTCCGCGGTCTGCTCGGGGAACACGTGGAGCAGATCACCGGTGTCGCCGCGTTGTCCACCGTGCCGTCGGTGCTGCGGGAGATCCGCGTGATGCTGGGTCGGTACTGGGATCGGGTGCCGCACGTCGTCGTCGAACCCGGGGTGCGGACCGGTGTGCCGTTGCTCGTCGACAATCCGAAGGAGGTCGGGGCCGACCGGATCGTCAACAGTCTGGCCGCGCACCACTTCTACGGTGGCCCCTGCATCGTCGTGGATTTCGGGACGTCCACGTGCGTAGACGTGGTCTCGGTGAAGGGGGAGTTCCTCGGCGGGGCCATCGCGCCGGGCGTCGAGATCTCGGTGGATGCGCTCGCGTCGCGGTCCGCGGCGCTGCGGAAGGTGGAACTGACCCGACCGCGGAGTGTCGTCGGCAAGAACACCGTCGAGTGCATGCAGTCGGGGGCCGTCTTCGGGTTCGCCGGGATGGTCGACGGCCTGGTCGAGCGTGTGTGTGCCGAGGTGCCCGGGTTCGACGGTGACGATGTGGCCGTCATCGCGACGGGCGACAGCGCACCGTTGATCCTGCGTGAGTCGCGGTCCATCGAGCACCACGAACCGGATCTGACGCTCGAAGGTCTGCGACTGGTGTACGAACGGAATCTGGCGCGCCGCGGAGCGCGTGGTGCCGCTCACCGTGACGACGTCGAGGGTTCCGCCCGGCGCGATCCTGTGTAAGAATGCTTTCCGTGATCCGCTGCATGAGCATCCAGGAGTGTTGTCGAGGCTGACGTCCGCCTCGACCATCGACACCTTCCTGGAGTTCTCTCATGCGCGCTGCGCTTGCTTCCGTCACCGTTGCTCCCGCCGTTTCGTCCGCCACGCCCGCGGGCGCCCCGGTACCGCTGTTCCCGCTCGCCGTCGAGCGCACCTACCCCAGCGAACTGGCCGCTGCTGTCATGCGCGGAGCCGTCGTCGTCGACATCCGCAGCAACGATCAGCGGGGGGCGCAGGGCACGCTGCCCGGCGCGCTCGCCATCGCCCCCGACCTCGTCGCCACCCGCCTGGACCCCGCGAACCCCGGCCGTCTCGCAGCCGCCGTCGACCACGACGTCGAATGGGTGCTGGTGTCGGCGGACGGTGCCGAGTCGCACCGTGTCGTCGCCGCGCTGCAGAAGCGGGGCCTGCGCCGCGTCACGCACCTCGCCGGGGGTTTCGACGCGATCAAGGCCGCGAACCTGTCGGGATCCGTCGCCGCGGCCCGGCACGTCGCCGCCGACGTGGCCCGCGTCACCGCGCACTGACCGTGGCGCCGCAACCCGGCGGCTGACACCCGTCGTCGCAGAACCTTCCGATAGTCTGGTTATCCGTGAGTGATGCCAGCGTTCAGCAGCCCGACGACACCCCCGAACAGATCCGGGTCCGCCGCGAGAAGCGCGAACGACTCCTGGCAGCCGGCAAGGACGCCTACCCGGTCGTCGTGCCCCGCACGCACACGCTCGCCGAGATCCGCGAGAAGTACCCGGAGCTCGAAGCCGACACCGCCACCGGCGACGTCGTGGGTGTCGCGGGTCGTGTCATCTTCCTCCGCAACACCGGCAAACTGTGCTTCGCGACGCTCCAGGACGGCGACGGTACCCAACTGCAGGTGATGGTCAGCCTCGCCGGTGTCGGTGAGGACGCCCTCGCGAACTGGAAGGCGGACGTCGACCTCGGTGATCTCGTGTTCGCGCACGGTGAGGTCATCAGCTCCCGCCGCGGCGAACTCAGCGTCATGGCGGACTCGTGGGCCATGGCGTCGAAGGCGCTGCGCCCGCTCCCGGTCGCGCACAAGGAGATGAACGAGGAGACCCGGGTCCGGCAGCGGTACGTCGATCTGATCGTCCGCCCGGAAGCGCGTCGGAACGCCCGGTTGCGGGTGGCGGTCGTACGTGAACTGCGCAATGCGCTCGAACGGCGAGGGTTCCTCGAGGTAGAGACCCCGATGCTGCAGACCCTGCACGGTGGAGCGGCGGCCCGCCCGTTCGTCACGCATTCGAACGCGCTCGACATGGATCTGTTTCTGCGCATCGCCCCGGAGCTGTTCCTGAAACGATGCGTCGTCGGGGGAATCGACAAGGTCTTCGAGATCAACCGCAATTTCCGCAACGAGGGCGCCGACTCGACGCATTCCCCGGAATTCGCGATGCTCGAGACATACGAGGCGTACGGCACGTACGACGATTCGGCGCGGATGATCCGCGAGATCATTCAGGAGATCGCCCTCGCGGTCTTCGGCAGCCACGTCGTCACCCTCGCCGACGGCAGCGAATACGACTTCGGTGGGGAATGGAAGACCCTCGAAATGTATCCGTCCCTCTCGGAAGCGATCGGAACCGAGGTCACGCCGGATACGACCGTCGAGGAACTCACTGCGCTCGCAGGCCGGGTCGGACTCGTCGTTCCCGAAGGAAAGGGATGGGGACACGGAAAGCTCGTTGAGGAACTCTGGGAGCACATGTGCGGCGACCAGTTGAACGAGCCGACGTTCGTTCGTGATTTCCCCGTCGAGACCTCCCCTCTGACCCGCGATCATCGGTCGGTCCACGGCGTCACCGAAAAATGGGATCTGTATGTGCGCGGGTTCGAACTCGCCACCGGATACTCGGAACTCGTCGATCCCGTGATCCAGCGCGAGCGTTTCGTCGACCAGGCGCGCCTGGCGTCCGCCGGTGACGACGAAGCAATGGTCCTCGACGAAGATTTCCTCGCCGCGATGGAACAGGGCATGCCCCCGACGACGGGCACCGGGATGGGAATCGACCGGCTGCTCATGGCATTGACCGGACTCGGAATCCGTGAAACGATCCTCTTCCCGATTGTGAAGCCGACGGCGCGATAATTCTCCGGGAATCCGTCTCTCATTGCCGCGCGCCAATTGCGGGGTATCGTGGTCACGTCCGCGGGGGGAAGCGCATTTCTTCATTCGAGAGGAATCCCATCACATGGCGAAGAAGGTCACCGTCACGCTCATCGATGACGTGGATCAGGAATCGGCTGCCGACGAATCGGTCGAGTTCGGGCTCGACGGAGTGACCTACGAGATCGACCTGTCCGAGGAGAATGCTTCGGCTCTTCGCGAACAGCTCGAGTACTGGATCCAGCACGCACGCAAAGTCGGGGGTCGCAAGCGCGTGAAGTCGGCGCCCGCCGCGCCCGCCGCACGCAAGGTGGCCCGCGCGTCGGATCGTGAACAGACCGCCGCGATTCGTGAGTGGGCACGCGAGAACGATTACGCGGTGTCGGCTCGCGGCCGGATCTCCGCCGAGATCATCGAGGCATACAACAACGCGCACTGAGCGTCGCTGCGTCGACTCCGCAGCAGATCCGCGTACCTGCGCGCCGTGTCCGGCCCCGATCGTCGGGCCCGGACACGGCGCGCGTTGTGTTCGCTGCTGGCGTACAGGTTGCGGAAACGTATGCGCCACGTGCAGCGTTACCTTCAGTGACCGGGAATTCCGCCGCCCATTTCGGGGGTAGAGGGGGAGCGGGTCGTTTTCGCGGCCACTAGAGTGTCGAGTGGAAGCGTGGAACCTCCACAGGGTTCCTGTGAACGACTCGAGTGCCGGAGCGAATAGCGGCTGCCGGGGTCCGGGACACCACCCGTATCGGATCCGTCGGCCGAGAGTGTGAGGGAGTGCGATGTTCGAAAGGTTCACCGATCGCGCGCGGCGCGTCGTTGTCCTGGCCCAGGAAGAGGCCAGGATGCTCAACCACAACTACATCGGCACGGAGCACATCCTCCTGGGTCTCATCCACGAGGGTGAGGGCGTGGCGGCCAAGTCGCTCGAGTCGTTGGGGATCTCCCTGGAGGGTGTCCGCAGCCAGGTCGAGGAGATCATCGGTCAGGGGCAGCAGGCCCCGTCCGGTCACATCCCGTTCACGCCCCGTGCCAAGAAGGTCCTCGAGCTGAGCCTGCGCGAGGCGCTGCAGCTCGGACACAACTACATCGGCACCGAGCACATCCTGCTGGGCCTCATCCGTGAGGGTGAGGGTGTCGCAGCGCAGGTGCTCATCAAGCTCGGCGCCGACCTCAACCGGGTCCGGCAGCAGGTCATCCAGCTGCTGTCCGGTTATCAGGGGAAGGAACCTGCGGAATCCGGCCCGAGCCGCAGCGAAGCCGGCACCCCCTCCACCTCGCTGGTCCTCGACCAGTTCGGACGCAACCTCACCCAGGCGGCCCTCGAAGGCAAGCTCGACCCGGTGATCGGTCGTGCCAAGGAGATCGAGCGGGTCATGCAGGTGCTGTCGCGTCGCACCAAGAACAACCCCGTGCTGATCGGCGAACCCGGTGTCGGTAAGACCGCCGTCGTCGAAGGTCTGGCGCAGGCCATCGTCAACGGTGAGGTGCCCGAGACCCTCAAGGACAAGCAGCTCTACACCCTCGATCTCGGTTCGCTGGTCGCGGGTAGCCGCTACCGCGGTGACTTCGAGGAGCGCCTGCGCAAGGTCCTCAAGGAGATCAACACCCGCGGCGACATCATCCTGTTCATCGACGAGCTGCACACGCTCGTCGGTGCGGGCGCGGCGGAGGGTGCCATCGATGCGGCGTCGATCCTGAAGCCGAAGCTGGCACGCGGCGAACTGCAGACCATCGGCGCGACCACCCTCGACGAGTACCGCAAGTACATCGAGAAGGACGCCGCCCTCGAACGCCGGTTCCAGCCGGTGCAGGTGGGTGAGCCGACGGTCGAGCACACCATCGAGATCCTCAAGGGCCTGCGCGACCGCTACGAGGCGCACCACCGAGTGTCCATCTCCGACAAGGCGCTGGTCTCCGCGGCGACCCTCGCCGACCGCTACATCAACGACCGGTTCCTGCCCGACAAGGCGATCGACCTCATCGACGAGGCCGGTGCGCGCATGCGTATCCGCCGGATGACCGCGCCGCCGGACCTCCGCGAGTTCGACGACAAGATCGCCGACGCCCGCCGTGAGAAGGAATCGGCGATCGACGCGCAGGACTTCGAGAAGGCCGCGAGCCTGCGCGACAAGGAGAAGCAGCTCGTCGCCCAGCGCGCCGAGCGGGAGAAGCAGTGGCGTGCCGGCGACCTCGACGTCGTCGCCGAGGTCGACGAGGAGCAGATCGCCGAGGTCCTCGCGAACTGGACCGGGATCCCGGTGTTCAAGCTCACCGAGGAGGAGACCACGCGTCTGCTTCGCATGGAGGACGAGCTGCACAAGCGGATCATCGGTCAGGAGGACGCCGTCAAGGCGGTCTCGAAGGCGATCCGCCGTACCCGTGCCGGACTGAAGGACCCGAAGCGTCCGTCCGGGTCGTTCATCTTCGCGGGTCCGTCCGGTGTCGGCAAGACCGAGCTGTCGAAGGCCCTCGCGAACTTCCTGTTCGGCGAGGACGACGCACTCATCCAGATCGACATGGGCGAGTTCCACGACCGCTTCACCGCGTCGCGTCTGTTCGGTGCCCCTCCCGGCTACGTCGGCTACGAGGAAGGCGGCCAGCTCACCGAGAAGGTGCGTCGCAAGCCGTTCTCCGTCGTGCTCTTCGACGAGATCGAGAAGGCGCACCAGGAGATCTACAACACGCTCCTGCAGGTCCTCGAGGACGGCCGTCTCACCGACGGTCAGGGCCGCACCGTCGACTTCAAGAACACGGTGCTGATCTTCACCTCGAACCTCGGTACGTCCGACATCTCGAAGGCCGTGGGTCTCGGTTTCACCGCCGGCAAGGGCGACGAGTCGAACTACGAGCGGATGAAGAACAAGGTCCACGACGAGCTGAAGAAGCACTTCCGGCCCGAGTTCCTCAACCGTATCGACGACATCATCGTCTTCCACCAGCTGACGCAGGATCAGATCATCGAGATGGTCGACCTGATGATCGGCCGTGTCGAGACGCAGCTGAAGAACAAGGACATGGGTATCGAGCTCACCGACCGGGCGAAGTCGCTGCTCGCCAAGCGCGGATTCGATCCGGTGCTCGGTGCGCGTCCGCTGCGTCGCACGATCCAGCGTGAGATCGAGGACCAGCTCTCCGAGAAGATCCTGTTCGGTGAGATCGGCTCCGGTCAGATCGTGCTCGTCGACGTCGAGGGCTGGGACGGTGAAGGCGCGGGCGAGAACGCGAAGTTCACGTTCACCCCGAGCGAGAAGCCCGCGGAGGTGCCCGACACGCCCGCGGTGGCGCTGGCCAAGTCCGGTGAGGGCGAAGCCGAAGCCCAGTAGGTCCCGAAGCCCAGTAGGTCCCGAAGCCCGGTAGAACACGCGAGAGGGGCGGCACTCCACACCCGGGGTGCCGCCCCTCTCGCGTGACCTGAGGCGCCCCACCCTGTGAGCGAACGGTACATCCGCTCGATTGATTCGAGCGGATGTGCCATTCGCTCGACGGGGGTGGGGTCAACCGTGCCGGTCGGCCAGCCTGCGGGCCCGGTCGCGGACCGCGTCACGCATCTCGGTGGGAGCGAGTATCTCCGCATCGTCGTCGAGCTGCCACATCACGGCGCCCGCGTGACGGGCGCCGCCGAACTCGACGTCGACGCGTGACCACCCGTCGCCGTCGGGTCGCACGTCGCGGGTCGAGATCGTCGTCGCCACCAGTTCGTCGAGGCGGGTGTCGTGCACGCGGACGGTGGCCGTCACGGTCACGAGTTCGTCGCGGAATCGTGCCCGACGCTCGTCCCAGGCCGCGGCGAGGTCGAAATCCGGCGGTCGGACGGATTCGATGTCCAGCACGTGAACGTCGATCATCCGCGACAGTCGGTAGGTGCGCAGTGAACCCCGGTGCGTGGCAACCAGGTACCAACGGCCGGCGGCGCTGACGAGCCCCAGCGGATCGATCGTGCGCCAGCCCGCGTCACGACCGCGTGGCTGATAGTGGATGCGTAGGCGTCGGTCGTCGAACACCGCACGTTGCACCGTCCCGAGGAACCGATCGGTCCGGGTTTCGGTGAGCCACCCGGACACGGTGACCAGCACCCGTTCGGACACCCGCGCTGCCGCGGCGCGCTGGGTGTCGGGCAGTCCGACGGTGACCTTGCGCATCGCCGCTGCGAACGCCGGCGCCATGCCCAGCGAGGTCGGGGCCGTCGACGTGGCTGCAGCGAGCAACGCGACGGTCTCGTCGACGGTCAGCCCGGTCAGGTCGGTGGTGAATCCGGGCAACAACGTGAACCCGCCGTCGCGGCCGCGCTCCGAGTACACCGGTATCCCGGCCGCCGACAACGCTTCGACGTCCCGCAACACCGTGCGCACCGACACCTCGAGTTCACGGGCGATGGCCGGTGCCGTCATCCGACCGCGATTCCGCAGTAGCAGCGCAAGTGACAACAGTCGTTCGGCTCGCATACGCCGAATATTTCACGAATACATGACACAGGATGACGTGTATGGGGTCGACCATGGGTTCATGACCACGATGCAGACGGACCCCCGCCCCCTCTTCCGCGCCGCACTCGACCGGGTCGCCGACCTGATCGAGGGAACCGCACCCGACCGGTTCGACGCCCCCACACCCTGTCCAGAATTCGACGTCAACTCTCTGATCGGCCACATCGTCGGAACGGTCGACCGAGGTCGCGTCATCGGGGAGGGCGGCGACCCGCTGACCGTCCCCGACGTCGTCACCGACTCCGAGGACTGGATCGCGACGTTGCGTGCCGCGGCCGACCGGTACTGGACGGTCTGGGACGACGACGCGATGCTCGACACCCCCGTCACCGCGCCGTGGGGAACGTTCCCCGGTCGCGCGGCGATTCTCATCGCGCTGAACGAAGCGCTCGTCCACGGCTGGGATCTCGCCGTGGCGACGGGACAATCGGCCGAGGCGGACCCCGAACTGGCTGCGGCAGCGTTGGGCATCATGCAGGTCGCGCTGCCGGCGGAGCCGCGCGGAGGACCGATTCCGTTCGGCGCTGTCGTCGAGTCCGCTGCGGATGCGGGACCGACCGAGCGGCTCGCGAACTGGTCGGGACGGGTGAGCGCGCCCTGGCGGTGAGCGTCCGTCGACGGATCAGCCGCGTCCGCCGCGGTGAGCCGCGTCTGCCGGGGTGAGCGAATGTACCACTCACTCGACTGATTCGAGCCGGCGATACATTCGCTCGGTCCCGCCGGAGGCGGGAGAGGAGGCGGGCGCCGGCCATTGCGGGGGAAGCTCCCCGATTCCGCCGGCCACGGCGTAGGTTCGGGCCTGAGCGGGTGTCGGCATGTGCACCCGCTCGGCGACGGAACCGACGGAAGGGAGCAGATCAATGCCCACACGTACCGCCCGAACCGCATGGAACGGTGGACTCGAGGACGGATCGGGGCAGGTGGAGCTCACGAGTTCGGGGCGCGGCACGTTCGATGTGTCGTTCCCGAAGCGCGCGGCCGATGCAGCGGACGGCACCACCAGCCCCGAAGAACTCATCGCGGCCGCTCATTCGACGTGCTTCGCCATGCAGCTGTCGGCGGTCATCGCCGAGGCCGGCGGCACCCCGCAGTCGCTCGAGGTGGTGGCGGACGTGGCGCTCGGACCGCATCCCGAGGTCGGTTTCCGGCTGACCGGAATCAAGCTGACGGTACGTGGTGAGGTGCAGGGCCTCGACGCGGATGGTTTCGCGACCGCCGCGCAGACCGCGAAGGAGATCTGCCCGGTGAGCCGGGCCCTGACCGGTGTCGAGATCACCCTGGATGCGGCACTCGAGTCCTGATCGGACCCGAACCCGATTCGTCGGTGCCGTTGCCGAGAGCGACTTCTCGGCAACGGCACCGTGACGGAGTGCGGGGAACGCGGGGGTGTCCGGACGCTCACACCGACACGGCGGAACAACCGCGATCAGGATGGCGTTGTCGCAATCGTGACCACACCTGCCGACACGGCCCTGCCCACCGCCCACATCGAGATCTGGTCCGACATCGCGTGCCCGTGGTGTTACATCGGCAAGCGTCGCTTCGCCGACGCGCTCGCCGAATTCGAACACCGTGACCGCGTCGCGGTGACGTGGCGGTCCTACCAGCTCGCGCCCGACACCCCGGTGGGGCTCCGCCGACCCGAGGTCGACGCGCTGGTCGAGATGAAGGGGATGCCCGCGGAGCAGGTGCGACAGATGTTCGCGCAGGTCGCTGCGACCGCGCGACAGGTGGGCATCGACATCGATTTCGACACGGTGATCGCCGCGAACACCTTCGACGCGCACCGCCTCCTGCACCTCGCGGGCGACAGGCGTGAGGCGCTGGTCGAGGCGCTCTTCCGCGCGCATTTCGTGGACGGTGACGTCATCGACGATCGGGAGAGCCTCGTGCGGATCGCCGAGGCGGTGGGCATGGATGCCGCGAAGGTCCGCGCCGACCTCGAATCCGATTCCGCCGCGGATTCGGTTCGCGCGGATCTCCTCGAAGCGCGACGACTCGGTGTCACCGGAGTTCCGTTCTTCGTCGCGAACCGTGCCGTCGCGGTGTCGGGTGCGCAACCGAAGGACGTCTTCCTCACGTTGCTCGACCGCGCGGTCACGGACGCGGACAGCGCGGACCCCGTCGCCGCCGGAGACGCAGACGGATGCGAAGGCGACACGTGCGCGGTGTGATCGCGTCACCTCGAACGGAGGATCGGCACGTGGCGAGCCTGCCGGGTGTTCCCGGCCGGCTCCAGCGGCCTGTCAGGCCTTCTTGACGTCGAGAACGACCTCGAACTCGAGCAGCGACGCACCGGTGGCGACCGGTTGCTTGCGCTCGCCCGCGTGGGCTGCGCGTGCGTCTCCGTCCCGCCACGCGGCGAAGTCCTCCTCGGTCTCCCACTGGGTGACGACGAAGTAGCGGTTCTCGCCCGCCGTCGGACGGAGCAACTGGAACCCGAGGAAACCGGGAGAATCGTCGACGGTGTGGGCGCGGTTCGCGAACCGCTTCTCCAGTTCGGGGCCCGCACCCTCGGGGATTTCGATTGCGTTGATCTTCACGACTGCCATGCGCGCGAGCCTACTCCGCTACCTTGGGCGATTGTGTTGCACGACGAGGGTGGAAACGGACGTCCGATCCTGCTGTTGCACGGGTTGATGGGCAGTGCCCGCACGTGGCGCCGGCAGGTGCCGTGGTTGCGTGAGCACGGGCACGTGTACACGTTCGATGCCGCCGGGCACGGTCGGCCCGCGCCCGCGGTGTTGTCGACCGACGCGTTCGTCGAGGATCTCGCGTCGCATCTGGGTGGGTTCGACGAACCGCTGATCGTGATCGGCCATTCGATGGGTGCGCTCCACGCCTGGTGTCTGGCGGCGGCGCGTCCCGGTCTCGTCGCGGCGCTGGTCCTCGAGGACATGGCCCCCGATTTCCGGGGGCGCACCGCAGCGGACTGGGCGGCGATGATCGAACGGTGGCCGCAGCCCTTCCCGGGGGAGGACGCGGTGCTCGACTACTTCGGCCCGGTTGCGGGCAGATACTTCCTCGACTCGTTCACCCGCCGCGACGACGGCTGGTATCTGCACGGGGACGTCGCGACGTTCCGTGATATCTCCGAGGAATGGGGAACCCGCGAGTTCTGGGATGAGTGGGATGCCGTGCGCGGTCCGGCTCTGTTGATCGAGGGTGAGTTCACGATCACCCCGGAGGGACAGATGCGGCAGATGGCTGCGCGCCCCGGGGCCGAGTACATCCGTATCGCGGGCGCGGGGCACCTCGTCCACGACGATCGCCCCGACGAGTACCGGGCCGCAGTCGAGGGTTTCCTGTCGGGCCTCGGTCAGCGAGAACCTTCCCCGGCGAGTGCGTAACGGCCGTCGTCGGTCTGCTCGACGAGTCCGTCGACGAGCAGCGAGTGCAGTGCGCGGTCGCGTTGGCCGGGGTCGGTGAGCCACACCGCGTCCAGCGTCTGCCGTTCGACGGGGAGGTCGCTGTCGCGCAGCACCGCCATGAGCCGCCCGCGGACCTGCCTGTCGGTACCCGCGAACTTCTGCACCCGCCGCGGCGGCCCGTCGTGGGCGGGGCTTCCCGCGGCCTGCCACGCGCATTCCGGTAGCGGGCACCGACCGCACTCGGGGTTGCGGGCCGTGCAGATGGTCGCGCCGAGTTCCATCAGCGCCGCCGAGAAACGCGCGGCCCGCGTGCGGGTGCGGGGGAGCAGTGCTTCGACGTCCGCGAGATCTCTTTTGGTGGAGGGGTTTCCGGGTTCCGCGGAGCCGTGGACGGCCCGTGCCACGACGCGGCGCACGTTGGTGTCGACCACGGGAACGCGCTGCCCGTACGCGAAGCACGCGACCGCCCGCGCGGTGTACGCACCGATCCCCGGCAGGGACAACAGCACGTCGACGTCGTCCGGTACCCGGTCGTGGTGGTCGGTGGCGAGCACACCCGCGCATTCGTGCAGCCGCAATGCGCGGCGCGGGTATCCGAGTCGGCCCCAGGCCCGCAGGATCTCGGCGGGGCTCTCCTGCGCCATCGCGGACGGCACCGGCCAGCGGCGCACCCAGTCCTCCCAGATCGGTGCCACGCGCGCGACCGGTGTCTGCTGCAGCATGATCTCCGACATGAGGATCTGCCAGGCCGTCACCCGGTCGCGACGCCACGGCAGATCGCGTGCTGCGACGTCGTACCAGCGCAGCAGGGCGGTCGTATCGACCGGCACTCTCGTCTCCTTCGGACTCGTCGAGATGTGTTGTTCACATCTCGGAAACCACTCCCGCACGGAGCCCGTCACAATCGCGGGTGGATAATGAGCGCATGCCGAACTCGAATCCCATCTCCGCCTGGAAGGCCCTGACCGAGGGTAACCAGCGGTTCGTCGAAGATCGCCCGCTGCACCCCAGCCAGGGCATCGCCCGACGCACCGCACTCGTCAACGGGCAGCACCCGACCGCGGTGCTGTTCGGTTGCGGCGACTCCCGCGTGGCCGCCGAGATCATCTTCGACCAGGGGCTCGGCGACATGTTCGTCGTCCGCACGGCCGGACACGTGATCGACAGTTCCGTCCTCGGATCCATCGAATACGCCGTCGATATCCTCGACGTGCCGCTCATCGTGGTGCTCGGCCACGACAGCTGCGGCGCGGTCGGTGCGACCCTCACCGCCCTCGACCAGGGTGAGGTCCCGTCCGGGTTCATCCGCAGCATCATCGAGCGCGTCACCCCGTCGATCCTGATCGGTCGCAAGGAGGGCCTGTCGACAGTCGACGAACTCGAGGGTCGCCACGTCGTGGAGACGGGCAAGCTGCTCGCCGAACGCTCGCAGATCATCGCCGAGCGCATCGCCGACGGCCGGTGCGCCGTGGTGGGCGTGACGTACAAGCTCGACGACGGCCACGTGAAGCTACGGGGCCACATCGGCGACATCGGCGTCTGAAATCGCCCGATCGGGGCGGTGTGACGCCCGAGAGGCGCGACACGCCGCCCACGATGTAGCGATCACCCGAACCGCCACCTACCGTGTGAAGCGTGCTTGAACCCAACGGCCCGTTGCCCCCGGAGATCTACTGGCGACGACGTGTTGTCGCGATCATCGTCGCGGTGCTCGTGCTGATCCTGGTGATCTGGGCGGCGGTGGCGTTGATCGGTGGCGGCGACGATCCGGAGACCGAACCGCTCGCATCCGAGTCGGTCGCATCCGAATCGGCCACGACCACGACCACGACCGCGGCCGCTGCGGACGGCTCCGCCGATGCCGCAGGCGCGGAGACCGGATCCGGCGGGTCGGGATCCGGCGGGGCCGCGGGCGGAACCGGATCGTCGGACGCCGGTGCCGCGTCCGGCGACACCGCGGCGACCACCCCGGCGACGGCCGCGGCGCTCCCCGACGGGCAGTGCTCCGATCAGTCCCTCGCCGTGCGGGTGACCTCCTCGGAGGCGAACTACCAGGTCGGCGCCGAACCGGAGTTCACGATCGTCATCACCAACATCGGCACGTCGACGTGCGAACGTGACCTCGGGGCGGGACTGCAGGAGGTGTTGGTGTACTCGCTCGACGGCAACCGGCGGTTGTGGTCGAACACCGACTGCTTCCCGGAGTCGACCGCCGATGTGCGTTCGCTCGGCCCGGGCGACCAGGCCGCGTTCTCGGTCAAGTGGTCGGGTACGACGTCCGAACCCGGCTGTGAGGCACCCCGCGAACCCGTCGGTCCGGGTGCCTACACCGTCGTCGGTCAGCTCGGCGGCCTGCGCAGCACACCGGAGCCGTTCAACATCGCGTGACGGCATCGGTCGCTGCTCACGGTCGGTCGTAGTGGTTGATGGCCGACTCGGCCAGCCGCGACAGGCCCTCACGGATGTAGCGCGCCCACAGCGCACCGATCCCTTCGACGGCCTGGAGGTCGGCGGCGGTCGCGGCGAGCAGCCCCTGCAGGGATCCGAAGGCCCCGACGAGCCGCTCGATCTGCCGCGCCCGCAGTCGCGGTACCCGGTGCAGCACCCGGTAGCCGCGCGGACTCATCGACGTCTCGAGGCCCTCGATGGTGTTGGGGTGGCCGAAGGCCTTCGCCAGGGTCGTCAGGTCCAGCAGTTCCACGTCGGTCAGGCGACCGAGCCGCTCGAGCGCCTGCGCGACGTCCCGCGTCGACGGAACGTCCTCGCCGGCCAGATAGTCCAGAACGAGCAGCTGCCGGGCCAGCAGGTTGTCGCCGACGAGTTCCTCGAGTTGCAGCGCGAGTTGCCGGCCGTCGGTGCCGAGTTCCAGCACGTCCTGTTCGATCTCGACGGACAGTCGGTGCATCATCTCCAGGCGTTGCGCCACCGTCAGTGCGTCGCGGAGGGTGACGATGTCCTCGATCTCGACGACGGACAGCTGCCGGGTCACCTCGTCGAGCCGCGCCTTGTACCGCTCGAGCGTTGCGACGGCCTGGTTGGCACGCGAGAGGATCATCGCCGAATCGTTGATGACGTGGCGACGACCGTCCACGTACACGCTGACGATGCTCATCGACTGGCTCACCGACACCACCGGGTACCCGGTCTCGATGGCGGTGCGTTCGGCGGCGCGGTGCCGGGTGCCGGATTCGATGGTCGGGATGCGATGGTCGGGCACGAGCTGGACGTTGGCGCGCACGATCCGGCTGCCGTCCGTCGACACCACGACCGCGCCGTCCATCTTCGAGAGTTCCCGGAGCCGGGTGGGGGCGAACTCGACGTCGAGTTCGAAACCGCCGTCGCACAGTGCTGCGACACGGTCGTCGAATCCGAGGACGATCAGGCCGCCGGTGCGTCCGCGCAGGATCCGTTCGAGCCCGTCACGCAGCGCCGTGCCGGGGGCCAGTCGGGCGATGGTCTCGCCGAGTGTCGCCGACGTGGCCGACTCCGTCATCTGTGAGGTCCTCCTGCCGGCACGTGCGGTCGATGTCACATTCGCGGAGGCTGCCGGACGGTGGCAACCTGGCGCGCAACTACATTACTTTCTCATGAGTAGTACCTGGACCTTGCCCGACGACCTCGTCGTTCCGGAACTGCCGGACGACCACCCCGGTCCGGGATCCCCGATGCCCCAGCACTGGTCGAAATGCCTCGGTTGCGGGGACGAACAGCCGACCGGGCTGGGCCTGACCTTCACCCTCGGTGAAGGACCTGTCGTCACCGGACGCTTCGAGGTCGCGAAGCGTTTCCAGGGCGGCCCGGGATTCATCCACGGCGGCATCCTGATGACCGCGTTCGACGAGGCGCAGGGGATGGCGTGCAACGCGGTGCTGCGCCGCGCCGTCGTCACCGGGCACATGGGCACGGATTTCAAGCGTCCGATCCCGCTCGGTGCGGTCCTCGAGTTCACCGCCAGGGTCGAGGGAACGGTTCGTCGCAAGGTGTACACGAGCGCCGAGGCACGCATCGTCGACGGCCCGTTCGCCGACCCGGACGTGATCGTGGGGACCTCTCACGGGCTGTTCATCGTGGTCGGGCACGAGCACTTCGAGAAGGGCAAGGACTTCGTCGACGGTGCACCGTCGACCGGGCTCGACATCTCGTCGGTCTGAGCCCGGTCCGGCACCGCGCGGTCACGGTGGGTGTGCGTCGGGCAGGATCGGGGCACCGGACACGAGCACATGTTCGCACCGGACGCCGACAGGTCGGCCGATCGCGCTGTTCTTCTCAGGACGGCAGCGTGAGCAGAGCCTGACCGAGGTTCGCCACCTCGTGGATGCGCATGGTCTTCGGGGCGCCTTCGACGTCGCGCGGCACCACACCCCGTGTGAATCCCAGCCGATGCGCTTCGGCGAGACGTCGGCCCGCGCCCACGACCCGCCGGACCTCACCGGCCAACCCCACCTCACCGAGCAGGACCGTTCCGACGGGCAACGGCTGGTCGTGGACCGCGGAGGCCACCGCGAGCGCCAACGCGAGATCGGCGGACGGGTCGGTGATTCTCATCCCGCCGACGGTCGAGGCGTACACGTCGCACTTGCCGAGCCCGCGCACGTTGCACCGGCGCTCCAGCACCGCCAGGATCATCGCGACCCGCGCGGAGTCGAGTCCGCTCACGGCGCGTCGCGGCGACGGGTTCTGCGTCGGTACGACGAGCGCCTGCACCTCGCCGAGCAGCGGACGTTTGCCGTCCATCGTCACCGTCACAGCGGTACCCGCGACCGATTCGGTGCGGTGCTGCAGGAACAACCCCGTCGGGTCGCTGACACCGACGATGCCGCCCTCGGTCAACTCGAAACACCCCACCTCGTCGGCGGCCCCGAACCGGTTCTTCACGCCGCGCACCATGCGCAGCGTCGAATGCCGGTCCCCTTCGAAGTGCAGGACCACATCGACGAGATGTTCCAACGACCGGGGGCCGGCGACCGCGCCGTCCTTGGTGACGTGCCCGATGAGCAGCACGGGGATCCCGGTGGCCTTCGCCAAGGACGTCAGCGCACTGGTGACGGCCTTGACCTGCGTGACACCACCGGTGACGCCGTCGACGTCGGCCGCGAGCATCGTCTGCACCGAATCGACGACGAGCAGCGTCGGCTTCACCTGTTCGACGTGACCGAAGATCGTCGCGAGATCGGACTCGGCGGCGAGGAACACGCGGTCGTGCACCGAACCCGTGCGATCGGCCCGCAACCGGACCTGGCCGGCCGACTCCTCACCGGTGACGTACAGCGACCGGTCGTCGGGACTGCGCTCCGCCCACCGGTGTACGACCTCGAGCAGCAGCGTCGACTTGCCGACGCCGGGTTCGCCCGCGAGCAACACCACCGAGCCGGGCACCACGCCCCCGCCGAGGACTCGATCGAGTTCTGTGATCCCCGTCGGCTTCGCGAGTGTCGCGGTGCCGTCGACGCGGCTCAGCGGGGTGGCCGGTGTCGACGGCAGGACGGCGGCCGCGCCGGCCCGCGCCAGTGAGGTACCGGCCCGGGACGCCACCGCGGTGGGCTGCACCGGCGCCTCGTCCATCGATCCCCACGTCCCGCAGTCGGGGCAGCGCCCGACCCACTTCGCGACGGTGTGCGAGCAGTCGGAGCAGCGGTAGAGGGTTTTGGTCTTGGCCACGGCCGGAGGATATGCGGAGCGACCGACAGGTCGGGGAAGGAGGCGGCGCCGGGAGACGGGGTGCCCGGACGAAGGAGGGCCCGGGTGAGCGTGAGCTCACCCGGGCCCTCCCGAAGGCTGTGGGACGCCTCGGTGGTCCGTGTGGACGGGACGCGTCAGTGGGCCTCGCCGATGATCGGGGACAGTTCCGACTCGTGCCGGTCGAGTTCGGGGCCCGCGTCCACCGGCACCGACACCGTCACGTCGCCGTGCTCGGCGAACGTGAACGTGACCGGGATGGTCAGGCCGGGACGCACATCCTCGGTGAGGTCGACCATCTCGACGGTCTCGACCGTCGGCACGATCGGCGTGTCGCCCTCGGGGTTAGCGGGCTGCGGTGACTCGTCGACGGACTCGTCGGTCGCCGCGGTGGCCGACGAGACACCCGCGACGACCGCACCGGAGGCCGGGATCGTGAGGTCTTCGGCACCGACGACGGATCCGGCGAAGTCGGTCGAGATGCCGGTGAGGACATCGGGGGTGTACCCGTCGAGGTTGACGATCGTGAAGCCGAGGAGGGCGGTGCCGCCGGCCTCGATGCTGTATTCCTCGGAATCCGGGAAGATGACATGGGCGTTGCGAATCGCGATGTCGCCGACGGTGGCGCTGTTGCCGTTCACCGCGGCGACCTGCGAGGAGGTCTGGGTGATCTGTCCGGCACCGCACGCAGACAGCGTGAGCGTCGCACCCGCGGCCAGGGCGACGGCGGTCGCGACTCGGCGAGTCGGCGCGTTGAGAGCAGTCACGGGTTCCTCCACTCGGGTAAGGCTCGCAATCCACTAGGCAGAGTAGTAGTAGTGGTGCGCCCCGTGTGCGCCGGGGGCGTCGATGTTGCCGATTCGTGTGCTCCGACCGGCGCGAACGTCCCCGTTTGTCCGGTGTGTCGCGCATCACCTCATGCACGTAACCGATTGCATGTCAACCCCTACGCTCACGTGGCGGTGCCCCTGACCTGCACCGTTGATGAGAGGGCGCGGTGATCACGTGTTAAACTGGAAAAATCGAAAGGGGCACGGGACACATGATTTTCAAGGTCGGAGACACCGTCGTATACCCCCATCACGGTGCGGCGCTGATCGAAGCAATCGAAACACGCACCATCAAGGGGGAGCAGAAGGAATATCTGGTTCTGAAAGTCGCGCAGGGTGACCTGACGGTTCGGGTACCCGCCGAGAATGCGGAGTACGTCGGAGTGCGCGACGTCGTGGGCCAGGAGGGCCTCGACAAGGTGTTCCAGGTATTGCGCGCACCGCACACGGAGGAACCGACCAACTGGTCACGGCGGTACAAGGCCAATCTCGAGAAGTTGGCGTCGGGTGACGTCAACAAGGTTGCGGAGGTCGTGCGCGACCTGTGGCGCCGGGAGCAGGATCGTGGCCTGTCCGCGGGCGAGAAGCGGATGCTCGCGAAGGCACGTCAGATCCTCGTCGGTGAGCTGGCGCTCGCCGAGGGCACCGACGACGTCAAGGCCGAGACCATTCTCGACGAGGTGCTCGCCGCCGCGTCCTGAGCGGCTGCGCGATCGACACCACCGGTGAACCGAATACGCACGATGAACGATCGCCGCGGGCCGGTCGTCGGAATCATTCCGGCGGCCGGCCGCGGCGTTCGTCTGGGCGAAGCGCTTCCGAAGGCCTTCGTCGAACTCGACGGCCGCACCATGCTCGATCGGGCCGTCGAGGCGATGCTCGACTCGGGTGTGGTCGACGAGGTCGTGGTGGTGGCGCCACCGGAGCTCGTCGACCGCGACGTCGACGAACTCGTGGGCGCTGCCCGCGCCGGCCGGGTGACCGTCGTGGCGGGCGGCGCAGAACGCGCCGATTCGGTGCGGGCGGGTCTGACGGTGGCGGAGCGGGTCGGTGCGCGGCACGTGCTCGTGCACGACGCGGCGCGCGCACTGACCCCCGCGGGACTGTTCGCCCGGGTCGTCGACGAACTGCGTGCCGGGCGGCGCGCAGTGATCCCCGTGCTGCCGGTCGCCGACACGATCAAGAGCGTCGACGGGGAGGGGCGGGTCACCGCGACACCCGACCGCGCGTCCCTGCGGGCCGTGCAGACCCCGCAGGGGTTCGACGCAGACCTGCTCGCACGGGCCAACCGGGACGCCGGGGACGCCACCGACGATGCCGGACTCGTGGAGCGGCTCGGTGAACCCGTCCACACCGTCGCCGGCGACCCCCTCGCCTTCAAGATCACCACCCCGCTGGACCTGACGCTCGCGCGCGCGATGCTCGCCGACCGCGTCGAAGAGGAGAGCTGAACGCCGTGCCCGTCGGAGACATGCGAGTCGGAATCGGAACCGACGTCCACCCCGTCGCACCCGGCCGTCCCTGTTGGATGGCCGGACTGCTGTTCGAGGATGCCGACGGATGCGCCGGGCATTCGGACGGTGACGTCGCGGCGCACGCCCTGTGCGACGCCCTGCTGTCCGCGGCCGGTCTCGGTGATCTCGGCACGGTGTTCGGTACCGACAGACCCGAGATGGCCGGAGCCTCCGGCGCCCGCATGCTCGCGCACGTCCGTACGCTGCTCACCGAGCAGGGCTGGCGGGTCGGCAACGCCGCAGTGCAGGTGATCGGCAACCGCCCGAAGATCGGACCGCGCCGCGACGAGGCCGCGCGCGTCCTGTCGGACCTTCTCGGGGCACCCGTATCGGTGTCCGCGACCACCACCGACGGCCTCGGACTGACCGGTCGCGGCGAGGGTGTGGCGGCCGTCGCCACCGCACTCGTACTGCCGCTCGACGACGAACGGTAGGATCGGAGGTCGTGACTTTGCGCCTTTACGACACCGAAACACGGGCAGTGCGGGATTTCGAGCCGCTCGTCCCCGGCCACGTCTCGGTGTACCTGTGTGGTGCCACCGTGCAGGGCGAACCGCACATCGGCCACGTACGCAGCGGTGTCGCTTTCGACGTGCTGCGACGGTGGCTCGCCGCGAAGGGCTTCGATGTCGCGTTCGTGAGAAATGTCACAGACATCGACGACAAGATCCTCCGGAAGGCCGCCGACGCAGGCAGGCCCTGGTGGGAGTGGAAGACGACCTACGAACGCGCCTTCACCCGCGCCTACGACGCGCTCGGTGTGCTGCCGCCCTCCGTCGAGCCACGCGCCACCGGACACATCACCCAGATGGTCGAACTGATGCAGCGTCTCGTCGACAGTGGTCACGCCTACGCATCCGACGGCAACGTGTACTTCGACGTCCTGAGCTACCCCGAGTACGGCTGCCTGTCGGGGCACCGCATCGACGACGTCCACCAGGGCGAGAGCGCCGGGGAAGGCAAACGCGACGCCCGCGACTTCACACTGTGGAAGGCGGCGAAACCCGGCGAACCCTCGTGGCCCACACCCTGGGGACCGGGCAGGCCCGGTTGGCATCTCGAGTGCTCGGCGATGGCCGGGTACTACCTCGGGTCGTCCTTCGACATCCACTGCGGCGGCATGGACCTGGTGTTCCCGCACCACGAGAACGAGATCGCGCAGGCCAGAGCCGCCGGCGACGGATTCGCGCGGTACTGGCTGCACAACGGCTGGGTGACGATGGGCGGTGAGAAGATGTCGAAGTCCCTCGGCAACGTGCTGTCCATCCCCAACGTCCTCACCCGGGTACGCCCACAGGAACTGCGGTACTACCTCGGCAGCGCCCACTACCGGTCGATGCTCGAGTACTCCGACGCCGCTCTCGACGAAGCCGCCGCCGCTTACCGCGGACTCGAATCGTTCGTCGTCAAGACCCGCGACCGGGCCGGCGACGTCCCCCTCGGCGAACCCACCGAAGACTTCGCCGCCGCACTCGACGACGACCTCGGAGTGCCCAAGGCCCTCGCCGAGATCCACCGTCGCCGCAGCGAGGGCAACAAGGCACTCGACAACGGTGATCTCGACGAAGCCGTGCGGATCGCCGCACAGGTCCGGGCGATGCTCGGCATCCTGGGAGTGGATCCCCTCGACGAGCACTGGCAGAGCACGTCCCGCGACGATTCCGATGCGCTCGCCGCGCTCGACGTGCTCATCGGTGCCGAACTCGAACGCCGGCAGGCGGCGAGAGCAGAGAAGAACTGGACGGTCGCCGACGAGGTGCGTGATCGTCTGACCGCGGCGGGGGTCGAAGTGACCGATACGCCGAACGGACCCGAATGGTCCCTGAAAGCAGGACAGTGATGGCAGGCAATTCCCAGCGCCGCGGCGCGGTGCGCAAGGGCGGAACGAAGAAGGGCCAGACCGTCGGGTCGGGCGGACAGCGACGACGCGGACTCGAGGGACGCGGCGCGACGCCGAAAGCCGTCGACCGCAGCTACCACCCGGCGGCGAAGCGGGCGCGGGCCGCGGCGAAGGCCGCGGAGAACCCTCGCGGTCACCGCTCCCCGGCCGGGCGCAGGAACGACGACCAACCCGAGATGGTCCTCGGGCGCAACCCCGTCGTCGAGTGCCTCCGCGCCGACGTGCCCGCGACCGCGCTGTACGTCGCGATCGGCGCCGACTCCGACGACCGACTCAAGGAAGCGGTGCAGCGTGCCGCGGACATGGGCATCTCCATTCTCGAGGTCCCCCGCGCCGAACTCGACCGGCTCACCGCCAACGGCATGCACCAGGGCATCGGCCTGCAGATCCCGCCGTACCGGTACGTGCACCCCGACGACCTGATCGTGCGGGCGAAGGAGAACCACGAGCGGCCCCTGCTCGTGGCACTCGACAACATCTCCGACCCCCGCAACCTCGGCGCCGTCATCAGATCGGTGGCCGCCTTCGGCGGACACGGCGTCGTGATCCCCCAGCGACGCAGCGCGTCGGTGACCGCGGTCGCGTGGCGCACCAGCGCGGGCGCCGCAGCCCGACTTCCCGTCGCGCGCGCCACCAACCTGACCCGCACCCTCAAGGAATGGCAGAAGCAGGGCGTGCGCGTCGTCGGCCTCGACGCCGGCGGCGACACCTCCCTCGACGACTTCGACGGCACCGACCCCCTGGTCGTCGTGGTCGGCTCGGAGGGCAAGGGACTCTCCCGTCTCGTGCGTGAGACCTGCGACGAGATCCTCTCCATCCCGATGGCGGGCGAAGTGGAGTCGCTCAACGCGTCGGTAGCGGCGGGCGTGGTGCTCTCCGACATCGCGCGGCGCCGCCGCGGCTGACATCGCACGGCGCCGCCGCGGCTGACATCGCACGGCGCCGCCGTGGTCGTACCCGTCGTCCCTCGGCTCCGGCCGGGGGACGAGCCGTTTCCGGGTCTTTCCCGCGACCGAGGGAACCGATCGGGCCCGTGCTGCGTCGAAACCGGTAGCGACTCCGAAACCCTGGAGACGCCGAAACCGGTAGAGACGCCGAGAGGGGATACACATGCCGCACCGGCCGGCCACCCGTCATCCGATCGCACACACCACCGCGACCACGCCCCACACCACCGCGACCACGCGTCACGCCACCGCGTTCACCGGCCGCATCACGATCGACCCACCGCTGCAGCGCGCCGAGATCGACTTCCTCACCGCGTTCGCCGGCCCGCGCAGCGGTCCGCACCGGGCGCCCTGCGACGGACTGCCCGCGCGTGGCCGTCCGCTGTCGTGGTGTCAGTGGGTTCCGACCCCCGACGGCACCGCACTGGTGTGGGACGGCAACGCACCCTTCTACCTCGCCGATCGCTGGATGCGCTATCTGATCGACACCTTCCTGTCGCCGCGTGCCCGCATGCGTCGGGTCCTGCGCGGGCGACGGAACGAGTTTCCGGACGAACTGGCGCGATTCGCATTCGACCACGTGCTCGACGGGTCGATCCGGGTTCTCGAAGACGACCGCGTCGTGTCGCGGATATCGGTGCGGAGAAACACGGTTCGTTTCGAGGGGGGTGGCGGGGAGTGTGTCGCGGCACTGTTTCCGCCGCGCACCTCGTCGGCACTGCTGCGACCCCGGACCGACGGATCCTGATCACGGCGCCGCAACGAACCGCACCCGCCGTCCCGGACGCAACTGCGCGGCACGCGACAGATCGTCCGCGGTGACGACCGCGATCACCGGATAGCCACCGGTCACGGGATGGTCCGCGAGGAACAGCACCGGATGCCCCTGCGGCGGGACCTGGATCGAACCCGCCACCATACCCTCGCTCGGGAGCTCCCCGTGCCGCGCCCGGTGCAGCGGACCCGGTCCTCGGAAGCGGATACCCACGCGGTCGAGTTGCGGTGTCACCGTCCAGGTCTCGCGTGTCAGCGCGCGGACGGACGGTGGGGTGAACCAGTCGTCGCGCGGACCGATCCGAACCCGCAACTCCGCGGGATCGTCGAGCGGAGCCGGCGGCGGGAACTGCTCCTCGTCGGGTAGAGCAGCGGCCATCGCCCCGACGAGCAACCGGTCGCCGGCACGCACCGGTTCCGGTCCGGTGCCCGACAATGTGTCGGTGGCGCGGCTCCCGAGAACCTCGGGTACGTCGATGCCGCCGCGGACCGACAGATACACCCGCAGCCCGTCCTGGGGAACACCGATCGTCAGGATGTCACCGTCCCGCAGCGACACCCGGGCCCAGTCGCCGACCGGCCGGGCCGCGACCCGCACGTCGACCCGGGCGCCGGTCACCGCGACGGTCGTGGCACCGACGCTGCGCACGGCGAGCCCGCCGCCCGTCACCTCCAGCGTCGCAGCCGCGGGATCGTTCCCGACGAGCCGGTTCGCGGCGTCGTGCGCAGCACGGTCGGCCGCACCGGACTCGGTGAGTCCGAGCGCGCCGTGACCGGTCCGGCCCCGGTCCTGCACGGTCGTGAGCATTCCGGCGGATGTGACCTCGAGCCATGCCATCGTGTCATTGTCGCGCACTGCTGGAAGGCTGGGAACGGCCCGCGTCGCGGGGCCACGTGTGCGTAGCGGAAAGGCGGACGGATGAGCCAGGACGAGATCGACACCCGCTCGACGACCCGCGTCGTCGAACGCGCCCTCGACGGCGGTCGCCTGTCCGAGGTGACCTCGGCCGTCGCCGATCTCGACGCCGACCGGATCACCGGGGTGCTCGAGAGGCTGAACCGGACCGACCGGGCGGTGCTGTACCGGCTGCTTCCCAAGGGGCGCGCGCTGGAGGTGTTCGAACGCCTCGATCCGAGCCTGCAGCGCGACCTCGTGGTCGGGTTGCAGGACGATCAGGTCGCGGCGATCTTCGCCGACCTGGAACCCGACGACCGCGTCGAACTGCTCGACGAACTCCCCGCGAAGGTCGCTGCCCGCCTGATGCGCGGCCTACCGTCGTCCGAACGCGAGATGACCGCGACGATCCTCGGGTACCCGCAGGGAGCGATCGGGCGACGCATGAGCCCGGAGTACGTGTCGCTCCGTAGCGACACCACCGCGGCGCAGGCCCTCGAGGTCGTCGAGCGGCGACTCGACGACGCCGAGACCGTCTACACACTTCCTGTCCTCGACGGCAGTCGCGTCCTGGTCGGAGTCGTCGGGCTGCGCGAGTTGATGAGCGCCGACCCCGCGACGGTGGTCGCCGACATCATGCGCGACCCCTACTGGGTGCGCGCCACCGACGACGCCGAGGAATCCGCGCGGCGCTGCGCCGAACTGAAACTCCTCGCGCTGCTGGTCGTGGACAACGAGACCCGGCTCGTCGGGATCCTCACCGTCGACGACGCGCTGCGGATCCTCGAGGTCGCCGACAGCGAGGACCAGGCACGCATCGGCGGTACCGAACCGCTGCGGCAACCGTATCTGGCCGCCCCGATCGGGCAGTTGGTGCGGTCGCGGGTGGTGTGGCTGCTGGTGTTGGCGCTCGGTGCCACCCTGACGGTGCAGGTGCTCGAAGTGTTCGAATCGACCCTCGACGAGGTCGTCACCCTCGCGTTGTTCGTGCCGCTGCTCATCGGTACCGGCGGCAACACCGGGAATCAGGCCGCGACCACCGTCACCCGGGCACTCGCGCTCGACGACGTGACACCCCGCGATGTCGGGAAGGTGGTCGCCCGCGAGTTCCGGGTCGGACTGTCGCTCGGGGTGCTCCTCGGCACGGTCGCGTTCGTGCTCACCGCGCTGGTCTACGACACGCAGGTGGGTGCGGTGATCGGGTTGACGTTGGTGAGCGTGTGCACCCTCGCCGCGACGGTCGGCGGGGCGATGCCGTTGGTGGCGCGCGCGATCCGCGCGGATCCCGCGGTGTTCTCCAACCCGTTCATCACTACGTTCGTCGACGCGACGGGGCTGGTGGTGTACTTCCTGATCGCCCGCGCCGTCCTGGGGCTCTGAACCGTCGCGGACGGTCAGAGTGCTTCGAATCGGACACGTGCTCCGGGGCGCAGCAGCGCCGGGCGGTCGCGGGCGGGCATCCACAACTGCTGCGTCGTCGACCCGATGAGCTGCCATCCACCCGGGGAACGGCGCGGGTAGACACCGGAGAACTCCCCGGCGAGCCCGACCGACCCGGCGGGGACGACCGTGCGCGGTGACTCCCGCCGCGGCACGTGCAGCCGGTCGTCGTCGCCCGACAGGTACGCGAATCCCGGTGCGAAACCACCGAACGCGACGGTCCACGTCGCGGACGTGTGGGCCTCGACGACCCCGTCGGCGCCGAGCCCGGTGAGCGCACCCACCTCGGTGAGGTCGGGTCCGTCGTAGCGGACCCCGATGACGACGTGGTCGACCGGTGCCGTGCCGGGCGGCGCCGGTGGGGTGCCGGCGATCCACCGCCGGACGGCGTCGGCGTGCACGGCGGCCGGGTCGAAACGCACGAGGACGGTGCGTGCCGCGGGGATCAGTTCGACGATCCCCGGTGGTCGCGTGGTGTCGAGCGCCCGGAAATGCGTGAGGACGTCGTCGAGGGTCCCGTACTCGACGAGCAGGCCGGTGTCTCCGTTGCGCAGGATCCGCATCGCGGGCTCACACGAACGAGCGGACATCGATGTTCTCGGCGTCGAGCATGGCCCGCACCGCAACGGCCATCGCCGTCGCGTCGGGGGAGTCGCCGTGGATACACACCGAGCGGGCCGGGACCCGCACGGCACTGCCGTCGATCGCGGTGACCGTCCCCTCCGCGACCATGCGCAGCACCCGGCGCGCCACGACGTCCGGATCGTGCAGCACGGCCCCGGGCTCCCGGCGCGACACGAGGGTGCCGTCGGGGGCGTAGGCGCGGTCGGCGAACGCCTCGGCGACCGTGACGAGGCCTGCGCGTTCGGCTTCGTCGAGGAACACCGAGCCGGGCAGACCCAGTACCGGCAGTGTCGCGTCGTACGCGCGGACGGCGGCGACGACGGCGCGTGCCTGCTCGCGGTGGTGCACGATCGCGTTGTACAGCGCGCCGTGCGGTTTCACGTAGCGCACCGACGATCCGGCGGCTCGGGCCAGTCCGTCGAGCGCGCCGATCTGGTAGATGACCTCCGCCGTGAGGTCTGCCGGGGCGATGTCGATGAAGCGGCGGCCGAACCCGCTCAGATCGTGGTATCCGACCTGGGCGCCGATGCGGACGGTGCGTTTCGTGGCGCCGCGGCACGTCTCGAGCAGCATCGCCGGATCACCGGCGTGAAAGCCGCACGCGATGTTCGCGCTCGTGACGAGTTCGAGCATCGCGTCGTCGTCGCCGAGCTGCCACTGTCCGTAGCTCTCGCCGAGGTCACTGTTCAGGTCGATACTGCTCACGCCACAAGTCTAATTTCCACCCGTGCGCACTTCTGGTAGCTGGGGCTACCAGAAGTGCGCACGGGTGGGGTCAGTGCGCGGCGACCGCCGCGCGGCCGGTGCCGCGACGGCGCCGCGCGGACCCGATGATCCGGCACACGATGTAGATGACGAACGCGATCGTCGTGATGAAGCTCGACACGGGGACGCCGGGGGCGAGGGACAGCAGGATCCCGCCGACCGCGGAGATCTCCGCGAAGACCACCGCCAGCACCGTCGCGGCGAGCGGCCCGCTGGTGACCCGCGCTGCCGCGGCGGCCGGGGTGATGAGCAGGGCCATCACCAGTAGCGCGCCGACGATCTGCACACCCAATGCAGCGGTGATGCCGACGAGCACTGCGAAGACGATGGACAGCCCTCGCACGGGCACGCCGCGCGCGGCGGCGACCTCGGGGTCGGTGCTGGCGAACAACAGTGGTCGGTAGATCAGCAGCAGCACCCCGATCACGATCGCGGCGCACACCGCGAGCAGTGCGATCCCGGTGCCGCCGGGAGCGACGATCTGTCCGGTGAGCAGCGACAGCGCCGCACCGGTGCGGCCGTCGTAGGCCCACAGCAGCAGCATCGCGACACCGAGCCCGAATGCCATGATCACGCCGATGACGGAGTCCCGTTCGCGCGCGCGGGCACCGAGCAGTCCGAAGAGGACCGCCGCGACGACCGCACCGGCGACCGCGCCTACCCCCACGGACACCCCGACGAGCAGTGCTGCGGCGGCACCGGTGAGCGACAGCTCGGAGGTGCCGTGCACGGAGAACGCCATCTGCCGACTGATGATGAGAGGCCCGATGACGCCGGCGAGCAGCCCGAGCAGTGCACCGGCGATCAGGGCCTGCTGCACGAAGTCGTACCCGAGCAGCTCCATCGTGGCGTCGATGTCGAAGAGATGGCTCATCGCATCGCTGAACTTGCTGCTCATTCGTCGTCCTCGGGGTGGTGATGGTGAACGCCTTCGCCGGGGCGCAGCCCGCCGGCGCTACCGAGCGCGTCGATCGCGTCGCCGGTGCCGACGACGACGAGCCGCCCCCTCATCTCGAGGACTTCCACCTCGGTGCGGTACAGCTCCGAGAGCACCTCGGAGGTCATCACCTCGGCGGGGGTGCCGATGCGGAACTGTCCGTCGACGAGGTACAGGACGCGGTCGACGAGCGGCAGGATCGGGTTGATCTCGTGGGTGACGAACAGCACCGCCGTGCCGTGGTCGCGACGACGCCTGTCGATCAGTGACGACACCAGGTGCTGGTTGGCGAGGTCGAGGCTGAGCAGCGGTTCGTCGCACAGCAGTACTCGCGGGTCACCGACGAGCGCCTGCGCCACGCGCAGACGTTGCTGCTCGCCGCCCGACAGGTCGCCGACGGGCGCGCCCGCGTAACGTTCGGCGCCGACCTGGGCGATCGCGTCGTCGACGGCGGCGCGACGCCGTTTCCAGTGCCGCAGTCCGGTGCCCCACCGGTGCCCGTCGACTCCGAGGCCGACGAGGTCGCGCCCGCGCAGCGGCACACCCGAGTCGAGGGTCCTCTGCTGCGGCACGTAGCCGACGTGCGCGTTGCCCGCGCGCACGGGTGAACCGGCGATGGTTGCGCTGCCGGAGCTGAGCGGGAGCTGACCGAGCAGCACCTTCAGCAGGGATGTCTTGCCGGCGCCGTTGGGACCGAGGACGGCGACGAATTCGCCGGCGGCGACGTCGAGGTCGAGGTCGTTCCAGAGGGTGCGGTCGCCGAAGGCGAGTCCGGCGCCGCTGAGCCTGACAGCGAGTTCGGCTTCGACGACGGGTGTGGGTTGGGAGGAGGTCACCGGGATCCGTGTTCTCGAGCGGGTTGTCAGGGTGCGGTGTCGAGCGCGGCGGAGAGCGCCTCGGCGGTCCGGGTCTGCCACTGAATGTAGTCGACGCCCTCGGGGAGGGTTTCGAAAACCTCGACGACGGGGATCCCGGTGGACTCGGCCGAGCGGCGCATCTCGAGGCTCACCCGGTCCTCGGTCTGCGGGTTGTAGAGCAGCGCATCGACCTGCCCGTCGAGGAGGAGTCGGCGGGTCGCGGCGATCGACGCGGGCGACGGATCGGTGCCGTTCTCCACGGCGTCGGTGAAGTCGCTCGGGGTGCGGTCGTCGAGACCTGCGCCGACGACGAGATAGTGGGCGATGGATTCGGTCTGTGCGATCGGCGCGCCCGGGTGGGTCTGGGCGAGGGACTCGACAGTGTCGGCGACGGTGTGCAGTTGCGCGTGGAACGCAGCGGCGTTGTCTCGGTAGGTGTCGGCGCCGTCCGGGTCGAGTTCGGCGAGGTGGTCGGCGACGGCGTGTGCGACGGCGTCGGCGGTCGCGAGGTCGTACCAGACGTGCTCGTTGATGCCGCTGTGGTCGTGACCGTCGTGCGAATGACCGTCGTGCGAACGGTCGCCGCTGTCCGTCCCGTCCGCGGGCGTCGTCTCGGCGGTGGTGTCGCCGTGGTCGTGCCCGGCGTGCAGGTCGCTGTATTCACCGGATTCGAAGAGTGCGAACGCGTCGACGGTGGGGACGTCGCGTCCTGTGGCGTCGAGGATGTCGTCGACGAAGTGGTCGTATCCACCGCCGTTGTAGACGACGAGCGTCGCGTCGCTGATCGCTGCGGCATCGCGGGGGCTCGCCTCGTAGGAGTGCGGGTCGGCGGACGGTTCGGTGATCAGGGACTGCACCTGGGCGCGGTCACCGGCGACGGCCTGCGCGATCGAACCCCAGACGTTCGTGGATGCGACGATGCTCAGCTCGTCGGAACTGCCACCGGCGTCGCCGGATCCGCATGCGGTGAGGGCGGTGGCGCAGGACACGGCGGCCGTGACGAGCACGGCGCGGAAGGACAGTCGCACTGTTCCGGAGCTCCTGGGAATCGAGGCGTGGACGCGGCCGGCTGAGGCACGCCTAACGCTATTGGAAACCGTTACCGTTCCACTTTAGCGGACGAAAGTCCCGATCGTGTAGACCCGGCTGGCCGTGACGATCGGCACAGGACTACGGTCCGTTCATGCCCAGGTCCCGTCAGCCACATCGACAGGCGACCCTGGCGTCGATCGCTGCGGAACTGAAGATCTCCCGCACCACCGTCTCCAACGCCTACAACCGGCCCGATCAGTTGTCGGCCGAACTCCGCGAACGCGTGTTCGAGGTCGCCCGACGCCGCGGTTACGCCGGCCCCGATCCGATGGCGCGATCGCTGCGCACCCGCAAGGCCGGAGCCGTCGGAGTCCTGCTCACCGAGGCCCTGAGCTACTCGTTCCGCGACCCCGCCGCCATGAGTTTCCTGTCCGGACTGTCCGAGGCGTGCGAGTCCGCCGGGCAGGGTCTGCTGCTCATCCCGGCCGGACCGGGCCGCACCGACACCGAGGCCGCGCAGGTCGTGCACGGATCGTCCGTCGACGGGTTCATCGTCTACTCCGTGCCGCCCGAAGACCCCTACCTCGCCGCAGTACTCGAACGGCACCTGCCGATCGTCGCGTGCGACCAGCCGCGCGACCTGGGGGCCGTCCCGGTCGTGGGGATCGACGACCGCAGGTCCATGCGCGACCTCGCGACGCACCTGATCGGGCTCGGCCACCGCGAATTCGGGATCGTGTGCATGCGACTGGGACATACCCGCAACGACGGTGTCGCCGACCTCTCGACGCTCGACACACCGGGCTTCCACGTGCAGCGCGAACGCCTCCTCGGAGTGCGTGATGCGATGCGCGACGCCGGCCTCGACGACGCGAACCTCACCGTCGTCGAGCGGTACACGCACACGTCGGAGGACGGACTGTCCGCGACCGCGCAACTCATGAAGATCAACCCGCGGGTGACCGCACTGATGTGCACGACGGACGTCCTCGCGCTCGGTGCACTCACCTGGGCGCACCAGGCGGGCCTCGACGTGCCGGGCCACCTGTCGATCACCGGGTTCGACGGTGTCGACGAGGCGATGCGCGAGGGCCTGACCACCGTGAGTCAGCCGCAGAAGGACAAGGGCCGGCGCGCCGGCGAACTGTTGCTCGCGGCACCGTCGCATTCCGGGACGCCCGAGGTGGAGACCCTCGACACCCACCTGGTGTTCGGGAAGACGTCCGGGCCGGTGGAGAGCACCGGCTGGTACGCCGAGTGACTCACGCGAGCCCACCGTGTTCACGCGGCTGCTGTTGCGGCCGCGCGAACACGGCCGAGCCGCGGGAGCGACCCGCGGGCCCGGGACGGTCAGGCACCGTCCAGCAGCTGCGCGCACCGGAGCAACCCGATGTGGCTGTAGGCCTGCGGATGGTTGCCGAGCGCCCGCTCGGCGACGGGGTCGTACTCCTCGCTGAGCAGCCCCGTGGGACCGGCCGCCGCGACGAGTTGCGCGAACAACGCTTCCGCGTCGCTCCGCTGCCCGATCAGCAGGTAGGCCTCGACGAGCCAGGCCGCACACAGATGGAATCCACCCTCGGTGCCGGGCAGTCCGTCGTCGCGTCGGTACCGGTACACCGTTGCGCCGCTGCGTAGTTCCGCTTCGGTGGCCTGCACGGTCGCGCGGAAGCGGTCGTCGGTGGGATCGATGAGGCCGGTCAGGCCGATGAACAACGTCGCGGCGTCGAGGTCGGTTCCGTCGTAGGCCGCGGTGTACGAGCGGACGTCGTCGTTCCAGCCCTTGTCGATCACCTCCGCCGCGATCTCGTCGCGCAGCGCAGCCCAGTTCTCTCCGGCAGGACGGTCGAACCTCGCCGACAGCGTCAGTGCACGATCGACGGTGAGCCACCCCATGACCTTCGAGTACACGTGGTGACGCGGATTGTCGCGGATCTCCCAGATCCCGTGGTCGGGCTCGAACCAGCGTCGCTCCACCGCGGTGACCATCGAACGCACCAGATCCCAGTCGCGGTCGGTGAGCGCGTGGGAGTTCTCGGCCCCGTGTTGCTCCCGACGGTGTGCGAGGGCCGCGATCAGGTCGACGATCGGGCCGAACACGTCGAGCTGGACCTGCTGGTTCGCGGCGTTACCGACCCGCACGGGCCGTGAACCGGCGTACCCGGGAAGCGTGTCGAGCACGGCCTCGGGTGGCAGCGGCCCACCGGTCAGCGTGTACAGCGGGTGCAGCCGTTCCGGTCCGGGCAGTGTCTCGAGCACGCGGTGCACCCAGTCGAGATAGTCCTCGGCCTCGGTGAGGGAGTCGACGTCGACGAGCGCGTGCGCGGTCAGCGCCGCGTCGCGGAGCCAACAGTAGCGGTAGTCCCAGTTTCGGACGCCGCCGATCTCCTCGGGCAGCGACGTGGTCGCGGCCGCCAGGATCGAACCGGTCGGCGCGTGCACCAGACCCCGGAGGGTGAGCGCCGACCTCTTGGTGAGGTCGGGTTTGACGGCGGGCAGACGCAGGTCGGCGGCCCACTGCCACCAGTACCCTTCCGCGTGCGATCGACGCTCCACCTCGGACAGTGGATGCTCGGTCAGATCATCTGTTCCGCAGCGTAGTTCAAGGATCACGTCGCCGCGGGAGGGGTCGACCACGGCGTGTGCCGACTGGTGCGCGCCGTCGGTGGTGATGTCCCAGCGCACGCCGGGGGACCGCAGCACATACGGCTCGTTGAAGCCGTGCACGCGCAGACCGTCGTCGTCCACCTCGAGCACGACCTGTCCCTGTCCGAACTCGGGGCGGGGCGCGAACGTCACGACGGCCGTGGCGGTTCCGGAGATGACGCGGGTCAGATCGGTGCGGCCCGCATCGACATCGTGCGGCAGGTAGTCGATCACCGCGAGGCTCGCCCACCGCGTCACCACCGTCATGGTGGAGTCGACGTACCGCTGGCTCAGCGGCAGCGCTTCCCGCGTCGGACCGATCGAGAAGTGTCCTGCGGCGTCGCCGCCGAGCAGGTGCGCGAACAGTGCGGCGGAGTCGGGTTCCGGGTGGCACATCCACGTGATGGTGCCCTCCGGGGTCACCAACGCCTTCGAGCGGGGACTCGCGAGCATCGTCAACCGTTCGATGGGGACCGCGTGGGCACCGGACAGCCAGGTGCGACGTTCCTCCAACAGGAACGCGAGGGCCGCGACGACGTGCTCGGAACTGTCGATGCGGAATTCGGCGGCCGTGGCGCCGTCGCCGATCTTGACGCCGACGTCGGGTCCGCGCAGCGACCGGAACGCCTTCTCGTCGGTGACGTCGTCACCGATGAACACCGCCGCGCTCGACGCCTCCTGGTGCCGGATCGCGTCCAGAGCGCTGCCCTTGTCGGTGGGCACCACCGACAGTTCGATGACGGCCTTGCCTTCGGTGACCTGGACACCGGCGCGCACGGCGAGGGTGTCGTGGACCTCGGCGACGGCGGTCGCGGCATCGGCGTCCGAGGCGTTGCGTACGTGCAGCGCGGCGCTCGCCGGCTTGACCTCGACGTGGACCCCGTCGAATCTCGCCGCGACCGCCTCGAGGCCGTCGACGATCTCGCGCAGCAACGCGCGGGCGTCGTCGCCGATCGCGTGGACGAAGCCGACGTCGAACTCCGAGCCGTGACTGCCGACGAGCTGCACCTCCACGGGCAGTCGCGACAGCGCCGCCAGATCCTTCAGTGCCCGCCCCGAGATGACCGCGGCCGACGTCGAGGGGAGCGCGGCGAGGCTGCGCAGTGCCCGTACGGACTCGGCGTGCGGGAAGGCCTTGTCGGGGTCCGACACGATGGGGGCCAGCGTGCCGTCGTAGTCGGTCGCCACGAGCAATCGCGGCGTCCGCGCGACAGCGGCGAGGGCGCGACGCAGTTCGATGGGCAGATCTTGGGCGCTCACCTGTTCCAAGGTAAGCGAAGACTCCGGATCGTCCCCACCGACCGGTCACATCCGCGGTCGTGTTTCGTGTTACACCGACCCTGCACGCGGACGACGGGTCGCAGGGTTCAGGCGGTGGTGACCGACGGTCGTTGGGAACCGTCTCCGAGCAGCAGTTCGACCGTCAACTCGAGACGTCGGGCGACGTCGGTCGCCGAGGAGCGGCGGGTGAGCCACGCGACGAGGTTGGACAACCACACGTCGCTGATGACGCGCGCGACGGCCAGTTCCTCCTCGGTGGGTTCGGTGTCGGTCATCGCCTTCGCGAACAGCCGGTCCATGAGGTTGCCGACGTGCTCGACCTCGGCGGCGGCGGAGGCGTCGGCGAACATGAAGGCGCGGGTCATCGCCTCGGTGAGGAGCGGATCGCGTTGCATCGCCTTGGTGATCAGGCCCAGGATCAGGTGCATCCGTTCGAGGGGGCTGTGCCCGGGCGGAATCTTGCCCTTGCCCTCGATGCGGGCGAATTCGCGGCCGAGGGCGGATACGAGCAGGTGCACCTTCGACGGGAAGTACCGGTACAGCGTCCCCACCGCGACATCGGCGCGTTCGGCGACGGCGCGCATCTGCACGGCCTCGTAACCGCCCTTGGATGCGAGCGCCAGTGTGGCGTCGAGAATCCGCTTGCGCCGTTCCTTCTGGGCATTGGAACTGAGGTCGTCCTCGGTGAGGGCGGTCAGGGTTCCGTTTCCGTTGGAGCGGGACGTGGTGGCCATAGATCGCTTCCTCACACCTTGACTCTGAACCGGTCTCATATTAGAACACGTTCTAGGCCTGATGTCATACGAAAGTCTGGAGACCCGCTGTGAGTATTGCCACGACCGAGGAACAGCGGGACGTCCAATCGTCCCTCCGAGCGTGGTCGCGCGCCGCGAAACCCGTCGAGGCCGTGCGCGCGGATCCCGCCGAGGCGTGGCGCGGCGGCTGGTCCGCGCTCGCCGAACTCGGGCTGTTCGGCGTCGCCGTACCCGAGGAATCCGGCGGATTCGGAGCCACCGCGGTCGACCTCGCGGTCATGCTCGAGCAGACGGCGTACGACCTCGCACCGGGACCCGTCCTGACCACCGCGACAGCCGCGCTCGTGTTCGGCCGCGGTGGCGACGCCGCAGCCAAGACCGCGGCCCTGCTCGTCGAAGGTGCGCTCCCGACCGCGCTCGCACTCGACTCGACCGTCTCGGGAATCCCGGGTGACGACGGTGTCCGCCTCAGCGGTGACGCGGGGGTGGCGGTCGGTGGCGGGTCGGGTGTCGCCGTCCTCGTGCGGATCGCCGGGGGCGACGACCGGGAGCGGTGGGCGCTCGTCACCGCCGACAGCAGCGGGATGACGCACGAACCGCTCGACGCCGTCGACCCGTCGAGGTCGCTGGCGCGCATCCGGTTCGACGACGTGGCCGTACCCGCGGACCGCATCGTCGATGTCCCCGCCGGATTCGTGCGTGATCTCACCGCGGCCTTCGCCGCCGCGGAACTGGCCGGCGTCGCCGGGTGGGCGCTCGACACCGCCGTCGACTACGCCAAGATCCGTGAACAGTTCGGCAAACCGATCGGCGCGTTCCAGGCGGTCAAACACATCTGCGCCGAAATGCTGTGCCGCACGGAGAAGATCCGCGCCGTGGCGTGGGATGCCGCCCGCGCGATCGACACCGCCGTCGACGAGCTTCCCGTCGCCGCCGCTGCTGCCGCCACCGTCGCGCTGGATGCGGCCGTGGACACGGCCAAGGATGCCATCCAGGTGCTCGGCGGTATCGGGTTCACGTGGGAACACGACGCGCATCTCTACCTTCGCCGGGCGGTGGCGACCCGGCAGGTCCTCGGTGGCTCCGGGCGTTGGCGTTCACGACTCACGGCGGTGACGCGGTCCGGTGCCCGCCGTCGGCTCGGTGTCGACCTCACCGGACACGAGGATCGGCGCCGCGTCATCGCCGCGGAGATCGCGGGCATCGCCGGGCTTCCCGAGTCGGAGCGTCGTGCGGCACTCGCCGGATCCGGGCTTCTCGCACCGCATTGGCCGGCGCCCCACGGTCGGGGCGCCGGACCGGCCGAACAACTCCTCATCCAGGAGGAGCTTGCCGCCGCGGGGGTGGAGCAGCCCGATCTGGTGATCGGCTGGTGGGCGCTGCCCACCATTCTCGAGCACGGATCCGCCGAGCAGATCGACCGTTTCGTGATGCCGACGCTGCGCGGCGATCTCGTCTGGTGTCAGCTGTTCTCCGAGCCGGGGGCCGGCTCGGACCTCGCCTCGCTGCGTACCAGCGCGGACAAGGTCGACGGCGGCTGGGTGCTTTCGGGACAGAAGGTGTGGAATTCGCTTGCACAGGAGGCAGATTGGGCGATCTGTCTGGCTCGAACCGATCGTGATGCCCCGAAACACAAGGGCATCACGTACTTCCTGGTGGACATGAAATCCGCCGGGATCACCGTCTCCCCGCTGCGCGAGATCACCGGCGACGCCCTGTTCAACGAGGTGTTCCTCGATTCGGTGTTCGTTCCCGACGACTGCGTCGTCGGAGACCTCGGCGGCGGATGGCGGCTCGCACGCACGACACTCGCCAACGAACGTGTCGCGATGGGAGGGAAATCGTCACTGGGTCCCGCCATCGAGGAGCTGGTCGCGTTGTCGTCGTCCGGTGATCCGGTTGCGGAGGATCGCATCGGCGTCCAGATCGGTGAGGCGCTCGTCGGTTCACTGCTCGATCTGCGCACCACCCTCGCGCAACTCGAGGGGCAGGATCCGGGCCCCGCGTCGAGTGTGCGCAAGCTCATCGGTGTGCGCCAGCGGCAGCAGACCTCCGAGTTGGCGATGGAACTCGCGGGGGAGGCCGGGTGGGTCGAGGGGCCGTTCACCCGCGAATTCCTCAACACACGGTGTCTGACGATCGCCGGCGGCACCGAGCAGATCCTGCTCACCGTCGCGGCCGAGCGGCTGCTGGGGCTGCCGCGCGACTGAGCGACCGCGGCCGTGGATTCCGTTGGGGTTCCGATGGTCGGGACCTCCGCCCTCGCCGGGCGGTAGGCCCGGTGGAGACTCGGGGGAGCGTTCGTTCGCGCCGGTTGCGCACGGCGCTCGACGGCACTTTCGTCCGGTACCCCCGAGGTGCTACAACTGAAACACGTTCTAGAACGAAGGTGGTAACGGTGGACTTCGCACGTGACGAGACGCAGGAGGACGTGGCCTCGGTCGCGGCCGACCTGCTCGGGCGCGAACTCGGCGCCGACGACCTGTGGGCGGCGCTCGCCGACGCAGACCTGTTGTCGCTCGCGCTTCCGGAGCGACTCGGTGGATCCGGACTCGGCGCCGCCGACGCACTGACCGTGCTCACCGAGGTCGGCCGCGCCGGAGCGCTGGTGCCTGCCCTGGCCACGGTCGGGTTCGGTGTGCTGCCCGTGCTCGCACTCGCAGACGATGCCCAGCAGGACGCGCTCCTTCACGGTGTCGGGAGTGGTGCGGTTCTCACGGCGGCCCTCTCCGAACCCGGGCGACCGTTCGTGACGGATCCGGCGGCGACCGGCACCGTGAGCGACGACGGTGTCGCGGTCACCGGATCGTTCGTGGCCGTCCCCTACGCCGACCGTGCCCGCCACATCCTCGTGCCCACCACCGTGGGCGTCGTCGCGGTCCCCTCGGATGCGGACGGCGTCACACTCGTCGCGAGTCCCACGTCCGTCGGAACCCCGGAATTCTCCGTGCGTCTCGCCGGGGCCGCCGGTATCCGTCTCGGTGCCGGCACCGACCCCGCCGCGGACATCGCGACCCTCCACCGGTTCGCGCTCGCCGCGATCGCCGCGTTGTCGGACGGGTTGCTCACCGGTGCAACGGTACTCACCGCGAAGCATGTCAGTGAGCGACACCAGTTCGGCAAGCCGCTCGCCGCCTTCCAGGCCGTCGCCCAGCAGATCGCCGACGTGTACGTCACCGCCCGCACCCTGCACGTCGCTGCGACCGCGAGCATCTGGCGTGTCTCCGAGGGCCTCGACGCCGCAGACGATCTCGACGTCACCGCGTACTGGATCGCGGAGGAGTTGCTCCCCGCGATGCGTGTGCTGCACCACCTGCACGGCGGGATCGGTGTGGACGAAACCTATCCGCTGCACAGATATTCGTCGACGGCCAAGGATCTCACCCGGCTGCTCGGCGGAGCTTCGTACCGACTCGACCTCGTGGGGGCCCGGTGTTCATCGATCTGACCGACGACCAGCGCGCACTGCAGGACGAACTGCGCCGATACTTCGCCGACCTCATCGCGCCCGAGGAAGCCGCGATCATGCGCACCGAGCGGCACGGTCCGACGTACCGTGAGGTCGTCCGCCGCATGGGCAAGGACGGCTGGCTCGGGGTGGGCTGGCCCGTCGAGTTCGGTGGCCGCGGATTCGGCGACGTCGAGCAGCAGATCTTCGCGAACGAGGCCGTTCGCGCCGACGTCCCGCTGCCCAGCGTCACCCTGCAGACCGTGGGACCGACCCTGCAGGTGTACGGCACCGACGAGCAGAAGCAGAAGTTCCTTCCCTCGATCCTCGCCGGCGAGGTGCACTTCGCGATCGGCTACTCCGAGCCGGAGGCCGGAACGGATCTCGCGGCACTGCGCACCACCGCTGTGCGTGACGGCGACGAGTACGTCATCAACGGTCAGAAGATCTTCACGACCGGCGGCCACGACGCCGACTACATCTGGCTCGCCGCGCGCACCGGCACCGCCGATTCGCGGCACCGCGGAATCTCGGTGTTCATCGTCGACACGAAGGACCCCGGGTTCAGCTGGACACCGATCATCACGTGCGACGGCGCGCACCACGTCAACGCCACGTACTACAGCGATGTGCGGGTGCCCGCGAGCATGCTGGTCGGTGAGGAGAACAAGGGCTGGCGACTCATCACCACCCAGCTCAACCACGAACGGGTCATGCTCGGCCCCGCCGGCCGGGTCGGGGGCATCTACGATCACCTCGCCGACTGGGTGCGTGCCCACGGGCTCGGCGACGAACCCGACGTGCGTCGCGCGCTGGGGGAGATCCACGCCACGTACCGGCTGGGTGAACTGCTCAACTGGCAGGTCGCGTCCAGTGCGAACGACGCGGTCGACATCGCCGACGCATCGGCGACGAAGGTGTTCGCGACCGAACGCATCCAGCGGGTCGGCCGGCTCGCCGAGGAGGTCGTCGGACGCCACGGTGACCCCGCCGATCCCGACACCGCCGCCCTGTTGAGCTGGCTCGACATGCAGGCCAAACGCAACGTCGTCATCACCTTCGGTGGCGGTGTCAACGAGGTGATGCGGGAACTGATCGCGACGGCCGGGCTCGGGATGCCCCGGGTTCCGCGATGAGCCGGAACCCCGGGCGACCGACCGAGACGGAGGGACAGCGATGAGCACTGCCGACGAAATCCTCGCCGCGGCGGAGGCGGTCCGCGCCGACGGACCGTCCGCGCCGCGGCAGGGACGAGACCCGGTGAACCTGCCGATGATCCGCAACTGGGTCGAGGCCATCGGCGACGACAATCCGATCTACACCGACGAGTCCGCGGCGGTCGCCGCGGGTCACGGCGGGCCGGTGGCTCCGCCGGCGATGGCCCAGGTGTGGACGATGCGTGGGCTCGGTGCCGAACGCGAGAAGGACGATCCGCTCGGCCGGATGACGAACATTCTCGACGAGGCCGGCTACACGTCGGTCGTCGCGACGAACTGCGACCAGGTGTACCACCGTTACCTGCGGCCCGACGAGACCGTGACGATCGAGTCGACCCTCGAGGATGTCGTCGGTCCGAAGCGGACGGGGCTCGGTGAAGGCTGGTTCTTCACCACCCGCAACATCTGGAAGGTCGGTGACGAGACTGTCGCCGAGATGATGTTCCGCATCCTGAAGTTCGCGCCGCCCGCCGCCGCGGCCGAGTCGGCACCGGCCACCGACGCGGTGCCGGACGATCTCGACCCCACCCGGATGCTGCGTCCGTCGGCGTCGCACGACACGAAGTTCTTCTGGGACGGCGTCGCCGCGCACGAACTGCGCATCCAACGCCGCCCCGACGGCTCGCTGCAACACCCCCCGGTTCCCGCGTTGTGGCTCGACAAGCACGAGACGACCGACTACGTCGTCGCGTCCGGTCGCGGCACGGTGTTCAGCCACGTCGTGCATCACGCACCGAAGGTGCCCGGCCGGCAGGTGCCGTTCGTCGTCGCGCTCGTCGAACTCGAGGAGGGCGACGGGAAGATCAGGATGCTCGGTGAGCTGCGCGGTGTCGATCCGGCCGACGTGCGGATCGGAATGCCCGTGCACGTCACGTACCTGGATTTCCCCGGTGACGACGACACCGGCGGTGATCCGTGGACCCTCTACGCCTGGCAACCGCTCGAGGAGGAGAACGCGTGAGCGCTCCAGCACCGACGGTGGGAGAGACGCTCCCGCCGTTGTCCATCCACGGTGACCCCACGTTCATCGTGTCGACGGCGTTGGCGACCCGGGACTTCCAGGACGTCCACCACGACCGCGACAAGGCGCAGGAACGCGGGTCCGAGGACATCTTCGTCAACATCCTCACCGACACCGGTCTCGTGCAGCGGTACGTCACCGACTGGGCGGGCCCGACCGCGGTGATCGGATCGATCTCACTGCGTCTCGGTGTTCCCTGGTACGCGTACGACACACTCACGTTGACCGGTGAGGTCACCGCGGTCGACGACGGCGTCGTCACCGTCGACATCGTCGGACGCAACGGGCTCGGCGATCACGTCACGGCCCGGGCCACGTTCACTCGCACAGGAGGCGACCGATGAGCGGACTGTCGCGCAGGGCGGCGATCGCCGGGATCGGCGCCACCGACTTCTCGAAGGACTCCGGGCGCAGCGAACTGCGGCTCGCCGCCGAGGCCGTGGCCGATGCCCTCGACGACGCGGGGCTGAGCCCGTCGGACGTCGACGGCCTGGTGTCGTTCACGATGGACACCAACACCGAGGTGGCGGTCGCGCGTGCGGTGGGCGTCCCGAACCTGAAGTTCTTCTCGCGCATCCACTACGGCGGCGGTGCCGCGTGCGCGACCGTGCAGCAGGCCGCGATGGCCGTCGCGACGGGTGTCGCGGACGTCGTCGTCGCCTACCGCGCGTTCAACGAACGCTCGGGTGCCCGGTACGGGCAGGTCAACGGTGCGCTCGCCACCCAGGTGAACGCGTCGGGGACAGACAACGCCTTCTCGTACCCGCACGGGTTGAGCACGCCGGCGTCGTTCGTCGCGATGGTCGCGCAACGCTACATGCACGTCACCGGTGCGACGAGCGCCGACTTCGGCGCGGTCGCGGTCGCCGACCGCAAGCACGCGGCGACGAACCCGAAGGCGTTCTTCCACGGCAAACCGATCACTCTCGACGATCACCAGAGCTCGCGGTTCATCGCGGAGCCGTTGCATCTGCTCGACTGCTGTCAGGAGTCCGACGGCGGTGTCGCGTTGGTGATCACCACCCCCGAACGTGCGAGGGATCTGAAACAGACACCCGCGATCGTCGCGGCCGCCGCGCAGGGCAGCGGACCGGACCAGTACATCATGACCAGCTACTACCGGGACGGGCTCACCGGCCTGCCCGAGATGGGTGTCGTCGGCGATCAGCTGTGGCAGCAGGCGGGCATCACGGCGCGGGACGTGCAGACCGCGGTGCTCTACGACCACTTCACCCCGTACGTGCTGATGCAGCTCGAGGAGCTCGGCTTCTGCGGTCGCGGCGAGGCGAAGGACTTCATCGCGGGCGGGGCGATCGAACTCGGTGGCCGCTTGCCGCTGAACACCCACGGCGGTCAGCTCGGCGAGGCGTACATCCACGGGATGAACGGCATCGCCGAGGGGGTTCGGCAGATCCGCGGGACGTCCGTCAACCAGGTCGACGGTGTCGAGAACGTCCTGGTCACCGCCGGTACCGGGGTTCCGACGTCCGGACTCGTGCTGTCCGCATCCTGACCGGCGGACGCTCCCGGTCGACGGGAGTTCTCCCGACTGTGCGGGAGTCCGGTGGTGTAGACCGGGGGAGGACATGTCGCGTCGAGAGAGGACATCATGGGCAACTTCGAGGGCAAGGTCGCGCTGATCACCGGTGCGGCGCGCGGTCAGGGTCGTTCGCATGCGCTGGCATTCGCGGAGGCGGGCGCGGACCTCGTGCTGTGCGATCGGTGTGAGGATTCGCCGATGGTGCGGTACCCGTTGGCGACCGACGACGATCTCGCCGAGACCGTGCGCCTCGTCGAGGCCGCGGGGCGTCGCGTGGTGTGGGCGAAGCTGGACACCGCCGACCGGGCTGCGCTCGATGCCCTGGTGGCTCGCGCACACGAGGAACTCGGCCGCATCGACATCGCCGTCGCGAATGCCGGGGTGTCGACGGCCGCTCCGGTGCAGATGATGCCTCAGGCCATGTGGGACGAGACGATCGCGTCGAACCTGACCGGGGTGTTCAACACGATCGCGGCGGTGTCTCCGGGCATGATCGAACGCGGTTACGGACGCATCGTGACGATCTCGTCGATGCTGGGGCGCGCCGGCAACACCAACATGGTGGCGTATGCGGCCTCCAAGTGGGGTGTGATCGGGCTGTCCAAGAGCGCCGCACTCGACCTCGCGCAGAACGGGATCACGGTCAATGTCATTGCGCCGGGAAATATCTCGACCCCGATGATCCACAACGACGCGCTGTACGGGATGCTGCGTCCCGACCTCGAACATCCCACCGCCGACGACGTGGCTCCAGTGTTCACATCGCTGCACGCGCAGCCCGTGCCGTGGCTCGAGCCCGCCGAGATCACCCGTGCCGTCCTCTTCTTCGCCGACGAGGCCTCGGCGCACATCAGCGGTACGGTGCTGCCCGTCGACGCCGGCAACGCCGCTCGCGTCACCGGCTGATCCGGATTCGGCAGCCGCGCGGACGTATACCGGCTACCGTTGATCCGTGACGGATTCCGCCCCGCACGTCGTGGCGCACCCGACGCGGAAACAACGGATCGAAGCCGGCCGCGAAGCGCGCCGCGCAGTGCCGCTCGCCGACCTCGCCGAGTGCGCACCGCGCGGTGACCGGGACCCGGTGGACCTGCTCGAAGAGCAGGCGTCCACCCGGATCCCGCAGTTGGTGTCCGTGCGGTACGGGCGGATGACGAGTTCTGCGTTCGCGTTCTTCCGCGGGGCAGCGCTGGTCATGGCCGACGACCTGTCTCGCACCCCGAACAGTGGACTGCACACGCAACTGTGCGGGGATGCGCATCTGAGCAACTTCGGGGTCTTCGCCACCCCGGAACGCAAACTGGCGTTCGACGTCAACGATTTCGACGAGACCTGCCCGGGTCCGTTCGAGTGGGACGTCAAGCGCCTCGTGGCGAGCCTTGCGGTCGCGGCCCGTGACAACGGTTTCGGCGACAAGCAGTGCGCGCGGATCACGCGGGCGTGCGCGGCGGAGTATCGGGAGACGATGCTGGGCCAGGCCGAGCGCGGCAATCTGGCGGTGTGGTACTCGCACATCGAGCCCACGACGGAACTGGTGGAGTTGCGCGACGAACTCGACACGACGATGAAGAAGCGCACGCGCAAACTGATCGAGAAGTCGCGGACACGCGACAGCGTGCAGGCTCTCGGAAAACTCACCGAGGTGGTGGACGGCGAGCGCCGGATCATCAGTGCCCCACCGTTGATCGTGCCGATCGAGGAGGTCTTCGCCGATCTCGACATCGACCGCGTCTACGAGGAACTGCGCGACCGGATCCGGTCCTACCGTGCCACTCTGCAGTGGGACCGCAGGGTTCTGCTCGAGCAGTTCCAGTTCGTGCAGGCCGCACGGAAGGTCGTCGGTGTCGGCAGTGTGGGGACGCGCGCCTGGATCGTGTTGATGAGGGGCACCGACGACGATGATCCGCTGTTCCTCCAGGCGAAGGAAGCGCAGCCGTCCGTCCTGTCGAGGTATGTCGACGGTCCGACGTTCACGAACGAGGGGGAGCGTGTCGTCAACGGACAACGGCTCATGCAGGCGGCGAGCGACATCTTCCTCGGCTGGCAGAAAGGCGCCGGTGCCGACGGCGTGGTCCGAGACTTCTACATTCGACAGTTGCGCGACGGGAAAGGGTCGGCGGTGATCGAGGCGATGACACCGACCGGGATGACCCTGTACGGGCGATTGTGCGGGCGAGTGCTGGGGTACGCGCACGCCCGGGCGGGCGACCGCATCTCGATCGCTGCATACCTCGGATCCGGTACCGAATTCGACGACGCGATGGCGAAGTTCGCCGACGCATACGCGAGGAAGAGCGAGCAGGACTTCCGGGCCCTGCTCGCGGCGGTCGAGCAGGGCCGGGTCGAGGCGCGGCAGGGGATCTGAGAACCGGTCGTCATCCGCCGAGGATGCGTGCCTTCTCGGCTTCGAACTCCGCGTCGGTGAGCACGCCCTGGGCCTTGAGTTCACCGAGTTGTTTCAGGGCGTCCAACCGGCCGGTGAGATCCGGGGTGGGCGCGGCGGGTGGAGGGGGCGGCGGTGGAGGCGCGGGCTGCGCGGCGGACGGGGAACGGTCGTCCTGTGCCTGTTCCTGCCGAGCCCAGCGCTGTCCCTGACGACGCGAGACCCGGTTGGACACCGACGTCGCCGTTCCCGCGATCACGGCGGTGCGGGCGACGCCGCGGAGAAGTCCTGGCATGGTGTATCCCTTTCCGGTGGAATGTCTTCCGGCGGTGGTCGGTGGGGTCAGCCCTGCGGTTCGAGCGCGTCCAACGAGGCCAGGATGCTCTGCAGGGGAATACGTCCGGACGCGACCATTTGGGCTCCGTTGCCGCGCAGCGCACGCGCGAGCGGTGCGGCCCAACGGTTCTCGTACACGAGAACGGCTGCCGAACACCCGGGTTCGAGGGCTTCGCCGGCATCCCCGAGGTCGGTCTCGTCGAGAAGTCCGGACGCGGCCTCGGCGAACAACGTCACGTCGACGTCGCCTTCGAGGCCGACGTCGGCGATGTCGATGCCCGAGACGGACCCGTCCACATCCTTCTGTACGAAGGCGAGATCGAGTACGCGGATGATGTCGCGGTCGACGAGGTCGCGTAGCAGCGGCAGGGCGGAGCCGTTCGGAGGGCGATCCGCGGGGAATTCGATGACGAGATAGTCGATGGGGCCCATCTCGTCGAGATCGGAATCGATCACAGGAATCTCATTTCTGGACGAAGAAAGCACACGCGCAGACACTGTCGACGATAGTCCGACCGGTCGACGACGGACGGTGTTTCTGAAGGCCGGATCCACCGTGCCCGGTGTGGCTCGCCGAAGGTCCCGTTCCCGACCTGATTCGGGTTTTGGTCCCGAACAATTCCGGACGCGCGCATAATTGCTCATAATCAGTCGCTTTCGCGAAAGGACCCGTCATGTCCGAGCACGCGCGCGCAGACCGGGAACAGATGTCCGTCGAGCAGGGAATCGCGGCGGGGACGTCGATGGGAGCCGCGGTCATCCTGATCACTCTCGGCGTCCTGTCCCTCTTCCAGGGGATCGCCGCCGTCGCCGAGGACGAGGTGTTCGTCAGAGGGCTCGAGTACATCTACCGGTTCGACGTCACCGGATGGGGCTGGATCCACATCGTCGTGGGCGTCCTGATGATCCTCGTCGGCATCGCCCTGATGACCGGGGCGACGTGGGCCCGCGCCACCGCGATCGTCCTCGCGGCATTGTCGATCGTCGCCAACTTCCTGTGGTTGCCGTACTACCCCTGGTGGTCGATTCTCATCATCGCGCTCGACATCGTCGTGATCTGGGCGATCAGCACGTGGAATCCGAGTCGGGCCTCGGCCTGACACCGCCGGGCCTCGGCCTGACACCGCCGGGCCTCGGCCTGACACCACCGCATCCATGACCACCGATGCCGGGGGGCGCAGCTCGGACGGCGGCCCGCTCGGCAGCGACGAGCGGGCCGAACTCGAACGCCTGCGCGCGGAGGTGGCGGCCCTCCGGAAACACGCGGAAGATGCGGCGGCACCGCCGAGCGGACGGGAGCGCCGCCCCCGCCACATCCTGCGTCGGACGGCGGCGACGGTGCTGATCGTGCTCGTCGCGCTCCTGTCGATCGCGACGGTCACCGCGCGATTCGTGCGGGGCGAGGTCCTCGACACCGGGCGGTACGTCACCACCGTCGCGCCGCTCGCGTCGGAACCGGCGATCCGGAGTCAGGTCGCCGACACGGTCACCGATGAGATCTTCACCCGACTGGACGTCGAAGAACTCACGGCCGACGCACTGTCGGCCCTGACCGATGCGGTACCGGTGACGGACGACGCACCGCGTCTCGACAGCGCCATCGAGGGTCTCGCGCCGGTCCTCGCCGGCCAGGCGAGAAGTTTCGTCGACGAGACGGTGGCGACTCTGGTGGACACCGACCAGTTCGAGGACCTGTGGATCCAGGCGAACCGCGCCGCACACGCCGGTCTCGTCGCGGTCGTGACCGGCGACGGCGGCCCGGAATCGCTGTCGGTCGACCCGTCCGGCACGGTGAGCATCTCGCTGGGCCCGATCATCGAGAACGTCAAGGGCAGGTTGCTCGATCGCGGCTTCACGTTCGCCGAGAGGGTCCCGGAGATCGACAAGCAGTTCGTCCTGTTCCGGTCGCCGGAACTCGTGCGGGCGCAGCAGGCGGTGTCGTTGCTGGACAAGGCATCCGGGATTCTTCCCTGGCTGACGATCGCCGTGGCGGCCGCTGCCGTCGTCCTCGCCCCGTCCGGGCGGCGCCTGCGTACCCTCGCGTTCGTCGGTGTGGCGCTCGCGGTGGGCATGCTGATTCTCGCGGTCTCGTTGATCGTCGCCCGGGCCGTCTACCTGGACGACATCCCACCGGACGTGCTGTCCCCGGACGCGGCGGCGGTCCTCGTGGATACGGTGCTCGACCCGTTGCGGGCGGCACTGCGCGCGGTTGCCGTGCTGGGCCTGGTGATCGCGGTGGGTGCATACCTCGTCGGTGGATCACCGTCCGCGACGACCGTGCGTCGAGGCTTCGGCAGGGGAATCGAATCCCTCCGGCGGATCCGGGGCTCGCGCGAACCCAACGCGGTGGAATCGGCGGTGGCGCGGGCACGGGTCCCGATGCGGCCTCTGCCCGACGCCACCGCACTTCCCGCGGACCAAGCTGCTTCCCTCCGCCGTTACAGCGGTCGCGGGAAGCAAACCGGTCCGCGGGAATGACGCACCCTGTCGGTGCTGTCGTGCAGACTGTGCACGACGTACGTGCCGAGGTATCACGCACCAGCCAGGGAGACTCTCATGGCCGACGCCATCGTGGTTGAAGGACTGTGTAAACGATTCGGGCAGGTCATCGCCCTCGACGGCATCGACCTACGTGTTGAGGAAGGCACCGTGACGGCGCTCCTGGGGCCGAACGGTGCGGGCAAGACCACCACCGTCCGCGTCCTCACGACGCTGCTCGCCCCCGACTCCGGGCGCGCGGAGGTCGCGGGATTCGACGTGGTGTCCCAGGCCGCCGAACTGCGGGCACACATCGGGGCGTCCGGCCAGTACGCGGCCGTCGACGAATACCTCACCGGTTTCGAGAACCTCGACATGGTGGGGCGGCTGTATCACCTCGGGGCGAAGCGCAGCCGTGAACGCGCCCGCGAACTGCTCGAACAGTTCGACCTCGTCGACGCCGGCGACCGCCCGGTGAAGGGCTATTCGGGTGGGATGAGGCGCCGGCTCGATCTCGCAGGGGCGCTCGTCGCCGAACCCCCGGTGCTCTTCCTCGACGAACCGACCACCGGTCTCGATCCCCGCGCCCGCCTCGGTCTGTGGGACATCATCGAACAACTCGTCGCGCGCGGCACCACACTGCTGCTCACCACGCAGTACATGGAAGAAGCCGAGCGGCTCGCCGACAGGATCGCGGTGATCGACCGAGGTGCCGTCATCGCGCGGGGTACCGCCGATGAACTCAAATCGCTCGTCGGTGGCGAACGGCTCGAGTTGGTCGTATCCGACGACACCCAGCTGGGCGATGCGGTTGCCGAGCTGACGCCGCTCGCCGCCGGCGACATCCGCGTCGAGTCCACGCGGGTGATCGTGCCGGCCTCGGGCGGAACCGAGATGCTCGTCGCGGCGCTCGGCCGGCTGACGGAGGCCGGGATCGGGGTCACCGACGTGACGCTGCGCCGCCCCACCCTCGACGACGTGTTCCTCACCCTCACCGGTCACGAGGCGGAGGAACGGATGGAGGATCCGGTTTCGTGAACGCAGTGCAGTTGGCCGTGTCCGACGGTCTGACCATCGCCAAACGCAACGTCATCAAGATCAAGCGTGTGCCCGATCTGATCGTGTTCACGACGTTGTCGCCCATCATGTTCGTGTTGTTGTTCGCCTACGTGTTCGGCAGTGCGATCGAGATCCCGGGCACCTCGTACCGCGAGTTCCTCATCGCAGGCGTGTTCACCCAGACGGTGATCTTCGGGGCGACGTGGACGGGTCTGGGGATGGTCGAAGACCTGCAGAAGGGCATCATCGACCGATTCCGGTCGCTGCCGATGGCGCCGTCCGCGGTGCTGATAGGACGTACTTCCACGGATGTGCTCATCAACATCGTCAGTCTCGTCGTGATGTCTCTGGCGGGACTGGTGGTGGGGTGGCGCATCCATTCGTCGCCGCTCGAAGCCCTCGCGGGGTACGCGCTGCTGTTGCTGTTCGCGTACTCGCTGTCGTGGCTGATGGCGGTCGTGGGCATGTGGATCCGCACACCGGAGGTGTTCAACAACGCCAGTTTCATGGTGATCTTTCCGCTGTCGTTCATCGCGAACACGTTCGTCGATCCCTCCCAGATGCCGACGGTACTGAGGGTGTTCGCCGAGTGGAACCCGGTCTCGGCGGTCACCCAGGCCATCCGTGAACTGTTCGGAAACACGAACCCGATGATGCCGACGTCGGATGCGTGGCCGCTGCAGAACCCGGTCCTCGCATCGCTGCTGTGGACCGCAGTGATGCTGGCGGTGTTCGTTCCGTTCGCGATCCGCCGTTACAAGAAGGCCGTCTCACGCTGAGTGCGCCCGGGCGGGCGGCACCGCGCCTCGCGTGTCAGCAGGTCGACGTCGGTGGAACACCCGCGAACCGGTCGTCGAGGAACTGCAACGCACCGGGAAGACCGATGACCGCTGCGGAGAGGTGGTCCGGGCTCGACACGACCTCGGACCGGACCGGAACGCCCGCGTCGCAGTAGCGGCGCAGCGTGGCCGTGATCGAATCGACCGGGATCAGCACATCGTCGGAGGCGTGCCATTCGTACACCGGGGCGGTCGGAACCTCGGGGGTCTGCTCGACACTGTTGGCGTCGAGGACGGTCTGGACGGCCGGCCGATCGAGCAGGGCGAACGCTGCGTCGGCGTCGGCCACGTCGGAGAGACTCTGCCCGGCACCGTGCGCCAGGATCCCGTTGGTGCACGCATTCGCGATCGAATCCCGCAGCGCCAATCCGTGGGTGTTGAGAGTGGGCGTGACGGGCATGGCGTCGGGATATTCGCGTTCGAGACCGAGGGCCGCGGCCATCGCCAGGCCGAACGCGGGATGCGATTCCTCGCCGAGACCGCGGGCCATCTTCTCGATGCTCAACGGTGCGCCGCCGAATGCGCTGCCCACGATGCGGAGTTCGGGGGCGTAGGTGGATGCGAGCGCCGCCGCCATGGCCGTGGTCATGCCGCCGCCGGAGTATCCGGCGAGCGCGACCGGGCTGTCGGCCAGGCCGAGCTGCGGGAGCCGTTGCACCGCGCGGATCCCGTCGAGGGTGAGCTGCGCACCGAGACGCACTGCGCCGTATGCGCTGTCCGGTCCCAGATGGTCGGGGATCGCCACCGTCCACCCCTGCTGGAGAGCGACATTGAGCGCGGGGGCCTCGCGGATCGCGAGATCGGGGTCCTGGGTGTAGAGGGCCTGCGACGGCGCACACTGCAACCCGAGCCCGTTGATGATGTGTTGGTACGACAGCACCGGCCGCCCGGGCACCGCATGGTGCGGTGACAGCACCGTGGTGACCGCCGCGACGGGATTCCCGAGCGAATCGACGCTGCGGTACCGGATCTGCACGACGTCGGTGTCGACGAACCCGACCGGCGCCGGCGCGGGACGGACCGAGAGGACGTCACCGGGCCGATACGCGCCGAGGTCGACCGGTGCCGAATAGAAGGTGTCGTTCACGGGGGAGGGATAGACGACCGGGCCGGCCGCCGCCGGAATCGCTGTCGCCAGGGTGGCGACGACCGACACCGACAGGGCTGCCGCGGTCGCGCCGACCACGCGTGCCGCTCTCGTTCCGAGGGACGACATCGAACGTATACCTCCAATACCCCGACGAGTCATATCACGAATCGGACACGGGTCAGGATACGAGAAGTGACGCCCCGTGTCCTGATGGGCGATTCGTGGTCGGACGGTGATCGTCGGGAGTGGACGGTGCGCGACTCAGATGCTCGACGCCCACGTGTGGAGCGCGGCGGTGTACTCCGCGGACGGCGGGAGCAGAAGGGGCATGTCGGCGCTGCTCGGAGGAACGGGTCCGAGTTCCTCGAGGCTGTGGTTTGCCGTCGCGAAGTGTTCGAACTGCAGATCGGTGTGTCCGAGCGCGGCCCGCAGCGGGGCCACCTGGTCGCAGCCGATGTTGAGATCCTTCTCCGAGCAGGTGAGCAGCACCGGGGTGTCCGCGGCCAACGACGCCGCGAGGACCGGGGGATCCATTCGATCGGACTCCTGCAGGAACTTCGCGTTGTACGCGTTGAATCCGAGTTGGTCGAGCAACGGATCCTGATCGGCGGGCACGGTTCCCGTCGCGCGGATCGACTCGATGGTGCGGGGGAGCTCGCGTCGGACGGTGTCGGCGTCCGCCGCGTCGAGGCGACCCGACTCGGCGACACCCTCGACCTGGCTCCGCAACAGGTCCAGGTAGCGCATCGGCAGCGGGGCGAGAAGCCCGAAACCGCCGCCGATGCCCCGCTCGGCGAGGGCGAGGGTGGTCAGTCCGCCCTCGCTGTGGCCGAGGACGAGCAGGTCGTCGGTCGCGATCCCCGTGCGCTCCGACAGCACGTGCGCCGCCGCCTCGGCGTGATCGACCTGGTCGACGAATCCGTATTCACCGATCGTGTCCGGGGTGTACGCGCCGAGGCCGGTCGCGCCCGCCCCGATCTTGTCGAAACGCAGACTGGCGATACCGTGCGACGCAAGAACATCCGCGGTCCTCGACAGGACATCCGAGACGGCGATCCCCGGCTGGTTTCCGTTGCGGTCCGAGATCCCGCTGCCGGGAAGGAGAAGTGCGGCGCCGCGCGTCTGCCCGTCGGGAGTACGCACACTGCCGTGGAAGACGGTGCCGTCGGTCTCGAAGGTCAGTTCGGTGTCGGACCCAGAAGGGACGATGACGGATCCCGTGTCGGGCAGTGCCGCTGCCGGCGCCGCGAGCGTCACGCCGCCCGACACCACCAGGAGAGCGAGAGTCGCAGCACCGATCCACCGTCGAATCCGTCGCATGGTGACCGACCCTAACAACGCACGTGGTGCGGTGTGTGGCGGGGTGAGACACGCCGTGCTGTGCTGTCGTGCGCTGCCGGAAGCGGACGCCGACTACGGCAGCAGTTGGTCCATGAACGTGTTGCTGAACACCCGGTGCGGATCGAGTCGGTTGTACACCGCCCGGGCGGAATCCCAGTTCTCGTCCGAGGGAACGCCTTCCCGGTAGGTGTCGGGCAGGCCCTGGGTGATGATCGCGGTGTCGGTGTACGGCCACTCGGGGCCGAACGCCCACCCCTTCGACCATTCGGGCCGGAACGTAGAATCGCTGCCGTTGTACCGTGAGCGCATCCACTGCTCCATCTCGCGGTAGAACGCGAACATCCCCGGGGTGCCGGGAACACCGAGCACGTTCAGCCAGATCGCGGTGTCCCATTCGGGATGGTCGGGGCGTGGCCGGGTCGAGGCGATCGTCGGCGGCCCGGCGGACGGGACGCGAACGTCCTCGTCCCGATCGAGGCCGCAGCACCGGATCTCGACGGGCCCGTTGAGCGGGTACTCGCCGAGTGCCCGGTAGTGCTCGATCCGCTCATGGAACCACTGTGCGAAATCGTGGATGACGGTCGCGATGTTCGCGCGGTTCGTGAGCACTGCGCCGCCGCCCTCGGTCAGGCGCAGCGTCGTCGCCTTGATGTAGAACTGCAGATCCTTCGACCATCCCCAGATGTCCGACGAGTTCGTCGCGGCCAGTCCCGCGACGGTCACGCCGTAGTACGTCTGCCCGAACGCCGGTGCGATCTGGGTGTTTCCCGCCGTGATCCGACCGATGATGTCGGTGACGGATTCGGGCACGTTGTCGGAGAACGGATAGTTGTACGGTCCGGTCACCTCACGCGACGACGCAGGCTTCTCCGGGGCGACCGACCACACCTTCATCCACGGCTTGTCGGTGAACGGATACCAGATGGCCTCGGCGCGACCGGATTCCCGGATGTGTGATTCGAAGGTGCGGCCGGGGGCACCGGCGGGCGCGAACAGTTCACGCCAGTCGACGTCGGTGGTGCTGACGCATCGCATCCGGTAGTTCGGTCCGGCCTGCAACGTCACGGACGTCAGGAACGTGCGCCCGAGGTTGGTGAGCAGCGGCGTGATGTCGGGATCGGCGCGGTTGAACGTGCGCAGCGAGTACGCGTTTCCGTCCCAGACGACCGCGGTGAGTTCGGTGACGAGATTGCTCAGCGAGCCGAAGGTGTGCCCCGCGACGGGCGCCTCCCCGTCGGCGGGCAGTGCGGCACCGTGCGCGTTGACCGCGAGCGAACCCGCGATCGACAGCACACCGGGGGCGGGCAGGTTCGCGAGTCCCAACCCGTGTTCCTGCAGCGCCGAGGTGATGGCGTCGAGGGTGGCGCCCGGTCCGGCCGTGACGGTCGCGGGGTCACCTCCGGGATGCACGTTCACCCCGTTCAGGTGGACCATCGTGTCCGCGAGGATGACCCGGTCGACGGGCGCCCCGTTGACCACGGTCAACGGCGTCCACCCGTGCATGGCACCCCGGGGGCGGATGGTGTACCCGTTCTGGTGTGCCCAGTTGACCAACCGGACGACGTCGTCCGCGTTGCGCGGGACGCAGGTCCACACCGAGTCGAACATGATCTCTTTCGACCAGTTCTGGTACGCCTGCTGCTCGAGCACGATTCCGTCGGGGAAGGACGGCGGCGCGGGAAGCGTCGCCTCGGGTGAGCCGAGCGGGATCGCGTACGCCGGAGTCCATCCGGCGACGGCGGTGGCAGCGACGGCGCCGGCACCGGCGGCGAGGAAGCCTCTCCGCGACAGGCGCGGCGATCGATCTCGAATTGTCATCTCTGAACTGCTTTCCGGGACAGGGTGGTCTCAGGAGACGGTGAGGACCACATCGGCGAGGGCGGGGGCGAGATCACGGTCGACGACGGCAGCGGTGGCGAGCAGACGGTCACCTTCGTTCCACACGCGCACCCGCAGGGTCTCGCCGGGGAACACCACTCCCGCGAACCGCGCGCGGAAGCCGGCGACACGGGACACGTCCGCGTCGAGGAGACGATCGGTGACCGCCTTGCACACCGTTCCGTACGTGCACAGTCCGTGCAGGATCGGAGCGGGGAATCCGGCGTTCTTCGCGAACTCCGGGTCGGAGTGCAGGGGATTGCGGTCGCCGCACAGGCGGTACAGCAGTGCCTGCTGGGGCAGGGTCGGGACGTCGAACTCGGCGTCGGGTTCGCGTTCGGGATAGTCGACCGCCTCCGACGGACCGCGTTCGCCACCGAATCCGCCTTCGCCGCGGGCGAAGATGGAGGACCGCGCCGTCCACAGGGGCTCGCCGTCGGCATCCTCGGTGGTCGACTCCTGCACGATGACGGCGGCCTTGCCCTTGTCCCATGCTTCGGCGATGCGGGTGACGGTCCGGCCCGACCCCGACGCCGGAATCGGGCGGTGCACGACGATCTCCTGGCTGCCGTGCACGACCTTCGCGAGGTCGATCTCGACACCGGGGAACGACACCTTCGGCGGCTCGGTCGCGTGGAAGGTCGCCGCGACCGTCGCGAATGTCGGCAACACCTGCGGGTCGCCGTCACGCAGGTAGCGCAGTTCGCCCGCATCGGTGGGACGGGCGCCGGCTCCGAGGCCGAGATGGTAGAGCTGGACGTCGCTGCCGGTCCACGAGAATTCCTGGGCGGGCAGTTCGGCACCGATGGCGACTGACGGGTCGATGGGCACAGACGGGTCCTTTCGAGGTCCGTTCGACGAGCGGTCGGGATCGCCGGGGCCACAGGCCCCGGCGGCAGCACCCTAGTGTTGTTCGGCGGTTTCGGCCACGTCCGATTCCGGCGACAGGTCACCCTCGTCGAGGATGTCGAGGACGGCCAGGTACCCGAACGTCATGGCCGGACCGATCGTCGCGCCGGGACCGGCGTAGGTGTGGCCCATGACCGGGGCGCCGACATTGCCCGCCGCGTACAGACCGTCGATGACGGATCCGTCCTCGCGCAGCACGCGGGCGTCGACGTCGGTGACCAGACCGCCCTTGGTGCCGAGGTCGCCGGGCACCATCTTGATCGCGTAGAAGGGTGCCTTGCCGATCTCCGCGAGGCTCGGGTTGGGCTTGTTGCGCGGATCGCCGTAGTAGTGGTCGTATTTCGATTCGCCGCGACCGAAGTCTTCGTCCTTGCCGGTGCGGGCGAAGCCGTTGAAACGCTCCACCGTCTCGCCGAGCGCGGTGGCGGGCACGCCGATCTTCTCGGCGAGTTCGGCGACGGTGTCGGCCTTGACCATCACCCCGGCCTTGAACCAGCGTTTCGGGAACGGTTGTCCCGGGGTGATGCCCGCGAACGTGTACCGGTTGCGGTAGCGCTGGTCGAGGATCATCCAGCACGGAATGTTCTCGCCGGGTCCCTCGCCGCGACCGTGCTCGCCGCCGTACATCGCGTGCGTGGCCTCGACGTACGGGGCGGATTCGTTGACGAACCGCTTGCCGTCGCCGTTGACGACGATGCAACCGGGCAGGCTTCGTTCGGACAACGCGAACCACGGGCCGCCCGTGAGCGGAAAGGACGGCCCCCACCAGGCGTCGTCCATGAAATCTACTGCTGCACCTGCATTCTGGCCCGCGAGAATACCGTCGCCGGTGTTGGCCTCGGCACCGACGGTCCATTCGGTGCCGATGGGCTGGCGCTGGTATTGCGCGCGCATCGCGGCGTTGTGCTCGAATCCGCCGGACGCGAGCACCACGCCGCGCGTGGCACGGATGACCCGTTCGTGTCCGTCGTGGGTGACGCGGACGCCGCGCACCGCGCCGTCCTCGACGACGAGTTCGGTCAGGGCAGTGCCGAGGAGCAACGGCACACCGGCGTCGCGGAGGCCGAGGTACAGGCCGGCCATGAGCGCCTGGCCGCGTACCAGCAGGTTCTTGCCGGTGAGCTTCGCCCAGACGAACCGGGCGCCGACCCGGGCGGCGCGCAGCGGACCCCGGGGGTTGCGGATGAGCAGGTTGAGCCACTTGTAGTCGGCCTGGGTGATGACGAAATTGGTGGGGGCCTTGACGTAGTCGGGTTCGAGGAGGGCGAGGTCGTCGCCGAGGCGTGTGCCGTCGAACGGCTTGGGTTCGACCGAGCGTCCCCCCGCCCGTCCACCGGGCGCCTCGGGGTAGTAGTCGGAATATCCCGGGACCCATTGGAGTTCGAGCGCGCTGTACTTCTGGACGAACCGCAGCATCTCGGGGCCGCGATCGATGTAGGTGTCGATGCGATCGGCGGGAACATCGTCGCCGATGATGCTGTGCAGGTAGGTGCGGGCGGCGTCCGGGGTGTCGTCGACACCCGCGGCCTTCAGGTTGTCGTTGTTCGGGATCCACACGCCACCGCCGGAGCGCGCACTCGAACCACCGAAATGCGGGGCCTTCTCGATCAGAACGACGCGTGCGCCCTTGCGTGCGGCGGTGATCGCGGCCGTCATGCCGCCGGCACCGCTGCCGACGACGACGATGTCGTACTCCTCCTGGGTCATGTAGAACACGTTATAGAATCAGGGGGTGTCGAGTCCATCCTTTCTGCCAGTGAGTATGTGACGTCAGGACTTGATCGATCGCCGACAACGAACACGTGTTCCATGTGCGGGGTCGAGGATGCGGTGGGGCCGGCCGTCAGGCCTCGGGGTCCCGCACCTCGAGGAGACCTTCCATGACGGCGTGATCGATGCTGCCGAGCAGTCGCGGGCACGTCTGCCGGGATCCTCGTGCGCCTCCCGCCCCGGTGAACTCCGGGCACACCTGCGTCGGGTCGCCCTGCCACTGGATGCTGGTGTGCCGGAAGCTGTTCTTCTGGACCAGCACGCAGGTTCCGCATGCGCGGCACTGCACCTCGTGGAGTCCCGCGTCGAGGTAGGTCTGCTTGTCGCGGGCGGTCTGTGCGCGGACGGCCTCGACCCGGACCGGGCTACCGGCGAAGTCGGGGGCCTTGGCCCAGGTCGAGGACATCGTCATACTCCGGTCTTGTGCTCGGTGGTCTCCGCGGCCGCCTTCTCGGCGGCCTGGCGGGCGAGATTCTCGTCGACCTCGCGTTGCCAGGCCTCGACGGCCCTGGTCGTGTCGATCTCGAACTCGAACCGCTGGGTGGCCTTGGGGTCGACGTCTGCGACGTCGACATAGAACTGGTCGTACCAGCGGCGCAACTGGTAGACGGGGCCGTCCTCCTCGCACAGGAGCGGATTATCGATCTTGGTCTTGTTCTTCCAGATCGCGACGTCCTGCTCGAAACCCATCGCGACGCCCTCGGTGAACTTCGTGGCGAGCTTGGTGGTCGTGGCGTCGTCGAGGCCCTTCGGCTTCTCCACGGCCACGCCGTACATGAGGACGAACGAGTCCTGATCGACCGGGTAGTGGCAGTTGATCAGGATGCTCTCGACCTTGTAGCCGCCGTAGTTGTTGTGCAGCCAGTTGACCATGTACGACGGACCGAAGTACGACGCCTCGGAATCGAGGATCGACTCCCCGTACTGCGTACCCATCGCTCCGACGTCGGGCCGGCCGTGGTTCTGCAGGTACTGCGACGCGACGTGCCCCTCGAAGACGTTCTTGAAGTACTTCGGGAACCCGAAGTGAACGTAGAAGAAGTGCGCCATGTCGACGACGTTGTCCACGATCTCGCGGCAGTTCGATCCCTCGACGAGGATCCGGTTCCACGTCCAGTCGGTCCACTCGTCGGTGAACACCTCGGGCAGCTTCGGGATCGTGACGTCCTCGGGAGGCGGATTGCCCTCGGGGTCGTTCCAGATGAACAGCTGCTTGTTCTCCTGCAGCGTGACCCACGAGCGGGTCCGCGCGATCGGCGGCACCCGGCGAGCGTAGGGGATGTCGGTGCACTTGCCGTTGCCGCCCCAGCGCCAATCGTGGAACGGGCATGCGATCGAGTCGCCCTTGACCGTGCCCTGGCTCAGGTCACCGCCCATGTGCCGGCAGTATGCGTCGAGCACGTGGAGCTTGTTCTGGCTGTCCGCGAAGACTACGAGTTTGGTACCGAAGGCCTCGATCGAGTGCGGTTTGCCGTCGAGGAACTCGCTCTCCAGGCCGATACAGTGCCAGCCGCGCGCGAAACGCGTCCGCGCGGCACCCACGTCGATCTCACGAATCTGCGCCATGTCCGTTCACTTCCTTTCGGATGTCTTGCTAGAACACGTTATAGAACATTGCCGCCGAGGGGAAGGTTTCGGGGACTTTCGTCCCCGACGTCGACGCGCGGACCTGCGCCGACGCCCACCCTCGACACAAATGAGAACATGTTCTAGTCTTGGGTGCGGAGACCAATTCCTGAACAGACGGGAGCGTCCAGTGGGTGACCACGACAGCCACGAGGTACTGCAGCGGATCGAGGCTCTGCTGCCCAGCCTGCGCGAACGTGCGCAGGAAACCGAGGATCTGCGCCGTATCCCCGACGAGTCGATCAAGGCGCTCCAGGAGATCGGCTTCTTCAAGCTCCTGCAACCGGCGCAGTGGGGCGGTTACGAAGCCGATCCGGTGACCTTCTACACCGCCGTCCGCACCATCGCGAGCGCATGCGGGTCCACCGGTTGGGTCGCGGGCATCATCGGTGTCCACAACTGGCACCTCGCCCTGTTCGACCAGCAGGCCCAGGAGGATGTCTGGGGCACCGACACCGACGTGCGCATCTCGTCGTCGTACGCGCCGATGGGCGCCGGCCAGGTCGTCGACGGCGGCTACACGGTCAACGGGGCGTGGGCCTGGTCGTCGGGTTGCGACCACGCAGACTGGGTCGTCGTCGGTGGCCCGGTCATCAAGGACGGCCGCCCCGTCGACTTCGGCAGCTTCCTGATCCCGCGGACCGACTACGAGATCGACGACGTCTGGAACGTCGTCGGCCTGCGCGGCACCGGATCGAACACCGTCGTCGTCAAGGACGTGTTCGTGCCGCGGCACCGGTTCCTGAGCTTCAAGACCATGAACGATCTGGCGTCGCCCGGGCTCGAGCGCAACACCGCGCCGGTCTACCGGATGCCCTGGGGCACCATCCACCCCACCACCATCTCCACGCCCATCGTCGGCATGGCGTACGGCGCGTACGACGCGCACGTCGAACACCAGGGCAAGCGGGTCCGGGCCGCGTACGCGGGGGAGAAGGCCAAGGACGATCCGTTCTCGAAGGTCCGCATCGCGGAGGCCTCCAGCGACATCGACGCCGCCTGGCGTCAGCTGTCGGGGAACGTCGCCGACGAGTACGCGTACCTGCTCGAGGGCAAGGAGGTGCCCATCGAACTGCGCCTCCGCGCCCGCCGTGACCAGGTGCGCGCGACCGGCCGGGCCATCGCGTCCATCGACCTTCTCTTCGAGAACTCCGGAGCCACCGCACTGGCCAACGGCACACCGATCCAACGGTTCTGGCGTGACGCCCACGCCGGCCGGGTGCACGCCGCGAACGACGCCGAACGGGCCTACGTCATGTTCGGCGGCGCCGAATTCGGTCTGCCGCTCACGGACACGATGGTCTAGGGGACGCACGTGACCGCACTCGACGAACTGACCTTCGAATCCACGTCCCGTTTCGCGCAGGTACGACCCGACCTGAAACTGCACTACCACGAGGCCGGAGTCGGCAACGGGCCGACCATCGTGCTCCTGCACGGTGGCGGACCCGGCGCCTCGTCGTGGTCGAACTTCGCGAAGAACATTCCGGTGCTCGCCGAACGTTTCCACGTGCTCGCCGTCGACCAGCCCGGCTACGGGCTCTCCGACAAACCGACCGAGCATCCGCAGTACTTCCGGCACAGTGCATCTGCGCTGAAGGACCTGCTCGACACGCTCGGCATCACCGAACGCGTCCATCTGCTCGGCAATTCGCTCGGTGGTGGTGCCGCGGTGCGATTCGCCCTCGACCATCCCGACCGGGCCGGACGACTCGTGCTCATGGGCCCGGGCGGACTGAGCGTGAACCTGTTCGCGCCCGACCCGACCGAGGGTGTGAGGAACCTCGGCAGGTTCGGCTACCAGCCCACCCGCGAGAACCTCGAGGCGTTCCTGCGGATCATGGTGTTCGACCAGAAACTCGTCACCGACGAACTGATCGACGAACGGTTCGCGGCGGCGAGCACCCCCGAATCGCTCGCGGCGGCGAAGGCGATGGGCAAGTCGTTCTCGAGTTCCGAATTCGAACTCGGCATGCTCTGGCGTGACGCCTACAAGCTGCGCCAGCGGGTCCTGCTCATCTGGGGCCGCGAGGACCGGGTCAATCCCATCGACGGTGCGTTGGTGGCGCTGAAGATGATCCCGCGCGTCCAGTTGCACGTGTTCGGGGGTTGCGGGCACTGGGCACAACTCGAGAAGTTCGACGAGTTCAATCGGCTCGCCGCCGACTTCCTGCTCGACGGTGGCGCGGGCGAGGGAGGTAACTGATGGGTATCCGATCGCTGGGGTACATGCGGATCGAGGCCACCGACATGGCGGCCTGGCGCGAGTACGGGCTCAAGGTGCTCGGCATGATCGAAGGCAAGGGAGCCGACCCGGAGGCACTGTACCTGCGGATGGACGATTTCCCCGCCCGCCTCGTCATCGTGCCGGGTGAACGGGACCGCCTGCAGGTCTCCGGCTGGGAGACCGCCAACGCGGCGGAACTGCAGGAGGTCCGTGATTCGCTGTCGGCGGCGGGCGTCCCATTCAAGGAGGGCACCCAGGAGCAACTGGCCGATCGTCGGGTCGTCGAACTCATCACCTTCGACGACGTCTCCGGCAACACCCTCGAGGTGTTCCACGGTGTCGCGCTCGAACACCGCCGCATCGTCAGCCCCTACGGGCACCGGTTCGTCACCGGCGAGCAGGGGCTCGGTCACGTCGTGCTGACCACCGACGACGACGAGGCGTCGCTGCGGTTCTACCGTGACGTCCTCGGCTTCTCGCTGCGCGATTCGATGCGGCTGCCGCCGCAGGCGGTCGGCCGTCCGGAGGACGGGGAACCCGCGTGGCTGCGCTTCCTCGGGTGCAACCCGCGACACCACAGTCTCGCCTTCCTGCCGTTCCCGAATCCGACCGGCATCGTGCACCTGATGCTCGAGGTGGAGAACTCCGACGACGTCGGGCTGTGCCTCGACCGTGCGCTCCGGAAGAAGGTCAAGATGTCGGCGAGCATCGGCCGTCACGTCAACGACGAGATGCTCTCGTTCTACATGAAGACCCCCGGCGGATTCGACATCGAATTCGGTTGCGAAGGCCTGCAGGTGGAGGACGAGAAATGGATCGCCCGGGAATCCACAGCCGTGAGTCTGTGGGGTCACGACTTCACGGTCGGGTTCCGGGAATGACCGCCGCAGGTCGCCGCGGCGCGGGTGACGGTGGCGACGGTGCGATCGAGCAGTCGTCGGGGATCGCGTCCCCCGACCCGAGGACGTTCCGTACCGTCCTCGGACAGTTCTGCACCGGCGTCACCATCATCACCACCGTCGACGACGGAGCCCCCGTCGGATTCGCCTGCCAATCGTTCGCGGCGTTGTCGCTCGATCCGCCCCTCGTGTTGTTCTGTCCCACGAAGCAGTCCCGGTCGTGGGCGGCCATCGAACGGGCCGGCAGATTCTGCGTCAACGTCCTCGCCGAGGACCAGCAGCAGGTGTGCGCGCGGTTCGGATCGCGGGAACCGGACAAGTTCGCGGGCATCGAGTGGGCGCCCTCCCCGCTGGGATCGCCGATCCTCACCGGTTCGCTCGCGCACATCGACTGCGTCGTCGAGTCGGTGCACGACGGGGGCGACCACTGGGTCGTCTTCGGACGTGTGTCCTCGCTGAGCGAAGTGCACGACGAGTCGGAACGTCCGCTGCTGTTCTACCGCGGCCAGTACACCGGGATCGAACCGGAGAAGACCACTCCGGCGCCGTGGCGCGATGACCTCGAAGCGTTTCTCACGACCGTGTCGGAGGACACCTGGCTCTGAACGTCGGTACGTAGCGGCGGGCCCCGGCACGAGTGCCGGGGCCCGCCGCTGCTGCATGTCCTCCCATTGGGCGGGAACTCCCTGTCGTGCGCGACACCGCAGAGCACATTGTGAGCCGCGTCACGACGAAAGGTTCACGTATGTCCTCGCACGATCATCCGGACCCCTTCGGCTCACCTCGACCGGGGCCGATGCACATGCGCAACGGGGTCCTCGGCCGGATCCCCGCGACCCGAGAGGCGATCCCGGGGCCGCGCCGCCCGACTCCCGCGATCCACACCGCCGACACCGGCGAGATCACCGGGATCGGTGACCTCACCGCGGCCGGGGGAGGTCGTCGTGGCTGAACTGACCGGGCGGATCGCGCTGGTCACCGGTGCGGGCCAGGGTGTCGGCCGCGGGATCGCACTGGCCCTCGCGTCGCGCGGCGCCGCCGTGGCGCTGGCGGGGCGCACCGTCGGCAAGGTCGAGGCGGTCGCCGACGAGATCAGGTCACGTGCCGGCGAGGCCCACGCGTTCTCGTGCGACGTCACCGACCCGGACTCGATCGCCGCCCTCGTCGGTGCCGTCGTCGACGAGTTCGGCGGCCTGTCGATACTCGTCAACAATGCCCAGACCACCGTCAACGGTGCACTGTTGGACGTCTCGGAGGACGAATACGGCGCGGTGATGGATTCCGGGCCCCGCGCGACCTGGAGATTGATGCGCACGTGCCATCCGCACCTGAAGGGCGGCGGCGCAATCGTCAATCTCGGGTCGGCGGCCGGTGTCCGGTGGGACCCTTCGGGGTACGGCGTCTACGCCGCGGCCAAGGAAGGCATCCGGTCGCTGACCCGGGCTGCCGCGTGTGAATGGGCGCGCGACGGGATCCGCGTCAATGCGGTACTGCCACTGGCCTCGTCGCCGGCACTGGAACAGTGGTCGCAGGAGCGTCCCGACGAGGCCGGTGACTACCTCCGGACCGTGCCGCTCGGCAGGTTCGGTGACCCCGAGGACGATATCGGCGCGGCCGTCGTATTCCTGTGCGGCGACGATTCACGTTTCATCACCGGGCATTCCCTGCCCGTCGACGGCGGTCAGGTCCTGATGCGCTAGTGCGCTCGGGCCGACGGCCACCACACGTTCTCCGGCTCTCCCGAACCGAATCCCACACGACTCCCAGGAGTTCCCATGACGACCGCATCGGACCACGACGCGTCGAGAGTCGACGGACGCGGATGGACACCGCGACTGATCTTCTCGCTCGTGTCGATCGTGCTCGTTCTCGAAGTGCTCAGCGTCGGTTACATGACGGTGTCGATGGCACTGCCCGCCATCACCACCGAGTTCCGGACCGATCAGGGTGCGTGGCTGATCACCGCCTTCCTGCTGGTGGGAGCAGTCACCGCTCCGCTGGGCGGCAAGCTCGCCGACATGTACGGCAAACGCCGACTGCTCATCTGGTGCATCGCGATATCCACTGCCGGAACGCTGATGTCGGCGATCGCCACGAGTTACGCCGTGATGATCGCGGGCCGCGCGCTGGGCGGCATGCTCGTGCCCTGCCTCTTCCTGAGCTACTCGCTCATTCGAGATGTGTTCCCGCCCAAGATCGTTCCACTGGCGGTCAGTATCTCCACCGCCGGGATGGGGTTGATCACGGTGGCGGCTCCGTTCCTCGCCGGATGGCTCATCGACGGCTTCGGCTGGCGCAGCGTCTTCTGGTTCTTCGGTGGCATTCTCGTGGTTCTCGTGTTCCTCGTCCTCGCCAGCACACCCGAGACGTCCGTGCGACTGCGATCCCGCGTGGACTTCATCGGTGCGGCCCTGCTCGGTGCGGGTCTCGCCGGTGTGCTGATCGCGGTGAGTTTCGGACCCACCTGGGGGTGGACGGCGCCGATCACCCTGGTCTTCCTGCTCGGCGGTGTGGTTCTGGTCGTCGGGTGGTACCTCTCCGCGCAGCGGGTACCCGAACCGCTGATCGGTCTCGACGTGCTCGGGCGGCGCCCCGTCCTGTACACGGTGATCGCGGCCGGTGCCGTCTACGGTGTGGGTGCGCTGTACTCGATCGTCCTTCCCATGATGACCATGACACCCGACACCTTCGGACTCGGCTACGGCTTCGGACTCGACGCCGAGGGGTTCGCGCTGTTCCAGGTGCCTCTCGGGGTCATGACGATGGCCGGCGGCATCGTCGTCGGAACGCTCTGCGGCCGGGGTGTACCGCCTCGCACGTTGCTCGCCGCGAGCATGGTGTTCCTGGGATCCGGCGCGGCGCTGACCGCGGTGCAGCACGATGCGAAGCCGACTCTGTTCGTGTTCGCGGCCATCGTCGGTCTCGGGATGGGTCTCGGCTACGCGGCGGTGCCCAATCAACTCATCGCCGCGGTTCCGCCGGAACTGCAGGCGTCGACGGCCGGTATCGCCGGGGTCGTCCAGTCTCTGGCCTCCGCTGCGCTGCCGGTGATCGCCTTCGCGGTGATGAACAATTCCTTCGTCGCGCCTCTGTCTCCGGCGGACACCGGGGGAGCGGTGGTGTACACGAACGGTGGATTCGTCGCGGCGTTCGTCATCGCCGTGTTCACCGCGGTCGTCGGTGTGCTGGCGGTGTCCGCCATTCCTCGTCGTGTCGAGCAGTTCTCCGTGCACGATCCGGCCGCGCCCGGAGTCGGTGCGGTGGTCGGCACGCACGTCGACGCACCCTGACCGCCACCCCGGTGGCGAGCGAATGTACCGTCCACTCCAACCGATCGAGCAGGCGGTACATTCGCTCACGCCCACGGTGGGGCACGGCGCGGCGGGGGCGATACCGGCCGCGCCGAATCCGAGACGGGTCTGTGACCGGGCATGAATTCGGCATGGCGTTCGTTGTGGCCTACCATCGGTCCTTCGGGACCGGCAGTACGTCCACGAACGGAGGAGCACATGGCTACCGACTACGATCGCCCGCGCGTGGCAGACGACACCGAGGAGTCGCTCGACATCCTCGGTGGTGGACGCGACAAGACGCACGCCGCGGTGGCGGACGTCGAGGAATCCGACACCGCGGAATCCTTCGAACTGCCGGGAGCCGACCTGTCCGGTGAGGAATTCGCCGTCCGCGTGGTCCCGCGCCAGAGCGACGAATTCACCTGCACACGTTGCTTCCTGGTGCAGCACCGCAACCGGCTCGCCGACCCCGACACGAACGTCTGCGCGGACTGCGCCTGACGGGGCATCGGCTCACCTGCACGCCGATGCGGTGAGCAGTACCCGGCCCGTCCCGCACCTCACGGTTCAGAGGGCGACGCCGATGTACTTCGTCTCGAGGAATTCGTCGATGCCGGTGAAGCCGCCCTCGCGGCCCAGCCCGGATTCCTTCACCCCGCCGAACGGTGCCGCGGGATTCGACACCACGCCCTGGTTGAGACCCACCATGCCGGCCTCGAGTGCTTCGCAGACCCGGAGGCCGCGCCGCAGGTTCTCGGTGTAGACGTACGAGACGAGCCCGTAGGGGGTGTCGTTCGCGCGGCGGACCGCCTCGGTCTCGTCGTCGAACGTCCCGATCGCGGCGACGGGGCCGAAGATCTCGGTGGCGCACATGTGCGCGTCGTCGGGGACGTCGGTGAGCACGGTCGCGGGGAAGAAGAATCCCGGGCGATCGAGTCGAGTGCCGCCGAGCCCGATGCGCGCGCCGCGCCCGACCGCGTCGTCGATGAGATCGGTGATCTTGTCGACCGCCGATCCGTCGACGAGTGGGCCGACCACGACGGACTCCTCGGTGCCCCTGCCGACGGGGAGCGCGGCCATCCGCTCGGTGAGTCGAGTCGTGAATTCTGCGGCGACACCGCGCTGGACGAGGATCCGGTTGGCCGCGGTGCAGGCCTGTCCGATGTTGCGCATCTTCGCGGACAGGGCGCCGTCGACGGCGGCGTCGAGGTCGGCATCGTCGAACACGAGGAACGGTGCGTTGCCGCCGAGTTCCATGGACGTGCGCATCACGGTGCGGGCGGCGAGTTCGAGCAGGTGTTTGCCGACGGCCGTCGATCCGGTGAACGACAGCTTCCGCGACCGGGGATCGAGGATGAGCGGGGTCATCACGTCGTCGGCGCGGGACGTGGTGACGACATTGACGACGCCGGGCGGACATCCGGCGCGGTCGAGTATCTCGACGAGGGCGAGCATCGACAACGGGGTCTGCGAGGCGGGTTTCACGACGCTCGTGCAGCCCGCCGCGATCGCCGGCCCGATCTTGCGGGTGCCCATCGCCATGGGGAAGTTCCAGGGAGTGACGAGCAGGCTCGGGCCGACCGGTTGCCGGGTGACGAGGAATCGGGAGCCGCCGGTCGGGGCCGGCATGTAGTTGCCGTCGATCCGGACCGCTTCCTCGGAGAACCACCGGAAGAACTCGGCGGCGTAGGTGATCTCGCCGCGCGCCTCGGCGAGGGGTTTGCCCATCTCGAGGGTCATGACCAGGGCCAGCCGGTCGATGTCCTCGATCAGCAGACGGTACGCGTCGGCGAGGATCGTCGAGCGTTCGCGCGGGGTGGTCGCGGCCCAGGCGGGTTGCGCAGCGACGGCCGCGTCGAGGGCACGCATGCCGTCGTCGGGGTCGGCGTCGGCGACGGTGCACAGTTCGGTTCCGGTGGAGGGATCGAGGACGGGCATCCTGCGCGCGGTGTCGTGTCGCGTGCCGCCGATGACCAGCCCGGTGGGGACCGAGTCGACGGCGGCGATCTCGGAGGCGGTGGGTGCCGTCGCGGTGTGCTCGTGCATGGGTGGGTACCTCCCGGTCCATTGCCTTCGGCGTCTCCCCATGCTATTCATATTGTTGACAATCCGACAATGTTTCGTACTCGATTCGCGTCCCCGCACTCGAGGAAGTGTCGTCATGACCCATTCGTCACCGGCTCATCTGTCACCGCATCTGCTCCAGGCCACACCCGTCACCGTCGACCACGCGTCCGGTTGCTACATCCACGGCGTCGACGGCCGCCGATATCTCGATTTCACCGCCGGTATCGGGGTGACGAGCACCGGTCACTGCCATCCGCACGTCGTCGAGGCGGCCCGACGACAGATCGGTTCGCTCATCCACGGCCAGTACACGACCGTCATGCACCGGCCCCTGCTCGAACTGATCGAACGACTCGGCACGGTGCTGCCCGACGGTCTCGACTCACTGTTCTTCGCGAACTCCGGCAGCGAAGCCGTCGAGGCCGCGCTGCGACTGGCACGTCAGGCCACGGGTCGGCCGAACATCGTCGTCTTCCACGGCGGATTCCACGGACGCACCGTCGCGGCGGCGTCCATGACCACCTCGGGTACCCGATTCTCGGCAGGCTTCAGCCCCCTCATGGCGGGGGTGCACGTCGCGCCGTTCCCCACCGCCTACCGCTACGGCTGGACCGAGGATCAGGCCACCGACTTCGCGCTGCGCGAACTCGACTATCTGTTCGCGACCGTCACCGCACCCGACGAGACCGCCGCGTTCGTCGTCGAACCCGTGCTCGGGGAGGGCGGGTACGTTCCCGGCAACAGCCGCTTCTTCCGGGGGCTTCGTGAACGCGCCGACCGACACGGAATCCTGTTGGTGTTCGACGAGATCCAGACCGGCTTCGGGCGTACCGGAAAGTTCTTCGGACACCAGCATTTCGATGTGCAACCGGATGTCATCACGATCGCGAAGGGACTGGCCAGCGGCTTCCCGCTGTCGGGTATCGCCGCATCCGAGGCGCTCATGGCGAAGGCCTGGCCCGGTTCGCAGGGCGGCACGTACGGTGCCAACGCCGTGTCGTGCGCTGCGGCGGTCGCGACGCTCGACGTCATCGAGAAGGAAGGGCTCGTCGAGAACGCCGCCGCACGGGGACGCGAACTGGTCGACGGTGCACGGGACCGCGCCACCGATGCGATCGGCGACGTCCGCGGTCTCGGCCTGATGGTGGGCTCCGAGTTCACCGCCGCCGACGGTACGCCCGACCGAGACCGTGCCACGGCCGCGCAGAAACTCGCCGCCGAGAAAGGGCTGCTGCTGCTCACGTGCGGCGCTCACATGAACGTCGTGCGGATGATTCCGCCGCTCGTCGTCACCGCCGACCAGATCGACGAGGCCCTGGGCATGTGGTCCGAGGTGCTCGCGGAGGTCTGAAAGGGTGTGCTGTGACCCGGTACATCACCATCGTTCTGGACAGGCGCGGCATCGCGTGCCGTGCACGGCTCCTCGACGACGAGGCCCCCCGCACGTGTGACGCGGTGTGGGAGGCGTTGCCGCAGAGCGGTGCGGTCTTCCACGCGAAGTACGCCCGCAACGAGATCTACACCCTGGTGCCGCGGATCACCGCTGCCCCGCATCGGGAGAATCCGACCGTCACACCCATTCCCGGTGACGTCTGCCTGTTCGACTTCGAACCGTGGGAGATCGGGAACCCGGCCTACGGGTACGAGCCGGGCTCCGCGGCACACGCCGAGCCGGGCGCGACCGACCTGGCGCTGTTCTACGGCCGCAACAACCTGCTGATCAACGGAGATCTCGGGTGGGTGCCGGGAAACGTGTTCGCGACGGTCGAGGAGGGTTTGCGGGAGTTCGCGGTCGCGTGCAACGAGATGTGGCTCGGCGGGGTGGCGGGGGAGACCCTGAGCTTCGCCCGCGCCCCTCGATAACCCCCACGGGTCAGGGGGCCAGGGCGCGTTCCGCGAACCGCGCGACCGCCAGCACGAGATCGTCCGAATGCCGGGGCCCGACGATCTGCAGACCCACGGGTAGACCCGCCGACGTCCTTCCGGCCGGAATGCTGATCGCCGGCTGCTGCGACATGTTGAACGGGTACGTGAACGGCGTCCACTGCGGCCACCGTGTCGCCGACGACCCCGGCGGGACGTCGTGCCCCGCGTCGAACGCCGTGATCGGCATCGTCGGAGTGAGCAGCACGTTGTGCGTCTGATGGAAGACACCCATCGTGATCCCCACCGCCGCGGCCACCGCCCGGGCGTCGAGGAACTCGACGGCACCGACCCGTTCGCCGCGTTCCCAGACCCGCAGGAGCCCCGGATCGACCTTGTCGCGGCTCCCGTCGGGGAAGTGCCGCAGCATCGCCGCTGCGCCCGCAGCCCACAGGGTCTCGAACGCGTCGATCGGGTCGTCGAATCCGGGATCCGCTTCGACGACGCGCATCCCGGCCCGGTCGAGGCAACGGACCGCGCGGTCGACGATGTCACCGACCTCCGGATCCACCGTCGCGAACCCGAGCGTTCTCGAATACGCGACACCGAGGCCCGTCAGGTCCCGGTTCAAGGCACCGCGGAAGGTCGACACCGGTGGCGCGAGCGCCGTCGGATCACGCGGATCGGGTAGCGACAGGATGTCGGTGAGCAACGCCGCGTCCTCCACCGTGCGCGTGATCGGCCCGGCGTGCGCGAGGGGACCGAACGGGCTCGCGGGGAACAGCGGAATGCGTCCGTGGGTGGGTTTGAACCCCACCACACCGCAGAACGACGCGGGGATACGGATGCTGCCGCCGCCGTCGGTACCCACCGAGCACGGGGTCATTCCCGCCGCGACCGCTGCGGCACTACCACCCGACGAGCCGCCGGCGGTCTTCGTCGGATCGGCGGGATTGCGAGTGATCCCGCACAGTGCCGAATCGGTCACGGCCTTCCACGCGATCTCCGGGGTGGTGGTCTTGCCGACGAACACCATTCCGTCCTCGCGCAGTCGCGCGGCGACCGGGCTGTCGACGTCCCACGGCTGATCGGGGTCGACGGCCTGCGAGCCCCGCAGGGTCGGCCACCCGACGGTGAGGAAGATGTCCTTGATGGAGATGGGTACGCCGTCGAGTAGGCCCTTGGCGTAGCCGGTGCGCCAGCGTTCCTCCGATCGGCGGGCCTGCGCGAGGGCGTGGTCCTCGTCGACGAGGCAGAACGCGTTGATGTCGCGGTCGCGGGCGGCGATGTCGTCGAGGACGGCGCGGGCCACCTCGACGGGGGAGAGTTCACCCGCGCCGTACGCCGTCACGAGTTCGACCGCGGTCATGTCGGTGGGGTTCACGACGCTCCCTCCGGATCGGTTCCGCCCGAGGTCACGGGCCGGGTACGTACCCGAGCTTCTTGTCGACGACGTTGTGGAGCGGCCGGCCCGCCTGCCACCGCCGGAAGTTGTCGCTGAACAGATCCACCAGCGTCTCCCTCCAGCCGACGAAGTCACCCGAATTGTGCGGGGTGATCACGATGTTCGGAGCGTCCCACAGCGGATGCTCCGGCGGGAGCGGTTCGACGTCGACGACGTCGACGGCGGCGCCGGCGATCTGCCCGGAGCCGAGCGCGGAGATCAGATCGTCGGTGCGGACGAGGTCGCCGCGCCCGACGTTCACGAACCGTGCACCGGGCTTCATCGACCGGAACGCCGCGGCGTCGAACATCCCGTGCGTCTGTTCGGTCAGTGGCGCCGCGGCCACGACGAAGTCGGCGTCGGCGAGGGCGACGGGCAGGTCGGTGGTGACGGTGCCGAAGTCGGGGTCGTCGGTGCGGGCACGGCGTCCCGAGCCGCGCACATCCATGCCGACGGCGGTGAGCAACCGTGCGATCGCGCGGCCGATGGGCCCGGTTCCGACGATCAGTACACGTCGACCCTCGATGCGTTCGCTGTCGCGATGACGCCACGTGTGTCCGTGTTGCAGCCGCAGGGATCCGGGGAGATCTTTGGCGAACGACAGTATCTGCGCCAGGACGTATTCGGCGATCGGACGGTCGAACACCCCGCGCGAATTGGTGACGGTGACGTCGCTGTCGCGGAGCTCGGGGAACAGGATCGGGTCGACGCCGGCCGCAGCGACGTGCACCCATCGCAGTGATCCCGCGGCGTGCCATGCGGCGGGGAGTGCGTCGCTGAGGAAGTCGTAGACGAAGAGGGTTTCGGCGCCGTCGAGGGCGGTGGCCAGTCCGTCGGCGTCGGTGTATCGGATCTCGGCGTGGTCGGCCACCGGGGCCATCGCGGCCTCGTCGGGCACGTTCTCGGCGTGGAGAACGGCCACTACCGGTGTCGAACTCACGATTGACACCGTATGAGCAGATCGTATTATTGTCAACAATCCTCCGATTCGGTGGTGTCCCGGCGGAACACTGGGGGGCGCGTGGAACTGAACATCCCCGAATTCGAGGGACCCCTGGCGCAACGCGGCGTGGGCATCATCGCACCGTTCGATCTCGCGCTCGAGCGGGAACTGTGGCGGTGGACGCCGCTCGAGGTGAGTCTGCATCTCGCCCGGACACCGTTCGAACCGGTCGCGGTGAGCAGGGCGATGGCCGAACTCGTCTCCGATCGCCGGCTGATCACCGCTGCGACCCGCGACATCCTGCACGTGGAACCGGAAGTGGTCGCCTACCTGTGTAGTTCGGGGAGTTTCGTGCACGGGCTCGCCCACGAGAAGGCGCTGTGCGATGCGATCCGCGAGGCAGGTGCACCGGATGCCGTCACCACGTCGGGGGCGTTGCTCGAAGCGCTCCGGGCGCTCGACCTGACCCGCATCTCCGTCCTGACCCCCTACGACGGCGAGCTCACCGAGCTGCTGTGCGACTTCCTCGCCGAAGCGGGTACCGACGTCGTCCGGTCGGACTACCTCGGACTCGGCGGAGGGATCTGGAAGGTCAACTACCGCACCGTCGCCGAACACATCATCGACTCGGACACCCCGGCTTCGCAGGCGGTCTTCGTCAGCTGCACGAATCTGCCGACCTACGACATCATCACCCCGCTGGAGCAGGAACTGGGCAAGCCCGTCCTCACCGCCAACCAACTCACGATCTGGGCGTGTCTCGGGCGGATGGCGCTCCCGATGACAGGTCCGGGACAGTGGCTCCGGGGTGTCTTCGGATGAGAGGACGCCGCTGATGCACCGCGCTCCCGTCGTCGGCATCATCTACCCCGACCACGCGGCGGAGGACGACTATCCCTACGCCGCGGATCTGCTCGACGTGGAACTGCCGGTCGCCCACGTCTACGGAACCGACCTGCACGCGGTCCCCGAGCTGCTCGCGCTCGGCAGCCCCGCCACCCTCGCTGCCGGTGCCGCCCGGTTGTCCGGGCAGCGACTCGACGCGATCGTCTGGGCGTGCACGTCCGGCAGTTTCGTGTACGGTCCGGACGGTGCCCGCACACAGGTCGAACGACTGTCGGAGTCGGCCGGGGGAGTTCCCGCGTCGAGCACGAGTTTCGCGTTCACCGCGGCACTGCACGCGCTCGGGGTCGGTCGGGTCGCGGTCGCGGCGAGTTACCCGCGTGACGTCGCCGCGCTGTTCGTGAGCTTCCTGACCACCGCCGGCATCGACGTCGTGTCGTTCAGCGACGAGGGCATCGCGACCGCCGCGGAGGTGGGAAGCCTCACCGCCGAGGACGTGCACCGGATGGTGCGTGCCGCCGACAGTCCCGAGGCGCAGGCGGTGGTCGTGCCCGACACCGCGATGCACACTCTGCGGTTGCTTCCGCAACTCCGGACCCGCCTCGGCAAACCGGTCCTCACCGCGAACCAGGTCACGGTGTGGGAAGGGCTGCGGGTGGCGGGATATACAGTGATACGCCCGGAACTGGGCAGGCTGTTCGAGGAAGGTGTCGGTCATGGTTCTCGGTGAGCTCGACGATCTCCGGCCCGTCGCGCGTCCGTCGACGGCGGAGCTGATCGCCGAGCAACTACGGTCGGCGATCGTCCGCGGTGTGCTCGAACCCGGCAGTCAACTCGGCGAGACCGAACTCGCCACCCGCTTCGCCGTGTCGCGCGGGCCGCTGCGTGAAGCGATGCAACGGCTCGTCTCCGAAGGGCTGCTGCAGAGCATCCGCAATCGCGGGATCTTCGTCTCCGAGTTGACGGTCGACGACGTCGTCGACATCTACCGCAGCCGCCGCGTGATCGAAGGTGGGGCACTCGATCTGGTGCTCGACGGTCGCCGCGAACGGACCTGGCAGGAGCTGGGGCCCGCGATCGAGCAGATGCGTTCGGCCGCCGCCGTCGGCGACGCATCGGGCGTGTCGGACGGCGACCGGCGTTTCCACGAGATCCTCGTCGCGAGTTCGAACAGTCCGAGACTCGTCCGGGCGGCGCGCACCCTGCTCGTCGAGACCCGCATGTGTCTCGGGGCGTTGCAGACCACCTACCCGGATCTGCACGTCCAGGTCGACGAGCACGTCGCCCTGCGCGACGCGATCCGCTCGGCCGATCCTGCCGATGTGCACACCCTGCTCGACGAGCACCTGAGCGACGCCGTCGCGCGGTTGCGTGACCTCACCGACCGATCGTGACGGCATCCCCGAACGTCATCCGCAGATCCGGGATCGACGACGTCAGCAGCGCCCGTCGCGGTAGCCCCAACCGGCGCAGCTCCTCGGCGACGGGGTGAGCGCCCAATCTCAGTGCGGCGCCACCGAGCCGGGTGCGTACCCCGCTCGGGTTCATCTCCCAGGTGGTGCGGCGGGTGGTGCCGTCGAGGTGCGAACAGGCGGCGAGCGACGCCGCGATTCCCTTGCCGGGAACCGGAACACCGGGCGCCACCGACATCTCCGCGATCAACTCGCCGTCGCATCGCACAGTGCCGCGCTTCGTGGGGGCGGCGTGGTCGACGTCGAAGTCGGCGAGGATCTTCGGGAACCCCCAGATGCCGCGGCCGGCGGCACGGGTGAACTCGCCGTCCACCGGAAGCTGGTGGATCAGGACGCCTGCCCGTCCGGTCGCGAGGTCGCGGAGGTCGCCGCGAAGACCGCGGTCGCGGCGCGTGTGGTCGCGGACGAGGAAGCACACGCCGAATTCGTTGTAGGGACCGAGGTCACCGTCGACGTAGTCGACGAACACCAGTGTGCACAGTCCACGGCCGGGTCGGTACTGCAGGATCTCGAGGCCCGTGTGCTCGATCAGCGACTGCGCGGCCATCGTGGGCACCGGGAACACCGCCATGAACGCCGTCGCTGCGCGTACCTGCACGGGCATCTCGACGCGAGTGCCCAACACCGTGTGAACCTCACCCATGACAGTAATGAGAACACGTTTCAGTCTCCGACGGAACCCCTGTTCCCGGCGCGGTCGGGGGCTTCGCCCCCAACGGTGAGCGAACGGTACGGCCGATCGATCGAGTGAGACGAGTGTACCGTTCGCTCACCGGGAGACGGGTCGTCCACTCATGCCACGTCGAACTCGTCACCTGTTCCGGTGAAGGACGAGATCGTGCCGTCACCACGGCTTTTCGCCTCGCCGAAGTGCACGATGCGGTAGCGACCGGGTGGTGTTCCGGCGGGGACGTCCCACGTGATCCGAGCGATCGCCGAGTGCGTGCTCTCCCGACGCCAGTGGAACCTGGTGGCCCAGTCGCTGTCGTCGGCGTGCCGCACCCACCCCGTGCCGTCGCGGCGCTGCACCTCGAAGAAGGTGCTGCCGCGGCGGATGTCGTTCTGCGGGTGCCCCGTGACGAACTCGACCTCGACGACGTCGCCGGCCCTCACCGATTCGGCGGGACGCAGCACGACGTCGCCGAAGCTCGTACCGGGCAACGGTTCGTCGTGGTCGACGGTGGGACCGAAGAACGGTTGCAGGTGCGACAGATCGCGTGGAGCGGGTCCGCGCGGTACGTCGACGCCGTCGCGCAACGCCCCGGCGAGCCGGGCGAAGCCCTGCTGGTAGGCAGGAAGCGTGTGACGGCCGAACAGGGTGGAGCCGCCCTCGTAGTGCTGTGCGTCGTATTCTTCGGGGGTGGTGCAGTAGCTGCAGTACGAGTTCGCGTAGCCCTGGAAGATCACGTTCTCGAGCGGGACCTCGAGTTCGTCGGCGACGGTCCGCCGGATGCGCAGGCCGGCAACGATCGTGAACTCGGCGGGGCCACCGGCGATGTAGAGGTCGCCGATCCGCAGCAGTTGGATCTTGACGACGTGCGGCACCCAGCCGTCGGGCGGGAGCAGCCCGACCGGGGCGAGCACCAGCTTCGGGTACTGTGCGTCGACGAGCCATTGCGGCACGTCGACGTCCATGCCGCCGAGCGCGTCGGCGAGGGGGTTCGGGGTTCCCTCGGGGAACAGGCCGAGTGCGGGACCGTCCTCGGTGCTGCCGGCGCTCATCGCTGCACCGATGCACGCCGGCGACGTGCGGTGTTCGCGTCCGTCGTCGGTGTATCGTCCCGAGACGGTCTGATCGGCCATGTCCAGGTACAGGATTCGGGAATCGATCGGTCCGACGGGCAGCGTTGTGGCCGACTCGAACGCGGCGCGTGCCGCCGCGACCTGACGTTCGCCGATGATCCGCGTGTTCTCGAATTCGTCGTCGGTGGGCCCGCGGCCGGGTTCCCCGGCGAGGTTCGGTGACATGTCGCCGCTGTTGGTCTGCGGGAACGCCGCAACGAACGGCACCACACCGTCGAGGTGGCGGACACCGGCATCGGATTCCCAGAAGTATGCTGCCGCGCCCTTGTTGTCTCCGGAGACGAGCAGGTTCTCGTTGGTCAGTGACGCGCAGTGCGTCGCGAACCAGTTGACGGCACCCACGTCGAGGCCCGCGCGGGTGATGCGCAGTACCCGCATCCAGTGGTCGATGCCGTGCGGGTAGTAGTCGCGGTCGGCGATGGGGTTGCGGTCGAAGGCGTCCCGCGAGCGGTTGACACTCGCGTCGAGCAGTTCGCTGCGGCCGTACGACAACGTGGCGTCCGCCAGATCGTCGTGGGCAGCCGTGATCGCTTCGACGATGCCGTCGACTTCGGCGTCGAACACCTGCTGCCGGAACCCGAGGACGGCGAGGTTGTACGCGTAGTCGTGCGACGCACCGCCACACGCCGCGTGCGAATGCACGGCGGTGAGCAGTACGTTGCGCTCGGTGTAGAGGTCGCCGAAGCGCTGCGCGAGACGGGCGAGGACCGCGTCGTGCACCGACTGGAAGATCATGCACGTGTCGGTGCAGACGTAGGCGACGCGCGCGGTGCCGCCGCCGGTGTCGAACACGTACGCGCGGGCCCGGGTGCGCTGGTGCAGACCGTGCGCGACCTGGTCGAAGCTCGAGTAGCCCATCATGCCGACCTCGGCGACGGGCCCGGTGACGTCGGAGACGCCCACACCGGCGCGGAATCCGGATGCGGACGGGCTTCGTCGCGCGGGCGCGGCGTGGGCGGGCGCGGCGTGGGCGGGCGCGGCGTGGGCGGGCGCGGCGTGTGCGGGTCCGGCGAACGCGGAGACGGCGGGTGCGACCGCGAACCCGGCGAGTACGGTCCTGCGGCGTGCGGGCATCGGATCTCCTCGAAAGCGAACTGGTCGGTCGTCCAACTAGAGGTCCAGCACACACTACGAATCGTCTGTGCGCAACGCCACGTCCGCACGGCGGGACGGCGCACCCGGTCGTCGCGGCGGGAACGGGCACATTCGGCGCACTCAGAGAGGGAGCGGCCGATCGTCGGCGACGCTCTTCATGACCAGCGTGGAACTGAGACGTTGAACGCCCGGGAGGGTGGCGAGCCGTTCGTCGTACAGCGACTGGAAGGCGGGAAGGTCGCGGCTGACGACACGCAGCAGATAGTCGGGGTCGCCGAAGAGTCGTTGTGCCTGGAGCACGTGGCGCACCTCGGCGACGGCCGACTCGAACGCATCGAGCGTGGCGCGGTCGGACGAACGCATGGTGACGAAGACGAGGGCCTCGAACGTCAGTCCGAGGGTGTTCGCGTCGAGCACGGCGCGGTAGCCGCGGACGGCCCCCGACCGTTCCAGTGCGCGCAGCCGCCGATGGCAGGGCGAGATGCTCAACCCGACCCGATCGGCGAGTTCGGTGAGCGTCAGCCGCCCGTCCTGTTGGAGCTCGGCAAGGATTCTTCTGTCTGTCGCGTCCACATGAACAATTCTTCCCCGAGCGACCATGCTGTGAAGAATCTTTGGAAACGTATTCTGCTCGGTTCTTCCTACTCTTCCAACGGGGCCGTGAACAGCGGGTTCGGCCCGGTGAGAAGGGAGGCCGAAGTGGCCGTCGGTGCTGTCGCCGCGTTCTGGGCGGTGTCGTTCCTGTTCGTGCTGACGCCCGGCGCGGACTGGGCGTACGCGATCACCGCGGGGGTGCGTCACCGGACAGTGCTGCCCGCGGTCGGTGGGATGCTGTCCGGGCATCTGCTCATGACGGCCGTCGTCGCGGCGGGTGTCGCGGCGCTGGTCGCGCGTACTCCGGTGCTCATGACGGGACTGACGGCGGCCGGCGCCGCGTATCTGGTGTGGCTGGGTGTCGTGATGCTCTCGCGCCCACCCGAGTCCGTGGAGGAATCCGACGCTCGTGCGTCGCAGTCGTGGCTGAGGCAGGCGGCCACGGGCATGGGGGTCAGCGGCCTGAATCCGAAAGTGCTGCTGCTGTTCGTGGCGTTGCTGCCGCAGTTCACCGATGCGTCGGGATCGTGGCCGGTCGCCCTGCAGATCCTGCTGCTGGGGGCGGTGCACCTCGTGAGCTGCGCTGTGATCTACACCGGGGTCGGCACCTGCGCGCGGGTGGTGCTCCGCGCGCGTCCCGCAGCGATGCGGACGGTGTCGACGGTGTCGGGGATCGTGATGATCGGCCTCGGTGCGGTGCTGTTGTCCGAACAGCTCGTGGCGTGACGGTCGGTGGCGCCGTCCGTCACACCCGCGTCATCGCCGCAGCGAGCTCGAGCACCTCCTCCTCGGTCGGCGGGCTCTTCGGATGGTGGGTCAGGCACAGCGGTGCCGCGATCTTGCGGAAGCTCGATCCTTCGACCGCCGTGTAGAACTGCCCGGCGGGCAGCTTGCCGATGTCCGGAACCGTGCCACCCTTGACGCGCGCCATCTCCTGCGCGGCCTGGATCTGGGCGGGACTGTTGAGCAGCCCGTAGAACTGGGTGGCTGCGTTGCCGGGAATCTTGTTGTTCAGTCCTTTCGGGGCCTGCGTCGCGAACACCAGGCCGAGCCCGTACTTGCGAGCCTGCGAGGCCAGTGCCAGCGTGCTCTGCGTGCACGCGGTGAACCCACCCGCGGGAGCGAAGTTCTGGGCTTCGTCCATGACGAACAGTGCGCCGAGCGGCCGGTCGCCGGCCGGATTCTTCTTGACCCAGGCGAACAACGCCATCTGCAGTTGGTTGACGAATCCCTGGCGCTGGTCGTCCGCCGGCAATCCGGACAGGTTCACCACCGACACGCGCGCGCGGTAACCGGGGGACGGGGCGAGCAGCGTCCCGGGGTCGGCGGCCGTGCCGTGGCCGCCGAAGAGAGGGTCGTTGGCGATCGACGCCTTCAGGTTCTCGGCGAGATCCGCGGCGATCTTCGTCGCGTCACGCAGGTTGCTGATGTCCTCCGGAAGGTCCTCGAGCAGCGCGACGAACGTGTCGAGGGTGCCGCCCGGTCCTTCGCCGAAGTATTCGAGTGCCTGCTTGAGCACGGCGCGGGCCTTGTCGCCGTTCGCCGACTTCCCGGCTGCGTTCGCGCGCGGCGCCAGTGCCGCCACCGCGGATTCGACAGCGGCGGTGAACTCGTCGGGATCGTCGACGACACTGGAGAAGTCGGGAAGCGGCTGGAACGACAGCGGACGCCCGTTGTGTCGTCGCGGTGTCCACACCACGACCTCGGTGTTGTCGAGGTACTCGTCGGCCTTGGCGCGATCGCCCGGGGGCCACGGGCGGGAGTCGGCAGGCCATTCGCTGCCCAGTCGCGCGAGGTCGTTGTTCGGGTCGAGCACGATCGACGAAACACCTTGCAGTGCGCATTCTTCGACGATCCTGCGGATCAGCACGGTCTTTCCGGAACCGGATCCGGCGAAGATCGCGGTGTGCTTGCGCAACGCTTCGAGGTCGACGCGCACCTCGGCGTCCCCGTCGATCGTGCGTCCGAGGGGAATGGACGGCGCGCTGCTCACGTCCGGTTCGGGGTTCGAGGGAGGCGAGACTCGCTCCTCTGCACGGGGGGTCGTCTCCGTGGGCACGGAAACCTGCTCCGCGGCGGTCGGACGGGTGGGAAGCGGCTTCGGCTCGTCACCCAGAGCCTGCGTGAGCAGTGCGGTCGCGTGTGCGGGACGACGGGCCCGCAGCCACGCGTCGAGATGTTCGGGGTTCTGCGCCAGCAGTTCCCGCAGCGCCGCGAAGACACGCACGTCGTCGGGGGAGAGAGCGCAGACGCGGCCTCCGGCCCGCTCGAACTCGGCGACGGTCGCCCGGGTCTTCTCCCCGTTCGGCCACGGCACGTTGCGCAGCACGATCAGGTTGCGTCCAGGGATTCCTGAAGTCGACCCGACTGCGGTGGAAGCCTTCTGGAGTCTGTTGACCGCCGCGATGTGGTGTGTCGAGCCGATCGCGCGGAACGCGTGGTGTACGTGTCGTTCGGTCTCCGCGTCGAGGGTGCGCACCAGACGGGCGTGCAGTGCGGGCTTCGTACCCGACGGGGTCTCCCGCCCGTATGCGTCGTCGTCTGCGCCGGTCTCCCGGATCCACGCCTCGAGGCCCGCGCCGAGCAGCGGCGGGATCACGAGATCCTCGACGGTATGGTCGAACGCGCCGTCGATCGGCGCGGTGGCCTGCAGCTTTGCGAACCGGGCGTCGAGCACCGCGAAGTCACCGGCGTGATCGACGGCGGTCGTGGACTTCTCGCGGCCCTCGGGGGCCGGGGTCGTCAGGTCGGTCATCTCCGTGACCGCGCCGTGGTCGAGGCAGCTCCGGATGTGGCGGTCGACCAGCTGAAGCAACCGGCGCGGCGTGTAGTCGGGAGCTTCGTCGAAGACGGACCCCGTGACCGGCCACGTCGGGTACGGCGCGGTGAAACCGACCGAGGAATAGGCGCGTTCGAGCCGGAGCCGGATCAGATCCTGTGCCACCCGGGAGGACGGCAGCAGCGACAGCGCCGGGCACACCCGGAACCGGTCGCGGACCGTCGCCGTCGCGAACCGTTCGATGACGACCCACGCCGTGGGCAGGCACGACAGCACCGGCACCGTGCGGCTGAACGTCTCGCGCAGGGCCATCAGGCCGTGTGCGAATTCCTCGTACGAGTTGTCCGTCGGGCGCTCGACCGACCCGGTGTCGTCGCCCTGGTCCTGGTGCCTGGTCAGCAGGGTGTCGAACTGGTCGATCGCGAGCACCGTGGGGCCGGTCAGCGCAAGCAGTCGGGACAGGTCCCGCGCGATCTCCTGGTGGGTCGGAGTGGCCGACCCGACGCCCCACTCGGCGCGTTCACCGGGAGTCGATTCGTCCTGCCCGAGGAGATACGACTCGCCGATGTCGCGTAGGTCGAGCTCACCGGCGTAGAGGACGAGGGCGCGCGCGGTGCGCCGGCACTGCTGCGACAGCTGCGGGTCGGCGGCGAACAGTCCGGTGATGAACGCATCGAGGGTCGCTCGGTCGAGGTCGGACTCCCCGATGACGGCGCGCCGCTGCACCCGCGACACCCGGGCGACGTTCGCGAGTTCCCACAGCAGACGACGCAGCTGGGTCTCGTGGTCGGCCATCGGGCGCCCGAGATCCTCGAGCATCGCGAACAGCGTCGACTTCCAGAAGCTCACGGCGTCGAGCATCTTCACCAGGAAGAAGTATCCTCCGTCCTGCTGGATCTGCTCGCGGACGTAGCCGAGCAGGTGCGTCTTGCCGACGCCGGCCTGGCCCTGCACCGCCACCCCGATGGGGCTCGCCGCGGTGGAGTTCTTCGCGTCGCGGAAGGCGTCCAGGATCATGTCCATCGCGGTGCCGTGCATCCCGGGGACGTGGAGCGGCTGCTGTGCCTCCCACACCTCGTCGGGGGTGGGTGCCCAGGTCAGGCGGACGGACGCGAGTGCGCGGAGTTGTTCGTCGGTGCTCATGCGACCTCGATCGACAGCAGGTGATTGGGGGTGTCGCCGACGACGACGGCGGCGGCACGGTCGTGGTCGCCGAGCGCCTTCTGATTCATTTCGGGGTTCAGGTGCACGTCGGGCAGGCGATTCATCCGGACCAGTTCGCGGTCCACCTCGTCGACCGGTAGATCGGCGAGGGCCGATCGCAGGCGGGCCAGACCCACCCACGCTCCCGGTTCGCGTGCGAGCTCGCGATACGCGGCGCGGATGCGGCCCTCGACGGTCGGCGACGTGTCGTCCACCGGTGCAACCTCCTCCGTGGCGGGGGCGAACACCTCGTACAGCTGAAGGTCGGCCCGATCGAGGTGCCGGCCGAGGGCACGCAGCAGGGTGTACACGGCCCGGACCGGCGGCGCGACGCGCGGCGGGGTGTCGGCGCCGAGGAGTGTCCGGCAGCGTGCCCACCCGTCGTCGGTCAGTTCGTGCGTGAACGGCCGGACGGACGTGTCGGTGGCGACGAGCCCGAGCCGGGTGAGTTTCCTGCGGCTCGCCGCACGCAGTTCCGGGCCGAGGGTCTTCAGTTCGGTGTTGGAGACGGGCCGTGCTTCGGCGAGCAGGGTCAGCAGGACCAGCGTCTCGGTGGGGGTGAGGGATTCGGCACTCACTGCGGTCTGCCTTCCGGAGTCGGGACGGGGGTGCGGGTGGCGAGGTATCGGGCGATCAGGTCGGCGACAGCGGTGACATCGCCGAGGACGTGGTCGTTGGTGAACCGTAGTACCGCGAACCCGGCGAGCTGGAGGTCGACGTCGCGTCGACGGTCGGCGGCGAACTTCTCGGGCCGCCGATGGTCGTCGCCGTCGATCTCGACGACGCAGCGAGCTTCGGGAAACATCAGGTCCACCCGGATCGGGGCGTCGAGCGGGCCCGCCGACCACGTCCTGTTCCACTGTCGGCCTCCGGCCCAGTCACACGTGCTCAGGACGGACTCGAGCAGTTGCTCGGCGTCGCTCGCGGGATGTGGCCGACCGAGCGGTGCGGGTAGCCGCAGTGCCACCGGACTTGCGGTGGTGCCGGCCCGGGCCGCGCCGACCCGGACGATGGGGAATCGGTCCACCGCCGGAACGGGGTCGCCGATCAGCCAGACCCCGAACCGGTCGTGGCCTGCGAGCCACTCGCAGGCGACCGCGAGGGCGTGCTGCTCCGCGACGGGGAGCGGGCCTGCGGTCACGGCCAGCACCACGCGTTCCCGTCCGTACGCGGCGGCGAGGACGCGTGCGAGCCCGGCGGTGCGCACCTCCGCCGAGTACCGGCCGGGATCGAGGCGGTCACCGAGCACCGAGGCCTCGGCGAGGTCGGCCAGGAACGCCCCGTACCTCGGAGTGGCAAGTCCGGATATCAGTGCGCGCGCGGCCGCGATGTCGAGGCCGCTGTGCCCGTCGAGCGCCCGGGCGCCGGGCAACCATTCGAGCATCAGGGCTCGAGCTGCGGTTTCGCACTCGTCGAGGATCCGTTCGACGACGTCCGAGCCGGTGGGGGCGTGTGCGACGTGGTAGCCGGAGACCACCGGAGCCTCCGGAGGCAGCGGATCGAGTGCATCGGTGAAGGCTGCGGCGTCGACACCGCGGAGATGCACGACCCGGTCGACGGGCAGATCGACGAGCGCAGGGAAAGCAGAGGAGGGGGTCGGGACCGTCACCCCGTGGAGCCCACACCGCGTCGACGTCGATACATGGTGACAAACCATACATACCGGGCGCGATGGCGGCAGGGTGAGGTCGCGGCGGCTACTCGGGTCCGAGTCGGGCCGTCCACCTCTCGACGTCACGTCGGCTCGTCAACCGCACGATCGGCAGCTCGGGACGCCGCTGGAGAACTTCGCGGATGCGCTCCGGCAGGAGCGCGTACCTCGACCACGACCAGCGGATGACGTGGGTGCGGTCGGTGAGGACGGTGTGTAGCGGCGGCTCGACGTTGCCGTTCCACAGCACCTCGTGGCGGATCCGTCGCCGCAGTGTCCGGTGGACCAGCTGTCGCATCACGACGGAGCGTGGGAGATCGAGCCACATCATCAGATCGGCGCGCTCGGCGAGCAGCGGTCGCACCACCGTGTACTGCCACTCGGTCACCCAATGCGGCTTCGCGGTGAAGTCCTCGACGTCGGCGACGAACGACGGCCGCGGAGTCCAGTTCGGCCCGTGATACAACCCGTCGATCTCGATGTGCTCGATACCGAGTGCGTCGCCGAGGCGGGCGGCGAGTGTGGTCTTCCCGGAACCCGACGTCCCCGCCACGATGATGCGGCAGGGACGGTCGGGTGGCGGTGTCGACGAGTCCAGAAGAGGCACCGCCGGAGGTTATCGCAGCTCAGGCAGAGACCGCGAGCAGATACTCGCGCGGCTGCCCGAACAACTGCGCGGTGCCGTGCGCACGTTTGAAGAACAGCTGCGCGTCGTGCTCCCAGGTGATCGCGATGCCGCCGTGCAACTGCACCGCATCGGACGCGACCTGCTGGAACGCTTCCGAGCAGTAGATCTTCGCGGCGTAGGCGTCCTGCGGATCCTGCGACAGCGCTGCCGCGTACGACATCGACCGGGCGGTCTCGACGAGCGCGTACATGTCGGCCATGCGGTGCTTGAGCGCCTGGAACGAGCCGATGACACGGCCGAACTGTTTGCGGTTCTTCGTGTACTCGACCGTCAGGTCCAGCGTCGCCTGCGCCGCACCGACCTGCTCCGCGGACAGCGCGATGAGTGCGGCGGTGCGGAGCTCGTCCACGAGATCGGCCGAGGCCGACAGACGACGGCCCGCAACCGCGGAGAACGACACCTCGGCGAGGGTGCGGGTGGGATCCATCGTGGGTACGCGCCGCCGGGTCACGCCGTCGACGGCCGGATCGACCTCGAACAACGCCACGGCGTCGCCGTCGACAGCGAGCACCAGCAGCGTCGTCGCGATGTCACCGCCGAGGACGTAATGCGCGGTGCCGGTCAGTGTGTCGCCGTCGGCGACCACGCCGGGCCGCTGCCACCCGGATTCGGATGCCCAGCACAGGGCGACGACCTCGCCGGCGGCGATGCCCGGAAGCAGACGCGCGGCCGCGTCGGCGTCGCCCGAGAACAGCACCGCCTGCGCGGCGAGCACCGCCGAACCGAGGAACGGAGACGGTGTGAGGGTACGACCGAGTTCTTCGAGCACGACGTGGGTTTCGACGAGCGACGCGCCCACACCGTCGTATTCTTCGGGGATCGCGAGCGCCGCGACACCGACCTGTTCTACGAGCCGCGACCACAGTTCCGGATCGTGGCCGTCGACGGTGTCGATGGCCTTGCGGACCGCCGCCGAATCGGAGTGCTTGGCCAGCAGGCTGCGCACCGATTCGCGCAGTGCCGCGCGATCCTCGGTTTCGAAGGTCACGACGCGACCCCGCTCTCGAGCGCGTCGACGACGCGGGCTCGGTGCACATCCGGTGTGCCCCAGGCGGTGACGAGCGCGCGGGTCTTGGTGATCCACAGCGACAGGTCGTGTTCCTGCGTGTATCCGATGGCTCCGTGTACCTGCAGCGCAACTCGTGCGGCCAGGTAGGCGGCGTCACCGCACGCGACCTTGGCCGCCGACACGTCACGCGACGCGGTGGGGAGGCCGTTGCGCACGGCGAGTGCCGCACCGTGCAGGAGCGGTCGCGCCATTTCGAGGGCGACGGCCACCTCGGCGAGGTGGTGTTTGATCGCCTGGAACGAGCCGATGACGCGGCCGAACTGCTTGCGCTGCTGCGCGTATTCGACGGTCGTGTCGAGCAACGTCCTGCCGAGACCCTGCAGCTGAGCTGCCGTGGCGAGGGCGCCGAGGTCGAAGGCTGCATCGAACGCGGTGGTACCCAGGGACTCCGCGACCGTCACCTCGAACAGGTGTCGCGACTGGTCCACCGACGCGTGCTGCGCACCGACGGTGCCGGTGGAGACGGTGTCACCGTCGACCGTGAGGACCAGATCGGTGGCGTCGGCGTCGACCGCGAACGGGACGTGCGGGGCCGCAGCGACCGTCGCGAGGGAACCTGCTGCGAGCGCGGCGAGCCGCTCCGGCGCGACCGCGCCGAGCAGAGCCGGTGCGACGGCGACGGTCTCGACGACGGGGCCGGGCACGGCGTGCCGGCCGAGCTGTTCGACGGCGACGACGAGGTCGACGGCGTCGGCGCCGAGCCCGTCGTGCTCCTCGGGCACGAGCAGCCCGTTGACGCCGGTCTCGGCGAGGCGCTGCCACACCTTCAGTCCGGCAGCGGTGTCGCCGGTGTTCCAGGCCCGGATGACGGCGGGCATGTCGGACTTGGTGAGGAGCGCGTCGATGCTCGACGCGAAATCCTCGTGGGACTCATCGAGTGCGAATCTCATCGGTCGCCCTTCGGGAGGCCGAGCAGCCGCTCGGCGATGACGTTCTTCTGAATTTCGTTGGTGCCGGCGTAGATCGGTCCCGACAGTGAGAACAGGTAGCCGTCGGTCCAGCCGTCGACGACCTCTGCGGACGGCCCCTGCAGTTCGAGTGCGGTCTCGTGGGTGGCGATGTCCCACTCGGACCAGAACACCTTGTTGATCGACGACTCGGCGCCGAGCTGACCACCGTTCGCGAGGCGGGTGACGGTGCCCCACGTGGACAGTTCGTAGGCGCGGGATCCGATCCACGCGTCGGCGACCTTGTTGCGCAGCGCGGTGTCGCGGTGGCGGGGCGACTCCCTGTACAGGTCGAGGAGTCGGTCGGTGGCGGCGAGGAACCGGCCGGGGGAGCGCAGCGACAGACCGCGTTCGTTCGAGGCGGTGCTCATCGCGACGCGCCAGCCCTCGTCGACCTTGCCGATGACGCCGGAGTCGCCTGGGTTCGCCGGATCGTCGGGAACGAAGACGTTCTCGAGGAAGATCTCCGCGAAACCGGGTTCGCCGTCGAGCTGGTCGATGGGGCGGACCGTCACGCCCTCGGCGCGCAGATCGAACATGTAGTACGTGATGCCCTTGTGGCGCTGTGCGTCCGGGTCGGAGCGGAACAGCCCGAAGCCCATGTCGGCGAACGACGCCCGCGAACTCCACGTCTTCTGGCCGTTGAGCAGCCAGCCGCCGTCGACCCGGGTGGCCGTCGAGCGCAGGGATGCGAGGTCGCTACCGGACTCGGGCTCCGACCAGGCCTGCGCCCAGATGTCGTCGGAACGCGACATGCGCGGCATGATGCGGGCGAGTTGCTCGGGGTTGGCGTGCTCGAACAGGGTGGGGGCGAGCAGGAAGATACCGTTCTGGCTGACGCGTCCGGGTGCGCCGGCGCGGTAGTACTCCTCCTCGAAGACCACCCACTGCTCGAGCGTGGCGTCGCGTCCGCCGAGTTCCTCGGGCCACGACACGACGGACAGGCGGGCGTCGGCCAGTGTGCGTTCCCACTCGCGGTGTTCCTCGAAGCCCTCCGCGGTGTCCATGGATCTCAGCGGTGTCTTCGGTACGTTCTCGGCGAGGAACGCCCGGACCTCGTCGCGGAATGCGACTGTGGTGGGGTCGAGTTCGAGGTCCACTACTTGCTCCCTTCGGCCGGGCGTGCGCTCGCGGCCATCGACTTGGCGTCCATGCCGCCGAGCGAGTCGGTACCCACCTCGGCGTTGTACGAATGCGCGAAATGGTGCAGGCCGAAGACCGAGTCCATGCCGTTGCGCATCCCCATCTGGTCCTCGCACTGGTTGACGGCGCGTTTGGTCAGGGCCAACCCGAAGCGCGGCATCTCGGCGATCCGACCGGCCAGTGCCAGGGTCTCGGACTCGAGGTCCTCACGCGGAACGACACGGTTGACCATGCCCACCTCGTAGGCGCGCTGCGCGGTGAAACGGTCGCCGGTGTACAGGATCTCCTTGGCGAAACGTGTTCCCAGCACCCACGGATGCGCGAAGTACTCGACGCCGGGAATGCCCATGCGCACCACAGGATCCGAGAAGAACGCATCGTCGGATGCGACGATGAGGTCGCACACCCACGCGAGCATGAGGCCCCCGGCGATGCAGGCGCCCTGGACCATCGCGACGGTCGGCTTGGGGATCTCCCGCCAGCGGCGGCACATCCCCAGGTACACCTCCATCTCGCGGGCGTATCGCTGATCGCCGCCCGACTTGTCGACGTGGTCCCACCACATCACGGCCTTGTTGTCGTAGTGCACGTGGTGGTCGCGGCCGGGGGTGCCGAGGTCGTGTCCGGCACAGAAGTGCTTGCCGTTGCCGGCGAGCACGATCACCTTCACCTCGTCGTCCTCGACGGCCTTCTCGAACGCGGCGTCGAGGGCGTACGTCATCACCGAGTTCTGTGCGTTCCGGTAGTCCGGACGGTTGAGGGTGACGATCGCGACGCCGTCGCGCACCTCGTAGGTGACGACATCGGGCTCGAACGGGACGGTCATGACTGCTCCTCACGCAGATCGTTCTTCAGGACCTTGCCGGACGCATTCCGGGGCAGGTGGTCGACGAATCGCACCGACCGGGGGCGCTTGAAGTTCGCCAGATTCTCCTTGGCGTACGCCAGCACGTCGTCCTCGGTGAGATCGTGCCCGTCCAGGGTGGCGACGTAGGCGCGGCCCACCTCCCCGGCGCGCTCGTCCGGGACGCCGACGACGGCGACCTCGTGGACACCGGGCAGACGCAGCAGCGTCGCCTCGATCTCCGCCGGGTACACGTTGAACCCGTTGCTGATGTACATGTCCTTGAGGCGGTCGGTGATGTCGAGATAGCCGCGTTCGTCGAGGGTGCCGACGTCCCCGGTGTGCAGCCAACCGTCGGCGTCGATGGTCTTGGCGGTCGCTTCGGGGTCGTCGAGATACCCGAGCATCACGTTGGGGCCGCGCAGCAGGATCTCACCCTTGTCGCCGATGCGTACCTCGAAATCGGCGGTCGCGCGACCGGACGAGGTGGACACCGTGACGGGGTCGTCATCGGTGCGGCACATCGTCGCGACGACCGCCTCGGTCTGTCCGTACGCGGTGATCACCGCGTCGAAGCTCAGTTCCTTCTGCATCCGTTCGACGAGCGGAACGGGTACGGGTGCGGCGCCGGTGACGGCGACACGGAGGTTGCTCAGGTCGAAGTCGCCGCGGCGCGGGTGATCGAGGATGCTCTGGTAGATCGTGGGGGCGCCGGGCAGCACACTGATCTGCTCGGTCGAGACCATCGCCATCACCTTCTCGACGTCGAACACCGCCATCGGGACGACGGTCGCGCCGGTCAGCAGGCAGGCGGCGATGCCGGCCTTGTAGCCGAAGGTGTGGAAGAACGGATTGATGATCAGGTAGTTGTCGTCTTCGGTGAGTTCGGCGCAGTCGGCCCAGGCGCGCGCGACGCCGAGGCACTGCCGGTGCGCGCTGAGCACACCCTTGCTCTTGCCGGTGGTGCCGGAGGTGAACAGGATGTCGGAGACGTCGTCGGGGGAGACGGCCTCCGCGCGGGCGTCGGCCTCCGCGCGGGAGGTGTCGGTGGCGAGCGCGAGGAAGTCGTCCCAGTCGAGCACGCCATCGGATGCGGTGTCGTTCCCACCCACCGGGACCCGCACGACGGTGGAGACCGTCAGGTCGGGGTCGGCCTGCTGCAACTGGGTGTGACGGTCGGCGCCGAGGAAGTCGCCGACGACGACGAGCGCGGCGGCGTCCACACGTCGGATGATGTCGGCGGCTTCGTGTCCCGTGTAGCGGGTGTTGATCGGCACGACCACGCCACCGGCCCAGTGCACGCCGAGAGCTGCGATCTCCCAGTGGAAGGTGTTGGGTGACCAGAGTGCGACGCGCGCACCGGTTTCGATGCCGCGTTCGACGAGGGCGGCAGCGAAATCGCGGACGAGGTCGCGTAGTTGTGCGAAGGTCACACGGGTGTCGCCGTCGGCGATGGCGAGCCGGTCCGGCCGGGTGTCGGCAGCATCGACGAGGGCGGCCGGCGTGGTTCTCGGATACATGTTCACGGAGCTCCCTACCTAGCAATTGCTTGGTAGGTTATCGTACAGACGTGCAAGAGAGCGAGAGCCTGGAAAATGCCGAGTTCGCCGCCACCGCGCGGCAGTGGCTCGAAGAGAACCTGACCGGCGAGTTCGCCGGGCTCCGGGGCAAGGGCGGGCCCGGCAGCGAGCACGAGTTCTTCGAACGACGACTCGCGTGGGACCGCCACCTCGCGGAAGCCGGGTGGACCTGCATCGGCTGGCCCACCGAATACGGCGGCCGCGGCGCCACCATGGAGCAGCGGGTCGTCTTCCACGAGGAGTACGCGAAGGCGGACGCCCCGGCCCGCGTCAACCACCTCGGTGAGGAACTGCTCGGACCCACCCTCATCGCGTTCGGCACCGAGGAACAGAAGCGACGCTTCCTGCCCGGTATCCGCAACGTCACCGAGCTGTGGGCCCAGGGCTATTCCGAACCCGGCGCCGGATCCGACCTCGCGAACGTCTCGACCACGGCGCGGCTCGAGAACGGCAAGTGGGTCATCAACGGGCAGAAGGTGTGGACGTCCCTCGCCCACGTCGCGCAGTGGGCGTTCGTCATCGCCCGCACCGAACCGGGCTCCACCCGGCACAAGGGCCTGAGCTTCCTGCTCGTTCCCCTCGACCAGCCGGGCGTCACCGTGCGTCCGATCCAGCAACTCACCGGCACCTCGGAGTTCAACGAGGTGTTCTTCGACGACGCCGTCACCGACGCCGATCTCGTCGTCGGCGAACCCGGCGACGGCTGGAAGGTCGCGATGGGGCTGCTCACCTTCGAACGCGGCGTCTCCACTCTCGGCCAGCAGATCGGCTTCGCGCGCGAACTCGACGGTGTCGTCGACCTCGCCCGGGCCAACGGTGCACTCGACGATCCGAACATTGCAGAGAAGGTCGCCCGCGCCCGAATCGGACTGCGTGTGATGCGTGCCCACGCCCTGCGCACCCTCGGTGACGCCGACCCCGGGCAGGCGTCCGTCGCGAAGTTGCTGTGGGCGAACTGGCATCGTGACCTCGGTGCCCTCGCGATGGAGGCCCAGGGTGCGGCATCACTCGTCGGTCCCGATCACGACCACGCCGGCAACCCGTCGAACATCACCGACCCCGAACACCTCGAACTCGCCGAGTGGCAGCGACTGTTCCTGTTCACCCGCGCCGACACCATCTACGGCGGATCCAACGAGGTCCAGCGCAACGTCATCGCCGAGCGTGTGCTCGGCCTTCCCCGAGAGGCACGCCCGTGACCGCATCACCCCTGTCCACCCCGCCCGTCGAAACCCCCGGCCACGGACTGCTCGCCGGCAAGAAGGTCGTCGTCACCGCCGCGGCAGGCACGGGCATCGGCTTCTCCTCGGCGCGCCGCGCACTGCTCGAGGGCGCCGACGTGCTCGTCTCCGACTTCCACGAGCGTCGCCTCGGAGAGGCCGCCGAGAAGCTGGCCGCGGAGTTCCCGCAGCAGCAGGTCGCGTCCATCGTGTGTGACGTGTCGTCCACCGAGCAGGTCGACGCCCTCATCACCGGCGCCGCCGCACAGCTCGGTCGCATCGATGTGCTCATCAACAACGCAGGTCTCGGCGGCGAGACCCCCGTCGTCGACATGACCGACGAACAGTGGGATCGCGTCCTCGACATCACCTTGAACAGCACCTTCCGCGCCACCCGCGCGGCGTTGCGCTACTTCCGTTCGGTCGACCACGGCGGCGTGCTCGTCAACAACGCATCGGTGCTCGGTTGGCGTGCCCAGCACTCGCAGGCCCACTACGCGGCCGCGAAGGCCGGTGTCATGGCGTTGACGCGCTGCTCCGCGATCGAGGCCGCCGAGTACGGCGTGCGCATCAATGCGGTCGCACCGTCCATTGCGCGCCATGCCTTCCTCGCGAAGGTCACCAGCGAGGAACTCCTCGACAGGCTGGCGTCGGACGAGGCGTTCGGTCGCGCGGCCGAGGTGTGGGAGGTCGCGGCGACCATCGCGATGCTCGCCAGCGACTACACCACCTATCTGACCGGCGAAGTCGTCTCGATCTCCTCGCAGCGCGCGTGACCCGTGCGCACTTCTGGTAGCCCCGGCTACCAGAAGTGCGCACGGCAGCTTGAAAGGATGTTCGTATGACACCCCCCAGAGACGATGCCTCGGCCAAGTCCGGCCGGCGCGCCGAACTGCTCGACATCGCCGCCGACCTGTTCGCGTCGCGCGGAGTCCGCGCGACCACTGTGCGCGACATCGCCGACGCCGCGGGAATCCTCTCGGGCAGCCTCTACCACCACTTCGACTCCAAGGAGTCGATGGTCGACGAGATCCTGCGCGGATTCCTCGACGACCTGTTCGACCGCTATCGCAAGATCGTCGCGGCGGGACTCGACGCACGCGCCACCCTCGAAGCGCTCGTCACCACGTCGTACGAGTCGTTCGACCGCGCCCACGCGGCGGTCGCGATATACCAGGACGAGGCGAAGCACCTGGCCGGCAACGACAAGTTCGCGTACATCACCGCACTGAACACCGAGTTCCGTGAGCTGTGGGTGGGCGTGCTCGAACGGGGCGTCGCCGAAGGTGCCTTCCGGCCCGATGTCGACGTCGACGTCGTCTTCCGATTCCTCCGCGACACGGTGTGGGTCGCGGTCCGCTGGTACCGGCCGGGCGGTGGTCTCACCGCTGAACAGGTTGCGCAGCAGTACCTTTCCATCGTGCTCGACGGACTGTCGAACCCGAACCCGCATAAGGAGAAGCCATGACCGAGGTCTACATCGTCGACGCGGTACGCACACCGATCGGTAAGAAGAACGGTGGCCTGGCCGACGTCCACCCGATCGACCTGGGTGCGCACATCATCAAGGCACTCGTCGAGCGCACCGGCATCGACCCGTCCGACGTCGACGACGTCGTGTTCGGATGCGTCGACGCGGTCGGCGGGCAGGCCGGCAACATCGCGCGCATGTCGTGGCTCGCCGCGGGACTCCCGCAGCATGTGCCGGGCGTGACCGTCGACCGTCAGTGCGGTTCGAGTCAGCAGGCCATCCAGTTCGGCGCGCAGGCGATCCTCGCGGGCACCGCCGACCTGATCATCGCCGGTGGCGTGCAGAACATGAGCCGGATCCCGATCTCGTCGGCGATGGTCGTCGGCGAGCAGTTCGGGTTCACCACTCCGACGGCCGAGTCGAAGGGGTGGACCGAGCGGTACGGAACCCAGGAGGTGTCGCAGTTCAAGGGCGCCGAGATGATCGCCGACAAGTGGGACATCAGCCGCGAGGACCTCGAGAAGTGGGCGCTGCAGAGCCACCAGCGTGCGAAGGCGGCGATCGCCGAAGGCCGCTTCGACAACGAGGTCGTTCCGCTCGGTGACGCGACCGTCGACGAGGGCCCCCGCGACACCAGCCTCGAGAAGATGGCCGGCCTGAACGTGCTCGTCGAGGGCGGCAAGATGACCGCCGCGGTCGCCAGCCAGATCTCCGACGGTTCCAGTGCCCTGCTGCTCGCGTCCGGTGACGCCGTCGAGAAGTACGGACTGAAGCCCCGCGCCCGCATCCACCACGTCAGCGCGCGCGGCGACGATCCGATCTTCATGCTGTCCGCACCGATCCCCGCGACCCGGCACGCGCTCGCCAAGACCGGTCTGAGCATCGACGACATCGACGTCGTGGAGATCAACGAGGCGTTCGCGCCGGTCGTGCTCGCGTGGATCAAGGAGATCGGCGCCGACCCGGAGAAGGTCAACGTCAACGGCGGCGCCATCGCGCTCGGTCATCCCCTCGGCGCGACCGGCACCAAGCTGATGGCGACGCTGCTCAACGAGCTCGAGCGTCGTGAGGGTCGTTACGGCCTGCTCACCATCTGCGAGGGCGGTGGCACGGCCAACGTCACCATCATCGAACGGGTCTGATCCCGGTTCTTCCGGCGCGCCCGTCGTCCTCGCAGTGAGGACGACGGGCGCGTTCTCGTTCGTACGGGCGTTCGCCGCTGTGAGCGAACGGTACAGCCGATCGATCGGATCGATCGAGCGGTACGTTCGCTCACGGGTGGGGGTGGGGTGTGGTGCCGGCTGTTCGCTGTGACTCCCCTCACCTCGGGGCTCGGAAAACCGCACTATTCCGGACATCCACCCCATCCGAAGCCTGCGCCTGGTTGCAGCTTTCAAGATCGGATTGCTAGAACGTACACGGCAGTGACGCCGCACAGGGGGGAGCGGGCTGCGCACGGGGGGAATTCGACGTCCGACGCATCCGCCTTCTCATGAGCCACTGAAATAGCAAGGGCTACAGGAAGATAGGGGTTAGATGTCGAACATCATGAAGTACGGGAGGGAGGCGCACGAGTATGCGCTCGAACTCCTCGCGCGCGACGGGGTGATCGTCGCGCCGAGCGTGACGAACTACGGGGTGTTCTGCTCCGCACACAGCGCAACCGGAATCGCGCGAATTTTCGAGATGAAAGAACGGACCAAGTTCGGTCCGCTGACCCTCGGTATCGGAAGTCCTTATGAAGCAAGGGAATACGCACACATCCCGGACGGATTCTCCGATGACCTGATCGCGTCCCTGCTGTTGGGTATGACAACCGCCGTGTTCTTCAAGGCCGGCAGGGCGCACGACTTCCCCGAGCAGATGACGATGGGTGCACCCACGGTCGGATTGTTCTGTCACGGTGAGAGTCCCATGTATGAGATCGGACGTGACTTCGGGCCGATCGCCCTCACGTCGTCCAACATCTCCGGAACCGGTGGTGCGCAGGTCTCCCGGGAGCAGGCGATCGAAGACCTCGGTCGGCACGTCGATCTCGTCATCGACGGCGGCCCGATCGGATGGGATGATGCCGCAGGAGAGTTCCAGAGCAACACCGTGGTCGACTTCTCTTTCGATCCACCCCATCTCGTTCGAACCGGGCGGTTTCCCACTCGGCACTTGAAGGAACTGTTTCCCACATTGGTCACTGATCCCGGCGCCTACCATGCGTCGCTCACCGAGCGTATGGGTGCGGTGCGACTGTGACGCGACGACTCGCGGGCAGACGAGGAGTCGATCATGTCTAGGGTGCTGCTCGTCGGTCTGGGCGCCGACATCGGATCGAACCTCTTGTATCTTTCCGCCACAGGTGATTTTGGGTGCGGAATCACCGAGGTGCTCACCAATCCGATCGCCGTCGAGGAGACCGGATCACGCAACCGAACGGCCCTCGACGAACTCGCCGCGCGTCTCGTGCTCGCGCAACCCGACCTGATCGGACGAATCACCACCGATCCGACGACGGGTACGCTCGCCCTCGACGGTCGCCGATTCCGTATCCACTTCCGTGAATTCGAGTCTGATCTCGACGATCTCGGAAAGTTCGATGTCGCCGTCCTCGCGACGAGCAGGTCTCACATCCGGTCCGCTCGGCACCTGTCGAGGCTGGAGAAGATTGCAGACACCGTTCTCGGCGTGGCCGAGAATCCGGAGATCGACGCCATCTATCCCGCGCTGGCCACTGTGCCCGCCGACCATCTCGCGAATGCCACGACACATCGAACGGGTACGCTGCGTGGCAGCTATGCGCTGGGTAGTTGCCAGTGTGCCGGATGGACCACGGGCCTGCGCGTGCTTGCGGACTACTGTGCCAGCAACGGATTCCGTCTCGGTGACGTGCTGGTCCACTCCGAGGTGGACATCGTCCACCCCGACACAGCATCCTCGAACTTCGGTACGAAGCGGATTGGTGCGCGTACCGAGGATCCGCGAGACAACCTGAGGCCTGGGAAGTCTCAGGTTTCGGAATCGATGCAGCGGATGCGGCCGGCGACCTCCTTCAACTCGGTCTCGCTCCGCGTGCTGACACAGCCCCCCGGATTCCAGATCCAACGGTTCTTCCTTCGGATCGAACCGACCCGTGCGGGTCTGCTCGATGCGGCGACGGACCTCGCCCGCCGGGAACCTCGGCAGGTCATGGTGTCCAGGAGCCCGATCGGGTCCCGGGCGTACGCCGCGATGCGTTGCTCGACGGCGCTGCTGACCTGTGAAGAGCACCTGAGGATTCAGCGAATCGGTGCGATCACCGAGGTTGTCATGCAAGCCTTCGTCCACAACACGCTGGGCTACTGTGCGGCGATTCTCGACACTGTTGATCGCATTCTCGGGTCTTCCTCCGTGACCGTCGTCGGGTCCCTGCACGAATCGAAAGGCCGGTAGAGGCGGACATGGACACAACAACGAACGCTCCGAGCGCGGGCGGCGCGGGTCGACTCATCATCGTTCCCGAACAGCCTGCCGTGGGAGATCTGGTGCATTCCGTAGGGGAATCCAGGAATCGTGACGACTGCGTATTGTACTCGTCGCGTCTCGATTTCGCCCTGGTGAACGAGGTTCTCAACGCGCAGTCGATCAGTGCCGTCGTCGTATCCGCACGTGAGTTCGCAGATCATGCGCGAAAGATGTTGCAAGAAGCTGGAATAGCACTTGTCGTGCACGACGAGACGCCGGTCGACGGCACGGATGTGCGGTGCGTGGTCGACGCATCGGGATTCACGATCCTGCGGCCGGGGGTTCCGATCAGCGCGATCTGTTCGGTGATGAACGACCGGAACCTCCGCGAGTACCGGCGGTTCGGCATCACCGACCTCGGCTACTACCGGTTCAAGTTCTGCCTGTTCCAGTTGTTCTGCCTGGAGCCGGAAGCGTACTTCGACGCAGATCGCATCGAGGAGTTCCTCCTGGCGCAGTTGCGTGAACTCGGCTCACAGCACTGGACGTCCATCCGCTGTGTGCTCTCGGACCCGACGAGCGCAGAATTGGCCGAGATGGGTATCGACGTTCCGCGGGAGGCAAATCCGGACCTCGGTGTCCGAGGTCCGCGTCTCATGGAACGGTGGGTGCCGGAGCTTGGCGCGATCAGGCGCTTCATGGAGGAGAGCCCGATCAGGATCCAGATCTGTGCACCGTTCGTCTCGAATGCGGACGAGTACAAGGCATTTCTGGCGGCGATAGAGGCTTCCGGGATCGACCTGGACAGAATTCGGGTCGGGTTCACCCTGGAGGTTCCGGCGATGGCGGACACGCTTCCTGACCTGCTCGCCGAATTGCGCGTCGACTTCGTCGGTATCGGTACGTCCGATCTGTTCGCGCTGTACAACGGTGTGGATCGCAGCAATCCTGGGCTGACGGTCGTGCCGAGCAGTCTCGCAAACACCACACTGCTGCGCCGCATCGTGTCGGCAGCTGCGGCCCACGATGTCCAGATGTTCGTATGCGGGGATGTCCGTCGCAACGAAGAACTGATGACCGCACTGATCCGGGAAGGCGTCGGCGAGCTGATCACCTCGGCCCGGATCGACGAACTCGTCGACGTGACACGACTGTCCCACGCATCAGCCGTCGGATCATCGGTGGCCATCACCCGAACCTCAGGAGAGTGACAAGCATGGAAAGCACTGGAATCGATGTCCGCCTCGGCCATTCGGCAAAGCCGTTCGCGATGGCAGGGGACCATCTCAGCGGATTCCTCGGTGCCGGCGGCGCCGATCTGTCTCCGCGGATTTCGTGGACGGCGCCGAGCGGCGTCGACGTCGGCTCGTACGCGGTGACGGTGTACGACCCGGATGCTCCGACCGGATCGGGGTTCTGGCACTGGGTGATCTACAACATCCCGTCGTCGTGCACCGCCCTCGAAGAAGGTGCCGGTGCCGAACGGTCGTCTCTGAAACCCGCCGGATCCGAGGAGGTCCCGAACGATGCGGGCTTCCGCGGGTACGTCGGTGCAGCGCCACCGGCCGGACATGGGCCGCATCGGTACTATTTCCGCGTCCACGCTTTGAGCGCGCCGATCCTGGACCTGCCCGACAATGCGAGTGCAGCGCTGGTCGGTTTCAATATCTGGCGCCACGAACTCGGTCGGGGCGAGGCCATGGTCACCTACGAGTCGCCGGCATGACGGCGACGCCGGACGCCTCGGATGTCGAGGCGCGGACGTCGCCGTCGGTCGCCGGTTACTGCACGTTCCTCGGAGTGGCGGCGACACTCGCGACCGGCCAACTCTTCGGCTTCATCCCGTTGATTCCGCATATCGCAGAGGATCTCGGTGACCGCTCGAAACTGGGCCTTCCTCTGTTCGCGGCCGGATACGCGCTGGGAATGCTCCTGATCGGCTCACTGGCGGGACGGTTCGGGGCCCGCCGGGTACTGATCGTCTGCTTGGCGGCGGGCGGTGTCGCCAGTGCTGCCACCGCACTGGCGCCGGACGTCGGCACCCTGCTGGTTCTGCGGTCGGTCGAAGGCATCGTTCTGGGTGGCTTCCCGCCCGCCGCGTTCGTCGCGTCGGCGCAGAAGGTGCCGCCGGCGCGTATTCTCCACGCGAATTCGGCGATGGTGTTCGGTCTCCTCGGATCCGCTGGGGTCGCCGGTCTCGTATCGACCGGACTGTTGACCGTCACCGGGTGGCGCGGCGCAATGTCGGTGTACGCGGTGCTGCTTCTCGCGGTCTCCGCCGTGGCGGCGGTACAGGGCGGGATCGCACCGGGACGTCGGTCGGACGTCCACCCGTATCGGCTCCTGGTGTCCGAGATCGTCAACGGCCCGGTTGCGTTGTCCGCGGCGGTCGGTGCCGTGGTGATGGCGACGTTCGTCACCGTGAACAGTGCGGTGCAACAGGGCGAGGAGGCGTTGGTGGGGCTCGTGCTCGTGCTCGTGCTCGTTGTGCTGTTGATCGCGGCGGCGTCCCGCATCGTTCGATGTCCGGCCGAGATCCGTCGACTGGTCGGGTTCGGAACGACGCTCGCGGGAGCGGCGGTGCTGTGGTTCGTCGATGGGGGAGAACTCGTCGCCCTGCTGCTGGTCACGGTGGGGGCGACGGTGACGGTGCCGGCATCGATCCAGCTCGTCGTGGCGGCGGCCCGACGGTCGGTTCCCGCTGCGGTCGCGATCTTCACTGCCTCACTGTTCGTCGGCGGCGCGCTCGCCGGGTTGTCGGCGACGGGACTGGTTCGCGTCGCCGCGCACGACGCGCTCGCCGTCATCGTCGTATCGGGCGCGGTATCGGGTGCGGCATTGGTGGTATCGATTCGCGGCCGGGCCGCGGGAAGCGAGGACGGGCGATGATCGAGGATCCGGCAGCGGGATGCTTCGTGGACGGACGACTACGGCACGGTACCGGGTCCGGTTTCGACGTGCGCACACCGTGGAGCGGCGACGTGCTGACCACCGTGACCGGTGCGGGACCCGAGGACATCGCTGATGCCGTCGAGTCGGCAACGGCCGGGTTCCGCACGTGGAGCGCCGCATCCCTCGCAACGCGACACGCATTCCTCACCGCGTTCGCGGAGATCCTCGATGAGCAAGCAGAGGAACTCGCTGAACTCCAGGTTCGGGAGAACGGCAAACTCCTCGGGGAGATGGTGGGACAGGCGCGGCAGTTCGGTGATCACATGAGGTATTACGCCTCCCTGCTCCACATGCCGAGCGGGTACGTCGTGACACCGCCGATCGGGGGGATGCGGGTCCACACCGAGCGCCGGCCCCTCGGGGTGGTCGCGGCCATCACGCCGTGGAACTCGCCGTTGAACCTGCTCGTGTGGAAGGTAGGTCCGGCGTTGGCCGCGGGAAACTCCGTGGTGGTCAAGCCGAGCGAGATCACTCCGCTCTCCACTCTGCGGTTCGCGGAGTCGGCGTATCGAGCCGGACTGCCCGCCGGTGTTCTCAACGTCGTGACCGGTGGAGCAAACGTGGGGGAACGTTTGATCGGGCACCGCGCCGTTGCGAAGGTGGCGTTCACCGGGTCGTCCGACGCGGGCGAGCGGATCGCTCGCGCTGCGGCGACCGGATTGCGCCGGGTGTCACTCGAACTCGGCGGGAAGAGCGCCAACATCGTGTTCGCGGACGCAGACCGGGAGCAGGCTCTGCGGGGCATCGTGGCCGGCATCTTCGGGGCATCCGGGCAGACGTGCATGGCCGGCTCCCGGATTCTCGTCGAGGCGGACTGCTACGCCGAGGTCGTCGAGCGACTCGCCGATACCGCCGATCGGGTCCGGATCGGGAACCCACTGGACCCCGCATCCCAGATGGGGCCGGTCGCGTGCACCTCGCAGCTCGAGAAGATCGAGGCGATGGTGGCGGAGGCCGTCGACGCCGGCGCCACCGTGGTGGCGGGAGGACGCCGTGAGACCGTCCCGGCGCTACCCGGCGGATTGTTCTATCGACCGACGGTCCTCACGGGAGTGACTCCGAACATGACGATCTTCCAGAAGGAGGTGTTCGGCCCGGTCGCGGTGGTACTGCCGTTCGAGACCGAGGACGACGCCGTGGAATTGGCAGACGGCACACGGTACGGGCTCGCGGCCGGAGTGTGGACGAGTGATCGTGCCCGCTCGGATCGGATGGCGGAGCGGTTGTCCGCCGGAACGGTGTGGATCAACAACTACCGCAAGGTCGCGTACAACGTGCCCTTCGGTGGTGTCGGTCTGAGCGGGATCGGTAGGGAGAACGGTCACCGGTGTCTCGACGACTACACGGAGACGAAAGCCGTCTGGACGGATCGGGGCCTGGGAATACGGGACCCGTTCGATCCGCGTGCCACGGCCGATGAGAGGAGCATCCCCGGATGATCAGCACGCGAGTGAGCACCATCCGTCCGTCCGCCACGCTCGCGGTGGACGCCCGAGCGAAGGAACTCCGCGGGCAGGGCGTCGACGTGGTGAGTTTCGCAGCCGGGGAACCGGATTTTGCGACGCCGCCCCACATCGTGGACGCGGCGGCGGCCGCGACCCGTGACGCCGGCATGCACAAGTACAGTCCCGCAGCCGGTCTCCCCGAGTTGCGTCAGGCCGTGGCCGAGGAGAGCAACACCACCGTGGACGGTGTCGCACGTATCGGCGCGGAGAACGTGGCGGTCACGAACGGCGCGAAGCAGGCGATCTTCTCCGTGTTCGCCACGATCCTCGAACCGGGGGACGAGGTGCTGCTTCCCGTACCGTTCTGGACGACATACCCGGAGCTCGTGGGGTTCTTCGGCGGCACGGCGATACCGGTACCGTCACGGTCGGTGCCGGGTGATCTGCCGTCGGTCGACGACCTCGAGGCGTTCGTCGGTCCGCGCACGAAGGCCCTCGTGTGGTGCTCGCCGGCGAATCCGTCCGGCGCTGTCGCGGACGAACAGCGCACCCGCGCGGTGTTCGACTGGGCCGAGCAGCGCGGCCTGTGGATCGTCTCCGACGAGATCTACCGAAAGTTGCACTACGCACCGGGCCCGCTCGCGACCATGCGGGCGTTGGGCTGCCCCGGCTACGAGCGGCTCGTCGTCATCGACGGGGTGTCCAAGGCGTATGCGATGACCGGATGGCGGGTCGGTTGGGTGATCGGTGACGCCGAGTTCGTCCGCTGCGTGGTACGACTGCAGAGCCACATGGCGTCCAATGTCGGCAACGTCGCACAGGCCGCTGCGCTCGCGGCCCTGACCGGTCCACAGGGGGTGGTCGACGACATGGTGGCGGCCTTCGCGCGGCGGAGGGCACTGGTGATCGATCGGCTCGACACGATCGGGGGCCTGTCGCTGCTCCGCCCGACCGGCGGGTTCTACGCCTTCCCGGACGTGACCGAGGCGGCCCGGCTGCAGGGCATCGACAGTACCCGGGACCTGGCTCTACGCCTCCTCGACGACGTGAACGTTGCGGTGGTGCCGGGGGAGGCGTTCGGGATGCCGGGGCACATCCGCCTGAGCTACGCGCTGTCCGACGAACGGATCGAGGCCGGACTCGATCGGATCGCCGCATACCTCGGGTAGGTGGCGGACCCACCCGTCGGACACCCCGGTCGATCCGTGACCGGTCGGGTGGTGCTCAGCGGCGCACGAACGGGACAGAGACGAAACTCGGTGCGGACGGGTCGAGTTCGAGGTGCTGAGGAGCGAGCCCGCTGTCGTGGAGCATCGGTCCCAGCGGCAGTGCGCGTGGAATGCTCGACGCGTACACGTCGATGCGGAGGCGGTGGCCCGGTTGCAGTACGGCGTCGGTGGGCAGCAGGCTCACGTCCAGCTGCGTCGGTTGCCCGGGGACGACAGGCTGTCGGGCGTCGAGATTCAGGTGGTGGTGGGCGCGGGCGTAGTCGCCCGACGAGGTGAAGGTGCTCTGCGCGTCGTCGACGGCGCGCAGCGACGCCACGAGCTGCCCGGACGACAGGACAGTGGACCGGCCGTCGGGAGCGACGTCGTTGATCGACACGGCCCAGAATCCGTCGGGTCGGTCGAGGACGGTGTTCAGGTGCACGTTGATCGGACCGGACAACGCGGTCGCGGTGTCCACCGGATCCGAGGTGAAGCTCAATGCCTCCGCCTCGTTGAAGCGCGCATCCTTCGTGCACCCCGCTCCCAGGAGGACGGTGATTCCCGCGGTGCCCTGCGCGGATTCGCGTGAGCACACACCCCGCAGGCCCGGGGCGACGGTCAGTCGCTGCGGGTCCGCGGGCGCCACGGGCGTCAGGGAACCGTCGTGGACGGAGTGCCCGGCGGTTCCGCTCGGAACCGGCGACAGGTAGAGACGTTCGTGCTCCGCGCCGGCGCGTGGGAAGCTGCCGGTGGTGGTCCAGCCGCCGCCCTGCTGCAGCAGGGTCACCGGCCCGTACTCCTCGATGCCGTTGTCGATGTCCTTGAGCCACCGGTCGAACCAGGCGCGTTGCAGCGTCACCATGTTCGGCGGGTGACCGGGTTCGCCGAATCCGGTGCCGAGCACCGCATGGTAGCCGTCGCCCATCAGGAGTTGTTTGCGTCCGGGATCGACCGGTATGCCGTTGTAGATGTCGGGTTCGCTGTTGGCGAAGATGTCGTGCCAGTTCCCGAAGACGAAGGTGGGCACGTCGATCGCGTCGAGGTCGGCGCGTCGCTCGCGGTAGAACGGGCCGTCCTGCGCCACCTCGAGCGCTTCCGGCGACACCCCCTCCACGGTCGGCGACGTGACGGCCTCGACCAGTTCGGGGATCTTCGTCACCGGATCGGCGAGGCGATCGTGCAGCCACCGCGCGTCGAATCGGCCCTGCAGCAGGGCTTCGACGTCGGGAATCCATTTGAGGCCGTTGACGGCCGCGAGCCAGGCGGGCATGAAACCGATGCCGAGCGCGCCGCCGGTACCGACGATGTCGCGGATCAGATCGTTGCCGGGTTCGACCGCGAACACCGCCTGCAGTGCCCCGGGGCGTTTCCCGGCGCCCTGGATCTGGTTGATCGCCGAGTACGACACCCCGGTGGTACCGACCCGCCCGTTCGACCACGGCTGTGAGGCTGCCCAGTCGATCACCTCGACGGTGTCCTGTTGCTCGCGGGGGCCGAGTACCTGCCACTGCCCCTGGGAGAATCCGGTACCGCGCACGTCGACGATGACCTGTGTGTACCCGTTCTGCACGAGTTCACGGTTGAGGCCGAACGTGCGGCCGAGTTGCGCGGCGGGGGACGCGAGCTCGGTGATCCCGTCGAACGGCGCACCCAGGTTCATGATGGATCCGAGGTCCTCCACCAGAGGTTTCAGGGTGGGATCCTCCATCGCGAGCGAGGCGAGGGTCGACAACAGTTTGGTGTACGGGGTGAGGTTGACGACCACCGGGGTCGGCTCGGTGATCGCGGTGCCGTCGACATCTGCCGGTCGGAACACGTTGGCGCGGAGCATGGTTCCGTCGCTCATCGTGATGGGGACGTCCCACTCGACCGCGGTGTTCGGGTAGAGGTCGGGCGCGTCGACCGTGGACTGCCACGCGACGGCGGCGTCGCCTCCCGACGGATCTGCGACCGCCGGTGGTGCGAGGGCGATCGCGGTGCCGGCCGCCACCACGATCGACACGGCGATACTGACGATGCGCTTTCCCACCCGGTGTCCCCCCACGTCTGCCGTGACAACCGTCACGCACGTTAACGGGTACACGTCGGTGGGTCAACGGTCCGTCGACCGGGCGCCTTGCCGGCAGCGCGGCAGTGCGCGATTCCGCGGTCGGGTGCGGGAGGCCGATTCGATCCGGCCGGCAGTGGTTTCGGTTTCGGTCCCCGGAGCGCGGATGCAGCGAGCCCCGCCCGGCCGACCGGGCGGGGCTCGCGGGCAGCGGCGCTCAGACCCGAACAGCGCTCAGTGCGTCGATACGCTCGATCGCCTCGGCGACGATCCGGTCGATCAGTTCCTGGCAGCTCGGCAGATCCTCGATCATGCCCACCACCTGACCGGACGCGAGCACGCCGGCGTCGGTGTTGCCCTCGACCAGACCGGCCTTGAGCAGCATGGGCGTGTTGGCGGCCATGATGATCTGTTGCCAGGTGCGGTCGGACGACTTCTTCATCGCCAGGCCGTCCTTGACGAGCGTCGACCACTTCATGCCGGTCATCGCCCTGAACTTCGTCGCGTTCTTCGCTGCTGCGACGAGACCCCTTGCATAACTGGATTTCTCGAGAGAATTCACCAGGTCGGTGTTGAGCACACGATGCGGCATGCCATCGACCTTGACCGAGACCGTCGTGTCCTGCAGACCACGCGCCAGGTACTGCTGCTTCACCGAGTCCGGCACCGCCGAATCGCTGGTGAGCAGGAACCGGGTGCCCATCGCGATGCCGGCCGCACCGTACGACAGCGCCGCCGCCAGGCCGCGACCGTCGAAGAAACCACCGCCGGCGATCACCGGGATGTCGACGGCGTCGAGAACGGACGGCAGCAGCAGCGTCGTCGCGACACCACCGGTGTGGCCGCCGCCCTCGCCGCCCTGCACGACCACCGCGTCGGCGCCCCACGAGGCGACCTTCACGGCGTGCTTCGCGGCACCGATCGACGGGACCACGACGATGCCGTTGTCCTTGAGCTCGGCGATCAGGTCCTTCTTCGGCGCCAGTGCGAAGGACGCGACCTTGACGCCCTCACGGATGAGGAGGGCGCAGCGCTGCGCGGCGTCGGAGGCGTCGGCGCGCATGTTGACGCCGAACGGCTTGTCCGTCAGCTGCTTCGTCTTCTTGATCGCCGCCTCGAGCTCGTCGTACGTCATCGTCGCGGAGGCGAGGATGCCCAGGCCGCCCGCGTTGCAGGTGGCCGCGGTCAGGCGCGGGCCGGACACCCAGCCCATGCCGGTCTGCACGATCGGGTGCTCGATGCCGATCAGCTCGGTCAGCGGCGTCCGCAGACGCTGTGCAGACGCCCCGTCGCTTCGCTCGCTTGTGCCGGTCATGCCGGGATCTCGCGATTGCGCAGGTTCTTCGGATCGAGGACCTCGCGGATGATACGCAATTCCTCGGCCGTGGGTTCGCGGGTGACGGCGACCCCGTCGAGTCCGGCGACCTCGAACGAGGTGTTCTCGACGACCTCGTCGGCTGTGACGCCCGGGTGCAGCGACAGCGCCCGGAACGTGTGGTCGGGTCCCCCGAAGTCGAAGACCCCGAGGTTGGTGACGACGCGGTACACGTTCAGGAAGCGGTAGGCCGGGTTCTCCGGATCGACCTTGTCCCAGCCCACACCGGCGACGACGTCGACGTTGTCGCAGAACACCCGCTTGCTGTGCTTACCCACCCAGTAGCTGGTGGCGTGGTTGATGGTATTGCCGGGGGCGCCGCGCACACCGAACATCTGGCGGGTCGGCTGCTGCAGCGGGCCGAACGCCGACAGGTTCTGGTTGCCGTGACGATCGATCTGGTTGGCGCCCATCACCACGTGGCGGCGACCGGAAGCGACGACGTCGAACACCTTGCGGAACGGCATCCAGCCCTCGACGGCACCCTTCGCGCCGACGGCGGGGGTGTCGGCGAGGATCAGGGCCTCTCCGTCGGTGATGAGCAGATCGGGTTCGGTGGTCAGGCGTGCGAGGCGCGCCCCGATCTGCGACATCGTCGACATCGGGCTCGCCATGATCTCGCCGGCTCCGGCGAAGATGTCGGCGCACGCGATCGCGCAGTACTCGGCGCGGGTGATGGTTTCGGTGGAGGTCATGCCTACTGCTCCCCAGTCTTCTCGACATCGGCGTGGAACTTCTTCACGGCTGCCTGGTAGTCGTCCTCGGACCCGGACAGGAACCGGTCGACGAACGCCTGCCACGACTCGGGGGTCTTGGCGGCCTCGGCGTAGTACCGCTGGAACTTCTCGTCGCGGCCGTAGGACTCGCCGGCGAGGGTGAAGTGGGCGCCGTTCGGGGCCTCGACGACCCCGTCGACCATCATGCGGTTGAGGATCAGCTGCTGCAGCGGAACCTCCTTGACGAGCTGCTCGGTCTCGACGACCTTCTCGACGGACACGTAGCGCTTCTCGGCGGCCATCAGGTAGAGGTCGTCGAAGTACGGGTCGACACCCTGGTAACCGGCGTTCCCGTGGGGGTCACCGATGTTCAGGTGCACGAACGCCGCATCCAGATTCAGGGCGGGCATCGCGACGAGCGTCTCGAACTTCCCCGACCCGTCGGCGTACGGGGATGCGACGGTCTTCAGTTCGTCGCCCCAGAAATTCGGGACGTCCGAGCCGAGACCGGCCCGGATCGGCAGGAACGGCAGTCGCGCCGCTGCGGCCTCGAGACCGCACTTGATCATGCCCTCGTCCATCTCGCGAGCGACGATCGCGCCTTCGGTCCGGGCCTTGGAGAACCACGGATCGTAGAACGGTGCCGAATCGAGCGACACGAACCCGTAGTAGGCCTTCGCGACCTTGCCCGCCGAGCACAGCAGGCCGAGGTCGGGCCCGCCGTAGGAGACGACGGTGAGGTCCTTGATGTCGGAGCGCAGGATCGCGCGCACGAACGCCATCGGCTTGCGTCGCGATCCCCAACCACCGAGGCCGATGGTCATGCCGCTGCGCAGCTCGCCGACGACCTCGTCGAGCGACATTCTCTTGTCACGCATGGATGTTCGATCTCCTGTTCACACTGCTCGGTGCTGTGGGGTTCAGTGGTTGCTGCGGGGCTTGCCCGTGGCAACGAACTCGTCGCGGTGCTCGTCGGCGACGCCGGCGAGGTTCAGTTCGAAGGTGAAGCCCTGCTCGATGCGGTAGGACGTCTTCACATCGACCGGGTCGATGCGGTTGATCGCTTCCTTCGCGCGGCGGATCACCCGGGTGTCCTTCGCGGCGATGAGGCCGGCGACCTCGAGGGCGGTGGCATCGAGGTCGGCGCGGGGCACGACCTTGTAGACGGATCCGAAGTGCTCGAGTTGCTGGGCGGTGACGTTCTGCGCGGTGTAGTAGAGCGTGCGCATCATGTGCTGCGGTACGAGTCGGGCCAGGTGCGTCGCGGCGCCGAGAGCGCCGCGGTCGACCTCCGGAAGGCCGAAGACCGCGTCGTCGGAGGCGACGATGACGTCGGCGTTACCGACGAGGCCGATGCCCCCACCGACGCAGAACCCGTTCACGGCGACGACGACGGGAACCTCGCAGTCGTAGACGGCGGCGAAGGCGGCGGCGCAGCCGTGGTTGGCGGCGATGAGGGCTCCGTGCCCCTCGGTGGCCTGCATCTCCTTGATGTCGACACCGGCGTTGAAGCCGCGGCCCTCGGCGCGGAGGACGACGACGCGGGTGTCGAGATCCTTGCCGGCGGCGAGGACGGCGTCGGCGAGTTCGAACCATCCGGCGGACGGAATGGCGTTCACGGGCGGGAAATCGACGGTGATCGTGGTGATTCCTGCGCCGTCGGATGTGGACGTGATGCCCATGGCATGTTCCTATCGTCGGTGCCTACCAAGCAATTGCTTGGTAGGCTAGCATACGTCGGGTGCACGGCACAGGACGGTCCCGACGGTCGGCGGATCGCGGCGACCCCGAAATGCAGTACAGGCCGGCGACGTGTCGTGTCACCGGCCTGTACCGAGGGTGGGTCGTGCGCCCCGGCTCGATCAGGGCACGTCGGGTGGTCTTCGGCGCACGATCTTTCCGGTCGCGTTGCGGCGGAGAAGGTTGCGTGTCAGATGCCATTGCGTCGGCACCTTGAAGTACGCGAGCCGCTCGGCCACGTACGCCAGGAGTTCCTCGGATCCGGTATCGGCGCCCGGGACGAGGACGACGACCGCGCACACCTCTTCACCCCATTCCGGATGTGGAACCCCGGTGACCATGCATTCGCGGACGTCCGGATGCCCGGCGAGCACCCGTTCGACCTCCGACGGAAAGATGTGTTCGCCGTTCTGCTCCACCATGTCGGCGCGGCGGCCGAGCAACCGCAGCCGTCCGTCCTCGACGACGCCGATGTCACCGGTGCGCAACCACCGGTCCGCGGTGATCGTCTCGGCGGTCGCCGCGTCGTCACGCCAGTAACCGAGCATCACGAACGGGCTGCGCACACACACCTCGCCGACACACCCGTCGGGCAGCCATCCGCCGTCCCGGTCGCGGATCTCGAGGCTCACCGTGATGACCGGCTGCCCCACCGTGCCCGGATGCGTCTCCAGTTCCATGGGCGTCGCCACCGAGATCGACGCGCTGCACTCGGTGATCGTGTAGCTGTCGACCACCGTCTGGCGACCGAACGGCAGCTCCTTCCGGATCCGTTGCTTCAGTTCGGGAGTCGATGGTTCCGACGACAACGTGAACCGGATCAACGACGTCAGGTCGTAGCGCTCGACGTCGTCGATCTCGAGCATCCGCGCCGCCATCGACGGCACCGCGTTCCAGTGGGTGACCTGTTCGGCCTCGATCGCCTCGAGCACCGACTCCACTCCGAACCACCCCTGGTTCATCACCACGGCGCTGCCCGTCGCCAGTCGCGGCACGATCGTGTTGTGCAGGCTCGTGATGTGGCACAGGGCGGAGGTGAGCATGTGCCGATCGTCGGACGGCACGCCGCGCACATACTTCTCGCCGGTCCACGCAGACGTGATCGCGTCCAGGTAGCGGTGGTAGCCGACGACCGCGAGCAGGTTCCGCTGCGAGTGCAGCGCACCCTTCGGGTCGCCGCTGGTGCCGGACGTGTACAGCAGGACGGCGGGATCGTCCTCGTCGACGCGCGGCGGGGGCGGTTGCGCGCCCGAATACTCCTCGATCAGCCTCGGCAGGTCGTGTTCGAGCGACAGGACGACCGCGTCGCCGGTGTCGGTGGTGGCGAGGTCCTCGGCGCGGGGTTCGTCGGCGAACAGCACCCGCGGGCGGGAATTGTCGATCCCGAACTCGAGTTCGGGACGTACCCACCACGGATTCAGACCGACGGTGATGCCCCCGAGGGCCTGTGTCGCCCAGAAGGCCGTCACCCACTCGGGGCGGTTCGCGGCCAGGATCGCGACCCTCTCGCCGACCCGCACCCCGTACCTGTCGTACAGTGCAGCGGCGAGGGCGTACGCGTCGTGCGCCTGCCGAGCGAAGGTCACGCGCCGGCTCGGCGTGACGAGGTACTCGCGGTCACCCCACGCCAACGACTGCGACAACAGGTCGGCGACGGCACGATCGCGGTGCCGCATCACCGGCATCCGGGCGCCGAGCACGTCTTCCACGACGATCTCGAACTCGCTGCCGGGGCCTGTCAGTCGGGAGACCAACTGGTCGAAATAGGGATTGTCGTCGGGCGGAACGCTCATTGCGCACCCCGAACCACATCCCCGGCCGGATGGCCGCGCATGTGTGTGTTTCCCCTGCTCACGTCACCGTTCGCCGGTGTCGATCGTGCACCTTGCACCGGGCGCTCCCCTCTTCGGTCGACTTCGCGTTTCGACAGACTCTCACGGTCGCCGCACCCACCTTCGAACGTACCGGTGAGTGAGATCGTCGACGGGCCCCGGGGACGGGGCCCATAACCTGCAGAACATGACCACCTCGGAAGTGTCGTCGGCCGGACAGTGGCGCGGTGTGGACCTGGGTACACGCACCGTCCGTTACGACGAGCGCGACGCGATCCTGTACGCCCTCGCCGTGGGAGCGCACGCCACCGACCTGGACCTCGTGCTCGAGGACCGGCTCCGCGTGCTTCCCACCTTCGCGCTGACCCTCGCCCAGTGGGCGCCGGACGAGTTGGGGGGCCGCGGCGGGTTCGACACCGCGACGGCGCTGCACGGCTCGCAGACGCTCGAGGTGCGGTCGCCGCTTCCGCGGGCGGGGGAGTTGACGTTGTCCGCCCACGTCGGTGAGGTGTGGGACAAGGGCCGCGCCGCGGTGTTCGAGGTCGTCGTCGAGTGCGAGCACTTCGTCGCGACGTGGTCGCTGTTCGCGCCGGGGTCGGGTGGGTTCGGCGGGGATCGCGGCCCGTCGGCGCCGGCTGCGCCGGAGGGCACCCCCGATCTGACCGCGACGCTGGTGACGAGCCCGGACCAGGCGGCGCTGTACCGCCTGACCGGGGACCGGCACCACATCCACATCGACCCCGAGGCCGCGGCCCGCATCGGGCAGCCGCGCCCGATCATGCACGGGCTGTGCACGCTCGCCGCGACCACGATCCCGCTGGCCCGCGCGGCCGGCGCACACCCCGCCGACCTGACGTCGCTGTCGGGTCGGTTCGCCGCTCCGATGTTCCCCGGCGACAGCGCGGAGATCCGCGCGTGGGGTACCCGTAGCGACCTGAGCTTCGATGTCCGCTCCGGCGACGCTTCCGTCGTTTCCGGCGCGCACGTGACGTTCGCCTGACGGGTCCCGCTCGACCCGCGTAGATCTGGAGGAATCAGTTGGACACGTTCGCCGAGGTTGTGCGCGCCCGCAAGGGCGATGACAAGGTGGGACTGCGGTTCGAGGACCGGCAGTGGACGTGGGACGAGGTCGTGCAGGAGAGCGCCGACCGCGCCGCCGCGCTCGTCGCCACGATCGACGAGCCGAGCGACCGCGGTCGCCACATCGGGGTGCTGCTCGAGAACGTTCCGGACTACGTGTTCTGGATCGGTGCCGGCGCGCTCGCGGGTGCGGTCGTCGTCGGGATCAACGCCAGCCGCAGCGGCCCGGAGATCGCAGACGACATCCGGCAGGCGGACGTCGATTTCGTCGTCACCGAGTCGCGGCTCGCGCACCTCGTGGACGGCACCGATCACGGTCTGTCGAAGGATCGGATCGTGAACATCGACGAGGCGGGATACGACGACTTCCTCGCTCCGTTCCGCGGATCTGCTCTGCCCGAGACGATTCCGCCGGCAACCGACATCGCGATGTTGCTGTTCAGTTCCGGGTCGACGGGACGCCCCAAGGCCGTCATCGTCACCCAGGGCCGCCTGGGACGTCTCTGCGACGTCCTCGTCGAGCGCACCCGGATGCGCCGGGACTCCGTCGCGTACCTGTGCATGCCGTTGTTCCACGGCAACGCGGTGATGCTGAACCTCGGTACCGCCATGCAGGTCGGCGCGACCGTCGGTCTGATCCGCAAGTTCTCGGCGAGCAGGTTCGCGGACGACATCCACCGCTACGGCGCGACGTTCGTCAACTACGTGGGTCGAGCCCTGTCGTACGTGCTGAATCGGCCCGAGGATCCCCGCGACCGCACCGGCACTCTGGAGATCGCATTCGGAACCGAGGCCTCGGAGACCGACATCGCCCGGTTCACCGAGCGGTTCGGCTGCGAGATCATCGAGGGCTACGGATCCAGCGAAGGTGTGTGCCGCATCAACCGGACCGACGACACGCCCGTCGGATCGCTGGGCCTGGCCGTGGGGGGTGTCGACGTGCGGGTCCTCGACGAGGAGACGGGGCGTGAATGCCCGCCCGCGCGGTTCGACGAGACCGGGCGCCTGGTGAACTCCGAGGCGGTCGGGCAGATCGTCGCGGTCGGTGCCGCACCGTCCTTCGAGGGGTACTACAAGAATCCGGGCGCGACGGCGGACCGTGTCAAGGGCGACGATTTCTGGACGGGCGACCTCGCGTTCCGAGACGCCGACGGCTTCTTCTACTTCGCGGGCCGGTCGTCGGACTGGCTGCGTGTCGACAGCGAGAACTTCTCGGCAGCCCCGGTCGAGCGCATCCTCCAGCGCATCCCGGGCGTCCTGTCCGCTCCGGTGTTCGCGGTACCCGATCCGGCCACGGGGGACCAGGTGATGACGGTGATCGAACTCGACGCCGGAGCGCAGTTCGATCCCGCGGAGTTCGGGAAGACCCTCGCCGAGCAACCCGACATGGGCGACAAATGGTGGCCGCGATTCGTGCGGGTGACCGACCACATCCCCCTCACCGGCAGCAACAAGGTCGACAAGGCCCCGCTGCGTGCCGCGGCGTGGTCCACGTCGGATCCCGTCTACATCCGTGTCGGACGCACCGCCGAGTACGTCCTCCTCGACGACGCGACCCGCGCCCGCATCGAGGGTGAGTTCGCCGAACACGGTCGTGCCGCACTGCTGCCGGTACCCCTGACTGCCGTGTGAGCGGCGGCGTCACGTGTGGGTGACCCGGTTGTCGTCCGGACGGTCTCGTACAGCGGGACCACCACCTCGGCGGTGATCTCCCTCACCTACCGTGGCGGCATGCACCTCGACCAGGGCTTCTCACGCGGCCGAGGCCCCGCGGTACACGGATCGAGCCGGGTACCGCAGACACAGTCCACCAACCCCCGAAAGGACGGACGATCGTGAGCCTGGACACGTCCGACAACACCGAGATCCGTGAAATCGTCGTCGGTTCCGCCCCCACCCGGTTCGCTCGTGGCTGGCACTGCCTCGGCCTGGCGGATTCGTTCCGGGACGGCAAGCCGCACTCCGTCCACGCTTTCGGGACGAAGCTCGTCGTGTGGGCCGACAGCGAGGGCAAGCTGCAGATCCTCGACGCGTACTGCCGGCACATGGGCGGCGACCTGAGTCAGGGCACGGTCAAGGACGACAACATCGCCTGCCCGTTCCACGACTGGCGCTGGGGCGGTAACGGCCGCTGCAAGAGCATCCCCTACGCCCGCCGTGTTCCCCCGATCGCGAAGACCCGGTCGTGGCCGGTGCTCGATCAGGACGGCATGCTGTTCGTCTGGCACGACCCGGAGGGCAACAAGCCCACGGACGAGGTGACGATCCCCCGGATCGAGGGCGCGACCAGCGACGAGTGGACCGATTGGGTCTGGTACACCACCGAGGTCGACACCAACTGCCGCGAGATCATCGACAACATCGTCGACATGGCGCACTTCTTCTACGTGCACTACTCGTTCCCGACGTACTTCAAGAACATCTTCGAGGGTCACGTCGCGACGCAGGTCATGCACGGCAAGGCCCGCGACGACATGCGCCCCCACGCGTCGGGACAGCCGAAGATGCTCGGCAACACCTCCACGGCGTCGTACTTCGGTCCGTCCTTCATGATCGACGACCTGAAGTACCAGTACGAGGGCTACGACGTCGAGTCGGTGCTGCTCAACTGCCACTACCCGGTCTCGGCGGACAAGTTCGTGCTCATGTACGGAATGATCGTCAAGAAGTCGCCGCAGTTGCCCGACGAGGTCGCCGTCGAGACGGCGCAGAAGTTCGGTGACTTCATCGCCCGTGGTTTCGAGCAGGACATCGCGATCTGGAAGAACAAGACCCGGATCGAGAATCCGTTGCTGTGCGAGGAGGACGGCCCGGTCTACCAGCTGCGTCGTTGGTACGAGCAGTTCTACGTCGACGTCGCCGATGTGAAGTCGGAGATGACCGACCGCTTCGAGTTCGAGATGGACACCACCCGGCCGGTCGCCGCGTGGATGAAGGAGGTCGAAGCGAACCTCGCCGCACGCGATGCGCTCGCCGCGCAGGAGAAGTCGACGGAGAGCACGGATGCAGCCCCTTCGGTGCAGTGACTGCATGGCTCAGGTGCTCGTCCGGAAGAACAGCTGGGAGCACACCGAGGTCCAGTGGAGCGTCGAATCGCGTCGTCAGTGTCGCGAGCTGAACGGATGCGACACCGTCGACCACCGGCCGGGTGCGCCGCTTCCGAAGTGCTCGGCGCTGGATGCGACCATCCGGAAGGCAGCCGCGGAGGGGCTGATCGAGGTCGTCTACGACGCTCCGATTCCCGCGCCGATCGTCCAGTAGCACCGTCGCATCGGTGCCGGTTCGCCGGTGAACCGAAAATACTTGTTCCCGAACATCTCCGAAGGAAAACCATGACCGACGCTCTTTCGATCGATCGCGCACAGTACGGACAGTGGGCGGTGATCGCCGGTGGCTCCGAGGGGGTCGGTGCCGCGTTCGCCGATGAGCTCGCCCGCGCCGGGTTCGATCTTCTCCTCATCGCACGCAAGCCCGGCCCGCTCGAGGAGACCGCAGCGAAGGTGCGTGAGCACGGTCGCGAGGTGCGCACCCTGTCGCTGGATCTGCTCCGCGATGATGCGGTGGAGCAGATCCGCTCGGCCACCGCTGATCTGGAGGTGGGACTGTTCATCTTCAACGCCGGCGCCAACAGCTACGGTCACGAGTTCGTCACCGGTGACCTCGACGGGTTCCGCGGTGTCATCGAGTTGAACGTGCACCGTCAGGTGGAGCTCGCGCACCTGTTCGGTGCCCGCATGAAGGAGATGGGCCGCGGTGGCATCATGCTCCTCGGGTCGCTCGCCGGTTACATGGGTTCGGAGCACCAGAGCATCTACGCCGCGTCGAAGGCGTTCAGCCGGGTGTTCGCGGAGAGCCTGTGGCTCGAACTCGAGCCGTACAACGTGCATGTCGTCGAGTTGGTGCTGGGTGTCACCCGGACCCCGGCGATGGAGCGCGCCGGACTGAACTTCGACGTGCCCGGCATGCTCGTGTCCGAGCCCGAGGATGTGGCTCGCGAGGGCCTCGAACACCTCGCGGACGGACCGCTGTGGGTGGCGGGAGGAAACTACAAGGCGGCCGTCAAACGCAGCGGCTTCCCTCGCGACACGATGGTGCGCGGTGCCGCGGAGGCGATGCGGGCGCTGCTCAACCGCTGAGCGCAGACGTGTGATGCCCCGGCGTGTTCCGTGAGGAACGCGCCGGGGCATCGTCGTTCACCCCCACCCGTGCGTGTTTCTGGTAGCGGGAGCTACCAGAAACACGCACGGGTGGAGATCAGGTCAGGGAGGCTTCGTGGACGGCGCGGTCGAACTCGGGGAGCGTGTCACCGTCACGCAGTGTGGTGGCCAGGGCCGGATCGGCCAGGTGCAGACGCCCGATCGCGATCAGATCGAATTCACCGTCGCCGAGCCGACGTTCGAGTTCCGGGATGTTGTCACGGGTCGGTGCCGCACCGTCGACGCGGCTCTCGCGCAGGCTCTTCGCGATGCCGACGCTGCCGACCGCCATCGAGACGGCACCGGTCAGTTCCTTCGCCCAGCCCGCCAGCGACAGGTCGCTGCCCTCGAAGGCGGGGTAGTCGAACCGGCGGATACTCGCGTCGAACACATCGACACCGGCCTCGGCGAGGGCCGTGAGGATCACGCGCAGCTCGTCGGGGGTCCGCGCGATGCGGGCCTCGTAGTTCTGCTGCTTGTGCTGGGAGAACCGGAAGAAGATCGGGGCGTCCTCGCCGATCGCGGCACGGATCGCGGCGACCACGGCACTCGGAAAACGGGTGCGCCGCTGCAGGTCGCCACCCCACTCGTCGTCGCGACGGTTGGTGCTGTCCCACAGGAACGAGTCGAGCAGGTAGCCGTGGCCACCGTGCAGGGCGATGCCGTCGAAGCCGACGTCGATCGCGGCGCGCGCCGCGCGCGCGTACGCGTCGACGACGTCGGCGATGTCCTGCTCGGTCATCGGTCGTACCGGCTTCGAGCCGTACTCGACGTACGAATCGGGGTAGGACGTCACGCCCGGCTCACCCCACAGTCCGGACGGGCGCATCGGGACGAGATCGGGGTCGATGTCGCGGGTCATCGCGCCCCACAGCGGGCCGACGTGCCACAACTGCGGGACGATCCGCCCGCCCTCGGCGTGCACCGCGTCGACGACACGCCGCCACCCGTCGAGGGCGTCGTCGCCGTACATGTGCGGGACCTTCGGGTTGTCGACGGCGGTGGGGTGGTCGATCGCGACACCCTCGGTCACGATCAGGCCGGTGCCGCCGGCGGCGCGCCGACGGTAGTACTCGGCCACGTCGGCGCCGGGCACACCGTCCGGCGAGTGCGACCGCGTCATCGGTGACATCACGATGCGGTTCCGCAACTCGAGGGACCGGACCGTCAGGGGCCGGAAGATGGGGGAGAGGGTTCTGGTCATGCGGGGGTCGGCCCTTTCGTCGGGGATGGCCGGCTCTGGGGCCGGGACGGTTCGAAGACCGCGCCGATCTCGGGCGCGATCTCGTGCAGTGCTTCGAGTTGGTCGCAGTAGTGGGCGGCGTCGACCGAGGTGAGCGCGACACCGACGATCGTGGCGCCCGCGTCGCGGCGGCGGGTGAGCGACCGGAGGGTGCCGTCGCGGTCGCCGAGCGGGTCGAGTGGACGTGCGGTCGCGAGGACGACGTCGAACCCGTCGGGCACCGATGCGCGTCGCAGCATCTCGGAGAGTCGGTCGAGGGCGATGCCGAACGGAATCCATCCGTCCCCGAGAGTGGTGGCGCGGCGGAGTGACCGGGGGGTGCGTCCCCCGATCCACAGCGGCACCCGCGCCTGCACGGCGTGCGGTTCGACACGGAGGTCGGCGTAGTCGTAGAACGTCCCGTGGAACTCGGGTTGCGGTGTGGACAGGGACACGCGCAGCGCCGCGAGCGCTTCGTCGGCGCGGGCGCCGCGGTCGGTGAACGGCGCCCCGATCAGGTCGAACTCCTCCTCGAGGGAGCCGACGCCGAGGCCCAGCACGAGGCGACCTCCGCTGACGGCGTCGAGCGTGCCGTACCGCTTGGCGATCTCCAGCGGATGGTGGTAGCCGAGGACGAGGACTCGGGTGGCGAGCCGGATCCGGTGGGTGCGGGCGGCGAGGAAGCCGAGTGTCGCGAGGGGATCCCAGTAGACGCCGCCGCGTTCGACCGCGACGTCGTTCGGGACCGCGATGTGCTCACTGCACGTGAGGTGGTGATATCCGAGCCGGTCGGCGGTTTCGGCGATCCGTGCGAGTTCGTCGATGCCGGCTCCGTGTTCCCACGGGGCGCGGGTATCCGGGTGGTCGATGACGATCGGTGACGTGATCCCTAGGTACATCCGTTCGAACACCTCATCGGCAAGCACCTCGATCGAGGTGTGCGCGCAGGCCCGGCGGGCACGGCGCACAGGGCGGACACATGGAAATCTCCCCATCGTTGTACCTGCTCACAGCGTTGCGGGTGAGCGGTCTCCTGCTCAGTGGGATGTGCCGAACGCGACGCGACCCGCCCGGTGCGTCGCGATGATCGTTTCCCGGGACTTGTGTTATGCGCGTTCTCTCGCGATACTCGGTGACGTACATCGCAAGAATGAATTTCAGTTCTGGCGATTTTCCCTGGTCGGAGGGTTGGAGAGGAAGAACCATGCTCGAGATGACAGCCGAGACCACCGAAGCAGCGTCCAAGCGCGAACTCCCGGCATCCATGGTCGAGCGGATGACGCTGATCCTGGACGCGTTCGAGGGCGCCGGATCGCGGCTCACCCTCGAAGAGGTCGCGTGCCGCACCGGGCTGCCCCGATCCACCGTGCACCGCATCCTCGACCAGATGGTCCGTCTCGAATGGGTCGACCACGCCTCGTTCGGCTACTGCCTGGGCCGCCGCGCCAAGTCTCTGGGCGCCGGCGACAACGGACAGAGCCGGATCCGCGAGGCCGCGGCACCGCTGCTCCACGAACTCAACATGCATACCGGCATGGTCGCGCACCTCGCCGTCCTCGACCGCGGTGAGTGCCTCTACCTCGACAAGGTCGGCGGGCAACTCGCCGCCACCCTCACCTCCCGCGTCGGCGGCCGCGCCCCCGCCTACGCCACCGCGTGCGGCAAGGCGATCCTCGCCGCACTCGCTCCCGAACAGGTGGACGCCCTGTACGGGCGTCACCTCCCCCGGCGCACCGACCGCACCATCGCCGACCTCTCGACCCTCCACCAGGAACTCGGCCGGATCCGCCGGCGTCACGGCCTGGCATTCGAGGACGGTGAGGCCATGGGCGGCATCGCGTGCGTCGGCGCCCCCGTGCGCAGCCCCGAGGGGCCCGTCGCCGGCATCTCGCTGTGCGGCCCGGCCCGGCCCGGTCACCTCGAACGGATCGCGCCGCTCGTCGCCGACGTCGCCCGCGACGTGTCGCGCATGCTCCACCCCGAACTCGGCACCCCCCGCCGCGCGCGCCGCACCGCCGACGTCCCCGCCCGGTCGTGGTCTCCGCACACCATGGAACGGCTGGTGGCGACGCAGTCCGGACAGTGGATCTAGCGCCCGGACCTGCTGCGACGTCCCGGTGAACGGGAGCGTCCGAGCAACGTGAGGGGCATCACTGGAAATGTCGAGGACATGACGACGGAATTGAGCTTCGAAGAGACGGCGAGGTCGCTCACCACCGACCGCGGGGTGCTGCGCTACCACGAGGCCGGCGACGGCCCGCCCCTGCTCCTGCTCCACGGCTCCGGTCCGGGCGTGACGGGGTGGCGCAACTACCGCGGTGTCCTCGCCGACCTCGCCGAGCACTTCCGCTGCCTCGTCCTCGAGTTCCCGGGCTTCGGGGTCAGCGATCCCTGCGAGGGTCACCCGATGGCGATGGCCCGGTTCGCCGTCACCGACTTCCTCGACGGCCTCGGACTCGACCGTGTCGCGATCGTCGGCAACTCCATGGGCGGCATCGTCGGCACCCAGTTCGCGATCGCCGAACCCGACCGCGTCGATCGGCTCGTCACCATCGGTGGCGCCGGACGATCCGTGTTCGCGCCGTCACCCGGTGAGGGCATCCGCCTGCTCATGGAGTTCACCGACGATCCGACCCGCGACAAGCTGGTCCGCTGGCTCCGGTCCATGGTGTACGACCCGGCCGTCGTGACCGAGGAACTCATCGAGGAACGCTGGGCGCTCGCGACCGAACCGAAAACCCTCGAGATCGCACGCCGCATGTACAGCACCGCCGCGTTCGCGGCGACGGGTCGGGCGGCCGCCGCCTCCACCGAGACGCCGTACTGGGCGCAGCTCCACAAGATCAAGGCTCCGACCCTCCTCACCTGGGGTCGCGACGACCGGGTCAGCCCCGTCGACATGGCGATGCTGCCGATGCGTGAACTGCGCAACGGCGAACTCCATGTGTTCCCGAACTGCGGTCACTGGACGATGATCGAGGCACGCGACGCATGGCTGTCGACCGTGCTCGCGTTCCTGACCCGCGACGACGCCTGACCCGGGACGACACCGGCCGGGATCGACTCCCACTGAGCGGACGATCGACGACCCGGATCCGCCGTACCTGACACGGTGGACGCGCACCGTCCCCCCGCGGCAGGTCGAGACGGTACCGGCCTGAAATAGACTCCGCCCGGACGTGATCCGGGCGCCACATGAGAAAGCTGGAGAGCATCATGGGACAGGTTCTCGACTCCATCGCACCGTACGCAGACGAGATCCGCGCCGACGGCGCGGAGGGCGATCAGCTCATGCGACTGACGGACCGCAGCGCCAAGCGGCTGCGCGACGCCGGCGTCATCCGGATGCTGCAGCCCAAGGAGTTCGGTGGGTTCGAGGTCCATCCTCGCGAATTCGCCGAGACCGCCATGGCGCTGGGTGCGATGGACGGCGCCACCGGCTGGGTCAGCGGCATCGTCGGCGTCCACCCCTGGGAGATGGCCTTCTTCGACCCGAAGGCGCAGCAGGAGGTCTGGGGCGACAACCCCGACACGTGGATCGCATCGCCGTACGCGCCGATGGGTGTGGCCGTGCCGGTCGACGGCGGTTACATCCTCAACGGTCGCTGGTCGTTCTCGTCGGGAACCGACCACTGCGACTGGGTGATGATCGGTGCCGCGATCGGCGACGAGGACGGCAACCGCCTCACCCCGCCGCAGGCCCTGCACGTGCTGCTCCCGCGCTCGGACTACGAGATCGACCAGGACAGCTGGAACGTCGTGGGTCTGCGCGGTACCGGCTCGAAGGACCTGATCGTCAAGGACGCCTTCCTGCCGTCGTACCGCACGCTCTCGGCCGAGCGCGTCATGGGCGGCGTCGCCTGGAAGGACGCCGGTCGCGAGGAGACGCTCTACAAGTTCCCGTTCTCGTGCATCTTCCCGCTCGGCATCACCTCGTCTCTCATCGGCATCGCGGAGGGCGCACTGAACTGCTACATCGAGACGCAGCGCGAACGCGTCACGGTGTCCGGCACCGCGATCAAGCAGGACCCCTACGTGCTGTCCGCTCTCGGTGACGCGGCCGCCGAGATCGCCGCTTCCCGCGCGGCGATCCTCGAGACCGTCGATCGTTTCTGGGACATGACGGAGAAGGGCCAGGAGGTCACCTTCGAGCAGCGCGCCATCGGCCGCCGCACCCAGACCGCCGCGGCGTGGCGCGCGGTCCGGGCCGTCGACGAGATCTTCTCGCGTGCCGGTGGCGGTGCCCTGCAGCTGAGCAACCCGCTCCAGCGCTTCTGGCGTGATGCCCACGCGGGCCTGAGCCACGCCATCCACGTGCCCGGTTCCATCTTCCACGCATCGACCCTCACGCAGCTCGGCGGCGAGCCGCAGGGTGCGATGCGCGGCATGATCTGACAACCCCCACCATCTGAGAAGGATCGGACATGACCGACATCCGGGGTCTGGGATACCTGAGGATCCAGACCGCAGACATCGCGCGTTGGCGTGAACTCGTCGTCGACGGGCTCGGAATGGCCGTCGGGAGCGGCCCCGAGGAGAACGGGCTCTACCTGCGCATCGACGAGCGCCGGGCACGCCTGATCGTGCTCCCCGGCGACACCGACAAGGCTCTCGCCGTGGGCTGGGAGGTGCGCGACCAGTTCGCGCTGCAGCGGGTCCGGGAGGCCGTCGAGAAGGCGGGCATCGAGGTCACCGTGCTGTCCGAGGAGGAGTCCGCCCACCTCGACGTCGAGCAGGCCATCGCGTTCGACGACCCGGCCGGTACTCGGGTCGAGGTCTTCTTCGGACCGGTTCTCGACCACAGCCCGATCGTCACCCCGTTCGGTGGTCGTTTCCACACGGGCGACGAGGGTCTCGGCCACGTCGTGCTGCCCGTGACGAACTTCGACCCCGAATACACCTTCTACACCGAGGTTCTCGGCTTCCTTCCGCGCGGCGCCATCCGCGTCGGCGGACCCGATGCGAAGCCGCCCTACCGCCGGGTGCGTTTCCTCGGCGTCAACCGCCGTCACCACAGCCTCGCGTTGTGCCCGGCACCGCCGACCGACGAACCCGGTCTCGTGCACCTCATGCTCGAGGTCGACACTCTCGACGCCGTCGGGCAGGCGCTCGATCGCGTTCGGGCCCTCGGCTTCTCGATCTCGTCCACGCTCGGTCGCCACACGAACGACAAGATGGTGTCGTTCTACGTGCGTGCGCCCGGGGGCTGGGACATCGAGTTCGGCACCGAAGGCATGATGGTCGACGAGACCTTCTACACGGCGGAGGAGATCACCGCCGACAGCTACTGGGGCCACGACTGGTCGGGGTCCGAGCCGCTGGCGGCCTTCACCCCGAAGAAGGGGTGACGTCGTAGCGTTCCCCGATGCCACGCCCGCCTCGGCGGGCGTGGCATCGGCATGTCGGGGGGTGGGTGCGGGACGACACCGGTTCGACGATCGACGAGGAGGATTTCGTGCCCGACGTGCTGGACAACGTCCGTGAACTGCTGCCGGACATCGCGAGTCGCGCTGCGCGTATCGACGAGACGCGGCGTGTTCCCGACGAGATCGTCGCGGGTCTCACCGCCACCGGTGTGTTCCGGATGTTGCAGCCGCGTCGTCACGGTGGGCACGAGACCGACCCGGTCCGGTACTACGAGGTGATCCGAGCGATCTCCGAGGTGTGCGGTTCGACGGGGTGGGTCACTTCGGTCCTCGGTGTCCATCCGTGGCATCTGGCTCTGTTCGACGATCGTGCACAACGTGACGTGTGGGGTGAGGACCCGGATGTGCTCGTGTGTTCGGCGTACGCACCGGTCGGGCAACTGACACCGGTGGACGGCGGGTACGAGCTCTCGGGAACCTGGATGTTCTCGTCGGGGTGCGAGTACGCGTCGTGGGCTCTGCTCGGTGCGGTCGTCGTCGGATCGGAGGGACGACCGGTCGATTTCATGACCGTGCTCGTGCCGCGCGCCGACTACGCGATCGACGACGTGTGGAACGTGCTGGGTATGCGGGGTACCCGCAGCAATCGGATCGTGGTCGATCGTGTGTTCGTCCCCGAGCACCGCGTCGTACGGAACTACGAGACCGCGAACCTGCGGGGCCCCGGGCAGAAGGTCAATTCCGGCCCGCTGTACCGGCTTCCGTTCGGTGCGATGTTCGCGACGACCGTCGCGGTGCCCGTCGTCGGGGTGGTCGCCGGATGCTACGAGCAGTATCTGGCGTCGATGCGGGAACGGGTGCGGCTCAGTCTCGGCGGCGGACGTTTCGCCGACGACCCGTTCGCGCAGGTGACGGTGGGTCGTGCGTCGTCCGAGATCGACGCGGCGGTGTTGCAGTTGAACCACAACATGCAGCAGATGTGGGAACACGCCGTCGCGGGGCGCGAGATCCCGATGATGTTGCGGTTGAGGGCGAGGCGAGACCAGGTCCGCGCGACGGAACGCGCCGTCGAAGCCATGGACATGCTGTTCAGGACAGCCGGCGCGTCGTCGCTGTATCTGGGCAACATCATCGAACGCGCGTGGCGCGACGCGCACGCCGGAAGCGTCCACGTGGCCAACGAATCGGAACGTGCGCTCGCCCTGTACGGGCGCGGTGCGTTCGGACTTCCGGTGGAGGACAATCTCATCTGAACCCTCGTCCGAGTACCCGAGAACGGTGTTCGGTGGCGCGGGTGTCGTCGTCCGCCGTGCCGGATCCCGCGAATCGGTGGTCGAGCGTGTCCTCTCGTGGCACGATCGGGATGCCCCCACATGTCGTCGGAAGCTCCGCCATGCTCTTTCGTTCGCATGTTCCTGTCGTAGCCGCCGTGTCGCTGCTCACGCTCTCGCTCGTGTCCTGCTCGCAGTCGAACACCACCGCGACGAGCACCTTCGAGGGTGCCGCTGCCGAGTTCGGTGCGACGATCACCGCGGTGCCGGACGACTACCGTGCGCGGATGATCGGTGTGACCTGGAAACCCGGTTGCCCGGTGCCGATCGACGACCTGCGCATCATCGAGATGAACCATCACGGATTCGACGGGCTGATACACGACGGCGGACGGCTGATGGTGCACGAGGAGGTCGCCGAGAAGGTCGTCGACGTGTTCGGCGCCATGTTCGAGGCCGGATTCCCGATCCGCCGGATGGTGCTGATGGAGGAGTACGGTGGCGACGACGATGCGGCGATGGCGCAGGACAACACCTCCGCGTTCGACTGCCGGCCCGTCACCGGCAGCACCGACCGGTACTCGATCCACTCCTACGGCAAGGCGATCGACATCAACACCCGGGAGAACCCCTACGTGCACGGCGAGACCGTGCTTCCCCCGGAGGGCCGGGAGTTCCTGGACCGCACGGACGTCCGACCGGGCATGACCACCGACGGTGACGTGGTGTGGCAGGCGTTCGCGGACACCGGATTCGTCTGGGGCGGCGACTGGATCGAGCTGCAGGACTATCAGCACTTCGAGGACGAGGCGATGACCACCCGTCCACGCCGCGGGCAGTAGGTCGCCGGAGTCGGCGTGTGGTCCCGATCACCGGGATGCGCCCGGGTCCGGCGGATTCGGCGCGCCTACGGTCCGACGGTACCGCCCATCCGAGGAGTGACATGTCCGATACCGCCGCACTCGTCGAACGCCTCGCCCGCCGGGTCGAGCAACTCGAGGACACACTGGCGATCCAGCAACTCATCACCACCTACGGCCCCGCCGTCGACAGCGGATCGGCCGAAGCCGTCGGCGCACTCTGGACCGCGGACGGTGTGTACGACGTCGACTCGGGGGCATACCGTGGGCGCGCCGAGATCGAGGCGATGGTCTGGTCCGACGCGCATCAGGGATTGATCCACCGCGGCTGCGGTCACCTTCTCGACCCGCTCAACATCCGAGTCGACGGCGACACCGCCGTCGTCACCTGCCATTCGCAGTTGGTTCTCAAGGCGGACAAGGGGTTCCGAGTCGCGCGGGTGACCGCGAACCGGTGGGAACTCGTCAGGCGCGCAGATCGGTGGGCCGTGACGCTGCGTGTCGCGCGGGTGCTCGACGGTGGCGACGAGGCGCGCGAGTTGCTCGCCTCCGGCGTGCATCCACCGACCGCTCCGATTCTGCACCCCGGAGCAACGGACTTCCTGTCATGAACGATTCGGGTGTGCGTCCGGTACCGGACGCACAGATCATCGACTGGACCCACCGCGCCGACGTCGTCGTTGCAGGATTCGGGATCGCCGGTGTGTGTGCCGCGATCGGGGCGGCGGAATCCGGTGCGGACGTCCTGGTTCTCGAGCGCACCGGAGGAGGTGGCGGTGCCGCGGCACTGTCCGGCGGTATCGTCTACCTCGGTGGCGGCACTCGTATCCAGAAGGCCTGCGGGTTCGACGACACCGTGCAGGACATGAAAGCGTTCCTCACCGAAGCGCTCGGGCCCGGTGTCGACGAGGCGAAACTCGACGCGTACTGCGAGGGGAGCGTCGCCCACTTCGACTGGCTCGAATCGTGCGGCGTGCGGTACAAGGAAGGGTTCTGGCCGCAGCCCGGGTGGGAATGCCCCGAGGACGACTCCCTCATGTATAGCGGCGGTGAGAACGCCGCGCCGTTCGTCTCCCGGATCCCCGCGGCACCACGCGGTCACCTGGCGCAGGTCCCGATGCCGCGCGTCGGAGACCGCGGAGCCGGATTCGAACTGATGACGACACTGCTGGCCAGGGCTGCCGAACTGGGTGTGCGTGTCGAGACGGACGTGCGGATGCAGCGGCTCGTGACGGACCCGACCGGCCGCGTGGTGGGTCTCGTCGCCACGAAGTTCGGCGAGGAGATCGCCGTCGGCGCAGGCAAGGGGGTCGTGCTCGCGACCGGGTCGTTCGCGTACAACGACGAGATGATGCTCGCCTACGCGCCGCGCCTGTACAAGCGGCCCGCGGCCACCGTGGAGGAACACGACGGTCGGGGCATCCTCGTCGCGCAGGCACTCGGCGCCGGTCTCGCCCACATGGATGCGTGCGAGGTGGCGTTCTTCTGCGACCCGCAGCTGCTCGTTCGTGGCATCCTCGTCAACGGCCGTGGCCAACGGTATGTGCCCGAGGACACCTACCCCGGGAGGATCGGGCAGAAGACGTTGTTCGAGAACGACAACGAGGCGTTCCTGATCATCGACGAGAAGGCATACGAGGAGGGGATCGCGGCGCCGACTTCGAGTCCGCAGCTCGAGCGCCGACCGAGATGGGTCTGCGAGAGCGTAGCGGAACTCGAAGCGGAGATGGGTCTTCCGGAGGGTTCGCTGACGACCACCGTCGCCGAGTACAATCGGCATGCGGCCGCGGGCACGGATCCGGTGTTCGGCACGAAACCCGAATGGGTCGTGCCGATCGGGACGCCCGTCGCCGCTGTCGATCTTCGTGGATCCACCGGTGGATTCACTCTCGGTGGGCTCGCCACGACCGTGGACGCGCAGGTGCTCCACGTCGACGGCACACCCATCCCGGGTCTGTATGCGGCGGGACGCTGCACGTCGGGGCTGTCGGCATTCGGGTACTGCAGCGGGATCTCCCTGGGTGACGGCAGTTTCTTCGGTCGCAGGGCCGGTGTCCACGCGGCGACGTCCTGAGTCCCGGCCGGTGCGTGCGGGGCACGCACCGGCCGTATCCGCTCAGTCCAGTCCGAATGCGCCGCGGTAGAAGACCATCGGCCTGTCCTCGTCGAGGCATTCGAGTTCGAGGACGCGACCGATGACGACGTCGTGGTCGCCGGCGACGTGCACGTCGACGATGTCGGCATGCACGCGCATGAGGACGCCCGGCAGCGACGGGGTGTTCCATCGGGACAGGGCCCAGTCGAGGCCGTCGTACTTGGCGCCGCGCGACGAACCGAAGCGTGAACACAGATCGGACTGCTGCTCCCCGAGGACGTTGATCGTAAACCGCCGGGTCGGCCGGATCCGCGGCCATGCGCGACCCCGGTGGTCGGCGCAGAACAGGATCAGCGGAGGTTCCAGCGACACCGATGCGAAGGATTGGCAGGCGAATCCGACGGGACCGTCGTCGTCGAGTCCGGTCACGATGGTGACGCCGGTGGCGAATCGGCTCATGGCCCGGCGCATCTCGGTGGGGTCGGGGGTCTCGAGGTCGTAGGCGAGTTCACGCGGAGGCGACTGGACGTTCATGCGCTTGACTCCGAATCGGTCGTCGGGTCGCCTCGGCTGGGCGACGGTCACGGATCGGAGCGTATGGGCGGGGTGATCGGGGCCACGCCGCGGTTCTCGCTGAGCGGACTTCACGGCGTTCCGGAGGTCTCGGGCGACCGGAACGGCTCCCGGTCCCGGTGAGTGGAACGGTGAACGGGACTTCGGGCGGGTGTTCACCCGCGTCGATGGGAGAATCTGTGTCGTCCGTACGAAAGGGGAAACGATCATGCCCAGGATCGGGGTGGCGCGTGACGGCGCCGAACCGTCTTCGGCGGAGCAGCGCGACCGTCATCTGCGGATCCTCGATGCGGCCGCGCACCTGGCGACCGAGCACGACCTGCAGCACGTGCAGATGACCGAGGTCGCCAAGCGTGCCGGCGTCGCGATCGGCACGCTGTACCGCTACTTCCCGTCGAAGACGCACCTGTTCGTCGGCGTGATGCTCAACGTCCTCGACCGGTTCGAGCGTCGCGCACCGGAACCGAACCTCGACGTCCCGGTGCAGGACGCGATCTGCATCGCCCTGATCGCGATGACGCGGGAGCTGGTGGAGTATCCGACCCTCGCGTTGGCGATGCTGCAGTCCAACAGCACCGCGGTGGCGGGGGCGGTACCGGACACGGTGCGGATCGAGGAGAAGTTCCAGCAGATCCTGCTGGACACCGCGGGGATCACGGAACCCACCGACGGTGACCGCGACCTGCTGCGACTGCTGTCGATGCTCTGGTACGGCGTGATCATCGCGCATCTGAACGGTCGCAACAGCCGTGAGGAGGCGGAGAGCGACATCCGCCGCAGCTGCGGGTTGTTGCTGACAGAACTGAGCGCCCCGCGCTGAGCGCGGCGGGCCACCTCGTCGCACCCCACTCCACCCGTGCGCGTTTCTGGTAGCTGGAGCTACCAGAAACGCGCGCGGGTGGGGCAGCGGTACCGAACCAAGCAATTGCTTGGTAGATTGCATGGGTGGCCCCGGAACGGGGCCGCCCGAAGCGATGCGGAGGCAATGCATGGATCTGGGACTCGACGGCGCGATCGTGCTGGTCACCGGTGGTGTGCGGGGAGTCGGCGCCGGGATCAGCAGGGTGTTCCTGCGTGCCGGCGCGACCGTCGTCACCTGCGCGCGCAACCAACCGGAGCGTCCCGTCGAGGTCGACGGACGCACCGCCGAATTCGTCGCCTGCGACGTGCGCGATGCCGAGCAGGTGAAGTCGATGATCGACACGATCGTCGAACGCCACGGACGTCTCGACGCCGTCGTGAACAACGCCGGTGGATCGCCCTACGCGCTCGCCGCGGACGCGAGCCCGAAGTTCCACGCGAAGATCGTCGAACTCAACCTGCTCGCACCGCTGCTCGTCGCACAGGCAGCCAACGCCGTGATGCAGACGCAGGACGGTGGAGGCTCCATCGTGAACATCTCGAGCGTCAGCGGCTCGCGGCCGTCCCCGGGCACCGCCGCATACGGTGCAGCGAAGGCGGGAATCGACAGTCTCGGCACGTCGCTCGCCGTCGAATGGGCACCCAGGGTGCGCGTGAACGCGGTGGTCGTCGGGATGGTCGACACCGAACAGTCCCACCTCTTCTACGGCGACGACGACGGTGTCGCCGCGGTCGGTGCCACCGTGCCGCTCGGACGCCTGGCCACCCCCGACGACATCGGGAACTGCGCGGCCTTCCTCGCCTCACCGCTGGCCGCCTACGTCAGCGGATCGACCCTGACCGTCCACGGCGGCGGCGAACGCCCTGCCTACATGGCAGCGGCCCGAACGAAGGAGACAAAGTGAGTGGACTGCTGGACGGACGCGTCGTCATCGTCACGGGCGCGGGCCGCGGCCTCGGCCGCGCCCACGCGTTGGCATTCGCGGCGGAGGGCGCCAAGGTCGTCGTGAACGACATCGGTGTCGGCGGTGACGGATCCGCGACCGGTGAGACGCCCGCCGAGCAGGTCGTCGCGGAGATCCGCGCGGCCGGCGGCGAAGCCGTCACCAACGGCGACGACGTCGCCGACTGGGACGGCGCCGCACACCTCGTGCGCACCGCGATCGACAACTTCGGTCGCCTCGACGTTCTCGTCAACAACGCCGGATTCCTGCGCGACCGCATGCTCGCCAACATGAGCGAGCAGGAATGGGACGCGGTCACCCGCGTCCACCTCAAGGGGCACTTCGCGCCGATGCGCCACGCCATCGAGTACTGGCGGGCCGAGTCGAAGGCCGGCAACCCCGTCGACGCCCGCATCATCAACACGAGCTCGGGTGCCGGGCTGATGGGCAGCATCGGGCAGGGCAACTACGCCGCCGCCAAGGCCGGAATCGCCACCCTCACCATCCAGGCCGCCGCCGAGTTCGGGCGCTACGGTGTCACGGTCAACGCGATCGCCCCGTCCGCCCGCACCCGCATGACGGTCGGCGCCGGCGGTGCGATGGCCGAGATGATGGCCGCACCCGAAGAGGGCTTCGACGCGATGGCACCCGAGAACGTGTCCCCGCTCGTCGTCTGGCTCGGCAGCAGCGAATCCAAGGACGTCACCGGACGCGTGTTCGAGACCGAGGGCGGCAAGGTGTCCCTCGCCGACGGTTGGCGTCACGGCGAGGTCGTCGACAAGGGCGACCGCTGGGATCCGAAGGAACTCGGCCCGGTCGTCGAGAAGCTCATCGCCACCTCCCAGCCGCCGACCCCCGTCTACGGCGCCTGAGAAACTCCCGCTCCCGGTCCGTGCCGGAGAACACCGGGCCGGGAGCGGGGTCACATCCGAAGGTGCGGCAAACCGTCACCCGGCCGTCTGCAACGCACGGTGTGGAGGAGCACCCCGACAGCACCATGAGCACCGCCGCGATCGGATCGACGTGAGGAAACCACCGGAGGTCGGCCGGTCAGGTCAGCGAATCACGCTGGGCGGGCGTGCGGATGATCAGCGTCGAACCCGGGAAGTACGCGGCCAGTTCGGTGCGGGCCTGCTTGAGTGTGGCGGTTCCGTAGCCCTGCTTGCGGAGCTCGGGACGCACCCAGATCCGCACCTCGACCTCGTTGCCGTCGAGCTCACCGAACGCGAAACCGATCGGTTTCGGGGTGTCGGCGTCCAGATCCTCGGCGACCAGCCACATGCCCGACTCCTCATCCATCAGAGCGGCGCCCTTGGCGCGTTCCGCGGTGATCGTCGCCTCGCTGTCGTCGCCGAGCTGGTCGGCGCAGCGTGCCCTGAGCAGCGCGGCGTCGTCCTCGGTGTCGGCGATCGGGCGTAGCCGGAAATGCTCGCCGCCCGCGTACGGCCGCGAATCCGTCGTCCATTTCACGACCGCGTCGAGATCGTCCAATTCGGCGCGGATCTTGCGGCGCTCGGTCTTGGTGAGGCGGCCGAGCGGCAGCGCCAGGACGGCCTCCGCGCAGAAGTCGGTGGTTTCGAGCAACGATCCGATGGCGGCGATGGCGGCGTCCCGGTCATCGCTCTCGACGATGACGTCGAGTACTTCGTGGCGGCGTTCGAGCGCTCGCAGCAGTGCGGCCGCGATCTCGCGGCGGTCGAGGACACGGTCGTGATTCGTCGTTGCCATCGGATGACATCCCTTCTCGAGAACGTGAAGAAGCCGCCCCCAGTATCGCGCGTCCGGGGGCGGTTTCGGTGGTGAGTGGTCACTCGCACACGACGACGGGGATCACTCGTTCGGTCCACGACTGGTAGTTGTCGAAGTCCGGGTACATCGCGGTGAGCTTCGGCCAGTACGAATCACGTTCGCCGTCGGTCGCGACCCGCGCGCGCATGGTGCGCACTCGCGACCGGATCTGCACGGTGACCTCGGGATTCGCTTGGATGTTGCGGAACCACAGTGGATGTTTCGGAAGTCCGCCCTGCGATGCCACGAGCACGACGCGGTCGCCGTCCTCGAGGAAGAGCAGGGGAGCGGTACGCGGCTGCCCGGACTTCCGTCCGACGGTGGTGAGCAGGCACACCGGGATGCCCCACGGAAACGCGCTGCCCACCCGCCAGGTGCCGCCGAGGCGACCCCCGGTCGCGCGGTAGGCCACGACGTTCATCCGTGACATCCACCTGATGATCCCGGAGGTGAGTTTCGAGTCGAGGCCCTTCGGCGCGGCCGGGGTTCCCATGTCAGATGCGTTCGATGATGGTGCCCGTGGCGAGTGCACCGCCGGCGCACATCGTGATCAGAGCGGTCGAGGCGTCCCGTCGTTCGAGTTCGTGCAGTGCCGTGGTGATCAGGCGCGAACCGGTGGAGCCCACCGGGTGACCGAGCGCGATCGCGCCACCGTTGACGTTGACCTTGTCCATGTCCGGGCCGTGTACCTGCGCCCACGACAGCAGCACCGATGCGAACGCCTCGTTGACCTCGAAGAGGTCGAGATCGCCGATGCTCATGCCGGCCTTCTCGAGCACCTTCGCGGTCGCCTGGACGGGGCCGTCGAGGTGGTACTCGGGTTCGGCGCCGACGAGGGCCTGGGAGACGATCCGGGCGCGCGGTGTCAGGCCGAGCGCCCGGGCCTTGTCCTCGTCCATGAGCAGGACGGCGGCGGCGCCGTCGGAGATCTGCGACGACGTACCGGCGGTGTGCACGCCGCCGTCGACGACCGGCTTCAGCTTCGCGAGCGATTCGGTGGTGGTGTCGCGAAGACCCTGGTCGCGGGAGACCGTCTGCTTCTCGCCGGTGAGGTTGCCCTCCTTGTCGACGACCGGGGCGACGACGGAGAGCACCTCGCGGTCGAAGCGGCCCTCCTCCCAGGCACGCTTGGCGTTGGCCTGCGAGCGCACGCCGAGGGCGTCGACGTCCTCGCGGGTGATGCCGCGGCGCCGGGCGATGCGCTCGGCGGCACCGAACTGGTCGGGCATGTCGATGTTCCACGATTCGGGGCGACGCGGGCCCGACTTCTCGGGGGCGTCGACGTTGGCGCCGAGCGGCACCTGCGACATGGCTTCGATGCCGCACGCGACACCCACGTCGATGGCGCCGGTCGCGATGAGCCCGGCGATCAGGTGGTTGGCCTGCTGCGCCGAGCCGCACTGGCAATCGACGGTGGTGGCGCCGACCTGCCAGGGCAGACCCGCGTGCAGCCATGCGGTGCGGGTGATGTTGTTCGACTGGGCGCCGGCCTGGGTGACGCAACCGCCGATGACCTGCTCGACGAGTTCCGGATCGATCCCGGAGCGCTCGATCAGACCGGTCTGGGCGGCTCCGAGGATCTCGGCAGCGTGCAGGCCTGCGAGCCATCCGCCCCGCTTACCGATGGGGGTGCGTGCGGCCTCGACGATGACGGGTGCGCCCACGACGGGCTCCTTTCTGCAGTGCACGGCGTGCATGGATCCGATTCCTTCGAAAGCTAGAACAGGTTATCGAGGGGTGCAATACCGGGTCTCGCTGGCCGGACGCACGGATTCCTTGGCTCGACGCGTGTGCTGTGTTTCAATCTATCTAGAACGTGTTCCACATTACTGCGTGGTGTACAGCAAGGGCAGGAGAAATTCAGGTGACGCAGCCCAACATCCCCGACGACATCGACTTCACCGACCCCGACCTCTTCGCGGAGAGAATGCCGTTCGAGGAGTTCGCCGAACTCCGCAGGACGGCCCCGGTCTGGTGGAACAAGAAGTCCCCCGATGTCAGCGGTTTCCACGACGAGGGCTTCTGGGTCGTGTCGCGGCACGAGGAGGTCCGTGAGGTCTCGCGGCGCAGCGACGTGTTCTCCAACTGGGAGAACACCGCGATCCCGCGCTTCAACGACGACATGCCGCGCGAAGCGATCGAGCTGCAGCGTCACGTGCTGCTCAACAAGGATGCGCCCGAGCACACGAAGCTGCGCAAGCTCGTCGCGCGCGGGTTCACACCTCGCGCCATCAACGCGTTGCGCGACGAACTCGACTCCCGCGCAAAGAAGATCGTCTCGGAAGCCTGCCAGGAAGGCGGGGGAGACTTCGTCACCCAGATCGCCGCGGAGCTTCCGCTGCAGGCCATCGCCGACCTCATCGGTGTGCCGCAGGAGGATCGGACGAAGATCTTCGAGTGGTCGAACCAGATGACGGGCTACGACGATCCGGAGAACACCGCCGATCCCGCGGCGGCGTCGATGGAGGTGCTCGGCTACGCCTACCAGATGGCCGCCGAACGCAAGGAGAACCCCGCCGACGACATCGTCACCACCCTCATCGAGGCGGATATCGACGGCGACGAGTTGTCTCCCGAGGAGTTCGGGTTCTTCTTCATCGTTCTGGCGGTCGCCGGAAACGAGACCACCCGCAACGCGATCACCCACGGCATGGCCGCCTTCCTCGACAACCCCGAGCAGTGGGAGATCTACAAGCGCGACCGGCCGAAGACCGCAGCCGACGAGATCATCCGCTGGGCCACCCCCGTGATCTCCTTCCAGCGCACCGCGCTCGAGGACACCGAGCTCGGCGGGCAGCAGATCAAGAAGGGCGATCGCGTCGTCATGCTGTACGCGTCGGCGAACAACGACGAGGAAGTCTTCGAGAACCCGCGCACCTTCGACATCCTGCGAGATCCCAATCCGCACCTCGCCTTCGGCGGTACCGGTGCGCACTACTGCCTGGGTGCGAACCTCGCCCGCATGGAGATCGATCTGATCTTCAACGCGATCGCCGACCACATTCCCGACATCACCAAGATCTCCGATCCGCACCGCCTCCGCTCGGGATGGCTCAACGGCATCAAGGAGTTCCAGGTGGACTACAAGACCCACGGCGGGTGCCCGGTCGAGCACTGACCGGTCGTCACGCGCGCAGAGCCACCGCTTCCGGACGCGGTCGAATCGTCCCCCGGTTCTTCGGAATCGGGGGACGATTCGTGTCGGGTGGGTGCGCGGTGAGGCGTCCGGCGTCAGCGCGTCGTGCGCCGGAACTCCTGCCGCCCGCCCCGGTCGCGCACGACGATGCCCCGCTCCCGCAGTTTCGCGTGGAGGCCGAGCACCACCCCGGTATCCTTCGCGGCGAGCGCATCTCGTCGCATCCTCAGTATCGCGTGCAGTTCGTCGTCGAGGTCGGGGTGCCCGTCGATCCAGCGGCTGAACTCACCCTCGTGCGGATCCGCGTCGAGCCACGGATATCCGTGCGAGCCGAACGCCGACGCGAGCTCGCGCGAGTTCAGATCGCCCGCGCCACGCCGGGCGAGTTCGTGCCGTGCCTCGTCGGTGAGGACGAGATCCTTTCCGTCGAGGAACGCCGCGCGGACCCGTGACTTCGGGACGTACAACTGTTCGTCGTCCTGCTCGAGCAGGACTCCATCGGAATCGACGGTGACGGCAAGGGTTTCGGCCACCGTCAGCACCGCAACCACGATACCGGCGGCGACGCCGACGACGGTGAGGATCGGCACCGACCACGAGGTGGTCAGCTCCGCGAGCAGTTCGAGGGGTCCGGGGACCGCCGGTAGCGTGTCGACCGCCCAGCGGGAGACCGGAGGAGCGGCGAAGCCGAGACCGATGCCGAGGGCAGTGCACACCAGCGTGATCAGGACGGGCAGGAATGGGGACAGCGACACCCGGGTCGCGTCGTCGCGCATCGTCACGAGGATTCCTTCCGATGTCCGGTCAGGTAGCGGAGAACGATCGTGCGCACGGTCTCGACCGGTGCCGTCGCCCGGGGGTTGTCGGCGTAGAGGTAGGCGGAGTCGACGACCGCACGCACCCAGGTGGCGGTCGATACCGGATCCAGGTCCGGATCGATCGAGTCGCGGGCCCGTTCGAGGAGGTGGCGGAGCCCGTCCTCGACGATCTGCTCGTCTTCGGCGAGGACGTCGGCCAGAAGGGGGTCGTGACCCACCTGCCGCACGACCTCGACGACGAGGCCGGCCGCGGCGGGATCGAGGGCGGGAGTGACGAGTTCTCCGACGAGGTCGAGGATCGCGGTGAGGGGATCGGGGGCGTCGCGGTGACGAGCGACCATCGCGCGCGTCTCGGGCAGATCGCTCTCGAAGACCGCCCGGAACAGTCCGCGTTTGTCTCCGAAGTAGTGGAAGACGGTTCCGGAGCTCACCCCCGCGGTCTGCGCGATCGCGGCGACCGGGGTCGCGTCGTAGCCGCGCTCGGCGAACAGGACCGCGGCGGCGCCGATGAGCGCGGTGCGGCGCCGTGCGTGGAGTTCGGGGTCGACGGTGCGTGCCATGACACCAGGATATTAATTCATCAAACGATCAGTCAATTAATTGGCGAGGCGGTGCAGATCGTCGGGCGTGTCCACATCTGCGGAGTCGGCGAGCAACGTACAGTCCACGCGCCGCACCCGGTCGCGGTTCCGGCGCAGGAACGTCCGGGCACCCTCGTCGCCCGTCGCCTGCCGGGCGGCGGTGAGCGCGTCGTCACGGTCGAACACCACCGGATGACCCGGTCGATCGCCGAACACCGGGACCGTCACGGTGCCGCGATCGTGCGCGGCGAGGACGACCCTGACGAGTTCGTCCGTGATGCCGGGAAAGTCGACGACGGTCAGAGCGAGCACGTCGTGTCGGGCGGCGGCGCCGACACCGGCCCGAAGGGACGTCGACATCCCGTCGGCCCACCGATCGTTCCGTACCACCGTGGCGTCGGGTGGCGCATGCGCGGCGACCTCGTCACCGAACGCGCCCGTCACCACGAACACCTCGTCGCAGCCACCGCGGGTGAGCGCATCGACGACGGTGTGCAGCAGGGGGCGGCCGCGGTGGGGGAGCAGCGCCTTCGCGCGCCCACCCAGCCGCGAGCCGCCCCCCGCTGCAAGAACGATTCCGGCGGTCATGGTCCGACTCTACGAGCCGGGCGGAACCGGATCCACGAGAAGCGGGTGCCGGACTACGAGGCGGGTCGCGCCGTCTTCATCGCCCGCTCGACCTCCCAGAACGCACGCAGCGATACCAGCTTGCCGTCGGTGTTCACCCGGTAGACGAAGACGCCCTCCGCGTCGATGATCTGGCCGGCGATCGTCGTGCGGATCGTGCCGATGTTGACGCACTCGTCGCCGCACACCAGCACGTCGTCGACGAGGAACTCGAGGCTGTCGGTGTTCGCGATCGTCATGTCGTAGAACTTCGCGATCGCGTCGTGTCCGCGGTGCCCCGTGCCCTCGGGGTCGAAACCGGACGGGCCGACCGGGTCCTCGACGCAGGCGTCGTCGGCGAAGAGGGCGAGCCACTCGTCCTTGCGTTTGCCGCTCGCCGCGGCCTGCGAGGCGCGCGACGCTACGCGGGCGGGATGTTCCTCACTCATACTCCGGCCTTCCCGTGAATGAACCTGTCGGCGAATGCTCGAAGCGACTCCTGCTTCGCCTCGAGTGGTGAATCGAATCCGTGCCCGTCGAAGATCCACGGCACGACGATGATGTCGGTGACGCCGGCGTCGGCGAGTTCGGCGTACCCCGAGGTGCCGAACCGGTCGATGCACACCGTCTGGATCTCGTACGGTTCGTCGGCACGACCGTACTCGGCTCGCAGTTCGCGCAGTCGGCCGATCACCTGGACGAGGTCGTCGAACTTGATCATCGCCGACGTCCAGCCGTCCCCGACCCGCGCGGCGCGCCGCAGCGCGACATCGGTGTGCCCGCCCACGTAGATCGGGACGGGTCTGCTGGGCGCCGGACTCATCTGCATCCGGTCGAAATCGAAGAACTCACCGTGGTGTTCGACCATGCCACCACCGAGGATCAGTTTGAGCACATCGATCATCTCGTCGACGCGCTTGCCGCGACGGGCGTAGGGAGCGCCGCACCACTCGAACTCCTCCGGTGCCCAGCCGATTCCGACGCCGAGCCCGAATCGGTTGCCGATCAGGTTCGCGACCGACCCGACCTGCCGGGCCAGCAGGACGGGGTTGCGGGAGCCGAGTTTGAGTACCTGGGTGTAGAACTCGATCGTCGAGGTCGCCGCGCCCATCGCCGCGGCCGCGATCAACGGGTCGGCCCAGGGGGTGTCGGCGGTCCACATCCGGGAACCGTCGGGGGTGTACGGGTAGTCCGCGGTCTGCTTCTCCATGTAGAACAGCGAATCGGGCAGGGCGATCGACGAGAACCCGCACTCCTCGGCCGTCCGGGCGAGCCCCGCGAGCTGATCCAGCGGCGTCATCGCGACACCGACGGTGAACTTCACCATGCGTCCGCTCCTAGTTCGTGGGCTTGTCGGATCCGACGACCCACATCGAGAAGTACTGGGATCCACCGCCGTAGGCGTGGCCGAGCGCCTTGCGGGCACCATCGACCTGGTGGTCTCCGGCCTTGCCCATCACCTGGACGGCGGCCTCGGCGAACCGGATCATTCCGGATGCGCCGATCGGATTGGAGGAGAGCACACCACCGGACATGTTGACGGGCAGTTGCCCGCCGAGCGCGGTCTCGCCGGCCTCGGTGAGCTTCCACCCGCCACCTGCCGGAGCGAAGCCGAGGTTCTCGAGCCACATCGGTTCGAACCACGAGAACGGAACGTAGATCTCGGCGCAGTCGATCTCGGTCAGAGGATCGGTGATACCGGCCTGCTTCCACAGGGCGGCTGCGGCTACCCGCCCCGCTTCGGGATTCACCTGGTCGCGACCCGCGTAGGTGGTGGGTTCGGTCCGCATCGCGGTGGCGTGGATCCACGCGACCGGGCGCCCCGCGGCCTGCGCGGCCGCGGCGCTGTCGGCGTCGCCGAGGATCACCGCGCACGCGCCGTCCGACGACGGGCACGTCTCGTCGTAGCGGATCGGATCCCACAACATCTGGGATGCCTGCACCTTCTCGAGGGTGATATCGGGCTGCTTGAGGTGCGCGTACGGGTTCTTCGCGCCGTTGAGCCGGTCCTTGACCGCAACCATCGACCCGATGTGCTCGGGTGCGCCCGAACGGCGGATGTACGACCGCACGTGCGGTGCGAAATAGCCACCGGCCCCCGCCCCGACCGGCATCGTGAACGGCACCGGCGTCGACAGCGCCCACATCGCGTTCGACTCGGACTGCTTCTCCCACGACACCGCGAGCACCCGACGGTGCACCCCGGCCTGGACCAGGCTCGTGGCGACGTTCGCGGTGGATCCGCCGACGGAACCGGCGGTGTGCACGCGCAACAGCGGTTTTCCGGTCGCGCCGATCGCGTCGACCATCGACAGTTCGGGCATCATGACGCCCTCGAACAGGTCGGGGGCCTTACCGATCACGACGGCATCGATGTCGTCCCAGCCCACCTGGGCGTCGGCCATCGCACGGTCGATGGCCTCGCGGACCAGGCCGGACATCGACACGTCGTGACGCTTGGCGACGTAGTGGGTCTGTCCCGTACCGAGGACGGCCGCAAGTTGTTTCGCCATCAGTTACGTCCCTCCAGAACGGCTACCAGATTTTGTTGCAGCACAGCACCGCCGGTGGCGTGCGCGAGCGTCCGTCCGGCGCGGCCATCCATGATCGCCTGGGCCGCATGGCCGATGCGTTCGAGTCCGCCGGAGAACATCGGGTTGCCGGTGAGCGGGCCACCCGACGGGTTGACGACGGCGTCGTCGGTCAGACCGAGTTCGTCGCGCAGGATCAGTTCCTGGTGGGTGAACGGCGCATGGATCTCGGCGAGGTCGAACGCGCGGTCGCCACCGGTCGCGGCGCCCGCCGCGGCCCGCGCGGACGGAGCTGTCGTGAGGTCGGCGGCACCGAAATTCGGTGAGTCGATGCGGTGTTCGATACCGGTGATCCAGGCGGGGTTCTCACACAGTTCGCGCGCGCGGTCGCCGGCTGCGAGCACGATCGCGGCGGCACCGTCGGTGACCGGTGCGCAGTCGTGGGCGCGCAGCGGATCGGCCACGTACGGGCCGGCGAGCAGTTCCTCGACGGTGACGTCGCCGCTGATCTGCGCATCGGGACGGTTCTTCGCGGAGGCACGCGCGCGGACCGCGACCTCCGCCATCTGCTCGGCGGTCCACTTGCCGGCGTCGAGACCCATCCGGGCCTGGAGTCCGGCCAGCGACACCGAATCGAGTCCGAGCGGAGCAACGAGATACGGGTCGAGTTGCAGCGACAGGGTCCGCCGCAGGGTTCCGGCGGAGGACTTGCCGAAACCGTAGACCAGGGCGGTGTCGACCTCACCCGTGACGAGCTTGACCCACGCCTCGTACAGTGCCCACGCGGCGTCCATCTCGACGTGTGATTCGTTGATCGGAGGGACGGCGCCGATCGCGTCGATCGCCGAGATGAACGAGAACGACCGCCCCGCGAGATAGTCGGACGACCCGGAGCACCAGAACCCTATGTCGGACTTGGTGATTCCCAGGTTCTCGTAGAGTTCCTGGAAGCAGGGGACGAGCATCTCGACACCATTGGTGGTGCCGTGGGTCTCGCGCACGTGCGGAGCGTACGCGAAGCCGACGACTGCGATGTCTGTCATGATTCCGCGGCTCCTAGAGGTGGTGTTTGAACGAGTCGAAATCGGCGTCGGGCTCGCCGGTCGGGCGGAAGTACTCGATGTTGCGGAGGGTGTGGTCCCACTCCTCCTGCGGTCGCCACTTGGCCTGAACCCGCATACCCATCCGGACCTCCGACGCATCACATTCGAGGATCAGATGGAGGAACGGGATGTCGGCACCGTCGAGCAGCACGTACGCGGCCACGTACGGAGGTTTGATCTGCTGGCCCATGAACGGAACGTTGACGATGCAGAAGGTCGTGACGATGCCCCTGTCGGACACCTCCACGTGTTCCTTCGTCGGCACACCGTCGGTGGGGCTCGCGCCGCGCGGCGGCACGTACACCTTGCCGCCGGGGCCGGTGCGTCCACCGACGATCCTCCCCTCCTTCAGGCCGCGCAGATACCACGATTCCTCGGGCGAGGCCGTGTGCTTGTACAGCAGGTCGATGGGGGTGGTCAGCATCGTCACCGGTTCGCCCGGAGCGGGAGCGTCGGGAGTCCCGGCGGCCTCACCCGGCTCGAACGCGACGATGTCGTGGATGTCGCCCACACGTTCGTCGGCCCACCGCGCCCGCACCCGCATCCCGGTGCGGATGTCGTCGGCGGAAGGCACGTCCACCACGTGCAGCAGTGCGGTGTCGGCACCGTCGAGACGGATCAGCGCCCACGCGAACGGACGGTCGAACGGCTGGCCGGGAAGCGGTTGCGCGTTCCACGTCCAGCTGACGACGGTGCCCGACTGCCCCACGTCGACGAAGGCGGTCGGTGCGTCGTGGGTGACCGGATCGAACTCGGGGGGCGGAACGAGGATCCGGCCGTCGGATCCGCGGGCGCCGACGATGCGGCCGTCACGCAGTCCCGTGACGAAGGCGCCCACGGTCGGCCCGGTGGATCGGGTGTAGTCGAACTTCAGATTCAGCGGTGCGCTCAACGGTGGTTCGGCGACCGCGCTCTTTCCCAGGCTCACGACTTCGAGTAGAACAGGTTCTAGAGATGCTGGCAAGAGTGGCGTGTGAACTGCGCCGCGTCGAGGACCACCGACGTGAAAGGTGTGCAATGAAACTGGGATTGCAGCTGGGCTACTGGGGCGCGCAGCCACCCGCGAACGCGCCGGAACTCGTCGCTGCGGCAGAAGCGGAGGGCTTCGACGCGGTGTTCGCTGCGGAGTCGTGGGGATCCGACGCCTTCACACCCCTGGCCTGGTGGGGTTCGGCGACCGAACGCGTGCGTCTGGGCACGTCCGTCGTGCAGATATCTGCGCGGACACCCACGAGCTGTGCCATGCACGCCCTGACGCTCGACCACCTCTCGGGTGGCCGACACATCCTCGGCCTCGGCGTGTCCGGGCCGCAGGTCGTCGAAGGCTGGTACGGCCAACCGTTCGCGAAGCCGCTGGCACGCACCCGCGAATACGTGTCGATCGTCCGCAACGTCCTCGCCCGGCGTGAACCGGTCACCGGTACGGGACCGCACTATCGGCTGCCGTACGACGGTGAGGGCGCGACGGGCCTGGGCAAACCTCTCAAGCCCATCACCCACCCGCTGCGGCCCGACATCCCGATCTGGCTCGGTGCCGAAGGACCGAAGAACGTCGCCCTCGCCGCCGAGATCGCCGACGGTTGGCTCGCGATCTACTACACGCCGCGCCTCGCGCCGATGTACAACGAGTGGCTCGACGAGGGATTCGCTCGCCCCGGTGCGCGTCGCACCCGCGACGATTTCGAGGTCGCCGCGACCTGCCAGGTCGTCGTCACCGACGACCGGGCGGCCACCGTCGCGTCGATGAAGCCGGTGACGGCCCTGTACGTCGGCGGAATGGGTGCTCCCGAACTGAACTTCCACGCCCAGGTGTACCGACGGATGGGATACGGCGACGTCGTCGACGAGGTCACCCGGTTGTTCCGGGCGGGACGCAAGGACGACGCCGCCGCCGCCGTCCCCGACGAGATGGTCACCGAGACGATGATCGTCGGCAACCGCGACGAGGTACGGCACGAGGTGAAGCGGTGGGAGGACGCAGGCGTGACGATGCTGCTGGTGTCCTGTCGCGACGCGGCCCACGTCCACGACCTCGCCGACGTCGTCCTCCGCTGACCTCCGCCTCCGGCGGCCTGAGCGCCCGTGTCCGCCTCCGGCGGCCTGAGCGAACGTGTCCGCCTCCGGCGGCCTGAGCGAACGTATCGTCTGCTCGATCCAGTCGATCGGATGTACCACTCGCTCACGCCGGCGGGGCGGGATCCGGTCACGCCGGCGGGCGGGGAGAGTGGGTGTACCACTCGCCCACGACAGAAGGTCACGGAAATCCGTCGGCTCCGGGCAGTTGTCCACAACCTCGCGGTCTGTCCACAGCCCCGCCGGGAACGGTGGTTTCGGCCGATTCGTGTCGGTGCCGTCGACGCATCATCGCTCCATGAAACGAGGCGAATGGGGCGAAGACCCCGAGACGTTGATCCGGATCGCAAATCGTGGGCTCATCGCGGACTCGGCACTGCGGAGGGTGGGAGTGTCGGGGTCCGCGATCCATCACAGGTGTCGGCCCGGGGGACCGTGGGAGCGAGTGCTACCGGGCGTGATCCATCTCCGGGCCGGGCGGTTGACCGCGCGCCAACGGTCGGTCGCCGCCCTGATGTACGGCGGTGACGACGCCGTGCTGACGGGACGGGCGGCGTTGCGTGAGTACGGATTCGACGTCCCCGGTCACGACACGCATGTGCTCCTTCCCGTGTGCCGGCGCGTCCAGTCGAAAGAATTCGTACAGGTGGAGCGCACCCACCGTATGCCCGAGGTGGTGAACCGCCACGGACTCCGATGCGCACCGCTGGTGCGGTCCCTGCTCGACGCGGCACGACGATGTCCGACACTCGACGCGACCCGCGCCCTGATCGCGGGGGTCGTACAGCGCGACGCAGTGTCCGTGCCCGAACTGTCGGAGGAGCTCGAGGCCGGCAGTGGAAGGGGGTCGGCGTTGCCGCGGAAGGTGTTGCGTGAGGTGTCCGCGAACGTGCATTCGGCGCCCGAGGCGGAGGCGCGTCGACTCTGGCTCCGTAGCGGGTTGCCGGAGATGGTGTTCAACCGGGACATCGTCGATGGTGACGGTGCGTTCGTGGCGCGTCCGGACGGTTGGATCGACGAAACCGCCCTCGCGTGGGAGATCGATTCGCTTGCGTGGCATCTGTCGCCGACCGACTACAAGAAGACGCTGGAGCGACGCACGAGGATGCAGAATCTCGGCATCATCGTGTTGTCGACGGCACCCGGTGCCCTTCGCGACAACCCGGATCAGGTCGTCGCCGACCTGATCCGCCATTACGAGTTGGCGCGGTCGCGGGCCAGGCCGAACGTCCGAATGGTGCTTCCCGAGGAGGGAAACCTGCCGTGACCGCCGCGGCAACCGCCCCCGCGGTGAGCGAATGGTACGCCTGATCGACTGGATCGAGCAGACGATACATTCGCTCGGGCCGCCGGAGGCGGACACATTCGCTCGGGCCGCGGGAGGCGGAACGCCGCGGGGAGGGTCAGGCGCCGGTGAACTTCGGGGCGCGCTTCTCGGCGAAGGCCCGAGGGCCTTCCTTCGCGTCGGAGCTCTTGAACACCGCCGCGCCGAGCTCGGCGTCGATCCGGAAGGCCTCCTCCTCGTGGAGACCTTCGGAGCGGCGGATGGTTTCGAGGATCGCCTGCACCGCGACAGGCCCGTTTGCGGCGATGGTGTCGGCGATCTCGAGGGCCTTGTCGAGGGCGGTGCCGTCGGGGACGACGTGACCGATCAGCCCGATCTCCTTGGCTTCGGTGGCCCGCAGGTGCTTACCGGTGAGGAGGATCTCGGCGGCGATCGTGTAGGGGATCTGCCGGACGAGACGGACCGCCGAGCCCCCGAGTGGAAAGAGTCCCCATTTGGCTTCGGATACACCGAATTTCGCGCTCTCGCCGGCGACACGGATGTCGGTGCCCTGGAGGATCTCGGTGCCGCCGGCAATGGCGGGGCCCTCGACGGCGGCGATGAGCGGCTTCTTCAGTCGGCGGCCCTTGAGCAGCGCGGGCAGTCGCGAGAGGTCCCAGCCTCCTCCCTCGAACTTGTCGCCGGGGGCGGAGCGATTCATGTCCTTGAGGTCGGCGCCCGCGCAGAACGCACCGCCGGCGCCGGTGAGGACGGCGACTCGGATGTCGGGGTCCTCGTCGACGCGGTCCCAGGCCTCGTTCATGATCGACATCATCTCGCCCGACAGTGCGTTGCGTGCCTCCGGGCGGTTCATGGTGACGATGAGGACGTGGCCTCGCTGCTCGACGAGGCAGTGCGGAGCGCGGTCCGAAATGTCCGGGATTTCGGCTGCGCTGGACGACGCGGTAGAGGACACTGGGAGCTCCTGATGGGTTGTGAACTGGATCTCAACTGGGTCTTGTCAGGAACAATAACACGTTCTATTTTGATGACGTGGCCCTGAATATCGCAGACCTCGTCGAGCACGCAATCGATCTCGTTCCCGAGCGCATCGCGCTCGCGTCGGACGAGCGGGAGATCACCTACGCCCAGCTGGAGGAGCGCGCCAACCGGCTCGGTCACTACCTGCAAGAACACGGCGTGAAGCCCGGTGACAAGGTCGGGATCTACTCCCGCAACACCGTCGAGGCCGTCGAGGCGATGGTGGCGGTCTTCAAGATCCGCGCCGTGATGATCAACATCAACTACCGGTACGTCGAGAACGAGTTGCAGCACATCTTCGACGATTCGGACATGGTCGCGCTCATTCACGAGCGCCGCTATTCCGACAAGGTCGAGAACGTGCTGCCCGGTCATCCCCTCGTGGCGACGGTCGTGGTCGTCGACGACGGCACCGATCTCGACTACTCGGGTTACGGTGGCGTCGACTACGAACGTGCGCTCGCCGGGAGTTCCCCGGAACGCGACTTCGGTGAGCGAAGCCCCGACGACATCTACATGCTGTACACCGGCGGTACCACGGGGAAGCCGAAGGGCGTCATGTGGCGCCACGAGGACGTGTGGCGGGTGCTCGGTGGCGGGATCGACTTCGCGAGCGGAGAGTACGTCGCGGACGAGTGGGTGCAGGCCAAGAGTGGCGCCGAGAATCCCGGATTGGTTCGACTGCCGGTCCCGCCGATGATCCACGGCGGTGCGCAGTGGGCGACGCTCCAGGCGCTGTTCGGCGGGAGCAAGGCCGTCATGCTGCCCGAGTTCAGCGGCCACGCCGTCTGGCGTGCCATCGACGAGCACAAGGTCAACCTCATCTTCATCACCGGCGATGCGATGGCGCAGCCGATGCTCGACGCTTTCGACGAGGGTGATCCGGAGACGGGCGAACCCTACGATCTGTCGAGTCTGTTCTTCATCGGTTCCAGCGCCGCGCTGTTCTCGCCCGCACTCAAGGACCGCTTCCTCGACGCATTGCCGGATCGGGTGATCTCCGATTCCATCGGATCATCCGAAACAGGCTTCGGCGGAATCGGTTTCGTTGCCAAGGGGAAGTCGCGCGTGGGTGCGCCGACGGTGAAGATCGATGCGTCGACGTCGGTGCTCGACGAGGACGGCAACCCGCTGCAGCCGGGCGACGGCAAGGTGGGTCTGCTGGCCCGCTCGGGCCACATTCCGCTCGGGTACTACAACGACGAGGAGAAGTCCGCCAAGACGTTCCGCGTGTACAACGGGGTGCGCTACTCGATCCCCGGTGACTACGCGCAGATCGAGGCCGACGGCACCGTGACGATGCTCGGCCGCGGATCCGTGTCGATCAACAGCGGTGGAGAGAAGATCTATCCGGAGGAGGTCGAGGCCGCGCTCAAGGCACACCCCGACGTGTTCGACGCCCTCGTCGTCGGTGTCCCCGACGACCGTTTCGGGCAGCGGGTGGCTGCGGTCGTCGCGGCCCGTCCAGGTCACCGTCCCGCGCTCGCCGACCTCGTCGAACTGGCCCGCACGTCCATTGCGGGTTACAAGGTGCCGCGCAGCATCTGGTTCGTCGACGAGATCAAGCGTTCCCCGGCGGGCAAACCCGATTACCGCTGGGCGACGGGGGAGGCCGAGGCACGTCCCGCCGACGACCACTACACCAACGGTGCCGCGACCGCGGCGAAAGGGTAGGAGACCCCCGTGCACACCTCCCTCAGTGAGAAGTTCGGCATCGAGTACCCGATCTTCGGGTTCACACCGTCCGAGCACGTGGCCGCGGCGATCAGCCGTGCCGGGGGGCTCGGCGTTCTCGGGTGCGTCCGGTTCAACGATCCCGAGGAACTCGATGCGACCCTCGCCTGGATGGACGAGAACACCGACGGTAGGCCGTACGGCGTCGACATCGTCATGCCGGCGAAGGTCCCCACGGAGGGGACGGCCGTCGACCTGGACAAACTCGTCCCCGCCGAGCATCGCGCGTTCGTCGACCGCACCCTGACCGAGCTCGGTGTTCCGCCGCTGTCCGACGATGTCGAGCACGCGACCGGGGTGCTCGGCTGGCTGCACTCGGTGGCCCGGTCCCACGTCGATGTGGCTCTCGCGCACCGGCCGGCACTCATCGCGAACGCGCTCGGTTCGCCGCCGAAGGACGTCATCGATCTCGCGCACGAACACGGCGTACCGGTGGCCGCGCTCGCCGGGGCGGTCGAACACGCGAAGCGACACGTCGCGAACGGCGTGGACATCGTCATCGCCCAGGGCTACGAGGCCGGCGGGCACACCGGTGAGGTCGCCTCGATGGTGCTGTGGCCCGAGATCGTCGACGCGCTCGGTGATTCTGCGGCCGTGCTCGCCGCCGGGGGCGTCGGATCGGGCCGGCAGATCGCCGCGGCTCTCGCGCTGGGCGCCTCGGGTGTGTGGATGGGTTCGTACTGGCTCACCGCCGCGGAATACAAGCTCGGGTCGGCTGCGAACGGTCCGTCCTCGGTGCAGCGGGCCCTGCTCGGGGCGTCGTCGTCGGACACCGTGCGGTCCCGCATCTACTCGGGTAAACCTGCGCGACTGCTCAAGACCAGATGGACGGACGCCTGGGCGAAGCCCGATGCGCCGTCACCGCTGCCGATGCCCCTGCAGAACGTTCTCGTCAGCGAAGCGCACCAGCGGATCTCGGCTGCCGACGATCCGGAGGTCGTGGCGATGCCCGTCGGCCAGATCGTGGGCAGGATGAACGAGATCCGACCCGTGGCAGACATCTTCGCGGATCTGCTGTCCGGGTTCGATCGTGCCGTGGACCGGCTCGACGAGCTCCGGAAGTGACCGAGGAGAATTCCGACCCGCACAGGTGAGGGGATGGTGGGTCCGGTCCCGGTGTCCGATCCCGGGACCGGACCCACGGTACACCGGTCCGCTGCCGAACTCAGCGCACCTCGACCACCCCGTGCGCACCCCGTTCCGCGTCGACCATCGAGTGCGACACGAACGGGTAGGTCCCGGCCTCCGGGAAGGACAGTTCGACGAATCCCCCCTGCGACGGGAACAGGCCGAGTGTCTGGCTGCCGCCGGCTCCGGGGAGCAGTCGGTGGTCGCCTTCCGACCACACCGTGTCGAACTGGCCACCGACGACGTGGAACGACGTCCCGCGGTTGGGTCCGGCCGCGAGAACCCAGATCCGTACCCGTTCACCCACGTTCGCGTGCAGTGGCGCACTGTCGTACTGGTTCGCATAACCGTTGAAGACCACCAGGTCGGGTTCTTCGGCCAGGATCTTGTCGGCGTCGGCCTCACCGCCGTTCGGACCCAGATACAGCTCGGACTGCACGAGAACGTATTCGCGGTCCACCGGGGGGAGATCGGGCGGGTCGATGATGACGGCGCCGAACATGCCGTTCGCGATGTGCAGGGACATCGGCATCGTGGAGCAGTGGTACATCCAGATCCCGGCGCGGGTCGCGGTGAACCGGTAGACGAGTGACTCGCCCGGCGCGATGGTGCGCATCGGCCGGTCGGGGGCGAGGGCGCCGGCGTGGAAGTCGATCGAATGGCCGATACTGCCGTCGTTGACGAGCGTGATCTCGAAGACGTCGCCGATCCGTCCGCGAAGCGTGGGTCCGGGGGCGCTGCCGCCGAAGGTCCACAGTCGCTGCGTGATCCCGGGCGCAACCTCGCGTTCCTCGTCGGTCACCGTCAGCGTGACGCGGTGGTCGGCGTCCGGCGCCGGTGCCACGGGGTCGTGGGCGACGAAGCCGGGATCCGGGGTGGCGCCGAGGCTTCGTATCACGTCGGAGGCCGCGAGCGAGGTCGTGCCGGACTCCGCCGCGGTGTCGTGGTGGTGTGTCGATTCCGCACCGGACGCCCGCACGGTCAGGGTCATCCCCATCTGCCGGTGCCCGGCCACCGAACACCACCCGTCGACATCACCGCCGATGACACCCGCGTCGAGTACGGCGGTCTCGCCCGGGTCGATGCGATCGGTGCGGGTGCCGTTGGCGAGCACCAGATCGTGGCGGTCCGTACCCGAGTTGACCAGCGTGATCACGAGTCGGTCGCCGACAGGGACGTCGACGACACCGGGCTCGAATCGCATGCCTTCGATGCGGACCTCGACCTCGGTGGTGTTCCCGGTCGCCGCGACGTCGGGGGTGGCGACGGTGGCGATGCCGACCGCGGAGGGGTCGGCCGCCACCCCGGCGGCCGCGGCGAACACCACCACACCCAGCCCGGCAGCGGCGACCCCGAGTCGGCGGCGCGCCGGAACAGTCTCGGGACGGCCGGGTTTCGACGCCGCACCCCGCAGTCGACGTGCCGCGATCATGGCGCGGACGGCGAGCGGGAGGAAGGACGCGAACGCGACGAGCGCCAGCATCGAACACACGACCCGGACGAGACTCGGCACGGGCAGAACGCACAGCAGCAGCGCACCGTTCGCCACGGACAACCGCCACGGGGCACCGCGTTCGAGTTCGGCGGATGCCGCCTGGATCGATGCGCGGCCACCGACGACGACGGGCATCAGGTAGGTGAGGGCACCGAGCAGGACCTGCGCGAGGAAGCCCGCGAGCAGGGGTGCGGTGACCCGTCCCGCGACCTCCGTCGCGTCGAGCGCGGTGGCCGCGGTCGCGATACCGAAGCCCAGGTACACGAGGGACCCGATGAGCCACAGCACCCCGGCGAGGACGGAGGTCGTCGCGAAATCGGTCGGGTGCTTGCGACGGATCTCGTCGAGATGCGGCTCCAGGACGTACAGGGCCCCGGCGAGGTAGCCGAAGACGCCGAGCGCGGTGACGAGCGGCACCCCGGCGACCGCGCCGGCGACTCCGACCGCGAGGGACACGAGCAGTGCCGGCAGTCCGCGTCGCGCCGCGGTCTCCACCCGGTGCGCCATCCGGGTGCGCAACATCGTCGGCCACAGCGTGACGAGGGTGCCCAGGACGGTCAACCCCACCCAGCCGAGCAGATTGACCCCGGCGTGCGCGAGGACGAAACGGTCGTGCAGATCCCCCGACAGGCCCGAGTTCGCCATCGCAACACCGAATCCGGCTCCGACGGGAAGCATGCAGGCGCCGGCGACGTAGTAGCGGACGGTGTGCCCGAATCGGGACGGGAGCGCCGCCCGCAGTCGGCGGAGCAGGACGGTTCCGTGCCACACCGCGACGGCGGCGACAGCGCAGCCGCCGACCAGAACCGCGGGCCAGTGCCCACTGACCATGCCCGCGACCACTGTGACCGCCGCGGCGTTGAAACCGACGAGCCGGGCGGTGTCGCCGCGGCGGGTGGCGGGCGCGGGGCGGCGCAGCAGCGCGTCGGTGAAGTGTCCGCTCCACACGAGGATCGCGTTGCTTGCGGCACCGAGCCCCAGCAGATGGATCAGCAGCCATCCGGACTGGGGGATCCACCGGTGCGCGACCGCGACGACGACGAGCGCGGCGAGCCACACCGCGACGACCGCGCCGGCCTTCAGATGCCAGCTGCCACGCTCGGTCATGCCGAAACCTCCCGGGTGCCGATCTGTGTGGGAACGGGTCGTCGCAGCGCGGACCACAGTGCGACGCCGACGAACGCGAGGATGGCGACGATGCCCAGGGCACCACCGACGTCGACGGCAGGGTCGGATCCACCGACGTCCCCGGCGACGCGCAGCAACAGCGATCCGTGCAGCAGCGCCGCCGGACCGTACATCAGCGGGGTGTACGGCAGGGGGCGTCGCACGACGGCCGGCAGGATCACCGAGGCGTGCGCCATGATCATCGACATGACGAACCCGAGCATGACCGAGTGCACGACGGCGTCGTAGGCGCCGCCCGCGGCCGCCGCGCCGGTGAGTGACCAGGTCAGGCCGGGAACGGTGAGCCATGCGTAGCCCGCGAGCAGGCACAGCGCCATGAATCGCGCCTGCCCGTCGGCGCGGACGGTGCGGCGGGCCACATCGAAGCGGACGAGCCAGGCGACGAGGGCGAGGAGGGCGAGCCCGAGCAGGCGGTGCCCGACGTTCGGCCACAGCAGGGTGGCGACGGTCGCGGCGACCATCGCCCCGGCGATCGTGACGAGCCACGGCTGCGCTCGGGTCCCGAGCATCGTGACGCGGGCCAGTTCGAGCCGTTCACCGGCGATGGTGAGGATGAGGAAGCCGCACAGCCAGGGCAGCAGATCGGGGACGGGCACGTCGGCGAGCCACAGCAGCGCGGCGCCGGCGGCGAGGACGGCGCCGGCGGCCTGCACGAGGACCGCCGGGTCGTTCGATCGGCGCCACAGCGGCACGTACACGGCGGCGAGTGCGGTGGATCCCGCGACCAGCAGCGCACCCGCGGCGGTGCGAGAAGCGGGGGAGACGAGGACCACGGCGCCCGCGCCCAGCAGCGCCGGCGCGAGATACGCCCAGCGTCGGGCCGCGGCCACGGCGCGTTCGAGTGCGACGAGGGTGCCCACGAAACCCAGGACGAGGAGCACACCGTGCACCTCGGGAAGCCGTGACGTGTCCACGGGAGCGGGGAGCCCGAGCAGCAGAAGTGCGGCGTCGAGCCCGGCCAGCAGCGCGAAACCCCCGGGCACCAGCAGCAGTGCCCGAGCCGGGACGGGGGTCACCGCGGATCCGGGGAGCCGCAGTGACACTGCCCGGACACGTCGCCGTCACCGTCGCCGGGGAAGGTGGGGTCGGGAAGGAAGAGTCGACACGCGTCCGGTTCGGCGAACGCCAGCAGGTCCAGTCCGGGCCCGGTGGGGGCGCCGATCTCGCGGAGCGCACCTTCGATGATGCCGAGGTGGACCTGACACACGACGGTGGGGTAGCGGCGCGCGGCATCGAGCAGCGGGCATCGGCGCAGTGCCACGCCGAGTGCGGGACCGCGATCGACGGGATCGAACCCGAGGCGGGTGAGGACCTCGATGGCGAAGGCGTGCGGGTCGTCGTCGACGGGGGTGTCCATCGCGGTGATCACCTCGCGGGCGATCTCGTGTCCCCAGTCGACTCCGGCGGTACGTGCGTCGGCCTCGGGGTTCGGGCTGGTGCGGGCGATGTGGCCGGCGAGCGCGGTGGCGAGGCCGGCGTAGTCGCGGTGTGCGCCGGTGGGGTCGGCGGCGGGTGTGGGTCGGTAGAGCTGCGGGGGGCGGCCGCGGCCCTGTGCCTGTCCGCGGGCGCGTTCGACGAGGTCGAGTTCGACGAGGGCGTCGAGGTGCTCACGCACGGTGTTCTGGTGGAGGCCGAGCCGGGTGGAGACGTCGACCACCCGGGTCGGTGCGTGCGCGCGGACGTCGTCGAGCACGGTGATCCGCTGCGCGGACAACGCGGGGTGCGATGTCGGCGGGAGGGCCGGTCTCGGTCCGGGTCGAAGATCACTTTTTTCCACGGATTTAACTGTAGTAAATTGTGGGGCGTTGGGCCAGTTGCGGTGACGGACGTCGCCGCACCACTTCAGACACCTACATGTGGGGAGTCACCATGAGCACCGAGGTCGTTCCCGTCGCCAGCAGTGCAGCCGATGCGCAGGCCGTCGACGCCGTCCGCAACCATCACTCCGAGATCGCGGGCCGCATCGCGATCCTCACCGAATCCCTGATCGACGCCGTCGCGGCGGGTGCGGACGTCGAAGCCGCCCGGCGCTCCACCGTCGACTACCTCACGAGCACCCTGCTGCCGCACGCGATCGCGGAGGAGCACACCCTCTACGCCGCCGCCGGGCGCCGGGACGACGCCAGGCTGCTCGTCGAATCGATGATCGCCGGTCACCATGTGATCGCCGATCTCGTCGACCGGATCACGACCGAGTCGTCGCCCGTTCGGCTGGCCGCGGCCGCGTACGCGCTGCGGGTCGTGTTCGACGCGCACCTCGTCGACGAGAACGAGCGGATACTGACACTGGTCGCGGCCGATCCGGACGTGTCGCTCGCGGGGATCCTCGACGGCATGCACGAACTCCTCGGTGGTCACGACGAGGGGCACGCCGAGTCGGAGGCGGACCCGCACGCCGGCGGTCACGCGTGCGTGTGCGGGGAGAAGGACGATCCGGTGCCGACGCTCGACGTCCGGGAGATTCCGCACGCGATCCGGCACGCCACCGTCTTCGGGGCGTTCGACGCCGTTCCGCAGGGCGGATCCCTGATCCTCGTGGCGCCGCACGATCCCATCCCGCTGCTGCACCAACTGTTCGACAGGTCGGGCGGGCATCTCTCGGTCGACTACGAGGAGCGGGGGCCTCAGGCGTGGCGGCTGCGGTTGGGGCGCATCTGACACCGCACTCCTCGACGTCGATACCCCAGGGGGTACACTGGAGGAAAACTCCGGAAAGGAAGCCTCCATGGTCGGCGACGACGAGAGCATCACACTGGTACTCAACCGGCTGCGCCGTGCGCAGGGGCAGCTCGCCGGTGTGATCTCGATGATCGAACAGGGGCGCGACTGCAAGGACGTCGTGACCCAGCTCGCGGCGGTCTCGCGGGCCCTGGACCGCGCGGGATTCAAGATCGTGGCCTCGGGTCTGCGGGAATGCCTCACCAACGAGAGTCGGGACGGTGACGAGCCGATGACCGAAGCGGAACTCGAGAAGCTGTTCCTCACCCTCGCGTGAACGTCACGCCTGCGCCTCCACATCGCTGAAACCGTCTCCGCATCGCTGAGACCGGGCCGCCGAACGCACCCTCGACCGCCGCCGTGACGCGCCGGTCGAGGGCGGCGTCCCGGCGCGGCGACGCGGGGTCGGCGGATCGACGTGTCCGGGCACTACCCTGGGGTGGTCGCGACGCCGGCGGCATCGGGCACGGGCCCGGGTGCAGCGGCCTCGACGCGTACACCGAGGAGACGACCGTTCACCTCGGATGCCGATCCGCAGGAGAAGGACACTGGTGACGACGCAGAACACGGGCACCGACGCGACCGCCGACACGGGTGCCACCGGTGCTCTCGCCGATATCAGGGTCCTCGAACTGGGTACCCTGATCGCCGGACCGTTCGCGGGCAGGTTGCTCGGCGACATGGGGGCGGACGTCATCAAGATCGAGGATCCGAGGCGTCCCGACCCGCTCCGCACGTGGGGGCAGGGGGAGAAGGACGGGCACCGGTTCTTCTGGACGGTGCACGCCCGCAACAAGCGGTGCATCGGCCTCGATCTGCGGTCCCCCGACGGGCAGGATCTCTTCCGCCGTCTCGTCGCCGAATGCGACGTCGTCGTCGAGAACTTCCGTCCCGGAACGCTCGAGAAGTGGGGTCTCGGCTACGACGTGTTGTCCGAGATCAATCCGGGCCTGGTCCTGGCCCGCGTGTCGGGATACGGCCAGACCGGCCCCAAGGCGGGTCGGGCCGGGTACGCGTCCGTCGCCGAGGCGGAGAGCGGGCTGCGGCACCTGAACGGCTACCCCGGGCAGGCTCCGCCGAGGCTCGCCCTGTCGCTGGGGGATTCCCTCGGCGGCATGTTCGCGGTACAGGGCATCCTCGCGGCGCTGCTCAGTCGCGAGCGGACCGGACGGGGCCAGGTCGTCGACGTCGCGTTGACCGAATCGTGCCTGGCGATCCAGGAATCGGTGATCCCCGACTACGACGTCGCGGGGGTGGTCCGCGGGCCGTCCGGGACGAGGCTCGAGGGCATCGCGCCGTCGAACCTGTACCGCACGTCCGACGACATGTGGATCATCATCGCCGCCAACCAGGACACCGTCTTCCGCCGACTGTGTGCGGCGATGGACCGTCCCGAACTCGCCGACGACGAACGGTTCGCCGACCACCTCGCGCGGGGTGTCCATCAGGACGACCTCGACGACCTGATCGGTGCGTGGGCGCAGAAGTGGACGCTCTCCGACCTCCTTGCGCACCTGTCGGATTCCGGGGTGGTCGCGGGGCCGGTCAACACGGTCGCGGAAGTCGTCACCGACGAGCAGTTCCGGGCCCGCGACATGGTCGTCGCGCACCACGACGAACGCACCGGTACCGACGTGCTCGGCCCCGGTGTGGTGCCGCTGCTGGCCGGCACCCCGGGGTCGGTGCGTCGTGCCGGGCCGCCGGTCGCCGGCTACGACAACGGTGCCGTGTACGGCGAGATTCTCGGTCTGTCCGACGACGAGCAGGAGGAACTGCGCAACCGCGGAGTCATCTGAGGGCGTCGGATCGCGTCGGGGGCATGTTCATTCGGCCACACTCCCTCTAGGGTAGAACTTGTTTCAGTATTCTGCCCGTCTTCTCAGGAGTGCCGGATGCACACACCCCTTTGCGATCAACTCGGCATCGAGTTCCCCATCTTCGCGTTCACCCACTGTCGCGACGTCGTGGTCGCCGTCGCCAAGGCCGGCGGTTTCGGTGTCCTCGGCGCCGTCGGTTTCACGCCCGAACAGCTCGAGGTCGAGCTGAACTGGATCGACGAGCACATCGGCGACCGCCCGTACGGCGTCGACATCGTGATCCCGAACAAGTACGAGGGCATGGACGCGGACCTGTCCGCCGACGAACTCACGAAGATGCTGCAGTCGATGGTGCCGCAGGAGACCCTCGACTTCGGCCGCAAGATCCTCACCGATCACGGTGTTCCCCTGCCCGAGGGCGACGACAACGCGTTGCAGTTGCTGGGCTGGACCGAGGCCACCGCGACCCCGCAGGTCGAGATCGCGCTGCAGCATCCGAAGGTCACACTGATCGCCAACGCGCTCGGGACCCCGCCGACCGACATGATCGCGCACATCCACGAGGCGGGTCGCAAGGTCGCGGCGCTGTGCGGTTCTCCCGGGCAGGCACGCAAACACGCCGACGCGGGCGTCGACATCATCATCGCGCAGGGCGGTGAAGGCGGCGGACACTGCGGTGAGGTCGGCTCGATCGTGCTGTGGCCGCAGGTCGTCAAGGAGGTCGCCCCGGTACCCGTGCTGGCGGCGGGTGGCATCGGCAGCGGCCAGCAGATCGCGGCGGCACTCGCGCTCGGCGCGCAGGGCGCCTGGTCGGGTTCGCAGTGGCTCATGGTCGAAGAAGCCGAGAACACCCCGGTCCAGCAGGAGGCGTACATCAACGCCACCAGCCGCGACACCGTCCGTAGCCGTTCCTTCACCGGCAAGCCCTGCCGGATGCTCCGCAACGACTGGACCGAGGCGTGGGAGCAGGAGGGGAACCCGGAGCCGCTCGGAATGCCGCTGCAGTACATGGTGTCCGGGATGGCCGTCGCCGCGACGCACAAGTACCCCGACGAGTCCGTCGACGTCGCCTTCAACCCGGTCGGTCAGGTCGTCGGGCAGTTCGCGAAGGTCGAGAAGACCTCGGCCGTCATCGAACGGTGGGTGCAGGAGTACCTCGAGGCCACCGGCACGCTGGAGAGCCTCAACGAGGCCGCCACCGCCTGACCCCGACCCGTGCGCGTTTCTGGTAGCTCCGGCTACCAGAAACGCGCACGGGTCAGACGGCGTCCGCAGTCAAGGGTTCGAGATCCTGTGCGAGTTCCGGTGTCACAAGCCGGAACTCGCTCTCGCCGCGACCGCGGTACCACACGGGGTCGGCGCAGTGCCACCGCTCGGCGGCGAGTGAGCGGGTGACCACCTTGAATGTCGCGGTCCGGGGCAGTGCCTCGCAGACCCGGACCAGGGTGGGCAGCTGTTTCGGTCCGAGATCGGGCTGGGAGTCGAGGAACTCGGCGAAATCGGCCGGATCGAACTCTCGCACGGCGGTGGGGACGACGGCGATCATCACCCGATCACCCACGTACCGGTCGGGCACGCCGTACACCGACGCCTGCGAGAACCCGGGGTAGCGCATCACCGCCCGCTCGATGGGGGCGGCGCCCAGGTTCTCGCCGTCCACCCGCAGCCACCCCGAACTGCGTCCGGCGAAGTACACGAATCCGTCGGCATCGCGGTAGGCGAGATCGCCGCTGTGGTAACGGCCGTTGCGGAGCCGTTCGGCGTCGGCTTCGGGGTTCTTGTAGTACCCGGCGAACGCCCCCGCGCCGTCCGAATTGACGAGCTCGCCGGTGGCCTCGTCCGCGTTGACGATCCGGCCTGCCGCGTCGAATCGGGCAGGCGGGCACGGCTCCCCGGTCTCCGTGTCGAGGATCTCGATACCGTCGGGCAGCAACCCGAGCGAACCGGCCGGCTTGCCCGGAGTCGCGCGGATCGAGATGCCGCCCTCGGTGGAGCCGAACCCGTCGACGACGGTCGCGTCGAACCGTCGGGTGAACTCCGCGACGGCCGGTGCGCTGCCCTCGTTGCCGTACATGATGCGCAGACGATTGTCGGCGTCGTCGGGTGTCTCGGGCGTCGCGACGATGTAGGACAGGGGTTTACCGACGTAGTTCGCGTACGTGACACCGAACGTGCGCAGGTCCGGCAGGAACCCGGATGCGGAGAACCGCCGGCGCAGCGCGACGCCGCTGCGGGCCGCGAGCGCGACACCCCATCCGGCCATCATCGCGTTGGAATGGAACATCGGCATGGACAGGTAGACGACGTCCTCGGAACCGAGCCCGAATCGTTGGGCCAGCATGATCGCGGGGTCGACGATCTTGGCGTGTGTGCACCGCACGGCCTTGGGATCGCCGCTGGTCCCGGACGTGAAGATGAGCATGAACAGGTCATCGCGCGCCACGTCGTCGACGACGGGCGCGGCCGATGCGTGCGCCGCCAGCAGTCCGTTCCACTCCGGCGTGTCGATGTCGATCACGCGCACCCCGGGCAGCGACAACCCGGCCAGCAGCTCGGCGTGCGCTCCCTCGGTGATGACGACCTGACAGTCGGCGAGGGAGATGTCGCGGGCCAGCGCGTCGCCGCGTCGCGTCGTGTTGAGACCGACCACGACCGACCCGGAGAACGCCGCCCCGCCGAGGAGCAGCGAGAACTCCGGCACGTTGTCGAGGAGCAGGCCGACGTGCCGCGGACGCTCGGGATCCAGCAGGGTCCGCAGCAGCGCCGCACGCTGATGGGACAGCGCGACGTGTCGGCTCCACGACAGGGATTCGTCCTCGAACCGCAGACCACGATCCTCGACGTCCGCGAGCCGAGCGAGCAGGGTGGCGACGGTGTCGGTGGTCATGCGGTCCTTCGGGTCGGTCGGTACAGGTCAGGCGGGTGCGTCGGCGAGTTCGTCGCCGAGTGCGCGCAGCTGTGTCGTCGCCGAACCCAACAGGAATTCGTGTTCTTTGGCAACGAGGAAGTACCGGTGAACGGGATGGTCCTCGTCGAGGCCGACGCCGCCGTGAACGTGGACGGTGGTGTGCGCGACCCGGTGCCCGGCGTCGGCCGCCCAGAACGCGGCGGTGCGCAGTGACTCCGTGTGCGGTCTACCGGAGGCGACGTGGAATGCTGCCTGCCACAGGGTCAATCGCACTCCGCGGACGTCGATGTAGCCGTCCGCGAGGCGTTGGGTGACCGCCTGGAAACTCCCGATCGGCCGGTCGAACTGCACGCGCTCGCGCGCGTACTCGGCGGTGAGTTCGAGCGCGCGTTCGAGTACACCGCACTGGTACGCGACGGATCCGAGGAGCATCCGGTCGCGCAGCCGGGCCGCGACCGCGGCGCCGTCGCGACCGGTCGGGGAGGGACCGTCCTCGCCGAGGATCCGTTCGGGCCCGAGTTCGACGGCGTCGAACGTGACGATCCCGCAACTGCCCCGGCCGGTGGTGTGTTGGCGGGTGACGCTCACTCCGGGGTCGTCGGCGCGGACGAGCAGGACGACCGTGCCGAAATCCGTGGATGCGGGCACGAGGAAACCGTCGGCGACCGGCGCCGAGTCGACGACGGTCTTCGTTCCGTCGAGAACGAGGGTGGCACCGAGGTGCCGTGCTCGGGTGGTCGGGTTCGTCGGGTCGTCGACGAGTTCCTCGGTGAGGGCGGCTGCGAGGACGGACTCGCCGGTGGCGGCGGGCTCGCCCCACTCGGCGAGCTGGGTGTCGGTGCCGAACTCGGCCAGCGTCGACGCGCACACCGCGACGGACGTCAGGTAGGGGGTGGTCGTCGCGCCGCGGCCCAGTTCGATCAGGATGCTCGCCTGCTCGAGGGGGCCGAAGCCGTCCCCGCCGATCGACTCGGGCAGCGCCGCGCCGAGCACTCCGGACGAGGCCAGGGCGTCCCACAGGGCGTGGTCGGTGCGGTCCTCGGTGGCGTCGAGTTCACGCTGGTGTTCGTTGGTGACGATGTCGGTGACGATGGTGCGGGTCAGGCCCGCGAGATCCTGCTGGGCTTCGGTGAGTGTGAAATCCACGGTGGCTGTCCTTGTCTCGACGCTGTGGCGGTCTCAACGCCTGGCGGGCGGCTGGCCGAGGGCGGTCATCGCGATGATGTCGCGCTGCACCTCGTTGGTGCCGCCGCCGAAGGTCAGGATCAGGGCGCTGCGGTGCATCCGCTCGATGCGGCCCCGCAACAGCGCCCCGGGGGAGTTCTGACGCACGGTTGCGGCGGGACCCAGGATCTCCATGAGGAGGCGGTATGCCTCGGTGGCGAACTCGGTGCCGTAGACCTTGTTCGCCGATGCCGGTGCCGGCCCGAGGGGTTCGACGCTCGACGCGATGTCCCAGTTCATGAGTTGGAGGTATTCGGCCTTGGCGTGCACGCGCGCGAGGTTGATCCGGACCCATTCCTGGTCGATCACGCGCTGCCCGTCCGGCAGCCGGGTCTGTTGTGCCCACGCCCGCACCTCGGCGAGGGCACTGAGGATCGGTCCCGCGGACGTGAGGGCGACCCGCTCGTGGTTGAGCTGGTTGGTGATCAGTGCCCACCCGCCGTTCTCCTCGCCGACGAGCGCCGATGCGGGGACCCGGACGTCCTCGTAGTAGGTGGCGCTGGTGTCGGGGCCGGCCATGGTGTGCACCGGGGTGTGGGAGAAGCCCTCGGCGTCCGTCGGGACGATCAGCACGCTGATTCCCTTGTGCTTCCGGGCATTCGGATCGGTGCGCACCGCCAGCCACACGTAGTCGGCGTAGGCGATGAGCGACGTCCACATCTTCTGGCCGTTGATGACCCACTCGTCGCCGTCCCGGACCGCGGTGGTGCGCAGTGACGCGAGGTCGGTGCCGGCCCCGGGTTCGGAGTAGCCGATCGAGAAGTGCAGTTCTCCGGCGGAGATGCGGGGGAGGAAGTACTCCTTCTGTTCGTCCGTGCCGTAGTGCATGATGGTCGGCGCGACGGAGTCGATCGTCAGGAACGGAACGGGCGCACCGGCGATCGCGGCCTCGTCGCTGAAGATCAGCTGATCCATCGCCGAGCGGTTCTGGCCGCCGTACTCTTCGGGCCAGCCGAGGGTCAGCCACCCGTCCTTGCCCATCTGTTGGACGACCTCGCGGTAGACGTTGCCGGCGCCGTATTCACCCGTGGTGGCGGCCAGCGCCTCCTTACGTTCGGGTGTCATCAGATCCGCGAAGTACGACCTCAGTTCCTCCCGCAGCTGTTGCTGCTCCGGGGTGTGGGTGATGTCCACGAACGCTCCTTTTCGTGACGGAATCCACACGGATCATTGCACAGAAGTGGAACGCGTTCTAGCCTTGCATCGAAGCCAGGCGAAAATGGAACGAGGTCGGAAAAATGGATGTGAAGGTCGATTTCGATCGTTGTGAGGCCAACGGCGTGTGCGTGGGTATCGCCCCCGACGTATTCGACCTCAATGACGACGACGAACTCATCGTCGTGCACCCCGTGCCGGAGGGAAACGAGGCGCTCGTGCGCGATGCGATCGCCCAGTGCCCCCGCGCGGCGCTCACCGAGGCGTGAAAGCCCTCGGATCTTGTCATAAACAGTAACAAGTTCTACATTTTGGAGCGACTTCGGAGCTCCGAGGTGACGAAGGGTGTGCGGCGCGTAGGTCAGCCCCGGAGCGCCCACCCGAGAAACGCAAGGAGTGCGTGGATGAGTTCTGACGGTGCGGACCTGTCACTGGAAGGCCGGGTCGCGGTCGTCACCGGCGCCGGCGCCGGTCTCGGCAGAGCCGAGGCGCTCGCGCTGGCGCGGGCCGGTGCGTCGATCGTCGTCAACGATCTCGCGATGAACGATGCCGTCGACGACACTCTCGCGCAGATCCGTGCGGTCGGTGTCGATGTCGAGTTCGTCGGCGGCAGCGTCGCCGAGCGCGCGACGGCCGACGCCATGGTGGCGACGGCGCGGGACCGGCTCGGCGGCCTCGACGTGGTCGTCAACAACGCCGGCGTCGTGCGCGACAGGATGCTGCCGAACATGTCGGACGACGAATGGGACACCGTCGTCGCGGTGCACCTGCGCGGTCACTTCCTGTTGTGCCGCAACGCGGCGGCCCACTGGCGTGAGCGTTCGAAGGACGCGGGTGGGCCGGTCTACGCGCGCATCGTCAACACCTCCTCCGAAGCCGGACTCCTCGGCCCCGCGGGGCAGCCGAACTACGGGGCCGCGAAAGCGGGGATCACGTCGTTGACCCTGTCGGCGGCCCGGGGACTCTCCCGCTACGGTGTCCGCGCCAATGCCATCTGCCCGCGGGCGCGGACGGCGATGACCGAGGGAGTGTTCGGGGACGCCCCCGAGGGAGGCACCGATCCGCTCTCGCCCGATCACGTCGGCACGCTCGTGGCGTATCTGGCGTCGCCCGCCGCGGACAACATCAACGGCCAGGTCTTCGTCGTCTACGGCCCGATGGTCGCGTTGATGGCCGCTCCGGTGGTCGAGCAGCGATTCGACGCGGTGGACCGGTGGACGCCGGATTCGCTCGCGACCGAACTCGGTGGTTACTTCGCCGACCGCGACCCCGACAAGACCTTCTCGGCGTCCGACGCGCTGAAGCTCTGACCGCGTTCGCTCCGGCCGCGGACCGTCGCGGGGCGGCCGGAGTTCGCGTGTGGATCTTTCTGTAACTCGAGGTGCGTGACAACGCGGTCATCGGGTAGTCTCGCGCCACCGACCGGGTTGCCCGAATTGGGCGACATTCGCTGTTCTCGGCGGTCACCCAATGGGTGGATTCTGTTCTAATTCGGAATGTCCGGCAGCGCTCCTTCCGGTGTACGGGAACGATGTGTGCGCGGTCGGCTCGGCTCGGGTGATTGTATGTTCATGGACCGAAACCCCCAGCATATTCAGCTTCATCGTGGGGAACGCGTATCGATGCTCGGGCACTGCGCTTCGGGCGACCAAAAGGGGTTCTGCTGTGCGCGCCCGATTTTCTTTGACAGGTGAACACGTTCTAGTTAGTATGACGCGGATCACAAATGGGTTACTCGATCCGGTGGTGGACGGCGACTCGGGGAACGAAGGGGGACGACGATGGTAGACCTGTTCGAAGTCCCCCTCAGAGCTGTCGGTGGGCTCTTCGCGATGACGGCCGACACGGCTCGCGCCGCGTTCTCCCGCCCGTTCCAGCGCCGCGAGTTCATCGATCAGGCGTGGTTCGTCGCGAGGGTGTCGCTCATTCCCACCGTCCTCGTCGCCATCCCGTTCACGGTTCTGGTCAGCTTCACCCTCAACATCCTGCTCCGGGAGATCGGCGCCGCCGATCTCAGCGGTGCCGGTGCCGCGCTGGGAGCCGTCACACAGGTCGGGCCGATGGTCACCGTGCTGATCGTCGCCGGCGCCGGTGCCACGGCGATCTGCGCCGACCTCGCCGCGCGCACCATCCGCGAGGAGATCGATGCGATGCGGGTACTGGGCATCGATCCCATCCACCGGCTCGTCGTCCCCCGGGTCCTCGCGTCGACCGTCGTCGCGTTGCTGCTCAACGGACTCGTCTGCACCATCGGCATTCTCGGTGGCTTCGCGTTCTCCGTGTTCTTCCAGGGCGTGAACCCGGGTGCGTTCATCAACGGCATCACTCTCCTCACCGGATTCGGAGAACTCATGATCTCCCAGGTCAAAGCCGGCCTGTTCGGCATGATCGCCGGGCTCGTCGCCGCCTATCTCGGACTGAACGTCAGGGGCGGAGCCAAGAGCGTCGGCGACGCCGTCAACCAGACGGTCGTGTTCGCGTTCATGGCGCTGTTCGTCGTCAACCTCCTCGTGACCGCTGTCGGCATCAAGCTGACGAGCGGATAGGAAAGGGCGGACAGACGATGGCGGTACTGACAGGGCGGTTCAACCGCACCGCACGGCGTCTCGGCCGGGCGTCCAACTCGGTCGACGGGATCGGCGACCAGGCGCTGTTCTACGCCCGCGCACTGGGATCCGTTCCCCGCGCGGTGATGCACTACCCCAAGGAGACGGTGCGGCTGGTCGCAGAGATCAGCATGGGCACAGGGGCACTGGCGGTCATCGGCGGCACCGTCGTGATCGTCGGGTTCCTGACGCTGTTCACCGGCGGCATCATCGCCGTGCAGGGCTTCAGCTCGCTCGGCAACATCGGCGTCGAAGCCCTCACCGGCTTCTTCGCCGCGTTCATCAACGTCCGCATCGCGGCTCCCACCATCGCGGGAATCGGCCTGGCCGCCACCATCGGCGCCGGGTCCACCGCGCAGCTCGGCGCGATGCGGGTGTCCGAGGAGATCGACGCGCTCGAAACCATGGCGATCCCCTCCATCCCGTACCTGGTCTCGACTCGCGTGATGGCCGGGATGATCGCGATCGTCCCCCTGTACTCGCTGGCGGTGATCGCCTCGTTCATCGCGAGTCGGTTCGCCACCGTCGTCCTCTACGGGCAATCGGCCGGCGTCTACGACCACTACTTCTCGACGTTCCTGATGCCCACCGACATCCTGTGGTCGTTCGTGCAGGCGATCGTGATGGCGATCGCGGTGATGCTCATCCACACCTACTACGGCTTCAACGCGGGCGGCGGCCCGGTCGGTGTCGGCGTGGCGGTCGGCAACGCGGTGCGCGCATCGCTGATCGCCGTCGTCACGGTCACCCTGCTGATCTCGCTCGCGGTATACGGCACCTCCGGCAACTTCAACCTGTCGGGATAGGCGAGGCGCATGGACACACCTTCGTGGAAGAAGAAGCTCGCAGCGTTCGGCCTGATCGGAGGGCTCGTCGCGATCGTCGCGATCGCGCTGACGCTGTTCGTCGGCGGTTTCACCGCGACCACACCGATCACGGTCACCGCGGCCCGATCGGGGTTGGTGATGGAACCCGACGCGAAGGTCAAACTTCGCGGCGTCGAGGTGGGCAGGGTCGCGTCGATCGAGCACAGCCCGTCCGGCGCGGTCCTGGAACTGGCGATGCAGCCCGGGCAGCTGGAGCTGATCCCGTCGAACGCGCGTGTCGCGATCGAATCGACCACCGTGTTCGGCGCGAAGTTCGTGAACATCATCGTCCCGGACGATCCGTCGACCACCCCCATCGCCGAAGGCGCGGTGATCGCGGCCGACAACGTGACGGTCGAGTTCAACACCGTCTTCGAGCACCTGTCCGACGTTCTCGCCCAGATCCAGCCGGAGAAGCTCAACGCCACGCTCGGCGCGCTGTCCGAGGCGCTGCGCGGTCGCGGTGACGAACTCGGCGCCACCCTGGTGGAGGCGAACGACTACCTCGCGGAGATGAACCCGTCGCTGCCGCAGCTGCAGTACGACCTGACGGTCGGAGCGGACGTCGCGAACGTGTACGCCGACACCGCCCCCGATCTGATGGGCACCGTCGGCAACGCGACCGACGTCGGCAACATGATCGTGGACGAGCAGGAGCAACTCGACCTGCTGCTGATGAACGTCACCGGACTCGCGAGCACGGGCCGCGACGTGCTCGGCGAGAACGAGGCGCAGATCGTCTCGGCACTCGACCTGCTCAGCCACACGACCGGTCTCCTCGGTGAGTACTCACCGGAGTTGACCTGCTTCATCACCGGTCTCAACGATGCCCGAATCGCCTTCGAACCCATGGCCGGCACCGGCAAGTACCCGGCGCTGATGCTCAGCACGAGCTTCATGGGCGGGGCCACCCCCTACAACCACGAGGAGGACCTGCCGGTGGTCGGTGCGTCGGGCGGACCGAACTGCTGGGGTCTGCCGAACTTCGATCCGAACGTCGACGGCAACGCACCGTTCGTGGTGAGCAACACCGCGACCGTGCCGTTCCGGCCGTCCACGGAGGCCTGGGTGCGCTACCCGACCATCTTCGGCTACCTGTTCGACGGCTACCTTCCGGCGGGGCAGTGACCATGAGGAACACCACGCTCAAGTTCTCCGTCTTCGCGGTCGTCATGGTTCTCGTGTTCGCGGGACTCGCGATCGTGTTCAGCCAGGCACGGTTCAGCTCGACCGAGGACTACCGCGCCACGTTCACGGACGTCTCCGGGCTCGCCCCCGGAGACAAGGTCCGCATCGCCGGCGTCCAGGTCGGCTCCGTCACCGGGGTGGACATCGGCTCCGGCAACCACGCCGAGGTCGCGTTCGACGTCGACACCACCCAGACGTTGTTCACCAGCACCCGGGCGACGGTGCGCTACGAGAACCTCGTCGGCGACCGCTATCTCGAACTCCTCGAGGGACCGGGAGATCTGGGGATCCTCCAGCCGGGCGGCACCATCCCGATCGAGCAGACGGAACCGGCGCTCGACCTCGATCTGCTGCTCGGCGGGTTCAAGCCCCTGCTCAAGGGCCTCGACGCCCAGCAGGTCAACGACCTGTCCGGAGCACTGATGCAGGTGTTCCAGGGGCAGGGCGGCACACTCGTGTCGCTGCTGAACAGCACGGATTCGTTCACCAACTCGCTCGCCGACCGGGACCGGCTGATCGGCGACGTCATCAACAACCTCAACGACGTGCTCGGCACCATCGACGAGCACGACCAGCAGTTCACCGACACCATCGACCGGCTGTACACCCTCGTCGACGGGCTGGCCGCCGATCGCGACCCGATCGGCACGGCGATTCCGCGGATAGCCGACGGCACAGCCGATCTCGCGGCGCTGTTGCAGAACAACCGGCCGGATCTCCAGTCGACGATCGCGGAGACCAACCGGGTGATGACGCAACTCGACCTGGGGAAGGACGACATCAACACGACCCTCGAGCGACTGCCGTCGGACTACAAGAAGCTCATCCGTGTCGGCGCGTACGGAAACTTCTTCCAGTTCTTCCTGTGTGCCAACACCTTCAAGATTTCAGGGCCGGACGGAACCACCATCCGTTACACCTCGGCCGCTCAGACCACGGGAAGGTGCGCGAAGATCGAATGAGTGGAATCCGCGAACCCAACACCCTGCGCATCGGCGCGGTCGGGCTGGCCGTGTCCACGGCCATCGTGGTGGCCGGCCTGCAGTACGACCAACTCCAGTTCCTGTCCGGGGGCGTGACCTACTCGGCGCACTTCGCCGACGCCGGCGGACTCATGGCCGGCGACGACGTGATGCTCGCGGGTGTCAACGTCGGCTCGGTCACCGACATCGCGCTCGACGGGCAGGCCGTGCTGGTCACCTTCCGGGTGCGCGACGGAATCGGACTCGGCGAGGACACCGGCGTCGACATCAAGACGAACACCGTCCTGGGAGCCAAGTCCCTCACGGTGCGCCCGGCCGGCGACGGGCTCCTGCGCCCCGGATCGGTCATCGCGCTCGAACACACCAACTCCCCGTACTCGCTCACCGACGCGCTCGGTGACCTCACCACGAGCGTGTCCGAACTCGACACCGACCAGGTCAACGAATCCCTCGACGCGCTGTCCGAGGCGATGACGGACACCCCGCCGGAACTCCGCGGGGCACTGGAAGGAATGTCGCGACTGTCGAAGTCGATCAACGACCGCGACGAGTCGTTGTCGGACCTGCTCGAGCGGGCCGAGAGCGTCACCGGGATCCTCGCCGAACGCAGCGACCGGATCAACGAACTCGTCGTCGACGCCAACGCACTCTTCGGTGAACTCTCGGTACGTCGCGACGCGATCACCGCGCTCATCACGAACATCTCGACGGTCTCGCGCGAGCTGACCGGGCTGGTCCAGGACAACCAGGACCAGATGGGCCCCACCCTCGAGAAGCTCAACGCCGTCACCGCGAACCTGCAGGCGAACAAGGACAACATCGCCGGTGCCCTCGACGGTCTCGGCCCGTACATCAGCGCGCTCGGCGAATCCGTCGCCAGCGGACCGTTCTTCAACGCCTATGTGTCGAACATCCTGCCCGCGCCGTGGTGGAAGGCCGTCGTGGACAGCCAGGTGGCACCCGAACTGCTGCCGCAGGACCTGCAGGACATCATCCCCACGGACCCGCCGTCGATCAAGAAGGATGGCGAATGAACGCACACAACCCGGACACCGTGAAGTCCCGTCGCCCGAAGTGGCTGCTCCCGGCCCTGGCCGGCGCAGTCGTGGTGGCGCTCGTCGCTGTCGCGCTCGCGCTGGTCCCGGGATTCGGAAAACGCACCGTGCACGCGGAATTCGTGTCCACGACCGGACTGTACGAGGGAGACGACGTGCGTGTGCTCGGCGTCCCCGTCGGAAAGGTGACCTCCATCGAACCGGGTGACGACGTCGTACGGGTGACGATGAAGGTCGACCGTTCGGTGGACGTCCCCGCAGACGCGAACGCCGTGATCATCGCGCAGAGCCTCGTGTCGGGACGGTTCGTGCAGCTCACCCCCGTCCACTCGGGCGGAGACGAGATCGCCGACGGCGCCACCATTCCCGTGGAACGCACGGCGTCGCCGGTCGAATGGGACGAGATCAAGACCGAGCTGATGCGGCTGTCGGAGGCTCTGGGCCCGGAGGATCTCGACCCGCAGGGGTCGCTCGGGCGGTTCATCGACACCGCCGCCGAGAACCTCGACGGCAACGGCGCGACGTTCCGGGAGACGCTGCGGGAACTGTCGAGCACGATGCGCATTCTCTCCGACGGCCGCGAGGATCTGTTCGGCACCATCCGGAACCTGCAGACCTTCGTGTCCACCCTGTCCCAGAGCAACGAACAGATCGTGCAGTTCGGGGGGCGTCTCGCATCCGTCTCGGATGTGCTCGCCGCCAGCTCCGAGCAACTCGGGGTGTCGCTCGCCGACCTCGACATCGCGGTCGGTGACGTGGAGCGGTTCGTGCGGGCCAATCGTGACGCTCTGACCGAATCGGTGGAGCGGCTCGCCGACGCCACCGAGGTGCTGGCCCGCAAGCGACCGGAGATCGAACGTGTCCTGCACTCCGGCCCGACCTCGCTCGCGAACTTCTACAACATCTACAAGCCGGCGCAGGGATCGTTGACCGGTGCTCTCGCGATCTCGAATGCGGCCAACCCGATCGAGTGGATGTGCGGTTCGGTTGCGGCGGCGGCGACCGCGACCTCCGAACGCAGCGCGGAGCTCTGCCGCGAACAACTCGGTCCGGTACTCGCCTCGTTCCAGGCGAACTACCTGCCGTTCCTGATGAACCCGCTCGCCGGTGTCCAGGCGTTCCCCGACCAGATCGTGTACTCCGAGCCGTGGCTCGAGGGGGCGGCAGCGGCGCGCGGGGGAGCGCCGGAGTCGACGGGCGGGGCCGCTGAGGTTCCGGTGTCGTCGTTCGACGGGCCGCTGTCGGGTATGCCGTCGATCAGTATTCCCGACGATCTGGGATCGCTGTTGCAGCCGGGAGGTGGACGATGAGGGTTCGACAGGGCGCACTGCGCGGTGTCGTCGCGGCGATGACCGCGGTGGTGGCGCTGACCGTGTCCGGATGCGAGTGGGGTGGACTCAACTCGGTTCCGATGCCCGGTACCGCCGGGCGCGGGGACGGCGCCTACGAGGTGCAGGTCCGGATGCCGAATGTGACGACGTTGACGCAGAATTCGCCCGTCCGGGTCGATGACGTGACGGTCGGTTCGATCTCGCGGATCGAGGTCGAGGACTGGCATGCGCTGGTGACGGTGTCGCTCGAACCGGATGTCGAGCTGCCCGCCAACGCAACGGCCCGTATCGGACAGACCAGCCTGCTCGGATCGCAGCATCTCGAGTTGGCTCCGCCGTTCGACGAACCGGCCCGGGGAAGACTCGAGCCCGGCGACATCATCCCGCTCGACCGTGCCGGTGCCTATCCCACGACGGAGCAGACACTGTCGTCGCTGTCCGTGGTACTCAACGGCGGCGGTCTCGCCCAGATCAACGACATCACCACCGAACTGAATGCGGCGCTGGTGGGTCGTGAGGGCTCGATCCGCGACCTCCTGCCCCGGATCGACGAACTCGTCTCGACCCTCGATGCACAGCGCGGCGACATCGTCTCGGCGATGGAAGGGATGGATCGGCTGGCAGCCACCGTCAACGGTCAGAACGACACGCTGGTCCGGGCACTGGAGGATCTGCCGGCCGCACTCGACGTCTTGTCGGAACAGCGCACGGACCTGACCGCGGCGATGACGGCCCTGGGCGAGATGAGTTCGGTGGCGAGCCGACTCGTCGAGAGCAGCAACGACGACCTGAAGGCCAACCTGCAGGGGCTCGCACCCACACTGCGTGCGCTCGCGGACTCCGGCAACTCGTTGACCGAGGTGCTGGGAGTGTTGTTGACCTACCCGTTCCCGCAGGCCGGCATCGATCAGATCATCCGCGGCGACTACGCGAATCTGGCCATGACGATCGACCTGACGCTGGACCGGCTCGACCTGAACTTCCTGACCGGGACGCCGCTCGCGGGCCGGCTCGCCGGTCCGGAAGGCATTCTCGGTCGGGACGCCGGCCTGGCCGCGCAGGCGGTCGACCCGTTCCGGGCGCCGCTGGCCCCGCCGGCGGCCCCGGCGGATACCGGAACGGAGGGAACGTTGTCGATTCCCGGAATCGGTGAGATCACCATTCCGTCGTTGCCGTGGGAGGTGCCGGGGCCATGATGCTCACGCGGTTCGTCCGCATCCAGCTGATCATCTTCGCGATCCTCACCGTGATCGGTCTGGTCGTCATGTCGGTCCAGTACGTCCGGCTTCCTCAACTGCTCGGGGTCGGTCGGTACACGGTCACGGTGCAGCTGCCGTCGACGGGCGGTCTGTACCAGAACGCGAACGTTTCCTACCGCGGAACCATCGTCGGCATCGTCGATTCGGTGAAGCTGTCGCCGACCGGTGTCGATGCGGTGCTGTCCATCGATTCGGACAGCAGGATTCCCTCGGACGTCGACGTCGCGGTGCGCAGTGTGTCGGCGGTCGGTGAACAGTACGTCGACTTCGTTCCCCACGAAAACGGCTCGGGCGGCGAGTATCTGGGTGACGGTGATGTGGTTCCGGTCGACCGGTCGAGCGTGCCCCAGGAGGTAGGTGCCCTGCTGGACCAGGCCGACACGCTGCTGGCCAGCATCTCCGACACCCGGCTGCAGACCGTCGTCGACGAGGCGTTCGATGCGTTCAACGGGTCCGGTCCGGAGCTGCAACTGCTCATCGACTCGACCCGGTTGTTCGTGCAGGAGGCGTCATCGAACAGCGCGGAAACACGGCGTCTGCTCGACGATCTCGGGCCGCTCCTCGACACCCAGCAGGTCACCAGCGACCAGATCCGGTCGTGGACGCGGGATATGCTCACGTTCACCGATCAGCTCCGCGAGAGTGATCCCGATCTGAGGGCGTTGATGGCGAAGGGGCCGTCGGCCGCCGCGGAAGCCGAATCCCTGTTCCAGGACTTCCGGCCCACACTGCCGCTGCTGCTGTCGAATCTGGTCAGCGTCGGCGAGGTCGGTGTCACCTACAACGCGGGTCTCGAGCAGATCCTGGTGCTGTACCCGCCGATGACGACCGCACTGATCACCGCGGCCGGCGGCGGCCCCGCCGAGGACGGCGCGGTGGTGGACTTCCACCTGCAGCTGCACGACCCGCCGCCGTGCCTCGCCGGGTTCGTACCCCCGGAACAGTGGCGCAGCCCCGCCGACACCTCCATGGTCGACACACCGGCGGACGTGTACTGCATGTTGCCGCAATCGGATCCGAACGCCGTCCGTGGCGCACGGAACGTGCCGTGCATGGAGTATCCGGGGCGCCGCGCGCCGACCCCCGAACTGTGCGCCACCGGGTACACCCCCACCTATTCCGACAATCCGTGGCGGGGCGCGCCCACACCGGTCGAATCGGAGAACGACCGGCCGACACCCGCCTCGTACAGCGGGACGGAGGATGACGCGGCACCGGCCGGTGTGACAGCGTTGCAAGTGGATCCGGGGACGGGCACCTACATCGGCCCCGGAGGGACCGTGTACCGGAACGTCGATCTCGGCGACGGGAGCTTGGAGACCTACATGAAAGCGCAGCAGGGCTGATGGCGGGCGAAGACGAGACGACGACGGACACCGCGGTGCAGTCGGTCCGGATCGGTGAGGACGGCGTGTCGACCGACGGTGGCACCGCCGCGGCCACACCGGGCGGTGGGGATCGGTCGGGCGCAGAGTCCTCCGCGCCGTCCGGAGCTCAGGCCCCGGGGTGGGCGAAGATCGTGACCGTCGTCGCGTCGGTACTCATCGTCGCATTGGTCGCGTCCGGGGTGTGGTTGCTGCTCGAGGCACGGTCGGCGCACGACCGTGACGAACGTCGGGCGCAGTTCGTTCAGGCGGCCCGGCAGACCGTGCTGAACGTGACGACCATCGCGGCGGAGACGGCGCACGACGACGTGCAGCGGATCCTCGACGGCGCCACCGGCGACTTCCGGGCCGAGTTCGAGGGCCGCGAGGGCCCGTTCGCCGAGGTGGTGCAGCAGATCGATGTCAACTCGACGGGTGAGGTGGTCGAGGCCGGCGTGCAGACCGAGGACGGACCGTGCATCGCGTCGCTGGTGGCGGCCCGGGCCGTGGTCAGCAACGCCTCCGCGCCGGAGCCGTCACCGAGGGACTTCCGTCTGCGGGTGACGATCTGCGACGAGGACGGGCAGCTACTGGCGTCGAAGGTGGAGTTCGTGCCGTGAGCGCCGACGGGAACGACAGTGCCGACGGGAACGACAGGAGAGAGGCGGTGAGTGAGGTGACGGTGAGTGCGGTGGACGCCCCCGGCGAGACGGCAGAATCGTCGACAACGACGGAAAGTGCCTCGACGCAGGGGAACTCACGGTCTTCGCTGCCGACGGTGGCCGTCGTGCTGACGGCGGTCGTGGCGGTGCTGGCGGTGGTCGTCGGGTGGCTCGCGTACGGGCGGATCCACGATTCGGCGGTCGAACGGGCACGGGTCGAAGCACGTGCGGCGGCCGAGGCGGAGGTGGTCGCGATGCTCGAGTACGACTTCGCGACGGTCGACGAACAGGCCGAGGCCGCGGTGGCGGGACTCACTCCCGACTTCGCCACGGAATACATGAACCTGATGACCAACGTCGTCGCGCCGGGTGCGAAGGAGAAATCGATCACCGTGCAGGTGAGCGTGCAGGGCTCGTCGGTCGTCTCCGCCGACGCCGACAACGCCGTGATGCTGCTGTACCTCAACCAGATCACCACGAGTTCGGACAGGCCCGAGGCGGCCAGCAGTGGCAGTCGCGTACGTGTCGAAATGCAGAAGGACGGCGACCGCTGGCTCGTGGACCGGCTGACCCCGGTCTGATCGACGGCCGATCGGCGGTGCCCCCCCACCGGGACAGGTGGGGGGCACCGGCTCGTTCATCGCGGGCCGTGGTTCTCCCCGGGCGTGATGAGAGCGGGGCCGGCTGCGCCGCTGTGCGAGAGCGCATCGAGGAACGACCGGGCCCAGCGGTCGACGTCGTGCGTGAGCACCTGGCGCCGTAGCGCGCGCATACGTTTGCGGCCGTCCTCCCGCGGCACCGTCAGTGCGGCCTCCATCGCGTCCTTGACGTTCTCGAGGTCGTGCGGGTTGCACAGGAACGCATGACGGAGTTCTGCTGCGGCACCGGTGAACTCACTGAGAACGAGGGCGCCGCCGAGGTCGCTGCGGCAGGCGACGTACTCCTTCGCGACGAGGTTCATCCCGTCGCGCAGCGGAGTGACGAGCATGACATCGGCCGCCGCGAAGAAGGCGATGAGTTCGTCGCGGGGAACCGGGCGGTGGATGTAGTGCACCACCGGACGGCCGACCTCCGCGTACTCACCGTTGATGCGACTGACCATCATCTCGATCTCGCCGCGCATCTGCACGTACGAGTCGACCCGCTCACGACTCGGTGTGGCGAGCTGCACCATGACCGTGTCGGCGGGATCGACGCGACCTTCGGCCAGCAGTTCGTGCAGGGCGTCGAGTCGCACGTCGATGCCCTTGGTGTAGTCGAGCCGGTCGACCCCGAGCAGGACGTGCTTCGGGTTGCCGAGTTCCTTCCGGATCGTCTTGGCCCGGGCCCGCACCGTCCTGCTGCGGGCCTGCTCGTCGAGTTCCCCCGAGGCGATGGAGATGGGAAACGCGCCGACCCGGACGGTCCGGAAGCCGACCTGCACGACACCGAGTTTCGAGCGGACCCCGACGGTGCCGCGGGACGTCTGGTGCCCGGCGAGTCGCCGCGCGAGGTACAGGAAGTTCTGCGCGCCGCCGGGCAGGTGGAATCCGATGAGGTCGGCGCCGAGGAGGCCCTCGACGATCTCGGTCCGCCACGGCATCTGCATGAACAGTTCGACGGGCGGGAACGGGATGTGCAGGAAGAACCCGATGGTGAGATCAGGTCGGAGCATCCGCAGCATCTTCGGGACCAGCTGCAGTTGGTAGTCCTGTACCCACACCGTGGCGCCTTCCGCGGCGGCATGCGCGGCGGCCTCCGCGAACCTGCGATTGACCTCGACGTACGCGTTCCACCATTCGCGGCGGTACTCGGGACGGACGATCACGTCGTGGTAGAGGGGCCACAGCGTGGCGTTGGAGAAGCCTTCGTAGTAGTCGGCGATCTCCTGTGCGCTGAGCGGCACCGAATGCAGTACGAGATCGTCCTCGACGATCGGATCGAGTTCGGCGTCGGCGACCCCCGCCCAACCGACCCAGGCACCGCGATTCGCGCGCAGGATCGGTTCGAGTGCGGTGACGAGACCACCCGGGCTGCGCTTCCAACGGGTGCTGCCGTCGGGCAGGCGTTCGAGGTCGACCGGCAGGCGGTTGGCCACGACCACGAAATCCGCTGTGGTGTGGACGGCGGATCCGTCGTCCGGTACCGCCTGGCCCGTCGTCACATCGTTTCCTCTCGGGTCGTCGATCGTCGCGTGCGGAGTCAGTGCTTGTCGCCGGGGGCGATACCGAGCATCGACAGCAGCATGCGGCACTCGTCCGCGTCCTCGGCGTAGGAGGCGACGACGCGTTGCGCCTGTCGTGCGGTTTCGTCGGCGACGGGTTCGAGATCCTCGTCGGCGATGTCTTTCGCGGTGTCCGCGGCCATGATGCAGTCCTCCTGGGGTATCTGCCCTGGTTCTGGCAGGGAAGTTACCCAGACTCTAGGAGAATGGGACTCCGGCCCGCCACTTCCGGCCCGCTTTATCGATCAGGGCGCGCTCGCGTGGGCGTGCGCGGCGGTCACGGTACGGTGTTCGGCGGGGCGCGGCCCGCGTGTTGTTCGCGGTCGCGGTAGTCGTCGTAGTCGCCGAGGAAGGTTGTCATGCCCATCGCCACGATCAACGGGATTCCGCTGAACTACCAGGTCAAGGGATCCGGCGACCTCGTCGTTCTCGTCATGGGGACCGGGAGCCCGGGGCGGGTGTGGGATCTGCACCAGGTTCCGGCGCTCGTACAGGCCGGGTATCGGGTGGCGACGTTCGACAATCGGGGGATCGCGCCGTCGGGGGAGAGCCTCGACGGGATGACCATCGACGATCTGGTGAACGACACCGCCGGACTGATCGAACTGCTCGGTGGCCCGGCGCACGTGGTGGGGACGTCGATGGGTGCGCGCGTCGCGCAGGAACTGTCGCTCGCCCGCCCCGATCTCGTGCGCAAGGCGGTGTTCCTGGCAGGCCACGCCCGCATGGACCGGTTCCAGACGACCCTGACCGAAGGCGAACGACAGTTGTACGACAACGGGGTCGAACTGCCCGCGGCGTACCAGGCGGCGGTGACCGCCGTGATGAACCTGTCGCCGGCCTCGCTGCGCGACCCGAACACCGCGCGGGACTGGCTCGACGTCTTCGAGTTCAGCGGGGGTCGGATCTCGGCCGGTGTGCGGGCGCAGCTCGGCATGGACCGTGAGTTCGATCGTCGCGCCGCCTACCGATCGGTGTCGGTTCCGTGCCTGTCGGTCGGGTTCGCCGACGACCGCATGATCCCGGCGTATCTGTCTCGGGAGGTCGCCGATGCGATCCCGAACGCGCGTTACGAGGAGATTCCCGACGCCGGACACTACGGCTACCTGGAGCGTCCGGAGGCCGTGAACAAGGTGGTCCTGGACTTCCTGACCGCCTGAGGCGGCGGCTGTTCGGAACAGGACGGGTCCGCGGGCGCGGCCGGGTGGAAGCACCGGCCGCGCCCGCACCTTTTCCCGTGCGGGACTTGCGGATCGGGACGGCGGTGTCCGGTTCGTCCGAGGTGGCGGGGTGCGGCGACGGAACGGCTCGCCGGGACGTCCCCGCAGACGCCTTTCCATTGGTACCCTCCGTGGAAGCAAGGTTAGCCTGAGCTACTTTTCTGCCCGACCCGAACGACCGTGGGCGCGCGCCCCCGAGCACGGAAGTTGAGTGATGACCGACCGATCCAGCATGTTTGCCGTTCATTCGGGGGTGACGGACGACCGGGAGGTCGACGTCCACGACATCGTGGGGATCGGCTTCGGGCCGGCGAACCTCGCACTGTCCATCGCGATCGAAGAGCACAACGCCGCAGCGGGCACCGCGCTGCGCGCCTGCTTCTTCGAGCGTCAACCCGAGTTCGCCTGGCACCCGGGAATGCTGCTCGACGGCTCGACGATGCAGATCGCGTTCCCGAAGGACCTCGTGACCTTCCGCAACCCCGCGAGCAGTTACAGCTTCTTCTCCTACCTGCACGCGCAGGACCGCCTCGTCGACTTCGTCAACCACCAGACGTTCTTTCCGACCCGCCTCGAGTTCCAGGACTACCTCGCCTGGGCCGCGCGCAGAGTGAGCGCCGACGTGCGGTACGACACGACCGTCCGGTCCGTCGAAGCGCTGCGCGACGACGACGGCACCGCGCGACGGTTCGTCGTCCGCACCGAGGACGGCACCGAAGTGCACGCCCGCAACGTGGTGCTCGGAGTCGGACTGAAGGCCCGGATCCCCGAGTGGGCGACCGAATCGGCCCGTTGCTTCCACAACCACCGGTTCCTGTTCCACCTCGAGGAGATGCCGGCACCCACCCACCAGCGATTCGTCGTCGTCGGTGCCGGCCAGAGCGCCGCCGAGGTCGTGCAGTACCTGCACGGCCACTATCCGCAGGCCGAGGTCCACAACGTCTTCAACCGGTTCGGGTACAGCCCCGCCGACGACAGTCCGTACGCGAACCGCATCTTCGACCCGGAAACCGTCGGTGAACTGTACGACGCGCCGGCCGGCGAGCGCGAACGACTGTTCGACCTGCACAGAAGCACCAACTATTCGGTCGTGGACCCCGCGCTCATCGAGACCCTCTACGCCACCGAATACCGGGAACGCGTCGCCGGGCGTCGCCGGTTGTTCATGCGGCGGGCATCCGCGGTGACCTCCGTCGTCGAGGACACCGCAGGGATCGCAGTGCAGGTCCGTAACGCTCTCGACGGCCGGATCGACACACTGAAGTGCGACGCCGTCGTCCTGGCGACAGGTTTCGCACCGGCGCCGCTCGGCCCACTGCTGGGTGACCTCGCGCCGTCCGCTCCGGTGCCGCCGGTCGCGCGGGACTACCGCCTGGCCACACCGGACGATGTGACAGCTGGGATCTACCTGCAGGGAGGAACCGAGAAGACCCACGGACTGACGTCGTCGCTGCTGTCGAACGCGGCCGTGCGTGCAGGCGAAATCCTCACGTCCGTACTCGAGCGACAGCTGTTCGATCCGCCGGTGCGGCAGGTCGACGTCGGTGAACTTGGTAGAGTACCGGACCAGCACACCTACGCAACAAGTGAGGCGAGATGAGCACGAATCCATTCGACGACGAAGACGGCCGCTTCTACGTTCTGATGAACGACGAAGAGCAGTACTCGCTGTGGCCGACCTTCGCCGAGGTCCCGCAGGGGTGGCGGGTCGTGTTCGGTGAGGAGTCGCGCGCTGCGTGCGTCGAGTACGTCGAACAGAACTGGACCGACATGCGTCCCAAGAGCCTGCGCGACGCAATGGAGGCAGACCAGAAGGCGCGCCAGGGCTGAACCCGACCCGGGCAGTCATCGTCGACGAGAGCCACGCCGCCACCATGGGCGCCGCGTGGCTCTCGTCGTCTCGTCGAACAACTCCGCGCGCAGGGTTTCCGCCGGCAGGGGGCCGGTGGGGAGGGGGCCGGTTTCGGGGGACCGTGACACCGTGACCGTCGGGATCGGCCCCGTGACGATCGGAACCGGCGCCGTCACGACGGGCAGCGAACCCGTCACCGTCGGCAACGGGCCGGTCGGCGTGGGGATGGGTCCGGTCGCGGCCTCCAATCTGGTGCGCCGGGACCCGATCCGGCGCATCTGCGGGCGCAACACCGTCCCCGACTTCAACAGCGTGCGGGGGTTGCGGGTGGTTCGTGCCAGCCATTCGCCGAGGGTCACGCCTGCGGCCAGGGCGCACCCGATACCGAACGCCGCGAACAACGCGGTCAGCCCCACGACGATCTCGTTCCGCAGCATCGCGTACAACCCCCGATACAGGGCGAGGCCGGGAAGCAACGGCGTGATACCGGCCACCGCGACGACCAGAGGTGGCGTCAGTGCGCGGCGGGCTGCGAGGCCACCGGCGAACCCGATCACCGTCGCGGCCGTCGCGGATGCGACGACCGGACCGAGCACCGCCCCCAGCGACAACTGATAGACCAGCGACCCGGCCGCGCCCGCGAACGCGGCGACCGCCAGCGCTCGGCGCTCGGCGTAACAGGCCAGGGCATAGAACATCGCCGCGAACGCCCCCGACAGGATCTTCGTCGGGAGCTGGGTCAGATCGGGCAGCGGCGCATAGCTGATCACCGGCAGTTCCGCCTCGAACACCTCCGCGATACGCAGGGTCGTGGCGACACCGGCGATGATGCCGCCCGTCATCATCAGCAGTTCGAAGAACCGCGCGGACGCGGTGATCGGTGCCCCCGTGATCGCATCCTGCACCGAACCGACCAGGGACAACCCGGACAACAGCACGGTGACGCCGGCGGCGATGATCAGGCCCGGCGACACGTCCACACCCAGTGTGTCGCGGAGAGAGTAGATCGTGATGGCCGGTGCCGTCGCGATGATGCCGCCGACGACGTGTTGGAAGAAGAACGGAAGCCCCACACCGTTGAGGAACCGGTTGACGCGGTCGATCACGAACGTCGACGCGAACGCCACGAGCGCCACCAGGAACCCGCCGCCGAGCAGAACGGAGATCGCCGCCGCCATCCCCGACCACGCGACGGTCGCCACCCAACGGTTGTACGGGTGGGCAGCGTTCGTGAGGGCGAGGAGTTCCTCGTGGGCCTGCGCCGGTGAGATCGCGTCCCGGCGGATCCGGCGGGTGAGGCGGTCGACGGCTGCGAGGCGCGTGAAATCCATCGACCGGTACTGCACGACCCGCATCGTGCTCGCCGGCGGCATCGTCGGTCCCCGATATGCGGACAGCACGATCGAGTTGTAGGTGACGTCCACATCGCATTGCGCCAGACCGTAGGTGGCGGCGACGAACCTCACCTGCTCGGAGGTGTCGATCGCTCCGGTGCCGGCCGCGAGCAGAACTTCACCGACCCGCACCGCGACGTCCAGGGCCTCGGCGACGACCGCGTCGTCCGTCAGATCGATCGGCTGCAGCGGCGTCGGCGCCGACGTGACGGCGTCGATGGTGGCGCGTCGGCGCCCGAAGACCAGGCCGGAGGCCGCTCTGAGGAAGCTCACCGATGCCCGGCCTCGGTGTCGATCCTCGATCCGGCCGCGAACAGCATGCCCATCACCGTAGCCAAACCGGGTGGGTGCACGCACGGTGGTTGCGCCCTATATGATGGGCGGCGCTCCATTGCCTCCTTAGCTCAGTGGTAGAGCACTCGCCTTGTAAGCGAGCGGTCGTCAGTTCAATCCTGACAGGGGGCTCCACCAGTGCTGACCGCGCGGTGTCGGCACATTCGCGCCGGGATCAGGCGGCGGACGTCTCGAGGTCGTTGTCGTCGACGAACACGAGGCGTCCGTTGTCGAGGGCGACCGCCCAGCGTTTCACGGGAGCCCAATCGCGGCCCAACTGGTCTCCGACGGCCTCCTGGTGCGGTCCGTAGTCCGCGACGATCTTCCCCGGCTCTGCGTCGTCACCGACGACTCCGGCGCGCACGACCACTGCGGTGCCCACGGACAGGTGCGGTGACGGATGAGATGCAGAACCGGCCATGAATCGGATCATGCCATGTGCGGCACGGGGTTTCCCGTCGAAAGTGTGCAGTTCGACGTCGCGGAATCGCAGTACGGACATTTCGGGAACGTAGTCTGGGCGGCGTGAACGACACACCGGAACATCCCGTGGTCGTCGTCGGCTCTCTCAACCTCGACCTCACCGCGCAGGTGCAGCGGGCACCGGAGAACGGTGAGACCGTACTCGGGCGGAGCCTGTCGACGTATCCGGGCGGGAAGGGCGCCAACCAGGCGATCGGTGCGGCCCGCAACGCGCCGACCGCGATCGTCGGTGCGGTCGGTTCCGACGAGGCGGGCGCCGTTCTGCGTGATGCGCAGCGCGCCGCCGGCGTCGACGTCCGGTACCTGGCGGAACTCGATGCCCCGACGGGTCGCGCGATCGTCCTGGTCACGGACGACGGGGACAACCGGATCGTGGTGATCGGCGGGGCGAACACACTGCTCGACGTCGAATACGTCGATCGGGCTCTCGACGTTCTCGACCCCGCCGTCGTGCTCACCCAACTCGAATCGCCGCCGGAGGTGACGCGGGCGGTCGCGGGGTGGGCGGCGGCCCGGCACCGCAGGTTCGTGCTCAATGCGAGTCCGGTCGCGCCGCTCGGCCCGAGCGTCCTGCGGGTCGCCGATCCGCTGATCGTCAACGAACCCGAGGCTGCCTTCTACGTCGGGGCGACGGTCGGCGACGGCACCGTCGATGATGTTGCCGCAGCTCTCCTCGGGCAGGTCACGTCGGTGGTGATCACGAGGGGCAGCGCCGACGTGGTGGTCGCGACACGCGACGGTATCCGGCACGTGCCGGTACCCTCTGTCGCCGTGGTCGACACCACCGGGGCGGGCGACCATTTCGCCGGGACGGTCGCGGCGTTGCTCGCGACCGGTGCCGGCCTCGCCGACGCGGCGGTGTGCGCCGCGGAAGACGCGGCGCGACTCGTCGCGACCGCGCGAGCGGACCGGACGGGCGGCCCCGGGAAGAACCCCTAGGGGCCGGGTGGGAGCAGTTCGCCCTTGCTGCCGCGCAGCCACCGCCCGGGGAGTCGCCCGGCGAGGTCGCCGAGCGGACCGACCGCCCCGCGCAGCAGTTCCGCGGTCTCCTGCAACACGTCGATGCTGACGGTCATGCGGGCGATGTCGGGGGTCAGGTCGGCGAGTGTCTCCGAGAGCTGCACGATCTGATCGAGCGGGCCGCCTTCGGCGAGGAGACGTTCGAGCGCACCCTGCTCGGAGAGCAGGACGTCGAGCACACCCCCTTCCGCGAGCGCGCGTTCGATGACTCCGCCGGGGCGGAGCGCGTTGTCGACTATGCCGCCGGGGGCGGTGATCCGCTCGACGGCACCGTCCTGCGCGAGCAACCGTTCGAGGGGGCCGTCCGGCGCGGTGATCCGGTCCAGGAGGCCACCTTCCGACAGCAGCCGGTCGAGAGCGCCGTCGTCGGCGAGGACCCGGTCGAGCGGACCGTCCGGTGCCGTGATGCGGTCGAGAGCCCCGCCCGGTTCGAGGAGACGTTCGAGCAGCCCACCGGGTTCGGTGAGCCGGTCGACGGGACCGCCCTCGGCGAGCAACCGGTCGAGCGGCCCGCCGGGACGCAGGGCCTGCCCGAGCCCGCGATCCTCCGCCGTCAGGCGGGACACCTGCTGCAACAATCCGAGCGAGGTACGGGTGTCGGGCAGGCCGACGGCGCCGAGCGTCGAATAGGTGGCCGGCGCGACGGCCACTCGGACGGTTCCGATGACGGCCTCGGCGACGCCGAGAGCGGTGTCGGCGGCGGCCAGGCCGACCCGGAGCGGCATGGCGATCACGGACCCCAGATTCATCCGTTCACTGTAACCGTAGACACACAGACATCAGTGCAGCAGCTTCAGGCCGATCACGCAGGCGACGATCCCCGCGATGAGCAACGCCTTGACCAGGGACGCGGGTTCGGTGCCGGTGACCATGGCGAACGCGACGGTCAGCGCCGCACCGATACCCACCCACACCGCGTACGACGTGCCGATGGGCAGGGTCCGCATCGCATAGGCGAGACCGGCCATGCTCGCGATGAGCGCGACGACGAACACGATGCTGGGGCCGAGTCGGGTGAACCCGGACGAGCGCCCGAGGGCGGTGGCCCACACGGCTTCGAGGATTCCGGACAGGACCAGGACGATCCATGCCACGACGATCACGCTCCTGCACCGTCTTGTCGCTGTCCGGGTACGGTGCGCTCGTCCGGGTGACCGCGTCGGGGTCGCCGTGAGCCGACGATAGCCAGGTCGGTGTCGGGTGGCAAACCGTCTGATCTGCGGATGGTCGGCGCTCGCACCGACCGGGCCTCGGGGGTGGGCGAGTGGTACGCCCGATCTGATCGATCGAGCCGACGGTACGTTCGCTCAGGTCCGCCGGAGGCGGACGCTCCCAGGGAGTTCACAGGAATCGGCCAGCGCGTCACCAGCCTCGGCGAGCAGAATCGGGTCCGTGACCGACGACAACGCCGAAGCGCGCATCCTGGTGGTCGACGACGAACCCACGATCGTCGAGTTGTTGTCGGTGAGCCTGAAATTCCAGGGGTTCGCCGTCGAGACCGCGTCGAGTGGCGCCGAAGGTCTCGACCGCGCCCGCGGTTTCCGGCCCGACGCGGTGATCCTCGACGTGATGATGCCCGGCATGGACGGGTTCGGGATGCTGCGACGCCTGCGCGCCGACGGTTGCGACGCACCCGTGCTGTTCCTCACCGCGAAGGATGCGGTGGAGGACAAGGTGTCGGGGCTGACACTCGGCGCCGACGACTACGTCACCAAACCCTTCAGCCTCGAAGAGGTCATCGCGCGACTGCGGACCATCCTGCGGCGCGCCGGCAAGGTCTCCGAGCAGGAACGATCGTCGCGGATCACGTTCGCCGACATCGAACTCGACGACGACACGCACGAGGTGTTCAGGGCGGGTCGGCCGGTGTCGTTGTCACCCACCGAATTCACTCTGCTGCGGTACTTCATGGTCAACGCGGGAACGGTGTTGAGCAAACCCCGCATCCTCGATCACGTGTGGAACTACGACTTCGGCGGTGAGGTCGGGGTGGTCGAGTCCTACGTGTCGTATCTCCGCCGGAAGATCGACACGGGCGACACGCCGCTCATCCACACTCTGCGCGGGGTCGGCTACGTGATGCGTGAGCCGAGGGCGTGAGGGCCGGCGATGGCACGGTTGCGTGCGCTCCCGTTGCGTCTGACGTTGGTGGCCACCCTGGTCCTGTTCGCGGGGGTGGGTTTGCTCGTGTCCGGGCTCGCGGTCACGTCGGCGCTCGAGTCGTCCCTGCAGGGCAGGGTCGATCGCGACCTGCACGATGCGTCCCGGACCTGGGCGAAACCGCTGGGGATCCGTCCGCCGCCGAGCGTCGACCACGTGCGCCCTCCGAGTCCCTACTTCGTTCAGGTGACCGGTCCGGACGGTGACGTGCTCCTGCAGATCAACGACCACAGCAGCCGACCGGACCTCGTCGACGTGGCCCCGGGGGAGCCGACGACGGTCGGGTCCACGGGCGACGGCGACACCGACACCGACTGGCGAGTGCTGACGACCGAGGACTCGTTCGGTGGCACCACCACCGTTGCGATGACCCTGCGGGAGAACGAGGAGACCGTCTCGAGGCTGGTGGCACTGGAGGCGGGGATCGGCGGGATCGTGCTGGTCGTGCTCGCGATCGCGGCGTACTTCGTGGTTCGCCGCAGTCTCCGCCCGCTCGGGCAGGTGGAGCGCACCGCCGTCGCGATCGCCGGGGGTGATCTCCACGAACGGGTTCCCGAATCGAGCCCGCACACCGAGGTCGGGCGGCTCGCGGTCGCGCTGAACACGATGCTCGAACAGATCCAGACGGCGTTCGCGACCACCGCCGCCTCCGAGGAGTCGGCGAGGCGTTCCGAGGAGTCGGCGAGGCGTTCGGAGGAGTCGGCAAAGCGTTCGGAGGAGAAGATGCGCCGTTTCGTCGCCGATGCGAGCCACGAACTGCGCACTCCGCTCACCACGATCCGCGGTTTCGCAGAGTTGTACCGGCAGGGCGCCAGCGACGACACGGACCTGCTCATGGACCGGATCTTCCACGAGTCTCGGCGGATGGGGGTGCTCGTGGAGGATCTGCTCATGCTGGCGCGCCTCGACGCGCAGCGGCCGCTCGAGAACAAGCCCGTCGACCTGCTCGCCATCGCCGCGGACGCGGTGCACGGGGCGCGGGTCGTCGCGCCCGACCGGACCATCCGGCTCGAGGTCGTCGACGGCCCGGGCACCCCCGAGGTCATGGGTGACGATGTGCGACTGCGTCAGGTCCTCGGAAATCTGGTCACCAATGCGCTGACACACACACCTCCGGAGGCGTCGGTGACGGTCCGGGTGGGTACCGACGGTGACGACGCGGTGCTCGAGGTCGCCGATACGGGACCGGGCCTGTCCGGAGGCGACCGGGAGCGGGTGTTCGAGCGGTTCTATCGCACCGATTCGTCCCGGACGCGCTCGGTGGCGGGCAGCGGCAGTGGGCTCGGACTGTCGATCGTGGCGGCGCTCGTGGCGGCACACGGCGGTTCGGTGGTGGTGGACGGAGCGCCGGGGGTGGGGGCGACCTTCCGGGTCCGTCTCCCTCGGGTCCGGCGGGAATGACGGGTTCGTCTGTCCTCTACTATCGTCGGGCACGGCAAGATACTGATACGTCCGGTTACAGCAACTGGCGTGATGTAGGGAGAACGACCACCGATGGGTATCACCGACTTCGTGTCACAGTCCGCCCGCAACGCCTGGGCGTTGTTCGTGGCCGACGGCGTCGCCGCACCGCACCGCACCCCGTCCACGGTGGTCGGCGACGGGCCACACCGCGTGCTGCGAAGGTACGGTGCCGACGACGCCGGGGCGCCGGTGCTGCTCGTGACGCCGCTCGCCGCGTCCCCGAAATGCTTCGACCTGATGCCCGACCAGAGTCTCGTGCAGTACCTCGTCGGTCTGGGGCGCAGTGTCTTCGTGATCGAGTACGGCGCGATGAACGGCGACGACCGCGATCTCGGACTCGAATTCTGGCTCGACGACGTGCTTCCCGAGGCCATCCTCCGCGCGTCGGAACTGTGCGGAAACCGCGACGTCGACGTCGTCGCGTGGTCGATCGCCGGAACCATGTCGATGCTCACCATCGCCGCGCACCCGGACCTGCCGGTGCGCTCTCTCGCCACCTTCGGTACACCCATCGATTACCGGAAGATCCCGATCATGGCGATCCCCAGGTTCGTGGGGCAGAGAGTCGTCGACCCCGTGCTCGGTCTCGCGTCGACGCTGTTCGGAGGGATCCCGGCGCCGCTGGTGCGGATCGGGTACCGGGCGACGGCGTTCGAGCGTGAACTGAAGCGCCCGTGGTTCGTCGCCGGCAACATCGCCGACCGGGACAAGCTCGCGCGCATGGAACTCGTCGACCGTTTCCAGGACGACATGTACGGATACCCGGGTCGCGCGTTCCGTCAACTCGCGATACACGTGACCGTCGCCAACGAACTGTGGTCGGGTGTACTGCGGCTCGGTGATCGTGCCATCGACCTCTCGTCGGTGACCGTGCCCGTCCTGTCGATCGGTGGCTCCGAGGACGTGCTGGCCCCGATTCCGTCCGTCGAACCCGTCGGGCAGGTGCTGACCGGCTCGCCGGAGGTGCGTTTCGTGGCGGTGCCCGGTAGTCACCTCGGTCTGCTCACCGGTCCGGCGGCACGCACCACGTCGTGGGTCGAACTCGCCGCGTTCCTCCGCGAGGGCCCCGGAGAGCACGAACCGGCCGCGGCCCCCGGACCGGCTCAGTCCGGCACGTTGTCGCCGTAGCCGAGTTCGCGCAGCGCCGCGCGGATGCGGTCGCGGGCACGGTCGAGTGACTCCTCGGACGGGTTCTTCTCGGCCGTGGCGAAGTCGAAGTCCTCGAGCGAGTACGCGGGGAACACGTGCAGGTGCAGGTGGGGTACCTCGAGTCCGGCGATCATCAGACCCGCGCGCGGCGCGTCGTAGGCGCGGGTGACGGCGCGGCCCAGGATCCGGGCAACACCGTTGGTCTTCGTCCACAGGTCGTCGTCGATGTTCTGCCAGTGATCCACCTCGTCGCGCGGCACCACGAGCACGTGCCCTTCAGTGAAGGGGTTGATCGTCAGGAAGGCGACGACGTCGTCGTCCTGCCATACGAACCGGCCGGGGAACTCGCCCGAGATGATCTTGCTGAACACGGAAGCCATACCGGCACAATAGGCCGCTCACCGCCACTCGGCGACATCGCCGACGACGGTCGATGCCGTCGCCACCTCGAACCTGTGGTCGATCGCCCGACGTGCCGGTGCGGCATCGGTCGTATCGTCTCCGTCATGAGGGGGCTCGAGTCCGCGCGCAGCGGCACACTGCACGCGCTGGTCACCGAACTGGTGACGCACGTGCTGGCGGGGCTGCCCGAGGACAGGCGCATCGTCGTCGGCCTCTGCGGGCCGCCCGGCGCAGGGAAGAGTCGTGCGGCGGGGATGCTCGTCGAGGCACTCGGCAGGGCAGGAATCCCGCACGGTCTCGCGCCCATGGACGGTTTCCACCTGTCCAACCACCGACTCGACGCGTTGGGCCGACGATCGGTCAAAGGCGCCCCCGACACCTTCGACGTCGCCGGGTTCCGCGAACTCCTGAAGCGGGTACGGGCCCGTCCCGACGAGGTGATCCACGCCCCCGACTTCTCGCGCAGACTCGATGAACCGGTCGCCGCCTTCCACGCGATCCCGCCCGACGCGCGGGTCGTCGTCACCGAAGGCAACTATCTGCTCCTCGACACCGGAGGCTGGGAGCGGATCCGGGAACTCATCGACCTCGTCGTGTTCCTGGACGTTCCGGATTCGACGTTGACCCCGCGTCTGGTGCGGCGCCACCGCGTCGGGGGACGGGCCGCCCTGCAGGCGCGCGACCGGGTGCGTGACGTCGACCTCCCCAACGCGTCCGCCGTCGCCGGAACACGTGGCCGCGCCGATCTGGTGTGGCAGCCGGTCCCGTAGTCTGTCGGTCGTGCGCGTACTCGTTATCGGCTCCGGTGCCCGTGAACATGCCCTCGTCCTGGCCCTGTCCCGCGACCCGGGTGTGACGGCCGTGCTGGCCGCTCCGGGCAACGCCGGGATCGGCAGGATCGCCGAGCAGTTCCCGGTCGACGCGGCGTCCGCCGAGCAGGTGGTGGCGCTGGCGAAGGACCAGCAGGTCGATCTCGTCGTGATCGGCCCGGAGGTCCCGCTGGTGCTGGGTGTCGCCGACGCGGTCCGCGACGCGGGCATCGCCTGCTTCGGGCCGTCCGCGGCCGCCGCACGGATCGAGGGGTCCAAGGCGTTCGCGAAGGACGTGATGGCGTCCGCGGGGGTGCGCACCGCGCACAGCGAGGTCGTCGACAGCCCCGCCGACATCGATGCGGCCCTCGACCGGTTCGGGCCCACCTGGGTCGTCAAGGACGACGGTCTGGCCGCGGGCAAGGGCGTCGTCGTGACCACCGACCGTGACGCCGCCCGCGATCACGCCGCGGAGATCATCGAGAACGGGCACCCGGTGCTGCTCGAATCGTTCCTGGACGGACCGGAGGTGTCGCTGTTCTGCCTCGTCGACGGTGAGACCGTCGTGCCGCTGCTGCCGGCGCAGGACCACAAGAGGGTGGGGGACGGCGACGCCGGACCGAACACCGGCGGCATGGGCGCGTACACGCCGCTGCCGTGGTTGCCGGAGGGCAGCGTCGATCGGATCGTCGACGAGGTCGTCCGCCCGGTCGCGGTCGAGATGGTGCGCCGCGGCTGCGGATTCTCCGGGTTGCTGTACGCGGGTCTGGCGATGGGTGCGGAGGGGCCGGCGGTCGTCGAGTTCAACTGCCGGTTCGGTGACCCCGAGACGCAGGCCGTCCTCGCGCTCCTCGAGTCGCCGCTGGGCGCGGCTCTGAACGCCGTCGCGACCGGCGCTCTCGCCGATCTGCCGCCGCTGCAGTGGCGTGACGGTGCTGCCGTCACCGTGGTGCTGGCCGCCGAGCACTACCCGGCGAGCCCGCGGACCGGCGACGTCATCACCGGTGCCGACGACGAGCGGGTGCTGCACGCGGGGACGAAGCGTCGGGACGACGGCGCCCTCGTGTCCGCGGGCGGACGGGTACTGAACGTGATCGGGGTCGGCGACGATCTCGGCGCCGCCCGCGACAGCGCGTACACGACGCTCGCGGAGATCAAGCTGCCCGGTGGGCACTACCGCAGCGACATCGGTCTCGCGGCGCTCGAGGGTCGCATCTCGCTCTGACGTCCGCACCTCCGGGCGCCCCCGCCGCGCGAGCGAACGGTACACCCGTTTCATCGGATCGATCGGATGTACCGCTCGCTCGGGAGCGGGAGCGGGAGCGGGAGCGGTACACCACCCGTGCCGCCTTGCACGTACCGGCTGCATGTTGCAGACTCTGTGCATCTTCTGGGGGACACGGGAGGTGGGGAATGGCATCGTGGGTGCGAACCCGCAGGCACGACCCGACGCCGCTGCGGCAGCACCGCGTGACGGTGTATCCGCTTCCCGACGACATCGTCGTCGACCGCGACGTCCCCATCCGGCTCACCGACGGCACGGTACTGATGGCCAACGTGTATCGGCCGCAGTCGCCGCCGGGCACGCGCCATCCCGTTCTCGTCAGCGTCACACCGTACGGCAAGGACATCGGGGTCGACGGGTATCCGATCGACTTCGATGCGCTCGCCGACAGCGGCAACTACGTCGGTGACCTGCGACTGAGCGATCGGACCTCGTTCGAGGCGCCCGACCCGGCACAGTGGGTGCCGCACGGATACGTGCTGGTCGTGGCGGATCAGCGCGGATGCTTCACCAGTGGCGGGAAGCCCCGGATGCTTCTCGGACGTTCCGCTGCCGACGCCGCGGACGTCGTCGAATGGGCGGCGGCGCAACCGTGGAGTACCGGCCGCGTCGGGATGGCGGGAGCCTCCCACCTGGCGACCCTCCAGTGGTACACGGCGGCGCGTCGACCACCGCATCTCGCGGCGATCGCACCCTGGGAAGGCATCAGCGACCCCTACCGCGACACCCTGTGCCACGGCGGTGTGCCCGACACCCGGTTCAGCGAGTTCTGGCACCGCTCGTTGTACATCGGCGCGGGTTCGGCGGCCCGGGCGTTCCGACGCATCGGCCCCTGGTTGCTGCGACGCCACCACACCCGCTGCCGACACCTCGTGGGCCCACCGAAACTCGAGGACGTCACGGTGCCCGCCTTCGTCGGTGTGTCCTGGTCCGACCAGGGGCCACGGACCCGAGGTTCGATCACCGGCTATCTGCGTCTGGGATCGTCCCGCAAGTGGCTCTACACCCACGGCCGCAAGATGTGGCAGACCTTCTACAGTCGCGAGGTCGTCGACGCGCAGCGCCGGTTCTTCGACCACGTGCTCGCCGACGCCGACAACGGATTCGGCGACACGCCCGCTGTGCGGCTCGAAACCCGCCACGACCTGCGCACCTGTTCCGAACGGTACGAGGCCCAGTGGCCGATCCCGGACACTCGATACGTGCCGTTGTATCTCGATCACGTCACCGGCGGACTGGTCGGCGACCGGCGACAGGAACCGTCGAGTGCCCGCACGTTCCCCGTCGCCGGTGACGTCCTGACCTTCACCCACACGTTCGGCACGGACACCGAGATCAGCGGCCACACCGCTCTGCGGCTGTGGGTGCAGGCGAAGGACGCCGAGGACATGGACCTGTTCGTCGGGATCGGCAAACACGATGTCGACGGCGAGGAGGTGCTGTTCGAGGGGCACGCGGGATCCGAGGCCGGGCAGGTAGCGCAGGGCTGCATCAGGGTGTCGCGGCGCGCCCTCGACACGGAGGCGTCCACCAACTACCGGCCCGTGGTGGCGCCGGCCGGACGCCGGCCGTTGCGTCCCGGCGAGATCGTTCCCGTCGACATCGAGATCACCCCGCACAGCACGTTCTTCGAAGCCGGATCGTCCCTGGTCCTGACCATCGCCGGGCACGACCTGTGCACCGGGCCCGTGGTCGGGCACGACTGCACCGTCAACCAGGGATTCCACATCGTGCACACCGGCGGCCGGTTCGATTCGCACCTGCTCGTTCCGGTGGTGCCCGATCGCGCGGGCGGCGGCGACGGCGAACCCGGAATGCAGCTGGACGGCGGCGACGTGCCGATCGCGTGGGGTGCCGTGTTCGCGCAGCACGAGCGGGCCGTTCGCTGACGTCGCGGGCCACCGGCTAACGTCGAGTCCGTGCGCATCGAATCGCAACGTTCCCGCATCGAGACGTTCCACGTGATGGATGTGTGGAAGGCGGCGGAGGAACGTCAACGAACCCACGGCGACGTGCTGAGTCTCGCCGCGGGGCAGCCGTCGACCTCCGCGCCGACGCCCGTGCTCCGCGCGGCGCGGCGGGCCGTCGACACGGAACTCCTGGGGTACACGGAGACGTTCGGTGTGCTCCCGCTGCGCGAGGCGATCGCCGGACACCACCGCGACCGGTACGGCGTCGCCGTCGAGCCGGACGAGGTCGTCGTCACCACCGGGTCGTCCGGTGCGTTCACCCTGTTGTTCCTTGCCGCGTTCGACCCCGGTGACACCGTGGTGGTCGCGCGACCGGGCTACCCCGCGTACCGCAACACCCTCGCCGCGCTCGGCTGCCGGGTGGTGGAACTCGACTGCGGGCCCGACACCCGCTACCAGCCGACGGTCGCGATGCTCGAGGCGTTGGACTCGCCGCCGGCGGGTGTCGTGGTGGCCAGCCCCGCCAATCCCACCGGCACCATGATCGACCCGGCCGAACTCGCGGCGCTGGCCCGCTGGTGCGACGAGCACGACGCGCTGCTGGTGTCCGACGAGATCTACCACGGCATCGAGTTCGGCACCCCCGGCTCGCCGGCGACGTCCACGGCGTGGGCGACCTCGCGCAACGCGGTGGTGGTGGGATCGGTGTCGAAGTACTTCTCCATGACGGGTTGGCGGCTCGGCTGGATGCTCGTCCCCGAACACCTGCGGCCCGCGTTGCAGCGACTGGCATCGAACATGACGGTGTGTCCACCGTCGATCTCCCAGTTCGCGGCGGTCGAGGCGTTCGGTGCGGAAGCCCGCGTCGAACTCGACGGGCACGTCGCGCGATACGCGGTCAACCGCGACCTGCTGCTGACCGGTCTGCAGGACGTCGGTCTGACGGAACTCGCGCCCGCCGACGGGGCCTTCTACGTGTACGCCGACATCGCGCACCTGCTGCGCGACGAGACGTCGGCGGCGTGGTGCGCGCGGCTGCTGCACGACACCGGTCTCGCGCTCGCACCGGGCATCGACTTCGACACCGTGCGCGGCGACGAGACCGTGCGCCTGTCGTTCGCGGGTTCGACGGCGGACGTCACCGCTGCCCTCGACCGGCTCGCCGGGTGGTTGCCGCTGCGCTGACCCGGCGGCACCGGCACCCGTCAGCGTGAGGCGACGACGATCGCGTGGATGATCCAGATCGGGAGCCACAGACCGCAGGAGATCAGCGTCAGGACGAAGTGCAGCAGGTGCGGGCAGTCCGCGCGCTGCGTGGTGTGCACGGTCACCTGCTGGATCGGCGCGTACTGGGGTGGCGGAGGATACTGCGGGGCCGCGAACTGCTGCGCCTGCTGGGCGTGGAGTTGCCGCTGCTGCTCGGCGATCCGGCGCTGCTGCTCCTGCAGCGCCAGTTCCCGCTGATGCTCGTGCGCGCGGCGTTGCGCGTCCTCGTGTTCCTGCTGCTCGCGCCACGCACGCAGCCGATTGAGTTCTTCCAACTCACCCGGTTCCAGGTAGCGCTGGTACCGGGCGGTGGGCTGCGACGGGTCGTGCGGCTCCGGCGGTCCGGGCTTGTGAAGCTCGCTCAATTCCGTTGTCCTTCCTGGTGGGAGGGTCGGCTCGAGCGTGCAGTCGTGGTTTCGGGATCCCCCGGGAAACGGCTCGCGACTGCCCACTCGACGATGCCGAGTCAATTGCCGGAGGAGATGATCCGCGCGATGTTGCGTTCGGCGAGAGCCGCGATGGTCAGCGACGGGTTCACGGTTCCGGTGCTGCCCGGGATCAATGCCCCGTCGACCACATACAGGCCGCGATGACCGTGCACCCGGCCGTATCCGTCGGTGGCGTCCCCGAGCACCGCACCGCCGAGCGGGTGCGCGGTGAACGAGGCGTTGACGTCGGGGGCGAGCGGTTCGGCGCCGGGAACGGTACCGCCGGCGCGGGCCATCCTGTTCTGCACGGCGCGGAGCGCGTCGACGGAGGCCTGCTGGCCGCCTGCCGGCCAGTTCACGACGCCGCGGTCGGCGACCGGGTCGTACGTGATGTCGCCGCGGGTGGGATCCATCGTCATCCCGAGCGACGCGAGCATCGCGACGTCCTTCGCGGTGCCGGCGACGAACCAGTTCTCCAGGCTGAGCGGCAACCCCGACTCGTCGACGATCCGCGACGCGGAGGGTGCGCCCTGGTCGCCGGTGAAGCCCTCGGTGAGCGCGAACGACCGCACCAGCACGGCATCGCCGTTGGTGCCCCAGCCCCGCCCGACACGCTCGTCGAGATTCGCCAGGGAACCGGTGTGCCGCGCCTTGACCAACAGTTCGGTGGTGCCGACCGACCCGGCGCCGAGCACCAGTCGGTCGCAGGTGAGGGTCTGTGTGCGCAACACGGTGCCGACGGGGTCGACGACGTCGACCTCGACCCAGTACCGGTCACCGTCCTGCCCGATCGCCGTCACCCGATGCGCATGGCAGACGACGGCACGCCCGGTGGCCTCGGCCGCGGGGATGTAGTTCTGCGTCAGGTCGAACTTCGCGCCGTTCGAGTTGCCGAGGTTGCTCTCTCCGGCGACTGCGGAGCGGCGCACCGACCCGGCGAGTTCGGCGCGCACCACGTCCCAGTCCCAGATCCCGTCGATGCGGTGCGGGGTGTATCCGGCGGCGCGGGCGTCGTCGTCCCAGCGGCGTGAGTGTGTGAACTCGGCGGCGTGGTAGACGTCGTCGGGCATCGCGTCGAGTCGCAGCATCGACCGCACCTTCGGATACCACGTGGAGGTCATCTCCTCGTAGTTCAGGCGGTCACCGAACACCCGCTCGAAGAATCGTTGTTCGGGAGCGATCATCACACCCGTGAAGACGATCGAACCGCCGCCGACGGCGGCGCCGCGCCACACGGACATGTTCGGATAGTCGGTGACGTCGAGGACACCGGCGAAGTCGTCGCACACCACGGGAATGCCGGTGGGGCCGGTGAAGGAGGTGCGGTGATAGTAGCCGCGACCGTCGGCGAGCAGGTCGGTCGTGAAGATCTCGCGGTGCGGGTCGCGCGGCCAGCGCAGGCCGCGTTCGAGGACGGTGACCTGCGTCCCCGACTCGGCGAGACGCAGCGCTGCGACGCTCGCACCGAAACCCGAACCGATGACGATCGCGTCCGAGTGCGACGGCGCCGCGGGAGGCTCGGCGAACAACTCCGGGACCATCCGGCGGTATTCGTCCACCCCGACGGGCAGTGCCGACGCCACCGGGACACCGACCCCCGGAACACCGACCGCAGCTACGGTGGCACCCAACGCGGATGCCTGCAGGAACCGACGACGCCTCATATACGTTCCGCTCCGATCACACTCGACACGAACGAGGATCACGCGCCCCGGCCCCCGTGACTCCCCCTCAGCGCGCTCATGGTACCGGGCGGTATGTCCGGCCGTTCGACCGTGGTGGGGTGCGTCGGCTGTCAACATGGGGGAATGTCGACAGCTGCGACCCCGAAGGGCGAGCGGCGCCGCAGGGCGCTGGTCGAAGCGGCGGCCGACATCGTCCTCGAAAGCGGGATCGACGCGGTTCGGCATCGTGCCGTGGCGTCGCGGGCGGGATTGCCCCTCGCCTCCACGACCTACTACTTCGATTCGCTCGAGGACCTGATCACGTGCGCCGTGCACCTCAACACGGTGCGGGAACTCGACGTGATGAGGGAACGGGTCGACGAGGTGCCGGAGGGGCCGCGCGGCGTGGAGTCGACCGCGGACCTGATCGTCGACCTGCTGATCGGTCCGCGCGGGGTCGGGGACACCGACCGGGAGCGGTTGATCTCCCGGTACGAGCGGTGGGTGGCGGCGGCGCGACACCCCGAACTGCGCGACGTCCGGTTGCGGATGCGCGAGGAGATCGACGCGTTGCTCGCCGAACTGCTCGAACGGTGCGGCCGTGCCGCGCACGTCCCCCAGTTGCGCCGGATCGTCGCGATCGTCGACGGTGCGGTGCTCGACGGGCTCGGTGATCTGGATCCGGACCCGCGCGGCCTCGCCCGGGGGATCCTCGTCGACATGGTCGAGAGCGTCGCCCCGCCTACCTGCGAATGATCGAACTGCGGGACCGTAGACTGACCTTTTGTGAGTCACATCCCGAACGTCCTCGCCACCCGCTACGCCAGCCCTTCGTTGAGGGACCTGTGGTCGCCGGAGCACAAGATCGTGCTCGAACGGCAACTGTGGCTCGCGGTGCTGCGCGCGCAGGCCGAGCTCGGGATCGACGTGCCCGCGGAGGCGATCGCCGACTACGAGCGGGTCGTCGACCGGGTGGATCTGGACTCCATCGCCGCGCGTGAACGGGTCACCCGGCACGACGTGAAGGCGCGCATCGAGGAATTCAACGCTCTCGCCGGTCACGAACACGTCCACAAGGGCATGACGAGCCGTGACCTGACCGAGAACGTGGAGCAGCTGCAGGTGCTGCGGTCGCTCGAACACGTGCACGCTCACGGGGTGGCGATCGCGGCGCGCCTCGCCGAACGTGCCGCCGAGTACTCGGCGACGGTGATGGCGGGCCGTTCGCACAACGTCGCGGCGCAGGCCACGACTCTGGGGAAGCGGTTCGCGTCGGCCGCCGACGAGCTGCTCTTCGCGTTGCGTCGCGTGGAGGAACTGATCGCCCGGTATCCGCTGCGTGGCATCAAGGGCCCGATGGGCACCGCGCAGGACATGCTGGACCTGCTCGGTGGTGACGCCGACAAGCTCGCGCAGCTCGAGCAGAAGGTCGCCGACCACCTCGGATTCGCGAACGTGCTCACCAGTGTCGGCCAGGTGTATCCGCGGTCCCTCGACCACGACGTGCTGTCCGCGCTCGTGCAGGTCGGGGCGGGGCCCGCGTCGTTCGCGCACACGATTCGCCTGATGGCGGGGCACGAACTCGTCACCGAGGGGTTCCAGCCGGGTCAGGTGGGTTCGTCGGCGATGCCCCACAAGATGAACACCCGCTCGTGCGAGCGCGTCGACGGTCTGCAGGTCGTGTTGCGCGGCTACGCCTCGATGGCCGCCGAACTCGCCGGCGCCCAGTGGAACGAGGGCGACGTCTTCTGTTCGGTGGTGCGCCGGGTCGCGCTGCCCGACGCGTTCTTCGCGATCGACGGACAGATGGAGACGTTCCTGACGGTGCTCGCCGAGTTCGGTGCGTATCCGGCGGTGATCGAGAAGGAGTTGGTTCGCTACCTGCCCTTCCTCGCGACCACGAAGGTGCTGATGGCCGCGGTGCGCGCCGGTGTGGGGCGTGAGACGGCGCACGAAGCGATCAAGGAGCATGCCGTCGCCGTCGCGCTGGCGATGCGCGAGGAGGGACGCGAACCGGATCTGCTCGACCGTCTCGCGGCCGACGCGCGACTGCCGCTCGACCGTGCCGCGCTCGACGCCGCACTCGCCGACCGGTCCGCGTTCATCGGTGCCGCCGAGGCACAGGTCGCGTCGGTGGTCGCGGCCGTGGAAGACCTCGTGGCCCGCAACCCGGAGGCCGCGCAGTATTCCCCGGCACCGATCCTGTAGAGGACGACCGAGTCGGCTGCCGAGGGGACACGTTTTTCGATGGGGGTAGCAGTACTAGAGCAGGGGAGAGAAGTTGTCGGAGAAGACGACGAACAACGGGCGGATTCGGGATGCGGCGCGCACACGCACGGCGCTGCTCGAGGCCGCCCTGGAGGTATTCGTCAGGGACGGGTACGCGGAGGCCGCGACGGAGGAGATCGTCGCGGTCGCGGGTGTGACCCGCGGCGCGCTCTACCACCACTTCGCGAACAAGCGTGAGCTGTTCCGCGGGGTGATCGAGCACCTGCAGAAGGAAGCGGAGTCCACGCTGGTCCCCGACGAACCGATCGACGATCCGTGGGCGGCGTTCACTGCGGCGGTCCTCGCCTCGCTCGACGTCGTCAACGATCAGGCCACCCGCCGTCTCGTCCTGATCGAGGCACCTGCGGTGCTCGGCTGGGCCGAAGTGCGCGAATCGCACAGGGATTCGACGTTGCGGAGCATCGAACGGATGCTGGCGACGCAGGACCGGTCGTACACGGAGTCGTCGGTGCGCTCGTCGGTGCTCGCGCACCTGCTGGTCGCGGCCGTCGAGGAAGCCATGCTCTACCTCGCGCACAGCGATGATCCGCAGCGGGACCGTCCGGTGGTGCAGTCGGAACTGTTGCGGATGCTGGACACCGCGCGCGCTCACGTCATCGACGCCTAGCGGGGTGCGGGGCACCGCGCCGTCCGTGAGATCCTGAGCTATGTGAACGACTGCATCTTCTGCGGCATCGTGGCCGGCGAGGCACCGGCCAGCGTCGTCCTCGACGAACCCGATGTGCTCGCCTTCCTGGACATCAGGCCCTTCACCGCGGGGCATCTGCTGGTCGTACCGAAGCGGCACGCATCCGGTCTCGCCGAACTCGACCCGGCGGCCGGGAACGCGGTGTTCGACGCCGGTCGGCGTATCGCGGTGGCGCTGCGTTCCTCGGATCTGCCGGTCGACGGCGTGAACCTCTTCCTGGCCGACGGTGTCGCGGCGGGGCAGGAGGTCTTCCACGTGCACCTGCACGTCGTCCCCCGCACCACCGGAGACGGGTTCGGTCTGCGCGCACATCCTCGTACACCGAACCGCACGGTGCTCGACGGCACCGCGGCGGCGATCCGGTCTGTGCTCGGCCCGGGACAGGTGTGAGCTCGTGACGTTCGTCCAACCCCTCGCCCCCGTCGCGGAGTCCCTCGCCTGGTCGGCCGCGGTCGCGGTGCTGCCGCTGCTGGCGATGCTCGTGCTGCTCGTCGTGTTCCGCGTCAAACCGTGGCTCGCGGCGCTCGTCGCGGTCGGTGTGTCGCTGCTCGTCGCGGTCACCGTGTACTCGATGCCGGTGACGTCCGCTCTCAGCGCGGGTCTGGAGGGCGCCGTGTTCGGTGTATTCCCGATCATGTGGACCGTCGTGTCGGCGGTGTTCGTGTACCGCCTGACCGTGGAGTCCGGCCACTTCGACGTGCTGACCCGCGCGTTCGCACGGATCTCCCCGGACCACAGCATCCTCACGATCGTCATCGCGTTCCTGTTCGGTGCGCTGCTCGAGGCGGTCGCGGGATTCGGCACCCCGATCGTGGTGGCGACTGTCGTGCTCGTCGGTGCCGGAGTGGCTCCGGTCCGCGCGGCCGCAGCCGCACTGGTCGCGAACGCGGTCGGTACACCGCTCGGTGTCATGGGCACCCCGATGCTGACGATGTCGAAGGTGTCGTCGCTGCCGATCGACGAGATCGGCCCGATGGTCGCCCGGCAGGTGTGCCTGATCGCGGTGTTCGTACCGTTGGTGCTGGTCGCGATCGTCGGTGGGCGCGACGGGCTGCGGCGGACGTGGCCGGCGGCGGTCGTCGTCGGGTTCGCGTTCGCCGTCGGCCAGTTCGTGTGTGCGACCTGGTTCGTGGTGGGTCTGAGCAACATCGCCGGGGCCGCGGCCGGGTTGCTCGCGCTGATGTTCCTGCTGAGGTTCTGGTCGCCGCGGGCGGACGCGGAACGACGGGTCCCCGAGCATGCCCCCGACGGCGTCCGCCGCACCGTCGAGGCGTTCGTTCCCTACGCGTTGATCGTCGTGGTGTTCCTGATCAGCCGCATCGGTCCGGTCGAATCGTTGCTGGCGAAGGCGACGTTCTCGTTCGCCTGGCCCGGCGTGGACGTGGTCACCGAATCCGGCGCGGTGCCGCCCACGGAGACGTTCACGCTGAGCCTGCTCACGGCGCCGGGCACGCTGGTGTTCGTGGCGGCGTTGCTGTCGATCGCGCTGTTGAAGGTGGCGTCGGGCGATGCGGTGCGATGCTTCACGGCGTCGGTCGTGCAGCTGCGGTGGTCGTTCGCGACGGTCACGTCGGTGCTGGCTCTCGCCTACACGATGAACCTGTCGGGGCAGACCGCGACGATAGGTCAGTTCCTGGCGGGTGCCGGCGCGGGGTTCGCGTTGCTCTCTCCGGTGCTCGGCTGGCTCGGTGTGGTCGTGACCGGGTCGAACACCGCGTCGAACGCGATGTTCGGCAGTGTGCAGGTGTCGGCGGCGCAGCAGGCGGGACTGCCGTCGACGGTACTGGTCGCGGGCAACATGACCGGCGGTACCGCGGGCACCCCGATCGCGTTGCAGAACCTGGCGTTGGTGTCGTCCGTGCAGGGGGTGGGCGGCAGCGACCGGGTGCTGATGCGCAGACTCGCGCCCATCAGTGTCGGTATGCTCGCCGTGTTCGCGATTCTGGTGTGGTTGCAGACGACACCCGTGCTCTCATGGATGGTCCCGCAGTAATCACGAGCCGATCCGGTCGTCGTGAACTACTGTGATCTTGTGACTCGTCCACAACCGATTCTGACGCCACTGACCGAGGCGGCGATCTTCCTCGTCGTCACGGTCGACGAGGGCGGTGAGACGCAGGTCCGGGATCTGCTCGCCGATCTGTCCGGCCTCCGCAAGGCCGTGGGATTCCGCATTCCGAACGGCGGGTTGTCGGCCGTGGTCGGCATCGGCTCATCCCTGTGGGACCGGTTGTTCGCCGGCCCGCGCCCCGCCGGGTTGCACGAGTTCGTGCCGCTCGACGGGAAATTCGACGACAACGTGATCGTCCAGGTCAAGAACGGCCCCATTGACTTCCAGCCTCGCGAACCTTTTTCTCCGCTGTTCGGCGCCCTGCCGAATACAAATACGATGATGGAACTGCAGATCACGCAGGAGTACTTCGGATTCAATCTCCATCTGGCCTATCAGGGGCCGCTGTACACCGAAGTTCTGAACGCGGATACCTACGCAAAAGGGAAGGGCTCGACCGTCGGCAGAATACTCGAAGGCAAGATCTTTGATTACAAATTGACGGGCATGGCGGGAGTACTCAATACAGGAACCGACCGCAACTGGACAGGACACCCTTTCGTTCAATCCAGCTGGTATTGCTACGGACGCCTGGCCTGGGATCATACTCTCACGGCCGGTGAGATTGCAGACGAATGGATCAGGATGACCTTTGCAAATGACAAGCGTTTCCTGGAACCGGTCAAAGAAATCATGATGAAGTCGCGCGAAGCCGGAGTGAACTATCGCAGCCCGCTGGGACTGACGCATCTTTATGCCCAGGGGCATCACTACGGGCCGGCTCCGTGGACCAAGGACCTGCCGAGAGCCGACTGGACGGCCGTGTACTACCATCGCGCAGACAAGGACGGCATCGGCTTTGACCGGACCGAGACCGGATCAAATGCCGTAGCCCAGTACCATGAACCCGTCGCTGCCGTCTTTCAGGACATCGCACGCATTCCCGATGATTACCTGCTCTGGTTCCATCACGTCGGCTGGGACCACAAAATGCAATCGGGCCGCACTCTCTGGGAAGAACTGGTCCACAGGTATTACCAGGGGGTCGAAACGGTGCGGTGGATGAGGAAAACCTGGGATTCCATTGAAGGACTGATCGACCGGGAACGGTTTGAACATGTAAGGGCTCTGCTGGCGATTCAGGAACGGGACGCTGTACGCTGGCGCGACTCCTGCGTACTCTACTTCCAGTCCTTTTCAGCGAGGCCGATCCCCGACGGGTACGAACGTCCGGAACATGACCTGGAACACTACAGAAAGATGGAACGCGTCGTTTACGTCCCGGATCCTTCGCACAACTGACGTGCCGATGGACTTACCGTGGCGAAATGCGGACCAGCCGCGGAACGATGATTTCTTTTTCGCTTTCCTTCAGCAACGGCTGCAGGGACAGGTATTCCGATTCAAAATAGCTCCATCCACGGGCGTCCTGGCTCAGATACACCGGGATTCCTTCTGCCCACGATCGGCGAATCGCCGATTCCGCCTTCTCTGCACTCCAATCCCATCCCGACCACAGAATCCGCCATCCGGGCCTCAGCCCTATTCCCCGGTAGTAATCCAGAATCGGGCTGTACCCTCCTGCTATCAGCAATCCCTCTCCCGGGACCGCCTCCCGTATCCGTTCGGCGAATTCCATCTTTTCCATCTGGATCTGACGCAGAGGTGAAAAAGCGGCAAGCGCGAGCCCGAAAGCCGCCACCTGAATCACTCCCCATGTCACCGCACCCCGTCTCTTTTCGATCCAGCCGCCGTAAAGATATGCGCACATTATGACCGAGCCGGGAAGGATCGGCAGGAGATAGCGAGGGTGGATCTGAACATCGGCGTCCCGCCACAGGACCACAATCGGCACCACGATTGAACAGACAAGCCCCCACCAGGGATTCGGGATCCCTCCTTTGGACCGGGGCCGCGCCCGCTGCGGGCGGCATCTTCCTCAACGACGCGACGGGCGGCAAGCTCGACTTCTTCCTCGACT
>ENA-UOUL01000021-UOUL01000021.1-bioreactor-metagenome-genome-assembly--contig:-NODE-21-length-227054-cov-8.709107_pt1 | contig 227054 bp, 199 predicted proteins | sample MGYA00249838_ERZ747220 | MGnify/ENA primary metagenome ERZ747220 (study PRJEB28778, sample SAMN05720191) | bioreactor metagenome | isolation source: Anaerobic biogas reactor | place: USA:Washington... | reverse complement strand
CGCGCTACTTCGGATCGCCCTTGGCCCGCACGTTCTCCTTCCGCCGCGAGGGCATGGTCGGCCTGGGAAATCCGTCCTCGCGGCTTCCTCGCGGCGGCCAGATCGCTCCCGAAATGCTGGAGAGGCTTAGCGCCGCATTCGGCCCGATCTGCCGGCGGGCGGAGGATGCCGGGGTGGATCTAGGCCTGGAGAATGTACGTTCCTGCTGGGCCAACAGCGGCTGGAATGCCGCTCGCGTGATTGAGGCGGCGGGATCTCCACGCCTCAAGTCAGTATGGGATCCGGCCAATGGCTTCGTCTCCGGGGAGGACAGGCCATACCCCGACGGCTACCTGCAGGTGCGCCCTCACATGGCTCACGTTCACGTCAAGGACGCGGTGGTGTTGGATGCGGCCACCGGCCTGACGGAGTGGCAACGCGTCGGCGATGGGGCGGTGGACTATCGGGGCCAGATGGAGGCGCTGCTCGACGACGGCTACGAGGGAGTCGTCTCCATAGAGACTCACTATGAACCCAAGGGAGAGACGCCGGCAGAAGCCACTCGCCTGACCACTGAGGGACTGCTGCAGGTGCTCGCCTCCATCCAAGTGAAGCCGGCGGGCGATGGTCGGGACGGTGCCGCATGACGATGGAGCCCATGTCTGCTGGAGACGCTACCGAAGGGCAGGATCCGCTGCGCCTGGCCGTGCTCGGCGTGGGCGGGATCGCGCACTGGCAGCACCTCCCCAACCTCTCAGCCCTGAGCGAGCAGGCGGTCATCGCGGCGCTGGTGGACCGAGATCGGGGCCGGCTGGCGGCGACGGCAGCGCAGTACGGCGTGAGCGACTGCTACGAGTCCCTAGACGAGCTGCTGCGGTCATCTCGACCAGTCGACGGCGTACTGGTGCTGACTCGACCGGCGGACCATGCTTCCCCGGTGCTGTCCTTGCTGCACGCGGGCATACCCGTCTTCTGCGAGAAGCCCCTGGCCTACCGGGAGGATGAGGCCCAGGACATGGTGGAGACCGCGGCGGCAACGGGCACGACCCTCATGGTAGGGTACAACCGGCGGTTTGCGGCCACCGTGCGGGCGGCCAAGGAGACGACGCTGCTAGGCCGACCCGAGCTCCTTCTGGCGGAGAAGTCCAAGCCCACCAAGCCCGGGACCCGACTGCATCTGCTGGAGTTCGCCTCGCACGCGCTGGACACGCTGCTATGGCTGGCCGGCAGCGAGGTGGAGGATCTGAGTGCCCAGGCACGCATGGCTGCAGACGGGGTCACCGAGGAAAGCCTGTCGGCCCTCATCCGGTTTCAGAATGGGGCGCTGGGCGTGTTCGCGATGAATACCCAGGGCGCCCACTTCATCGAGCGCTACGAGGCCTACACTGATGCCGCTAGCGTGTTGGTGGAGTACCCGGTGCGGATGCGCCGCTACACTCGGGAGCCGCTCCCTCTGAGCGCCGACCTCGCTTGTCGGTTGAACGCCCCGCCGGCCGACCGCGAGCTGGGCCAGCTAGACGGAGAGCCGATCCTCCAACTCGACAGCTCGCTCTGCCCGACTGACGAGATCGCGGCCCTAGGGTTCCGGGCTGAGCTTCAGCACTTCATCCAGTGCATACGGTCGGGAGCGGCCCCAATCACGTCGGGCGCTCAGGCACTGGTCACCCAGCGAGTGGCGCATCGGATCTACCGCCAAGTGGGCATTTGCGTGCCGTGAGGTACCGCGTCGCGGGGCTCTAGGGGCGCAGCCACGATCCGCCATTGTGGCCATCGAGGATGGCTGCCTCAGAGCGCACGGGCTCGGACATGGCGCGGTTTCGGACGCTCGGCCGCACGAGCGGGTCAGGGCCGCGACGGGACGCTGTGTCGGGCCGCACTGCGTACGAGACCGGTCAAGTCGCTCCTCGCGGCCGGTGTCAGGGGGCCTGGGCGAACAGATCATGCTCGTGGATAGCATCTGATCGGGCGGTTGGCGCTGCCTGGTGTCTCTTCTTTGCCGACGACCTCATCTGACCGGGGCTAGCCGCACCCACTGTGGCCCGGGCCTGGGCGGATCACTTTGTCGAGGCGGTGATTAGGAGGTAGGAGGCGCGTCTATCTCGCTTGGTTGTCGGCCTGGCCCTGGTCGCAGCAGCCGTGCTGATGCTACTCACCACGGATGGCGTTGGCTACACGGCCGGCGCGATCGCGCTCGGCCTGGCAGCCATTGCCGTCTCGCGGAGGCAGTAGATCGGCCCTCCGGCGACCGCATCACCCGTCACGCCTGAGGCCAGCCCCTGGTGCCCTCTGCGCACAGGCTGTCGAGCGAGGGGCAACTGCCCCTCGCTCGACAGGCCCCAAGCCAGGTAGAGCCGCCCTGGCCCGGCTGTACGTGGGGATCAGCTAGCCGGTGGGTGTGCCCGGTACCTCCCCGCTGTACTCGCTCCACAGCTCGTTCTGCTGGGAGTCGTGCGCCGGCGTATACGTCCGCACGACGAAGTAGTAGGTCCGGTCCTCGGTGAGATCGTCGACGCTATACCCGGTCGCATACTTGTCTGCGGTGATACCGGATACGGTGTAGGGCCCACCCTGCGTATCGGAGTAGGAGACCTCGTAGTAGCCCCCATCCCCGCCGTAGGGGATGGGCGTCCACGACAGAGTCACTGAGGTGCTAGTGGTCCCGCTTACCCACACATCGGTAGGGGGTACGGTTTGGGTTCCGGCCCAGCCAGGAGCTTCGGCGTCGAGGAAGGCCAGGAGAGCCGGGTCGCTGGCGGTGAGCATGTTGTAGCCCAGGTCCAGGTCCGTCAGGTTGGTGAGGTTGCCCAGCTCAGGCGGTATGGCGCCGCTCAGCTGGTTGCTGCCCAGGTACAGGTACTGCAGGTTGGTGAGACTGCCCAGCTCTGGCGGTATGGCGCCGCTGAGCTGGTTGTAGTCCAGGTGCAGGTACCGCAGGTTGGTGAGGTTGTCCAGCTCAGCGGGGACGGTACCGGTCAGCTGGTTGGACCTCAGGTCCAGCCTCTGCAGGTTGGTGAGGTTGCCCAGCTCAGGCGGTATGGCGCCGCTGAGCTGGTTGTAGTCCAGGTACAGGTACGTCAGGTTGGTGAGGTTGCCCAGCTCAGCCGGGACGGTACCGGTAAGCTGGTTGGAGCTCAGGTCCAGCCACTGCAGGTTGGTGAGGTTGCCCAGCTCTGGCGGTATGGCGCCGGTGAGCCGGTGGCTGCTCAGGTTCAGACCCTGCAGGCTGGTGAGATTGCCCAGCTCTGGCGGAATGGCGCCGGTGAGCGCGTTGCGATGCAGGTATAGCGTGTGGAGTTTGGTGAGGTTGCCCAGCTCTGGCGGTATGGCGCCGGTCAGCCGGTTATCGTTCAGAGTCAGGATCTGCAGGTTGGTGAGCCCCCCTAGCTCCGGCGGTATGGCAGTGAGATGGTTGTGCCACAGGTACAGCTCCTGCAGGTTGGTGAGGCTGCCCAGCTCTGGAGGCAACTCCGTGAGCTGGTTCCCGTCCAGACTAAGGATCTGCAAGTTGTTGAGGTTGCCAAGCTCTGACGGTATGGCGGTGAGCTGGTTCCAGAACAGGTACAGCTCCTGCAGGCTGGTGAGGCTGCCCAGCTCTGGCGGTACCGCCGTGAGCTGGTTCCCGTCCAGACTAAGGATCTGCAGGTCGGCGAGGCTGCCCAGCTCTGGCGGTACCGCAGTGAGCTGGTTGTCGTGCAGGTAGAGGGTCGCGAGGTTGGTGAGGTTGCCCAGCTCTGGAGGTACCGCAGTGAGCTGGTTGCTGTAAAGGTACAAGTAGATCAGGTTGGCGAGGTTGCCCAGCGCTTGCGGTATGGCACCGGTGAGCTGGTTGTCGTGCAGGTACAGGTACTCCAGGTTGGTGAGGTTCTCTAGCTCGCCCGGAATGTTGCCGCTTAGCTGGTTCCCGCCGAGGCTCAGCTCGATCACGTGTCCGCCCTGGCAGATCACCCCATAGAGCGAACAGGGGGTTTCCGTAGGTAGGGTCCACTTGTTGCTCCAGGCGGCGCCGCCGGTGGCGTTGTAGAGCGCAACTAAGGCGTCGTACTCGGCCTGTGGGATCTGCGGTCTAGGGATGGCACAGACCTCATCACTGTACTCGCTCCATAGTTCGCTCTGGTTGTAGTAGTGAACCGGGGTGTAGGTTCGGAGCACGAAGCAGTACGGTTGTCCCTCAGTGAGCCCCGCGACTGTGTGAGAGGTGGTGTACTTGTCTGCGGTTGTGCCGCTCGGTTCGTACGGGCCGCCGGACTCGGTGGCTTGGGAAACCTCGTAGTAGCCGCCGTCTCCCGTGTAGGGAATGGGGGACCAGAACAGCGTAGCCGTGGTGGAGGTTGTGGAGGCAACAGTGAGCGACGATGGGGGTACGGTTTGCGTACTGGCCCAGGCAGGAGCTACGACGTTGAGGAAGGCCACCAGGTCGGGATCGGTGGCCGAGAGCATGTTGTAGCCTATGTCCAGAAACGAGAGGTTGGTGAGGTTGCCCAGCTGGGACGGGATGCTCCCGCTTAGCTGGTTGTTGTCCAGGCTCAGCTGGATCACGTGCCCGCCATCGCAGGTCACGCCGTACAGTGAGCACGGTGTCTCCGTAGGCAGAGTCCACGTGTTTGTCCAGTTGGGACCGTCGGTGGCGTTGTAGAGAGCCACCAGGGCGTCATATTCAGCCTGCGGGATCTCTAGGGTCACGGTGGCCGTGGCAGTTACCGTGGCCGTCGCGGTGGTTGTCTCCGCAGCAGTTGCCGTGGCCGTCGCGGTGGCTGTTGCCGTCGGCGAGGCCACCGAAGTGGCCGTGCTTGTCACCGCCTTGGTTGCGGTGGCGGTCAGAACGACGCTTGTGGTGACAGTAGGAGTAGGTGGGCCGGGGACTCCAGCTCGCACGTAGAGGCGTCCCTCCATGCCCGGCACCGCGAAGGTGAAGTCGCCCTCGTCACTGAACATCTGGCTATGGCTGGCTCCGGGCGCCAGGTCCATGAACACGAGGGGCGGGGGAACGGCTGCAGCGCCTGTGGCGGCCGCTGCTGCCGCAGAGCTGCCAAGCCCTCGAAATGAGAGCGGTAGGCACACGCGGTACTCGACCGTGATCTCGAAGGCCTGCTCCGCCGTGGTGTCGTTACGCCAGGTGACCTCCGTACCAGGGAGCAGGTAGAGCAGAGGAGGGTCGAACCCGGAATCCGTGATGCGCACCAGAACCGGCTCGGGTGCTTGGGCCTGCGCTCCGAAGGATCCAGGCAGGCAGAGAGAAGAGGCCAACATGAGGGCTGCGGCGACGAGAACGACGACCGGGACTGAGACGGAACGGCGGCCTACCATGGCACCCCTCCCTGGGCTCCGGGCTTGCCCGTCATCGGGCAAGACCAGCGAAGGATCGGACTCCCGGCGGTATGGGGCGCTGCACCGTTCTGGGTCCGCGGCCGCTTCCGCTGTTAGCAGTGACTGAGTGATGCCGTGGCGTCGGGGAGTCCCCGCATCTTCGATGATTATGGAACTGCCCCGCCACTGTGGCAAGGCATTCTAGGGGATTCTCGGTTCGAATATGCATCGCGATGTATTAGAAACGGTGGGCGGAGTGGGTTGTGTCCCGTCAATGGTGTAGGAGTGTGGCCGCCCCGTGAGCACCGAGACTCCCCGCGTTCCACGGCTAGGCAGCCGCAAAGGACTTGTCCGGAGTGGCCGATTGCGCTGCTTCGCTCCCGGTCATCGATGCGTAGCCGAAGTAGGGCCGGGCCACGATCCACTCGTCGTTCTGTGCTGCCAGCCGTGCTTCCAGTTGCTGGATCGCCGGATGTCTGGCGGGGCGAATGCACGATGGTTGCAGCCGAGCCCCCGCCGCTAGGCGAGACCGCGTTCGCCGCTCCTGCGCGTGCTTGCCCCGACCAAATCGGCCTCTGCCAGCACCGGCGCCGACGCCGGTTCGTAACGCTCCAAGGTAGCCTGCCCGAGCGTGACTTCGGAACAGCCACATCCGGCCTGCCTGCCCGCGCCATATGAAGAGCGCACTGCTCGGCAGGGGGACTGGATCTGCCCCATGGCCTCCCGGCGGCGCGGGGTGGGCCGCGGGCACTAGCGCCGCCCGGTTGCCGTCTGTGGCCTGGCATGGAATCCGCACCTGGACTGTGTGCCGGATGCGTCCTTGGTCGCCGAGGTCGGCTGCGCCCACGGACCTTCGCCCAGACGTCACGAGGAGTCACTGAGATCCGCATTCACTGCCCTTCACTTGGCTGTCGCCTGAACCAGGCCGAGATGACGGCCCTGGAGCGCGCTCTTGCCTCCCAAGGCCACGAGATCGTCGCAGACGCACGCGCCGCCGACGTGATCGTGCTCAACACTTGCGCCGTCACGGCGGAGGCCGAGCGTAAGAGCCGCCAACTCCTCCGGCGGCTCCGCCGCGAGAATCCGCGGGCGGAGATCATCGTGACGGGATGCTACGCCGAGCTGGACGCGAGCCTCGGCGGTTGGGCGGAGACGGCTTCGCGCGTCGTCGGCAATGCGGCCAAGAGGGCACTGATTGGCGAGCCGGGCCAAGTGGCGGCGCCAGTGGCCGGAGCTGCCGGCCCCCGACCGAGGGGCGGGCGGACTCGTGCTCTCGTGCGGGTGCAGGAGGGCTGTGACAACCGCTGCGCCTACTGCGTCGTGTGGAAGCTTCGGGGGCCGCAGATGAGCCGGCCGGCGGCGGCGATTCTGAACGAGGTCCAGGAACTGGTGCGGGAAGGACGGCAGGAGGTCGTGCTCACCGGAGTCCACACGGGCGCCTACGGTCGTGACGGCAGCGAGCCCGGGGTGGAGGACTTGTCCGCTCTGGTGCGGCTGCTGCTGGCGCGAACTGAGATCGCCCGCATTCGGCTCTCGTCCATCGAGCCTTGGGATCTGGCGCACCTGGACCTGTCACTGTGGGACGATAGTCGACTCTGCCGCCACCTGCATGTACCGCTTCAGAGTGGCAGCGACGCAGTCCTCGGACGCATGGGGCGCCGCTACACAACGGCGCAGTACGAGCAGCTCGTCCGAGGGCTACAGGCTGCCATTCCCGATCTCGCCGTCACCACCGATGTGATCGCGGGGTTCCCCGGGGCGAGTCAGTCTGATCACGAGTCGACCCTGCGTCTGGCGCACCGCTGCGGCTTCGCGCGGATGCACGTCTTCCCTTACTCGGAGCGGCCAGGTACCGAGGCGGCCGGAATGGCCGGCCAGGTAGCGCCCGAGGTCAGACGACGGAGGGCGTCGGAGTTGCGCCGGTTGGCAGCCGAACTGCGCCAGCGCTTCGAGGAAGCCCAGCTGGGCAAGACGGCCGAGGTACTCTGGGAGAGACGCCGCGGCGGCCGCTGGCAGGGCCTCACCTCAAACTACGTCAGCGTGTCTGCCGAGTGTGAGTCCGACGTGCGCAACATCGTCAAGCCGACGCTGCTGGTGGTTCGAGGCGAGGCGGGGGTCATCGGGCTGATCCAGGACGACTGCAGGGGTGCTAGCACCAGTTGAGCGGTTTACGGGTAGCTTACGCTGAATTCACGGGCGGCTTACTGATGTCCGGCGGATCTTGGGCGACAATCCAACCTGGCAAAGTGGTCATGGGCTCGTCAGTCGTGAGCGCTTACCGCTTGTGCGATGCCCCTGCTGGAGAGGAGGACTTGCGTGTACGCCCCTGACCACGATCGACTCTACACGGCAGGAGCGATCGCGGTCGCGGCGGTCACCGTCCTGTTGCTCATCTACTATGTGGTTCTGTTCGTGGAGCCGACGTCTGACCTCAACCCATTCCCTCCTCAGGTGGAGGCGACGATCGTGGCGGCCGTTCCGGTTACGCCTACCTTGCCTCCCACCTGGACTCCGGAGGCGACGGCGAGCGCGACGGCCACCACGACCGTAACCCCGCGGCCTACCTTGACCAGCAATCCGACGGCCACACCCACCGACAGGCCGATTCCGACCGAGACGCCCATCCCACTCCCGACCAGCACGCCCGGCCCGACGCCGACGCCGCAGCCCCCGCTGTACCTGCACTCGGGCATGTTCGCCGGGCCCGACTGCACCTGGACCGGTGTGTTCGGTGTGGTGTGGACGGTGACGGATTTGCCCCGTGAGGGCGTGCAGGTGCATCTGTGGACGCAGCAGGGTTTGGACTTGTACTCGCCGCCCACCGACGTGGACGGCAACTACGTGATCCAGGTGAGCGGTGAGCCGGTGGCGGCACGCTGGTTCATGGAAGTGCTCGAGGGGGGCGTGCCGCAGTCGGAGGTCATCATCTTCGAGACGAGCCTCGGATGTCAGAATGGACTGCAGAAGTTCCGCGTGGACTGGCGAAGGACGCAATGATGGCGCCAAGCACACGAGCATTCCGAGTAGCGATCCTGGCGCTGGCCTGCGCGCTGAGCACGGGCCTGCTGGTCTGGCTGCCGGGCGACGTCTGGGCGCAAGAGCCCACCGCCCGTCCCACGCCCACCTTTGCGCCCGAGTGGACAGTAACACCGACGGAGACCATGACGCCCACCATTACGCCGACGCCCACTGAGACGGGCACGCCGACGCTGACGCCCACCATCACGCCGACCTTCACTCCGACGCCGACCATGACCGGCACTCCGACTCTACGCCCAGTGACACCAATCTCGACGCTGGACCGGTGGTACCGGGGGCCAGCGCCTGTCACACAGGTCTGGCTGGGTACCGTTGATGGTACGCCGGGCATACTTCCGGTGGTGGGCGCCGTGGTGGAGGCGCCGCTGCAGTCGGTCCCGGCGGCGGTCTTCGCTGGGCTGCTGGTGGGAGGGATCGGGCTGCTTGTGGGTACCGCGCGGATGCACCCTCATGGCTGATCGCAGACGCAGGGGGAGTCGCTGCAGCCGGAGTGTCCCAGTCTGGTCGTGGTTCGTGGCGGGCCTTGTCATCGCCGCCGCGGTCTGGGCCAGCGGTCGGAATACACCGCCGGTTTCCGCTCAGTCGGGCCAGTCGGGACCGCGACCAACGCCGACAAGCGTCCCTGGCAGTGAGGCCGGCGATCGGATACGGGCGGCGGCCGGTGGTTACGCCAACCTGGTGGTGGACAGGATCTCCACGTCGCCGGAAGTGGCGATGGTGGGACAACCAGTGCGGGTCGAGGTGACGGTACGCAACGCAGGGACCTCGAACCCGACAGACGGTAGGGGGGAGCCGGCAAACTTCTTCGTCGACCTCTTCGTCTCTCCCCCGGTGGCTACGGCGGAGGACCTGCTGTCCATGCCCGGCTATTCGCCAAGCCACAGCGCCGGAGTCCAGTCCTTCTGGCTGCCTGCGGGCGGCAGCTACACGGTTGTCTTCGACCACACGTTCACCGAGTCCGGCATGCATAGCCTGTATGCGGTGGTGGACACCGTTGAGCTCGGTCTCCCTTACGGTAACGTCCACGAGGGCGGAGCGGCTGGAGAGGCTGACAACGCCGCCGGCCCCACCATGGCGGAGGCTCGCTTCGCCAACATCCTCATTGCCAAGGATGTGGCCGACTTCAGTCGCGGCCCCGCGTCCAGTCTGGCGCTCGTGGGGGACGAGTCGCTGGCGGAGGCGAGCGACGCCTCGCTGACGCTGGGAGATGCATACCTCACCCTGGGGTACTTCGAGGAGCCACCGGATGCTTGGGGCTTGGACGACCCCCTGAGCCCGGACTACAACCTCCACGAACTCGACCGGCGCTTGAGCGGCGCCGGGCAGGACGGTCCGCAGGAGTGGCCCCGGTTGGTGGCCAAGGGTGATCTGGTGGTAGCCGTGTGGCAAGATCGGCGCAATAGCCAGCTCACCAACTGGGACATCTATCTGTCCTGGTCGACCGACCAGGGTACCACCTGGCTGAGCTCGCCCGTCAGGGTGAATGACGACGAACTGAACACGGGAGACCAGCGCCGACCAGCCGTCGCCATCAGCCCCACGGAGGACCGGCTGCTGGTGGTGTGGCAGGATAGCCGCACGGACGCCACCAATCCCTCCGGCAAGTACCGGATCATGGGACAGTGGTTCGAGCTTGTGGAGACAGGGCTGGTACCACAGGGCGGCAACCTGCTGGTCAGCACCGCCAACGACGTCAACAGCCTCAATGGCGACGTGGCTGCCGGACCGGAGGGCAACTTCTACGTAGTCTGGCAGGACGATCGCGCGGGCAACACGGACATCTGGCTGCGAGCCCACACGTCTGCCGGCTGGATGTCTACGCCGCGGAGGGTAAGCGACGACCCCCAGCGGACGAACCAACGGAACCCGAGGGTAGCGGCGGGCCGAACGGAGGTCCTGCAGGACTGGACGACGGTGGACTGCCCGGAAGGCTCCCCTGTCTTCGAGCTCGGGTTCATCTACACTGACCCGATTGTGGTGGTGTGGGAGGACGACCGCGCCGGGGACTGGGACGTGTTCGTTAGCTACTCCATCGACCAGGCGCAGACGTTCGCCGTAGACCATCGGGTTAATGATGACCCGTACCAGAACGGAGCCGATCAGAAGCAGCCGGTGGTGGGCGTGGCGCAGATGTGGCGGCAGCAGGAGTTGGAGGACCGGGACGGCGTCTGTCCGACTCCGGGCGCCAAGGCGTTCGTGCAGGTGCCGGTGGCGGCGTTTTACAGCGCCTGGCAGGACTTTCGCGCCGAGGATGAGGACATCGGTGCGGCGAAGCCGAGCATCTACCTGGCGCGTATGGAGGCGACGGCCATCGAATCCGTCACCCTCAGCCTGGCCGGGGGCGTCAACGAGAGAGCCGGTGGCTTAGCAGCCGGCGTTAGCTGGCAGGAGTACCCCTCAATCGCGTGCAGCACCTATGCGGGGGAGCATTTCCTCGATGGGCGGGCGCGCCATGATGCCTTCATCGCGTGGTCGGAGTGGGGCAGCCAGGGCCCCGATAGCTCGAAAGTCTACCTGACCGTGCGCGGCGACGGCGGCGCTTCGCTTTCGACGCTGTGGCGGGGCGGCGTAATTCCGGTCAACAGCGGCGCCCATGCCACCAACCTGGAGGGATCGACCTACCTGCGCTACCGCGAGGGCGACCCTCCGGCGGCCTATCAGGTCCGTCCGTCTCTCGCCGCCAATGTGGTTCGCACGTACGACTACCCCGAACTGGAGGTGTGGAAGCACCAGGGGTTCGTCTACGTGGGCTGGGACGACAACCGGGCCGGCGGATGCGAGCGTGATGTCTACTTCACTCGCTCCAACCTGACCTACTTCGCCGACTACGATTTCTACCCCGATCCCCGCCGCTCGGACCAACTCAGTGTCGGCAAGACCTGTCGTTACGCTGCGGGCAGCTATCTCTCCCCGATATACGACATGGGAGAGGGGGGGGTGATCTGGGACCGAATCGAGTGGCACGCGGCGACACCCTCCGGCACCTACCTGACGCTGCAGACACGCGTCGGCGATGATCCCGAAGCGATGGGGCAATGGATGCCGAAGGACTTTCCCTACCAGAGCGTCGGCGTCTCCGAGGAAGGTGCGCCCCTACAGGGTTACGACACGCCGGGGCAGATGATTGTGGGCGCCGATGGCCGCGAGCGGCCAAAGAGCCGGTACATTCAGTATCGGGTCAATATGTGGGCCTGGCCGGTGAGTGGCCCCGCTGATGTCACCTGTGGCGAGGTAGGCGACGACCCGGCCGTGTACGACCGGGTGGCGAACACTCCTGTGTTCTATTCGGTGGCCCTGCATCATGAAGGCGGGGCGAGGCAGGTGCTCCTGCCCTTGGTGGCGAGGTAGACCCCGACGATAGCGTGCGGGGCGGAACCAGGATAGGCCCGCCCCGGCTGCTTCAGCCCCGATCCTTCACTCCCCCAGCACCTGCACCACGTACTCGCGACTGAGCGGGCCGTCGTACTCGGCGAAGTAGATGGTCTGGCGGCCGCCCTTGAGCATCTTCCCCGCCGTGATCGGGAACGTGGCGCTGATTCCCCCGAGCACGCTCTTGAGGTGGGCGTCGGCGTTGAAGCCGATGCGTCCGTCAATCTTCAGGTATCGCCGGTGCAGGTAGTCGCCCTCCGAGGGACAGAGGCGGCTGAGGTGGGTCACCACGTCCTCCTCCAGGCAGGGCAGCCCCTCGGTAACGATGATGCCCGAGGAGGTGTGCATGGTGAGGATGTTGACCAGCCCCTCCTGAACACCGGACTCGGCGATGACGCGCTCTATCTCGGGCGTGACGTCAATAAGTTCCTGTTCGCGCCGGCTCTGCACCGTGAGCGTAAGCGTCCGGATGATCATTTGTAGGTCGCCTCCGCCTCGCCCAGCAGGTGGCGGGCGTTCTTGCTGAAGATCATCTCCTGGGCCTGATCGGACAGCCCGAGCTCCTTCACTGCCCGTACCATGTTCTTGATCTCCACCCGGGGATAGTCGGAGCCGAACACCACCTTGTGGCGCAGGCTGCGTTCGAGCAGGGTGAGCGGCAGTCGCTCGGTGAAGACGTGGCGCATGAACTCCCAGGGGGCGTCGTGGTAGAGGCAGGAGGTGTCGGCGAAGACGTTGTCGTACTTGAGGCAGAGCATCGCCGTCTCCTGCACCCAGGGCCAGCCGAAGTGAGCGATTACGATCTTGAGGTCGGGGAAGTCGAAGGCGACGTCCTCCAGGTCCATCGGGTTGGCGGACTTGGAGCGCGGCGCCCAGGTCATGCCGGCGTGAATCAGCAGCGGTATGCGAAGTGACTGAGCCGCCTCGTACACCGGGTAGGCTTTGTCGCGGTCATTGGCGGCGAACTCCTGCAGACTGGGGGACAGCTTGAGACCGCGCAGCCCCAGGCGGGTCACGTCGCGCTCCAGTTGCTCAGCCGCATCCGGCCGGTGCGGGTCCACGCTGGCGAAGCCGACGAAGCGGTCACTCAGCCGGCATAGCTCGGCGATCTGCTCGTTGCTGAAGATCTGTGATCCCTTGGCTGTGCGCGCATCTAGCGGCAGGACGACCGCCCGCTGCAGGCCGGAAACGTCGAGTTCCAGGTGGAACGTCTCCAGCGGCTGCAGGCGGTTCTGGATGTCGAAGACCTTCTTCTGGGCATGGAGGAGTTCATCGTTGCCGGCGACCATCTCCTGGACCAGCAGAGGGTGAGTGTGGAAGTCTATCAAAGCGCGCTCCATCAGAGGATGATTACCGAGCTGAGGTTGGCCGGCTGGTCCGGATCCAGGCCGCGGGCGATGGACCGGCCGTAGGCGAGGAGTTGTAGCGGGACCAAGCAGAGAGGGGCCCGGGCCGTCTCCGGCAGGCCGGACTCCAGCGGGATCAGCACATCGGACCAGCGGGAGTCGCCAGGGTCGCGGTCACAGATAAGGATGACGGTGGCTCCCAGGGCGCGCATCTCCTCAAGCACCTTGAGTTCGTACTCCGCGGCAGTGTCGGAGAGGAGGGCGGCGATGAGGGTGCGTTCGTTGACGATGGACTTGGGCCCGTGGCGGAACTCCATGAAGTGGTAGGCCTCGGAGTGGGAGAGCGACATCTCCTTCATCTTGAGCATGCCCTCGCAGGCCACGCCATAGAGGGGCCCTGATCCGAGGAAGATGACGGTGTCGAAGGTGGCGTCGGCACCCAACTCCTGCAGGCGCCCGCTCTCCCGGCCCAGCACGGTGGCCGCCACCGAGGGTAGGACGCGGAGCGACTCCACATAGGCCTGGTCGCCAGCCGATAGACCCAGGTAGACCTGAAGGCTGAGGAGCATGCTGCTGAAGGAGCGCGTCTGGGCGACGCTCTTCTCCTGGCCCTCAGGGACGAGTAGAGCCGCATCGCATTCGCATACCAACGTGCTATTGGGGTAGTTGCCGACGGTGAGAGCCGGGCCCTCGAAGTGCTCCCGGAAGGCGTGCAGTGCCCGCAGCGTCTCGGAAGTCTCACCGGAGCGCGACACCGCCCACAGCATGCTCTGAGCGCCGGAGGCGGGCATAGTATAACGCGGGAAGAGGAAGAGCTCGGATGAAGGTAGGCCCCGCGCACTGGCCCCGGCGATACCGCGGGCCAGGGAGGCGGAGGTGAGAGAGAGGTAGTGGGTGGAGCCGCAGCCCACAAACAGCAGCCGCTGGTACTCCTTGATGGGCCAGCGGGCGAGCATGTCCTTGGCGGCCGGGATGACGCGGTCCAGAGCCGTCTCCCACACTTCCGGCTGACTAAGTATCTCGGTCCAGGTGTGCTGTCCTCTCACCTTCTTCACTCCTCGGTGGTTGGGTCTGAGTGTGTAGTGCCCAGGAATCCCTGCTTGTAGAGCCGGTTCAGAGCGCGGTGGCGCCAGCCGTGCCGCCAGCCCCGCGGGTAGCCTAGCATCTTGGCCAGGTCGCCCCACACCCGCAGCAGAGGAACCCATAGTGCGGCGCGGAGACGCTGCCGGAGGGGCCAGGCCGGCGTGAGGGCGGGCAGGCGCCGCCAAGATGGCCCGAGGTAGACGGCCGCGCCGAGCGGGAAGCCCACAAGCCACCAGCGGCTGCGGTTGGCGGCCAGCCAGAGCAGGGCCGGCATCAGAACCAGGTAGGTGGCATAGCGAATGAGGTGGCGGCGCAGGAGCAGGCCGGTCTGTCCGTCGCCCATGGCGTAGTTGCGGTACTGGCGCCAGTAGGCCGGCAACGAGCCCCGGGGGGCGAAGTGCACCACGGCGTCTCGCGCCAGGGCCGGGCTATTACCGCCGGCAACTTGGGCCAAGTCGAAGAGGAGGTCCTCGCAATAGGCGGCCCACTCGGGGTAACCGCCGACCCGCCGCCAGGCGGACTTGGTGAAGGCCACCGAGCGGCTGGAGGGCAGGAAACGCCCCTCAACCAGCTCCTCCGGAAGGGGGAGGGTGGTGGCGCTCATGGCCGCCTGGAAGATCGTCTCCGCCCGCCCGCGGAAGACGCCGGCCACAAACTGCGCCGGGGTGGGCCGGTCGAATCTCTCGGTGAGCTTCTCCAGCCAGCGCCGGTCGAGCTCAACGCCGGCGTCGGTGACGGCGATGCGCTCATGAGCGCAGGCGGCGATGGCGAGGTTGCGCCCACGAGCGATGTTGGCCCCCGGCTCCTCCAGCACCTGCACCGGAAAGGGCTGGAGTCTGCCCCAGGATCGCAGAAGGGCCACGGTGCCGTCGGTGGATCCCCCGTCTACGACCACCACTTCGTCCGGCAGGCGGGTCTGCTGGGCCAGGCTGGCTAGCAGTGTGGGCAGACTCCGCTCCTCGTTGCGCACCGTCGCGATGAGACTGACACGCCGATTGGGCGTCGAACCGGCCACTACGGGTTCACCATGGGGTCGAAGAGCTTGCGGTACTCCTCCAGGGCGAAGCGGTCAGTCATTCCGGCGATGTGGTCCGCCACCGCTCGGTAAGTGCCGTCGCGGTCCATGGCTTCGCGTACCACGTCCGGTAGCTGGCGGGGGTCGTCGATGTACGTCTGGAAGAGCAGGCTGACGAAGCGCCGCGCCTTGTTGGCCATGCGCTGGACGCGCCAGTCGCGGTAGAGGCGGTGGAAAAGGAAGTCCTTCAGCTCGCGGTTGAGGGCTGCCAGATGTGGAGAGTGGCCGACGACGGTGGCGCCGAGAGCGCGGACTTCCTCGCTGCTCTGGGGGCCGGCCTCGCGGAGGCGCTCGACGGTGTGGCGGATCACGTCGGTGACTTCGAGGTCGATCAGGCGGCGGATGGCGCGGTGGCGATCTACTTCGCCGAGGGCCTGGTCGTGGATTCCGGCGTTCTGCAGGGCGGTGTTCCAGACGGCGAGAGGCTGCAAGGCTTCCGGCTTGATGTAACCGACTCGCAGTCCGTCATCCAGGTCGTGGGTGGAGTAAGCGATCTCGTCGGCAGCGTTGACGATCTGGCCCTCGAGGGTAGGGGCGCGGTCGGGCTCGTACTCGGCGGCAGAGAGGCCGCGGTCGTACTCCGTCATGTGCTTGATGATGCCCTCGCGAACCTCCCAGGTGAGGTTGAGCCCGGGGAAGTCGGGGTAGCGCCGCTCTAGTAGGGTGACGATTCGCAGCGTCTGATGGTTGTGGTCGAAGCCGTCGTGATCCCTCATGAGTTCATGCAGGGTGGCCTCACCAGTGTGGCCGAACGGAGTGTGACCCAGGTCGTGGGCCATGGCGATGGCCTCGACCAGGTCCTCGTTGGCGCGGAGCGCCCGGGCGATGGTGCGGGCGATCTGTGCCACTTCGATGGTGTGGGTGAGGCGAGTGCGGTAGTAGTCGCCCTCGTAAGTGACGAATACCTGAGTCTTGTACTCGAGCCGGCGGAAGGCAGTGGTGTGCACCACCCGGTCGCGATCGCGCTGGAAGGCCGACCGGTACGGTCGCTCGGGGTCGGGATACTCCCGTCCGCGAGAGTCGGCGCTCCTCATGGCCCAAGGAGCCAGCCACTGGCGTTCCTGCTCCTCCCACTGTTCGCGGGTCAGGAATCCGTTTGCGCCGGTGCCAGTCATCATGCCAGCTCCAGGTAGGTCTCGATGACTTGGCGGAAGAGGGGAGCGGCAACCAAAGAGCCCTGTCCACCGTACTCCACCACCACCGCCACTGCGATGACGGGGTCATCGGCGGGCGCGTAGCCGGCGAACCAGGCGTGCGGAGCGGCGCCAGGGTTCTCCGCGGTGCCCGTCTTGCCTGCCACCGGCACGGGAAGACTGCCGAGGCTGGCATAGGCGGTCCCACCGTAGCTCATACATCCATCCACCAGGCTCTGCCGGATACTGGATAGGTGGTACTCGGCGAGGGGGAGCTCGCCGACCAATTCGGGCTCGGTGGCAGTGGAGGACGGGTTCCCGGGCGGGCCGAAGCTCAAGGCCAGGTAGGGGCGGTAGCGCCTGCCCTGGGCGGCCACGGCGGCGATCATCCCAGCGACCTGGAGCGGGGTGACCAGCAGGGCGCCCTGGCCGATGGCCATGTTGACGGTGTCGCCGGGGAACCAGGCCTGCCCCAACGTTCGGCTGCGCCAGGCGGTGTCGGGCACCAGCCCGGTGGAGGCGGGCAGACCGCGAAGGCCAGGCGAGGCCCCGAAGCCGTATTCGCGCGCCCAGCGGGGCAGGGCATCGCGGTCGTGTCCGTCAAGCCGGCTGCCCACCTCGGCGAAGACGGTGTTGCAGGAGTGCACGAGGCCTTCCTCGAGGGTGAGGGTGCCGTGCCCGGAGGGAAGCCAGCACTTCACGGTCCAGCTCTCACCGAGCCCCGACCAGGACCCGGGGCAGAAGAAGGTGCTGTCGGGGTTCACCACTCCGGCATCCAGCGCCGCCGATTCGGTCACGACTTTGAACACAGAGCCGGGCGGCAGCTCGGACTGAGTGGCGCGGTTGACAAGCGGGCGGCCCTCGTCTGCCAGCAGCTCGGCCCAGGCCGACCCGGATAGGCCCTGGACCATGGCATTGGCATCGAAGGTAGGGTTGGCCGCCACGGCCAGCACCTGACCGTTGCGCGGGTCGAGGGCGACCACGGCACCGCGGACTCCCTCGAGGGCGCGCATGGCCGCTCGCTGCAGGTCCAGGTCGATGGTCGTGTAGAGGTTCTGGCTGGGCACGGCAGTCTTCTCGGCGACGACGGCGCGCACCTCACGGCTGGAGGAGCGGACGAGCAGGCGGGCGCCGCGCTGCCCGGCCAGCTCCGCCTCAAACGACTGCTCCAGGCCCGTCTGGCCGACTACGTCGTCCTCGACATAACCTTCCGCTCGCATGGTCCCGAGCTGGCTCTCCGAGATGACGCCCACGTAGCCGGTGAGGTGCGAGGTGGTCGCGCCCTCGGGGTAATAGCGGACGGCGCGCTCGCGGAGGAGGACGCCGCCGAGGGTGCTGAGGCGGGCGTAGTGCTCCTGCACCTGCTCGCTGGATAACTCGCCCACAGGCATGAACCAGTCCGGCCGCAGAGCCTTGACGTAGGCGTCCTTGATGGACTGGGGCTCATCGCCCAGAACCTCGGCCAGGACGCTCAGGAGGGTGGCCTCGTCCTCGATCTCGCCGGGAACCACGCCAACAACCACCCGGGAGCCGAGCACGGCTAGCGGGCTACCTTCCCGGTCGTAGATGGCTCCGCGGAGGTTGTCGGTCTTCTCCAGGTCGAGGCTGTCGCCGTCGGAGAGCTCGCTAAGCACGAGGCCGGGGTGCCAATCGACCAGCCAGTCGTTCTGGTGGCGCTCCATGGTGAGCGCGTGGTCCTGCGTGATAGTGCCGAAGGAGCCGGTCACCAGTAGGGAGCGGTACCCGATCTGAGCCAGGTCCTCCCGGACCAGCGAGGAAGTCACCTCGACGATGACGCGCTGGAGAGACGCCATTTCGCCCAGCTCGCGGTAGTAGCGGGCGAACCGATCCGGTCCGGTCCGGTCGCGGGCGGCGGGAGTGAGGAGAGCGTACATGGCCTCGTACTCGCCGCGAGTCCACATCTCGGCGAAGCTGAACCATACCTCTTCGGGTCGGCGGCTGGAAACGGCCGCCGGTGCCGGGGACGCCTCCGGCGGGGCCGCGCCGGGCGCCGGGGGTGCGGCGGTGATGACGGGCAAGGGCTCCCGTGAGGGGAAGGGAAAACAGGCCGACAGCAGGGCAGCCAGAGGGAGGGCGCCCAGGAGCCGAGCTCCGAACGCCCTTCGCGTCAGTCGATGTCCGGTCGTGCCGCGGTCAGCGTTCCTCAATGACTATCGCTCGACACCAAGAGCTGTCCATCTTGCGCACCTTGAAGGGGAGCGCCATGAAGAAGAAGACCGGCCGGCTGATGGCGTCGAGGTTGTCAAGCCACTCGATGAAGGTGACGCCCCGGCTCATTAACACGTCGTGCAACTCGCGTCCATCGGGGATGTCCTTGCCCAGCCGGACGAAGTTGTCGATGCCCAGCATCTTGATGCCCTTGTCGGCGAACCAGCGCGCCGCCTCGGGCGTAAGGGTGGGATAGCCGGAGGGGATGCCGGCGGCTTTGGAGGCCGCATCGCTGTTGCGGCAGATGATGATGTCGCCCGGCTGAACCTTGTCTCCGATGAGGCGGTCCAGCAGTTCGGGGGAGATCTGAGCGGCCTCTGACGCATCGGCGAAGTCGAGCAGGACCGCGCGGCCGTAGAAGGCATCGAGGGGGTAGGAGGTGATGTCCCGGCCGCCCTCGTAGAAGTGGGCTGGCGCCTCAATGTGGGTGCCGACGTGGCTGTGCGTGCGGACATCGTACTTGAAGGCCCTGTCGGCGAGGTAGCCCAGTTCCAGCTCGAAGGGGCGGTCGGGCGGGTAGTTGTCCGGGTCGACCAGGTAGGAGATGTCGATGACGCGGTACTTGGCGGTGTCGATACTGAACATTACAGAGCCTCCGGAGGGCACTTGAGCGAACTACCGTACTTGACGAACGCCTGGCAGGCGACGTCCTGGACCCAGGGCTCGAGCCCGATGGCCTCGTTACTGCCGTAGAAGCCGGCGATGAAGCCGCCGCCGAAGCAGCCGAGCTTCTCGATCATTTCGCGAGCGGCAGCATCAATGACCTCGGCGTCCCGCGTCTGGAGGGTCTTCTGGATGTCCACCGGGCACCAGAAGTTCACTCGGCCGCCGAAGTCGCGCGCCAGGTTGTCGATGCCGTGCAGTTCCGGCTGATCGAACTGAAGGACGGCGATGCCGATGTCCACCAGATCGGGGATGATCTCGTAGATGGCGCCGCAGGAGTGCATCCAGACGTCGAGCCCCTCTCGGCGAGCGGCTCCGACGAGTTGCTCAAATCCGGGCCGGAAAAGCTTCTGCCAGGTGCGCGGGCTGACGAGCAGCTGGTCTTGCGTCCCCCAGTCCTCGCCGAACATGACGCCGTCGGCGCCGGCTGCGGAGAACTGCGCGATGCAGTCCTCCAGAAGATCGCTTACCTGCTGCAGCAGGGCGGCGGATCTCTCCGGCTCGATCAGGACGTCGGCCAGGAAGTTCTCCATGCGTCGCATGTAGCGGGCGATGGCAAAGGGAAAGCCGGGCAGCCCGCCGATACGGTATTGATCGGGGTGGCGGGCGAAGAGGTCGGAGGCTCTCTGATAGCGAGCTGGGTTGGCCAGATCCGGCCATTGGTAGCCATCCAGAAGGTCCCAGTCATCCTCGATCACGCCGTGGGTGACTTCGCCCTTGGTGAAGCCCTCGAGGCGGCCCCAGGTGTTACCCCATTCGTCGCGCATCAACCAGCGACCATCGATTTCTCGCCAGACGCCGACTTCTGGGTCGGCGGAAGCGGAGACGCCGGCGCTGACCATATCGTTGGGGTAAGGAGCCGGTAGGCCCATGGCGATGCGCTCGGGACACTCGAAGGCCAGGGAGCGCTTCACTATCTCGCGACTGCTCATGGACATGACAGGAACCCTCCGCCGCTGGGCGCTGCGGGAGCGCGCGCGGAACTGAGCTTGCCAAGTACCCCATTGTACGGGCGGAGCGGGGGCCTTACAAGCTGGAGGGGTGGTTGGCCCGCCGCCCCTAGCGCAGCAGCCGCCGCGTCAGGACGAGGAAGAGCCGATGGCGAAGGCTCCCGGACTCGCTCTCCACCTCCAGCGTCGTCACTCCCGTGCTCTCGCCGATAGCCAGGCGCAAGGGGCGGCCCCACAGGACGCCAACCAGCAGTGAAGCCGCCAGCAGAAGGAGAGCGGCGGCGCCCGCCCACCAGAGGGGCAAGCGCGCTACCGAGACCACCTGGTAGTGGGTGGGCGTCAGCCCCAGGGCGGCCGATGCTAGGGCGTACTCCGTTGGTTCTGCGACCTCGTACGCGTCGCCGGCGGGCTGTCCCTGCCTTGTGAGGGGCTGCACCTGGAAGGAGGGGAAGGCGCCGGCGTCGGTGAGCGTGGCGCGAAGGGCGACGCCCGGCTCGGGCACGGCGATGTACTTGCTGTACTCGTCGGGGAGGAACGGCACGATGAGCGCATCGGCCTCGGCGTCTTCTGCCACGGGCGCCACTTGGAGAGCGGGACCGGAGCCGTGCCAGGCAACGACTAGGTCGGCCAGGCGGATGGGGACGCCGCGGCGCAGTCGCACGGTGGTGCCGGCACGCTCGAGGCCAACCTCGGGCTCGGGACCAGCCGAGGCCGTCAGCAGCAGGCCGGAAGCGGCCGACTGGAGCGGGTAACCGGCCGCCAGGTCCACGACCTCAGCGACGGTGACTCTGGGCGCCGCCAGGCAGACAAGTGCCAAGGCGGCCAGGGCTAGGGAGATGCCCACGTGGGCGACGGCGCCGGCCCAGTCGCTATAGGCGGTGAGAGTGGCGGAGTCCTCGCCTTCCCGCCGGAGCCGATAGCCGACGAGGCCAGCGGCCAGACGCAGCCGTGCCTCCACCGAGGCCGGGTTGCGCTCGCTGTAGACCGGTGTGCGGTGGTCGAGCGTCGAATCGGCCGGGTCTAGGGGCAGCCGCGGAGAGGCAGCGCGCACGATTGACGCAACCGCCAGGGCCGCCAGCACCACCCTTGACCAGGGCGAGCTGCCGAGAAGGATGAGCGCCATCAGACGCTGGTAGCCTCCGGGCCACTGCTGGACCGGCCAACCGAAGGCGTTGGCGTCCGGGATGTGGGAGCGGGGGAAGAGGGCGGCGGTGAGAGCGAGAAGCACCGCGGCCCCTAAGCAGGCATACCAAACCGTAGGAGTCTGCAGGAATCGCCAGAGCAGGCCCAGCGGATCGGCACCGGAAGACCCACCTCCGCCCGCGCCAAGACTACGCAGATGGTCCCGGGCGGTGCGGCTGAGGCGCGCCGTTCTACTCACGCTGCTGCGTCCGGCGCCGGTGGGCGCGACCAAGCGTCAGGGCCGCTTTCGAGACGAGGCCATAGAGCCGGTACAGCAGCGGAGAGGGCGCGTAGTCCCAGGCGCCCAGTCCGTCCCGGAACTGGCCTCCGAATCCAAGCTTGAAGCGAAGCACGCCCGCCATGTCATCGTCCGGGTCATCGGGAGACTCGGGAGCGCCCCAGAGATCGTAGGTGGAGCAGCCGCGCGCGCGTCCCCAGCGCATGGCTTCCCACTGGAGCAGGTAGGTGGGCATGTGGCTTCGACCCTCCTCCCCGGAGGCGCCGTGGAAGTACCAGCAGTTATGGCCGTAGGCGACGGCCACCAGCAAGGCCAGCAACTGGCCGTCCAGCTCGGCGGCCAGGACCACCCCCATGCCGGCGTCCATCAAGGAGCGCCAGAGGTGCTCGTAATAGGAGCGAGGACGGACGATGAAGCCGTCGCGTAGGGCGGTCTGGCGGTAGAGGTCAAAGGCGAGGTGCAGTTCGCCGGCGTCCAGCGGCCGGACCGAGACGCCCCGCCTCATCGCCAGGCGCACGTTGTAGCGTGTCTTGGGCTTCATCGCGGCGAGTAGGTCGTCTTCCGTTCCGGTGAGGGGCAGCTGCACTGTGTTCCGGAACTGCACCGCCTCTCCCGGCCGCCAGTCCCGAGCCTGTAGGGAGGCCCGGGCCCAGTGCACGTCGGCGTCCCAGAGCTCGGGATCGACCTTGAGCATGAGCCAGTGTTGTCGGCGGGCGAGGGGCTCGAGCCGGGCAAGGCTCTCAACGAGGCTATCGGGCCGGGGCTGGAGAAGGAGTGGCCCGCGCGGGACATAGGCAACCGTGAACGTGCGGCCGAGCCGACGGGTCAGGACTGCGGCATAGCCCAGCTCACCCGCGGAGCCGGTGATCCGGTAGCGCTGCGCCGTCCAGCCGTAGGCGGCCTTGAAGCGCAGCCAGGCGCTCGACTGCAGGAAGTGGGCGTTGGGCATCTCCGCCAGCAGTCCGTCCCAGCGGCTGTCGTCGGTGATGGCCTCGAGGCCGGCGACCGGCTCAGTCACGATGGCCACTCCGAAGGCGGTGTAGCAGGCGGTAGCCGGCGTAGACCACCGGATTGTAGACGTAGTCCCAGGCACCGGCGCGTCGCAGCACCTGCGCGCCGAAGCCGCGCTTGAATCGCCACACGCCCCACAGGCCGCCTCGGTCGGGCACCTCGCCCTCAAGGTAGGGCTCCGGGTCCAGCCCGACTTCGTCGGGGATGCCCCAAAGATCATAGAGTCGACAGCCTCGCGAACGGGCCCAGCGGATAGCTTCCCACTGCAAGGCGTAGTTGGGCATCAGGTGGCGCTGGCGGTCGGAGGAGGCGCCGTAGAGATAGGATGCCGTACCGGCGAAGGCGAAGACCATGATGGCGGCGAGGGGCTCGCCCTCGTACTCGGCCACGAGAAGCGTAGCCAGGCCCTGGGGCACGAAGAGGCGGTAGGCGGTGTTGTAGTAAGGAGCGGGGTGTACCCCGAAGCCGTCCCGCCGGCCGGTCTCATCTATGAGATCGGCGAAAGTGTTCAGATCGTCCTCGGCACCCGGCCGTACCGTGACGCCGCGGCGAGCGGCCAGACGAATGTTGTAGCGAGTCTTCGCCTTCATGCGGCCCAGGATGTCGTCCTCAGTGCCCTCCAAGTCGATTACGGCGGTGCTGCGCGGCTGCACGGTCTGGAAGGAAGGGCGTAAGCCCAGCTCGGTAAGCAGGGCCGATTCGGGCGCGGCATCGGACCAATACGGTTCCACCTTGAGGGTGAAGGCGCGCCGGGACCGGCAGAGGGCGTGCACTTCCTGCAGCAGCTCGCCCAGCCGCTCCCCCGTGGAGGGGGCGGGTCCGAGTGGTATGTAAGCCAAGGGACCCAGCGGTGTGGGGCGGAAGAGCACTTGCGCCAAGCCGGCCTCGCTGTTCACTCGCGCCGCTTGCCAGCCAAAGGACGACTTAAGCTCACCCCATTCCCAGGTCTGCAGGATGCTCGCCCAGGAGAGTCCCTCCAGCCGCTCGTTCCAGTGGGCGGGGGCGCTGCCGGTTGACCGGCGGTCACGGGCTATCATACAATCGCGCCGTCTGCGGAGCGCGGCCGGCGCGGGTATCCGAGCCAGAAGGCCTCGCTGAAGATGGTCGAGTGCAGCAACCGGTAGGCCGGTGGATCCACGTGGCTCAGCCGGCGCCGGTCGGTGAGGTAGCTGGAGAAGGCCCAGGCGAAGTACTCGCCGGCAGACTGCTGCGCCTCGGGGCAGTCTGCGTAGCCGGTGGCGTGGGAGGCTAGCAGGCGGTGGTGAAAGTCGTCCCAACCGGGTACGCCCGGCGGTTGGCTGCTGATCACCCGGTCGGACCGGAAGCGTGACCCCAGGTAGTGATCCACCAGCCGGGCGATGATAGTCAGGCCCGGCGCCGCATCGGCGACGAAAGTGGCAGCGCACAGCCGGGCGATCCCGCGTCGGGACTTGCCGGCGAAAGGGGTAGGTCCGGAGAGGTACTGGTCGGCCTCGTCCGAGAAGGCGACCAGCCCGTCATGAGCGTCGGCCAACTCGGCCAGGCAGGGCCCGGGCAGCGCCGCCAGGAAGCTCTCCAAGCGGCGGGCCAGCCTCCAGCTCAGGGCCGCAGCGGCCGATTCACCCTGGTAGATCACCTTGGCCTGCATGTAGGCGAGCAGGGCGGGACCTGCGGGCGGGCCGGGGTTATGCATGGATCGAATCATATCGAAGGAGCATAGGGGATGAGTTTCTTCCGTTTTCTGTTTGGGTTGGCGCTGGGCGTGGGAGCCGGATACCTGGCCGGCAGGCTGTTGGCGCCGGCATCCGCCGGAGACCTGCAGGACCAGCTACGTGCTCGCTATCACAGCATAAGGGACGAAGCAGAGCAAGCCGCCGACGAGACGAGACGCGAACTCGAAGGCCGCTACGACACCGCCAAGCGGACCGGCTCCTTCAGCTTCTAGCCGGCTAGGGCTGGATGCCCCGAAGCTCGTAGGCGGTGGGCAGTGCGCCGGCCGTGAGGCCGCATATCATCACAGCCGCCGTAGACTGCCCGTTGAGGGCCCAACTCCCTGAGTTGCCTTGCTCCAGCGGTAGGCTCCGGTACCGGGAGGGATCGGCGGCATCGAGCGCCAGTGCAGCGATTGACTGTGGTTGCGGTGCCCACAACGAAAGTGGCCGGAAGCCGTCCCTCTGCCAGCGAAGGTAGGGCTGGACGACGCCTGTCTTCGCTTCCACCACTTCGACCCGGTTGACGGCGAAGCCGGTGGCCTCAATAGCGTCGTCGGTGAGGTAGCCGAACCGGACGAGCACCTCCCTCCCGGCGTACTGGCGGAGATCCACCTCCTCTTGGCGCCATTCCTCCGAAGCTCCGGTGTAGCCCACGCCCGGGCTGTTGCCGAAGGGATCCTTGGTCGTCATCCCAGGCGCCCGCAGCCATTCCCAGGTGGCGCCTTGTTTGGAGGAGATGCCAACGTAGGCCCAGTCGTAGTACTCCTCGATGTCGTGCCACACCCAGTACCGCAGCCAGGGCTCCTCCAGATGGCGCAGGTCGATCGCCGCCGTTAGGGTCGCGTTGCCGATGGAGTCGTTACCGGACCACCACACCAGGCTGGAGTTGGGTGGGAACTCCGGCACTAGGTCGGCCGTGGCGGCACCGCCGAACTCCAGCTGACCCTCCCAATCTCCTGGAATCAAGACCACATCACAACCGTACTGGGATACCGTGTCGCTGATCGTCGCACCCGAGCGTAGCTCATGGCGGCAGAGGTTCGGGCAACTCGCCGGCTCCGCCGAATCACCGTCGGACGAGATCAGCGTGGGCGCCACCTGAGCGACCGACCAATGCAGGAACAGGTCGTCCAGGGTGAGGCCGGTGGCGTGATAGGTTAGGTAGGCGCTGAGGGCTTGCCGGCCCGGCTGCGGGTCCACCGCCACCTCGAGGAGCGCCTCCGGCCCGAGGGTGTCGCGCACGAGAGTGAGGAAGCTGGCCGCACTCCGGTAATGCAGGCCGGAGACGGCGGGCTCGGACGACCAGCCGAAGAGCTCGAAGTCCGTGCAGGCCAGCGGCGCCGGTGCTTCCGCTCCCTCCGCCAACTTGGACAGCCCCTCGTTGAACCACGTTTCTTCCTCTGGATCGACGGCGTACTGGAGCAAGTGCTGGACCTCGTGCTGGATGAGGGCGGCGGAACAGCCACCGTTGGTGCTGCAGGACGACAGGCTGACGTATATCGCGCTGGCGTTGTTGCTGTAGGGATGCTGCCGGTCGCCCGGCTGGTCGGCGGAAGAGAAGTAGCCGCCCATGGCGGACAACTCGGCGTAGACGAGGTCGATAGGAAACAGGTCGGGGCGGACCATAAGGGCACGCTCCGCAAGGGTGGCCAACAGACCGGCCTGAAGGGCAGTGTCCGCTTCGCGAGCGGCTCGGAGCATTAGGTTCGGGGACACGCTTGTGCTATCCTGGGCCCACACGCGGAAGGTGTCCGTGTGCCCCACCAAGGTGGTGGTGACCTCGCGGTACTCGCCCCGACGCCCGGCAGCGACCCAGAAGCTGCGACCGGGACCCATGCCTGAGGGCGGCGGTACCTCCCCCTCGGGGAGAGTGTCGGGGACGCGCTCGTTGTCGGCGACGCTGTAGAGAAGGGTATGGCGAGGGGAAGCGTCGGCCACCGTCGGGTCGGCGCCTGGCGAGCATGCCACGGCCAACGCCGCAACAGTCAGTAGAGCGGCTACCAGATTCGGGAGTTTCACAATTGACCTCGCGGCGCATTATAACAGCCCAAACGGGGAAGGCAGCAACACGTCTTCTCTGCCAACCGTCTCGGCGGGGAGGCCAGCGGTGAGAGAGAGACCCATTCGGGTCTTCGTCAGTGCTACGCCCGATCTTGAGCCCGAGCGCGAGGTGATTGGGGAGGCACTGGCACGCTTTCCTGTGCCGCTAGCCTGGGAGATCGCGCGGACGCCGCGCCCGGGCGAGCAGACGCCGGAGGCGCTGGCGCTGGTACAGCAGAGCGATCTGTTCCTAGTCCTTCTGGGTGAGGACGCCGGTGCTCCGGTGGGGGCAGAGTTGCTGGCGGCCCAGCGGGCGGAGCTGCCGCGGCTGGCGCTGCTGAAGGACGAGCCGCATACACCGGCAGGGCAGTTCTTCCGGTACAGTAGCGTCGATGACTGGCAGGCCTTTCGCGGTCCCGAGGACTTGCGGCGCCTGGTGCTGCGCTGGCTGGCACAGGAGGTGCTGCGTGAGGCCATCAAGTTCGGCCTCCAGCCGGACGAGGCGGCACGACTCATCGGGTTCACCCGGGACGAGCAGGCTAAGGATGAGCCTATGGTGGCGGGACATGGCGAGCCCCAAGGCGCCCAGGATGGCGCGGTGATAGTTTCCGCCCGGCGACCGCCGCGCGCCGAGTCCACGCCAGAATGAAGGCGGCATCAGTCTTGTCCGGTACGCCGCAGTAGGGAGTAGACGCGCTATGCAGGGGCTACTGAAGGAAGAGCCCGGTCCCGGGCACGTCCGCTTGGCCGAGGTCCCGGAACCACATCCCGGTCCGGGCCAAGTGCGCATCGCTGTGCAGGCTGCTGGTATCTGCGGCTCTGACCTGCACATCCTTCATGACGACATCAAGCTGCTGGTCCGTCCGCCGGTGGTGATGGGACATGAGTTCTCCGGCTACATAGACGAGCTGGGTGCGGGCGTCACCGACTGGAAGATGGGCGACCGGGTGACGGCCGAGACGGCGGTACGGACCTGTGGTCGCTGTCTTTCCTGCCGCACGGGGAGCCCCAACCGTTGCTCGCAGAAGGAGATCATCGGCTACATCCACGATGGTGCTTTCGCGCCCTACACCGTCGTCTACGCCGAGAGGCTGCACCGCCTCCCCGACGAGGTGGACTACGTGAGCGGGGCGATGACGGAGCCCCTGGCCTGCTGCGTGAGGCTCCTCTGTGATATGACGGTGATCCGGCCGCATGATCTGGTTGTGGTGGCGGGCCCGGGGGCCATCGGCCTGCTGTGCGCCCAGGTGGCGAAGGCGGCCGGGGCCCGGGTGTGCCTGGTGGGCACCAGCGTGGATGCAGACCGTCTGCACGTGGCCGCAGGGCTGGGCCTAGCCTGGACGCTGCGGGCCGACCAGGACGATGTCGCTGCCGCCATCATGGATGTGAGCGACGGCGAGGGTGCCGACGTGTACGTGGAGGCGTCCGGTGCGCCGGCGGCGGCCCGCATGGGGCTGGAGCTGACGCGGCGGAATGGGCAGTACGCGCAGATCGGACTGGCGGGAGGGGCCTTCCCTCTTGACTTGTCGCTCCTGGCTTACAAGGAACTCCGGATGGTGGGCTCGTTGGGGCAGACCGCGCCCGGTTGGACGCGGGCGCTAGGCATGATGGCCTCCGGTCAGGTGCAGGTCCGGCCGCTGGCGACACACGTTCTGCCCTTGAGCCGCTGGGACGAGGGCTTCCGGCTCTTCGAGAGTAAGGAAGGGATCAAGGTGATCCTCATTCCCGGTCAGTAGGCGAGGAGAGAGATTGGTTCGTTTCGATGTCTTCACCCTCTTTCCTGGAATGTTCGACGGCCCGCTAGGGGACAGCATCGTCTCCCGCGCCGTTAGGGCCGGCCTGGTATCCTGGCAGGCTCACAACATCCGGGACTACGCCACCGACAAGCACCACGTCACCGACGACCTGCCCTATGGGGGCGGGGGCGGCATGGTGATGAAGGCGGAGCCGCTGGTGCGAGCGGTTGAGTCTGTGGTGGAGGATCGGGGCTCACCGGACGTGGAGGTGCTGCTCCTCACTCCCCAGGGCGATCGGCTCAGCCAGGCCTTGGCTCGGCGCCTGAGCAACAGGCGGCGCCTGGCCCTCATCTGCGGGCGCTATGAAGGGGTGGACGAACGGGTGCCGCAGCTGCTTGAGGCGCGCCCGGTGTCCATCGGCGACTACGTGCTGAGCGGCGGGGAGCTGGCGGCCATGGTGCTGATCGAAGTCGTGGCCCGCCTCGTGCCCGGGGTCCTGGGCGACCCTGACGCCACCTTCGAGGACAGCCACTCCGAGGGCTTGCTGGAGTATCCGCACTACACTCGGCCGGCGGAATTCGGCGGCATTTCGGCGCCGGACGTGCTTCTCTCCGGCAACCATGCCCAGGTGTACCGTTGGCGCCGGCAGCAGTCCTTGCGACGAACGCTGCTGCGCCGGCCCGACATGCTCGATCGCGCCCGGCTCGATGACGCCGATCGCGACTACTTGGCAGAACTAAGACGGAATCTGGACGAGGAGAGCCAACGCTGAATACGGCCGATTTGGGACTGGGAATCGATACTGGCGGCACCTACACCGATGCCGCTGCGGTGAACACGGCCACCGGGGAAGTGGTCGCCACGGGCAAGTCGCCGACCACGCGGCACGACCTGGCGGAGGGAATCATCGCCGCTGTGCGGCAGATTCCGCCGGAGGTCCTGGCGCGCATCGGACTGGTGTCTCTCTCGACGACTCTGGCTACCAACTCCATAGTGGAGGGCGAAGGCGCCCCGATCTGCCTACTCCTCATCGGGCACGACCGCGAGTTGTTCCGTAGCTACGACCTTCATCGCTGGCTGCCCACAGCGAACCTGACTTTCGTTCCCGGCGGGCACAACGGTGTCGGCGCCGAGTGTGAGCCACTCGATGAGGAGGAGGTGCGGCGCGTTGCTCGTGAGGAAGGCGGCCGAGTCTCCGCCTTCGCCGTCAGCGGCTACTTCGGGGTTCGCAACGCTGATCACGAGCTGCGGGCGCGCCGGATCCTCGAGGAAGAGACGGGGCTGCCGGTTACCTGCGGGCACGAGCTGGCGACGGAGCTGGACTCGGTGCTCCGCGCGGCGACCTGCGCGTTGAATGCCAGCCTGGTGCCGCTGCTTCGCGACCTGATGGAGTCGCTGGGGCGGGCACTCGGGGAACTGGGCGTCCGGGCTCCGGCCATGGTGGTGCGGGGAGACGGCTCGCTCATGCGCATGGAAATGGCCCTGGAGCGCCCCGTCGAGACCATACTGAGCGGCCCGGCGGCGAGCGTGGTGGGGGCGCAGGCGCTGGCCAAGCTATCCGACATGCTGGTGATCGACATCGGCGGCACCACCACGGACTTGGCCACCGTGCGCGACGGCATGCCGCGCCTCAACCGGCGCGGGGCTTCGGTTGGGCGCTGGCGCACGTTAGTGCGGGCGGTGCAGACCGTGAGTAGCGGCCTGGGTGGCGACAGCCAGGTTACGCTCGACGAAGGGTCGCGGTTGCGTGTCGGTCCGCAGCGAGCGGTACCAGTGGCGTATGCGGCCTGGGCCTATCCCAGCGTGCTGGACGTGCTCCGCGAGGGGCTGGACCGGGTGAGCCGGCTGGAGCCGCGGGATCTGGTTATGTATCTCCTCGCCCGACCGCCCAAGGGGCTGGAGCTGTCGGCAGTGGAGGAGCGCATCCTTGAGGCGGTCCAGACAGGGCCCCAACCGCTGTGGCGGCTCGCCACGCGCGATCCGTGGGTGCACTTCTACCTGTCGAACCGTAACCGACTGGAGACTAGTGGCGTCCTAGCTCGCTGCGCGTTCACTCCCACCGACGCCCTGCACTTGCGGGGGCTCTTCCAGGAATGGAACGTTGAGGGCTCGGAGTTGGCGGCGCGGCAGCTGTCCTGGTACACCCAGACCGACGCGGACGAGGTCGTGGAGCGAGTACAGGTCCTGGTGCGTCACGCCATGGTGCGGGCCATGGCAGGCATGCTAGCCAACGGTTCGGAAGAGCCGATGGCCGAGCCTGACGGCCGCCTGATGGAACTAGCGCTCAACCGCAACGGCAGCGCCCTGGAGGTACAGCTTCATTCGCACCTGCCCATAGTGGGGTTGGGGGCGCCGGCGGCGCACTTCGTCCTGCCGGCAGCGCAAGCCATCAATGGCGCTCCCGTCCTCCCGCCGCACCATGCTGTGGCCAACGCCGTCGGCGCAATCTGCGGCAGTGTCGTGATACGCGAAACACTGGGGGTGCAACCGGTGTACCACTCCGCCGGACTGGACTCCTACGTCGTGACCGGACCCTTCGCCAGTGTACCGCACAATGACCGCGAGGCCGCGATCAGGGATGCCCAGCGGCGGGCACGGTCCTTGGCGCTGCAGGCGGCGGAACGCGCCGGGGCGGCCGAGATCGAGGTGAGTGTTGAGGTGGTGAATGACGAGGCCACCCCCGGGCCTGGCTACGGCGACCGCCTCTACCTCGGCTCGACCGTGACGGCGACGGCGGTGGGGCGGCCGCGGTTCGCCTCTGAGCTCCCCGAGCCGGAGGTGGAAGCGGAGGAAGCGCTGTGGTGATTTCTGTCTGCTTCTTTTCCGACGAGGTCTCACCCGACTTCGGCGAGTCGCTGCGCCTGGGACGGGCAGCAGGGGCGGAGTCGGTGGAGCTGCGATCGCGGCTCTTCGGCAAGCGCGTGGATCAGCTGAACGCGGGCGAGCTGCGCCAGATCCGTGGCTTGCTCGCGGGCGAGGGTCTGGCGTGCGCCATCATCGCCTCCAGCTTCGGCAAGTGCGACCTGGATTCGGACGAGCAGTGGCGCGAGCACGAGGAGATACTGCGCGGCTCTATCGCCGCCGCGCATGCTCTGGAGACGGACTTGGTGCGCTGCTTCCCCTTCTGGACCCCAAGCCGGCAGGACCTACCGCGTCCCGATCTGGACGCCAATCTAGGCCGGATTGTGGAGCGGCTGGGCTGGGCGGTGGAGGTGGCGGAGCGTGAAGGAGTGGTGCTGTGCCTGGAGACCGAGGCGGCTACCTACTCCGGCAGCTGCGCCGAGGTGGATGCCATCACCCGGGCTCTAGGACCTTCCCCCGCCGTGGCCATAGCCTGGGACGTGAACAACGCCTGGCTGGCCGGTGGTGAGGATCCGGTCGCGGTCGGCTATCCCCTGCTTCGCGACCGGGTGCGGCACCTGCATATCAAGCCAAATGGCGACGGTAGCCTGGCCACCATCGCGGACTCGGTTCGATCCTACGGCGAATTACTGTCATTGTTCGCGATATCGGGCTATGAGGGCGCGGCCAGCATCGAGCACTGGGGCAGCTCGGAGGCCATGCTGGCGGGTATCCGGCAGTTGTGTCGCCTGAGGAACGACCTATCGTAGGTGAGGCAACCGACTCACTCTAGGCGCGGCCGGCAGGACTGAGGATGAACGTCATCGTCCGTACGCTCGTGGACCTGTACGAGGCGCTCGTGCGCTGGTACCACTCGTGGCGCTACGGCCCGGTGGCCCGGCGTTTGGGGAAGACGGACGGCGCCGGCCACGGTTTGATCGTGGTGCAGATCGACGGACTAAGTCACGACGAACTGCTGCGGGCGCTCTCGGGCGGCCACATGCCCTATCTGGCGCAGGTGCTGCGCGCGGGCGAAGGTGAGGCGTACCGCTGGTTTTCGGGCCTACCCAGCACGACGCCGGCCGTGCAAGCGGCCCTGATGTACGGCACCAAGCACGGCATACCCGGCTTCCGCTGGTACGAGAAGTCCACCGGCGCCTACCCGGTGTGCAAGCTGCCCGGGTTCGTCAACCGCCTACAAGCCCGCCTCTCCGCGGGGCGGACCGGCATCCTGCGCGGCGGATCCAGTTACGCCAACATGTTCGACGGGGACGCTAGCACGTCGCTCTTCACGCTGGCCGCGATCGGCGGGAGCAGCCTCCTGCAGCGGGCGGGCGTTCTACCGCTGTTCATCATTCTGGCCTCGAGTCCTCTTCGCGTAGCACGTATCGCCGCCCTCTCCGTCTGGACGTACCTGAGCGAGCTGTGGCGGCGGGTGTCTGCCTTCTTCTGGCCGAGCAAGTTCGGACGCCTGAGCCTGCTCTCGCCCTTCATCCACGTTCTGACCGACGTGCTGGTGCGCGAGATCTCTACCTTTGCCGCGCTGGTGGAGATCCACCGTGGCGTGCCTGCCATATACGTGAACTACACCAGCTACGACGAGTGGGCGCATCGTTTCGGGCCGGACGACGGGCACGCACTGCGCGCTCTGCGGGCCATCGATGGGCAACTCAAGCAGCTGGACCGGATGCGGCGGTGGGGGGGGCGGCCCTACGATCTCTACGTGCTGTCGGACCACGGCATGACCGCCTGCGTGCCCTTCGACACGGCCTTCGGCCAGACGCTGGGCGAGTTCATCGATGGCTGCATCGAGGGTAGCACCCGCACGGACGAGGCCATCATGGGGCCGGTCGATCTGCAGGAGCCGGCGGCACTGCTGGGCTACGAGACGGAAGCAGTGGAAGATGACCTCGACGGCCTCTCGCGCGAGGTGGCCCGATCGTTGCGAGAGTCACTGGAGAAGCGAGTGGAGGCTGAGCCGCCCGAGCCGGCGGTCCGCAGCGATGTCGTTGTGCGAGACTCCGGACCGCTCTCACACGTGTACTTCAACGCGGTGGCGGACCGACCGGCGACCCTGGAAGAGCTATCTGAGTTCTACCCCGGCCTGGTAAGGCGAGTGGCGGTCCACCCCGGTATTGCCGTAGTTGCCGTGCGCAGCCTTGATGGCCCGGTGTTGGTGACGGCGGCAGGCGTCTTCCCGGCGGTGCGTGAGTCCGCCGCGGCGGTCTTCACGGGCCTGGTGGAAGCGACCGAGCTTCTGGACGAGGTTGTCAGGCTGCTGGAGTTCTCCAACAGTGGCGACCTTGTCGTGCTGGGGCGTTGGGGGTGGTGGGGGCGGCCGGATCAGGTGGTCTCCTTCGAGCGCCAGCGCGGTACTCACGGCGGGGCGGGCGGACACCAGTGCGATGCCTTCGTCGTCGCATTCACCGCTCCGTCCATTAGCCTCGACGGCGTCCGCACTGCTTCGGACCTCTACCGTCTGTTCCTCTCCTATCAGTCCGAGCCTCTGGCGGTGGAGACCGAGGGGGTGGTCACGGACACTGCCTCGGCCCCGGTTGAGGCAGTCCCGACGCGGCGCCAGCCCCAGCGCTGAGGTTTGTCCGCGGCCGTAGATTTCTGAACATGATGCCAGCATGCTACAATGATATGTTGACGGCTTACGGGACACGGAAGGGTCAATGACATACAGGCAGGCTCTGGACTGGCTATGGGGCCTTACGGACTACGAGCGCCGCAGCGGGTATGACTACTCCGCGGCGCGCTTTGACCTACAACGGGTGCGAGATCTGCTCCAGCTTCTGGGCGACCCGCAGAAGGGTATGCGCTTGGTGCACGTCGCCGGCACCAAGGGCAAAGGCTCAACCTCCGCGATGCTGGCCGCGATCTACCGGGCGGCGGGGCTTCGCACCGGGCTGTACACTTCGCCCCACCTCCACACCGTCCGCGAGCGGATGCAGGTGGACGGGACGCCCATTCGTCGGGAGGGCTTCTCCCGGGTGATGGCCGAGGTTGCCTCCGCAGTGGAGCGTGTCGAGGGGATCACCAGCTTCGAGGCTTTGACGGCCGCCGGACTGCTGTGCTTCCGCCAGGCGGGCGTGGACGTGGCGGTCCTGGAGGTCGGCATGGGCGGCCGCCTCGATGCCACCAACGTGGTGGAACCATTCGTATCGGTGATCACGTCCATCAGCCGCGACCATACGGCCACTCTGGGTGACAGTCTTCAGGCCATCGCCGCTGAGAAGGCGGGCATCATCAAGCGCGGGGTGCCGGTGGTGAGCGCAGGACAGGCGCCCGAGGTCGCGGACGTGCTGGCCGGTCTTGCACGGGAGACACAGTCCCCTTTGGAGTGGGTGGGATGCGACTGGGGGTACGCGGCGGGCGCCTGGAGCGACACGGTGCAGTCCCTCTCCCTGCAGCCGCCGGTGCGGTTCAGCGCCGCAGCCAGCACCTATCGGACGGCCCTGCTCGGCGAGCACCAGATTGAGAACGCCGTTCTCGCCCTGGCCGCGGCGAGTCACACACCGCCGGAACTAGGGGTCGGCCCAGCCCACTGGCGAGACGGGCTGGAGTCGGTCCGTTGGCCGGGGCGCCTGGAGTTGGTGGCGCGAGAGCCCTATGTGGTGCTTGACGGCGCTCACAACGACGACTCCTTCCGCCGGCTCGGGCAGGCGCTGGACCGGCACTTCCCGCACGAGCGGCTGCACCTGGTGTTCGGGGCGTCGCGCGACAAGGACCTCGCGGCCATGCTCGAGGCCATCCGGCGGCCCGGCTTGGCGATCTACGGCTGCCGCAGCGGGCATGGTCGCTCGGCGGAACTGGATGCCATCGCCGAGGCGTCCCGGCTCAGCGGCCTGGAGGCAGCGCGCTACGAATCGGTGCCCGAGGCCCTGTGGGCCGCGGTTGCCGCTGCTGAGCCCGGGGACTGCGTGTGCGTGGCCGGTTCGTTGTTTGTGGTGGCGGCGGCGAGGGAGGCTATTGCCGCTCGCCATGGTTGGTTGCAGTGTGATGATGATGAGTGTGAAGTAGTGGAAGTAGCGAGAAACTGGAGGCCAGCACTTGTACGAGCCTGATGTGGACGGATACAGCACGCCGCCGGATGAGGTGGAGGAACTGCCTCTCCTGCCGCTGCGCGATACGGTGGTCTTCCCCCACATGGTTGCCCCCCTGATGGTGGGGCGAGATCGGTCGGTTCGCGCTCTCGAGAGTGCCACACAGCGAGATTCGGACCTGGTCGTGGTCACTCAGAGAGACACCGAAGTGGTGGACCCGGTGCGGGCGGACCTATACGACGTGGGTACGATTGTCTCGGTGGCGCGGACGTTGCGGATGCCCGACGGCACCACGAGTGTCCTCGCGCAGGGGCAGGTACGCGTGCGCATCCTGGATGTGCAGAGCAACGGGCAGTTCCTGACGGCCAAGGTGGTGCGAATCACCGAGAGCCGCGCTTCTGGCCTGCCGGTCGAGGCGCTCATGCGCGCCGTGCTCACCCTGTTCGAGCGTTGCGTGCACTTGTCGGACTCCATGCCCGAGGACGCCTACGTGGCGGCCATGAACATCGACGACCCCGGCCGCCTGGCGGACATGATTGCCTCGGTGCTCACCTCGGAGCCGAGCGAGCGCCAGGACCTGCTCGAGACGCTGGACCCGGTGACGCGCTTGCAGAAGATCAGCATGCTGCTGGCGAAGGAACTGGACGTGCTGGAACTGGAGGATCGCATCCAGTCCCGGGTTCAGGAGGAGGTGGACCGGTCGCAGCGGGAGTACTTCCTGCGGGAGCAGATTCGTGCCATCCAGCGCGAGTTGGGCGAGAACGATCCCTTCGAACAAGAGATGGACGATCTACAGGGTCGGCTGGACAAGGCGGAACTGCCGAAGGAGCCACGTGAGCGCGCCGAGCGGGAGCTGAGTCGGTTGCGCAGCATGCCGGCCGGTTCGCCCGAGAGCGGCATGATCCGCACCTATATCGAGTGGTTGCTCGATCTGCCCTGGTCCGAGGCGACCGAGGACGACATGGACGTGCGCCATGTGGCCGAGGTGCTGGAGAACCACCACTACGGGCTGGAGAAGGTTAAGGAGCGCATCGTCGAGCACATCGCGGTGCGTAAGCTGGCGGGCGAGAACATGCGCACGCCCATCCTCTGTTTCGTCGGTCCGCCGGGGACGGGCAAGACGTCGCTCGGGCGGTCCATTGCGCAGGCGTTGGGGCGATCGTTCGTTCGCGTCAGCCTGGGCGGCGTGCGGGACGAGGCGGAAATCCGCGGGCACCGGCGCACATACATAGGCGCTCTGCCCGGCCGGATCATCCAGACTATGCGTCGCGCCGGATCGATCAACCCGGTGTTCATGCTCGACGAGGTCGACAAGCTGGGGTACGACTTCCGAGGCGACCCGTCGGCGGCCCTTCTGGAGGTCCTCGACCCGGAGCAGAATAACGCCTTCTCCGATCACTACCTGGAAGTGGCGTACGACCTCTCCAAGGTCATGTTCATTACCACCGCCAACTGGCTCGACCCGGTGCCGGATGCGCTGCGGGACCGGATGGAAGTGATCGAGTTCCCGGGCTACACCGAAGACGAGAAGCTTGCCATCGCGCGCAAGTTCCTCATCCCGAAGCAGTTGCGGGAGCACGGCCTGAGCGGAATCGCCTTCACCGACGGGGCCATCATGACCATGATCCGCGAGTACACCTACGAGGCGGGCGTGCGTAACCTGGACCGGCAGATCGCCAACATCTTCCGCAAGATCGCCCGCCGGGTGGCGGAGGGGCGTCCGGTGCCCGTGCGCCTGGGCGTACGCTCTCTGGGCTCCTACCTGGGCGTGCCCAAGTTCACCTACGGGCTACGCGAGGAGGAGGACCAGGTGGGTGTGGCCACTGGTCTGGCCGTCACCGAGGTCGGTGGCGACGTCATGACTATCGAGGTCTCCCTGATGGAGGGTAAGGGCACGCTTCTGCTCACCGGCCAACTAGGCGACGTTATGCAGGAGTCGGCACAGGCAGCCCTTTCCTACGCGCGGGCTAACGCGAGTAGCTTCGGCCTTGAGGATGTGGACTTCGACAAGTTGGACCTGCACGTCCACGTGCCGGAGGGGGCGGTGCCCAAGGACGGCCCGTCGGCGGGCATCACCATCGCCACGGCCATTCTCTCGGCGCTGACCGGGCGGCCGGTTCGGCGCGAGGTGGGTCTGACGGGGGAGATCACGCTGAGAGGACGCGTTCTGGCCATCGGCGGCCTCAAGGAGAAGATCCTTGCTGCGCACCGCGCCGGGTTGGAGACCATCGTCATCCCGAAGAAGAACGAGAAGGACCTGACTGAGGTGCCGCCGCGCATCCGCCAGAAGATCCACTTCGTCTCGGCCGAGAACATGACGGATGTGTTGACGGCGGCGCTCGCCGGTGAGCCCATCAAGCAGCGGCCGCGGCGAACGAGCCGAGCGCGGCACTCTCCCGCCGTATCCTAATCGCCGGCAGCCGGCAGGGGCCTCGGGGCGCCCATCCGTCAGGATGGGCGCTTGTCGTTGATGTCCGTACGCTCCGTCCAGGGCTCTCCCGGCGCCACATCACGGTCATAGAGCAAGCGACGCATGAGGACCGTGCGGCGGGCGAGGGGGTCGGTGGGCAGGGGGAGGTGGTTGGCGTGCAGGCGCTTACCGACCACCAGGAGCAGAATAGCCACCGCCGTGCCCACTACTGACGCTGGCAGGCCGAGAAGCAGCGCCAACAGCGGGAGGCCGACCAGAGCGATCACGTCTCCCAAGGCGGCGAGGCCGAAGGCAGCAGCGAGGAAGTGCACGACGATGATCCAGACGACTCCCCAATGGTACACTGGTAGCAAAGCACCCAGGGCGGCGGCCATGCCGCGCCCTCCGGTGAACGCCAGATAGAGCGACCAGCAGTGCCCGGCGACGGCCCCCGTTCCGGCGGCCATGGCGGCCCAACCGGTGTCGGCGTAGCGTAGGGCGAGTAGGGTAGGCACCAGGGCCTTCGCCACATCGGTGAGCACCACGGGCAGGAAGGCCCACTTGGAGACCTGACTGAGGACGTTGGCGCCGCCGACGTTGCCGCTACCGTGCTCCCGGATGTCAATGCCTCTGATGTACTTGCCCGCCAGGTAGGCGGTGGGCAACGACCCGACCAAGTACCCGATGATGAGCCAGATGACGACTACCAGAGCTTGAGACAACCACACCTCCCTGCTGCTCTCGATGCCCCCGCGCCTCCGGCAGTCTACCCTACGCCCCGGGGTCGTTGACAACTGTGCGGGCGGGTACCATAATCGCGGCGGTTCGACGGTCGGCACAATCGACACTCGACTTCAGCAGGGAGGTCAAGTCATGAAGATAGGCATCTTCACGGCACTATTCCAGGATCGGCCATTGGAGCAGGCGCTGGACATCATCGCCGGTTTGGGTCTGGAATCGGTGGAGATCGGTACGGGCGGCTATCCGGGAACCGCGCACGCCGATGCCGCGGTGCTCGTGGCCGACGACGGCCAGGCCAAGGCGCTGAAGGAGGCAGTTGAGAGCCGTGGCCTCATGATCAGCGCCCTGAGCTGCCATGGCAACGCGGTGCACCCCGATGCCGGCTTCGCGCGGGCCTCGCACGAGTCGTGGCGCCAGACGATCGTTCTGGCCGAGAAACTGGGGATTCCGGTGGTCAACACCTTCTCCGGCTGTCCCGGCGGCTCTCCCAGCGACAAGTACCCCAACTGGGTGACCTGTCCCTGGCCGGATGACTTCCTCAAGATCCTGGACTACCAGTGGAACCAGGTGCTTATCCCCTACTGGGCAGCGGAAGAGAAGTTCGCCCGCTCCCACGGGGTCAAGATCGCCCTGGAGATGCATCCGGGCATGAGCGTGTACAATCCGGAGACGGCGCTCAAACTGCGCGATGCTACCGGCGACTACCTGGGCGTCAACTTCGACCCCAGCCACCTCTTCTGGCAGGGCATCGACCCCATTCACGCGCTGCGAGGACTGGGCGCGGCCGTCCACCACGTGCATGCCAAGGACACCAAGGTAGATCGGCTCAACACAAGCCTCAACGGCGTGCTGGACACCAAGCCCTATTCGGACGAGATCAACCGCTCCTGGCTGTTCCGCTCGGTGGGCTACGGGCACGACGTGGCCTGGTGGAAGGATTTCGTCAGCAACTTGCGGCTGATCGGCTACGACTATGTGCTCAGCATTGAGCACGAAGACTCGCTCATGTCGTCCATGGAAGGGCTGCGGAAGGCGGTGGAGTGCCTGAAGCAGTCGGTGATCAGTGAGGCCCCGGGGGCGATGTTCTGGGCCTAGGGTTTGCGGAATCGCGGCCGCCGGCCGAGGAAGGGAGTGACTGCATGAGACACGCGGTGTTCACGGTGATGCTGCCGGAGTGGAGCCCCGAAGAGGCCGTGGTGAAGCTGGCCGAGGCCGGTTACGACGGCGTCGAGTGGCGCGTAACCCAACCGTCGGCGGCCAATCCGGCGGACGTTCCGCCGGCGGTCCGCTACTGGGGCGCCAACCGCTGCACCATCGACGTGGCGAGCCTGCCCGCCCAAGCCGACGAGATCCGGCAGATGACCGAGGCGGCCGGTCTGAAGATGCCGGCCCTGGGGACCTACGTAGGATGCGAGGACCTTGAGGCGGTGCGGCGTCTGATGGAGGCGGCCAGCATCATGGGCGCGCCCATGATGCGCGTAGGGGTGCCGCGCTACGACGGCAGCGAGGACTACAACAGCGTCTTCACTCGGGCGGTGGATCTCTACGGAAAGGTGGAGGACGCCGCCCGCGAGAGTGGAGTCAAGGCCACCGTTGAGGTACACATGAACACCATGACGCCCAGCCCGGCGTTGGCCGAGAGGCTGGTCCGGAACTACGACCCGCATCACGTGGGCGTGATCCTGGACGCGGGCAACATGGTGTACGAGGGCTTTGAGACCTATAGCCTGGCAGTGGAGTTGCTGGGTCCGTATCTAGCCCACGTGCACGTGAAGAACGCCGCCTGGGCGGCGGTAGGGGAGGAGGAGGGGCGCGCCGTGTGGAAGTGCGACGCTTCTCCCATGTGGCAGGGCATCGCCGACTACAGCGCGCTGCTGAAGGCGCTCGGCCGGTCCGGCTACGACGGCTGGCTCTCGTTCGAGGACTTCAGCGAGACCATGCCCACGGAGCAGAAAGTGGTGCGAAACCTCGAGTACATCCGCCGCCTGGAGGCGGCCGTGCTCTAGCGTAGGCGCCTGCAGAACAGGCGCGGTGAAACGCAAGAGCGGGACCATCACGGTCCCGCTCTTGCGTCTTCCTTGCGGAGAGGCTCTAGCTCTCCGTACTCACCCTAATGGTCCTCGGACGCAGTGCCTCCGCCTTGGGGATGGTCAGAGTGAGAACACCATCCTTGAAGGCGGCCTCCGCTTTGTCGGCCTCCACGGGCACGTTGAGAGTGACCAGCCGGCGGAACGGCCCGCTGGCGCGCTCCTGAACCACGTAGTCCACATTCTCCAGGGCCGCCGGGATCTCGCCCTTAATGGTGACGGTATCACCCTCGATGGTGACCTCAACCTGATCCGGCTTCACCCCGGGGACACTCATCAGGATGACGATGTCCTCATCGGTGGTGTAGACATCCAGAGGGGGGCGCAGGGCACGTCCCGCGTCAGACCGCCAGGAGGGCCGAACGAAGCTGTCCTCCATGAGCCGGTCCACCATCTGACGCAGGCTTACTGCTTCTGATACGGGATCCCAACGAGTGACGTCTCTCACAGCGAACCTCCATCTCTGCTCGCGTACTTATCGGCTCGAATTGCTTTCCTGTCGTTTGCCGTCGTTCTGTAGTCGTGAATCTCGGCTCTACTTCGTCGCGACCGTGATCTTGTGGGTCTTTGCCCTCTCTACCTTGGGGAGCAGCAGCCGTAGAACACCGTTCTCCAGTTTGGCCTCGGCCTTCTCCGAGTCTACCTCGGAGGGAAGGGTGAAGCTGCGCTGGACGACGCCGTGGTATCGCTCTCGGTAGGTGTACTTGTCTTCGGACGTCTCCTTGTCACGCTTGCTCTCGGCCCGGATGCTGACGGTGTTGCCCTCGATGCGTACATCCACTTCCTCTGCCTTCACGCCGGGCAGGGTGGCCTCTACGGCGATGTGGTCTCCCTCGTCGATGACGTCCAGCGGCATCCCCCGGCCCTCAGAGACTCCGAGCTGCGACCAGGGCCGCACGAACGATTCCTCGAACAGGCGGTCGATGGCATCTCTTAGGGTCAAGACTTCACGGTTCTCACGCGGTACCAGATTGGCCATATCTGCCTCCTATGCGAGTGTATTTCGTACCAATGAGCATATTAGCACTCTCTGATGCAGAGTGCAAATCCGCTTAGCGACCGTCTGCGGTGCTCCTGGGGGCTCAGTGCACGTCTGTGGACGAAGAAGGGGGCGCAAGCACACGCTTGCGCCCCCGGAGAGCTGATTATCGGCGGATTTGCGGTGGATCTGGGTGCTAGTCTCGGCGGAAGCCGCCCAGCAGACTGACGTAGTAGAGGAGAGTGCTAAGGGCCTGTGCCAGGGCGGCGACGTAGGTCAGCGCCGCCGCGTCCAGCACGGACTTCGCGGCGGCCATCTCCTGACCGACGACTATGCCGGAGGACTGGAGCAGCTCCAGGGCGCGGGAGCTCGCGTTCAGCTCCACCGGCAGCGTCACGAGGGCGAACACGGCCGCACTGGAGAAGCCGATCACACCCAGCCAGGCCAGCTGCGAGTTGGCGGCGAAGAGCCCAAGCATGAAGAGAATGGGGCCGAGGTAGGAGCCGATGTTCACCAGCGGCACCAATCCGGAGCGAAGCTTCATGGGGGTGTAGCCGGTTGCGTCCTGGATAGCGTGGCCGATCTCGTGAGCGACGACAGCAACGGAGGCGATGGAGGGCTGACCGGCAACGGCTTGGGAGAGGCGCAGGGTCTTGGAGCGGGGATCGTAGTGGTCGCTGAGAGTACCGCGGGCGCCCTCTACGGTGACGTGGCTGAGGCCCGACACGGCGAGCAGTTCCTGAGCGGCGGCGATTCCGGTGATGCCGCGCGCGTTGGCCACGCGAAGATACTTCTTGAAGGTCGACTGCACCTTGAACTGAGCGTATAGGCCCAGCAGCAATGCCGGCAGAGCGAAGAGGATATAGACAGGATTCAGGTACATGCGCTATCTCTCCTTGGCTAACCTAGGAACGGTCTCCCTCGCAGATTGCAGGTAGCTCGGTAACGAAATACTACTGCCGCTATTGTAGCATCTGCAGGGCGGTCCGCACGTTCTATCCTGGGACCAAGAAGCGCGGTGGTCCGGGCAGCCACCGTCGTGCCACCTTCGCCACGTAGGTGTAGAGCGGATCGACGAACTGGGTGCAGCGGGCCTCCAGGATCTGCCCCAGCAGTAGGAGTACCTCAGGCTCATCCAACGCGTAGTCGTCGGCCAGCCAGTAGATGAGATCCTGGGTTGCCAGCCGGAAGGCATCCTCGGCCGGGCGGGCGCAACCGAAGACGCCGATGTGGGTGGCATCGGCGAACCGGGCCCAGGTCATGCGCTCAGGGCGCGGCAGCACGTCCACCCGTAGCTGAACGGTGCTGCGGCACTCGATGCCACCGCCGCAGCAGATCTCCCCGTCCCCCTGGATGGCGTGCACGTCGCCCACGTGCAGTAAGGCGCCGTCCACGTAGACGGGCAGGTAGACGGTGGCGCCGGTGGCAATCTCCTGCGCATCTAGGTTGCCGCCATAGGGCCCGTTCCGGCTGTTCAGGAACTCCTCGCGGGCGGGGGCGGTACCCAGGACGCCGATCATGGGCTGTGTGGGCAACTTGAGATCCTCGCTCCACTCGACGCAGCCGTTGCGGATGCGCACCGTCTTGGTGACGACGCCCCACTCCTCCTGTCGGATCCAGTCAGGAAAGGGGTTGGCGCCGGGACCGAAGCCGGTGTAGCCGAGTTCGTCGGGGACGATGGACTCGATGGTGACCGCCAGCATGGTCCCTGGGCCGGCTCCCTTGACGTAGACGCAGCCGCTGGATGGGTTGGGGCCCCGCCCCTTGCTGGGGTGGTAGGTGTCGGTGATGTCACGCAGCCAGTCGCCGGAGCACAACTCGGTCTCGACGATGAAGCTCTCGCCCGGTTCCACCGTGAGGGTGGGGCGGTTATGGCGGGTGTGGGTGTAGTAGAGCACTTCGCGCGTCTGCTTCTGCATGGCGGACCTCCGCAGATGGGTGCGGCCGACGCCGTCGGCAACCGCGGCTATGATAGTGCGTGCCTATCGGCTGGTCGAAGGCACCGTGGGGGGCAGGCCCTACTTGGCGACGACGACGCGAACCGAGCAGGGCTGAGGGAAGTTGCCCGTCTGGTCCACCACCACGAGACGGAGCCAGTAGGGTCCGGCGGGATAGGGACCCGTGTTCCAGGTCTCCAGGGTGCCGCCGTTCACCGCCTCGAGACGCACATCGCTGAGGACGGAGTAGGCGGCGGGATTGTCTCCCTGGCCGATCTCCACCTTGTAGAACTGAAAGCCTTCGATGCTGGCGACGCCGTTGATGGTCACGGTGCCGGAGACGGTGGAACCGGCCACGGGCGAGGAAATGGATACCCCCGGGTGACCGCAGCCGGAGATGGCCGCCATCTGGGGCGCCGGGGTGGCGGTGGGGGCGGGCGTGGCGTCCACGGTGGGTGTGATCGTGGGCGAAGGAGCGCTGGTGGGGGTAGCGGTAGCGGCCGGAGCGGAGGCGCTGTCGATCTGGGCCGGCTGCGAGATCCAGGGAGTGGCGGTGGGCGTCGGAGTGATGGTGGCCACCGTTACGGCGCCCGCATCTACCCGGCGATCCTCCGGCTCGGGCAGGAGCGGTACCAGGTGCTCGTTGGCCAGGTTGAGACCGGCGATCAGCAGCAGCATGAACAGACCCAGCCGCAGGTCGCGGAAGGTGCGACGGCGAGCCTGCTCCCGCTCCAGGCCGAAGATGGCATGACGCCACTCACGGCGGGCCAGCACCGCCTGGCGGAAGAACCAGAGCGATAGGAGAGCGAGGAGCGCGGCTAACCAGAGCCAGTTGTCCGAGATGCTCCGGATGAAGACAACCATGGCGGGACTACCCCTTGGGAGTGGAGGTAGTCTACCTGAGCGATCGCGCCGCGGGCAATCCGGGGAGGCCTACATAACTTATGCGTCGAGGTGAAGGCTAGGGCAACCGGGGGATCGACTCTCGCAGGAGGGCAGCCATCCGCTCAGACACCGCCAGGCTCATGCGCGTGACTTCCTCGTGGGTGGGGGGCTCGGGGGCAGCGGCCACGTTGGTGATTGCCGACAGCCCGAGGACGCGCCCCCCGAGGCCGAAGGCAGCGGTGGCCTCGGGCGCCGTGGACATGCCCACCGCGTCGGCGCCTAGGGTCCTAAGGAAGCTGCGCTCAGCCGGCGACTCATAGGAGGGGCCGTGCACCATGCAGTACACGCCCTCGCGGAGCGTCAGTTTCAGGCGTTGTGCGCTATCCCGTACCGTCTGGGCCAGCGCGGGATCGTAGAGGCCATCGTGGCCCAGGAAGCGGGGCCAGGGGTAGCGCTCGGGGCCGGGAGCCCCCGCTCTCGGGTAGCCAAGCAGGCCGGGGAGGCTGATCTGGTCGGTGATGAGCATGATGTCGCCGGCGGAGAGATCCGGGGCGAGGCCGCCCGCCGCGTTGGTGACCACGAACCGCCGGACGCCGGCCTCGTGGGCTAGGTGAACCCAGGCGGTGGCGTCCCACAGGGAGTGTCCCTCGTAAAGGTGCAGCCGTCCCTCGAAGGCGATCACCCGCCGGTCTCCCACTCGGCCCACGGAGACGTTTCCGCTGTGGCCGGAGACTCCGGCGCCGTGCAGGCCCAGGTCGGCGAAGGAGGCGACGACCTCGAGGCCGAGGTGGCGGGCGACCGGTGCGAGGCCGCTACCCAGGCTGATCGCCACCTGTGCCTCGCCGCCGGCGAGCGCTGCCAACCGAGAGCTGGCGGTCACCGGAGCTCCGCGTCGCGGTCCTGGATCGCGCGGGCGATACGGGCGTAGACCTGGGTGCTGGTGGGGCTGGCGTGACCGAGCAGGTGCTGCACCTCGGCCAGGTTGGCGCCCCTCCTGAGCTTGGAGGCCGCAGCGGAGTGGCGCAGGGTGTGCGGCGTGATGTTACCCTTGAGTCCGAGTTGGCTGGCGTAGTCCTTGATCACCAACCATAGACCCTGGCGGCTCAGGCGCTCGCCACGATGATTGACGAAGAGGGCCTTCTCTGCCTCTGCCTGTACCATCTCCCCGCGGCCGAGTTCCAGATAGTCGGCCAGCGCCTCCCGGGCGGAGCCGGGGAGCGTGACCACTCGTTGGGTGGCCGGGCGGCTCCCGCAGCGGACCGAGCCGGCGCGCATGTCCACGTCGTCCAGGTCCATTGCAGTCAACTCGCTCACCCTCATGCCGGTGGCATAGAGGAGCTCCAGGATGGCGCGGTCCCGCAGACCCTTGGGCTTGGGGTTACGCCCGGGTAACTCGATGAGGTGGGTGACCTCGTGATCGCTGAGGGTCCTCGGGGTGCGGCGGGCGACCTGGGGTGAGTCCAACCCATCGGATGGATCCTGGGGCAGGACGCCGGCGCTAACCAGGTAGTGGCAGAAGGATCGGACGCTGGCGAGCTTCCGGGCGATGGTGCTCGCCTGATGGCGCCGGTTGACGCGCATGTCCGTCCAGAAGCCGACGATGTCGGGCTTGGTGAGGCGCCGCCAGTCGGAGACCTCGCGTGAGGCAAGGTAGTGGGAGAGTTGCGTGAGGTCGCTGCGATAGGCCGAGATGGTGTTTTCTGAGTACTTCTTGTTCTCTTTCAGATAGACCAGGAACCGTTCGATCCCTTTCTCCATTGTCCGTCCCTTCTCCCTCTGCAAACACGACGGCCGCAGCCATGTCTGATGCGGTTATGTATGCAGGTCTGGTGCCAGTTGACATATTGGGAGGGGCTAACCGGTGGACATCGACCGGGTCGATGGCTAACATGTCGTGGAAGCTTCTGGTGGGGAGGGACAGTGGACCGGTTCACGTTGCCCAAGTTGGAGCACCGAATCGCGGAAGTGGAGACGATGGTGTACCGCCGGCGCTACCCGGTTCACCCGGTCCGGTGGATGGACGGGTGGGACGAGGAGGCCCTGGGGCCGGGTTTCACGGATGGGCAGTGGCCCGAGGTAGCTATCCCGCACCGTTGGGGCGGCCGAGACATCAAGGCCACCGCCCGGGTGCGGTTCGAGGTCCCGCCCGGCTGGCGCGGTGAGCCGGTGGCCCTCCGGGTGGACTTGTCCCAAGGACTGCACGTATCGGGGCCGGACGCCACCGCCTACCTGGACGGCAAGCCGATTCAGGGGGTTGACGTCTACCACCAGGAAATACTCCTGCCGGGTGACCTGACGGCCGGGGAGCACGTGCTGGCGCTGGAGGCTTACAGCGGAACGAGGCCGGACCAACACTGGTTCGGCGGCGTCGATCTTGTGTCGATTGATCTCGAGGTGCGTGCCTACTACTACGACGCCAAGGTGGCCCTGGACGCGGCCCGCCTCCTTCCCGAGGACTCCTACGATCGCTCCCAGATCATCAACGCGCTTGAGCGCTCGGTGCGAGAACTGGACTTCCACGAGCCCTTGGGTGATGCCTTCCGGGCATCGGTGACGCGGGCGCGAGCCGTCCTGCGCGAGGACCTATACGGTCGGGAGTGGCCGGGGGAGCGGCCCGAGGTGGTCGGGGTGGGCCACGCTCACATCGATGTGGCCTGGCTTTGGACGCTGCTGCACACCCGCAAGAAGACGGTTCGCACCTTCCTTACCGCCCTCCGCCTGATGGAGCAGTATCCGGAGTACCGCTTCCTGCAGTCGCAGCCGCAGGTCTACGAGTTCTTCCGCCGGGACTGCCCGGAGGAGTATGAGGAGATCAAACGGCGGGTGAGGGAGGGGCGCTGGGAGCCCACCGGAGCCATGTGGCTGGAGGCAGACCTGAACATCACCGGCGGCGAGTCGCTGGTGCGACAGATGCTGCACGGTAAGCGGTTCCTGCGCGAGGAGTTCGGAATCGAGTCCGACATCCTCTGGTTGCCGGATGTGTTCGGCTATACCTGGACGCTGCCGCAGATCATGGCGCGCAGCGGCGTGAAGTACTTCATGACCACCAAGATCAGCTGGAACGAGTTCAATCGCCTGCCTTATGACACCTTCCGCTGGCAAGGGCTGGACGGCACCCAAGTGCTGGCGCACTTCATCACCACTCCATCGCAGTCGTGGTTCGCCACCTACAACGGCCGACTGACGGCGGCCGAGGTGAAGGGCACCTGGGACGCCTACAAGCAGAAGCGGCTGCATTCCTCGCTCCTGCACGCCTTTGGCTTCGGCGACGGTGGCGGCGGTCCCTCGGCGGATATGCTGGAGACGGCGCGCCGCCTGGCCGACATGCCCGGTCTGCCCCGCTACCGAATTGGCCGAGCGGATGAGTTCTTCCGCGATCTGGAGGCGGTACGGGAAGAGGCGCCGGTGTGGAACGGGGAGCTGTATCTGGAGTTCCACCGCGGCACCTTCACCTCCCAGGCACGCACGAAGCGACTGAACCGAAAGAGTGAGCTGGCCCTGCACGAAGCCGAGGCGCTGGCAGGCATGGCACTGCTGCACGGTGGCGAGTACCCGGCGGACGCCCTGCATCAGCAATGGCAGACAGTCCTTCTCAACCAGTTCCATGACATTCTGCCCGGGTCGTCCATCGGTGAGGTGTACGCCGAGTCCTCGGAGCAGTACGGGCAAGTCGTCCGGGAGGCCGGTGCGGTGAGCGGCCGCGCTCAGGCCCACCTGGCGGAGCGCGTGGCGACTGAGGTGGACTCGGTGCTGCTGTTCAACACGCTGGGCCAGGCGCGCAGCACGGTGGCGCAGGTGCGCTTGCCCGAGGACCGCCCTGATCTATCGCTGGCCGAGGAGGACGGGAGCCCGGTGGCCACTCAGACGCTCGAGGATGGGAGCGTACTCCTCAGCGCTCGGGACGTGCCCGCCTATGGATGGAAGAGCTTGCGGGTGGGCGCGCCGGCCGGGCAGCCGAACCCGCTCCGCGCCGAGGTAGGCCGGCTCGATAGCCCTGCGTTGAGCGTGCGCTTCGACGAGGCGGGCTGCATCACCTCTCTGGTGGACAAGTCCACGGGCCGAGAGGTGATCGCCGAGGGGAAGCGCGGCAACCTGCTCCAGCTCTTCGAGGATAAGCCGCTGAACAACGACGCCTGGAACATAGACGTTTTCTACGAGGAGAAGTCCTGGGACCTCACCGACACGGCCGAGTGTCGCGTCGTGGAGACGGGGCCCGTGCGAGCGGGGCTGGAGTTCCGCCGGCGCTTCGGCGACTCTACCCTGGTTCAGAAGGTCTACGTCTACGCCGACGTGCCGCGGGTGGACTTCGAGACGTTCGTGGATTGGCACGAGCGCCATACGCTGCTCAAGGTGGCCTTCCCGGTGACGGTGCTCAGCCCCCGGGCGACCTACGAGATCCAGTTCGGGCAGATCGAGCGCGCCACCCACCGCAACACCAGCTGGGACTACGCCCGCTTTGAGGTGCCGGCACAGCGCTGGGCCGACCTGTCGGAGGGTGACTACGGTGTCAGCCTGCTCAACGACTGCAAGTACGGTTATGACATCCGCGACAATGTGATGCGCCTCTCTCTTCTCAAGAGCGCCACCTCACCGGACCCAGAGGCCGATCAGGGCGAGCATCACTTCACCTACTCCCTCTATCCTCACACGGGAGACTGGCGGTGCGGCACGCTTGCTCAGGCGGCGGACCTCAACCTGCCGCTAGGCGCACGGTGGGAGGCCGGACATGGGGGTAACCTGCCGGCCACCTGGTCGCTGGTGACGGCGGACCAGGACAATCTAGTGATTGACACCGTCAAGAAAGCGGAGGACGACGACTCGTTGGTGATCCGCCTCTATGAGGCCATGGGCCGCCGGGGACGGGGCACCCTTCGTTTCGGAGCGCCTGTGGTCGCCGCGAGCGAATGCAACCTCATCGAAGACGGCGAGGAGCCGGTGCCGCACAACGGGGCCACGATCGACGTCGACTACCTGCCCTACGAGGTCCGCACCTTCAAGGTGACGCTCGGCTAGAGAATGAGCATGCAGTCGCCGAAACTGAAGAAGCGGTAGCGCTGCTCCACCGCCTCGCGATAGGCGGCGAGGATCCGCTCGCGCCCGGCGAAGGCGGATACGAGCAGCAGCAGCGTCGAGCGAGGAAGGTGAAAGTTGGTCAGGAGGGCGTCCACGGCCCGGAACTGATGGCCGGGCAGTATGAACAGGGACGTATCACCGCTGTAGGGGATCAGCACAGAGCTGGTCCCCTGCTCTTTGGCGGCGGCAGCAGCAGTCTCCAGGGTGCGGACGGCGGTGGTACCGACGGCCACGATGCGCCGGCCGTCGGCCTTGGCCCGGCTGATCCGATCGGCCACGTCGCTCGGGACCTGACACCACTCGGTGTGAATGGCGTGCGTAGCGGGGTCGTCCTCGGCCACGGGCCGGAACGTGTCTAGGCCCACGTGCAGGGTGACGTACTCGATGTCCACGCCACCCTCCCGCAGCTGATCCAGGTACTCAGTGGTGAAATGGAGACCGGCCGTGGGTGCGGCGGCTGAGCCGGCGTCGGAGGAGTACACCGTTTGGTAGCGCTCCGGGTCTTCCAGGCGCCGGTGGATGTAGGGTGGCAGCGGCATGGCCCCGTAGCGGTGGAGCCAGAGCTCTGGTGGCTGGTCGAACTGCAACCGCCTTCCACCCGCCGGGGTGATGTCGAGGACGGCGGCCGTGGGCCCGTCACTGCCGACCTGGAGCGTCGTCCCCAGCGGCACGCGCCGCCCCCGAACCAGGGACTCCCAGGTACCGTCGCCGAAGCGACGCACCAGGAGCAGTTCCACTCTGCCGCCGCTGGGCAGCTTGCGCGCCTCAAGCCGGGCCGGGAGCACGCGGGTCCGGTTGAGCACCAGTACGTCACCGGCGACGAGGTAGCGGCCCAGGTTGCGGAAGGCGCGGTGGGTGACGGCGCCGGAGGCGCGATCCAGGACCAGCATGCGCGAAGCGTCTCGCGGCTCGAGTGGTGTCTGGGCGATGAGCTCGGGCGGCAGCTCGTAGTCGAAGTCCGTGGTCAGCAAGTGGGTGCTTCTCCCGCGCGTCCGACGGGGAGCTTGGTGTAGCGCTCGAACTCGCTGTAGAGGCAGCCGCAATACTGCTGCCGGTAGAGGTCGTACTCGCGTACCCGCTGCGAACGGACGTTCCAGCCTCGGCGGAAGTTCTCGAAGTAGAACTGCACTCCATGTGCGTCGGCCGCCGCTTCGCCTGCCTCGCGGATGAGGGCCTGGTCCTGATAGGGGCTCACCAGCAGGGTGGTGGTGAAGACCGCGATCCCCAGGCGGGAGGCGCAGGCGGCCGCTGCCTCCAGCCGCAGACGGTAGCAGACGCGGCAGCGGTCACCGGAGGCCTCGCGTCCGGCAACCTGGCGCAGGAAGTCCACCATCTGGTAGCCGGGCTCCCACTCCACGGGTAGATCGACGCGCTGGGCGTACCCCACCAGGCTGAGACGACGCGCCTCATGCTCCTGCCACGGATGGATGTTGGGATTGCTCCAGTAGCCTCGTACCGTGAAGCCGAGTTCGCGCAGACGCTCCACCGGGTAGGTGGCGCAGGGAGCGCAGCAGATGTGCAGGAGAATCTCTCCCGCCGGCCGCTGCCGTAGGTCATGGTCAGGTGCGCTATAGGCGTGCATGGCCCGATTATAGCATCTGAGTGGCCTAGGAGTGCATCGCGAGCTGTAGCCGCGTCCGTGCTGCCTGGTGGGGACGATTGCGTTCCGCGCACCGGGCAGTAGGGCGACGCCGGAGGGCTTACGGGGAGGGTATGGGCTTGGACGATGATCGTGCGGGACCGCTGGGCTGCGGCTGCGCCTTGCTGCCCGGCCTGATCCTGGGCCTAGTGGTGTTCCTGGCCGTGGGACTGATGTTGGCGCCCGATGTCGGTGCCCGGTCGGGGGCCAGTACCAGCGACGGCGTCCGGATGAGCGTGTCTCTGTCGGAGGAGTACTTAGGCCGGCTGGTGGCTGCGTCTCTCGGGGGCGGCCCCATCGAGGGAGTCGAGGTAGACGCCCGACCCGGCAACGAACTGGCCGTCCGTGGGAGTGTAGTTGTGAGCGTGCTAGGCCGGGCGTTGGGGCTACCCCTGTCGTTCCAGGTGCGAGTAGCCCTGCAGGGCGAGGCGATCAGGTTGTACATGCCGGAGGACGGTGCGCCAGAGGGCATGGATGAGGCGCAGCTAGCCTCACTGAATCCCATGTTGTTGCGCATGGCCATCAACCTGCAGCGGGAGATGGAGCGAGCGGTGGGGTCGGGATGGACGATCGAAGCTATCGAGACCGATGAGGACTCGGTGGTGCTGGTGCTGCACGGGGATGGAGGGGCCTCGTGAGGGGCTTCCTGGGTGTGCTTGCCGGGCTGATCATCGGGGCGGCCATCTCGTTTGCGGTCCTGGCGGCAGCGGTGACGGCGGCCAACATTGATCCGGAGTGCCATGTATCGGCCCCGGACGGCTGGCTGATCCAGGTGGTCGTTCCCTGGTCCGAGGTCCAGCGGGAGGTCTCCTCTACCAGACTTCCCGTCGCCGGAGGGTCGCTGACTATCGAGGCGGTGGAGCCGGCGCCTTGCGGCCGCACTCAGGTGTGGGCTGCTTGGGAGGGGGCCGGCGTGGGCACCGGAGGGCTGGGCCTGACCTTGGAGAGCACGGGAGATGCCAGCCGGCTGCGGCCGGTGGAGGTGGCCGTGGGCCGGTTACGGGTCTCGCTGAGGCAGGTGCCCGACTCCTGGCTGGATCGCCTGGCCGCTCCGGTGGCCCAGGCCGGGGGCGCAGCGTTGGCGCGGCGACTCCAGGGCGAAGGCATGGGGCTGTGCGGCCTAGTGGGGCTTGAAGAGGGGCTGGCGCTGTTCCTGTGCGCGGCTGATGACTAGCGCGGCTGCGTTCAGGGTCTTCGCTTTGGCATTCATCGCCGGGAAGCCGTGGGCTGCGGTAAAGTGATTGGAGGATGGCGGGAGCGCTATGGACCTGATTCGTGCCGCCAAGCTGCTGGTTGGCAAGATCAGCAGAGACTATGCCGACGACGTCTCGCTCGTTGTTGTCATGGGATCGTACGTTCACGGAGCTACTCACGCCCGCTCGGACCTCGACCTGTACCTGGTACCCAAGACCAGCCGGGGCTACAACCTGGGCTTCACCTTCATCCTCAATCGGATCGGATTCGACTTCTGGGCCGTTTCCTGGGAGCGGCTAGAGCGCATCGCCGGCAACGAGGAACAGAACGCGTCCATCATCACCGATGGCGAGGTGCTGTACTGCGCGAGCGAGGACGACGGCAGGCGGTTCGAGTGCCTGCGCGAGAGGGCGCAGCGTGTCGGCGATAGAGCCGCGTGTGCCCAGAGGGCGGAGTTAAGGTTGCGGGAAGCCTGGCCGGCGCTGGTGCGTATGGGGGATTCGGGCAGCTTGCCGCAGGTGCGAGGGGGCGCGATCTCAGTGCTCTACGCGGTCACGGGAGCGCTGGCTGCGCTCAACAACACGGTGATCAGGCGCGGGCGAGGTCTGCTGAAGCGCGAAGTGCTGGCCATGCCGCTGGTGCCGGAGCGGTTCGCGGAGATGTACGACGTCGTGTTCGCCTCGGATGACGCCGATAGCATCCTCCGTGCCTGCCGAGACCTGGCGCTCGCGGTGGCGGCGCTCGTCGTCCAGGAGCAGGCGGCACTGGGCGCGCCGGTACCGTTCAAGCAGCGCCTCGCCGGTTGGTACGAAGAGGCGATCAACTGCTACAACAAGCTCTATCACGCCTGTGAGGCGGGGGACGCCGTCACCGCGCTGTTCGCCGGCGCTGAGCTGGAGCACGAGCTCCAGGCGGTCCTTGCCGGTACGGAAGTTCGCATTTCGCCGCTTCCGGACCTTGTGGAGGCCTATGAGCCCCGCCAACTCGAGCGCTACGCCGAGGCGGCAAGGGAACACCAGAGCCGGCTTGAGGCGTTTCTTCAGGCGCAGGGTGTGGAGTTTCTGGTGTTCACTGACTGGGAAGCGCTGGAAGCGCATCTCGATTCGCTCTAGCTCCGCCCGGCGGCGCCGGCGGCGGCCTGCTGGTTGCCCTGGCTCAAGAGGGGGTGCTACTATTCGACCCAGGATGCCCCAGTAGCTCAGCGGATAGAGCAACTGCCTTCTAAGCAGTGGGTCGGGGGTTCGATTCCCTCCTGGGGTACCACGAAACGGGGTCGTGACGGCTGTCCGGCCCCGTTTCTGCTGCACAATTGGGCCTGCTGCTGGTGGAAACCGGCCCAACCGTGGCGAGAATCGCCCTTGCCCTGGTAGGCCCGTTTTCGATGGTGACGAAATGGTGACGGACCTGCTCATTTCGCCTCTTTCAGAGCCGCTTCCAGGGTGTCAGCGGCGTCCTGTTGTAGCCCCGGCAGCACGTGGCTGTAGGTGCTCAGAGTGAGGTTCACGCTCGCATGGCCCAATCGCTCACTAACTATCTTGGGGTGGACGCCGGACGCCAGCAGCAGCGAGGCGCTGGTGTGGCGCAAGTCATAGAGCCGGATGCGCGGCACGCCGCCTAACACCTTTCGGCCGGCCTTCATGCGCCCGGTCTTCAGGTGGTTGTAAGCCGAGTGCGAGACGCCCAGCTCCCGACTCATACGCCGGTCAGACCATCCCCGTTCCCGCTGTGTCCGCTGCAGTTCATCCATCAGTGTGTTCATGGATACCATGATAGGCACCTGGAGCCAGTTTGTCAACACCTTGGAGGGGCAATCTGCGTGTACTAGAGACGCCAATCTGGTCACCGTCGTGCTATGATTAGCGCATGGTTAGCGGATTAGGCGCGCCAACGCTAGGGAAGCGCATCAGGGAGTTGCGGCTAGAGGCGGGGTTCAGCCAGCGTGAGCTTGCTCGCCGGGCGAACCTCAGCCACAGCTATGTGAGCAAGTTGGAGAATGGCAACCGGCGCAACGCCACCATGGACATTATCCGAGCGGTGGCCGGCGCCCTGGACTACCCCGTGGAGATGTTGCTTCGAGAGGTTGGCGTACTAGCAGTAGACCCGGGCGACGAAGAGCGTGATCGGCTTACACTGGACGGGATTGAGGCTCTGGAGCAACTGCCCGAGCACGTCTTTCGATCTGAGGTGGATCGCCTGCGCATTCTGGCGGAGCACTACCGTCAGCAGCGGCTTCGGAACAAGCCAGGATAGCCCACGACCTGACCATCTCCCTCAGATGGTCCTTTGGCAGCTCACTGAGACAACGCGCGATCTCCGACATGGTCTCGCAGTCCACAGCGATTCTGTCTCCTTGGCGCGACCGATTAGAACGGATGGGCTAATTATACTACACTCGAGTCCGATCTGGGACGCATTCTCCTAAGTGGACTTTCGGTTCGGGGTTGCCCGAGTATAGCGCTATACTAAGCCGGTGCCCACGGATACTTGGCGGTACTAAAGTCTGGGGCAATCGCTACCCCTAGAAGTGAAGGAGGTACGGTAGTGCGAACGCTGGTGATCGTCGCCGTCCTACTCGCCGCCACGGGGTGTTCGGTGACCTATGCGCCGCCGGGCGAAGCCGCCGCCCGCCCCACGCACTATGCCGAGTTCGCTGCTACACTCACTGCGGAGGTGCCCACACCAGAACCGCCGGCGGGGGCAACGGTCTCGCCGCCGCTGGTGGTGTGGGATGATGATGCTATCGTCTCCGGCCTGAAGCTCACCATGCAGGTTGGCGGCGTCGAGCCCGACGACGTGCTGCTAGTGGAGGCGCCGCCCGAACTCGGTGGCCGCACGTGCGTTGTGGCCTGGCTGGTGCCGCCTGAGTACGCTTCCGCTGCTGATCTGCTCCCTTCCCTTGGCAGCATGTTCGGCGCCGTCGCCGGGGCCAATATCTACCAGGGAGCCGCGATCGAGACAGTCCTGATACTGGCCGGCACCGAAGCAGGTGAGGCCCTGTTCTCGATCAGCGTGGCCGCGGCAGACGTGGAAGCATTCGTGGGCGACGTCCTCACCGATGTCGAGTTCATTGCTCGCTGGGAAGTAAAGACTCCCTAGGAGGCCCCATGCCCGCTCTGATCATCCTGTCGCTGCTCGCGTTGGTGGCCGGCGTTCTATCTCTCTCGAATGCGACGTTGGGCGTCGGCCTAATCGGCGTCGCCTGCTACATCGGCATCCTGGCGCGGCTTCTCCAGGCGGCCACGTACCAGAACCGCCAGATGGGCACACTCATGGAGACGCGCGACGCGCTGCAGGCGATCCTGGCCATCACCGGCCAGGCCGGGCGCGATGCCGAAAATGGGATCGGCGGCAAGCCCACCGGGTAGGCGCCAATGCTGACGGAATGGTGACGGCACCAGCGGCACACCATAGACGCCAGGGCACAAAGCAGACGGACAAGGGCCGCAACGGGCCGGTTTGGGACCGATTCTAGGCACCAGCGGCACCGGATAGACGCCTAAGACGGTCGCGCGCCAACTTCTAAGCAGTGGGTCGGGGGTTCGATTCCCTCCTGGGGTACCAATTCACGAGCCTCCGTGGCGGCAGTGGTCGTCGGCGGAGGCTTATCGCATCAGGGATACCTCATCGTGGTTCCCGTAGGTCGCCGAGGTGGCCGATGCTGTTTGCGAAGGGGGCGATTGAGAGTGACGTCAGGTTCCCCCATCGGCCGGTACGCTGCCGTCGCGGACGACGAGCCTAGGCTGGCATGGTGCCGCGTCGCCCGCTGACCCTGACCGCGGCCAAGCTATGGCTCGGCGCGGATCGCTTCGGAGCCGTGGTGGAGGTGCGGCGCTCGTACCGGCTGCGACAAGTGCACCTTCTGCACGTACGGCGACACCATCGCTCGCAGCAGGGCCTGGTAACCGACATCGAACGACACTTGGCTGCCTACATCAAGTCGCTCGCCGGTCGTGCTCAAGACCAGGTGGTCGCTAGTGGCTCCCACGATGGTTCCGCCCGCCCGCGGAGTGATCGAGGCACAGTCAACGTCTTGCCGACCCACGGCCAGTAAGGCCCTACGCCTGTTGCCTCGATCTGAGCGGCCGCCTTGGTGGCCGGATAGGGGGCGTGACCACACCCCTCTCGGGTGCATGGGCTTCGTCTTCACCTCGATCACTTCCGCCACCAGGTTGAAAGCGTCCTTGTGCAGCCCTGGGATCGGCTGCCCGGTCAATGTATCGCGACCAAGCAACATGGACTCTCCGATGCGAAGGTGATTGATGAGGCCCAGGTCCGCGGTCGAGACAAACCAGCGGTAGTTTGCCGAGTTGCCGCCGGACACGAACTGGAGCTCGAGCCCGTGGCGGCGCTGAAGTCGGTCGGCGAGCTCCGATAGAAGGTTCATGCTCGCCTTATTCGGCGCGATGTTCCCTAGGCAAGTGAGGTTGGTGCCTACACCTGCCAACTCGACGCCCGGCAGAGCCAGGACCGCGGCCGCCACTGACTCGACGTCGTGCGGAAGAATGCCCTCACGCAGATCGCCGAGCTCTATCATCAGGATCACGCGGTGCGTCTTGCCTTGGCGGACGGCCTCATCGGAGAGCAGGCGGATCACGGAGAGTTCGGTGTTGACGCTCAGATCGGCGAAGCGTACCACTTGCCGGATCTCGCTGGGCATGGGAGAGCGGATAAGCATGAACTCGGCGGCGATCCCACTCCGGCGCATCCGCAGGATGTTGGCGATGTGGGCGTCCCCTAGGGACCTGACGCCGCCGGCCAGCAGTGCACTGGCGATCCCGGGCGATCCACACACGCCCTTGGTAACCGCCGTGACCCCGATGCCCCTGGCGCGGTACAGGGCCAACGTCCTGCGCGCGTTGGCGGTCAACTTGGCCAGATCGATCTCAAGCCGAGGAGCGTACATGTCCACTGTGTGTCTTGCGGGAGTGCCTGCGCCGGGCGACTGCCACGATCTCGCCGAGGAGATCCTTGCCTTGCATCCCTTCTGCACGCGCCATGAAGCCGATGTAGCTGTGCGGTCGCTCCTCGGGCGTACACATCAGGCCGGCGAAGGAGTTGGCCTCCAGCAGGTAAGGTCCCTCTTGGGTCAGTATCGTGTCGATGCGGCCAAAGTCACTCATCCCGAGGGAGTGGTAGGCCCGTAGCGCCAAGTCCTGCATCCTGGCGGTCTGCACCGCATCCAGCGGGGCGGGACAGAGAAAGGTGTCGTCATCCAGCCTCTTCTTCTCATACCCCAGGGTGATGTCTCCAGCGCGATACTCGATCTCCAGAGGGGGCAGAACTCTCGCTGACTCATTGCCCAAGACACCCAGCGTGATCTCACGCCCCTCGAGGAATCTCTCCACTAGGACCGGCTGACCGATCGTCTCCAGCAGGCGCCGCACTCCCTCCACCAGCTGGTCGTAATCGTCGATGACTGAGGCGGCGTCGATCCCGGCGCTGCCTCTGCCCGCAACCGGCTTGATGAAGAGAGGATAGGGGAATGGCGGGTTCTCGCGGAAGGCTTGGCAGTCATCCTCCGCCCGAAGCACCCGGAAGGGCGAGGTCGGCAGGCCTGACTGCTGCCACAGCCTCTTGGCTAGTCCTTTGTCCGTAGCGACGGTAATGGCTGTGGTCTCAGAGCCCACGAAGGGAATCTGGAGCTCCTCCAGGATGGCGGCTTCTACCAGACTCGAAACGTTGAAGACGAGATCCACCTCGGCGCGCTGCAGATCATTGATGATGCCCGCTCCCCAGCGAAGGCGGCTCACACGGTGACCCGCCTCGACCAAAGCCTCCTCATGGTGATCGACCTCGGCGTCCGTCTCGTCGACCACGTTCTCACTGCCTACGTACCGCTGCTGAATGGCGAAGTTTCCTCGCATCTTGTGGAGGAGACCGATAGCAAGCTGCTCCAATGCATCCTCTCCTTCGGACTGCCGCGCGCATTCTGCCGCCAGGTCGAGGTGATGCTGCGGTTCTTCCAGGCGCGGCAATGGGGCGTCCCCAGGACCAGGTTGGGGCCACCAGCAAAGGAGCATCACCCGTGAATACACCGGAAGAGATAGACGGGGACAGCCAATCGCAGATACTGCTGACATCCCCACAATACATTACTCCTGCCGCCCTTGCCACCGGGTGCTCTGCCGGTGCTCATGCCAAGCCTACTGGCTGCCCCCAAGCCGCAGGCAGCGGGTGCTTCGGCAGGGAGCCCGAGGGGCGACTGACTACGGCGGCCTGGCTACGTCCGGCGCGGCAGCGAGAGCAAGACGGTCCGGACCCGTCGCCAACCGAGACGCTCCGAGCTGAGGCGGCGCTTCGTGTTCCACCCGCGCTCGTAGTATCCTGCAGTCAACTCCCACTCAAGGCGGCATCGATGTCGGCAACGCGGGCTCGCTACCTCGTTCTGATTCCCGTCCTGCTGGCGCTGATGGCGTGCGGGCTGGCCTCGCCAACGCCCCGCAGCGGGGGCGAGACGCAGGCTGAGCCGGTGCCCACCGTGCGCGCGTCGTCGCCCACCCGGGCCCTGCCGGCCACCACCGCGCCTCAGGCACCGACTCCGGATACCATCGCGGAGGAGTTCCTGGCCCTGGCTAACGGCGTTCGGGCCGAGCACGGCCTTCCGCCCCTGGCCCGGGACCCGTGGCTCGATGACCTCGCCCGGCAGTACGCCGCCAGCGCCCTCAGCGATGCGGCGCTGGAGACCAGCGACCTGCGCTACCTGGTGACCAACTCCTGGTGGACCTCCTACCACGGGGGGACACCGCGGTTGGACGACGAGACGGCCTCCGAGCAACTGGCCTACTGTCTGGGCGAAGAGCGCATGCGTGAAGCGCTCTTGCTCCCGGAAGGGCGGGCGACGGGGCTTGGCGTCGCCACCCAGGGCGATACCGTCTACTTCACCCAGGCCTTCGATGTCCTGGCCACCCGTGGCGGAGACGGGGAGATGATCACGCTGCAGGACAATGACGGGGCTAAGAATCCCGACTGGGACACTCTCCTGCAGTTCCTGGCCGCCGATGACACCGACGCTCAGGCATACGTCGACGGCGAGTTCGTCTGCGGCGACTTCGCTGAGATGCTGCACAACCAGGCGGAGGCAGCCGGCATCAGGACCGGCTACGTGGCGGTGGACCTGGGCGAGGGGCCCGGCCACGCCCTCAACGCTTTCGATCTGGACGGCCGGCTCGTGTTCGTGGACGCCATCGGGGGCGACAAGGTGGCCTGTCTGGAAGTGGGACGGCCCCTGGGCGTGATGAGCCTCGAGGCGGCGGAGCGCTATTCCTGCGACCGGTTCGACGAGTACTCGGCTCTGGTGTCGGACTACCTGGCCCAGTCCGACGCCTACGGCAGGTCCGTGCGGTCCTACAACGACGAGATCGGCGAATACGATGCCGCAGTCAAGGCTCACAACCAGCACCCGAGCGACAGCGAGTACGACCGCCTCTCTACCTGGGCGGCGCGTCTGGACCAGCTGGCGGCCGAACTGGATGCCTGGAATGGCCAGTTGAAGCGTCTTGGCGAGGACTTGGGCCTCAGCGAGATCTACTGGGACCCCACCGGATCACTGGTCGGGGCGGGGGATGCCACCGTGACCGACTTCTACGTGCACTGGTAGGCCTCGCGCCCGGGACAGGCGCCGGCTCGCCTTGCCGCGCTAGGGGGCCGGTACCATAATGCGGTCCATCTGCTGGCCGCTGGTCATTCGCCCTGCGAACGATGCGGCTCGATGCAGTTGTATCTCGGTGCCAAACCGGTCGACGACACACTAGCTCGGAGGACTGAGCGTGGCCCCAGACAAGAGAAATCTCTACCGCCTTCCCTGGTCCCTCAATGACAACCCCATCGCCTGGCTGGAGATCACTGACATCTGCAACATCCACTGTGAGGGGTGCTACCGGCAGACTCTCTCGGGCCACAAGCCTCTGGATCAGATCAAAGAGGAGTTGCGGTTCTTCAAGCGCTGGCGCAACCCGGACAACGTGTCTATCGCCGGTGGCGAGCCGCTCATCCACCCCGACATCGTGGAGGTCGTGGCTTACATCGCCGAACTGGGGATGAAGCCGGTGGTTCTGAGCAACGCCAAGGCGCTGACGCCAGAAGTAAACCGCGAGCTGAAGAAGGCCGGTCTCGCCGGCTATACGATTCACATCGACAGCCACCAGACACGTCCCGGCTGGACTGGGAAGAGCGAAGCGGAACTGAATGAGCTACGCGCCCAGGTCACGGACATCGTGAGCTCGGTCAAGGGCGTCTACCTGATCTTCAACAGCACCGTCTATGCCGACTCCCTCGCGTCAATCCCGGACGTGGTGCGCTGGGGCCGGGAGAACCTCGGTAGGGTGCACGGGCTGGTCTTCATCACCTACCGCACGGCCGCCGGCGAGACCAGCATCGCTCGGGACGCCGCCGACGAAGAGGTGGACCTGTCGCAGCTGAGCTACGTCAGCGAGACGGTGGAGGAGGCGTTCGTCAACTCACCCGACGTCTACCGGACCATAAAGGAGCAGTTCGCCGAGTACGAGCCGGCCGCCTACCTGGGGGGCTCGATCCGTCACGACTCCATCAAGTGGCTTGCGGGGGCGCAGATCGGTTCGGGCGGCGAGGTGTACGGCTCCGTCGGCAAGCGAACCATGGAGCTGGCCCAGATCGGGCACCACCTGTTCACCGGCACCTACATTGCCTACCTCTCCGATGCCCGCGTTGGCGCCAAGGTCTTCCTCATGGCGCCGTGGGACCCGCTGGTGCGCCAGGCTGCTGGGCGGTGGCTGCGGGCGGTGGTGCGGAAGCCAAGCCGGATCTTCAGCCCCATCAGCGCGCAGACTATCGGCATCATCCAGGCGCCCGACCTTCAGCCCGACGGCCGCGCCGACATGTGCGATAGCTGCCCCGACATGACCGTCTACGACGGCAAGCTGATCAACTCCTGCCGCATGGACGAGTACCGCTTGTTCGGGGGCTTCCTCTCTGTGGTGGAGAAGGGCAAGCAGAAGGAAGCTGAGACCGTCACCCAGCTGGAGCGCTGATCAGTCGGGCTTGGTATACATCTCCGGCTTGAGCACGCCGATGAAGCGCAGATTGCGGTACTTCTCGGCGAAGTCCAGGCCGTAACCAACGACGAATTCGTTGGGGATGTCGAAGCCGACATAGTCGATCTCCAGCGGTACCTCGCGCCGATCGGGCTTGTTGAGAAGCGAGCAGATCTTGAGAGAGCGTGGTCCGCGGGTCTGCAGGATGCTCTTGACATAAGACAGGGTGTTGCCGGTATCGACGATGTCTTCGACCAGCAGCACATCTCGGTCGAGGATGGATCCCTCCAGGTCCATGACGATGCGCACGATGCCCGAGCTATCGGTGGCGGCGCCATAGCTGGAGATGGCCATGAACTCGATCCCGTGCGGGATCTCGATGCACCGCATAAGGTCGGACAGGAAGACGATGCCGCCCTTGAGGATGCAGAGCAGGAGCAGGTCGCGGTCGCGGTAGTCGGCGGACACTTGGGCGCCCAGTGCGCGCACCCGTTGCACGATGGTCTCCTCATCGATTAGCACTCTCGCTACGTCGTCGGTCAGCATACGGCAGGCCTCGGCAGGAAGTTGGGCCAGATTCTAGCACCGGCCGGAACGGTCGGCTAGGGGGCAGGCCAGCGTCAGGAGCCGGAGCAGGCACATATGAACCCGCTCGTCCTGGTGGATGCCAACCCGGCTACTAGGGAAACACTGGCCGGAATGCTGGCGGGCATCGGGCCGCCGGTGATCGCGTTCGGGGACTGGAAGGCAGCCCGTGCGGCGATGTGGCACGAGCGGCCGCAGGTAGTGGTTCTGAGCGACTGGCGCGCCCGCGGGGGACGTGGCGCGCACCGGCGGCTGCTGCCCGCGGCGCGGGGAGCCCCGTTCGTGATGGTCTGCGACGGTGGGGTCACGGAGTGGGACGAACGGTTCGCGGTGGTGCTGCGGTACCCGTTGCCGCGAGGAGAGCTGCAGTCAGCCATCCGGGCGGCAACCGCCGCCTCTCGAGAAGTTGTCTATGCCGGCTACCGGCTGGACCGCCAGGCGCGGTCACTGCGGCGGCGAGCCCGATCGGTCCAGCTGACGCCGGTTCAGGCCGCGATTATGTGTGCGCTGATGCGGGCGCAAGGTGAGCCGGTGCCTGCGGCAGACCTAGCCGCCGCGGTGTGGCCGGATCAGGACGACCACGACCTACGGACGCTGTACACGCACCTGTCCTGGCTGCGGGGCCGGCTGGCCGCGGCCGGGCTGACGGTGGCTATCGTGAGCGAGCGAGGGCAGGGGTATCGGTTCGTCGGGCTTCCCGCGCAAGCGCCCCCCGGCGCTCGGGCTGGCGAATGACGAGGACGACCTTGCCCTGGATCTCGACGTTGGCTGGGTCGGCGTAGATCGGCTGCATGGAGGGGTTGGCGGGCTGCAGCCGCACGAGATTCCCCTCGTGGTAGAAGCGCTTCAGAGTGGTTTCCCGCTCTTCCTGCAGCCATACCGCAACCAGGTCCCCGTTCTCGGCCACCGTCTGGTGGCGCATGACCACGATGTCGCCATCGTTGATCAGGGCGTCGATCATCGACTGACCCCGCACCTCCAGGGCGTAGATGCCCTCATCGTCGGCGAGAAGGTCCCTCGTCAGGGAGATCGTCTCGTCAGAGAAGAGCGGCCCCTCCGTGTCGGGAATGGGAAGGGGAACGCCGGCGGCGATGCGGCCGAGAAGCGGCACCGAGACCAGGGCCGACCCCCCGTCGCTCTCCAGCGCCTCCAGGAGACGGATCCCGCGCGAAGTGTCCGGGTTGCGGCGGAGGAGGCCGGCTTCCTCCAGGCGCTTGAGATTGTAGTTCACCACCGATGTGGACGAGATCCCGGTGGCGGCGCAGATCTCGCGCACCGTCGGCGGGTATCCGTGGGAGCTGATAGACCGGCGGATGGCCTCGACGATGTCCCTCTGCCTATCTGAAAGCGTCACCACCCTACTCCTAACTCTGCTAGGCAAGCATGCGGCTGGGGCACCTTATGGCATCCATTGTACTAGAACAAGCGTTCTATGTCAATGCCGACCAGCCACTGGCACGGCAGTGGCAAGCATACTGGTGGGCTGACCCACGCGGTCTTTCGCGGTGCCGGCAGGAGATATCGGGTCTTTGACGGCGGCGCACCCATCGTCTAGTCTGGCCATGTTGGAGGAGCCTCTTGGGTCAGGTTGGTCGGGCCGTCCCGGACGTTGCGGGACACATGGTTAGATGGGCAGTGGCCCTGACGCTGGCGGCAGTTCTCGCTGCAGTGCTGGCCGGTTGCGGCGTGTCTCGCGAGCAGGCGGCTACCTCCCTTGGGGAAGTTCGTGTGATGACCACCGCCGTACCCGCGACGCCAACACCGGGAGCGACGGCCAGCCCACTTCTCTACGTACCGGTGATAATCCAGGGCATTCCCCTGGAGCCCACGCCGGTAGCCACGCGAAGGCCGGGCGATCCACCGCCCCGGCTGCCGGCAGACTCGGTGGTGGTTACTCATGCCATCTCGCAGCAGCAGTCCACTGCCGACGGACTAGTGCTTCAGGTTGAGGGCGAGGTTATCAACAACAGCCCGAACGCGGTGCAGGGAGTGCGCATCGTCGTGTCGGCGCGGTCCTGGGCGGGAGAGACCTGCGGCCGCGGGGCTCTGACGCTGCTGGGCAAGGCGGAGGCAGTGGTGGAGGCGGGCGAATCCTGGCCATTTGCGGGCACGGTCGTGCTGAGCTGTGGCGCCGACAGCGTCAATGTCGATACCATGGCCCTGCAGACCGGTGTCTGGCCGCTGCGCGTGGTGCTGGAAGGCGTGTCGGTAGGGGTGGGCCCCAACGGCGAGTGGCAACTGCAGGGGACGATGCGCAACGATAGCGGCTCGGTGGTCGCCTTCCCGCGGGTGGTGGTCACGCTGCGGCGGTCGCAGGGCGAGTACCTCACGGGTGCGGTTGCCTACGCGTCTGTCGAGACGCTCGAGGTCGGTCAGACGGCGCCCTTCACCGTGTCCATCCCGCCGGAGAAGATAACCGGCTGGGCGGGCTACTCGGCCATCGGCACCGGAGAGCGACGGTAGCCGCGAGAGACTCCCAATAGCGAGGTGTGCTTGTGAAGCTCCGAGGACCGTTACCCCCCTACATACTCACGCTGGTGTCTGTCCTGGCCACTCTCTGGGTCACCTTTGGCCTGAACTATCCGGAGGGATCTTTCGGGCGGCTAGAGAACGTTGTGGGGTTGGTCTTCGGGATCATCCTCGGCCTGGCCATCGCTCAGATCTTCATCGTGCCCAAGATGAAGCTGCAGTGGGAGAGGGTCCGCCTTAAGCGCAAGTATGGGAACACCAGCCGCTATCGCGACTTGGCGCCGCCCGACGAGGAGGACCGTCCCGGTGGATGGGCCGGGTTCTTCGGCTCTGGCACCTGGAACAAGGTGAATGTCGTCCTCGGCTTCGGCTTGATGATCATGCTCTTCGGCTTCGGCGCTCTGAACATACTGACGGCCGCCATGGCCATCGTCACCACCATCAATGCTCGCATGCTTATGGTGAACTACCAGGCCATCAAGCGCATCGAGGAAGACGGCAAGCCCGGCTAGGCCGGTCCGGCAGGTCGCTGGCGAGGTCAGGCCCCTTGAGAGCTCTCTTCATCTACAATCCCGTTTCCGGGCAGGGGAATGTCACCCGCGAGCTGGAGCAGTGTGTCGGCCGCCTGATCGCGCGCGGGTGGGATGCCGATCTGGTTCCCACCCAGCGGCGGCTGGAGGCCACCGAGATCGCGCGGCGCGCCACCGCCGTTCCCTATGGCCTGGTGGTGGCCGTGGGCGGGGATGGCACGGTCAGCGAGGTGGCGAATGGCCTGGCGGGTTCGGATGTGGTCATGGGAGTCATCCCCACCGGCACGACCAACGTCTGGGCGCTCCAGATGGGGATTCCCAGCCTGCCCCCGTGGCACCCGCGGAAGGTGGTGAACCGAGTGCTGGCCGACCTCGAGGAGATGGGGTGGAGCCGGCCCGCCAACGTACCCTCGTGGCTCAGTGACGCTTTCGGCTCCTTGCTCACCTCCGAGGTGCGTGCCGTTGACATGGGGGCCGTCGATGGGCGCTACTTCCTTCTGTGGTGCGGCGTCGGCTACGACGCCCGGGTGGCGGAGCGGGTGCTGCCGGAGGATACCCGCCGGCTGGGAGTGCTCGCCTATCTGGCCCCGGCCTTCTCGGTCGCCATCGATTACGTAGCCCCGCGCATGCTAGTCGAACTGGACGATCGGCAACTGGAAGGTGACGTACTCATGGTGCTGGCGGCCAACGCTCCGCTCTACGGCGGCGTGCTGCACCTGGCCCCGTTGGCCCGCCTCGACGATGGCCTACTGGACGTGTCCGTCTACCGGGGCGAAGGCGTGGGCACCACTGTCCGGCACCTGACGGCGGCGCTGGCGGGACGCGTCGGCAGCGAGGGCCTACTGGAAATGGCGCAGGTGACGCGCCTGTCGGTGGCTTCCCTGCCGTCGCAGGCGGTGCACGCCGACGCCGAGGTGTGCGCCACCACGCCGGTAGACATAAGCGTTGTGCCGCGCGGCTTGCGGGTGCTGGTGCCGAGAGAGGCCAACCCCGACCTGTTCGTCGAGCGGCCCCTGGGAGCGGTCACGGCGCTGGAGTAGCCGGCTGGCGGGCCGCTAGCGCCCGCGCCAAGCGGATCCGGTTTCCCATCGTTCCTGAATGGGGGCGCTGGACCCGTCTGGTCCCGTGCGATGCCCGTCACCCCAGCCCTATGGGCTCAGTGCCTTCCTGGCATGGAAGGCCTATGGGCAGGGGCTAAGCTAGATGGCATAGAGTGCGGGGCAAGTACCTGGAGCGCTGACTCACGTTAGCTGCTTTCTCATAACGAGCTTCTGTTCTGTCTCACAATGCACGGTGAAGCCGCTCTCCAGATACAGGGCAGCGGGACCCATGTAGTCCTCAGCGACGTCGACGAATTCCTTGTTCGGGTAGGCCTCCACGAAATCGAAGCCGTCTCGAGCCGCATCCTGACAGACGCGCTCCAGGAGCCGTCTGGCGATTCCCTTTCTTCTCATCTCCGGTGCGATGGCAAAGCAGAACACCGACTTCACCTTCATCTCCGGAGTGGATGCCTCTGCAGGCAGGGAACCCATGAACCGCCGCCAGCAGTAGCATTCCAGGCAATCCGATTTCGTGTTGGCGTTGCACCACCCCACAACCATACCGTCACAGTAGGCAAGATAGCCTTGTATGTTGTTGCCCGTGACATACTGGATGGCGAGATCCCTTCTCTTCTCCACGGTCGAGAAGTCCTTGCCTTCGCAGTCGTCGCTGCACCACCACACACAGTAGCACCTGTGCTCGTCTAGGTTGGTAGCATGTGGTGTCGTATCAAAGAAGTGTACGTAATCCTGTACGAGGTCAGGCGCCAATCTGCGTATCTCGAGATTCACCTTTGTAGCTCACTCCCACTCGATGGTGGCGGGGGGTTTGCTGGTCACGTCATACACGACGCGGTTGATGCTGGGAACCTCATTGACGATGCGGGTGGCCAGGCGACCGAGCAGGTCGTAGGGCAGGCGGGCCCAGTCGGCCGTCATGAAGTCGTCGGTGGTGACGGCACGCAGAGCGATGACGTTTCCGTAGGTCCGCTGGTCGCCCATCACCCCCACGGAGCACTCGGGCAACAAGACGGCGAAGGCTTGGGAGATGCCGCGGTAGAGGCCGGCTTCCCGGATGGCGGCGATGAAGATGGCGTCGGCCTCCTGCAGAATTGCCACCCGCTCGGGCGTGACTTCGCCCACCACCCGCACCGACAGCCCCGGTCCCGGGAAGGGGTGCCGCCAGACGATCTCGTCCGGGAGGCCGAGCTCGGCCCCCACCTGGCGTACCTCGTCCTTGAACAGGTAGCGCAGCGGCTCGATCAACTCCAGCGTCATGTCGTCGGGCAGCCCGCCGACATTGTGGTGCGTCTTGATGCGGGCGGCGCTGCTGCGGTCGGGGGCGCTGCTCTCGATCACGTCCGGATACAGCGTGCCCTGCCCCAGGAAGCGGACATCGCCCAACTTGCCGGCCTCGCGCTCGAAGATGCGGATGAACGTCTCGCCGATGACCTTGCGCTTCAGCTCCGGGCTCTCAACGCCCCGCAGACGGTTGAAGAACGTCTCGCTCTCGTCCAGGGCGATCAGATTGACACCGAACTGGTTGCGGAACGTCTCCACCACCTGGGCCGCCTCGCCCTTGCGCATCAGGCCGGTGTCGACGAACACGCAAGTTAGCTGGTCGCCGATGGCGCGGGCCAGAATCGCTGCCGTCACCGAGGAGTCCACCCCCCCGCTGAGGGCCAGGACCACCTTCTCGCCGCCCACCTTTGCGCGGATGTCGGCGACGGACGTGTCGATGATGGAGCGCACCGTCCAGTTGGGCTGACAGCCGGCGACGTCGAAGAGGAAGTGGGAGAGGATCCGGCTGCCCAGGGGCGTGTGGGCCACTTCTGGGTGGAACTGGAGCCCGTAGAGGCGCCGTTCCGCGTCGCCCATGGCGGCCACCGGGCTGTTGTCGGTTGCGGCGATAACGCTGAAGCCGTGGGGCATCTCGACCACCTGATCGCCGTGACTCATCCAGACATCAATGGAATCGGGCAAGCCCTGCATCAGGGGGGAGCTGCCTACCACGCTCACGGTGGCCGGCCCATACTCACGGCGATCGGCGTGGCTCACCTTGCCGCCCAACGACTGGGCCAACAACTGCATCCCGTAGCAGATGCCCAGGACCGGCTTGCCGCTGTTGAGCACGTACTCAGGCAGGGCGAAGGCCCCGGCGTCGTACACGCTCTGCGGCCCCCCGGAGAGGATGAAGGCGGACGGCTCCAGATCGAGCACCTCGGCGGCGGGCGCATCGTGGGGGACGAGCAGGCTGTAGACCTGCTGCTCGCGCACGCGCCGGACGATCAGCTGGGTGTACTGGGAGCCGAAGTCCAAGATGACGACGGGGTTGCTGCTGGCGCTCTCAAGACGCAAAGCTCTTGCCTCCTGGGCAGGGGTCCGGATGCAGAGCCCTATGATAAGCCCTTGTCGCCACCGGGGCTAGGAAGCATGGCGTGGATCACGGGCAGAAGCACCGACATGCAGCCTGGCCGTGCCCCGACCGGCTCTGTCACCGGCACCGGCTCTTCTTCGTCTTCCGGCGTAGGCGTGGGCTTCAGGCAGCCCTCGAGGTGTACCAGCCCGGCCCCCTGGCTGTTGGGATCGACGTCCAAGTCCCGGGCCGCGGCGCGGAGCCGGGTCCGGATTTCGCGGGGGGTAGCGCCGGGGTCGGCCTGAAGGAGCAAGGCTACCGATCCGGCGGCGAAGGGCGCCGCCATGCTGCTGCCGGAGGCGCGCACGTAGTAGTCCCCGTACTCGGGCACGGGGTCGCCCATGGTGCCGGCCGAGGAGCGGCAGGAGGCAATCATCACGCCGGGAAAGAGCAGGTCCGGCTTGACGCGCCCGTCGGTGGTCGGGCCGCGGGAGGAGAAGTCGGCGACGCGCACGGTCCCGCCCTCGTTCCGGGGGGTGTCGGCGGCCCCGACGCTGATCACTTCGCGGGCACACCCGGGCGGGCCGATGGTTCCCGGGCGCGGGCCGGAGTTGCCTGCGGCCACGCAGATGACCAGGCCTTTCTCGGAGAGCTCGTCGCAGAGGGTGGACAGAGCGTCGGTTCCGTCGCCCGCCTGGGATCCTCCCAGGGACAGGCAGGCCACCTGGGCTCCCTGCTCCATGGCCCACTCCAGGCCGGCAATGACATCGCTGGCGTCTCCCGATCCGTCGTCGGCGAGGACCTTGGCTACCAGGATCTCCGCTTCGGGAGCCACCCCGCGGTAGAGCCCCTGGCTGGCGGAGCCGTCACCGGCGGCGATGCCGGCCACGTGGGTGCCGTGGCCGTTCCCATCCAGGGTAGACTGTATGAGTCGCCGGCGGCTCGAATGCGGTCGCACACGGCCTCCCTCGGCGTAGGTGACGGCGGCGGTCACCCGGTCGGCGAAGTCGGGGTGTTCGGGGTCAATCCCGGTATCGATGATGGCGATGCGGACGCCGCGACCGGTGAGGCCGCTGTTCCAAGCGAGATCGGCGCCGATGTAGGGGGCGGCACGGTCGAGAAGAGCATGTACCCGAAAGTCGAGCCAGACGTGCTCCACCGCATCATCCTGGATGAGCCGGTCAATGTGGCCGGCGGGCACCCGTGCGGCGAGAGCAGGCAAGGCGCGGAAGGCGTGTCGTACGCGGAAGTCGGCACCCTTAGGCAACTTCGGCGCGACCCCACCCCGGTAGCGGATGATGACCGGCAGCGATGTCGAATCCGACGCGGAGACCAGGCACTCGCGTAGGTTGTGGCCTATCTTCGGGGAGTGGGTACGTCGGCCGCTGGAATCCATCACCTTTCCTGGGCAAGCTGGCATCGCCGCTTCTTCGGAGCGCGCCCGGAAGGGTATCTGCTAGATTCGTACCAAGCCGAGAGGGAAGGGTTGCGCGGTGCGAACCGGTAGCATAACCTGGCCGGAGCATGACTACTGGCAACCGTCGCGCCGTGGGTCTCCGACCGTCCTGCCACCGCCTCTTGCTGGCCGCACTGGCCTACCTGGCGGTGGTTCTTCTGACCCCACTTCGGGCCCAGGCGGCGGGCCTGTCGCTCGACGTTGCGCGCGTCGCTCCCGCTATGGCGCCGAAGATGGAGAACGGCGGCTGTAGCGGAGTGTTACGCCTTCACGGCGCGACAGCACTCAGAGCTGTGCACTGGCGTGGGCCGGCGTACGAGGTCGTGGCACTGGGCGCCTGTGTGCCCCTTCTCCCTCGAGGAGCCACCTACGTGCCGGTGGCCTTCAGTAGCGGCAGCTCGACGCTGGAGGTAGCGGCCGCAGCCCAGCCGGAGCCGAGGCGGGAACCACCCGAGTCCGACGGGGTGGCGCGCGTGACGGATGTGCCCATCCTGATGTACCACCACATCGGTGAGGTCCCGTACGGAGCGGACTCGATTCGGCACGGGCTGACGGTGTCGGAGGCCAATTTCCGGGACCAGCTGCGCCACCTGAAGGACGCCGGCTACGAGACGATTACTGTGGCGCAGCTGGTAGATCACCTGGCCACCGGGGTCGAGCTGCCGGCGCGACCGATCGTGATCACCCTTGACGACGGCTACCGCGATGCCTATGAGGTGGCACTTCCGGCGTTGCAGGAGTTCGGCTACGTGGCCACCTTCTTCCTGCTCACCGCCCCGATCGACGAAGGGCAGTCCGAGTTCGTGACCTGGGAGCAGGTCTACGCTCTGCACGAGGCGGGAATGGAGATGGGGGCGCATACCTACACCCACCCGGACCTGCGGGGCAAGAGCACCGACTACATCGTTTGGCAGGTTCTGGGAAGCAAAGAGGCGATCGAAGCGCGTATTGGTGAGCCGGTGCGGGTGTTTGCCTACCCCAGCGGCGCCCACGATGAGCACGCGGTGCAGGTGGTACGCTCGGCCCAGTTCTGGGCCGCCCTCACCACGGAGGCCTCCTGCCGGCAGACCCCGGCCGGACTGTGGACGATGGGGCGCGTGCGCATCCAGCCGGGCGATACCGTCCGAACCTTCGCCCAGAAGTTGGAGGCCTGCCGCGCTCCCTGAGGCGGGCGGGTGAGCGCGCCCGGGGCGCGACTAGTCGATCTTGATGCGCGTGGTCGGCTCTTCCTCGGGCTTCTCCGTCTTCTCGATCACAGCGTCGACGAGGCTGCGGTATGCCAGCAGCATCTCTCGGAAGGCGGTGCGAGTGTGCTCGCGGAACTCGTCGGTCACTGGGCTGCTCACCCGGGGGCGGCTGCCCAGCACTCCATCGAACCCGTCGGACAGCCAGCGGGTGAAGTCGAAATCCTTCTTGCTCTCAGACACGTTTCGCCTCCTCTAGCGCGTTCCGTTCTCGGGCGGCCGTTCGCCTACGGCCAGGAGCGCAGTACCCCAAGGCAGGCTGGTGCGGCCCAGTAGGCTCGCCTCCCAGTCGCCCAACTTAGCTAGAATGCTATTGAGCGGCTCCGGCGTGGGCTCCATCTCTACCTGGTATGCCCCGTCATCTGGGCTAGCCAGCTCCTTCTCAGTGCCCATGACCCGGCGGACCATAATCAGGCCTGCTGCTGCCGGGAAAACCAGGAAGTAGGTGTAGCTGAGGAACCGGACCCGGAAGCCGCTCTGTTCGAGAAGCCGCCGGAGGTGCGGGGCGGTGTAGCGGCGGAGGTGATGGTTGACGACATCGTTGTGGCTGAACAGCCAACCGAAGGCAGGTGTTGTGATGGTGACCAGGCCGCCGGGCCGGCAGACGCGATGGGCTTCGGCGAGGATACCGGCGTCGTTTTCCGCGTGTTCGATGATGTCCAGGAGCGCTACCAGGTCGAAGGTGTTCGCGGCGAAGGGAAGCTCATCGGCGCCACCGGGTAGGGACCGATATCCGCGCTGCCAGGCTACCGAGAGCGGTTCCAGAGCGTTGTCCACGCCCACGACCTGTCCGTAACGGGCTAGGTGGTGGGCCATGTTCCCGGCCCCGGAGCCCACGTCCAGCACCAGCCCGTCCGGCCGGGCGATCGGATCAAGCACGCGGAAGAGCGCCTGAGTCCGGGTGTGGAACCACCAGTGGTCGTCTTCGGCGATCCTGACGGGTGCGGTTGCTCGGGTCGATTCCACTGTCATGGTCAGAAGCACCCCAGTTGGCATTGGCAGATATGCAGGTTCAGGACGGTAGCAGCCCGGCCCACGGACAGGACGGGGACGCCGAGCTCGCGGGCGATATCCCAGGCGGTGGCACAGGGCAGGTCGGTGGAGGCTAGTGCGTCCAAGCGACGGCGAACCAACTCGGTGTCGCCCTCGTCATCTCCGTCGTCCAGACGCCGCGGGCCGAACAGGCCCAGCTCGCAGCGAACGATCTTGATCTGAGCGGCGTCGGCGACTACCCCCACCTGGAAGGGCGCCACTCCGAGCGCCGTTGACAGGGCCAGGGCGTCAGCGCATGCCAGCCGGCCAGCGGGATCGGCCCGCAATTGCATCGCCGATAATAGGTCGCTATCCATAGGGTGTCACTCCTCTCCTAGCCGGAGTATAGCACCGGGGGCGATCCGCCACTATCGCGCAGGCGAGACGGTATTTGGCGCGAGCCGCGGGTGGGGCTATAATCCTGCTGTTCGGGGCGTAGCGCAGCTCGGTAGCGCGCACGGTTCGGGTCCGTGAGGTCGGAGGTTCAAATCCTCTCGCCCCGACTCTAAGAATATGAATGCCAGCACCCCGCGGACCGCGTCCGCGGGTTTCGCTTTGTCCGCTGCGGCCGTCGGCGCAAGCTTGTAACGACGGTGGCTACCGCTATTATGCCAAGGTCGGTCTCGACGGTGGGGAGGTTGGCGTACGCTGATGGGTACGGTGGGAGTAGTGGGAGCGGGCCCGGCCGGAATCGCGGCGGCGTTGGCGGCCGCGGAGGTCGGGGCCCGGGTGGTTCTCTTCGACACCAACCGGTCAGTCGGCCGCAAGCTGTCCGTCACCGGTAACGGGCGCGGCAACCTGACTAACCTGGCTGCCACAGCCGAACACTACCATTGCGCTAGTCGGGCGACGATTGAGGCTCTGCTGGGGGCATTCGGGCCCGCAGCCTTACGCCGCTATCTGGTCGAACTCGGCGTGCTCACCTACAGCACCGAGGACGGCTGGTGCTATCCCGTCTCGGAATCGGCCGCGACCGTGGCTGAGCTCCTGGCGGCGGCGTTGGACCTGGCCGGGGTGGACGTCCGCCTGCTAACGAAGGTGGACGGCCTGGAGCGTAGTGGGCGAGGCTGGGAGATCCGCCACAGCGGCGGCTCGGCGCGGGTTCCGGTGGATCAGGTGGTGGTCGCCACAGGAGGAATGGCGGCGCCTTCCTTCGGGTCGACCGGTAGTCTGTACCCGGTCTTGGCGCAGCTAGGGGTGCGGGTGCTGCCCAGTCGGCCGGCCCTGGCGCCGCTGGTGGGCGACATGAGGCGCTGGCATAGGCTTCAGGGTGTCCGGCTAGACGCGGCGGTTCGCCTCCTGCAGCGTGGCCGCGAGCTAGGGCGCGAGCACGGCAACCTGATGTTCACCCAGAGCGGTCTGAGCGGGCCGGCGGCCATGAACCTGAGCCACTTGGTGGCCGACCCGGCGCAGCCCGAGTTGGAGGCAGCCATCGATCTGGCGCCGACGCACGGCGATGCTCTGTCCTCGTTGGTCCGGCGTTTCGGGGGCACGCGCATGCCCTTAGCGGTGCTGCTGGGGGCGGTTGTGCCGCCCAAGGTGCCGCCGGTGATTCTGTCGCTGGCCGGGCTACCGGCGTCGGTCCGTCTGGACCAGGTGCCGTTCGATGTAGCGGCGGAGGCGATAGAGCGACTGAGAGACTTGCGCGTGGCCATCACCGGGACGAGGGGCTTCGCGCAGGCGCAGCTGTCGACGGGAGGCGTACCGCTGACGGAGGTCGAGGCCGCGACGATGGAGTGCCGGGAGTGCGTGGGGCTGTACCTGGCTGGGGAGGTGCTCGATGTGGTGGGGCCCTGCGGTGGCTACAACCTGCAGTTTGCCTTCTCCAGTGGCCGGGTGGCAGGGCGGGCGGCAGGCAGAGCATAGGGGGGAGCGCGGAAAGAAGCGGCCGGACCCATCTGAGTCCGGCCGCGCTCGCTTTGCCGGTGAGACTAGCCGATGCGGCGGGTCAGTCCCCAGCCGCCGCCGGCGGGCGGGTTGCCGGGATCGCCGGGTAGGAGTTCCTTGTAGTTCTGCACGACCTTGCGGAAGGCCTCGGCATACTCGTCGATGATCTCCGTCCGATAGTGCTTGAACCACGGTATGTTGTAGATGCGCTCCTGCATCCCGGAGGACACGGGAAGATCAGCATCGGTCTCGCGCACGTCCACGTCGTCCGGGAGGTTGGCGATACGAGTGGGCTTGCCGGCGCGATAGACGTCCACGGTCTGGAAGAGCGGGTGCTGGTGGAGAGCCTTGTTGCAGCCCGGTCCGGAGGTAGCGCCCTCGGCGCGTAGGGCCTCACAGAAGCGGTGCACGGAAAGGCCGCCCAGTTCCTCGGGGCGGTAGAGCCCGTGCGGAGCATACCAGCCACCCTTGGTGCTGTTACCCCACGCCGGTCGGTGCGAGCGGATGCCCGGTAGGTCGCCGACCTTATCCCAGAAGTAGTTCATGGCGCGATCAATATCGCCCATTTCCCCAGGGTACTTCTTCAGCTGCACACGGGCCATGGCCGCGGTGAGCTGGTTCATCCGGTTCTTGTAGCCACCCCAGGGCAGTCCACCACCGGCGACATACTCGGGGATGGTAAGCTCGTTGGCGCGGGCGTAATGACCGAATACCAAGGCGCGCTCGTAGACCTCCTTCTTGGGAGTCAGGAGCAGGCCGCCTTCGCCGGCAGCAAACGACTTGCCCGACATGATGGAGAAGCCGGCTGCGTCGCCGAAGGTGCCGACCATCTTGCCCTTGTAGAGCGCCCCGTGAGCGTGGGAAACGTCCTCGATAACGGCCACGTTGTGCCGGCGGGCGATCTCGAGGATGGGGTCCATGTCCGCCGGGTGACCGGCATAGTGCACGGCGACGATAGCCTTCGTCCGCGGGCTGATGCGGCGCTCGAGGTCATTGGGGTCGATACAGACGGTGTCCGGGTCCACGTCGGCGAAGACGACGGTGGCGCCCAGGGTGTAGGCCTGGAGGCACGAAGCCCAGTACGTGATGCTGGGGCAGATGATCTCGTCGCCCTTGCCGACACCGACGCCGAACATGGCAGCCTGGATAGCCTGGGTACCGGTGTTGTGCCCGAGGCAGTAGCCCTCCATGCCGTGCCAGGCAGCGAACTCCTTCTCCAGCTGCTTGGTAACGTCCATGCCCGACATTGCCCCACGGCGCAGGACCTCAAGGACGGCCTGCTCGATATCGGGTGTCACGATGGGCCAGGCGAACATGTCACCAGGGTCGCTCTTGACGGCCTGGGGCCCACCTAGTAGCGCCAACTCGCTTGCCATTGACCTTTCTCCCTTCGGTTGTCCGCGCCCGCAGCCGGGCGGCGGCAAAGATCACCGCTCCCTTTCAGGGCAGCAGCATGCATGATGGTCCAAGTCCGCAGAAGCGTCAAACTCTCGCGGCGGCTGCTGCAGATACGGGTCGGTGGGGCGAGATAGCGGTCAGGCGCGGCGCCGGATGAGGCGGACGGACCACGTGAGCGTTGCCGCCAGCAGCAGCACAGCAGCCAGAACCTGGCCGAGCCGCAGGAGGAGGGGTGGCTCGGTGGATAGTGAGCGGGCCGAGGCCGGCGCACCAAGGGGCTGCGCCGTGGCGGGCCCAAGATCGGCCGGTGCGGCGGCTACAACGGTGGCCGCGGCCATGGGCTCCTCCGTCGCCGCGACGGCATCGGGTGCGACCTTGAGGCTAGCGGGCTCGGTTACCTCTTCGGCCCCACTCGCGGTGTCGGCTGTGGCGGCGGGCTTCAGGGAGGCGGCTTCGGGAGCCGGCTCTTGTTCGGTGCCTCCGTCGGCAGTGGCGCCGAGGGCAGGCGGCCCCTCGAGGGCAGCGGCGCTGCTCTCGGCGGTCTCGCCCCCGGCCGCTGCGTCGGCGGCCTCGACGGTGGGCTGACGGACCGGGGCGGCTGAGGGTGGTGGCACCGAGAGAGGGGCGGCTTCGGGAGCGGCGTACTCCTCAGTGGTGCGCCCCTGAGCGGTGAGAGGCGCCTCCGCTTCGGTAGCAGCGGCTGCAGGCGTTACTGGGGCGACGGTGGCCATGGGCGCCGTCGCTGCTTCCGGGCTGGGCCAACTCGGCGCGGACCGGGGAACGGCTCCTTCAGTGGCGCTGCCGGCGGGCTCAGTGGCAGCGAAGGCAGCCGCAGCCGGGGTGGAAGGAGTGTCGGAAGGAGCTGCCGCCAACACCGCGGGGGAAGAGAAGGCCTCCGGCGACAGGGCAGGTTCCTCTGTCAGCGCGGTGGCCTCCGCGGCGAAAGGAGCAGCAGCGAGCCCGACTGTCGTCTCCTCTGCTGCCGGTACAGTCGGCGGTGCGGCGGAGCTGGCGAGCCCGGAGTTGTCCGGGTACAGGCGGTAATCCACGAACAGCAGAGCGGCAAGCAACAGGGCGGCCACGCCGGCCATGGCCGGGGCCAGGGCGGACCAGATGTCGAACCAGGAACGTCTGCGCTTCTCCTCGACCATGGTCGGGGACAGCAGGAACGAACGAGGAGGACGCACCGGAGCGGTCGTCCGCATCGCGTCGACCAGGCAGCGGAGGTCGGATAGCTCGGCCGAGCACTGGGGGCAGTCGGGCAGGTGGCTCTCGATTAGCGCCCGCTCCTTCTCTCCCAGCTGTCCATCCAGGTAGGCCGAGAGAGACTCGCCTACGTGCCGGCACTCTTTTGATGTGAGTTCTCGATTAGAAGCCATGATAACCTATTGACGCATTCGGGAGGCCAAGAGTTCCGGATGACGACGCAACAGCTCGTTTCGCACGCGGGCCCGTGCGCGGCTCAGACGTGACTTGACCGTGCCGAGAGAGATGTCGAGGGCTTGGGCCGTCTCCTCATAGTCGAAGTGGTTGTAGTCCACCAGGGCGATCACCGAGCGCTGGTCTTCGGGTAGGGTGAGCACGGCCGCAGCGATGGCCTCGCCCAGTTCGGTGGCTAGGGCGGCATCCTCGGGAGAGGCGTGGGGGTCCTCGAGGGCGCCGAGACGATCCTCTTCCTCGACCATGTCTTCCAGCGAGGTGGTACTCTGACGCTTCCGCGCACGGAGCTGATCGTAGGCACAGTTGGTAGCTATGCGGGCCAGCCAGGCCCGGAGCGATCCGCCGCGGTACTGGTGAAGGCGCCGGTAGGCGAGGATGAGTGCCTCTTGCGTGGCGTCGGCGGCCAGGTCAGGATTGCCGGTGACGCGGTAGGCGACGTTGTAGAGGAGCGTCTGATGGCGGGCGGCGAGCGCATTGAACGCCGTCAGACTGCCCTTCTTGGCCTCGCGGACCAGGTCCGGGTCGGCCGGAGATGATTTGACCGGTATGGAGCCGCTCATTATACTTGCTCGCGTGAGGTAAGCCGAAGTGGCGGAACGGCAGACGCGGCGGTCTCAAAAACCGTTGGGGGTCATTCCCCATGTGGGTTCGAGTCCCACCTTCGGCACCACATAGTCGGCTGTCCATGGGTCCAGTGCCAGATCGGTGCCGGGCCCATGTTGCTTCCACCGAGCCTGGCCACGCGCCATAGTCTGGCCGGGGCGGGGTCGTCTGTCAAACTCTGTTGTTGTCGCTGAGTAGTCGCCGGCGTAGGTGTATGTCCGCTCGTTCGCTGAGACAAGTGACACTACTGACGGTTGTGCTCCTGCTAGGCGCGAGCCTAGGCTTGGCGCTATCGCTGCGCGTCTGGCCGGTATCGTGCCCGGAGGCGGAGCCCTACCAACTGGGCCGCACGGGACGCTGTGTCTGGGCGGCCTGGGCGGCCGACGCGTACGTGGTCGACGGCGATCTGGAGCAGGCCCGGGAGAGGGTAAGCGCCCTGGGTGCCCAGGCTGCCGACACCGTCTGCTCGCTGGCGGTGGGGGACTGCGCCACCTGTCGCGGCGGCCAGGCCGAGGCGGGCGCTGACTTGGCCGCTGCCCTGGGGTTGGCCTGCCCGGACGGTGTAGAGGGGGCGCCATGAGCCGGCGCACCCTTGCGATCGTGGCTCTGATCTACCTGGTGGGCGGGATCGGGTTGGGGCTCCTGGCCGGGTGGGGATGGCAGCTGCAGGCCGATGGGTGCGATCTCAGCGAGCTGAACGGTGCCGCCCGGCGAGAACTCCTCCTGGCGGTGGCGCTGGCACGCCCCACGCAACGGGAAGAAGTACGATGCGCCTTCCCCGGCCGGAGCGATGGCGCCATCGCCGACCTGGTGGAGGAGGAGGCGGAGTCGGTGGCTGGTAGTGGAACCGACCAGGATACCACCACAGCGCTCGTTTCACTGGCGTCGCTGTTTGGCCGCCAGAGGCCCGATCTGGTAGTATACGCGGCGACTCTGGGGTCTGATCGTAGTGAGACGCCGGAGGCGCCTCCCCCCACCCCGACCCTCGAGGCTACTACCGTTACCCCAGAAGAGGTGCTACCCTTCGCCGTTACTAGACTTCAGGCCGCCTGCGACGACACCATCGCCGGGAATCAGGTGCAGGTGCGGGTGTCGGAAGGCGGTGAGGGCCGGTGGGGCCGGCGCGTGCGGCTCGAGTGGGAGGGGGGAGCGAGCGAGGCCCTGACGGGCGTCAAGTCTCCTGCGGCGGCCGGCTATGCCGACTTCTCCATGGAGCCGGGAGTGGACTATCGCCTGTACGTCGTCTCGGAAGGCGGACAGGTGCAGAGCCGAGCAGTGAACGTGTCGGTAGCGGGTGCGGCCTGCTCGAGCGGGGAGCGCGCGCTGTGGTTCGTAGATTTCGCCCGCCGCACCGAGTCGGTGCCTTGATACAGCGTGTACTGGCGGAGGTCAGCAAGTGGAGAGACCCAGCTTAGGCAATCTGCCCCTGTTCAGCGGCATGACGGCCGCCGATCGTTCCTTCATTGAGGAGCGATTGGAGGAGATCAGCGTCAAGCCGGGGATGATCCTGGCGAGTGCCGGGCAGCGGGCCGATCGCCTCTACATCGTCGCGCAGGGTTGGATTAGGCTTCTCACGGCCGGAGGGCAGGAGATCGCCCGCACCGGCCCGGGAAGCATCGTAGGCGAGATGGACGCGTTCCGCGGGGAAGACTACTCCGTGGAGGTTGAGGCCGTCACCCAGGTACACGGTTGGTCGCTCTCCATGGAGGCGGTCCGGGAAATGGTGGCCCAATCGCCGGGAGCGATCCTGGCTCTGGACCAGGTTCTCGGTTTCCGCTCTCCCGCCGCGGCAGAGGGCTTCGCCGACTGGCTGGCCGGTCTGGAGGAGTTCCAGGGGGCCCAGCGAGCCGATCTGGTCCGTCTGGCGGGCGAGATGGAGCCGCTGTCAGTGGAGGCGGGCGAAGACCTGGTCGCCCGAACCGGCTCCGGCTTCGCGGTCGTGGAACGCGGGGAGGTGGAGACGCGCCGCCCGGCCGAGCCTCCCAGCACGCTCAGCGGCTGCTTCCTCTTCGTCGACCGGACGATCATGAAGGGGGGGCCTGCCTCGGCGGAGGCGCGCGTCACGGCTCCCACCATGGCCTGGTACCTGCCGGCGGGGACGTGTGCCCGCCTGCAGGAGGAGGGGCTGCCGGTTCTGCGGGCACTACTGGCAGAGACGGAAGCCTATGAGGAGGCAGTAAGCCTCTCGGACGCCTACCCGGTGGAGACCGAGGAGGAGATGGCGGCGGTCGCCTTGCCTGCGCGGGAGGAGCGCCCGGCAGCGGTGGTGCCGGCCTCGAAGTCGCGCCTGTCCACCGGTGGCCGCGTCAGGCTGGCGCTGGGCGGGCTGCTGCTGGCCTGGCTGGTGGTTCTTGCCGTCTCTGCCGGCCTGCGGTCGGTGGGAGTGCTGGCATCGGAGGGCGGCCGGACGGATGATCCCGCGCTGAGGGCTACGGCCATCGCGCTGACGCCCATTGCGGTGGCGCTAAACGTTGAGCCCACGCCCACCTTCGCTCCCTCGCCGACGCCTGCTCCCACCAACACCCCTATGCCGACCGACACTCCCGTGCCGCCCACGGAAACGCCCGTCCCTACGGACACACCGGTTCCGACCAACACGCCCGTCCCGCCGACCAGCACGCCGGTTCCGGCAGCGGCATCCCAGGGTGAGGCGGCCCCGGTGGCGGCGGCGCCGGTGCCCACCGACACGCCCGTGCCGGCGAACCCCGGCGTCGATTACGTGGTTTCCTCCTGGCGCCGGTTAACGCCCTGCGAGAACCAAGGTAACCATAACATCTTCATCAACGTGGTAGATCCGGGCGGAAACGGCATTCCCGGCGTGCCCCTGTGGGTAGACTGGGGCGGTGGCGGTGTGAACGTAGTGACCGGTAACAAGCTCGAACTGGGAGGCCCCGGCTGGGCAGTGTTCGATATGTTCAAGGGCACCTACTGGGTGCGCGTGGACCAGGGCACGAGCGAGACCACGCCGCCACTGACAGTCGACATCGGCGACGACACGGTGCCGGAGTCCGAGCGCCGCTGCGGCGACAACCCCATCGCCAACTCACTCTACCACTACAGCTACGAGGTGGTGTTCCAGCGCACCTGGTAGCCTTGCGCGAGGCCGGCGGGCCATAGATGCAAGAAGGGGCAGCCACGGCTGCCCCTTCTGCGTTTCCCTCGATCGTTCGCTCTTGGCCTACACCGGCCGGTTCTCGTCCACGACGTCGGCACCGACATGGCCACTGAACTCCACCCCGTCCAGGTGGACGGGCCCGGCCCCGGCGGCGATGCTCACCCCTATCCGCTGCCGGCCGGATCCGGTGTCGGCCACGGTGCAGGCGAGCAGAGTGGTATCCCGGGTTTCGCCCTCGACCCGCACGCCGGCGCTCACGTCACCGGAGCCGTTGTCGAGCACAGAGCAGCGCACGAAGGTATTGCGGTGGCCGGCCATCGGCTCGCTCTCCGGGCGGAGGTAGATGCCGTAGCGCGCGTTGCCGCTCGCGGTGCAGTCCTCGAAGAGATTGTCGGTATCCTTGTGGCCGATGGAGATGCCGTACTCGCCGTTGTCCTCCAGCCGGTTGCGGCGGAAGCGACCGTAGCGCACACGCCAGCAGAGATACAGGCCGATGCGGTCGTTGTGGTGCGAGTGGCAGTCGGTGATGAGCGGGCGTTGCGAGCCGCTACCCGGGTGTAGCCCCAGGGCAGCGTTCATGGCGGATTCGCAGTGGGAGATGGTCACGTCGTTGGACTGCTGGAAGCTGATGCCGTCACCATTGAAGCTCCGGACGACGCACCGCTCCATCCGAGCGCCATGGCAGCGATAGAGGAAGATCCCTGCCCCGCGGCACCCGGTCAGGGGGGCGTTCTCCTGTCGATTGCCGTCGATGCTTAGGTCTGAGAGCCGTACCCCCTTCAGGTAGTAGCCGCTGATGACCGGGAACACCGTGTGAGCGACGGCCCCCCTAGCCGCCAGGTAATCCGCTTGCAGGGGCCAGTCCAGGAGGAGGGTGTGGCCCCGGCGGGCACGAATGCGCGCCACTGTGGTGTGGAACCCCCCGCTACGGTCGTCGGTGACGGTCACTCCCATGCCGGGCTCGAAGCCGGCGGCGTCCACTAGGGTTACCTGTTCCTCGCCGTAGTCGCCGTCGAGGTGCAAGCGGGACGTGCGTGAGGCGGCCTTCACCAGCAGCGTGTCGGGCCCGCTGCCGCGCAGGTGGACGCCGGAACGCAGATGCAGGGAGTCGTGCATGAGGTAGGCACCGGGTCCGACCCGGACTTCGCCGCCGCCTAGGCCGCCGACGTAGTCGACGGCGGCTTGGAGGACGCGGTTGTCGAAGCCGCAGAGGTCGGCATCACGCACGCCGACGGTGACGGAGACGGGCTGGGTCATGGCTTGGCCCCTCGCTTCTTGCTAAGTGTGGTGGGGAAACAGCAGACGGCCGACCACTGGTCGACCGTCTGTCTGGTGCCGAGGCCCGGACTTGAACCGGGGACCCCCTGATTTTCAGTCAAGTGCTCTACCAACTGAGCTACCTCGGCGGGTGGGCCACTGACAGGCGACATTCTAGCAATCAGGGCCCCAAGCGGCAAATGCGGTGGGGGCGGATCAGGTGCCGAAGGGCCCGATTCCGCCCTGCTGGAACTCTACATAAGCTCAGCCAGAGAGACCTCGCGATGCTCACGCATGGACACGTCCACTGCCTGCACCAGGGCGACCGGCTTCAGCAGATGGTCAAGAGGGAAGGGCGCGCGCCGGTTCTGCACCATCTTGACGAAGTTGGCGACGCCCATCTGGTAGCCGGTGGTCCCGTCCAGTTCATGGACGATGGTGCCGTTCTCGCCGAAGACGAGCACGTAGGGGATGCTCTTGGCCTTCTCCAGGAAGTTCATGGTGACGTGGAAGTCGTCGTACTTCACGACGGCGGCGACGTTGCCCTTGTGCTCGATGGCGGTGACCGACTGAGCATCGTAGCCGAAGATAGCCATGGTCATCTCGGCCAGGTGAGAGCCGTAGAAGTACAGCCCGCCGTACTCGTTGACCAGGGCGGCGTAGTAGTTGATGGAGCCGGCCACGATGGGCTTGACCGAGCGACCGCCCTCGACATCGAGGCGAGCCTTGAGGGCCATCATATCCAGGGCGTGCTTGAGCGTCGAGCCACCGCTGAGCGGGGTGTTGTTGCGCTCGGCAGCGGCGATCATGGCCTTGGCGTCTTCCACCTTGATGGCGAAGGGCTTGTCGACCCAGGTGGGGATGCCGGCCTCGATGAAGGGGAGGGCGTACTGCGCGTGGAGGTCGCCATGCCGCCAGACGACCATGACCGCATCTACCATGCCGATCATGTCCTCGGGCTTGTCGACGATCGTCTCAATGGCCCCCAGTTCGGCCACTTCCTTGTTGCGAGCGTCGTCGGTGCCGTAGAGGGCGACGACGCGGAAGTCCTTGGGCGCGATCTCACTGTCATCCGGCGAAAGGTTGAACAGCTTGGAGAAGGCGACGGCGTGCGAGTTGTCGGAACCGACAATACCTATGCGAACCATGTGTACTCTCCTCATTGGGGTCGAGCGTGGCCCCGCCTGGTCGTTCGGGCACAGCTTAGCGCAGGGTGCGCCGGGGCTCAAGCGGGCTGAGCCCGGCTAGCGAGCGTAGCGCTGGGTCACTTCCTGAGCGACGCGCGCCCACTGTGCCAGCCGCTCGGGGCGGTGGCCGACGGTGTGGATGTCGCTCAAGTTGAGGTCCATGAAAAGGTCTTTGCCCACATTCATGGAGTCCTCTACCTCGTCGCGCATCTGGTCCTCGTTGAACACGAGGATATTGTTGGCCGGGTGGACGTGCCGCTCGATCACGCAGTCCGTTCCGATCTCCGGGCCCAGGGAGTGGAAGTCCGACCAGGGCGAGACATGGAAGCGACGCAGACCGGGCGTCTTCTTGACGACGGCGTACTTGCGGGTGAGGTCCTCACATCCGTGGAAGTACACCCGTCCCGGGTGGTAGAGCCGGGCAATCCGCTCGTGGTACGGCTGGAGGAACTCGTCGAACATGGCGGGCGAGATAGTGGCGGCGCTCTGCGCGGAGATGTACACCCAAGAGGAGTCGATGCCGGAAGAGGCCCGGAGTACCTCGGGGCCCATCTCCTCATAGTGTACGCGGCAGCCGAGCCAGGAGCTGGGCACGTCGAAAAGCCGCAGCCGGTCCGTCTCCAGGAGGCAGCGCTCAAACGCGGTGGTGACGAAGTCCATGAGGCGGTGCACCATCCGGGGGCTGTCTACGAAGTCGAAGAGCAGGTTGTCCATCCCCCGAAGGCGGACGACGATCTCGAACGGGCTCCCTCCGACGCGGTCGGCACTGACCACCACCGGGATGCGGCCGCCAACCAGCTCCTGCGCCTGCTCCACGCGGCGAGCCGTCTCCTCAAAGTCGATGTCCATCGGGGGCAGAGTCAGACGGTCCAGATCGGCCTCCGACTCCACCGGTGGGACGGGCTTGTAGGCGCCGCCGGAGGCGTAGCCAAACTCGGCCTCGCGGCGGGTGAGGGGTAGGCCCCACATCTCGTCGGCCGGAGTGCGGAAGACGGCGCCCACGCTGAGCACCGGGAGGATGACATCGTCGTCGGGGATGTGCTCGTGCTTGTACAGGCGCTGGCGGAGCTGCAGCTCTATCGAGCGAGGGAGCCCTTCGGCGAAGATGAGCTCGTTGGGCGAGATGATCTCCTGCCAGACGGTGGGGTAGCCGCCATTGACGGGCAGGTGCACGTGGATGGGGGTCTTCTCCACCTTCTCCAGGTGCTGATGCCGGGTCCACATGGCCTTGCGTTCGGTGTAGCGCGGGTCTTCGCAGGCCTCGAGGAAGCGGTCTACGAGAGCGGTCAGCGGTGCTCTCGGGTCGGCAGGCATGGGCTCGTACCTCCATAGACAAGTGTGCGGGTCGGCAACAGGACGGGGGCCGCTCTACGCAGGCCCCCGCGCCGTTCTTATGCTGCTAGCTAGAGGGTAGGTCTAGGCGTATGGGTCGGCCGCGTCTCGCAGGCCGTCGCCCATGAAGTTGAATGCGAGCACGGTGACGATGACGAAGGCTCCGGGGAGCATGAGCCAGGGCGCGAGCGCCACTGTTCGGACGTTCTGTGCTTCCTGGAGCAGCACGCCCCAACTGATGGTGGGCGGGCGCAAGCCGAGGCCGAGGAAGGAGAGGCTGGTCTCCGACAGGATCATCCCCGGGATGTTGAGGGTGATGGAGGCGATGATATGGCTCAGGATCGACGGCACCATGTGGGAGAACACGATGCGACGATCGCCGGCGCCGGAGATGCGAGCCGCGGTGACGAAGTCCTCTTCGCGCAAGGCGAGGAAGCGGCCACGGACAACACGCGCCAGGCCGGTCCAGCCCACCAACGACAGGATGACGGTGATGGCGAAGTAGACGCGGATCTGGGGCCAGTCCTTGGGAATGGCTGCACTAAGGCCTAGCCAGAGCGGTATGGTAGGAATAGACCGCAGGACCTCGATTACACGCTGCATCACGGTGTCGAAGACGCCACCGTAGAGGCCGGAGAACCCGCCCAAGATGACGCCGAGGACGAAGCTCAGCGTGACGCCGACCAGGCCGATGGACATCGAGATGCGGGTGCCGATCATGATTCGCGACCACATGTCGCGGCCGAGCCGGTCGGTGCCGAGCAGGTAGAGGGTGCCGTCGCTCCCTTCATCCAGGCCTAACAGGTGCACATCGGTGGGGAACAGGCCCACCATCTTGTAGGGGATGCCCTTCACGAACCAGCGAATGGGATAGCGGCGCTCCGGGTTGGCGGTATAGACCGGGCGCAGAGTCTCCGGGTCTCGCTCAAGATCCAGGCCCAGGACGTAGAAGGTCAACCGTCCGTCCACCTGACCCAGCCTGACAGTCTGGGGCGGGGCAAAGACCCACTTAGTCTGGTGCTTGTAGGGGTCCGATATGGCTAGGAAGTCGCAGAAGATGGCGATGAGGTAGAGCACGAACACCACCACCACACTGAGCATGGCGATCTTGTGACGGCGGAAGCGCCACCACATGAGCTGCCACTGGGAGGCGACGAATAACCTCTCGGCCTCATCTTCAGGCCCCTCTGCCGGCACTTGGTTCTCTGTAAGGTTGATGTCTTCGGCCATTGCAGCCAATCACTCCCGTTTGCTTGCTAGGGTAAGGAATCCCGTTCCGCGCCCGAACGCCGGAGGCTAGATGGAGTGCCGGATGCGCGGATCCACCCAGGCGAGCAGTACGTCTGATATCAGGGTTCCTATCACGGTAAGGGCGCTGACCATCATGATGAAGGTACCGGCGAGATACATGTCCTGCATCATGAGGGCGCGGAAGAGCAGAGGGCCGGTGGTGGGAAGCCCGAGCACGATGGAGACAATAGTCTCGCCACCGACCAGCCCCGCGAGGGTCCAGCCGATGGTGCTCACGAAGGGGTTGATGGCTACTCGCACCGGGTACTTGAAGATGAGGCGCTTCTCGGTGAGGCCCTTGGCGCGGGCGGTGATGACGTAAGGTCGCCGAAGCTCGTCGAGAAGATTGGCGCGCATGATACGAATGAGGCCGGCCGTGCCTGCCATGCCCAGAACAACCATGGGCAGCCAGAGGTGCTTGAGCATGTCGACCACCTTGCCCCAAGTCCACGGCGCATCTGCGTACTCCGCCGAGAACAGGCCACCCACGTTGGCCCCGAAGACGCTAAAGGCAAGCCACATCAAGATCAGGGCGAGCATGAAGTTGGGTATGGCCAGCCCGATGAAGCCGATGAAGGTGGCCAAGTAGTCTCCAATTGAGTACTGGCGGACGGCAGAGTAGATGCCGATCGGTAAGGCGACGATCCAGTTGAAGAGCAAGGCGGCGAACGACACCGCCATGGTCAGGCCCAGGCGTTCCCAAATAAGCTCGCCCACCGGTCGGTTGAAGAGGAACGACTGCCCGAAGTCGCCGTGCATCATTCCCCAGACCCATTTCCCGTACTGCACGTAGATCGGCTGGTCCAGTCCGTAGCGCTTTTTCAGCGACTCGATCACCGCTTGATCACGGGTTAGGCCGCTTTCCTCGAGGCGCTCGATGTAGGCCGTGAGGAAGTCGCCCGGCGGTAGTTGGATGATGGCAAACGATATCACCGAGATGATGACAAGCGTCATGACCATCAGGAGCAATCGTCGCCCGATGTAGCCCAGCATCTATTCTCTGCTCCCCATATGGGATGTGTGTAACTCGAGCCAGACACGGTGCCCACAGCAGGCCCCGAGCCCTGTTACCCAAGGGAGGCCCAGCTGGGCCTCCCTTGGTTTGGCCGGCAGCGCTAGCGCCGGCTACTGCTTCATGAAGAAGTGCTCCGGATTGTACAGCTTGGGAGACCACACCGGATAGGCGAGGACCCCTCTCTCCGGCACGTTCGTCACGCCGTTCTTGACAACACAGAGTGACAGATCGCCGCCGAAGATAGGGGCGAACCAGAGGTTCTTGGCCCCGATGTAGAAGGCCTCGTCAACGAGAGCGGCACGGTCGTCAGGATCGACGGTGACGTTGACCTGTTCCCAAAGGTCCACCAGCCCGGCCGCCTCGCCCTCTGCCGCCTCGCCGTTTGCGCCGCCGGTCTCGTAGTACCAGCCCCAAAGCGAAGCCCAGTAGGTGCTGGACTGCACCGGGAAGAGCGTGCGCGGATAGGCCAGCCAGAACAGGCCGCCCGGAGCGATATCGGCATCATAGCACAGGATGTCGTAGTCGCTGGCCTGCAGGCGCGGGCCCCACAGCTCGCCGGCGACGAAGTCGATGTTGGTCTTGATGCCCAGCTCGGCCAGGAACTGGCCCTCTACTTCGGCGACGTCGCGGTGAGTCGGGTAGGAGCCATGGCCGAAGAGCTGGAGGAGCAGCGGGCGTCCGCTGGGCAGCAGACGGGTGTCTTCGCCGTCGCGCTGGTCGAGCCCAAGCTCATCCAGCATGGCGTTGGCCGCGTCGACGTCATAGACGAAGTAGTCCTGGATCTCGGCGTCGTTCTGTACCCGTTCGGAGTACAGCTCGATGACGTCGCCCGTCAGCCCGAAGTAGAAGAGCTCGTTCATGTCGGCGCGATCGATGCCCTTGGAGAGGGCGATGCGGAACTTGGGGTTCCGCAAGAGCTCGCGGAGCTCGTCGTCGCCCGTGCGCGTCTGGTTGAAGAACATGACGCTGCCCGACCAGCCAGCGTCCCAGATATGGACGTTGTAGTCACCTGCCTCGCGGTTCTCCATCAGGAGGGTGTAGTTCGGGAAGCCAATGTACATCGCCTGCATGTCGACTTCGCCGGACACGATCTTCATCGGGATCAGATCGGTGCTCTGAACGATGTTCCAGAAGATCTTGTCGAAGTAGGGTAGCTGCTTGCCCTCGGGATCTACCTTCCAGTAGTAGGGGTTGCGATCAGCCACGGCCGTAGTTGTGTAGTCCTTGGTCTGGATCTTCCAGGGCCGTAGCGAGGGCAGATCGGGGTTGGTCGAGGTGTTTACCTTGGAGCCGAAGAGCTGGTACCAGCTCTCGAAGCCGGCTTCGCTCACCTGGGCGGCCAACTCGTCGGCGTCAGCGTACGCGACGTGGAACTGCTGGAGGTAGTGCTTGGAGTAGTTGATGATGGAGTTGCCACTGAAGGCGAAGTTGTCCAGCGCCAGGCCGGCCGGGTTGGCGAAGGTGAACTTCACCGTGTAGTCATCGACCTTGCTCAGCGTGCACGGCTCTCCCCCCGACTTCAGCCAACCGGGAAAGGCAGGCGTAAGTTCTGCGTCCATGACGACGTCGTCGAACCAGAAGACGATGTCGTCGGCTGTGAAGGGCTCACCATCGGACCAGCGTACTCCCTGGCGAAGGTAGAAGACTACCTCCGTCCCGTCGGCGCTGATCTCCCACTTGTGAGCCAGGTTGGGGAGAATGGTCTTGGCATCCCGATCCCACATCACCAGCGGCTCGGCGCCCAGACGCGCGGCCACGTGCCCGGGGTTGGTCTCGCAGCGGAGCCAGGTGTCGCAGTAGTTGCCTACTTCGGCGATAGGCTCGATGACCATGGGGTCCACCGGAAGCCGCTCCTCCACGGGAGGGAGGGTGCCGGCCTGGACCATCTCCGCGAGCATCGGAGCCTCCTGAAAGCGCGAGGCCGAAGGTTCGGGGACGGCTGTGGCGACTGGAGCAGCGGTAGCGGCCGGAGCAGTGGTGGCGGCGGGAGCAGTAGTGGCGGCCGGGGCTGACGTGGCGGCGGGTGCAGCGGTTGGCTCCGCCACAGCCATGGTTGGGGCTGGTGATCCCCCGCAGGCGGTAACGGCTGCCGTTGTCGCTGTTGCGGCGGCTAGACGCATGAAGTCACGACGCCGAACCAACTTGCTCGCCATTGTACCTTCCTCCCTTCGGGCTAGGCTACTGCACACCAAGCGGCGACCACAACGAGCGGGGCCGGTCCTGATCCCGCGGCGCCGCGAGAGCAGCAGCGGAACTGGTTGCCCAGCAACGGATACCTCGCCACACTGACCCAGGATGAGGGATGGGTCCGGCCGACGGCCGCATTCTAGACCAGGCTGGCAACGACGGCAAAGGCAAATCCCAGCCCTGGGCGATAGTCGATGAGCAGATGGCGGTGGAAAGGGCTGGCGAAGGCCGCTGCGGCCGCGCCACAGGTGGCACTGATGGTGATCTTGCCGCTTTGCGGCCCGGGGGCTATACTCAACGATCGTTAGCCAGCGTGCAAGGAGCGAACTTACGATGCCCGAAATGCTTTCCCTGGAAGTAGGTCCTCGGGAGGTCGTCGGCAAGAAGGTCAAGGCCCTTCGCCGTGCCGGCGTGGTTCCTGGGGTAGTGTACGGGCACCACGCGGAGACCTGCCGCGTGCAGATGGACGAACGAGAGCTCGGACGGTTCCTGTCCCGGCTTAGTGCCTCTTCTCTCATTCAGGTTGTCGTGCAGGGTGAGGATAGCCCTCGTCCGGCTCTCATCCGCGACGTGCAGCGCCACGTACTCACACAGCGGATCCAGCACGTGGATTTCCTCCAGGTGGATCTCACTGAGCAGGTGCGGATTGACGTGCCGATCGTGTCTGTCGGCGAAGCTCCGATCGCCTTGCCGGAAGCGGCCGTCACGTCGGAGGACGGAACCACTCTTGTGGCCAGCCTGATCCAGGAATTGGACAGTCTGGAGGTCGAGTGCCTGCCCACCGACATTCCGACGGGCTTCAGCGTGGATGTCTCCGGGATGGCGAGCGTGCACGACGTCATCACTGTGGCGGACCTGCAGGTGCCGGAGGGGGTCACCGTCCACAACGATCCGGAGCATGTCGTCTTCCGCATCCTAGTCGAGCGGTTCGGCGAGGAAGAGGAAGATGAGGACGAGATTGCCGAAGTCGAGGTCATCACGGCTAGCGAGGCCGAGCGCCGAGCGGAAGAGCGCGAAGAAGAAGAAGAGGAAGACTAGCAGTCCTGCTGAGCTAGACTCGGCGCAGAGGAAACGAGCGCGGCCACAAGAAGGTGGCCGCGCTCGTTTGTGTTCCGATCCTTCACGTCCGGGGCGGCGCGGCTACTGAGCCAGCAAGCGCATAGGATCGACCCGCTCCCCCTGCACGCGAACCTCCCAGTGCAGATGCGGTCCGGTCGAGAGCCCGGTGTTCCCCACCAGGCCAACCACGTCTCCCGCCGACACCAGGTCCCCCGTGTTCGCCTTGATCTCGCTAAGGTGGCAGTACATGGAATAGACGCCCGCTCCATGGTCCACAATTACGGCGTTGCCGCGCACCTTGAGCGCGTCCGCCCACACTACTACTCCGGGGGCGGAGGACATCACCGGCACTCCCTCTGCCACTGGGAAGTCGGTCCCGCCGTGGTAGGAAGTCACCGGTCCGTCGTTGTAGGCGCGCTGGGTGCCGAAGCCGGAGATGACCGGTGGGTTGCCCGTCAGCGGCATCGCTAGGGTGCCGTCCCAGTAGTCCTCTCCCGTGAACTGCCCACACACGGCGGCGATGGTGTTGTTCTCCCAGGCCACCACGTCCGGAGCCAGCAACTGGGTGGTCTCCGCACTCAGCCACAGCCGCTCCACCAGGAAGCCCCACGGCAGGACCGGTATGGCTAGGACCTGGGCCGGCTCGCCCCCGAGATAGATCTCGGCTTGACGGTAGCCGGGTTCGGCCATGGCCGGTATGCCGACGTATGCACTGTGCCGGGTCCCGTCCGACAGGAAGCGCAGGGGAACCTCTCCCAGACTGCCGGTTATGTCGGTGACGGGGTAGGCCGTTTCCAGCACCAGCCGGAGTGTGTCGCCTTGGTGAGGCCTCTCGGGCTCCCAGGCGATGCTGACGAACGGTTCGTTGAGCACCAAGGGCTCCGGGCAGGTAGCGCCCGGGATGTAGAGCACTTGCCCCACGCTGATCCATGACGGATTCGCGATACCGTTGGTGGCGGCCAGTTCGGCCACCGTCACGCCATACCGGACGGCGATGCCACCCATGGTCTCACCGGCCGATACCACGTGGATCAGCTCGGCGCAGTCGGTGCCGGAGTCGCCCGAGGGCGCCTCCTCGACGACGGCCTCGCCGCCCGCCGGCGCTGCCCAACCGGGAACCACGAGCGTCTGGCCGGTGTAGATGTAGTCTGGGTACATGAGGTTGTTGGCCAGCGCCAACTCCTCAACGGTAGTGCCGTGGCGCATAGCGATCCCGGAAAGGGTGTCGCCACTCTGTACGACGTAGGGAGCCTGGGCGGAGGCCACTGACTGGAGACACAAGGCGACCAGCAGCGCTCCCGCCACGATGGCGGCTCTTACCGTCCGCGCCGGCGCCGGGCTGGTCGCGACGGTAGAATGGGATGATCTCATTCGCTTCCTCGGGCTAACGATCTCGGCACTGTCATGGTCACTGGGGCACGCTGGGTAGGCGCTTGATCCACACCGGATTCCAGTCGTTGGCGCTCTCCCAGCCGCTGATGTTGCGAGGCGAGGCGCCGTCGGCGCCCATGACCCAGATGTGCTGGTAGTGCGACTCGCGGTCGGACCAGAAGGCGATCTCGGTGCCGTCGGCGCGGAAGGTCGGGTGCTTGTCCGTCTCCCAGCTGTTGTCGGTTAGTCGCCGGTCAGTCTGGCTGATGCGGTCGTAGAGGTGGATCTCATCGTTGCCGTCCCGCTGCGACACGTAGGCCACGTAGCGAGTGTCCGGTCCCCAGACGGCCTCGTAGTCTATGCCGGGGCCGCCGCCGACCACGTAGGAAATGGCGCCGTTTTCGGTGTCCTGCTGCCACACCTGCAGGTCGTCGCCTACCTCGCGGACGAAGAGCAGGTAGCGCCCATCCGGTGTGGTGATGTCGCGGGCCCGGCCCTCGGCGTAGTAGAAGGCGGCGTTGGGGTCGTCGACGCGGGTAAGGTCGGTGCCGTCGGGGTTGACGGCGTAGATGGCCTCACTGCCGTCACGGTCCGAGATGAACAGCACCTTGTTCAGGTACCACTCCAGCGGCAGCGGCTCCAGCTTGACGGGCTCCTTGGGTTCCAGCGTGGCCAAGGGCAGCAGTCCGGTGTCGATCTCGGGAGCGGGCGACGGCACTTCCTTGACCCAGACCGGGTCCCAGTCGTTCCAGTCGCCGCCGCGGCCGGTACCCCTGACGCCGGACCCGTCGACGTTCATGATGCGGAGCTGCTTCCAGCCGCTGCCCTCATTGGTCCAGTACACCAGGCTCGCGCCGTCGGGGCTGAACGAGGGGTGCTTGTCCCACTCCCAGTTATTGCGGGTGAGGCGACGGTCCGTCTTGTCGTTACGGTCGTACAGATAGATCTCGTCATTGCCGTCGCGCTGGGAGACGTAGGCGACCAAGTTGCCGTCCGGTGACCAGGCGGGCTCGTAGTCGGCCCCGGGTCCGCCGCCGCCCACGTAGCCGACGGCAGCCGTCTGGGTATCTTCCTGCCAGATCTGGTAGTCCTCCGATCCCTCCTGGCGGACGAAGAGCCGGTAGCGCCCGTCGGGCGAGAGGGCGTCGCGTCGCAGTGCCTCGGCGTAGTAGAAGCCCACGTTGGGGTCATCCACACGACAGGCGTCGCCCGTGTCCGGGTCAAGGAGATAGATGGCCGGAGCGCCCTCAGAGTCGGACTTGAAGATGATCTTGCCCACGTAGTCGGCCAGGGCCGGGCTACAGCCGGGCTCGACACGCAGTTCAACGTCCAGGTCCAACGGCTCCGCCTCGGGGATGATGCCGGAGGGCGTCTGCTTCACCCACACTGGGTCCCAGTCGTTGTAGCTGCCGTAGCCGGTGAGGTTGCGGACTCCGGTGCCGTCGGCGTTCATGACCCAGATGTGCTTGAAGCGGACGACACGGTTGGACCAGAAGACGATCTGAGTACCGTCGGGGCTAAATGACGGGTGCTTGTCCCACTCCCACGCGTTGTTGGTCAGGCGCGTGTTGCTGAGCCGGACGCGGTCGTAGAGGTAGATCTCGTCGTTGCCATCGACCTGCGAGACATAGGCAATGTAGCGGTTGTCCGGCGCCCAGACGGGCTCGTAATTGAACGAGGGGCGGTATGCACTATCGCCGGTGTTTAGGGCCGGAGGACCTGCCGTGATGAGCGAGGTCTGACCCGTTGCCGAGTCTTCCTGCCATATTTCGGCGTCCCAGATGGGAGGCCGCGAAACCCTCAGGATGTCGCGGACGAAGAGCTTGTACGAACCGTCCGACGAGATGGCATCGCGAGTCAGCGCCTCCGCATAGTGATAGCCGGCATTGACGTCGTCCAGGCGGGTGAGCCCGCTGCCGTCGGAGTTGACAGCGTAGAGGGCCTCTTGACCGGTGCGGTCGGACTTGAAAAGTATCTTGCCCCGGTACCACTCCAGGGGTCTCTGGCTGGATTGCGCCGCCGCGGACCGGATGGCAGGCGCGAAGGGCAGCGCCAGGCCCAGTGCCAACAGGGATCTCCGCTTCACTGTCTCTCCTCCTCCGACTCTGCCGCGGTCCGTCCGGTATGATGCCTGTCGCCCATTGTACCATCATCGGCGACTAGGACTAAGGATGGCTTGCGGTTCCGACAAACCCGCGGTCCAGCAGCGCCTGCCGGGCAGCGCGCCGATCGTCCCAGGGGCGCTCCTCGGTCCCGAAGCACATGGACTGCTCGTGCCCCTTGCCGCACAGGATGACCGTATCTCCCGGCCGGGCCCTCTCCAGCGCCACCCGGATGGCAGCGGCGCGGTCCGGCTCGATGGTGTAGTGGCGTCCGGGTTCGGCTCCGGCACCCCGAGCGGCCGTCTCCATCTGAGCGAGGATGTCGGCCAGGCTCTCCCGGCGTGGGTCCTCGGCGGTGAAGACGGCGTGATCGGCCAGCGTCACCGCCGCCACGGCCATGGGCGCGCGCTTCAGGACGTCCCGCTCTCCGGCACAGCCAAACACGACGATGAGCTGCCCCTTGGTGATAGGACGGACAGCACGGAGTGCGTGTTCCAGCGCGTTGGCAGTGTGGGCGAAGTCCACAATGACGGTGAAGGGTTGTCCCTGCCGGATGAACTCCATGCGACCGGGCACCCCGCTGAAGCCGGAGCAATGCCCTGCCGCGCGCTCGAGGGGGACCCGCCAGGAGCAGGCAGCGGCGACGGCGGCAGCGGCATTCCAGGCGTTGTACTGGCCGACGAGGGCCAGACGGAGGTGGGCCCGCCCCCAGGGGGTGTGCAGGTGCGCTTCCAGATGGCCCTCTCGCTCGGAGACACCCCCAATGACCACGTCGGCGCCGGTAGAAGAGCCGTAGGAGAGATGGCGCTCGGCGGGCAGCGCGCGCAGGTGATCGTACGAGCAGTCGTCCCGGTTCAGAACGGCCACCTTGGGTAGGCCGAAGGAGCGCCGTCCCTGTCCCAGGGACTCGAACAGCTTCCCTTTGGCCCGGAGGTAGGCCTCGCGGGTCCCGTGGTAGTAGAGGTGGTCACTGGTAACGTTGGTGACGACGGCGAGGTCGAAGTCGCAGCCGTCTAGCCGGTGCTGGGCGAGGCCCTCGCTGGTGGCCTCTATGACGGCGGAGTCACAGCCGGAGCGCACCATGTCCGCGAGCAACTGCTGCATCTGCGCCGGGGTGGGGGTGCTGGTGTGCAGGCCGGTGTCCGTCTCCTGGAAGCCGACGCGGGCGCCCAACGTGCTGACGATCCCTACGGTGTGGCCTTCGGCGGTCAGGATGTGATGAAGCAGGGTGGAGGTCGTGGTCTTGCCGTCGGTGCCGGTGACGCCGGACAGGCGTAGCCGGCGGGAAGGGAAGCGGCGCCAGGCTGCCTCGAGGAAGGCCCAGGCGGCGCGGCCATTGGGCGTCAGCACCACAGGCACGGCGGCGGCCGGCTCGAGCGGGCGCTCGGCCACCACCGCGACGGCGCCGGCGGCGATGGCCGCGGGGATGTGCTCGTGACCGTCCACCTCCAGGCCGCGATAAGCGACGAAGAGGGAGCCCGGCCGCACCCTACGAGAGTCCGACTGGATGTCAAGCACCGGCGTGGCGGGTAGGTCGGTGGCCGGAAGGCCGGCGGCGGCGATCAGGGGGGCGAGCGTCCAGGTGGGAGAGCTAAGGTTCACGGTCTCTGTCGGTCCCCTATGGCCCGTCGGGGGTGTGGATGCTATACTCGCGCCGGAGTCAGCCCATGAACCAGCGCCTCGTCTCGCCCAATACGCAAGAAGAAGAGACGGCATCTGAGGGCAGCCTACGCCCCCGGATGCTAGACGAATACATCGGCCAGAGCAAGGTGGTCGAGAACCTGCGCGTGCTGGTGGAAGCGGCCCGCGCCCGGGAGGAGCCGCTGGATCATCTGCTTCTCTACGGTCCGCCCGGCCTGGGGAAGACGACTCTGGCCCACGTGGTGGCCAACGAAATGCGGGTAAGCATCAAGATCACCTCGGGGCCGGCCATCGAGCGCCCGGGCGACCTGGCGGCCATCCTTACCAACCTGCGCCAGGGAGACATCCTCTTTATCGACGAGATCCACCGCCTGGGCAAGGTGGTGGAGGAAGTGCTGTATCCGGCGATGGAGGACTTCGCCCTCGACATCGTCATCGGCAAGGGACCGGCGGCCCGTAGCATCCGCCTGTCGCTGCCCCGCTTCAGCGTGGTAGGGGCTACCACGCGGCTGGCCCTGATGAGCTCGCCCCTGCGGGCTCGGTTCGGCGCCGTCCAGCGCCTGGACTTCTACGATGAGACCGCCATGCGGCGGATCGTGGCTCGTTCGGCCCAGATCATCGGCGTGGAGGCGGACAAGGAAGGGGTGGCGGAGATCGCCCGGCGATCACGCGGGACGCCTCGGGTGGCGAACCGGCTCCTGCGGCGAGTGCGCGACTACGCGCTGGTGCGGGCAGAGGGCCACATCACCCAGGAAGTGGCGGCCCAGGCCCTGGAGCTCTTGGACGTGGATGCTTCCGGCTTGGATGACCTGGATCGGCGGGTCTTGCGGGCGCTGGTGACGAAGTTCGGCGGCGGACCGGTAGGCCTGGACACGGTGGCCGCCTCGGTGTCGGAGGAGCCGGACACCATCATGGATGTCTGCGAGCCCTACCTGCTGCAGAAGGGGCTGATCCACCGGACGCCACGAGGCAGGGTAGCTACCCTCTTGGCCTACCGTCACCTTGGGCTGCCGGAGCCCGAGGAGCAGACTCCTCCCCAGGGGCAGCTCTTCTAGGGTCGCGCGGCGTTATGTCGCGGAGGTGACAGCGCCCGTGGCCGGTGCTATAATCGCCCCGCTTCGCTCAGTCCAGTCAGGGAGTGCTGTGGCCTATGTTGGGCACCGACCTAGACCTGAACACCATTTTGCAGATCACCATCGGCTTTCTCAGCGCCTTCGTCATCTCGCTTTACCTGAGCCTGGTCATCTGGACCTTCCGGGACATCCGATCCCGAACGCGCGATGTGTTTGCTCAGCTGCTGGCCACTCTACTGGTGGTGGTGCTGAACCTGCCGGGACTGCTGCTCTACCTCATCCTCCGGCCGAAGGAAACCTTGGCACAGACTTACGAAAGGGCGCTGGAGGAAGAGGCCTTACTGCGCGATGTCGAGGAGCGTCTCACCTGCCCGAGTTGCCGGGCACCGGTCGAGAAGGAGTACATGATCTGCCCCGAGTGCCAGACGCGGCTGCGGCGAAAGTGCACCAAGTGCGGCCGCCTTCTCGATCTGCGCTGGACCGTCTGCCCCTACTGCGCCACCGATGTGCAGGCGCCCCTGGCGCGCCGTGATGAGACACTCGCCCGTCCGGAGATAGAGCCCCAGCGCTAGCTCGAGGGGGTAAACTCCGCCGCCGAAGGGAACTCGCTTGGCCGGTGGACGCGAAGGATGTTGGTTCGTCCGGGCCCACCAAGCGGCATACCCGCGGTGAGGACCACAAGGTCGTCCGGTCCCACCAGCCCCAACTGCTCAGCTGCATCCAGTGACGCCGCCGTGACGGCGTCGCTGCTCTTGTAGCAGTCCACCAGAATCGGAGCCACGCCCCACACGAGAGAGAGCCGGCCTACGACTTCCCGACGGGGCGTAACGGCTACGATGGGCACCTCGGGGCGCTCCTTGGCCACCATACGGGCCGTCCAGCCGGACATGGTGGCGGCAACGATGGCGCGGGCGCCCACCTCCTGGGCGATCTGGCAGGTGGCCTGGCTCAGGGCTTCGGTGACGGTGGGAGCGCGGCCGGAGGACTCGGCCTTGGGCAAGCTTCCACGATGCAGCCGCGACTCGGTGTAGCCGGCGATGCGGCGCATCATGCGGACGGCTTCCACCGGGAACCGGCCGGCGGCGGTTTCGCCCGACAGCATCACAGCGTCGGTGCCGTCCAGGATGGCGTTGGCTACGTCGCTCGCCTCGGCCCGGGTGGGGCGAGGGTTGTTCATCATGGACTCGAGCATCTGGGTGGCAGTGATCACCGGCTTGCCGGCGGCTCGGGCACGAGCGATGAGCTTCTTCTGCACCATGGGCACCTCTTCGACGGGCACCTCAAGCCCCAGGTCACCCCGCGCCACCATGATAGCATCGGCGGTGTCCAGTACGGAGTCGAAGTCAAGCACGGCGCTGCGCCGCTCGATCTTGGCCACTATCGGCACGTCCGCGCCCCACTCGCGCATGAGGTCGCGCAGGATAGCGACGTCGTCCGCATGCTGGACGAACGAAAGCGCCACGAAGTCGGCCTTCTCGCGCAGCGCTACCTGGAGGTCGGACCGGTCTTTGGCCGTAAGCGTGGGGAGGTCGAGGCGCACCCCGGGGACGGTGATGCCCTTGCGCGAGGCCAGAGAGCCCCCGACGATCACCTCGCACAGCACGCCGTCGGGATACCGCTGCCGAGCGGCCAGTTCTATGTCGCCGTCGCCCAGAAGGATGTGGGCCCCCTCGTTGATGGCGTCCAGCACCTCGCGGTGCGGCACCTGGACTTGGTTGGCGTCGCCCTCGACGCCATCGTAGCGGAGCCAGAAGGGTTGGCCCACGGACAACTCCGCTCGACCGCCGGCGAATCTGCCGATGCGCAGTTTGGGCCCCTGAAGGTCGGCCAACACGCCGAGAGGCATGTTGAAGCGGCCGGCAGCTTCGCGTACCGCCCGGATGCGCTGGGCGTTCTTCTCGGCGGCCCCATGCGAGAAGTTCACTCGCGCGACGGCCATGCCGGCTTCCACCATCTGATCCAGGATTCCCGGGGCGTCGGTGGACGGCCCGAGGGTGCAAACGATCTTGGTGCGGCAGGGCAGGCAGGAGATGGTCGGGCAGGCGAGAGCCACGATCTAGTGCTCCTCGAGGAGGTCGGTGAGGGTTAGGCCGAGTGCATCGCAGACCGCCTGGGCTTGCACGGTGCTAATGCCCGATACCTTGACGGCCAGCAAGCGCCGGCCGGCATCCATGGACATAATGCCCAAGCCGAGGATGTCGCCGCCCGCTTTGGTGATCTCATCGAGAAGGGTGACGACGGTGCGGGAATTGGGGACCTCCACCGTCAGGCGCACGCCGGGCTGGTCTGCCCCCAACAAGTGGGTGAAGGCGTCGAAGACGTCACCATCGGTGATGATGCCCACCAGCTGGCTCCCGCGCACCACCGGCAGGCCGCCCACGCCCTTCTGGCGCATGAGCGTAGCCGCCTTCTCCAGGGTGCAGTACTCACTGATGGTCACGAGTCGGGTGGTCATGACCGAACGGATGCGGTCGGCCAGGCCGCCGGCGGCCTCGGCGATGCGCAGGTCCATGTCAGACACGATGCCGGAGAGACGTCCCTCGGCGTCTACCACCGGCAGGCGGTTGACGCCTCTCTCGTCCATGAGGCGAAGCCCCTCGGCCACCGTGGCGCCATCGAGTACGGTGACGACATCACGCGTCATGCGGTCGCCCACTAACATACACCACCTCCATCGCTGGCACGCGAGTCTCGTCTCACTAGTCGGACTTCCGTCTGGCGCTGAAGCCCAGTTCGTTTAGGTAGCCCAGGTTGCGGCGCCAGTTCGGGCGGACCTTGACCCAGAGCTGCAGGTAGATCTGCGAGCCCAGCAGCTCCTCTGCCTGTAGCCTCGCCGCTGTGCTGATGCGGCGGAGGACGGCGCCGCCCGATCCCACCAGGATCCGCTTCTGGGACTCCTTCTCCACGTAGAGGGTAGCGGCGATGTAGGTCTTGCCCTGATCTCGCTCCACGAAGTCGTCCAAGCTGACGGCCACCGAGTGGGGCACCTCTTCACGCAGGTTGAGAAGCACCTGCTCGCGGATGAGTTCGGCGACTAGGAAGCGCTCCTCGCGATCGGTGAGCTGATCCTCGGGATAGTACTGCGGTCCCGGCGGCAGTTGCTCGACCACCCACTGTAGGAGGTGATCCAGTCCCTCGCGAGTGGCAGCCGAGACGCGGAAGCGCACATCGATGCCCTGCGCCAGTTCGCCATACTGCGCCTGTCGCGCCAGGCGGACGGCCTCGGCGGCCAGGTCGAGCTTGTTGAGTACGAGGGCTAGCGGGATCTCTCGCAGCGGAGCCAGGGCTTCTGCCACGTGGGCATCGTCATTGTTGGGATCGCGCGTCGCGTCCACCAGCCAGAGAATCGCGTCGGCATCGGCCAGGGCCTCGTCCGCTGTCGCCACCATGTACTCGCCGAAGGGGTTGTGCGGCCGGTGCAGACCGGGGGTATCCATGAACACAATTTGGTAGTGCTCCTCGGTGAGGATCCCCATGATACGGTGGCGCGTGGTCTGAGGCTTGGGCGAGACGATGCTCAGCTTCTGGCCCAGGAAGGCGTTGACGAGCGTCGACTTGCCCACATTGGGCGCGCCCACCACCGCCACATAGCCGGAGCGAAAGTCGCTTTCGTTGCCTTCGAGGTCGGACTCGGGGTTGGATGCCTGCTGCCGATCTTCCGCCATCTAGCGCTCTCCTAGGGCAAAGGGACTGAAGTTCGTGGACCAGTCGAAGTGGTCCACACCCTCGACGCGCTTGAGGTGGTCCACCACTTTGTAGGTAACCGGAGTTGCCGCCGCTTCCACCGCCACCTTGAAGACGTAGTTGCTCACCACCACGCTCGCCAGCAGCGACGGCGAAAGCACTCCAGCGAAGGCGATCACCACGAACAGGCCGGTATCGACCGCTTGCCCCACTAAGGTGGAGGCGATGGTTCTGAGCCACAGAAGGCGGCCCCGGGTCCGCAGCTTGAGCCGGGCCAGGGTGTAGGAGTTGGCGAACTCCCCGGCGAAGTAGGCCACGAGCGAGCCGAGGACGATCCGCGGCGTCTGCCCCAGGATGGCCCGGTAGGCATCCTGACCGGCCCAGTCGGCGGCAGCCGGAAGCCAGCCCACCAGGGCCAGGGTGCCGGCGAGCAGGAGCGCCGAGAGGAAGCCGACCCATATCACCCGACGAGACCGAGCGTAGCCATACACCTCGGTGAGGATGTCCCCGAATATGTAGCTGAGGGGGAAGAGCAGGGTACCGCCGTCGAAGCTCAGCGGACCCAGGCGCACGATCTTGCTCGAGGCGACGTTGCTTATGAGCAGCACAGCGACGAACAGGGCCATGATCAGATCGAAGGCTCGGTAGGGCACTTCGCCGGCCGCCTCCGGTGCGGCTCCCGCTCCTTCCGCTGCCACTCGGTTCTTCATGGGCCGGCCCCCTCGTGCGACCCGGACGGCGCCGCAAGCGGACAGGAGTCGCCGCCGGGGTCAGCATGTGATGATACACTGTCCCGGAGCGTGGCGACAAAGAGCGGGCCGCTCCTTCCCGGAGCGGCCTGACAGCCAACAAGCTGGAGCGCGGAAGCCTCTAGGCCGGCGGCGGGGCGATTATGCCCGACTCCATTAGCACGCTAGTCATGCGCTGAGCCTCGCTGATGGCGCTGTCGGCAAGGGCATAGAGCTCGTCTCGAGACGCGGTGAGTCGGGCCACCCCCTCCTCCTGCGCCCTCATCCCGACGGCGACTGCCTCCCGCAGGAAGACCTCCCGATCAGCCATCGAGGGGACGATGCGGTCGTCGCTAAGGCCCTGAGCTTGGGCGAAGTCGGCGATGGCGTTGGCCGCCGCCAGGCACATTCCGTCGGTGATGGTGCGGGCGCGCACGTCAAGAGCGCCGCGGAAGATAGCCGGGAAGCCGAGGGAGTTGTTGAGCTGGTTGGGGAAGTCGGAGCGGCCGGTGCCGACAACGCGGGCTCCCGCCGCCTTGGCCTCCCAGGGCCAGATTTCGGGTACCGGGTTGGCACAGGGGAAGACGATGGCGTCCTTGGCCATCCCCGCCACCCACTCCGGCTTGATCGTTCCTGGGCCGGGTTTGGAGAAGCCGATGCAGACATCGGCTCCGCGCAGGGCCTCCTCGGCGCCGCCGCGGACACCGGCGCGGTTGCTCTTCAGCGCCACACGCCATTTGTCGCGGTACTGGTCCTTCTGCGCTTCCAGGTCGGCGCGGCCGGCGTGGATGACGCCGTGGCTGTCCACCGCCACCAGGTTGCCGAGGTCGAACCCGCTGGCTTCCATCAAGCGGAGGGTGGCGACGTTGGCGGCGCCCAGCCCGACCATGGTGACCCGGGCTCGGCCAATCTCCTTGCCGACAACGCGCAGGGCGTTGATGAGGCCCGCCAATAGCACTGTCGCCGTGCCCTGCTGGTCGTCGTGCCAGACGGGGATGGTGACTTCAGGATCGGCGCGCAGTTCGTCGAGGATGCGGAAGCACTTGGGCTGCGAGAAGTCCTCGAGGTTGATGCCGCCGAATGCAGGCTGCAGGAGCTTGACGGTACGGATGATCTCAGCCGGGTCCTTGGTCTGCAGGCAGATGGGTACCGCGTCGACTCCGCCGAGGTACTTGAAGAGCAGGCACTTGCCTTCCATCACCGGCAGGCCGGCCTCCGGGCCGATGTCGCCGAGGCCGAGAACGCGAGTGCCGTCCGTCACGACGGCGACGCGATTCCCTTTGTTGGTGTACTCGAAGGCCAGCTCTGGGTCCTTGTTGATGGCACGACAGGGGGCCGCCACGCCGGGGGTATACCAGATGCTGAAGTCGTCCAGGTCGCGCACGGCGCACTTCGGGGCCGTCTGCGTCTTGCCCCGATAGAACGGGTGCAGCCGCATGGCATCTTCCGTCGGCTTCTGAGCCTTGTTCAGCAGTTCCTGCACATCACTCATGGCGCTCTCCTGGGAGCTTTCGCTTGGCGGCCGGCTAGGCACGCGGCATGGCATCGGGCTCGACGTAGTCGCCCCAGCGGACGCGCGCTTCTTCGAGTCGCTGCCGCTGCTCGCCCAGGATGCCCAACAGCACCTCCGGGGTCTCCAGGACGCGCTCCCGGTAGTGGGCGGAGATTCGGTCTACCTTGGCGAGGTTCTCCGGCACGCGCAGGCTGAACTGCTGGACGTAGTCCTCGCGCCGGTACTCGCGCCCGAGCACCTCCTGGAAGAGGCGCGCCAGGTCCTCATAGAGCGGTATGTACCCGGTCGGAGTCTGAATGGCCCCAACCTCATCGTTCACGCGCAAGTCCATCCACTTGAGCCAGACCCGCTTGTCCGCTCGTGAGTTCAGCCAGCGGCCGCTGGTATCTTGGAGGAAGTAGTTGACGGAGAAGATGCGCGGGGGCTGAGCCAGTCCCTCGGCTATCTTCAGGTTGTCCGAGACGTAGCGGCCGATGGGAATGGGTAGGAAGTCCAGGTTGGACATGGGGTTGAACTCGCGCACGCCCTCGGCGCCCAAGGTCGCGGCCGTCGTCTGCGACTCGAGGGAAGCGCCCTTGGTGACGATGCCGTGGACCCAGTCGAACGCTTCCTCCACCGGCACCCAGGTGTCGTAATCGCGGCCGCCGTAGATGATCCCCGCCACGCCCACGCCGGCGGGATCATCGAGGGCAGCATCGGTATTCTCCAGCAGGGGCAGGGAAAGGGTGAAGCGGGCGTTCGGATGGGATGGCGGCACCTCCTTCCCACTGCTGTCGAGCTTGCCCGGGAACCAAGGCCCGGTGTGGTTGGTGCCGCCGGAGGGCATGGGCGTGCCCTTGTCTATCCAGTAGGCACCGCCGTCCTCAGTGACGAGAATATTGGAGAAGATGATCTCACCGGGCGAGTGCAGCGCCTTCCAGATGATGGGATCATCCTTGGCATTCACGCCTTGGATGATGCCGAAGATGCCGCGTTCGACGTTCACAGCGCGCAGCACTCCGTCGACGTTGCGCAGGTAGGCGATGTCGTCACCGACGATGGTCTCGCCTTCCAGCATGGAGGTCGAGGTCTTGCCACAGAGGGAAGGAAAGGCGCCGGTGAAGTAGCTGACCCGTCCCTTCGGTCCGTGCACGCCCATGATGAACATGTGCTCGCAGAGATGGCCCTCGGCCGAGGCCTTGTTGATGGCGAGCCGCATGGCTAGCTTCTTCAGGCCGATGGTGTTGCCGCCGTACTGAGTGTTGGCGCTGTAGACGGTGTCTTCCTGGAGGTCAATGAAGACGCGACGCTGGTCGATGTTGTTGCTGACGTGGTTGTTCAGTTCGCCCGCCGAGTGCACAAAGCGGAAGAACTCGGCCTCTTCGCCGAGGCGCACGAACTCGTCGTAGGCGGTTCGGTACAGCAGGTCCTCGTTGTGAGCCACGTACGCCGAGTCCGTCAGCTGGACGGCCAGGTTGCTGAAGTCCGACCCGACCGGACCCAGCGAGAAGAAGCGCACGTACATGGTATGGCCCTGCATGAGGCCATCCAGGCGGGCGAGCACGTCGGCCAGGCCCTCATCCCGGTCCAGCGTCTCGAACTGGGGGCCGAGCTCCGCGCCCTTGGGCAGCAGCAGCCGGGTGTTCTTGCGGTCGCGCGCCTGGTCGGCGGGGCTGTCGAAGTGGTAAGTGTGCCCCGGGATGGCAAGCGGCCCTTCCTCACCGTCCCGTATGGCTGCTCGGCGGACGTATTCGATGTCTTCCGCTGAGTCCGTGGTCACAAACACGTTGGAGGGCCGGCAATGCCGGACGAAGCGGGCCACGAACTCCAGGACGGCCTGGTTGTTGATGCGCTTGAGCTTGGCCATCTGGTCGGGCGGCAGCACGGACTTCAGGTAAGCGGAGGGGTTTTCGGCCATCGGGTCAAAGCTCCTCTATTGAGTACGGTAGGGGCAACCTACGCACCGGCAGAGTCTGGTCCACGCAGAACGGTAAGGAGAGCATGGGGTGCGACGAGCACGTCGGCGTCCGGGCGGGTGAGATCGGCGGCCATGGCCAGGGCTTCACCCATGGTCGTGGCGACAGACATGTGGCAGGCACGCACCTGCTCAGGCGCGTGACAGCCGACAAAGATGACGCGGCAGCCCTGCAGCGCCTTGGCCAGTAGGAACGAGCGTTGCTCGCCGGCCATGGTTACGCGGTCGGTCAGCCGGGAGACGATCTGCTCGGGACTGGCCGCGGTGCGCATGGCCTCGAAGAAGCGCTCCTCGCCCAGTCCCTGACCGGGGCCCTCGTCACAGGGGGCGGGTATGATGATGACGCCGCCCTCCTTGAGGACCGGTTGGGGAGCGAAGTAGGTATAGGTAACGGCGCGCGAGGCCTGGTAGATGTTGGCGTCCTTGGGGTGCCCGACTCCGGCGACCACGACGTCGTAGCGGCGGTCGAGACGCCGCTCGTAGAGGGTCCGCGCGTGGCCGACAAGGTGGTCGAGGACGGCGCCCGGCTCTCCCGCTGCCACCTGCACCACGCGACCGTCGCCGTCCCTGAGGACGTTGGCGACGAAGCGCAGGCCCGCCCGACGGGCAGACTCGACGATCGTCTCGTGGAAGGGGTTCCTCTCCAGGTTGGCGAGACGAACGCCCTCGCGCTGGATCATCCCGGGCGAATGGGTGGCAGCGATGGTGGCCTCACCACCCGCGCCGATGGCTACCGTCTTGCGGCCACCGGAGAAGCCGGCGTACTGATGTGGTTCCACCACCCCGGTCGCCAACAGAAGGTCGGCCTCGGTAGCATAGCGGCTGACCTGGAGGGGGATGCCGTGGAAGCTCCCGAGATCGGTGAGGAGGCTCGGGTCGCTTGGTTGGGAGTCTAGGACGCGGTAACCGGTGGCGATGTCTCGTCCCAGCTTGGCGACCTTCTCCTCGAACGTGCTGGGTCGGTGCATGCCGACGCCGCAGAGGAGAGTGATGTCTTCACGCCGGACACCGGCGCCGCGTAGTTGGGCCAGCATGGCAGAGACGAGCGTTTCGTCGGGGACATCGCGGGTAGCGTCGGTGAAGACGATGCAGACGCTGCTGCCCGGTCCGGCCAGGTCGCCCAGCGTTGGACCGGCGACGGTATGGGTGAGGGCCTGGGCCACTGCGGCCGAAAGGTCCACCGGCGTGCCGGGCCGGGGCGACACCACCTCTCCGTGCATGCCGGAGGGAAGGTCGAAACTGACCCGTCCGGTGCCGTAGGCTACTGCGTAAGACTCGGGCATCAAGGTTCCTCACCGTCGAACGGTATAAAGAAAGGGGAGCGGAATCGTCGCCGCTCCCCTCTTCGGGAACAAGTGCACTGCATAACGCCATATTGTAGCCTAAGGCCCGGTCGCCGGGCAAAGCGCGCCCGCGCCGGCGATCCGCATGGGGCCCTAGGGTTGGACCCAGCGGGTGCTGTAGTAGCCCAATCCCACTGTCCCGGGGCCCACGTGGACACCCAGCACGGGGCTGATCTGCATGAGCTCCGGCCGAGGGCACTGCAGGGCCTCGCTGACGTCGCCGGCCAGAGCAGAAGCCGACTCGGGGTCGTTCCCGTGGACGACGACTACGCGCATATGGTCACCCGTGCCGCCCCGCTCCCGCGCCGTCTCGACGATGGCCTGGAGGGCCTTGCGCTTGCCGCGCACCTTGCTCCACACCTCGATGGCCCCCTCGTGGAGGGTCAGGATGGGCTGGATGCGCAGCACCGAAGCGGCCAGGGCGCTGGCGCCGCCGATGCGGCCGCCCTTCTGCAGGTAGCGGAAGGTGGCGATGGTGAAGAGAAGTTGGGCGCGCTTCCGGATCTCCTCCAGCCCGGCGATGATCTGCGTCATGGCGGCACCAGAGGCAGCCTGTTCGGCAGCGTACTGAACCATCAGGGCGAGGACGCCGGAGGTGGCGAGGGAGTCGAACACCGTGATGGGGAGTTCAGGGAGAGCGCGTTGAGCCGCCACCGCCGAGGCCACCGTCCCGCTCAGCCGGCTGGAGATGAGGATGGCCAGCACCTGGTTGCCGCCGTCACAAGCCTCCCGGAAGACCTTCTCGAACTCGTTGGCGGGCGGCTGGGAGGTGGTCGGCAGGCCCTCGCACTGAGGCAGCAGCCGGTAGAACTCCTCCGCCGAGATGTCAACCTGGTCGCGATAGGTCATCTCAGGGAGGACGACGCGGAGGGACACCACCCGCACCCCTAGAGACGCCGCCATCCCGGTCGGAATGCTGGCGGTGCTGTCGGTGACGATGTGAATCAAGGTACCCCCTCGGCCTCCGAGCTACGTTTCCGGCAGGCCCGATCTGCGGTGACAGCCGACTGCAACGAGAGCTTGTAGCTGCCCGGTGCTAGCCCCCTGTGAGGACGAGCGCGGAGCGGAAATGCTACCCACCGAGATCACCCTTGTCAACACCCGAGAGCCGGTGCTAGACTGGCACGGTTCTGGAACAAGGTACTGCTTCGCACTGATCCCACTGGAGCGCCATGCTCAATGACCGCAGCCATGAGACAACAGCGTAAGGTCGTGGTTACCGGGATGGGCGCCATCACGCCTGTCGGCAACACCGTCGATGAGTTCTGGGGGAACCTGTTGGCCGGTGAGTGCGGCATTAAGCCCCTGCGGGACTGGGACACCGAAGGTTACCCAGCTAAGGTGGCGGGCCTGGTGGATAGCTTTGATCCCACCCAGCACATGGATCGCCAGCAGGCGCGCCGTATGGATCGCTTCAGCCAGTTCGCCGTGGCGGCGTCCCGAGAGGCGGTGCAAAACGCGGCGCTTGACCTATCGCAGGTGGACCTGGACCGAATGGCGGTGGTGATCGGTACCGCCATAGCGGGCGTGCCGGTGCTGGAGCGGGAGACCCGTGTCCTGATGGAGTCCGGGCCGCGCCGGGTGAACCCCATGATGATTCCGGCGGTCATCGGCAATATGGCTGCTTGCCTCGTCTCGATGACAATGGGCATTACCGGACCGGTCTTGTGTCCGGTGGGGGCGTGCGCCACCGGCTGCCTCGCGGTTGGCGATGCCTTCGAGCGCATCGCCTCCGGCCAGGTTGACGTGGCGCTGGCGGGAGGAACGGAGTCGGTTACCACGCCGCTGGCGGTGGCGTCATTTGGCCGTCTGGGAGCCCTTTCTCGCCGGTCCGATGATCTTCATCTGGTCTGCCGCCCGTTCGATGTGGATCGAGACGGCACGGTGGTGGCAGAGGGGGCAGCCGTGCTGGTGCTGGAGAGCGAGGATCATGCAAGGGCGCGCGGAGCCCGCATCCTGGCCGAGGTGGGTGGCTTCGGCCTCACCTCGGATGCGTTCCACGTGGCGGCGCCACAGCCCGACGGCGTCGGGGCCGCGCGTGCCATGCGCATGGCTATGGACCGGGCCGAACTGGAGCCGGCAGCGGTGGACTACGTCTGCGCCCACGGCACCGGCACGCCTCTCAACGATCTGGCGGAGAGCCGGGGCATCCGTAGTGTGTTCGGGGATACGGCTCCGGACGTGCCCGTAACCTCGACCAAGCACAGCCTAGGCCACACACTTGGCGCAGCAGGCGCGGTGTCCAGTATTGTGGCTGCGCTGTCCATTCGGGACGGCGTGGTGCCAGGCACGCTCAACCTCAGACAGAAGGACCCCGAGTGCGTGGTGAACGTACCGGCTGCGAATCTGAAGCAGGGCGTGAGCGCCGTACTCGTGAACGCTTTCGGGTTCGGCGGGCAGAACGCGTCTCTCGTTTTCCGGCGTTGGTCCGGGTGATTGGGGAGAAGGGGTAGGTGGTAGCTAGACTTTTCGTCGGGCACCGGGCTGTGGCCCGGGCGATTCTGGCGGCCCTGGTCGTTATGGCCGTCGCTCTGGTCCCGCTGGCGGCGTCGGCGCAGGAGTCGGTGGCACTCATCACCTCTCCGCAGCCTGGTGCAACCGTTCGCGATGTCGTGCTCGTTACCGGCAGCGCTCTCCACTCGCAGTTCAGCTTCTACAAGGTCGAGTTCGCGCGGGAGCCCGGCTCAAGCTGGGTGGTGATCGGCGACACTCAGCCCACCCAGGTGCGGGACGGGGTGCTGATCCAGTGGGACACCCGTGGGGTGCCAGACGGTAGCTACAGCCTGCGGCTGCTGGTGGTCGACGTGACGGGCAACTACCTCGAGGAGATCGTCAGGCAGGTGTCGGTTGCGAACGTCTCCGGCGAGCCGACCGAGACGCCTACCGTCACCGGGACGCCGGAAGAGGAGCTGACGGCAACAGCGCAGGCGGAGCCCTCAGCCACTCCCACGCAGGCACCGCCCACGCCCACGGTGGTGATCGAGATGCCGAACCTCGATACCGCTACCCCGGCCGTCGCTGCGGCGACGGCCGCACCCCGGGCGACGGCGGCGATTGCCACCGAGCCTGAGGACACCGGCACCGGCGGCGCTATCGTGGATCTGGCGACCGGCCTCCTGGGAGAGGTCTCCGATGCGGTGGGCTTGGGTGACGTGTTCCGCGGAGCCGGGTCGGCGGTGGTGAACGGGGCATTGGTGGGCATTGGCGCCTTCGCCGTGGCCGGCTTGTTGGCCCTGGTCCGCCAACTGGTGCTGCTGGTCTACCATTCGGTTATGCGCCGCTAGAGAGCGGAGCGCGCACAACAGTGGTACAATCTCTAGAGGGGCCGGGGCAGCAGGACCGGCCCCTTTAGGTGTTTGACCGCATGGTGCCGAGGTTAGGATGCGCGACGCTCTGAGAAGGATAGCGGGAAGCAGGCGCCCGGAGCCCTCGGGTCTGCCGGTGGCTGCTCTGGTGGTAGGCCTGGGCAACCCGGGCGGCGGGTACCGCAATACTAGACATAATGTTGGCTTTATGGTCACCGACGATATGGCTGCACGTGCCGGCCTGAAGTGGTCGCGGCCGCGCAACCAGAGCCGCTGGACCGTCGGAAGGGTAGCCGACCAGGAGGTGGCGTTGCTGCAGCCCCTCACCTTCATGAACCTGAGTGGCAAGGCCGTTGAATGGGCCCTCAGGCACTTCGGCCTGAAGCCGGCACAGATGGTGGTCGTTCACGACGACATCGATCTGCCCCTGGGCAGGCTCCGGCTCCGACCCACGGGCAGCGCCGGTGGTCACCGGGGGGTGCAATCCATCATCAACGCGGTGCGGACTCCCGACTTCGCCCGTGTTCGCATCGGGGTGGGGCGCCCTCAGGAAGACGAGGACGATGATGTGCGCGACTTCGTGCTCAGCACCTTCCGACCGGACGAGGCGGCGTTGGTGTCGGCGGTGCTTGAGCGCGCTCGCCGCGCCGTGGAAGCGGTGTTGGCGCAGGGCATTGAGCCCGCCATGAACGAGTACAACGGACAGGTGTGATGCTCAACTTTGGAGCCCTCACCGGTCTGCTGCGGCGGGCCCCGGCATACAGCGCCCTGGCGACTCTACTCCGCGATGGCGGCGAGGCAGGGTCTGCCGACGTGATTCAGGCCGCCCGTGCTGTGGTGCTCTCGGCTCTGGCCGAGGACCTGCCTGCGCCGATGCTGGTGGTGGCGCCTACAGTGGAGAGGGCACGCCAGTTGGCCGAGGAGTTGGCGATGTGGCTGGGCGAGCGGGCGATGCTCTTCCCGGCTCCGGAACCACTGCCCTATGAGCGCGTGCCCTGGAGCCCGGCCACCAACGGGGCCCGGATGCGTGTGCTAAGCGCGCTCGCCGGCCTGGCGGGCAGCCAACCGGTCGTCGTCGCCTCGGTGCAGTCGCTCCTGATGCCGCTGCCATCGCCCGCGGCCCTCCGCCGGCGCACCCGGATTCTGCGCCCGGGCACTGAGCAGCCGCTGACGCGCTTGGCCGAGTTGTTGGCCGCCAACGGCTACCGCCACGAGCCGGTGACCGAGGTGCCGGGCACGTACAGCCGCCGCGGTGGCATCCTGGACGTTTTCCCCGTGTCTCAGGACCGGCCCATCAGGATCGACTACTTCGGCGACATGATAGACACCATCCGCTGGTTCGACCCGGAGACGCAGCGCTCCCAGGAAGCCTGCCCGCGCGCCGTCCTGACGCCGGCCGCGGAGGCGGTGGCGGAGGTGCCCGCCGCCGGACTCGCCGACCTGGACGAACTGGACTGCAGTGACTGCCACGCCGCCGCCCAGACCGACCTGGAGCGCGACCGCGAGGACTTCAGCCAGGGACAGCTGCCACGAGCGTTCGGCCTCTACCTGGGCTATCTCTACCCCGAGAGCCACTCGCTGCTGGACTATCTGTCCGCCGAGGCCGTGGTTATGCGCGAGGAGTTCGAGTTCGCCGACGACGCGGCGACGGCGTTCTGGCAGGACGCCGACCTGGCCCGGGAGCGTGGCGAGAGCGTGGGCGACATACCGCGCGGGCTGCGGGCCCCGCTGTTGCCGTGGGAGCAGTTGCGCGACGCCATCCGGGAGCGCTCGGTTCTTGAGCTTGGGGTGGGCGCGGAGCCCGGTCCGGCCTCGCTGCGCGAGGCCTTCCTGCCGGTCACGCGGATGGCGGGGCAGGTGCGCCTGGCCGTGGACGCAGTGCTGGAAGCCGCGGCGGCAGGCGGCGCGCTGGTGGTGAGCCGGCAGGCGGCTCGGCTAGCCGAGTTGGTGGCCGAGCGGGGCGTTCCCGTCTCGGCTGCGGACGAGGTGAGAGAGCCGGTGCGGGGGGTGCAGGTGGTGCACGGCTCCTACCCCGAGGGCTGGGCGCTGCGGTTGCCGGAGGTGGGCACCGTCACCCTCTTCACCGACACCGAGGTCTTCGGCTACAGCCGGCCGGCACGGCGACGGCCGCGAAAGCGGCGAGTCACCGAGAAGTTCACCATCGACGTGGAGCCGGGCGACTATGTGGTGCACGTCGAGCATGGGATCGGGCGCTATGCCGGTTTGCGGCGCCTTCCGCGCGACGGCATCGAGCGCGAGTACCTGGAGATCGAGTACGCCGGGGGCGACCGCCTCTACGTGCCCACCTACCAGTCGGACCGCATCAGTCGCTACGTGGGCGCTTCGGAGGCCGCACCTTCGCTCAGCGGCCTCAGCGGCGCGGACTGGCAAGAGGCCAAGGCGCGGGCGCGCAGGGCGGTGGAGGATATCGCCGGGGAACTGCTCGAGCTCTACCTCGCTCGGGGGCTGGCGGAAGGGTACACGTTCGCTCCTGACGACACCTGGCAGCGCGAACTGGAGTCCGCCTTCCCCTACGAGGAAACCGAGGACCAACTGCGTACCCTGGCCCAGGTCAAGGCGGACATGGAGGCCCCCCGACCCATGGACCGGCTTATCTTCGGTGATGTGGGCTACGGCAAGACCGAGGTAGCGCTTCGGGCGGCCTTCAAGGCCGTCACCGACGGCAAGCAGGTGGCGGTTCTGGTGCCGACGACGGTGCTGGCACAGCAGCACTACGAGACCTTCCGAGGGCGCCTGTCGGCCTTCCCGGTTACTATTGAGATGCTGTCGCGACTGCGCTCGGAGGGCGATCAGGCGCGGGTGCTCGAGCGACTGGAGCGCGGCGAGGTCGACATCGTGGTGGGGACGCACCGGCTGGTGCAGAAGGATGTGGCCTTCAAGGACCTGGGGCTGGTGATCATCGACGAGGAGCAGCGCTTCGGGGTGCGGCACAAGGAGCACCTCAAGCGGCTGCGTCAACAGGTGGACGTGCTCACCATGACGGCGACCCCCATTCCGCGCACCCTCAACCTGGCCCTGAGCGGTCTGCGCGACATGAGTACCATCGACACCCCGCCCGAAGACCGCCAGCCGGTCTGGACCCAGGTGTCTCACTGGGATGACTCGCTGGTTGAGCGCGCCATCCGGCGTGAACTTGCTCGTGGCGGGCAGGTCTTCCTGGTCCACGACCGAGTGCTGGGGATCGCTGGGGTGGCCAACCGCGTCCGGCGCCTGGTACCGGAGGCGGTGGTGGATGTAGGGCACGGCCAGCTGCCCGAAGGCAAGCTGTCCCAGGTGATGGAGCGGTTCTCATCCGGGGCCGTCGACGTCTTGGTGTGCACCACGATCATCGAGAGCGGCCTCGACATCCCCAACGCGAACACCATCATCATCAACCACGCCGACCGCTTTGGCCTGGCTCAGCTCTACCAGTTGCGCGGTCGTGTCGGTCGTGGGACGGCGCGTGCCTACGCCTATCTCCTGTTCTCGCCCGGGCAGGGTGTTACGGAGGTGGCCCGGCAGCGGCTACGCGCCATCATGGAAGCTTCCGAGCTGGGCGCGGGCGTCCAGATCGCCATGCGGGACCTGGAGATCCGTGGCGCCGGCGACGTGCTGGGGCGCAGGCAGTCGGGCCACATCACCGCGGTTGGGTTCGACCTGTACTCGCGGATGCTCGCGCAGGCGGTGTCTCAGCGCCAGGAAGAGGCTGGAGCGGCGCCGACGCTGGAGAAGGATCTGCTGGAGGCCTTCCTGCGCCCGCTGAGCCCAGGCCTGCAGATAAGCCTACCGCTCGAGGCCGAACTCCCGGAGGACTACATCGCCGATGCCGGTCTGCGGTTGTCCCTGTACCGGCAACTGGGGGCGCTGGCGGGCGAAGAGGACGTGGACGAGTTCGCCGCCGAGCTAGAGGAGCGGTTCGGCCCGCCCCCACCGCCGGTGGAGCGCCTGCTGTATCAGACTAGGGTGAAGGTGTTGGCCCAGCATCTGGGTGCTACGGCAGTGGGTCGCGAGGAAGACCAGTTCTACCTTCGTATGGACGTGTCCCTGCTGAGGGCCCACGACATTCAGGAGGAGCTGTCCGGCGTGGCGCGGCTGGGCCGCGGGCAGATTCGCATCGACGCGTCCCGGACCCAGGACTGGCAGGGTCTACTGCTGTGGGCGCTGCGCGTACTGGTGGGTATCATGGAGGAGCGGCGAGCGGCACGCCCAACCCGGGTACTGCGGCCCGACGTGCGAAGCAGGCAGGAAGATACGGCAATGGAGGCCGAGGGACGCTAATGGCTGATGATTCCCTGTTGATAGTTGAAGGGGTACATTTGATCCGTGAAGGGACCGAGATCCTCCACGGGGTAAACCTGACGGTGGCGGAAGCCGAGGTCCACTGCCTGCTGGGGCGGAACGGGTCCGGCAAGTCCACCATGGCCTACATGCTGATGGGAAGCGGGGGCTACCTGCCCTCGGGCGGAACGGTGCTCTTCGGTGGCCGAGACATCACGGACGCCACCATGACCGAGCGGGCCCGGCTGGGCATGACTCTGGCCTGGCAGGAGCCGGCCCGCTTCGAGGGTCTGCCCGTGCTCGACTATCTGAGGCTGGGCATGGCCGAGCCATCAGAAGAGCGGGTGCGCGAGGCTCTGGAAGCGGTCGCGCTGGACCCGGCGGTCTACCGCAGCCGCAACGTTGACGCGAGCCTGTCCGGGGGCGAGCGCAAGCGCATCGAACTGGCGGCCGTGTACGCCATGCGCCCGCGGCTTGCGATCCTGGACGAGCCGGACTCCGGTGTCGATGTGCTGTCGCTCAGTGACATTCGCGACCTTTTTGCCCGCATGCGAGAGCAGGGCAGCGCCCTGCTGCTCATCACGCACCGAGACGAGATGGTCGAGATCGCCGATCGCGCTTCGCTCATCTGCAGCGGTGAGATCGTCATGACCGGAGAGCCGGCGCACGTGCAGGCGCACTACTGCGATCGCTGCGAGATCTGCGACGTAGCGCGCGAAGTGGAAGAGGCGGCCGACTATGAGCGTGTCTAGGACCAAGCCAGTGTTCACCCAGGGAGATGAGTTCGAGGCGATAGTGCGCTCATATGAGCGGGCCGGCGGCGACGGCAAGAACCTGCTCTCGCCCAAGTTCGCCAGCATGGTGGTGTCGGGCAACCAAGTCCTCAGTACCCACGAGCTGCCAGGGCTGGAGATGGTGGCGGAGCAGTTGTCGGATGGTGTAGCGGCACGGGTAACGGTGGCTCCGGGAACCAAGGTGGAGTTGCCGGTCCACCTGTGCTTCGGGGTGCTTCCGGAGCGGGGTACGCAGAGGATCGTTTCGCACTTCGAGATCGGCGCCGGCGCCAGCGTTGAGTTTCTCGCCCACTGCACCTTCCCCAACTCGGTCGAAGTAGTCCATCTTATGGAGGCGGAGGTCCGTGTCGGCGAGGGGGCGCGGATGCGCTACAGCGAGACTCACTTCCACGGTGAGCAGAGTGGTGCCCGCGTGGTTCCGCGGGGACGCATACTGGTGGAGAAGGGGGGCGCCTATCTCTCCGAGTTCAGCCTCACCGAGGGAAGGATCGGCGAGCTGGACTTCGACTACACGGTGGATGTGGCCGAGCGGGGAAGGGCGGAGCTGATGGTGCGCGCGTACGGCTTCGGCAGCGACCGCCTGCGAACAGTGGAGACGATTCGGCTGAACGGGGCCGGTGCGCGGGGCCTGGCCAAGTCACGCGTCGCCGTGCGAGAGGACGCGGTGAGCGACGTGATCGCCACCACGGAGGGCAACGCGCCCGATTCTCGCGGCCATGTGGACTGCGTGGAGATCGTGCGCGACCGGGCGATAGCGTCGGCTGCCCCGCTGGTGCGAGTCACGTGCGACTCGGCCTACGTCACGCACGAGGCGGCCATCGGTACGGTGAACAAGAAGGAGTTGGAGACGCTCATGGCCCGTGGCCTCGACGAAGAGGCGGCCGTGGACGTCATCGTGGGAGCCATGCTGAAGAGCTAGGCGTTGGACCGGCCGTGGCGGGCCGGGCTTGATGTGAAAGGCAGGGAAGGCGCGATGTCCAGAGGGTGGGCGGCGGCACTCATAGCGGTGACCATAGCGGCAACTAGCTTCGCTGCCGGCTTCTTGGCCACCTTCATACGTCAGCCCACGGCCCGGGCCGATACCGGTCTGACGCTGGTCTGGGAGACTTGGGGTTACGCCGAACGCTACTTCTACGGAGAAATGCCCGACGATGCCGACCTCGTGCACGGCGCCATCGACGGGGCCCTGCGCTCCCTGGAAGATCCCTACACTCGCCTGGTGCGGCCGGTGGCCAACTCGCTGGAGCAGGACCGGCTGCGCGGGGCGCACGGCGGCATTGGCGCCACCGTCTATGAGACCGAGGGGTATCTCTACCTGCTGGCCTTGCCCGACACGCCGGCGGGGCGTGCCGGCATCCGCGATGACGACCGGCTTCTGGCGGTGGATGGTGTCGATCTGCCCGCCGGCGCCGACGCGGACCTGGCGAAGTCCTGGCTCCGCGGTGAGGTGGGCACTTCCGTCACCGTCACGGTCCTGCGTCCGTCGAGCCGGGAGACCCTGGAGTTCACCGTGGAGAGGGCGGAGATCGCCGAGCCGAGCGTCGAGTTCAGGCTTCTGGAAGGGGTGAGTCCCCCCACTGGCTACGTGCGTGTCGCCGTGTTCGGGGAGCGCACCCCGGCGGAGCTACAGCGTGCCCTGGCCACCGTGAGGGCGCAGGAGGCAGAGCAGGTGGTGCTCGACCTGCGCGGGAACCCCGGGGGCCTGTTGGACACTGCCGTCGAGGTGGCGAGCCGGTTCCTGCGTCGCGGGGTCGTCGCCTATGAGGTGGACGCGGACGAGGTCGAAAAGCGTTACGGCGTCCGGCCGCGAGTGGTGGCCACGGAGCCGCTGGTGGTGCTAGTGGACGAGGCCACCGCCAGTGCCGCCGAGATCGTCGCCGGCGCCCTTCAGGATCAGGGGCGCGCTCTGCTGGTAGGCCGGCCGACGCGCGGGAAGGGGTCGGTCCAGCTGGCCTACCAGCTCAGCGACGGTAGCAGCCTTCACGTCACTACTTCGCTCTGGCTGACTCCCGACAAGAACCAGATCAACCAGGTGGGGCTGCAGCCGGACGTCATCGTCGAGGCGGACGCGGGGGAGGGAGACGTAGTCCTCGATGCGGGCCTCCGTGCGCTGGCGGACGGGCGGAGCCGGAAGGAGGCCGGCCAGTGAACGGCTTCGCGCGCCGGCTGACGGTCTATTTGTTGGCGGCTCTGGGAGCGGTCCTGCTGTCGGCGGTGGCCTACGCCGCGGGCAACGTGGCCGGTGATGTGGTTTCCGGCCGGGCCCCCACCTCGCGGCCGCTGGAGGGGTTCGACCTCTTCTGGGAAGCGTGGAGGCTGGTCGAGCGCGATTACGTGGGCGAGGTGCCGCCGCTGGAGGAGTACGATCGCGGGGCGGCCGCCGGGCTGCTACGGGAGCTCGACGACTCCGCCACCGGTCTGATCGTGCCCGAGTATGCCGACCTGGAGCGGCAGGATGCCACCGGCTACTACCGCGGCATCGGCGCCTCGGTGGGCACCACCGAGGACGGCTACGTGGAGGTGGTCACCGTCTTTCGCGGGAGCCCGGCGGAGGGCGCCGGCATCGTTCCGGGTGACGTCATCATGGCGGTGGACGGCACTGACATCCAGGGCATGAGCCTGGCGGAGGCCGTCTCTCTGATCCGTGGGCCCGAGGGTACCGTCGTGGAGCTGGAGCTGCGGCGGCCAGGCAGCGACGATACGTTCAAGCGAGAAGTGGAGCGGCGCTCCATCGAGATCCCCACTGTTAGCCTGGAAATGCTCGAAGGCAAGGTGGCCCACATCGTGCTGTCGGAATTCAACAACCGCGCGACGGCCCAGCTTCAGGACGCTCTGAAGGAGGCCACTGCCCAAGACGCAGCGGCAATCGTGCTTGATCTCCGCGGCAACCCGGGTGGCTTCCTGGACCAAGCGGTGTCGGTGGCGGACGAGTTCCTGGATGAGGGGACGGTTCTGGTGGAGCGGGGCCGCCAGGTGGAGGAGAGATCGTACCGGAGCAAGGACGGCGGCTTGGCGGTCGAGATTCCGCTGGTGGTGCTGGTGAACGAGAGCAGTGCTTCCGCCTCTGAGATCGTCGCGGGGGCGGTGCAGGCGCGAGCGCGAGGCGCTCTGGTGGGCGCGCGCACCTTCGGCAAGGGGTCGGTCCAGTTCGTGTTCGACCTCAGCGACGGGAGCCAGGTACGGGTGACCACGGCACTCTGGTACACTCCGGAAGACCGGCTGATCCAGGGAGAGGGGCTGGAGCCCGACGTTACGATCGCCGACAATCTGAGTACGGAAGCGGACGAGCAGCTGGAGGCGGCGCTGGGTTATCTGCGGGAGGCATCCAACTGAACGAGGGCATTAAGGTCGTAGCGAACAACCGGCGAGCGCGGCACGAGTACAGTCTGGAAGAGACGTTCGAGGCGGGCCTGTCCCTGCTAGGCAGCGAGATCAAGTCGATACGTCAGGGCCAGGTGAACTTGCGCCAGGCCTTCGTTCAGGTGAAGGACGGAGAGGCCTGGGTGCTGGAGATGTACATCGCTCCCTACTCTCACGGCGGCTATGCCAACCACGAACCGGACCGGCCGCGGCGACTGCTCCTGCACCGGGACGAGATCCGCCGGCTCGCGGCTCAGGTGGCGCAGCGAGGCTACACCATCGTGCCCACGCGCCTGTACCTGAAGCGCGGGCGGGCCAAGCTGGAGATCGCTCTGGCCAAGGGACGCAAGACGTACGACAAGCGCCACGCCATCGCCGAACGAGAGGCCCAACGCGACATCGAACGGGGCCTGCGCGAGAAGTGGTAGACTGCGACCGGAGTGTGGGACCGATGATCGCGCTGGCGGAAGTGGCACAGGCGCTCGGCTGTAGCCCGTTGCAGCGCGAAGCCCAAGCCATCAGGGTCACATACTTCGCATACCGACTGGCGGAGGTGAGAGCGGGGGCGCTCTACGTGGCTGCTCCCGGGGTGGGTGACGGGCCGGACCGAGCCGGCGCGGCCGCCCAGCGGGGCGCGGTGGCCATCCTGACTGAGACGCCTCTAGTCGGACTGCCTGGGACACTGCCGCAGCTGCAGGTGGAGGATGTGGAGGTGGCGCTCTACCGGTGGGCGCGCCACGTCCTGTCCGTCTGGAAGCCGCGGGCGCTGTACATCCTGGGAGAGCGCCGGCAGCCGATATTGGCGTCCCTCGTGGCGGCGGTCCTCTCCGAACGGTTTCGCGTAACGCGCGGCTCGCCGAGGCCCTCGTCACTCGGCCGCCTGGCCCTGCCGACGGCGCTGGCGGAGATGGATCGGGCGGCCGAGGTGGCAGTGTTCGACCTGGGTACGCGGGATGCGGACGCTGTGGCGGATCAGGTGGCCCTCTACGCTCCGGAGGCTGTCGTGCTGGGAGCGCCGGTGGGCCTAGGGACGGAGCGGCGGCTGGCGGAGCTGGAGCCGTCGCTGCTGGCGGCGCTGGTGGTGATCGCGAATGCCGACGGTGAGCGGTTGGCGCTTGTCCGTGAGCGCTCACAGGCGCTGGTGGAGTACGGGCGGCAGAGCGACGGGCTTAAGTTCGCTGTCGAGAGCTGCGGTTGCGAAGGGAGCGTGCTGCGGTTCACCGCGGGCGAGGAGAGCGCTGTGGGCAGCGTGGCGCTACACTCGGAGCGGTTCGCGGGCGACGCAGCGGCGGCGGTGGCGCTCGGTCTGCACTGTGGTCTCGACCTTGAGGACGCGGTAGCAGCACTGGGCCGGTATGAGCCGGTCGACGGCTACATGCGGCCCCTCGCTGGTCGCTCTGGCGTGAAGCTCGTAGATGACACCGAGGTGGGCCGGGTCGCCGACGCGGCGGCCGACGTGGAGGCGGCGCTGAGGGGCGCGCCTGCCGGGGGCCGGTACGTTGTTCTTGCCGGCGCGGAGGCGTGGGGGCCAGAGGGCCTAAGCCTCTTCGCTGAGGCAGTGCGAGCCCACGCCGACGGCTTCTGGGGGCTGGGTGAGGGTGGTTCAGCGGTGGCGCGTGCTCTGCGGGAGGCGGGACATGACGCCCACGACAGCTACTCGGCCGAACACCTGGAGCGTTCCTTGGCGAAGATCCTGAGGCCGGGTGATCGCGTGTTGTTCTGCGGCGGCGCCGACCTCGGTCTGGACGGCGTGCTGCAGCGGCTGGGCGAGGGCCCCGGCGCGACCGCAAGTCCGCCGTCAGACGACGGGCATCCTGTCGAGAGGCGCCCCGACCGGCCCACGTGGATTGAGGTGGACGTCGAGGCGCTGGCGCACAACACCCGCATCATCCGCGAGACGTGCGGAGTGCCGCTGATGGCGGTGCTGAAGGCGGACGCCTACGGGCACGGAGCGGAGCGAATGGCGCGCGTGGTGCTGGAGAACGGCGCCGATGCCATCGCTGTCGCCTGTCTTAGTGAGGCGCGCACGCTGCGCCGGGCCGGGGTGACGGAGGAGATCCTGATTCTGGGCTACACCCCGCCCTGGCAGGCGCGCGAGGCGGTGGCGGAGGGCGTGTCCTGTGCTCTCTACGACTGGGACATGGCGAAAGCGCTCTTCCGCGCCGCTCGCGACCTGGGCACGACCGCGGTGGTGCACGTGAAGGTCGACACAGGCCTCTCCCGGCTGGGGCTCAGCCCCGAGGAGGTGCCCGGCTTTCTGGAGCGACTGCGCGACCTACCGGGGCTTGAGGTGCGAGGTGTCTTCACCCACTTCGGCAGTGCCGACGCCGGCGACCTGTCCCATGCCCACATGCAGCTTTCTCGCTTCCGCGACCTGCTGATGGGGCTGGAGCAGGCCGGCCTGCGGCCGCCGGTAGCCCATGCCGCCAACACCGCGGCGTCCATGCGCCTGCCAGAGGCACGGTTGGACATGGTGCGCACGGCTATAGGGCTCTATGGTCTCAGCCCGTCGCCCGAGGCATCTTTGCCGGCGGGGTTCCGGCCCGCTCTCTCATTCAAGACGACGGTGGCGCAAGTGAAGTGGGTCGGGCCCGGGAATCGGGTGGGCTACGGCCGCGCTTTCGAGACCGCCGAGCCGACCAAGGTGGCGGTTCTGCCGGTCGGGTACGGCGATGGCTTCCGGCGGTCGCCGCGGAATTGGGGCCAGGTGTTGATTGGAGGCAAGCGCTGTCCCATCCTGGGCAACATCTGCATGGACCAGACGATGGCGGACGTCACTGGGGTGCCGGATGTGGCCGCGGGCGATGAGGCGGTGTTGATCGGCCGCCAGGGCGACGCTACCATATCCGTGGATGAGGTCGCCGCCAACCTGGGGACCATCGTGTACGAGGTGGTGGCGGCCATCTTGGCCCGGGTTCCCCGGATCATCCGATGACAGGGGGCGGAGAATGACCCGCAGAGACAGGGTGGCGCAGGCAGTGGCCCACGAGCGGCCTGATCGCGTGCCCTGGCACATCGCCCTGACTATCCCGGCGGCGCAGAGGCTGTCGACAACGGTGGGCATTCCGGCGTCGGAGCTGCCCGAGTGGATGCAGAGCCACCTCTACTACGTCGAGCCGCTCACCGACGATGCCTGGCAAGAAGTGCGGCCCGGTCACTGGCGGGACGAGTACGGTGTAGTCTGGAACCGCACGGTGGATCCCGACATCGGCGTGATCGAGGAGTTCCAGCTGCAGGATCGTTCCCTGGGAGACCTCCGGCTCCCCGATCCGCGCGACTCGCGACGGTGGGAGGACTTCGAGCGACGTCTTGAGCGACGCTCCGACCGCTACACCGTGTGCGCCATCGGCTTCTCCCTGTTCGAGCGGGCCTGGACCCTGCGAGGCATGACGAACCTGCTCATGGACATGGTGGAGGCGCCCGCCTTCGTGGATCACCTGATGGACGCCATCTGTGAGCACAATCTGAAGCTGGTGGAGCGGGCGGTGACATACGACATCGACGCCGTCTACTTCGGCGATGATTGGGGCCAGCAGCGAGGCCTCATAATGGGCCCCAAGCACTGGCGTCGCTTCGTTCTGCCGCGCATCCAGCGGATGTACGGGGCGGTGAAGGCGGCCGGAAAGCGAGTGTTCATCCACTCCTGCGGCGATGTCCGCGAGGTGTTTGGTGACCTGATCGAAGCGGGGCTTGATGTCTTCAACCCCTTCCAGCCCGAGGTCATGGACGTGTACGAGGTGAAGCGGCTGCACGGGGACCGGCTGGCGTTTCTGGGTGGCATGAGCATACAGCGAGTGATGCCTTTCGGAACGGCCGACGAGGTGCGCCAAGAGGCGCGCACCCTGATGGAGCGCATAGGCGCCGGGGGCGGTTACATACTTTCGCCGTCGCACGACATCCCCAAGGACGTTCCGGTGGAGAACATCATCGCACTGGTCGAGACCGTCCGCGACCAGCAGCCATAGCGGCATCGCCGATCATACTGGAGGGGCTTCGTTGCCACTGTTCCGATTCCGCCTGCGAGCCAAGTCGGGGCCTACCGTACCCAGCACCCTGCGTGTTCTCATGCCGGACGGTACCGTGGAGGTGATGGTTCTGGAGGAGTATCTCCGGGGAGTGGTGCCGGTCGAGATGGGCCGGAGCCGGCCGCTCGAGGCGCTCAAGGCCCAGGCCATCGCCGCCCGTACATACGCCGCCACGTCTCACGCTCACAGTGCCCAAGGGGCCGACATCTGCACCACGCAGCACTGCCAGGTGTGGCGCAACGTCAACTATCCCACCACCGATTTGGCCGTCTCCCAGACCAAGGGGCAAGTGGTGGTCTACGGCGGCGAGATCGCTCGCACCTACTACTTCGCCCACTGTGATGGCCAGACCCGTAACGTGGCCGACGTCTGGCGCACCGATCTCCCTTACTGCCGGGCCGTTCCCTGCATCTGCGGTTTCACCACTATGTATGGCCACGGCGTGGGAATGTGCCAAGAGGGGGCCAGTGCCATGGCCAGCCAGGGGTTCACCGCCCGGGACATCATCACCCACTACTACTCCGGCGTGGAGATTCTCAACGACAACACGCCGTCCGACACAGCCGTCCGGCAGGCGGCGGTGGCCAAGTACCTCGTGTCGCACCCGGATGTGGCCCGCTTCTTGGGGGCAGCCGTTCCCGGCGCTTTCATGGCGGCGGACGGCAACTGGATCGAGTTCTTCGAGGCGGGTGCACTGGCCGTTCCCGATGACGGGATTGTGAGCCAGGGGCCGGTGGGCGCCTGGATCGCCTCGCACTACACCGACCGCGGGTCCCGGCCCTTCCAGCCGGCGCTGCCGCACCCAGGGGTGGACGGTCGCTACGTCGACCGCACCCGGCACAACCTGAGCCGCTTCTTCCTCAGGCATTGGCAGACTCGCTGGGGCGATCCGGTTTCGGAGGAGTTCTACATCGTGGTGCAGGGCGAGCCGGTGACGCACCAGTTGTTCGAGTACGCCCTCATCAGCCACGACGTCGTCAGCAACGAGCCCCTCCGGAGCACCCGCCTGAGCGAGGTTTTCCTGAGCGTACTCGACGGCGGACCGGGCCTGACCCTGCTCGGGGACTTCGTGGCCTAGCCCCGCGGCTAATCGGAGGTAACGCGCGCATGACGGGACGGGAGCGCATTCTGGCGGCGTTGCACCGGCAGCCAGTGGACGAGGTCCCGTGGGCTCCCCGCTGGGAACTCTGGTACAACGCCGCTCGCGCCGATGGGCGGCTCCCCGACCGTTACGACGGCTGGTCCATTTACGACGTGGCGCGGGACCTGGGGATGAGCCTCAAGGGTTACGGCGTGCGGCCCTACCGGGAGGAGGTGCGCGGTCTCCAGCTAACCACCACCAGCCGTGGCGATGAGGTTGTGCGACGCTACGACACGCCCTTCGGCGTCCTGACGCAGGTGGAGCGGCGCACGTCGGAACTGCGGGAGGCGGGCGTGCGCGGCCGGGTGATGAAGGACTGGGTGACGACGGCGGCCAACTACGACGCCGCGCTCTGCCTGGTGGAGCACACCTACATCGTGGCTCAGCACGATCGAGTTGCAGCTGAGTTGCGCTCGCTCGGCGATGACGGCGTCCTTCTCGCCTTCGTCAGGCACGCTCCGGCCCACACGGTGATGCGTGAGTTCACGGGCTATGAGGGCTTCTACTACCAGCTCCAGGACAACTACAACCGATTGCATGAGCTGATCACGGCCGTCGACGAGCAGCAGCGACTGGTGGAAGCCATCGGTATCGAGTCTCCGGCGCAAGTTCTGGAGTATGACGGCAACTACGACGCCGGGTTGACGCCGCCGCCAATCTACGAGCGCTACCTCCTGCCCGCGCACCGGCGGCTCACCGAGGCGGCCCACGGGGTGGGCAAGCTGGCAGCCACCCATGTGGACGGCCGCAACGACGGCCTACTGGAGCTCATCCGCCAGTCGGGGTTCGATGTGGGCGAGGCCTTCACGCCCCCGCCGATGACGAATTTGGGCATCGCCGACTCGCGGCGGGTGTGGGGAAGGCAGATGTCAATCTGGGGCGGACTGGCGGCGACGTCGTTCACACCCATGTTCAGCGACGAGGAGTTCGAGACGCACGTTCACCAGGCTCTGGAAGAGGGGCGTGGCAGGCTGGTGCTGGGTACGGGTGACAACGTGCCCACCGACGGTCTGCTGGAGCGGGTGCGACGGGTGCCCGCCCTCATCGCCCGTTGGCAGGGTCAGGGATAGGAGGACAACCCGATGGAGAGCAGGAAGTCCTGCGCCTACAGCGAGCATCTGGATCTGACACTGGAACGGCTGGCGAGCCCGGGGCTGCTCCTGGCGGCCAAGAGCCGGGACGGCCGCCCCGACAATGCCATGACCATCGGCTGGGCTACCTTCGGCATCATCTGGGGGTTACCCATCTGCGTGGTGCTTGTGCGGCCGTCGCGCTACACCTATGGCCTGATCGAGGCGGCGCGCGACTTCACCGTCAACGTCCCCGCCGAGGGGATGGCGGAAGCGGTGGCGTACCTGGGAACCGCCTCCGGCCGAGACGGGGACAAGCTGGCGCACGTCCGCCTGGCGACTTCGGCCAGTGGCACGGTCTCGGCGCCCACATTGTCGGCTTGCCCGGTGACCTATGAGTGCCGGGCGGTGCACCACAACGATGTCATTCCGGCGCATCTGGAGTCGCGCGTAGACCGAGGCTCGTACCCGCGGGGCGACTACCACCGTCTGTACTACGGCGAGATCCTCGCCACGACGACGCTGCTCTAGCTACCGCCTGCTTTCGCGGCCGGCCGTCCCATCAGCCCTGGGGCTGAAAGGGAAGCTCCTCGTCGTCTCCATCGTCGAGTTCATCCTCGTCCGTGCCGAAGGTGGCCTCGTCTTCGGCCCCTTCGAGGGCCAGTCCGGGCTCGTCGTAGGCGTACGCGGGCGCATCGGACTCGCCGGAGGACTCCTCGGTCATGTCCTCGACCTCGGCAGTGGCACCGGCCACGTCCACCAGGAGGGCATCGTGGCCGACGGCGAAGAGCGCGCCGACGGGAATGAATGGCTTACCGCGGAAGGTATCGCGCAGCAGGTTGTGGGAGAGACGGTAACCGAGGATGGTGCCCTCGGCGTCCAGGGTGATGTCGCTCACCTCACCCAGACGGCGCCCCTCCGTGGTGATCACCTGAGTGCGAATCACGTCAGTGCCGGCGCGGATGGTGCCGTGCGCGCCGTCCTCCACGCCCAGGGTGGTGATGGAGCGATCGGAATCGATGAGAGTGACGTCGGCGCCGAACAAGCGTATGTGCTCTGCCGTCACTGCTTTGGCCGAGCCGGCCACCGGCGGCTTGCTCAGGATCACGGCGGTGACTCGGTGTTCGAGCGTGTCGAACAGGATCTCCTGAATGCTGCCGACTCGCCTCCCGGCGTCCAGGGTGATGACCGGCTGGCCGAGCAGTCCCTTGACGGTGTAGTTGGGCATTGCCGCCCCCTGACTAGTCTATGCTCCCATGATAGAGTCTGGGGGCCTCGGATGTAAAGATGCGCCGGGACGATCTCCTGGCGCGGCAACCATGCTTGCGGGGAGGGAACATGACTACTCCTGTGTGGCTCGACACGGACATCGGCACAGACGTGGACGACGCGGTGGCGCTGGCGTTGGCGCTGCGCTCACCCGAGATCGAACTGGTCGGGGTGAGCTCCGTCTACGGCGACGTGGCCCTACGCAGCCGCATGGTGGCCAAGCTGCTGCGCCTGGCCGGCCGCGACGACGTGCCCGTGTACAGCGGCGCGAGCGAGCCACTCATGCGCGAGCGCCCCGTCTACTGGGCGGGCTGGGAGGGCGAGGGGCTGCTTGAGCCCGGCGAGAAGGCCCCAGGGGCGCGCCCGGGCCACGCCGCCAATGCCCTGATCGAAGCGACGAAGGCGCGGCCGGGCGAGATCACCTTGCTCACCGTCGGCCCCATGACCAACGCTGCCCTGGCTTTCGCGCTGGATCCATCATTGGCGCAGCGGTTGGCCGGCTTCGTGCTGATGGGGGGCGTGGCCCGGACCGGCGAGAATGGACTCGAGCTGCCGCTGGCCGAGCACAACCTTGTCTGCGACCCCGAGGCAGCATCGCTGGCGTTCCGCTGCGGAAGGGACATGGTGATGGTGGGCCTGGATGTCACGACCAAGGTCTGGTTCCATCGTGACGGCCTAGAGCGGGTGCGGCGGAGCGGTGGTCCGCTGGGGCGGGCGGTGGCCGACCAGTTGGAGCGGTACTTGGGGCAGCGGGGAGCGGACCGCACCATGATGCACGACCCACTGGCACTGGCTTACATAATGCATCCCGACCTGCTCCGGACGGTCTCGGCGAAGGTGCAAGTGGAGACACGTAGTGAGGTGGCTGCCGGAGCGACCTGGGTGCGCCAGTCGGTAGACGGGCGCACCCAGGTGGCAGTTGATGTCGATTCGGCAGCCTTCGAGGAGTTGGTACTCGAGAGGCTGTCTAGGGGGTGACGGGCTCGCCGGTCTCCGACGAGCGCCACTCGGCCTCGACGAGCTGTAGCGACTGCCGCGTGCTCTCCGGGGAGACGACCGTGGCGGGGCTCCGACCCTCCCGGAGGCAGTTCACCAGGAACTCCAGTTCCCGATAGTAGGCATCGCCCTCCAGGGGAATCTCCTTCATGTCGTGCCCCACCTGGTGCTCGTGCAGGGCGGGGCTCCGCGTGCTATCGAAGTGGAGCATGCCCTCCTCGAACATGGCGAGGTAGGAGGCACGGAAGCTGAAGGTGCTCGTCTGGTACCAGGCGGCATCCACGAGGACTTCCGGCCCGTTGTCGTAGGTATAGAGGGCGCTGACCATGTCGTAGCCGCCGGTGGCGGGGGTCTTGATCGCGCGCGCGGAGATGCGCGACGGCTTGCCCAGCAGGTAGTTGATGAAGTCTACGTCGTGGACGTGAAGGTCCCAGGTGGCGCCGCCGCTCCGTTTGGCGTCGGTCATCCATCCGTCCCAGGTCCACACCGGCTTGGAGTCTCGGCGAATGAACTCGGCCTTCACCAGCCGACCGAGTCGCCCGGAGTCGAGCGTCTCCTTGAGGTGGACGTACTCGGGCCAGAAGCGCAGGCACTGCCCGACCATGAGCTCAACCCCGTTGCGGTGGGCGGCTTCTATCATCTGCGCCGCCTCATCGGAGTTGAGGGCCATGGGCTTCTCGACCATGACGTGCCTGCCGGCCTCGGCGGCCAGAGTGGCGAACTCAGAGTGGAGGTAAGTGGGCAGGCAGATGTCCACCAGGTCCAGGTCCGCCTCCCGGATGAGATCGCGGCCATCAGCGAACACCTGGTAGTTCTCCACCCCCAGCTTGGGAAGCGGTACCTCGATGTTGCCCTGCACGTTGGCCTTGCCCTGACGGCGGTCAGGATCGGCGTCGGCGACGGCGACAACCCTCGCTCCCTCGATCTTCTCGTAGTTGGCGGTGTGCGCCCGGCCCATGAAGCCTAGGCCGACTACCCCGACCCGGATCTCTTTCTTGCTCACTTGGATGCCCCTCCGAGTATCACGTCCATAGCGCGGCCCGCCCGGTAGATCATGTCGTCGGGATAGATGTTAGGCGGGAATTGCTCCACCACGGCCCAGGTATCGTAGCCGACTTCCTTGAAGGCCTTCATCACCGCCGGGTAGTCGACATCGCCCTGGAGCAGTTCGACGAAGCCTTCGAGCGTCCCGACGTTGCAGCGGAAGTCCTTGAAGTGTACGGCGCAGATGCGCTGACCGAGTATCTTGATCCAGTGCTGCGGGTAGCTGGTGCGCATCACGTTGCCGACGTCAAAGTACACGCCTACGTAGGGGCTGCCCACGGCGTCGATGAAGGCCCGCATCTCCATGGGCGAGGTGAGGAACCGATCCCACACGTTCTCGATGCCAATGTGCACCTGGAGTCGTTCCGCCTCGGGTGCCAGTTCGCGGAAGTCGAGGATGGCCTGGTCGTAGGCGGCCTCGTAGTCGTCCACGAATGGGGCGCCGGCCATGAAGGGGCCGATGGCGCCGGGGACGACCAGGATCGCCTTAGCACCGAGCCGGGCGGCGATTCTCAGCATGTGGCGGACGTGCGTCTTGGCCTCCTCGCGGATGGCCGGATCCTCGGAGAGGATGTTTACCTGCCAGAACACCCCGCTCGCTAAGCGGGGCAACTCCAGGCCCATGCCCTGGGCGAGCTTGCGAATGGAGTCCAGTTCGGAATCGGTGGTGGTAGGTGAGACCGGCCCTTTCAGGTCGTAGGCCAACTCAACGCCCTCGAAACCGGCGTCCTTGGCCAGGCGGAAGCTGTCTTCCACGCTCTTGTCGTCGGTGTAGGCCCAGATGCTGATCGCTTTGCGCATGCCGCCAACCTCCATTGTTGCGCGATATCAGTTCGCGACTTCCGTGTCGAGCGAACGGTCTTGGTTGCTCTGGCCAGCGGCCATGTGGCCGGGGTCGCCGACATAGCGGCTCCAGGCCAGGGCAGACAGTACGCCGAGTATAGCAGAAGCCCAGAACACCGACACGTAGCCGGCGGCTGCGGCCAAGGCGCCGCCGACGATGGGAGCGATGACGAGAGGCGGGGCCGTGAGGGTGTTGGCCAGGCCGATGTAGGTGGGGCGGTCGTCTTCGTGGCAGAACTGGAAGACCATGGGCATGCCCGAGGTCATGAAGATGGCCTCACCGGCGGCGCGGAGGGCGAAGGCGACCAGGAAGACGCTGACGTTGGGCGAGACCGCGGCCACCGCCATGCAAAGGGCCTGGATCCAGAAGGAGGCTCCCACTAAGGCCCGGTGCCCCTTCCGGTCGCCGAGCCGGCCGAGGATGGGGTAGAACACCGCCTGGGAGATGAGCATGGTGGCGGTGAAGAGGGCGGCGGCCTCGTCGCCCAACTGGAAGCGGCGGGCGGCGTCCACGGCGAGGAAGGCGTTACCCATGCTGGAGAACGTGGCGAGTGATCGAATCAGCAGGAAGTTGCGGAAGTTGGCGTCTCGCCGGACCACACCGGGCAACTGGGCCAGGTAGACGGACAGGGGAATGGCAGGCTTGGAGGGCGTCTTGGCGGGCTCGTGGGTGAGCCCGAGGAAGAACCAGGAGACCATGAACAGGGCGCTGCCGATCAGGTAGCTGTAGGCGAAGCCCTGGGGAAAGGCGAAGCGGTTGAGCAGATAGCCTGAGAGAGCGGCTCCCCCCACTCCGAGGACGGCGCCGATGGCGTTACCGACGCCGAAGAACAGCCCCCAGTAGCTGGGAAGGATGACCTTGGCGACCATGTCCTGCCAGGCGTTGGCGATTAGCCCGCCTCCGAGCGCCTGCCAGGAAAGAAGCAGGAAGACCACCGCCAGCGTCACCGGCGTGCTCACCGAGGTGCCCAACAGCATGAAAAGCCCCAGAGCCAGGAAGGGCAGCCTCTCGTTCAGGCTCACCCACCAGACGAAGGGGAGCTTGCGCGGAAGCCGCTCGACCATGTTGCCGGTGAAGAGCTGGGGAACACGCCAGCCGAGGAACTGCACCGAGGGTATCAGCCCGATGAGGACGGCGTTATCGGTGAAGTGAGAGATGTACAGGGGCAGCACCGTAGCGGCGGACACCAGCGAGCTTCCCACCGCCCAGAAGGCTAGGTCGCCGACGTTCACCGCGAAGTTGCGGCGGAAGTGCCGCCGAATCTGGTCCTCGAAGGCGGACAACGGGTAGGGCCCCCTGATGGCGCGTGGTGCGCCGGAGTACGGTCCGGCGACGGGTGACGGCGAAAGGTACAGCATCGCCGGCATCATGGTCAATACGCTCGCTTCCGGCGTCGTGGCTGGTCGGCCGCCGCCCGCTAGGCGTTTGGGCACGGCCCCAGGGTGCGCTATAATCGACGAGTTAGGGAAGGGGTGGTCGGCGATGGACTACTACACGCAGAACAGCGAGCCTGGTGCTGACGACAGCGCGTTCCTGGAGCGCATTGCCCACAACCTGGGTCTTGCCGCCGACCTCACCCGGGCCGACATCCTGATGTGCGCGCCCCTCGGTGAGGCCAAGTGTCAGGTGATTCACCAGGCGCGTCCGCATTCCATGGCACCCATCCATCGTCAGGATCTGGTCGGCTGTCCGCTGCCCATGACCGAAGCGGAGCAGCTGCACCGCGTCTTCGCCTCGGGGCGCTTGCTCACGGAAGAGGTGGAGCGTTGGGGTGAGACGGCTCCCCTCGTGCGGCAGATGATCCCGGTACTGGCGCCGGATGGCCGCCGGGTGGCAGTAGTCACCATTGAGACCAACCTGATCGAACACGAGCGGCACCGGCGCCGCCACAGTCAGTTCCGTCGGGCACTGCAGACCTGGCAGCAGGCGGCCCTGCGCGATGAGATTCCGGGTGTCACTGAGTTGACCCCTTTCGGCGAGCAGGACGGCATCCTTTTCGTGGACCCGCAGCGCCGAATCCGGTACCTGAGTGGAATCGCGACCAACTTCTACCGCCGCCTGGGCTACATGGATCAGCTGGCCGACCGGCACCTGGACGTCCTGGAGACGGGCGACGGCGAACTGGTGGGGCGCACCCTCGAGCACGGCCGCTGCTACCGGGAGGAGACGGCCAGCCAGGGCCGCGAGTGGGTCCGACAGGCCATTCCGATCCCGGCGCAACCGGACCGGCCGTGGTGGCAGCGATTGGGGAGGAGGAGCAGCTCCGACGAGTTATATGGGGCCTTCCTGCTGGTGAACGATGTGACGGAGGAAAGGCGCCGGTTGCGGGAATTGCAGGTGAAGTCGGCGATGATCCAGGAGACCCATCATCGCGTCAAGAACAACCTGCAAACCATCGCGGCCTTGTTGCGAATGGAGGCGAGACGGACCAACTCGTCCGAGGCCCGCCAGGTGCTTGAAGAGAGCATGAACCGGATCCTCTCCATATCGGTGGTTCACGAGTTCATGGCCAACCAGGGAGACACGCCCATCAACCTGCGGGAGGTGGGCCAGAGGGTGGTAACGCACCTGCGGCAGATGATGGCGTACCCCGACCGTGAGGTGCGGATCGGGGTGAGTGGATCGGACATTTACCTTCCGGCGCAGCAGGCAACCGTATCTTCGCTCATTATCAATGAGTTGTTGCAGAATGCGGTGGAGCACGGTCTGGCTGGTCGAACGCGTGGATCGGTCATGCTGCACCTGTCGGAGACGGACGACCGCGTTATCATTGAGGTGGAGGACGACGGCGGCGGCCTGCCGCCGGACTTCGATCTCCTCCATACAACAAGTATGGGGCTGAGCATCGTGCAGGTTCTGGTTCGAGATGACCTCAAGGGGGAGGTCGAGCTGGTCAGTGGAGACGGAGTGACGGCCACCGTAACCTTCCCCAAGTCGGTTCGAGAGGTGAATCCAATTGGAGCGCACGAGAGTAGTAATAGCTGACGACGAAGCCATTATCCGGATGGACCTGCGTGAGATGCTCACCAATCTCGGTTACCTAGTGGTGGGCGAAGTGGCCGACGGCACCAGTGCCGTCAACCTGGCGCGAGAGCTGCGCCCCGGCATTGTCATCATGGACATCAAGATGCCCGACATGGACGGAATCGATGCCGCCCGCATATTGACGCAAGAGCGGATCGCGCCCGTGGTACTGCTCACCGCCTACAGCCAGAGTGAGCTCATCGAGCGCGCCAAGGACGCCGGCGTAGTGGGCTACATAGTCAAGCCCATTCGTGAGTCGGACCTGGCCCCCGCGATCGAGGTAGCTCTGGCGAGGTTCGGCGAGCTCCGCGCTCTGGAGCGTGAGGTCGGTGACCTCAAGGATGCGCTGGAGACGCGTAAGCTGGTGGATCGGGCCAAGGGCATCCTGATGGATGGCCAAAGCTTGACCGAATCTCAGGCCTTCCGTCGAATCCAGACCATGAGCATGAACACGCGCAAGTCGATGAAGCAAGTGGCCGAGGCGATCATCTTGGCCCACGAGGCTTCCCGAGGCACGGAGGGCTAGACCCTCCGATGTCAAGACGCCAGGGCGGGGTCGGGTGATGAAGCTATCAGTGCTGGTGCCGGTGTTCAATGAGCGGCGCACCATCAAGAAGGTGATCGATCGCGTCCTAGCGGTGGACTTGGGCGACCTGGAGCGCGAAGTCATCCTGGTGGACGATGGGTCCACCGACGGTTCGCGAGAGGTATTGGCGAGCCTGGAGGACCCCCCGCAGGTGCGGGTGTACTACCATGACCTGAACCAGGGAAAGGGGGCGGCCGTTCGCACGGCTATGTTCCGCGCCACCGGCGACATCATGCTCGTGCAGGACGCCGACCTGGAGTACGACCCGCGCGACTACCACATCGTGCTTCAGCCGATACTCGAGGGGCGCGCCGACGTCGTGTACGGGTCTCGTTTCATGGGGGCGCCGCGCAAAGCGATGCTGTTCTGGCACATGGTGGGCAACCATTTCCTGACGCTGCTCACCAATGTCCTCTACGACAGCATCATCTCCGACATGGAGACTTGCTACAAGGCGTTCCGCGCCGATGTCATTCACGACGTCGTGCTGCGGGCCAAGAAGTTCGAGCTGGAGCCGGAGCTGACGGCCAAGATCCTCAAGCGCGGCTATCGCATCTACGAGGTGCCCATCTCCTACGATGGTCGGGAGTACACCGAGGGCAAGAAGATCACTTGGCGCGATGGGCCCGACGCCGCCTGGACCTTGCTGCGTTACCGGTTCCGGGACTGAGGCGGCCGCGGCGCCCGGCGACGCTCCTCCCGCTCCGGCAGGCCGGACTCCCCGGGTCCTGGCCATCGGCCTACTGGGCCTGGGCTTAGCCCTCCGCCTGGCCACCATCGGCGAGGACCCGCTACACCCCGATGAGTGTCTGTACGCCTCCTGGGCCGCCGCCGTGTGGCCGGGAGGCGACTGGCTTCTGCGCGGGGAGGTGATCGACAAGCCGCCCCTGTTCCCCTACCTGCTCATGGCCTGGTCGCAGTTGCTCGGGCCGGGGCCGGCTGCGCTCCGGCTGCTGGGGGCGGCATCCTCGCTCGTCGGCCTGCTCTGCGTGTTTCGCATAGCGCGTACGGTGGCGGGCGAGTGGGCCGGGTTGGCGGCTCTTTGTCTGGCATCGCTCTCGCCGGTCGCGGTGGCGCTCGACGCTAGCGCCTTCACCGATCCGCCCGCGGTGGCGCTCGCCCTGGCGTCGGTGATGGTGGCCGGATTGGGGCGGACCACCGGAGCGGGGCTGCTCCTCGGCCTAGCGCTTGCCGCCAAGCCGACTGCGCTCGCCTTCTTGCCCCTTGCTTTGGTGATGGGACCCGCGCGCGGCCGGCGGGCCACCACCCGGCTCTTGGGGGGCGTCGCGGCGGTGATGGTCATGGTGCTGGTCTGGGAGTGGGCTCGGGCGCCCGAGGTCGGCTTCGTAGCGGCGGCGCTCAGGCACTATGGTGTGGGGCAAGATGTGGCCCCTGACGGCAGCGGATGGGCGGCCCTGCTTCGGTGGATCTGGGGGCGGCCTTCGATGGGGCTGTTGTGGGGACTGGTGGTGGTCGCGGGCGGGGCGGCGGCGTGGAGGCGGTGGACTCCGCCGGGGCGATTGCTGGCCGGAAGCCTGGCGGCGGGAGTGCTCTACCTCGCCTTCCAGGCGCTGCTGTCGGCTCCGGCGTGGGACCGCTACCTGCTGCCATTGGTACCGCTGGCGGCGCTGGCCGTGGCGGGGGGAATCGGCGCGCTGGAGAAGCGCTTTCCCCGTGGTCCGCTCCCGCTAGGTGCGGTTGCCGGTCTGCTGGCGTTGCTACTGCTGCTGGCGCCCGCACAGGAGGCAGCACAGGGGCGCCTACCACTCGGCAACACTTCCGCGTACCAGGGGATCGAGTCGGTAGCCGCCTACCTGCGGGCCCAGGTGCCCGGTCGGGCCACGGTGCTGTACCGCGACCTGGGCTGGCACATCCGCTACTATATGGCAGGCTTCACCCAAGACTTCATCTGGTACCAGGAGCGGGAGCGTATGCTGTCCGTGGCCGAGAGCGCTGACCCGGTCCTGCTGCTGGCGGTGGCGGGGACCACCGCTGATGAAGACGTCGCCCAGCTGCGGCGGTCAGGGTGGCGAGTCACACCGTCGCTGAACACATACCGCCATGACGGCACCCCCGCACTTGTCCTCTACCTGCTGGCCGGGGAAGGCCGGTGAGGGACAGGCCGGTGCGCCTCGATCACGTTGACCTTCTGGCGCTCGCCGGCCTATGCGCCCTGGCGGTGCTGCTGACCTGGCGGCTGTCGCTGGCCGGGCAGATCCTTCAGGGCCCGGACGCTTTCGCCTACTTCTATCCCCTCTATGGCCATGCCGCTGATCGACTTCTGGACGGTCAACTCCCCCTGTGGAACGCGTACTTGTTCCTTGGTGCCCCGTTCTTGGCCAATCCCCAGGCGGGGGTGTTCTACCCTGTACACTGGCTTCTGGCCTCGCTGCCGGCACCGTCTCTTGTTGCGGCTACCGTGGTGCTGCACTACGCCCTCGCGGCGACCGGCATGTACCTACTACTCCGGCTGGGGCTGGGGCGTGGCCGGCACGGCGCGGTGGCGGGCGCACTGGTGTTCGCTCTCAGCGGGCACCTGGGCGCGCAGGCGGAGCACGTGAACCAGGTCGAGGCCCTGGCCTGGTTGCCCTGGCAGGTGCTTCTGCTGGAGATGGGAGCGGTGCGCGCCGGGTCTCGCTGGGAGAGGCGGGGACTGCTCGTTCTGGGGGCCGGCGTGATCAGCGGCTTGCAGCTGCTCATTGGCCACGCCCAGGCGGTATACATATGTCACACGGTGTTGCTGGTCTACGGGGCCACGCGCCCCCTCTGGGGTGATGGCGGTCGGGAAGAGCTGTGGCCGGTTTGGCGGCGCAGCCTGCTGTTCGTCGGCACGGCGGCGCTTCTGGGGGTGGGACTGGCGGCGGTGCAGTTGGGGCCGACGCTGGAGCTGGTGGGTCTCTCACTCCGGGCCGGCGGACTGGATTACCGCCAGGCGGCTTCCTTCTCGTTTGGCCCGCGCTCGTGGCTGCTCGGGATCCTTCCCCACTACGGCGCCGAGGCCCCGTTCTCGGAGTACGTCGCCTACGTCGGTGTGGTGGGGCTGGCACTGGCCATCCTCGGAGCCCGGTACTCGGGGCGGTCCGGGCGCTGGATGCTGGTCCTGGTGGCCGTTGGCGGCTTCCTGGCGTTGGGAATCTACAATCCGCTGTACTACGTTCTGTTTCGCATAGTGCCCGGATTCGGGCTGTTTCGGGTACCGGCACGCTGGCTGGTGTTGGCGGTTCTGGGCCTGTCGCTGCTGGCGGCCGCGGGCGTAGATCGGCTCGAGCGAGTGATCGGCCGGAGGCCGACCCGGAGGGAGGCACTGATTGTGCCGGCAGCCGCGGTGGGCCTGGTTCTGCTCTGGGTGGCGTCCGATCCGCGACCGGAGCCGGTGACGCTGCTGGGTTGGGTCCTGACAGGGGTTCTGACACTGCTGGTACTGCGGGCGCGGCCGGGCTTACGACGGAGCGCGCTGGTGGCACTGTTGTCCGTCGAGTTGGCGTTCGCCTCGGGAGGACTGCCGTACAGTCAGACTATCGCCTCGCAGATCTACGAGGCGCAGCGGCGATCCACGCAGGTCCTGCTGAGCGAGGGCGGCCTGGGGCGCTTCCTGACTGTCTCCGAGCCTGTCTTCGACAGCGGCGATATGGCTGATCTGGCGGCGGCCTTGGGCGAGGTACTGACGGAGGAAGGTCGCTATGGCCTTCTGGTGGGCGCCAAGTGGCAGGAGGTCTTGTCGCGCAACTTGGCCCTCAGTTGGGGGCTGTACGCCGTGGACGGCTACGACGGCGGCGTCCTCCCTACCTCCGACTTCCTCGCCTTCCAAGAGCTTCTGGTCGGTGCCGACCGAGTGGCAGCGGACGGACGCCTGAGCGAGGCCCTCCGCGAGCTCCCGGACAAGCGCTACCTGGCGCTGGCGGGGGTGGAGTACCTGCTCTCGGACCGCGTGCACGACGCCTGGATCGATGACGTCTACTACGATCTCAGCCTCGCCCTTGCGGCCCCGTCCGGTGGCGGTGACACCGCGCTCGCGGTCCCGCCGTTCCTTGCCGACGCCATCGGCATGGTGGTGGAGGAAGGGGACCCCGAGCAGATCACGGACGGGACGGTAGTTCGCCTCTCCCTGGGTGACGGGAGGACCCTAGAAGTCTCGCGCGATCAAGGCGGTCTATGGGTGGAGGACGCCGCCGGCGAGAGGACGGCTCTGGAGGCGGTGCCCGATCGCGAGGGGTTACGCCATGCTGCCATCATTCTGAGCCCGGAGCCTATCCGCCTGGAGTCGCTAGTCGTGCATCTGCCGGCCGAGACCGGAGACCGGGTGCAGGGTTTGTCCCTGATCAACCGGCGCAACGGTACCGCGACCGCGCTGGAACTCGACCCGGCGATGACGACGCTGAACTTGGGAGACGTGCGCCTGAGACGGTTCGAGGAGACGCTCCCCCGAGCCTACTTCAGCTCTTGCGCGATTCATGCCGGGGACCGGCAGGGTGTCCTAGCTCGCCTGAGTCAGCCGGACTTCGACCCACGGCTTTCGCTGGTGCTGGCCGGTGACGCTCCGGACCGGTGCCCGCAGGAGGGCTGGCGGCCGGTCTCGATCGTGTCGTACGAGCCGGAGAGGGTGGTGCTGGCAGTGGAGGCGGCCGGCGACGGCCACGTGGTACTGCTCGACAGCTACTATCCGGGCTGGGAGGCTCGGGTGGATGGGGATCAGGTGGACATCGAGCGCGCCAACTGGTTCTTCCGCGCCGTGCCCGTGTCTGCCGGTACCCACGAGGTGGAGTTCAACTACGCGCCTCGGGCACTGGCCGTCGGGGCCCGGGTGACGCTCGGCACCATTCTGGTCCTGGGCCTGGGGGTGCTGCTGTGCCTCAGCCGGTCCCGGAGGAGATCCAACGGCGCCTCGACCGGGGAGCCGGGGGCAGTGTATACTGGAGACCAAGCTCGCGGAGGCCGGACCTAGGGAGGAATAGCCCGTGAAGACAGTCAATCAGATCGTGACCCTGGTGCTACTGCTGCTCCTTCTCGTACTCCTGCCCATCATTGCAGCGGTACCGGATGCGGTACTAAACGGCGTTCGGTCGGTCACCTTCTCGATCGAGCCTTGGGCCATGACCACCGTCGGTCGCGTCGTGATCGGCGTGGTATCGGCTCTGCTGTGGCTGGTGGTCATCTGGCTCCTGTGGCGCGAGATCCGAGGCGGTGGCGACAAGAGCATCCAGGTCCAGGAGGTCGGCGAAGGCCGAGCACGTGTGGCGGAGGCCTCGGTGGCCAGGCTGCTGGAGAAGCGCGTTGCCAGTGTGCCCGATGTCAAGTCCGTCACGGCCAAGACGCGGCGGTCGGCCAAGGAAGGCGTAATAGCAGAGCTAACGATCACCACGAACGGTGGGGTGCGGGTGCCCGACGTGTCGCGTATGTCGATCGAGGCGGCGCGTGAGGCGCTCGAAGCCGAGATCGGCGCGAAGGTGGAGCGGGTAGACGTCCGTGTCAAGGAGGTGGGGGCAACGGCGATGGCACCGCTCGCGGCCGCCGCCGTGTCCGAGCCGCTGACCCAGCCGGACTGGTCCGCACCAGAAGCGCAGGCCCCGGCGCATGCGGAGCCGGAGCCGGAATCCGCTGAGCCGGTCGTCGCAGCTCAGGAAGTCGAGCCTCCGGCCTGGACGGCACCCGAGCCACAGCCTGAGCCGGAGGTGCTAGCCGAGGCCGAACCGCCGTCCTGGCTGTCTGAGTCGCTGCAGGACACGGAGGAGTCGGTGGCGTCGATCGAGGAAGAGGTTGAGACGGCGGCGGCCGAGGTGGGTTGGCCGCCGGTATACACGCCTGAGGGCGATGCCGAGGAGACGGTGGCTGAGGCCGACGAGGATGATCTGCTCGCTGCGCTAGATTCCGAGGCCGAAGAAGAGGCGGCGGCAGAGGAACCATGGCGTCCTTATGGCGCCGACGAACCGGCGAGTCACCCGCCGGAGCCCGGTGATGAGTCCGCAGTGGACGAGTGGGGTGCCGAGGCCGACGACGAGGACCGGCCGGACGTGGAGCCGGCGTAGCCGCTCGGTTCAGTGCCTAGTGACCGTCAGCTGAGCCTCGCCTTCGCATAGGGCGAGGCTCTGCAGTGTGAAGCCGGCCTCGCCGGCGGCGAGTGTGTCGTTGAGCACTCGGGCGAGCCCGGTTCGCGCCCAGCCGGGCGCCGAAAGGGGCCCAAGACGAAGCCCGGTCACAGTCAGGTCAACGCCCGTTTCCGAGTCTGCCAGTGAGAGGGCAACAGAGGCGACGGGGTTGGAGTCGCCGACGAGGAGGGTGAGACTCGCCCCGCCCTCGGCTAGCTCCACGGCGACGCGGAGCACACCCAGGCTGGCGCGGGGCAGGGCCTCGTAGTTGATGAAGGACTCCAGTTCGTGCTCGCGGGCAGCCAGGGTCATGGTGACGCCGGCCGGCGCCACGAGCAGACGGTCGACGTGCGCGGCGAGCCGCTGGTGATCAGTCGCAGGCCGCGGTCTGAGGGGGGAAGCAGTATGGTTGCCGACCTGGCGGGACAGGACGCCGCAGAGCAGAGTGACGGTGCCGAGCAGGGCTATTGCCAGGGCCAGTGGGAGATGCCGCCGGACGGTCCCGAGGGCCTTCACGCTTTGCTGGCCGCTCGGCTGGAGGCGGTGCTCTTTGTCGCCGGCGAACCGGTGCCGACGTCGACGCTGGCGGACATCCTCGGCGAGCGCCCATCCGACATCGAGAGCGCCGCGGATCGGCTGGCTCGGGACCTGGAAGGCAGGGGGCTGACCCTGGTCCGTGCCGCCGGCGCGCTGCAACTGACCACGGCACCGCTGGCCGCCGCCGACATCACCCGTTTCCTGCACTCCGAGGAGGCGATCACGCTGTCGGGGGCGGCCATGGAGACGCTGGCTCTCATCGCCTACCGGCAGCCCGTCACACGTGCGCACATCGAGGCAGTGCGAGGGGTGAGCAGCGATAGTCCGCTAAGGACGCTTCTGCGGCTCGGACTGGTGGCCGAACTGGAACGACTGGAGCAGCCGGGGCGACCCATATCGTATGGCACCACCCCGGCCTTCCTGCGCCTTTTCGGCCTTTCGTCCATCGCGGAACTACCGCCTCTTCCGGAGGATCCGGAGTCCTAGTCCACCACGCGGGCGCCGTTCCAGCTGTTCCAGACTCTTAGCCCGCCGAACTCGAAGTTGAAGTCGAGCACCTGAACGCCGGCCTCTTCGAGGGCGGTGCGCACGTCGTGCTCGCGGTCGGGGCTGGCCAGGAAGAGCACGCATCCACCGCCGCCGGCGCCCAGCGCCTTCCCGCCCACGGCACCGGCAGCACCGGCCACCTCGAACAGGTGGTCGATCTGGTCGGTGGTGATCGATGCGTCGAGTTGCTTCTGGCACTCCCAGTTGGCTTGCAGCAAGCGCCCGAACTCCCCGATCTGTCCCTTCAGTAGGGCGCTCTTCATCTCTACCGCCACATCCCGCATTCGCTCCAGCGCCCCGACCGTCTCCGCGCGGCCGGCGAGGTAGGCCTCCTGCACGCGTGTGATCAGGTTGCCGGAGAGGCGGGACTTGCCCGTGTAGCACAGCACTAGGTGCTTCTCCAACTCCACCACCACGCTGGTATCGAGATGGAGCGGGCTGACGTTGACGGACGGGTCCTTGAACTCCATGTAGTTGAACCCGCCGATTGCGGCGGCGTACTGGTCCTGCTTGCCGCCGGCGATGTGCAATTCCTCGGTCTCCAGCAGGTTTGCCAGCCGCGCCACCTCGTAGGCGGAGAGGCGGTTGTCCTGAAGCAGGTTAAGGAGGCCGATGAGGGCGACGCCGATGCTCGCCGATGACCCCGTGCCCGACCCGGGAGGGGCGTCGCAGCGCACAAAGAGGTTCATGCCCCGCTGGATGCCAAGGCGGGAGATGGCTGCCTTGATCAGGTCAAGGTTGCCGTCGTACTCCAGTTCGCGGAAGTTCTGGACGGAGAGGAACTGCTGGAAGTCGGCGGAGGTGATCTCGATCTTCTCGTCCGCTCGCGGGGCTAGAGTGGCGTAGGTGTAGCGGTTGATGGTGGCGTTCACCACGGCTCCGCCGCGCTCGGCGGCGAAGAAGGGTACGTCAGTCCAGCCGCCGGCCAGGTCCACGCGGATGGGTGCGCGACTTCGGAACAACTGCTCTTGCTTCATCGTTACCTCCCCCCGGTTCGCGGGGACGGAGCGGCCCAGTGTTTCGCCGGCTGCTGACCGGACCGCTGTGGGTGAGTGATCGCTGCGTGACTAGCGGTCCTGCAGAGCCGCCACGCCGGGCAGGGTCTTGCCCTCCAAGAACTCGAGCGATGCCCCGCCACCGGTGGAGATGTGCGAGATGCGGTCGGCGACACCCGCCTGCTCGACGGCAGCAACCGAGTCGCCGCCCCCGATGATGGTGGTGGCGTCAAGATCGGCGAGGACGCGGGCGATGGCGACGGTGCCCTCGGCGAAGCGGGGGAACTCGAAGACGCCCATGGGACCATTCCAGACGACGGTCTTGGCCGGGCGCAGTTCGGCGGTGAAGCGCTCGATGCTGCGCGGACCGATATCGAGGACGCGCCATCCTTCGGGGACGGAGTCGGCACGCACGACCTGCGAGTCGGCCTTGGCGTCAAAGGCGTCGGCGATGACGGCGTCCGACGGGATCACCAGGGCGTCTCCGGCCCGCTCCATGAGGCTCCGGGCCATCTCGAGCACTTCGTCCTCGACGAGAGAGTCGCCAAGGAAATGTCCCTTCGCCTTGAGGAAGGTGTTGGCCATGCCGCCGCCGATGAGGAGGCGGTCCACCTTATCCAGAAGGTTGTTGATGACCCCGATCTTGTCCGACACCTTGGCCCCGCCCAGGATGGCCACGAACGGGCGGGTGGGCTCAGCGAGAGCGCGGCCGAGGAAGTCCAGCTCCTTCTCCATGAGCAGGCCGGCCACGGCCGGCAGGAGCCGGGCTACGCCCTCGGTGCTGGAGTGGGCGCGGTGGGCGGCGCCGAAGGCGTCATTGACATAAACATCGGCCAAGCGCGCCAGCCCGGCGGCGTACTGCGAGTCGTTCTTCTCCTCGCCACCGTAGAAGCGGGTGTTCTCCAGCAAGAGAACCTCCCCCGGCTCCATTGCCCGCACCAACGACTCCACCTCAGGGCCGATGGAGTCGGGCGCGAGGGTGACCGGCACTCCGATCGTATCCCGCAGGTAGGCAGCCACCGGCGCCAAGGAGTAGCGCTTGTCCACCGTGCCCTTGGGGCGGCCGAGGTGAGAGGCGAGCACAACGCGCGCGCCCCGTTCGCGGAGGTAGGCGAGTGTGGGCAGGGCAGCTCGGATGCGGGTGTCGTCCACCACGCGGTCGCCGTCCAGGGGCACGTTGAAGTCCACCCGGACGAGCACCTTCTTGCCGGCAACGTCGATGTCGCGGATGGTCATCTTGTTCATGCGGTCCTCCCCTCGGAGCGCGAGTGTACGGTAGTTGTGAGGCATTATAGAACGGCGCGGGCGGCGGCAGAAATGGACGGCGCCTTCGGCGGCTGTGCGGGCGGCGAACGTGGGTGCCGGCCGTGCTTGCCGTCCAGTGGCAGAGTGCGCGTCGAAATGGTGTCATCGGGGCGGTGTGGAGTTGACAGGCCCTCGAGAAGGTCATACCATGCGCCCCACGTGACCGAACCGAGGGCGAGGTTCGGCCAGTCTACTCATCGGGGGTTTGCCTGTGAAACGTGTTCTCATTGGGCTCGGGGCACTTGTAGTGCTTTTCGGGCTGTTTCTGGGAGGTCTGACTCTGTTCGACTGGACGAAGTCGACGGAGTTCTGCACCTTGTGCCACCAGACGATGGAGCCCGAGACGGTCGCACATCAACTCACAGCCCACGCCGAGGTAGACTGCGGCACCTGTCATGTCGGCCACGGCACGTACTGGAGCGTGTACTACAAGCTGACCAACGCCCGCTACGTAGTGATCTACCCGTTCCGCATCTATGAACGGCCACTGGAGACTCCGCGCAGCACGCTGCGGCCGGCCGAGGACGTCTGCGGTCAGTGCCACATGGACGGCTTCTACTACGAGCCGAAGCTGGTTACCAGTAACCAGTATGGGACTGACGCGGACAACACGCTGACTCAGGTCCGCTTCCTTATGAAGACGGGTGGCGGCGCCGTCGACACTCCCGGCGTGGGTATCGGGGCGCACTGGCACGTCGAGAACCCGGTGACCTACATCGCTGCCGACGAGGGCGCCCAGGAGATTCAGTGGGTGAAGGCCACGGTGGATGGCGAGGTGAAAGAGTACTTCGCCGGAGAAACCGGCCTCACAGCAGCTCAGATCTCGGCCGCCGAGCAGGACGAACTGGACTGCATGGACTGCCACAACCGCAGCCAGCACCGCATCCCGCCCACCGCCGAGGCCATCGACAAGGCCATGGACAGCGGCCTTATCCCGGCCGACCTACCTTACGTCAAGAGTGTCGCCATGGAAGTCCTGGAGACGCGCTACGAGACGCGCGAGGAAGGGAACCAGGCCATGGCGGCCGTCGCGGATCGCTACCAGTCGGACTATCCCGACGTCTACGCCGCGCGCACCGACGACGTGAAGGCCGCGGTGGCCGGTCTGACGACGCTCTTCCAGCAGACGCACTTCCCCTACATGCGGCAATACTGGGACACCTACCCGGATAACGTTGGCCACACCTACACGCCCGGCTGTATGCGGTGCCACGATGGCGACCACATGACCGCGGACGGTGAGGCGATCCGGGCAGAGTGCAACCTTTGCCACAGCATCCCGCAGGTGGCCACCGGCGGCGCGGCTCTGTCGGCCGTGCGGGCGGACGTGGGCGAGCGACCGGAGTCTCACGAGGGCTCGCTCTGGATCGCGGAGCACCAGTACAAGTTCGACATGAGCTGCGAGATGTGCCACACAGTCGGGAACCCCGGCGGTGTGGATAACTCGAGCTTCTGCAGCAACAGCGCCTGCCATGAGCGAGAGTGGCCGTACCTGGCCCTGGACTCGGAGAAGGTGAAGGCGCTCACCGTACCGGTGCGTGAGCCCGGGACGGGGGAGGCGCCCGACGTACCGCACTCCATCGTGGAAGACATGGAATGCACCGTCTGCCACGGTCCGGATCGGGTGTTCGCCTTCCCTGAGAATCACGCGAGCTACACGCCCGACCTGTGCAAGGCGTGCCACACCTTCCCGGCGGTAGCGGAAGAGGTCGTTGATGTGACTCCGGAGCCCGAGGTCACGGAGGAGCCCGAAGCGACTCCGGAACCGACTGAGGAGCCGGAAGCTACCTCTGAGCCCACCGCGGTTGCCGCGACCCCTACGGCTGAGCCGACCACAGGCGGTACTGCGGCGGCTACGGCTGCCGCCACCGTGGCGGCCACCGAGACCGCGTCGCCGGCCACTAGTGGGACGGCTGAGGCAACGGCTGAAGGAACCCCGGCCGCCGAGGCTACCCCCGAGGCGGCAGCCACTACCGAGACCACCCCGGCTGCCGAAGAACCGTCGGCCGGAGAGGGCCCGCTGGTGGCGAAGGAGATTCCTCACACCCTTGACGGTCGCGAGCAGTGCCTCACCTGCCACGCCATCGACGGGATCGAGCCGTCGCCTCTGAACCACGCCACTTTCACCGAGGATGACTGCCAGGCTTGCCACCAGGAAGCTGGTGCCGAGCCGGTGGTTACCGGCAAGATGTCGACCGAGCAGTGCCTGACGTGCCACGGTCCCTACAGTGCCCTCCAGGCGCTGACCGAGGACTACCAGGTCAATGAGATGACGGTGGCGAACCCGCACACCTATGTGCCGCATGAGGAACCGGACGTCGAGGAGAACATACCTCTGTGCCGGAACTGCCACGACGCGCACCCGATCCCGGCGCCCGAGGGTATGGAGCTCGAAGAGCCCAACCTGCGCTGGTGCTACGGCGCTTGCCACCACACCGGCACGCTGAATCCGTGTAGCGACTGCCACTAGGCAGCAGAAACGCCTGCCGCTGAAGCCAGGCGACCCAGACTTCCAAGCCTGATAGTGCGGGGGGGAGCAGCGTGGCTGCTCGCCCCCGCATTCGTTTTGGGGCTGCTCTCTCGGATCGGGTCGGTGGACTGCCGCACCCGATCACCCCGTCTGCGGCGCGAGGAACCGGTCGCCTTTCCCGAGGCGGCCGTACAGACTCTGTTAGTACTGGCTCTTGCCCTGGAACGACTCCTGCGGTAGCATTCAGAGCAAAGTGACGGACTCACACCGGAAGGATGCAGTCTACTGCATCGGACGGTGCGTGCGGCCAGAGCCGCGATGTTGCCAGTACAGGAGGATCCCGTGCCAGAGAAGAGTGGGAAGCTCAACGTCAGTCGTCGCGTTTTCGTGAAGACCGGCGCCGTCACCGGGGCCGGTGTAGCGGCGTCGGGCCTGTTCGCGGCCGTGGGTGCCTCGGCCCAGTCCGGGACCGCCACCTCTGAGGCGGCCGAGGGAGTAGCTGCGGGGCCGCGAGTGGTGCGGCCGGCGCCCGAGGAGTGGGATCTGGAGACCGAGGTTCTGGTGATCGGCTATGGTGGCGCCGGCGCAGCCGCTGCCATCACCGCGGCCGAAGAGGGCGCCAAGGTGCTGATTATTGAGAAACAGGCTGAGGACGCTCACACCTCCAACACCCAGATGTGTGCGGGGGTCTTCCTCTCCCCCGACACGGAAGAAGACGCCTTGGCATTCCTCGAGGTGGCCTCGCGCGTCAACCCCGACTTCCCCGACTCCAGGGCGGTGGACGAGGACACTGTCGCCGCACTGGCCAAGTACATGACCGCCAATCTGGAGTGGGTGGAGGGCCTGGGTGCCACCGGTTTCAACGTCTATGCTGCTGAGGGCCGTGACCCCAATGTCGAGGGCAACGAGGCCATCAAGGGCTATCAGATCCAGAAGGAAGATGGCACTTCCGGCGTCGGCGTCGAGTTGTTCGAGCTGCTTGCGGCCAAGGTTGAGGAACTCGAGATCGAGGTTCTTTGGGAGACGCCGGGCAAGTCGCTGATCACCAACGACGCGGGCGAGGTCATCGGCGCCTGGGCCGAGGGCCCGGACGGCGAAGTGGCGATCAAGGCCTCCAAGGCCGTGATCCTCACCACTGGCGGCTTCGAGTTCGACGATGAGGCCGTGAAGGCCTACGTTCCTATCTACCCGGTTACGTTCTACGGCAACCCGGACAACACCGGCGACGGCATGCGCATGGCGCAGGCCGTAGGGGCCGACCTTTGGCACATGACCGTGCTGGGGGGTAACCTCAAGGCCAAGTTCGATGACTTCCCCACAGCCTTCCTGCTGAACTACGGCCTCTTCGGCTACATGATCGTGGACAAGGACGGCCGTCGCTATATCAATGAGGCCAGCCTGGGCGGCTATGCCGGCTACTGGCACACTATCTTCGCCGATACTGCCGGCTTCCCGCGCTTGACCCGGATCCCTTCTTACTGGATCTTCGGTCAGGACCGCATGGACAATGGGCCTCTGGCCTTCACCGCCTTCGGCGCTGCCGGACCCATCGGCATGTACGAGTGGAGTGAGGACAACAGCGCTGAGCTGGAGAGCGGCTGGATCCTGATGGGCGAGACGGTCGAGGAGTTGGCCGAGGCGCTCGACGTGGATGCGGACGTGCTTCAGGAGGAGATTGACGCCTACAACGCGGCCGCCGAGGCGGGTGAGGACGCCAAGTTCGGGCGCTCCCCAATGACGCTCAAGCCGCTCGAGGCCCCGTACTACGCGGTCAAGATGCTCCCCGGCCTGAATAACACCTTTGGCGGGCCGAAGCGCAGCGCTCTCGCCGAGGTGATCGATGTCTGGGGTCAGCCCATTCCGCGCCTTTACAGCGCCGGTGAGCTGGGCTCGGTGTTCGTGCAGTACCCGCAGGGCGGCGCGAATGTGGGCGAGTGCTTTGCCTTCGGACGCATCGCCGGTGAGCAGGCGGCGGCGCTCGATGACTGGGACGCTGAAGAGGCTATGGGCTAGCCTTTCCCTCGGACGGGAGGGCAGCTGAGCGAGGGGCCCCACCGGGGCCCCTCTTCCGTTTGCGGCGCGGCTACGACTGGCTGATGACGTCGATCCCGCCCATGTACGGGCGGAGTACGTCGGGCACGACGATGCTGCCATCCGCTTGCTGGTAGTTCTCCATTACGGCTATGAGTGTCCGGGGCAGAGCTAGGCCGGAGCCATTGAGCGTGTGCAGGAAGCGGGGGCGGCCGCCGTCCTCGGGCCGGTAGCGGATGTTCGCCCGACGAGCCTGGAAGTCGCGGAAGCTGCTGCAGCTGGATACCTCCAGCCACTCCTGGCAGCCCGGCGCCCAGAGCTCGACGTCGAACTTCGCGGCCGCGGTGAAGCTGAGGTCCCCGGTGCACATCTGCACGATCCGGTAGGGAATCTCGAGCCCCTCCGCCACCTCTTCCGCGTTCCGGATCAGCGACGCCAACTCCTCGTCCGAACTCTCCGGCAGGCAGAACTTCACCATCTCGACCTTATCGAACTGGTGACCCCGCTTGAGGCCACGCGTGTCCCGGCCGGCCGACATCTTCTCGCGCCGGAAACAGGCGGTGTACGCTACCAGGTTGATGGGCAACTGCCCTGCCTCGATGATCTCATCTCGGTAGAGGTTGGTGACCGGGACCTCGGCGGTGGGGATCATCCACAGGTCTTCCTCGTGGTCCTTGTAGAGGTTCTCGTCGAACTTGGGAAGTTGCCCCGTGCCGACCAGGCAGTCGCCGCGCACCAGATAGGGCGGGTAGACCTCGGTGTAGCCGTGGCGCTGCACGTGAAGATCGAGCATCCAGGCGATCAGGGCCCGCTGAAGGCGGGCGCCGGCGCCCAGGAGTACGTAGAAGCGAGTGCCCGAGATCTTCACTCCGCGCTCGAAGTCTACGATCCCAAGAGCGGTCCCCAAGTCCCAGTGAGGCTTTGGCTCGAAGTCGAAGGCGCGGGGCGTGCCCCAGGTGCGCGTCACCACGTTCTCCGACTCGTCCTTCCCTACTGGAACGCTCTCGGCGGGCAGGTTCGGCACCTCAAGAACGAGGGCATTGAGGCGCTCCTCGATGCCGGCGAGTTCGGCCTGGCGCTGCTCGATCTCGTTGTTGATGGTGCGAACACGCTCGATGAGGGGTTGGCGCGCCGACTGATCCTTGGTCCTGCCCACCTCACGGGAGAGGGTGTTCCGCTGGGCCCGCAACTCGTCCACCACGGACACGTTGGCTCTCCGCTGCTCGTCCAGCGCGAGGATGTCGTCGATGGGGGCGTCGGAGTTGAGCTTGACCAGGGCATCCTTTACATAATCTGGCCGCTCGCGGATCAGGTTGATGTCGAGCACTGTGTACCTCCTGGAAAACAGAGTCGCCCCCGGTCCGGTCAGGACGAGGGGCGGCTCGTGGTGCCACCTGACTTCGCCGGTCTGGAGGGGCCGGCCTCATGTGCTGCCTCGCTAACGGGAGGCTTCCGGTGGGGCTTAGTGGCCCGGAGGGCGTTGACCCCACGGCTCGGGAGGGGATTCGGCTCACGTCCGCAGCGCCTTACACCGGCCGGCGCCTCTCTGGGAGCGGGACGATGAGCCTAGCGGCGGGGAGTCCCGCCTTCGTCTCCGTCACAGTCGCTGTGTGTTCGATTGCCTCACATTCTACCGCCTGAGGGCGTTGGGCGCCAGGGCGACAAGGACTGGCCTGGGGCGGGGCCGGCTCCGATTGTCTGCGGCCGGCCCAGTGCGATTGGGCAGAGGGCATGAGTTGACCAAGAGGTGGGTCCTGGCTATAATCGCGGGGTAAGTTGCCCTCGTGGTGGAATGGCATACACGGCAGGTTGAGGGCCTGTGCCCATTTGGGCGTGCTGGTTCGAATCCAGTCGAGGGCACTGTTGGTACAAACCAACGGTTAGGGCAGCGAAGAACGGGCGACACCACTCAAGTGGTGTCGCCTTTTCCGTTCGGTCTAGCTCAACGGTGAGTCCCCGGGAACGCTGAGTCTGACGCCTCTTCTTACCCCTGCTCGGCGCTACGCGTGGGCACCTCGGCCACGCGCCGCAGCCGATCGACCACCACCGCGACGCTCTCCCGCTCCTGCCGCCCTCTCTGAGCTATGTCGTCCGCTTGCTCTGGGCAGTGTGCCAAGACACCGGCGTCCGCAGACCGGGACTGGATCCTGCTGCGCTCGTACCGGGTTCGGCCGTAGCTGCCATGGGCGTCCTTCCGCCCAGATCGGCTCAAGTCTGGTGGCCCCTCCTCCGTGTCCAGCCAAATGATAATGTTACCGGGGCGTGGTCATTCTCTCATTTGATAGTGTTACCGGGGCAGAGCCGCCTCCTCTAGGGGTATGGTGGTGTGGGATGGGTACAGCAGGTCTAGCAGAACGCGCACATCGCCGGGGCCGGTGGTGGTCGGCATAGCTAACAGCTGGTCTCGGAGGGCGTAGATGGTCTCGCGCATTTGGAGCGGGTTGATGGCCAGGCGCTTGTCCTCCCAGGCCTGACGCGTGACATCGTCGAGGGCATTGAGGGTCAGCAAGCGGTCGAAGGGCGTGGTGGTTTGGTCGTAGCGTCTTCTGGTCGTCCCGGTCTCGGGGTCATAGGTCTTCTCCACCAGGTGCATGACCGGCTGGAAGAGATTGTGGTACAGGCGCTGGAGCTGGTAGAGCCGGGAGAGCAGCCGTGCCTGTTGGGGGGAGGCCAGGCGTCCGTAGCCCAGATAGGCGCGCACCAGGGCGAAGTTGCGCTGTTCCACCAGGCGGTTGTCGTTCTTGTGGTAGGGCCGGCTGCGGGTGAGCCGCACTCCGGGCCAGCGCTCCTGGGATAGGGTCAGCACATGGTGATTGAGGAACTCCGATCCGTTATCGCAGTGCACCTCCAGCACTGGGAAAGGCAGATGGTCGAGGAGATAGGCCAGTGCGGTGGAGACGGCCAGGTAGCTGCGGCCTGGCACGACCGCTCTCTCGCTCCAGCCACTGGCCACATCCACCACTTGCAGGGTGTGGAGGTACTCTCCCTGGCTGGATCCTCCGGCATGGTGCACCAAGTCGATCTCCACGTGTCCGGGTTCCTCCACGTCCCAAGGGATGTGCGCCACCGTCACCTTTCGGGCAATGGGGTTAGGGGTGGAAGGCCGACGCGGCAGGCGCAGTTGTGGGTGAGGCAGGGTGCTGAGTATGCGGCGCACTGTGCTCACACTGATGCGCTCCAGCGCCGCCAGGATCTCCTGGTTCAGGCTAACCTCGCCATGGTACTCCAGGTGCTTGGCCATCCAGGTGAGTCTGAACCTCAGCCGTTCTGCGCAGGCCCAATCCGTTGCTTCCGCCACGGTCAGCACCACCTGCCTCACCTCAGCACGGTAGATGGGCCCACGCTGCCGTCTCCGCTTCTTCCGCTCGGGGCGACTGGTCAGCCTCCGAATAAGGCTCTTGCGATGCAGCCCAGTAACCGCCTCCATCTCATCCAAGAGCCTCCCCTTCTCGGCACGGTCCGCCTTGTCGTACCGACCATGCTGCCTGCGCAGATACTTGTAGCGCTCATCGATCGTCATCCGCTCTTCTTCCGGCATGGCCCCTCGGTAACATTCTCATTTGAGAGAACCATAGCCGCTTCGGTAACATTGTTGATGAATTGATGCGCCCCCTTGTCCGGAACTGCCGCCTGTCCTAGACTGAACCTGCCGAATGCGGCGGATCCATCCACCTAGGTGCCGAGGACAGTGGGCGTGGTCACTCCCAGCGAGGTCAGTCAGCAATTGGAGATCCCTCCGGCGACGCTCCGCCGGTACGTTAGCCTGTTCGGAGAGCACCTCTCCGAGGAAGCGACGGCGCCGCGTGGTCGGCAGTTTGGCGACGCCGATCTGGCGACCTTGGCCCGCATCCGGGCGATGCTGAGCGAGGGCAGTTCGGTGGACGACGTCCACGAGGCCCTGCGTACCGGCACAGTGCCCGAGGTGGAAGGGGGCCGCCCTCAACCGTCGGATGAGCCGCAGGCCCCGGCTCCAGCGCCTCAGGAGACCGACGCGGCCTCAGCGCCCGCACCAGAGCCGGAGCCCGCACCGGATGCGCCGGTGGGCGTCCCCGAGGAAGAACCGACAGCGCCGGCCGGGGAGGAGGCGCGACCCGGCTCGGACGACGCGCTCACGGTTGCGCCAGAGCCAGCGAACAGTAGTCCCGAGGCTCGGGCTGCAGACGAGGCCGGCGAGGACGAAGAGGCGGACGAGCTAGAGGAGCGCCCTCGGTGGCGGACGTTCGCTCGGGTGCAACCCGTCCGGAGTAGCCGAGAGGCGCGCAAGATGGCGGCCGATCTCGCCGGCACCGACCATCTCTCTCAGCGTATGGCGCTGGCCGAGGACCGCATCATGACCTCAAACGAGCGCATGGCGGTGCTGGAGGCGCGAATCGCGCGACTGGAGGAGTGGCTGAGAATGCCCTGGTACCGGCGGCTGTTCGCCAAGCCCCCCGAATACGACCTGTAGCCCAGCCAGTAGTCGGCCTTCGGTGGCAGGGTGTGCGTCAGAATCTAGGCGGCCTTGGTGAGAGACCAAACGTGATCCCAGCGCTGACTCAGCAGCGCGCACCGTAGGGTAAGCACGGACTGAGCGCCATCGTCGCTCCAGCGCATGCCCGGTCCCTTTAGCCGCGCGGTCACCAGCTGTTTGCAGGCGCTCTCCACTCTGCCGCTACCCAAGGGGTACCCGCACTGACGGTAGTGGTGGTAGCGGATACGCTCCTGGTTGGTGCGGAAGTATCTAGCCTCGCGCGCTACCGCCTCGGAGCCGGTCCGCTGCGCCAGCGCTTCCAGGGCCGCGATCAGAGCTGGCGCCTCACCTTGCCACAGGAGTGTCGATTGCTCTTCGACCCAGGTCTTGGTCTTGGCGCTTTCCTCGCCCAGACCGGCCTTGCCCGCCGACCACAGATGCTCCACGGCGTGGTAATAGTCCAACACCTCTATCCGGTGGGGAAAGTGCAGCTCGAACTGGCTCCAGTTGACTGGGGCACCGTCCGCCAAACACACTACCGTGTCTCGCTCCGGCCGTATCCCCCTCCCCACTGCCTCGGCATACAACCTCTCTCCTGCCCCGTCCATGTCCCGCACTCGGGCCACATAGACGGGCCACTCTCTACTGGGTGCCTCTGGGCTGTCCGCCAAACACACCACTCCCACCTTGACCTCGTGCCAACCATCTCGGAAGAGCGCATTGGCGGCGTCCAGTTCCACTACCCAGGCTCCCTTCTCTCCACTGGCTGCCGGGCCGGCACCCAGAGCCCCTTCCTCGCCACGGAGAAGCCGTGCCTCCACTGCCCGGTAGTGAGCATCCAGCGCCGTTCCCCTCCGCTTCACCACTCGCTCCACGCTGCTGGCCGACACCCGCGCGCCCACCAGCGTGTCCAATGCCTCAGCCGCCGACCGATAGGCAAAGCCGACCCCCAGTAAGGACATCGCCAACTCCAGCTTGGAGCTAAACTGCCCCACGCCGACCCCCAGTGCCTCGTCCATCGGGTACCAACCCTTGCCGCACCTGTGGCAGTACCAGTATCCCCGCCGGTAGCGAAACGGCCCTACCAAGGTCTCTTGCTGCCGCTCCTGTTCCCCCTTATACCGCCCACGCTCCCCGCACCGGCAGTGCACCTCACTCTCCACTTCCTCTCGCAGCGACTCCGCCACCATTCCCAACACCAACCCCGCCCAGCGACGCAGCATCACCCGCAACTCATCCTCTGCCGCCTCTAGTACTGCGCCGCTGCTCTCACTTACCTGACCCGCCAGCTCCTTGACCAAACTGCTGATGTCGGACATGATCACTCCTGTCACCGCTGGTGCCCTATCCAGCTTCATGAAGCCCTCCGAGTGTCTGGCTCTCCCGCCAGTTCTACTTGCCACTCCGAGGGCTTCTCCTTTCGTGCCATCCGCCCAAATCCTGACGCACACCCTCGGTGGCACCACCGCTTGACACGGCCCCGGCATCGTGCTAGTATCGTTGCACCGAACTGAGGTGTGAGTTGAGTCGCTCAACCAAGGCAGTCAAGGGCCTCCTCCTGGTAATTACCACGCTCCTCGTACTAGAGGAGCGGTCGGCGCTTGTCGGGAGGCAGTGGGCCTGAGGGCTGAGTAACCATAGAAGAGACAGCACGAACCTCCCGAGCAGGGAGGTTCTTTGTTGTTCAGACATAGCTCTCTCCTGAAGAGAGGGTGGGCGAAGAAACCCACAGCAAGGGCGCACTCTTCAGCCGGAGCTCATCCGGAGTGCGTCCTTGTCGCGCTCACAGCACATACTAGGAGTGCAGAAATGGCAGCCAGGCGAAGCGATGCCGTCACCAAGGGGATCGAAAGGGCTCCGCACCGCTCTCTCTTCCGCGCCCTCGGCCTCAGCGACGAGGAACTCGATCGGCCGCTGATCGGGGTAGTCAACTCCTACAACGAGGTAATCCCCGGGCATCAGAGCCTGCGGCAGGTCGCCGACGCGGTGAAGGCCGGCGTGCGGATGGCCGGCGGCACGCCGATGGAAGTGAACGTGCTCGGCATCTGCGACGGCATAGCCATGAACCATGCCGGCATGTGCTACTCCCTGGCTAGCCGCGAACTGGTGGTCGACTCAGTGGAGAGCATGGCGCAGGCGCATGCCTTCGACGGACTGGTGCTAGTTGCCAGTTGCGATAAGATCGTGCCCGGGATGCTCATGGCCGCCGCCCGCCTCAACATCCCGTCCATCATCGTCTCCGGCGGCCCTATGCTGGCCGGCCGCTGGGGGGAGCAGGCGGTGGACCTGCAGGATGTGTTCTCGGCCGTCGGCGCCGTGGCCAGCGGCTCGATGACTGAGGCCCAGCTGGACGAGCTAGAACGCGTGGCCTGCCCCGGTTGCGGGTCCTGCGCCGGCATGTTTACCGCCAACACAATGAACTGCCTCACCGAGGCCCTCGGTATGGCACTGCCGGGCAACGGCACTGTTCCCGCAGTGGCAGGCGCTCGCTTGGTGCTGGCCCGCCGGACCGGCATGCGCATCCTTGACCTGGTGCGCGAAGACACCAAGCCGCTCGACATAATGACCAAGGCCGCCTTCACCAACGGTCTGAGCGTGGACATGGCCCTGGGTGGCTCCTCCAACACGGTCCTGCACCTCCTGGCCGTCGCCCACGAGGCACGGGTGGACCTTTCGCTGGATGAAATCGGGCGGATCAGTGCTCGCACGCCGCACTTGTGCAGGATGAGCCCGGCGGTGGGCGGACATCACATCGAGGACCTGGATCGGGCAGGAGGCATCCCGGGGGTGCAGGCTCGTCTGGCCGAGGCCGGGCTACTGGAGCGGGACGTTACCACCGTCGCGGCCGGTGGGCTGGACGGGCTGCTGGCCAAGGCGGCGGTGAGTGATGCTGGCGTCATCCGGACGCTGGCCGACCCCTACAGCACCACCGGCGGCCTTGTGGTTCTGATGGGGAACCTGGCGCCGCAGGGAGCGGTGATCAAGAAGGCGGCCCTCCCACCCGATAAGCAGCGCCTGCGCGGGCCGGCTCGCGTCTTCGACAGCGAAGAGGCGGCCACCAAGGCCATCATGGCTCGTCAGTTTGAGGTGGGGGACGTACTTGTAATCCGTTACGAGGGACCCAAGGGCGGTCCCGGTATGCGGGAGATGCTCACGCCCACCTCGATTCTCTCGGGGATGGGGCTGGACGGCCAGGTCATGCTTCTGACCGACGGCCGATTCTCGGGAGCCACCCGCGGGGCCGCCATCGGGCATGTGTCGCCGGAGGCAGCAGCGCGAGGCCCGATCGCTGCCATACGCGATGGCGACAGCGTGGTGCTCGACATCCCTGCCGGCTCGATCACCGTCGAGTTGTCGGACGAAGAGATCAGGGAGCGTTTGGCGGAACTGCCGACCTGGGAGCCTCGAGTGGAGCGTGGCTACCTTCGGCGCTACGCTCGGTTGGTCACCTCAGCCAACACCGGCGCCGTTCTGACCGAGGAATAGGGACCGAAGGAGACGGATATGGAACTGACAGGCGCACAAATGGTCTGGGAGTGCCTGATCAGGGAAGGCGTGGACGTTGTCTTCGGCTACCCTGGCGGCTCCATCATCGATACCTACGACGCCATGATCGACTATCCCATCCGCCACGTGCTGGTGCGGCACGAGCAGGGCGCGGCCCATGCTGCCGATGGTTACGCCCGCAGCACGGGCAAGGTGGGGGTGTGCATCGCCACCTCGGGCCCGGGAGCGACCAACCTGGTCACTGGCATAGCAACCGCCTACATGGACTCGGTGCCGATGGTCGCTATCACCGGGCAGGTCTCCACGGCAGTGTTGGGCCGAGATGGCTTCCAGGAGACGGATATCACCGGCATAACGCTACCCATCACAAAGCACAACTTCCTGGTCAGCGAGATCTCGGAACTGCCACAGGCCTTCATCGAGGCTTTCCACATCGCACGCACCGGGCGGCCGGGACCGGTGCTGATCGATCTACCGCGCAACGTCGCCATGAGCAAGGCCGAGTTCAGCTACCCGGACAAGGTCGACCTGCCCGGCTACCGGCCGACGCAGCGTGGGAATGTGCGGCAGTTGCGCATGGCGGCGGAGCTGCTGAATGCTGCCGCGCGTCCCCTCATCATTGCGGGCGGCGGGGTGAACCGGGCCGGTGCATTCGAGGCTCTGGCGGCGTTGGCGGAGAAGTATCGGGCCCCGGTGGCCATGACTTTGCTGGGTATCGGTGGCTTCCCCCAATCGCACCCGCGCAGTCTTGGGTTCATGGGCATGCACGGGGCGGCATCGGCGAACATGGCGGTGGACAAGGCCGACCTCGTCCTGGCGGTCGGCATGCGCTTCAGTGATCGGGTTACCGGCAAAGCCTCAGCCTGGGCGCCCAACGCCAAGATAGTGCACATCGACGTCGACCCGGCGGAGGTGGGTAAGAACGTGGCTCCTACCGTCCCCATCGTCGGCGACGCCAATCTGGTTCTGCAGCAGCTCTTGCCCCTTGTCCAGCCCTGCGAGTTCGAGCCCTGGTGGAGCCTAATCGACGAGTGGCGCCAGGAGGAGCGGTCGCGCGACATTCTCAAGCACGAAACCGAGGAACTGCTGCCGCCATTCGTCGTCAGCCGCATCTCTGCCCTGACCGAAGGTCAGGCCATGATGGTCTCGGATGTGGGACAAAACCAGATGTGGGAGGCCCAGTACTACAGCCACGACTTGCCGCGCTCACTCTGCACCTCCGGCGGGCTGGGGACGATGGGGTACGGCATCCCCGCGGCCATGGGCGTGCAGGTGGGAAACCCGGATAAGCAGGTCTGGATGGTGGCGGGTGATGGCGGAACGCAGATGACCCTGAACCAGTGGGGTACCATCGCGCAAGAGAAGCTGCCGATCAAAATGGCCATCCTGAACAATGGCTACCTGGGGATGGTCAGGCAGTGGCAGCAGATGTTCTTTTCGAGCCGCTACGCCGCCACGCCTATCGGCAGCCCCGACTTCGTCCGTCTGGCGGAGGCGTACGGTATACCGGGACTCATCGTAACCACTAGGGAAGAAGTCGACGATGCCATTCGGGCCGCCATAGCGCATCCGGGCCCGTTCATCATCGAGTTCCGGGTGAAGGGAGAGGAGAACGTCTACCCCATGGTGCCGGCAGGACAGACTGTCCGCGAGATGATACGTCGGCCGCTGCCCAGTGAGCGCTGCTTGCCGGAGGAGGCGAAGTAATGCGACACACCATAGTGGCGCTGATGGAGGATAGGCCCGGCGTCCTCAACCGGGTGGCGAGCCTGTTCCGCCGCCGGGGCTTCAACATCGACAGCCTGGCCGTTGGGCATAGCGAGGCGGAAGGCATCTCCCGCATGACGGTGGTGGTGCAGGGCGACGACAAGACCTTGGAGCAGGTCGCCAAGCAGCTCCACAAACTGGTGAATGTCACCAAGGTGTTCGATCTAAACGGCAGCAGCGTGTCTCGCGAGCTGGCGTTGGTCAAGGTGCACGCGACTCCGGCCAACCGCTCGGAGGTAATCGGGCTGGCCAGCATCTTCCGCGCCAACATCGTGGACGTGTCGTCGGACTCCTTGATCGTGGAGATCACCGGCACCGAAGACAAGATCGAGTCTCTGCTGGAGCTGCTCCGACCCTACGGGGTGCAGGAACTGACGCGAACCGGCGTCGTCGCCTTAGCGCGAGGATAGCCGAGTCTAAGCGAACGGAAGACCGAGGAGGTTCTCCATGGCAACCATGTTCTACGATTCCGATGCTGATCTGGGGCTGCTGAAGGGCAAGAAGATCGCCATCATAGGCTACGGCAGCCAAGGCCACGCCCATGCCCTCAACCTGCAGGACAGCGGCCTCGACGTGCGGGTTGGTCTGTACGCCGGCAGTCGCTCTCGTGCTGAGGCGGAGAAGGCAGGCCTGCGGGTGCTCGACACCGCCGCTGCCGCCGCTGAGGCGGACGTCATCATGATGCTCGTGCCCGATCAGGTGCAGCGATCGGTGTACGAGAAGGACATCGCGCCCAACCTCACTGAGGGCAAGACGCTGATGTTCGCCCATGGCTTCAACATCCACTTCAACCAGATCAACCCGCCGGAAGACGTGGACGTGAGCATGATCGCGCCCAAGAGCCCGGGACACATGATGCGGCAAGTCTACACCGAGGGCGGCGGCGTACCGGCCCTGCTGGCGGTGTACCAAGACTTCTCCGGTCAGGCGCGCCAGATGGCGATGGCCTATGCCAAGGGCTTGGGCTCGACTCGCGCCGGCGTCATTGAGACCACCTTCGCCGAGGAGACTGAGACCGACCTCTTCGGGGAGCAGGCCGTGCTCTGCGGCGGGGTCTCGGCCCTGGTCAAGGCCGGGTTTGAGACGCTCCTTGAGGCCGGGTACCAGCCGGAGATCGCCTACTTCGAGTGCCTCCACGAGCTCAAGCTCATCGTGGACCTCATGTACCAGGGCGGCCTGGGCTACATGCGCTATTCGGTCAGCGACACCGCCGAATATGGCGATTACGTAGGCGGCCCGCGCGTCATCACGGAGGACACCCGAGACGAGATGCGGCAGATGCTGGCCGAGATTCAGGACGGCAGCTTTGCCCGCGAGTGGATTCTGGAGAACATGGCCGGGCGGCCCTCCTTCCTCGCCATGCGGCGGCTCGAGGCCGAACACCCCATCGAGGAAGTCGGCGCCGAACTGCGCGACATGATGCCCTGGTTGAAGAAGCGCAAGTAGGGGAACGAGAGAGGCACTAGACGAAAGGGGGTGGTGTCGCTGGACGACGGCCTTGCTGAACTTACTCTGAACGGTTCCGGCATGGTTCGTGTGACGCACTGCAGGACGGGAGGCAGTAGTGAGCGTAGAAAGCGAGAAAGTCATCATCTTCGACACCACCCTGCGAGATGGGGAGCAGTCTCCGGGGGCGACCATGACCATCGAGGAGAAGCTCGATGTCGCCCGCCAACTGGCGCGCCTCAACGTTGACGTCATAGAGGCCGGCTTTCCGGCGGCTTCACCGGGTGATCTGGCCGCTGTGCGCCAGATCGCGGTGGAGCTCGAGGGGCCGATTGTGTGTGGCTTGGCGCGTACGGTCGCGGGTGACATTGACCGCTGCTGGGAGGCGGTCCGCAACGCGGCTCGGCCCCGAATCCACACTTTCATCGGGACATCCGACATCCACCTCGAGCACAAGCTGCGCATGACGCGCGAGCAGGCGCTGAGAACGGCTCGCGATATGGTGGCATACGCGCGTAGCCTGTGCGTGGACGTGGAGTTCTCGCCGGAGGACGCGGGCCGCGCGGACCCAGAGTACCTGTACCAGGTCCTCGAGGCGGTAATCGAGTCCGGCGCTACTACCCTCAACATCCCCGACACCACCGGCTACTGCATGCCGGATGAGTTTGGCGCCCTCATCAAGGGGATCCGGGAGAACGTGCGCGGCATCGACAAGTGCATCATTTCGGTGCACTGCCACAACGACCTCGGCGTGGCGACTGCCAACTCGCTGATGGCGGTGAGGCAGGGCGCACGGCAGGTGGAGTGTACCGTCAACGGCATCGGCGAGCGGGCCGGCAACGCCGCTCTGGAAGAGATCGTCATGGCGCTCCGAACCCGCCCGAGCGAGTTCGGCTGCCATACCGACGTGGTGACCGAGCAGATCCACTTCACCAGCCAGATGGTCTCACGCTACACCAACTTCCGCATCCAACCCAACAAGGCCATTGTGGGCGCCAACGCCTTTGCCCACGAGTCGGGCATTCACCAGGCGGGGGTGCTGCGCAATCGGATGACCTACGAGATCATGACGCCGGAGTCCGTGGGGCTCGGCCAGAGCACGCTGGTGCTCGGCAAGCATTCGGGACGCAACGCCTTCCGGGCGCACGTGGCAGCCCTAGGGTATGAGCTGACCGACGCTCAGGCGGACCAGGTGTTTGCCCGCTTCAAGGAGCTGTCGGACAAGAAGAAGGTGGTGGGCGACGCCGACATTGAGGTGCTGATTGAGGATGAGCTCTACCACCCCGAAGAGATCTACCGGTTGGAGCAGGTGCAGATCACCTGTGGCGACCACAGCATCCCGACGGCAACGGTGCGCCTGAGCGGGCCCGACGGGGAGATGCAGGACGCCGACCTCGGTACCGGCCCGGTGGACGCGGTGTACCGGGCCATCAACCGCATCGTGCAGGAGAAGAACGAGCTCATCGAGTTCACCGTCCAGTCGGTGACCGAGGGCATCGATGCTGTGGGTCGTGTGATCATCCGCATCCAGGCCGAGGTGCCGAGTTCGGACGGAGGTACAAGGGTGCGTGTCTACAGCGGCCGCGGTGCCGACACAGACATACTGGTGGCGAGCGCCAAGGCCTACATCACCGCCCTGAACAAGTTGCTGGCCGCGCGCCGCCAGCCGAGCAACACCGGCAAGGCGCCGGCAGTCACAGGCTGAGGTACCGACCGGCGGGTTCACGCCCGCCGGTCTCAAGTTCACTCCAGGGGGCTGGAAGGCGAGCATGGGAAGGACGATATCGGAGAAGATCCTGGCAGCCCACAGCGGGCGCCAAGAGGTGCAGGCGGGCGAGTTCGTCGAGGCGAGCGTGGACATGGTGCTAGCCAACGACATCACCGCGCCCATCGCCATCAGGGAGTTCGGCCGCATTGGGGTGGATCGGGTGTTCGACCCGGCCAAGGTATCCCTGGTGTGTGACCATTTCACGCCCAACAAGGACATCAACTCGGCGCAGCAGTGCAAGCTGGTGCGCGAGTTCGCCCGCGGCCAGGACATTCCCAACTTCTACGACGTGGGCCGCGTCGGCATCGAGCACGCCCTCCTGCCGGAGCAGGGCCTGGTTCTGCCGGGTGAGGTGGTGGTCGGCGCGGACTCGCACACTTGTACCTATGGAGCGCTGGGCGCCTTCGCCACCGGCATGGGCTCTACTGACATCGCCGTGGCCATGGCGACCGGGCGCATCTGGATGCGCGTGCCCGAGTCCATGCTCGTCGTGATCGAAGGCGAACTGCAGCCGTGGGTCGGCGGCAAGGACCTCATTCTCCACACCATCGGCGACGTTGGGGTGGACGGGGCCCTGTACCGCGCCATGGAGTTTCGCGGCTCCGCCATCGAGTCGCTAAGCATGGACGGCCGCCTCACCATGGCCAACATGGCGATTGAAGCGGGCGGAAAGGCGGGCATGTTCGCCGTGGACCAAACCACGGTTGACTACGTCAAGGGCCGGACGCAGAGGCCCTGCATGGTGTACGCCAGTGATCCGGACGCCGTGTACGTGGACGTGAAGCACTATCGGGCTCAGGACATCCCCCTGACTGTGTCGCGGCCGCACCTGCCCAGCAACACCGCTCCGGCCGCCGAGCTGAGCTCGGTCGCGATTGACCAAGCGGTGATCGGGTCGTGCACTAACGGCCGCATCGAGGACATCCGGGTGGCAGCGGAGCTGATGCGCGGGCGGAAGGTGCACCCCTACGTGCGCTGCATCGTCATACCGGCCACGCAGGACATCTACCTCCAGTCCGTGCGCGAGGGCCTCGTCGAGGCCTTGGTTGAGGCGGGAGCCGTAGTAAGCACTCCCACCTGTGGACCGTGCCTCGGCGGGCACATGGGCATCTTGGCCGAGGGGGAGAAGTGCGTCTCCACCACCAACCGCAACTTCGTGGGCCGGATGGGCGCGCGCACGAGTGAGGTGTATCTGGCTGGGCCGGCTGTTGCCGCCGCCTCGGCTGTGCTTGGTCGCATAGGCATTCCTCAGGAGCTGTGAGCATGAAGCGGTACGTCGTTGCCCTAGTTGGTATCGGCTTGGTCGGCACGGAGATAGTGCGCGTTCTCAAGGAACGGGACTTCCCCATGTCCGAGCTGCGCGTGATGGCCACCCGCGACCGTGAGGAGGACATCGACGGCAACACCTACTGGGTCAGCGCTACCAGCATGGAGCGGCTCCATGGGGTGGACTTTGCCTTCTTCGCTGGTACAGAGGGGGCCCGCGGCGCTTCCCGAGAGTGGGGATGGAAGGCGGTGGAGGCCGGCGCGCTGGTGATCGACAACGGTGACGACTTCCGCATGGACCCGCGGGCGCCGCTTGTGGTGCCGGAGGTGAACCCAGAGGCGCTGCGGTCCCACCAGGGACTGGTCGCTAACCCGAACTGCTCCACCATCCAGATGGTGGCGGCGCTGGCCCCGCTGCACCGCGCGGCGGGCATCAAGCGTGTGGTCGTGAGCACCTACCAGGCGGTTTCGGGCACCGGGAAGGCGGCCGTCGACGAGCTGCTTGAGCAGATTGCGGTGTCGCTGCGCGGTGAGCCGGTGGAGCCTAGAGTCTACCCGCACACGATCGCCTTCAACTGCTTCCCGCACATCTCGAGCCTTAGGGACGAGTACCCTGGCTACTACGGCGAAGAGATCAAGATGATCAAGGAGACGCGCAAGATCCTGGACGCGCCGGAGATGGCGATCACAGCGACCTGCGTGCGGGTGCCGGTGTTCAGCGGACACAGTGAGGCGATCAACGTGCAGTTCGAGCGCCCGCTCTCTCCCGATGAGGCACGACGGCTTCTTTCTGAGACTCCCGGCATCCTGGTCGTTGACAATCCGGCCGAGGCCGTCTACCCCACCCCCAGGCTCTGTACTGGCCGGGACGAGGTGCTAGTGGGCCGAGTGCGTCAGGATCCCAGCGCTGAAAACGCGCTCGACATGTGGGTGGTGGCGGACAACATCCGCAAAGGCGCCGCCCTCAACGCGGTGCAGATCGCCGAGAAGATGATCGAGATGGGCCTGAGGTAGAGGAGCAGACAGCGTGGCATACCGGGCCTGGCTGGAATGTGTGAGGGGCTGCGGTCGTACCTATCCGGTTGACACGGTCGTCTACCAGTGTGAGGACTGCGGCGGTCTCCTCGACGTCGAGCATGACATGGAGCAGCTCAAGCGCCGCTCGCCGGCGGCATGGATGCGCCTCTTCTACGAGCGCTTGCGCACTAATGAGTGGCCGTATGGCAGCGGTGTCTGGGGCAAGAAGGAGTTGGTGGCCCCCTGGGTGGACAACGAAAGCGTGGTGTCCATGTACGAAGGGCACACCAACCTCTTCTGGGCGGAGCGGCTGGGCCAGCAGTTGGGCGTGCCGGATCTGTGGGTGAAGCTGTGCGGCAACAGCCACACCGGCTCGTTCAAGGATCTGGGTATGACGGTGCTGGTGTCGTCCGTGAAGCAGATGATCGCGGCCGGCGCTCCCATACGGGCGGTGGCTTGCGCCTCGACGGGAGACACGTCGGCAGCGCTGGCCGCCTACGGGGCGGCGGCGGGGATTCCCACTGTCGTGCTCCTACCGCGCGATAAGGTGTCCACCGGCCAACTGGTGCAGCCCATAGCCAACGGGGCGGTGGTGCTCTCGCTGGACACGGACTTCGACGGGTGCATGGCCATCGTGCAGCGCCTTACCAAGGACAAGAGCATCTACCTGGCCAATTCCATGAACCCGCTCCGCATGGAGGGCCAGAAGACCGTCGGCATCGAGATGGTGCAGCAGTTCGACTGGGAAGTGCCCGACTACGTGATCATCCCGGTGGGCAACCTAGGGAACGTCAGCGCCATCGGGAAGGGCTTCCTGATGATGCGGGAGCTGGGACTCATATCGAAGCTGCCGCGACTCATCTGCGCCCAGGCCGAGCGAGCCAATCCGCTCTACCTCAGCTACCTGACTGGGTTCCGGGAGTTCCGGCCGGTCCAGGCCCAACGCACGCTGGCGAGCGCCATCCAGATCGGAAACCCGGTCAGCTATGAGCGGGCCGTCAAGGTGCTGCGCGAGTTCGACGGAGCGGTGGAGCAGGCCACCGAGCAGGAGTTGGCGGAGGCGGCGGCACAGGCCGATCGCACCGGCATGTACACCTGCCCGCACACGGGGGTGGCCTTGGCGGTGCTGTTCAAGTTAGTCGAGCGCGGCGAGATCCACAGCGATGACCGCGTCGTCGTTGTCAGCACGGCCCAGGGACTCAAGTTCACTGACTTCAAGGTCGGTTACCATCAGAACACGCTGTCCGGCGTCGAGTCACGGTTCGCGAACCGGCCCATCGAGCTCGAGGCCAGCTACGATGCTGTCATGCACGCCCTCGATCGCGTGCTTGCCCAGGGAGGTGAAAGAGCCAGATGAAGCTGCAAGGTAAGGCGTGGAAGTACGGGGCTAACGTGGATACCGACGCCATCATCCCGGCGCGCTACCTCAACGTGTCCGATCCGGACCAGTTGGCGGCGCACTGCATGGAGGACCTGGACGCGACCTTTGTCGAGAGGGTGGAGGAGGGCGACTTCATCGTCGCGGGCCCCAACTTCGGCTGCGGATCATCGCGCGAGCACGCTCCCATCGCCATCAAGGCGGCCGGAGTGAGCGCCGTCATCGCGGAGAGCTACGCCCGCATCTTCTACCGCAACGCCATCAACATCGGGCTTCCGATTCTGGTGTCGCCCGAGGCCGTAGCGGGCATTCAGTCGGGGCAGCGAATCGAGGCGGAGCTGAGCACTGGAAGCATTCGCAACCTGGACACCGGGGCGGAGTTCCAGGCGCAGCCCTATCCCGCCTTCATGATGGAGATCATCCAAGCCGGTGGCCTTGTCGAGAAGACTCGGCAAGACCTCGGCCTCAGCAAGGCCGGATAGGCCCAGGAGAGGACATGCAAGCGAAGCTCGCCGTACTGGCCGGAGATGGAATCGGCCCGGAGATTGTGCAACAAGCACTGAAGGTTCTGGACCGGGTGGCCCAGGTGTTCGGGCACCAGTTCGAGACCGAGGACGGGCTCATCGGTGGGATCGCCATCGATGCCAAGGGCATCGCTCTCCCAGATGAGACGGTGGAGATCTGCCATCGAAGCGACGCTGTGCTTCTCGGCGCTGTCGGTGGTCCCAAGTGGGACAACCCTCGGGCGGCCGTGCGCCCGGAGCAGGGGCTCCTGGGCATCCGCAAGGAACTGGATCTGTTCGCCAATGTGCGGCCGGTTAAGGTCAGCCCCTACCTGTTGCACGCGTCGCCGCTGCGCCCGGACGTCGTAGCCGGCGTGGATCTGGTCGTAGTCCGGGAGTTGACGAGCGGCATCTACTTCGGGAAGCGGGGGCGGTACCTCGAGGGCGAGGAAGAGCGCGCCTTCGATACGATGGACTACGCTCGCAGTGAGGTCGAGCGCGTGGTCCGGTTCGCCTGCGAGATGGCCGCCAAGCGGCGCAAGCAGGTGGCGTCGGTGGACAAGGCCAACGTGCTCGAGGTCTCGCGGCTTTGGCGAGAGGCTGCCACAGACGTCTTCTCCGCTTACCCGGCGCTGCAGTCGGAGCACATTCTGGTGGACGCCTGCGCCATGTTCCTGGTGCGGCGACCGGCAACGTTTGACGTGTTGGTGATGGGCAACTTGTTCGGCGATGTCCTCACCGACGAGGCCTCCATGATCGCCGGATCGATGGGGATGCTTCCGTCGGCGTCGCTGGGCGCCGGCACGGTGGGTCTGTACGAGCCTATCCACGGGTCGGCTCCCAAGTATGCGGGTCTGGACGTGGCTAACCCGCTGGCCACCATCCTGAGCGGCGCCATGATGCTGCGGCACTCGCTCGGCCTGGAGAAGGAAGCGACGGCGGTAGAAGCGGCCGTGGACAAGGTGCTGGCCGAGGGCTATCGCACTCGGGACATCCATAGCGGCGCGCCCGAGGAGACCAAGGTGGGTACGGCGGCCATGGGTGACCTCGTCGCCGAGCGCATAGGTTACTAGTAGCCGGATACGAATCCGCCGGTCTTTATCGCGTAACATCGAAGGAGACGACCAATGCCCATTCCCGAAGCGAAGTACATCTGGATCGACGGCGAAGTTGTGCCCTGGGCGGACGCCAAGGTCCACGTTCTGACGCACGCCATCCACTACGGATCGGCCGTGTTCGAAGGCATTCGCGCCTATTCGCTGCCCACCGGCACGGCGGTCTTCCGGCTGGACGAGCATCTGCAGCGCCTGCTGGACTCGGCCAAGATCTATCGCATGCCCATGGAGTACGACCTGGGCGGCCTGCGCGAAGCAGTCAAGGCCACGGTGAGGGCCAACGGCCACGAGTCGTGCTACATCCGTCCGGTGGCCATGAGGGGCTACGGGGAGATGGGCGTCGATCCGCGTGGATGCCCGGTGCAGGTGTTCATCGCCACCTGGGAGTGGGGCGCCTACCTCGGTGCCGACGCCCTGCAGAAGGGCATTGACGTCTGCGTGTCCTCCTGGACGCGCATGGCGCCGAACACCTTCCCGTCGCTCGCCAAGACCTCGGCCAACTACGCCAACTCCCAGCTCATCAAGATGGACGCGCTCGAGAACGGGTACGCCGAAGCCATCGTGCTGGACGCGGGCGGTCATGTCTCCGAGGGGAGCGGCGAGAACCTTTTCCTGGTCAAGAAGGGAGCCATCTACACCCCGCCGCTATCGAACTCGGTGCTGGGCGGCATCACTCGCGACAGCGTGATGGTGCTGGCGAAGGACCTGGGCTACCAGTTGCAGGAGTCGGTGATCACCCGCGAAATGCTGTATCTGGCCGATGAGCTGTTCTTCTCGGGCACAGCCGCGGAAGTCACGCCCATTCGCTCGGTGGACAAGATCGTGGTGGGCAGTGGCGAGTGCGGTCCTGTCACCAAGGCTATCCAGTCCGCCTTCTTCGAGATAGTGCAGGGGCGCGTCCCCGACCGGCACGGGTGGTTCACACCGGTAACGTAGCCGCCCGGAGCACTTCCACGAGGTTAGCATGCAGAAGATAGTGGTGTACGACACAACCCTGCGAGACGGCGCCCAGCAAGAGGGAATCTCATTTTCGTTGGCCGACAAGCTGAAGCTGGTGCGCCGGCTCGATCGCTTCGGGGTGGATTTCATCGAGGGCGGGTGGCCGGGTTCCAACCCGAAAGACGCCGAGTTCTTTGCTGCCGCCCGCGGTATCGACCTGGACCATGCCGTTCTCACGGCGTTCGGAAGCACCTGCCGGGCGAACGTGGCTGCCGAGTACGATACGAACCTCCGCATGTTGCTGGAGGCGGAGACCCCGGCCATCGCCATCTTCGGCAAGAGCTGGGATCTCCACGTGTTCGACGTGCTCCGCACCACCCTGGATAACAACCTGCGCATGATCGAGCAGAGCGTGGCTTTTCTGCGCTCGCACGAACGGCGAGTGATCTTCGATGCCGAGCACTTCTTCGACGGCTACAAGGCCGATCCGGAGTACGCCCTGGAGACTCTACGGGCGGCGGAGCGCGGTGGCGCCGAGGCCGTGGTGCTCTGTGATACCAATGGCGGCTCGCTGGTGTCCGAGGTGGCGGAGGCGACCCGCCGCGTGCGGCAGATGACCTCCTTGACGGTCGGCATCCACTGCCACAACGACAGCGATCTGGCGGTAGCCAACAGCCTCGTTGCCGTGGAGCAGGGCGCAACCCAAGTGCAAGGTACCATCAACGGCTACGGAGAGCGGTGCGGCAACGCCAACTTGTGCACCATCATCCCGAACCTGCAGCTCAAGATGGGCTATGAGGTCGTGTCGAAGGAGTCGCTGGCGCACCTGGGCGAGGTGGCGCGCTACGTGGCCGAGCTGGCCAACTTCGCCCTCCCGGCAACCATGCCCTATGTGGGAGCGAGCGCCTTCGCCCACAAGGCCGGCATGCACGTTAATGCCATGATGAAGTCGGAGCGTAGCTTCCAGCACGTCGAGCCCGATCTGGTGGGCAACCATAAGCGCATCCTGGTTTCCGAGCTCTCCGGGCGCAGCAACATCCTACGCAAGGCGGAGGAGTACGGCCTGGCGTCGCGCCTGCCGGAAGCGGCGCTCGGAACGGTGCTGGACAGCATCAAGGAACTGGAGTCGCGCGGCTTCGCTTTTGAGGGGGCCGAGGGCTCGGTGGAGTTGATGCTGCTGCGAGCCCTGGACGACTACCAGCCCGCCTTCGAGCTGGTGGACTTCCTGGTGCTGGTGGAGAGGCGCCGCGGGCGCGGGCTCTTGGCCGAGGCCACCGTCAAGCTGCAGGTGAACGGTGAGACCTACCTCACGGCCGCCGAAGGCGAGGGCCCGGTGAACGCCCTGGACCAGGCGATGCGGAAGGCTCTGGTGCCGAGCTACCCGCAGTTGGCCAACGTTAGCCTGAGCGACTTCAAGGTACGCATCCTCAACGAGTCGGGCGGTACGGCCGCCATCACTAGGGTGCTCATCGAGTCGACGGACGGCTACCGAAAGTGGACCACAGTGGGAAGCTCGGCGAACATCATCGAGGCATCCTGGATCGCGCTTGCCGACAGCTTGGAGTACGCGCTGGCAAAGGGCATGGGCCTGGGTCATGCCAATGGCGACGGTGGCGAGCCGGCCGCTGAAGAGGCGTAGCGCCTAGCGCAGCCGGCACTCGGCATGCCAGCAGAAGAAAGGAGCCGGCCCAGTTCCAGAGGAGTGGGCCGGCTCCTGCTACTTCCGGGCTAGAGCGGTCGCTCTAGGCGACAGCTACCTCGCCCGCGCGCACCGGCTCGGGCTCAGAATCACCGGCCAGCACCCTCCGCATCGCCGTCAAGGCCACCTCGATCATGTCATCGCTGGGATTGCGGGTGGTGAGCGCCTGCAGACGCAGGGAGGGCTCGAACACGATGCGGGCCAATGGGTGCTCGCGATAGCGCGAAGAGAGGCGCACCAACTCATACGAGACGGCAGCGATGAAGGGGATCAGCACCAGGCGGCTCAGCAGCAGCATCAGCATCGGCGGCCGCCCGAGGAAACCGAACACGATCACCGAGACCACCACCACGATCAGCAGGAAGGCGGTGCCGCAGCGGTTGTGCCGGGTGCTGTAGGCGCGGACGGTCTCCAGGTCGAGCGATTCGCCCGACTCGTAGGCGTTGATGACCTTGTGCTCGGCTCCGTGGTAGGCGAAGACGCGCTGGATGTCCTCCATACGAGCGATGGCCACCAGATAGCCGAGAAACAGGGCCAGGCGTATGAGGCCCTCGACGGTGTTGGTGAGCCAGTCGCTATGGAGCCAGCCCTCCACGACCTTGGAGGCCAGGGCGGGCAGGGCGAAGAAGAGGACTAGTCCCAGCGCCATGGAGAGCGCCATCGTGCCCCACATGACCGGCCCGCTCATGTCGACGTCGTCGCCGGAGGCCACATCGGCGGAGTACATGAGAGCCTTCATGCCTATGACCAGGGAGTCGTAGAGTATGAACAGGCCGCGGACGAAGGGCCAGGTGGCCCAGCGGGCGCGATAGGCGGCGCCCATGGGCTCGCTGCGCACCTCAATGCCGCCGTCGGGTCGGCGCACGGCGATGGCCATGCGCTCCCGGTTGCGCATCATCACACCCTCAATAACAGCCTGCCCGCCGTAACCGGCGGGCTGGCTGCTATCACACGATGGGGATTGGCGGGCGGCCATGCTCACTCGTTCCTCAGTGGCCGCCGGAGCCGGAGTGTCACTCCGACTTCTCCGGCACGGCCTCCTCAGAGCCGCCGCGGCTGCGCTGCAGCCTGCGGATGAAGCGATCCACCTGACCGGCGGTATCGACGATGCGCTGCTCACCGGTGTAGAACGGGTGGCACTTCGAGCACACGTCCGTGCGGATCATCTCTTTGGTAGATCCGGTCGTCCAGGTGTTGCCGCACGCGCACACTACCTGGGCGTTGGGATAGTACTTGGGATGCAGGTCCTTCTTCATGCTACTTCACCACTCGTCACCGGCTTAACATTGACATAATGCCGGGTGCCCTTGTAGCCGAAGTGCACTTCCCCGTCGACGAGCGCGAAAAGGGTGTAGTCCCTACCCATGCCCACGTTCTGGCCAGGGTGGAACTTAGTGCCGCGCTGGCGGACCAGAATCGCGCCCGGCTGGGCCATCTCGCCGCCGAACAGCTTCACTCCAAGCCGCTTCCCGACGGTATCACGGCCGTTGCGGCTGCTAGCGCCGCCTTTCTTGTGAGCCATCTCTGTCTCCTATCGCTTCCGAAGCAGCCTAGAGCGTTACTTCCGTGATCCGCACCCGCGTGAGACACCGCCTCTGGCTGGTCTTGACGCGGTAGCGCTCCTTCGGCTTGTACTTGAACACGATTACCTTACGGCTACGGGTGTGGTCCACAACCTCACCGGCCACGCGGGCTCCACCCACCACCGGGGTGCCAACCTTGACCGTGTCGGCGTCACCGGCGAGCAGCACGCGGTCGAAAACGATCTCGTCTCCGGGTGCAGCCTTCAGGCGATCAACTTCCACTATGGAACCGGGCTCGACCCGGTACTGCTTGGAACCGCTTTCTATGACAGCATACACGGGTGGGACCCTCCTCAGTAGATCAACCAAGCAAGTATAGCCAGGCCCCGCCGGTGTGTCAAAAACCTGGCGGTTCTAGGGCTCAGGTTGACCGCTCTGGTCAAAGGGACAGTATAGCCGGATGGGGGAGCCTGAGCCAGCGCGAGCGGCGCTGTCCGGGCCTACTGGCGCGCTATTCGCAGCGCCTCCGCCACCTCTGCGAGCGTTTCGTCATCGCCGACATTGCCGGGGAAGACCACGTACGGTAGGTCCGGCCAGTGGCTGTCGGCGCTGAGTCGCCAGACGGGCACGCCCGGAGCGATCTGCCCCATGACCACAGCGCGACGGACACCCAGAGCCCGGGTGGCAAGGTCGCTGGAGGTGATGCCCCCCTTGGCGATGAGGTAGCGCGGCCGGAGGGGCAGGCCGGCAACCAGCGCTACCAAGGCGTCGGAGACGGCCCCGCCAATGGCGAGGCTTTCGCCTGGGCTGCCGCCGGCCAGGTGCTCTCTGCTGGTGTAGAGGACGGCGTCTCGTCCATTCGTCAAGGCCGCCGAGAGCGCCTCAGCAGCAGTCGCGAGCGCCGCGCCTCGGCGAGCGGAGTCTACCAGGGCGGCGACTTCTACTTCCACCGGCACCCACCCGGGTTGAGCCAGCAGACGGGCTAACTGCCGCGAGGAGCGGGCCACATAGGAGCCCACCACCACCAGACCGCCACCTGCATTTGTGGGAAGCGCGAAGTCGTGGGGGCCGAGCAGGGAGCGATCGGTGATGCCGCCCCGGACTTTGGCAAACGAGGCCGCGGTCCGGTAGAGGAAGCGCTTGCCGCGGTCGCGCGCCTGGGCGAGAGCGGCGACGACCACTTCCAGGTCCCGGTCGTCGGCTGCATTCACGATGAGCGGCTGCCCGTCGCTGGCTTCCAGGACAAGGGGCAGTACGCCCTGTGGTCCGCCGAGGCGGATGGTGGGCAGGGGAAGGGTGACCACGGCGTCTGCCTTCCACCGGCCGTCCGACTTCTCCTCCGCCCAGCAACGGAGATCAGAGTGGCGGTAGCCGAAGGCACTGTCGAGGGCGAACTCGGTCTGGGCCGCGGGCACCAGTAGCTGACCCTGCTGGACATAATGCACGCCGTCGAGCGTGTAGCGGCCCCCTTCGCGGAAGTAAGGGGCGATGACCACCGCGTCGGGACGCAGACCGAGCGCCTCCGCCAGGGCGTCCGTCTCGGCCGGGAAGTGGCCGCGGAGGGTGGAGTCGCTGCGGCTGATCACCTCCAGGTCGCGACCCGCCGCTGCCGCCGCCCGACGCAGGTTGGCGCCGATTTCCCGCGCCAGAGCCACGGCCTCGCCCTGTGGGAGCGCTCGGGAGTTGGAGAGCAGGTAGACGACGGGGGCGCCCGACTGCAGCTCGCTCTCCAGCTCAGCCTCGTCCCAGGTGGTGAGCACGGGGACGTCGTGCACCGTCTGCGTTCCAGTGGGGTCGTCATCGATCACCACGACGCAGACTTGCGACCGCTTGAGCCGCTCGCGGATGAGCGGCCTCAGGCCGGCATCGGGCCACGGCGGAGGCAGGGCCGCTAGGGCCGTCTGGAGGTCAAGGGAGGGCAGGGTCTCGGCTGTGAGCTCTGACGGCGAGCGCATGATCTGCTAGACGGCCTGGCCGGCCAGGACGCGGCCCAGGTGCTCGATGCCCATACGGGGGCTGCTGAGGACTTCGAGCCCGGTTTCCTGAGCGAGGCGAGGCGCAAGCCGGGTCATGGACGCCTGGGCGAGGGCGATGATCTGTACCTTGGGAGCCAAAGTGAGGGCGCCTTCGACGACCATCTGGTCGTGACGCTCTTTCTTTCCGGCCATCAAGGCTTGGAAGGCACCCTCACAGAGGTGGGGCGTGACCTCGACGGAGCGGCTGAGCTTGGTCGCCTGACGGCGGATCAGATCGGCGGTGGGGCCAAGCGTGGTGGGAACGGTGGCGAGCACTCCGATGCGCTCCGCCTTCTGGGCTGCCGCGCGCGCCATAGCCTGGTCGATCTTGACCACTGGGCAGTCCACGAACAGGGCGGCCACGTCGATGGCCGGCCCGAGCGAGCTGCAGGCGGAGAAGATGGCGTCCACACCGGCAGCCTCGGCGGCCTGGGCCAGGTAGGTCATGCGCCGGGTCGCCTCGGTGGTGACGTGGCCAGACTCCTGTACCGCCGCCAGGACCTGGCTGTCGACAAAGTGGAGTATCTCAACCCCGGGGAGGATCTCCCCGAAGAGGTCGTTGATCATCGTCTCCACCTGGATGAACACGAAGCTGGTGTGCAGCATTCCTACTCGCTTGGGCATGGCTCGCCTCCTTTGAGGAGAATCTGGCCTATGGCTCAAGGGTGCGCCGCTGCCGGGCCTCTGTCAAGAGGCAGCGGCGCTTCGTTGACCGCCGGTGCCGGAGCGGGCGATAATGCCGAGTCGAACCAGGTAAGGAGGCGGCAGCATGAAGGAGCGGATAGGCTTCGTCGGGTTGGGCATCATGGGCAAGCCCATGGCCAGGCACATCTTGGAGGCGGGCTATCCTCTTACGGTGCACAACCGCAGCCGCAAAGCAGTGGACGAGTTGGCCGCTGCCGGGGCGCAGCCGGCCACGTCGGCAGCGGAGGTAGCGGCGAACAGCGACATCGTGTTCACCTGCCTGCCCGATAGCCCGGACGTGGAGGCCGTCGCCCTCGGGGCAGGCGGAATACTTGAGGGCATCCCGTCCGAGGCCCTGTACGTGGACACCAGTACCATCGCGCCGGGCACGGCCAAAAGGGTGGCGAGGGCCATGCGCGAGAAGGGCGCCGACATGCTGGATGCGCCGGTGAGCGGTGGTCAGATCGGGGCCGAGAACGCCACTCTGTCCATAATGGTGGGCGGTGAGGAGGCCTCGTTCGAGCGGGCCAAGCCGGTGCTGGAGACGATGGGCAAGACGATCGTTCACGTCGGTCCGAGTGGCGCCGGCCAGGTTACCAAAGCGGCTAACCAGATCGTTGTCGGCATGACACACGCCGCCGTGGCGGAAGCACTGGTCCTGGCAGCCAAGTCCGGGGTAGACCCGGCCAAGGTGGTGCAGGCCATTTCGGGCGGGGCCGCTCGCTGCTGGGCGTTGGAGAACCGGGCCCCCCGAGTGCTGGAGCGCGACTTCGAGCCGGGCTTCTACGCTTCTTACCACCTCAAGGACCTGGGCATCGCCCTGGAAGCGGCCAAGGATGCCGGCGCCGTTCTTCCGGCCACGTCGCTGCTGAAGCAGCTCTACCAGTCGCTGATCAGCAACGGCAAGGGCCGCCTGGATCACTCAGCCATCATCCAGGTGATCGAGGCGCTGTCGGCGGTGGAGGTCAAGGGCGGCCGGGAGGGGTAGTACCGGGTTTCGCCCGGCTGGCGCCGGTGCGGCGTTGACAGCGGCCCCCGGCGACGCGGGCCGTCGTTACCCGCTACTCCTCGCGTTGCCGGTCGTCGAGCACGCGGCTGACTGTGTCGGGCGTGCATGTCGCTGCCGGCCCGGGGCGAGAGGCGGGAGTGGGGGCGGAAGGGCATGGCTCCGATGATCACACAGGGGACGGTCCGGCGGCCGACGTGGACGGGCGAGATCTGGTCCGCCAGGCACTCCGGCATCCGAAGGCCTAGCCGGACGTGTTCAGGTAGGAGTGCGATTGGAGCAGATCGGTCTTTCATGAGGGAGCTAGGCAGTGGGTAGCAGCGACGAGGAAAGGGCAGAGCAGATGCTCGAGAAGGCCGATAGCCTGGCCGACCGGCTGGCGAAAGGGCGGGTAGCGATCCGCGCCGAGAGCGACACCGATCGCGCCGATTACTACTTCGAGAGATGGCTTGCACTGCTCACGGAGTATGAGCAGACGATCGACGAGCTACGGCGAATGGGCGTCCCCGAGGAGCGAGTGAGCGTCTCGGGCAAGCCGAGTGGCATGTGACCTGCAGGCTACTGGGTATGCAGTTCACAGCCAAGGAGGGCTCCGACCATGTTAGCCGCAGCTGCTTTCTGCCTCGGGGTATTGTGTGGAATGATGGTGATGGCCGTACTCTCGGTGAGCCGGTCGCAGGGCGACGCCGGCCCGGTGATGCACCCGCACCAGTAATACGTCCGGGCGGATCACCTCCTTGCCGGTGCCACCCGCGACTGCTATAGTCCCCAGCGTGTCCTAGGCAGGGCAGCACGGGAGTGCAGGGCTGATGAGCGAACTGGGGACCTGGCTGCGCGAGAGCCGTGAGACCAAAGAGCTGAGTCTCGCGGAGGCGGCAGCCGCCACCCACATAAGGGCCACCCATATGGCCGCCATCGAAGAGGGCCGTCGGGAGGACCTTCCCGACGCCGTCTATCTCCGCGGTCTCATACTGACCTACGGCCAGTACCTCGGCGTCGATGCGGAGGAGCTGCGGGCTCGCTTTGCCAAGGAGTACGGTCGTCCCACTAAGGGCACCGGGCGGGTGGACTCTCACCAGCCGCTGAGCGAGCCGCTTCGCAATCGCCGAGGCCTGCTGATAGTCGCTGGGATCGTGGTTCTGCTGCTGGCCGTGGCGGCAGCGGCGTGGTGGTTCTGGCCCGAGGTCAGCGAATGGGGCGAGTCGCTGGTGGCCCGCATCTCCGAGCCCGTCGTTCGCGCCACTACCAGCATCGCCCTGGATGAGCCCACCGCAACGACCGGGCCTAGCTCTGCCGTTGAGGAGCCGACCCGGGCCCCAGAGATTGCGGACCCGACGGCGACCGGCGCCCCCGCCCCTACCACAACGTCGGCCGCCCTACCTCTTCCTACTCCCGCTCCCAGCGACACACCCATCGTGGCCGACCCGACTCCGACAGCAACGTCCACCCCCGTGCCCGGGATCTGGCTTGGCGTGCAGGTTTCCGGTGCCGCCTGGATGCGAGTCACGGTGGACGGCGAGATCGCTTACGAAGGGACCATGGACACGGGCGACGCTGAGGTCTGGTTCGGTGAGGAGTCGGTGGCCCTACTGACAGGCAATGCCGGCGGCACCAGTCTCACCCTCAACGGAGAGCCGATCGAGCCTCTCGGTGGGCCGGGCGAGGTCGCCAGCATGACGTGGACCTGGGACGGCGAGCAGCTCACGTCCACGCCCGGCGAGTAACGGGATCAGTTTGCCGTGTCGGGTAGAAGTGACATCCTTGTCGGTGCCGGGCCGATCCGGTTCGGTACTTCGGGAGTCCCCCGCAGCCTAGAATCGGGCAGCCATCTGGATGGCATCACCGAGGTTCATCGCCTCGGCCTATCGGCCATGGAACTGGCCTTCGTGCACCGAGTGAACCTCAAGCCAGCCCAGGCACCCGAGGTGCGCGACCTGGCCGAGAACCTGGACGTGGGGCTGAGCGCGCACGCCTCCTACTACATCAACCTCAACTCCCCAGAGGCGGACAAGGTCCGCGCCAGCCGGCAGCGGCTCCTCTCTGCCGCTCGCATGGCCTGGATGTGCGGCGGCGAGAGCGTGGTCTTCCACGCCGGCTGGCGGCACGACGACAGCCCCGAAAAGGCCTATGAGTCTGTCCGCGCGCAGGTGTCTGAGATCGCCCAGGTCCTCCGCGAGGAGGGAGTGGGCATCCGACTGCTGCCCGAAACCACCGGCAAGGTAACGCAGTTCGGCGACCTTGACGAGTTGCTCTGCCTGGCGCAGGATATCCCCGGTGTAGAGCCTTGTGTGGACTTCGCCCACCTCCACGCGCGGCGCGGTCTCATGAATACGGAGGAAGAGTTCGAGGACGCTCTGACGCGGGTTGGTGCTGCTGTCGGCACCGAGTCTCTCCGGAGGCTACACAGTCATGTGAGCGGCATTGACTACGGGCCACGCGGCGAACTTAGGCATCTGCCGCTTAGGGATTCGGACTTCAACTACGTTGGTCTCATGCGGGTATTGGCCGGGTTGCGAGTTGCCGGACGGGTCATATGTGAGAGTCCGGTCAACCACGATGACGCGGTTCTGCTAGCGCAGACTTGGAGCGAAGCGGTGGCCGCGGTGCAGGAGGAGAGTTAGATGGCGAGCAGGGAAGACGTGATCCGAATGCTGCAGGCCGACATGCGCGACGAGCATGGCGCCCTGATCCTGTACTTGCAGCACGCCTTCATGATGGGCGAGGGCGAAGAGGCGGCCGAGATCGAGGGTGCGGCTCGAGACGAGATGCGGCACTTTCGCTGGCTAGCGCAGGCCATCACTCAGCTCGGGGGCGTCCCCACGCTGGACCGTACCGAGATGGAGTTGGGCGGGACCGAAGTCCAGGAGTGGATGCTGCGGGATGTCCGCGCCGAGGAAGACGCTATCGCCGCCTACGAGCAGCACCGTGACGCGATCGATGATCCGCGCATCAAGGCGCTAATTGGGCGCATCTTGACCGATGAGAGGGCGCATCTCGACCTCTTCCGCTCCCTGAACGAAGAGACGGCGGCCGAGTCCGGGGCGGGCGAGGAAGAGGGTGAGGAGAAGCCAGCTGCGATGGATGGCGAAGCCGCGGCCGTGCTCGACTACGCCACCCGCCACGAGTACACGGTGGTCCTCCAGTACCTCTTCCATTCGTTCATGACGCCCGACGATGAGGCCAGCCGCGAGTGGGAGACGGTCGCCATCAACGAGATGCAGCACCTGGGCTGGTTCGGGGAGATGGCGGCCGAGGCGGGTCGCTTCCCCCTCTTCGCCCGCGAGATGGTCCATAAGGGCGAGGACACCAAGGACATGCTGGACGCGGACTTGTCGGCCGAAAGGGCCGTGGCGGCGGCCTACGCCCAGCATGCTGAGCGCTTCCGGGATAGCCCCGATCACGCCGACTTGGTGGAGATCCTGGAACGCGCCGGAGAGAACGAGGAGTTCCACATCCACATGTTCGGGCTCATGGCAGAGCGGGCCGCTGCCGAACAGGCGCCGCACCAGCGCCCCGGTGTGGGGGCCACGCAGCCCTCGCGCGACGGTGATGCGAGCGAGTCCGAGCCGGCCCCCAAAGAGCCCCCATCTGCGACCAGTACCGACAGCCCGGGGTTCACGGTGGGTAGCCTGAAGGACAGTCATTAGTCGCCCGGTTCTGAGTAGCAGTCAACCAACTGTTGGAGGTGATAGCGATGGATCTGTTAGCCAGAGAAGACGCACCCCTGACCGAACAGGAGTGGGGCCGAATCGATGAGGCGGTGAGCAAGGCGGCCCGCGCCAACCTCGTGGGGCGGCGGTTCCTGTCGCTGCACGGGCCACTGGGCCTGGGCTCGCAGGTGACCTGGGTGGATGCCCTCGAGGGCGTGAGCCCGGGCGCGGTGGGCGCCCCTGGCGAGGACGATCCCGTGGCGCCCGGCCGACGGCGTTTGCTTACCCTCGACCTGGTCTCCAAGGACTTCACTCTTATGTGGCGGGACGTTCTGAATGCCCAGGGACAGCAGTTGCCGCTGGACGTAGCGGCTGCCTTCGCTGCTGCCTCCATGCTGGCGCGCGCCGAGGACAACCTGATCTTCTACGGCACCGACGCCAACCCCGGCCTCATCAACGTCGAGGGGCACGCGACCGTGTCCCTTGCCGCTGGACTGGACAAACCGGGAAGCGGGCTGGCGGCGATCTCGGAGGCGCGCGGAGCGCTGGTCTCCGCGGGCGCTTTGGGTCCGTACGCGTTGGTGCTGGCCCCCGATCTCTACACCAAGCTGCTTCGCATACCGGGCAGTGGCGGAAGGCTGGAACTGGAATTGGCACAGTCGGTGGCGGACGCCGGCATCTTCCAGTCGTCGGTCCTGAATGCGGGTACCGGCGTGCTGGTCTCCACCGGACCGGAGGTAGTGGACCTGGCGGTAGGTGGCGACATCCAGGTGGCCTTCCTGGGGGCAGACGACATGAACCTGCCTTTCCGCATCCTGGAGACGCTAGCGCTGCGCATCCGTCGCCCGGAGGGAATCTGCGTCTTGGCGTAGTCGGGGGAGCGCCAGACGGAGCGTCTCGACCTGAGGCGTCCGTCAGGCCTAGGACCATGGGCTAGGCACTTGGGGCATCAAGCCCGGCGACATGGGGCTTGGTGCCCTTGCCGACTCTGCGGCCAGGCCTTCAGTGTCGGCTTCGCTTTCGCGTAGCACTGTATGTCGGACCTGTGTTAGGGAAGGCGGTCATTAACTCAATCCGGCCCGAGAGGCGCATTTGACCGGAACGCTGATCAACGTGGTGACGGTAGTGGTGGGTGGAGGTCTGGGCCTACTGGTGGGCAGTCGCCTGCCGGAGCGGTCCCGACGCACCGTGATGGATGGCATCGGGGTGGTGACCATCGTGCTGGGCGTCGAGATGGCCCTGAAGACACAGAACGCCCTGGTGGTGCTCCTGTCCATGCTCTTCGGCGCCTTGGCGGGCGAGTGGGCGCGCATCGAGGACAGGCTCGCCTCGGTGGGCGATGCGCTCAAGGCCCGGCTTCGAGGCGGGGGTGGGGCCCGATTCACTGAGGGGTTCGTCGCCGCCAGCTTGCTGTTCTGCGTCGGCCCGATGGCGATCCTGGGCTCAATCAACGACGGTCTTCGAGGCGATTACTCGCTCTTGGCGGTCAAGTCGGTGCTGGACGGCTTCGCAGCCATGGCCTTTGCCTCTACCATGGGGGTGGGGGTCCTGTTCTCCACTATCACGGTGCTCGTCTACCAGGGCGGAATCACACTGCTGGCGGGTACGGCGGAGGCTGTGCTAACCGCGCCGGTGGTGGCGGAGCTGACGGCGACAGGCGGCGTGATGGTGCTGGCCATCGGCATTCGTCTTCTGGATCTGCGCGACATTCGGGTGGGCAACTTCCTGCCTGCCTTGCTCTTCGCGCCGCTGGTTCTGGCGTTCCTCGAGTACCTGTAGGGGGATGATATGGAGCGAGTGAACGAATTCGAGTTGCCCTATCGTGGGGGCGATCGGGGCGTGAAGTACCTGATCCGCGGGCCACGGCTCGACTGGGGCGTCATCTTGATGCGTCCCGGCGATCGGCTTGCCGCGCACTACCACGCCCAGGTGGAGGAGACTTTCTACGTGGTACGGGGCCGGGGGGTCATCAAGTGCGAAGGCGTCTCCCACGCGCTCATCGCCGGCGACGCTTACCGGATGGAGCCGGGGGACGACCACGAGATCGAGTGCGGTCCCGACGAGGAACTTAAGCTGGTCTTCATCAAGACGCCTTATCTGCCCGACGACAAGGTCGATCTCTAGGCAGCCGCCATGCTCATCGGGATCGATCTCGGCACATCCAGCGTACGGGCGGCGGTGGTGGACGAGGGCGGCCGCATTCAGGGGCTCGGTCAGCAGGAGTACCCCATCGAGACGCCCCGACCTGGTTGGGCAGAACAGGACCCTGAGCAGTGGTGGCGTGCCACCTGCCTCGCCTGCCGCGAGGCCATCGTTCGCGCCGCGGCGGAGCCGAGCGACATTGCCGCCATCAGCTTCTCGGGCCAGATGCACGGCACCGTGCTGGTGGACGCTGCCGGTCGGGCCTTGGGCAAGTCGATCATCTGGGCCGATGGCCGCGGCGGCGCCCTAGCGGGCCGCCTGAACCAGGCGCTGGGCGAGGAACGGCTGGCGGAACTGGCCGGGAACCGGGTGGCTCCTGGGTTCATGGCCGCCACCCTGGGCTGGCTGGGCGAGCAGGAGCCGGCAGAACTGGCGCGGGCTCGCTGGGCGCTGCTGCCCAAGGACTATCTCCGCTTGCGCCTGGGCGGAGACCCCGCCAGTGAGCCCAGCGACGCCAGCGCTACCCTGCTGTTCGATGTTCGGCGCGGCGCGTGGTCGGGCGAGTTGACCCAGGCCGTCGGCGTGGACGGTGCCCTTCTGCCTCCGCTGGCGCGATCCACCGACGTGGTTGGCCGGCTCTCGGCCGCCGCTGGGGCGGAACTGGGGCTGCTTGCGGGCGTGCCCCTGGTGGCAGGGGCGGGGGATCAGGCGGCGCAGGCGGTGGGGAACGGCGTCATGGTCTCATCGGTGGCCTCGTGCACCATCGGCACCGGCGGCCAGGTGCTGCAGCCGCTGGACGCGCCCCACGCCGATCCGCAGCTGCGGGTGCACTGCTTCTGCCACGCACTACCCAACACTTGGTTCCTGATGGCTGCCACTCTTTCCGCGGGCCTATCCCTTCGCTGGTGGCGAGACACGCTGGGTCTGCCGGCAGAGGGCGCGTACGAGGCGCTCGATCGTGAGGCAGAGCGGGCGGGCATCGGAGCGGGTGGACTGCTCTTCTTGCCCTACCTCTTGGGCGAGCGAACGCCCCACATGGACAGCGGTGCTCGGGGAGCGTTCGTGGGCCTAGGCCTGGAGCACAGCCGCGGTCATCTGGCGCGGGCGGTGATGGAGGGGGTCGCTCTCTCTTTGCGTCAGGGCCTGGATATCATGGCCTCCTTGACACTGCCCCCGGACGGGCTGGTGGCCTCCGGCGGGGGGGCTAAGAGCCGCTTGTGGCGCCAAATCCAGGCGGACGTCCTGGGGAAGCCGTTGCGGACCGTGCGGGGCGCGGAGCGGGCCGTGGTGGGAGCGGCGATGCTGGCAGGGCTGGGCGTGGGAGTGTATGCGGACTTCGACCAGGCTCGCGAAGCTTGCGTCCACTACGGCGACACCGTCACTCCGGACCGGGACCGGGTCGCAGCGTACAACCGACTGCTGAAGGTCTACGAACACCTATACCCGGCCCTTCTACCGGTCTACGTGAGACTGGCGGAGATACGCGCCCTTACCGCAGACAATCCAAGCATCACCGCGGAGGCGGATAGTGATTCCTGAACCCGTCCATCTACAGATCCTTCCCTTGGTACTCACCGTGGGCGTAGAGACCGAGATCCGCGTAGTCCCTAGTAGGGCGGAGGATCGGCTGCCGGCCGGTGAGTATGCCTGCGAGCTGCAGCACCGAGCGCAACCGGGAGCGACGCGGGTGGTGACGGCCGAACGCAGCGACGACGGACGGGTGCGCTTCCGGTTGGTGGTGGAGCAGCCGGGCGAGCTGACGGTGACGCTGGTGTTCCCCTGTGAGCGCCGGCGCGGCTGTGGGAGCATCTACGCCGTTGAGCCCGACTTGGGCGGGCTCATTCCCCTGCGGGGCGATCTTCATACGCACACCTGGTACTCGGACGGCAGTTGCGCGCCGGGCGAACTCCTACAGACGGCCTGGGGGCTGGGCCTGGACTTCGTCGCGGTGACGGACCACGACAACTGGGAGGGCAGTCGGGAGGCAGTGGTCGCCGGTCGCTCTCTGCCCGTCACGGTGATCCCAGGGGAGGAAGTGGCGTTCAACCGCGGCCACGTGGTGGCGGTGGGAGTCTCCAGCGGAGTCATGGACCGGCGACGCAGCGTGGACTCCGAGGCCGAGGTGGCGGCCCTGGCCGAGACCCTCTGCGAGGGCGGCGAGGAGGCCGGCTTCGCCTCCCAGTATGCCCGGGCGCTGTGGGCCACCCGCACCATCAGGGCCCTGGGTGGGTTGTCCATCCTCGCTCACCCGTTCTGGGTGGCCGACGGCGAACTGCACCTGGACGAGCGGATCGCGCGACGCTTATACCTGGATGGCGAGATAGACGCGGTGGAGCTCCTGGGAGATGTCGACTTCGAGGACAACCTGCGCTCCATCGCTCTGCACACCGAGATGGCCGGCGCCGGAGTCAGGATGCCGGTGGTGGGCAACTCCGACACCCATGGCCTTTACCACACCCTGGGCCGTTACTGGACGGTCGCCTTCGCCACCGCCAATGAGCCCGATGCCGTCCTGGACGCGGTGCGGAGGGGACGCACCGTTGCCTGCGTGCAACTGCCCGGCGAGCAGTTGCGCATCTACGGCCCGCTGCGCCTTGTGCACTACGCCTATTTCCTGCACCGGCGCTACTTCCCCACGCAGGACCGCCTCCACGACACGGGAGACCTCGAGCCGGTGGTAGTGTATCGAGACGCCGCTCTGGGACGGTAGGCCATGGCCTGGACGGACCGATCGGGGCGTGCGGGCTCAGAAACGGGCGCGCCCCTCTTGTCGGGGGTTGCCTCAGGCGAGTGATGTCCGGCCGCAGAACAAGGCCAAGGCGGAGGCTCGGTCGGACACCCCTTCGATCTCGAAGTCGGTGAGCACGAGCTGACCCTGGCCGCAGCGCACCACCGGCCCTGCGGCGCTCACGCCCATGACATCGCCGGGTGTTCCTGCACTGGCGGTGTCCGTCGGCCTGGCCTTCCAGACGCGCACGGTGAGGCCGCCCAGGCGGGTGTGCGCACCGGCGACGGGGTGGGTGAAGGCGCGCACAAAGTGAGCAATCTGGGCCGACGATCGGGTCCAGTCGATGCGCATGTCGCGCGGGCGGGGCGAGCGACACACCGTGGCCTCGGAATCGTCCTGCTTGTAGCGCGGGGCGGTCCCGGCCAGGACGCTGGGAAACACCTCCTGGAACAGCTGAACACCCAGGTCTTCGAGCTTGACCCCCACGGTGTGGCCGGTGTCAGCAGGTTCGATGGGTATGGACTTCGTGGCGATGATGTCGCCGGTGTCGGTCCCCTCATCCAGGTAGTGCATGGTCTGGCCGGTCATGGGGTCCCCGTTGGCCACCGCCCAGAGGCTGGGAGCCTGTCCCCGGTACTTGGGCAGCAGCGAGTTGTGGATGTTGACGCATCCGAATCGGGGCACGGCCAGCAAGGGGGCCTTGAAGATCTTGCCGAAGTACATGGAGACAAAGAGGTCCGGCTTGAGGGCGCTCATGCGTTCCACGAAGGACTCGGAGTTGACATCGCGCGGCTGGTAGAGAGGGAGGGATGCATCATAGAGGACCTCCTTGACGGCGATGTTGATCTCCGGGTGAACGTAGTCGGGCCAGGTCACTACTGCCGCTACCTCGGCGTCGGGACGCTCCCGCAGCCAGCGCAGACAGCGGGCTCCGATAGTGCCCCGGTACGAGAAGAAGACGATGCGCATGGTTCCCTCCTGTAGGAGTGAGGTGTCCGGTTATGGCAGCGCGCAAGGGCCGCGCCAGTTGCGAGTTTAGCTGCCGGCGGGGTGGGTGGCCAGGCACGCCCCTGGGGTGGGGCCGGGCGGCCGATATTGCCCCGGTTGGGGTATCATACTAGACTCGCCCTCATGATCCTCTATATGACACTGCGCCGCCCAATGCAGCGCCCCACCCTGGGGCGCGCTTCTGTGTTGCTCGTCTTTGCGCTTGCCCTGGCTCTGGGTGGGTGTGGTTCCGTGGAGATCCGAGAGGCCGGGACGCCCGACGCGGATGCCGTTCGCATCGCCGACGTCAGCCCCGAGCGGGACTTGGCCGTGGGCAGTCTGGAGATCTCGCCCGACTTGTCGCAAGCTATCGGCCTTTCAGACGGTTCGACGGTGCTCCGTCTCCAAACCACGGTCGAGAACCGCGGCCGGGTGGAGGAGACCGACGTCCTCGTGGAGGCTTGGCTGAGAGCCCCCGCCAGATACGGCGGGATGGTGCTGTTGCAGGCGGCCGAGGTAGTGCCGTCCATTGAAGCGGGGTCGGCGCAGCCGGTGCAGTTGCAGGCGTCGGGGGTGGTGCCGATCTTGTCCGCGTATGTGCTGGAGGTTTCAGTGCGGCCGGCGCGGCAGGAGCAGTACCTGGGAAACAATGTGGCCCAGTACGAGATCGCCGTCAGTGCCGCCGAGGAGCCGCTGGGCTAGGCGGCCGCTCGCGGGCGTTCGTGTACTCGTTCGCCGCAGCGTCTGGGTGGCTGATGGCGCGTTGCCGGTCCTCGCGGGCGGGGCTATACTGCTTGCCGCACTGTGGGGAGCAACGCTTTCAGGTGCCTCATCATATCTAGGAGTGTAACTATGAAGCCGAAGGTTTTCGTCTCTCGTCGTATCCCGGACCGAGGGCTGGAAAAGGTTCTTGAGTTCTGCGATGCCGAGGTCTGGGAAGACGAGCTTCCGCCCTCCCGCGAAGTCCTCATTGAGAAGACGCGGGACTGCGAGGGTCTGCTCTCGCTCCTCACCGACAAGATCGACGGCGAGTTCCTCGATCAGTGTCCGAAGCTCAGGGTAGTGGCCAACTACGCCGTCGGTTTCGACAACATCAATGTCGATGACTGCACCGCACGCGGTGTGGCGGTAGGCAACACTCCGGGAGTGCTGACCGACACCACCGCCGACTTCGCCTTCACCCTGCTCATGTCAGCGGCTCGCCGCGTCGTCGAGGGCATGGACTACGTCCGCGCCGGGCGCTGGAAGACCTGGGGCCCGATGCTCCTGCTCGGCAGGGACATCTACGGCGCCACGCTCGGTCTCCTTGGCCTCGGGCGGATCGGCTCGGCCATGGCCGAGCGCGCTAAGGGCTTCAACATGCGCGTTCTCTACTATGACCCGTACCGGCGCGAGGACCTGGAGAAGGAACTCAACCTAGAGTACGTCGATCTGGACACGCTCTTCGAGCAGGCAGACTTCCTGAGTGTGCACGTGCCCTTGACTCCCGAGACCAACGGCATGGTGAACGCGGCCCGCTTCAAGCAGATGAAGAAGACGGCCATCCTCGTCAACAGCGCCCGCGGTCCCATCGTCAACACCAACGATCTCTATGAGGCCCTGCGCGACGGCGAGATCGCCTACGCTGGTGTAGACGTGACCGACCCGGAGCCCATCCAGACCGATCATCCGATCCTCAAGCTGAGCAACTTCGTTGTGTGCCCGCACATTGCCAGCGCCAGCATCGAGACGCGCGGCCGCATGGCCGAGATCGCGGCCGACAACCTCATCGCCGGGCTGAAGGGCGAGGCCCTGCCGGCGCCGGTGAACAAGGGCGTCATCGCAAAGCGCAAGTAGTAGGGACGGCCAGCCAGGCCGGCCAGACGAAGATGAGCCGGGCCCCATGTGGGCCCGGCTAACTGCTTTGTTACCAGTGATGCCTCAGCCGGCGACGACTTCCTTCTGGCCATAGGGGCAGAGATCGAGGAGGACGCAGGCGTCGCAGAGGGGGCGCCCGGCGCGGCAAGTGCGCCGACCATGACGGATGATGTTGATGTGCAGCGGGTAGATGAGGTTCTCCGGCACCAGGCTCGTCATCAATGCGTGCGCGGCGTTGGCGGTAGTCTTGTCCGGTATCAGTCCCAACCGGCGGGAGACGCGGTGTATGTGCGTGTCCACCGGCATGACCGGCTTGCCGCAGGCGAAAAGCAAGACGCAGGCGGCCGTCTTGGGTCCGACACCGGGGAGCGACTGCAGCCAGGCGTCAGCCTCGGGCAGGGCCAGGGCGCAGACGAAGGAAAGATCGTAGTCGCCGCAGCGCTCGTGGACGACCCGCAGCGCGTTCTGGATGCGAGGCGCCTTGATCTCGCCGAGTCCGCCCGGCCGGATGGCCTCGGCCAGAGCCGGCGCCGGTGCCTCGGCGACGGCCTTCCAAGAACCGAACGTGTCCCACATCGATGCAAAGGCCCGGTCCCGGTTCACGTCGTTCGTGTTCTGGGACAGCATGGTGCGGATAAGCTCCTCGGTTGGGTCGCTGCGCCGGCTACCATCGGGTAGACCGTACTGGGACTGCAGGCGCTCGTGGATCTCCAGAACGAGCTCGTGGTCCGAGGAGCAGCCAACGGCGGTGGCAGGCTCGGCGCTGGCGTTCTTGGCGGGCATCAGGGCTGTGAACCTCCGGGCCTGGGCTTCGGGCCTCTCCCCGTCTTGACACTGCCGAAGGCGGTCAATACAGTGAAGCCACGTTCGCGGCCGGCTAGATGGTACGGTCCGGGCGAAGTGAGGGCAACTCGCGGCCCGAAACCGAGGGGGAAACAGAAGATGGTCAACGTCGGCATCATCGGTTGTGGCGGAATGGGCAAGCTGCATTCCCGATCCCTCAAGGCCATCGAGGGGGTTCGACTTGCGGCTGCGTGCGACATTGACGCCCAGGCCCTGGAGGCCTACGCAAAGGAGTTCTCGCCGGCACGCACCTACAGCGATTTCGGCGCGCTGGTACGCGATCCCGGAGTGGACGCGGTGGTCGTTTGCCTGCCGACCTATGTCCACAAGGACGCGGTGCTGGCGGCGGCTGCGGCAGGCAAGCAGGTCTTCTGCGAGAAGCCCATCGCGTTAAGCGAAGCGGATGCACAGGAGATGATCGACGCCTGCAGCCAGGCGGGTGTGATCCTGATGCTGGGCTTCGTCCGCCGGTTTGATAACGACTGGGGGACCTTCAAGCGTTTGGTCGAAGAGGGCGCGATTGGCCGCCCGGTCGTGTGGCGACACTTCATGGCCGGGGGTGGCCCGCACAACTCCTGGTTCATCGACGGCGAGAAGGGCGGCGGTCCCATCATCGACGGCGCCATCCACGATCTCGACTTCGCCAACTGGCTCTTCGGACCCATGGCCTGGTGCCAGGGGAGCGCGCGGCACTTCAAGTCCACTTCCTGGGATACGGTCACGGTGACCATCGGATACGAGAGCGGTGACGAACTGGTCCTGAGCTGGTGTTGGGGCCTGCCCAAGGGAGCGGGCGGACTCCATGGGCAGGACGCCATCGGCCCGGGCGGCACCATCCTCTTCCCGCATTCTGTTCCGAGCGGCCTGGTTCCGGCCGATGTCCCGTCGGATGAGCAGGGTGCCTATTGGCTCGATACCGGAGAGGAGAAGAAGCCGGTTCTGTTCCAGAAGCACGACATGTTCCTCGTAGAGATGGAGCACTTCATCGACTGCTGCGCCAATGGTAAGCAACCGGTTGTCACCGGAGAAGACGGCCTGAAGGCCATCCGCGTGGCCCTGCAATCGCTGGCGTCGGCGCGCAAGCTGTAGGAGAGCGGAGGTTCTAGGCGATGCGCAGAACAGGAACGTTGTTGGTGCTGGTGGCCGTGCTGGCCGGTGTACTGGCCTGCATGCCTAGTTCGCTGAGTGGGGTGCAGCCTTCGACTCGCGCTACCATCGAGCGGGCCACCCAGGCCGTTCGCACGGCGGCGCCTCGGCCGACCACAGTTGTCCCGACAACTGTTCCCGTTCCTACCATGGCGCCCTTGTCACCGGAATCGCTGGATCACGTGCGGGCCAGAGACCAGGCACTCACTACGCTCTATGCCAACTACAGCGGGTCGGTGGTGCACATCATCGTCAGCAGCAATCGCTCCGGCATCGCGGCGGCGTCGGGTACCGGTTCCGGTTGGGTCTGGGACCAGAACGGTTACATCGTCACTAACAACCATGTGGTCGAGGGGGCGGACACTCTGGCGGTGGTGTTTGCCGACGAGAGCCAGTACGAAGCCAGGATCATCGGAACCGATAGGGACAGTGACCTGGCGGTGATTCAGGTCGAGGCCGACCCCAGCCTGCTGGTCCCGCTGCAACTGGGCGACTCGGAAGAGCTGCAAGTGGGGCAGACGACAGTTGCCATCGGCAATCCATTCGGCTTTGCCGGCACGATGACCTCCGGCATAGTGAGCGCCCTCGGACGGGTCACGGTGCAGGAGAGCGGCTATTCGCTGCCCAACCTCATTCAGACCGACACCTCTATCAACCCGGGCAACTCCGGTGGGCCGCTCTTCGACATCTCCGGGCGCGTTGTCGGAGTGACTACCATGATCTACTCCACCACCGGTGAGTTCTCGGGCATAGGCATAGCCGTCCCGGTGAACACAGTGAAGCGAGTGGTGCCGCTGCTCATCAGCCAGGGCTATTACGAACACCCGTACTTGGGTGTGCGTGGCTGGACCATCTCCGAGACGCTCGCCGACGCCGCCGGGCTGCCCGTGGATCAGGGAGCGCTCATTGGGGACGTGACCGCAGGCGGTCCGGCGGACAGGGCTGGGCTGCGGGGCGGTTCTCGTAGCGTACCCGTGCCGGGCTACAGCCAGGATGGGGTTACTGTCGGGGGCGATATCATCATCGCGATCGACGGGTACCCGGTGAAGGGGATGAACGATCTCATCACCCGTCTCGAGCGCTATGCTGTGGGCGATGAAGTGATCCTGGACGTCGTGCGCGGCGGCGAGTACATCGAGGTGCCGGTGGTGGTCGGTGCCCGTCCGGCGCAGTCGGGCTCGGTGCTCGGCGGCCAGTAGCAGCGGGAGGCGCCCTAATGGAGATGTGGCTGGTCGTATCACTGGCCCGCCTGGTGGTCGTTGCCATCGCAGCGGCCCTGGGGGTCTACCTATCGGCCTGGCTACTACAGGCGATCACGCCCGAGCTTGACCTGTGGGCGGAGCTCTTGCGCGGTAACATGGCCATGGCGGTGGTACTGGCCGGCGTCATTTTGGCGGTGGCGGCCGTTATGCACCCGGTGGTGTCTGTTGCCTTGGAGAGCTACGACCTCGGGCCTGGTGCGGCAGCCACCGCTCTGCTCATCGAGGGGGCGCGCCTGGTGTTCGGAGCCATCGTGGGCGGGTTGAGCGTGGTGCTGGCTGCCGGGCTCTACAACTTGCTCACCGGCTCCCTGGATGAGCGGGCCGAACTGCGCGGCGGGAATGTGGCGGTCGGCGTGGTGGAGGCGGCGGTGATGCTCGGGGTGGCTCTACTCGTGAGCGCTCCGGCGACAGCCCTAGTACGTGCCGTCCTCGACGCGGTGGTGGGTAGATGAAGCTGGGTGAGGCGCCATGAGTGAAGCCAACGTGATCGCGGTCCTCATCGCTGGTGGCGGAGGGCGCCGCATGTGGCCGTTCGCCACGGTTAGGCCCAAGGCCACCCTGCCGGTGGGCAATCGACCCCTGATCAGCCTGATGGCCGAGCGCTTGGCTGCAGCGGGCTTTCGGCAGGTTCTGGCCGTGGTGGACGAGCACGGGGGGCCGATTCGGGCAGCACTGGTGGACACGGGCGTCGAGGTCCTGACGGAGCGATCCACCGGGTCCGCCGAAGCGTTGCTGGCCGCCTGGCTTCGCTATCCCGATGCCACAGCCGTGGTGGTCCCGGCAGACGCTTTGGTCTCGATGGCCGACCTAGAGGCCATGCGAGAGGCGGCTCAGGCGGCGGAGGCAGAAGCTACGGTCCTGATCGCGCCCATGGGGCCGGAGGACCCCAATCGGTGGATAGGCGTCGAGGCCGCGGGGGAGAGCCTCACCGAAGTAGTGGGTCACCCGCGTGAGGCGTCGTGGCGCTGGTCTGGAGTGTGCGCCTTGGCGCCAGGATTCCGGCGATTCGTGGAGGCCAACCCGGGTCTGCTCGAGAACGTGCCGGTGGGCGGGATGCCCGCGCCGGAAGCCGACCTCAGTTCGTCGGTGGCGCTGGCATTGGAGAAAGGGGTGCCGGTGCGGGCCCTGCGCTCCCAACGTGGCTTCGTGGATCTGGACAAGCCCTGGCATATCCTAGAAGCCAACCGGCTGTACGCCGGCGAGTGCTTCGAGGGTGTGGAGGGTGTCTCAGTGGCCGGCGGGGCTACCGTGTCCGACGCCGCCGAGGTGGAGGGACGCCTCATAGTGGCGGAGGGAGCGACCGTCGGTCCCCGCGTGCGCATCCGGGGCGATGTCTACGTCGGGCCGGGCGCGGTGGTGGACAACGGCGCGATCCTGCAGGGGACGGTGCTGGTAGGAGCGGGCGCACGAGTCAGTGACTATTGCCAGGTGAGCCAGGCGGTGGTGGGAGCAAAGTGCGTGGTTGGTCACGGCGCCGAGTTCACGGGCGTGCTGTTCACCGGCACCTATCTCTACCACTACTGCGAGATCTACGGGGTACTGGGAGCGGCGGTGGACATCGGGGCGGCCTCCGTCTGCGGTACCCTTCGCTTCGACGATGGCGACCGAACGCATCGCGTGGCCGGAGCCTGGGAGAGGCCGGCCACCGGCGCTAACGCCTCCTACCTGGGCGACTACACCCGCACCGGCGTGAACGCCATTCTCATGCCCGGGGTGAAGGTAGGAGCGTACTCATGCATCGGCCCGGGCGTGGTCCTCTACGATGATGTGCCGGACCGCAGCCTGGTTCTGGTGAAACAGGAGCTGGAACGGCGCTCGTGGGGGCCGGAGAAGTACGGCTGGTGAGCCAGCAGGATACGATGCAAACCGGGGAGGGATCATGATTCCTTGTCTCAACAACGCAACGTCGGGTGCCGCCAGCTTCGAGGGCTTTCTGCAGGCCGCCTACGTGGCCGGCTTCGGTGCGGTCGAGGTAGGCATCGGCCAGATGCAGGAGTACGCGGACGCACACGGAGTCGGCGCCCTCCGGCAGGCCTTCGACTCTCGCGGCCTGGCGCTTGGCTCTGGTGGCGTCCCGGTGAACTGGCAGGGCGCCGAGGACCAGTTCCGCGCCGATCTGGCCGCTCTTCCGGCGCGTCTGGATCTCTGTCGCGAGGTGGGCCTTTCCCGCCTGTGCACCTGGGTCCCTCCCCGCTGGAATGTGCCCTATGCGGAAGCGGCGGCATTCTGTCGCGAGCGCTTGGGGACGATCGCCGACACTCTGGGTCGGTGGGACGTACGCTTCGGCCTGGAGTTCGTCGGGCCGCAGGATGGCTTCATCGGCCGCCCGTACAAGTTCATCAACAGCCTCCCCGAGATGATGCACTTCATCGATCAGCTCGGCGTGGACAACGTGGGCATGTTGGTGGACGCCTATCACCTCTACGTCGGCGAGTCGACTCCAGCCGACCTGGCCGCTGTGCCGGCGAAGCGCATCGTCCAGTTCCACATCAACGACGCCTACCCCGGCGTACCGCGCCCGGAGCTGAAGGACCTTAAGCGCCTACTGCCCGGCCAGGGGACGATCCCCCTAGTGCCGATGCTCCTGGCGCTACGCAGCACAGGCTACGACTGGACCGTCTCCATTGAGACGTTCAGCGATGAGCTGAAGGCGTTGGGCCCGGCGGCAGCGGCAAGGAAGGCGAAGGCCGCGCTCGACGGCCTGCTGAATGCGCTCTAGCCGGCGACCATGGCGAAGGCCGCGCTTGGTGAGTCTGTGAACTACCGCTGTCTGATCCTGGTGCTCGACAGTGTGGGCGTCGGTGCTTTGCCCGACGCCCATGAATACGGCGACGCGGGATCGGACACCTTGGGCGCCATCGCCCGGCAGTTGGGTGGGCTGGACCTGCCCCACCTGGGCCGGCTGGGCCTCGGCTGTCTTCATCCCGTGGCGGGGGTACCCTGCCCAGAGGCACCAGACGGCGCCTACGGCAAGATGGCCGAGAGGAGCGCCGGCAAGGACTCCATCGTCGGGCACTGGGAGATCGCCGGGCTGGTGACGGAGAGGCCCTTCCCCGTCTACCCGGACGGCTTCCCGCCGGAGGTCATGGTGGCCTTTGAGATGGCCATCGGGCGCCGCATGCTCGGCAATGTGGTGGCGTCGGGTACGGAGATCATCGCCCGGCTGGGAGAACAGCATCTGGCTACCGGGCGCCCCATCGTGTACACCAGCGCCGACAGCGTCTTTCAGATCGCCGCCCACGAGGACGTCATCCCGGTGGCCGAGCTGTACGAGATCTGCCGGGCCGCCCGGGCCATCCTGGTGGGCGAGCACGGAGTGGCACGGGTGATTGCCCGGCCGTTCGTGGGAGACCCGGGAAGCTTCACTCGGACCGCGGCCAGAAAGGACTTCGGCATGGCGCCACACGGCGAGACCCTTCTCGACGCTGCCTTCCGGGCGGAGCTGCCCGTGGTTTCGGTGGGCAAGGTGGGAGACCTGTTTGCCCATCGCTCGCTGACGGCGGAGGTCAAGACCGAGAGCAACGCCGACGGCATGCAGCAGTTCCTGCGCGTGGTGCGCGAGGGGGAGTGCTCGGGGCTGGTTTTCGGCAACCTGGTGGACTTCGATACCTTGTATGGACACCGCAACGACGCGGAGGGCTTCGCCGCGGCGCTGCTTGAGTTCGATCACTATCTACCCTCTCTTCTGGAAGCCATGCTCCCGCGGGATGTGCTCTTCATCACCGCCGACCACGGCTGCGACCCTACCACGGGCAGCACGGACCACTCCCGCGAGTATGTGCCTCTTCTCTGCTACGGGGCGGACGTGACCGCCGGGGCGGATCTCGGCGTGCGGGCTACCTTCGCCGATCTGGCCGCCACCGCCGCTGAGTTGTTGGGCCTGGCGTTCCGCGGTGACGGTGCCAGCTTCGCCGCACAGATACTCCGGTGAACCACCGGCCGGAGAGGCTAGACCAGGAACTGGCGCTGCTGGCACGCTACTATGACGCCAGGCACGGATCCTTCCAGGAGGACGTGGACTTCTACCGGCAACTGGCCCAGGGCCGGGACTTGGTGCTGGAACTGGGCTGCGGGACCGGGCGGCTGCTGGCACCCCTGGCCGAGGAAGCCCGCCTGGTCGTGGGCATCGACCGCTCGGCGGCGATGCTGGCCCGGGCGCAGGAGCGTCTGCGTGGCGCGGGGCCAGGACCAAGGGTGAGCTTGGTGGCGGCCGACCTGCGCGACTGGGCCTGCCAGGGGGCGGAGCTGGCGGTGGCGGCGCTCAACACGCTCAGCCACTTCACCGACCTTCCCAGCCAGGAGCGGGTTCTGGCATCGACGCGCCGGAGCCTGCGAGACGGCGGCCTGCTGGCGCTGGACGTGCCCAACCCGCACGTGGAGATGGACGCACGACCAACCGGAGTGGCGGTGCTGGAAGCGACCTATCGCACGCCCGAAGGTACCCTCATGGAGTGGTCGGTGGCGGAGGTGGCGCGCGCCAGCCAGTTGCTTACCATCCGCTCCCTGTACGACCTCTGCGGCGGCAGCGGCATACGGCGCCAGACCACTGTGTTCGACCTGTACCTGTACTACCTGCCCGAACTGACGCTTTTGCTGGAACGCGCCGGCTTTCGGGTTGAAGCCACTTGGGGCGACTACGATGCTGCTCCATACCGGGACGACTCGCCTCGGCTCCTCTGCTTGGCCCGGGCGGTATAGGGCGGGCAGAGGCGCCGGCAGGATTTGTGGAGGACACGACTATGGCCTTGATCGACGGCGTTGTGACGCGGAAGCTGCGGCTCATCCCTGATGAGCGCGGCTTTCTCATGGAGATGTTTCGCAGCGACTGGCCCGAGTACGAGCAGTTTGGGCAGGTCTACATAACGGCAGTGTACCCGGGCGTGGTCAAGGGATGGCACTATCACCGCAAGCAGGACGACCACTTTGTCTGTGTCAGCGGCATGGCCAAGGTCGTCCTCTACGACGACCGCGAAGGCTCGCCGACGCGGGGCGCCATCAACGAGTTCTTCATCGGCGAGCGTAATCCCATGCTGGTGAAGATCCCCAAGGGCGTCTACCACGGCTTCAAGGGCATTGGTGAGGAACTGACTCTCATCGTCAATGTGCCCACCGAGCTCTACAACTACGAGGACCCGGATGAGTTTCGGCTCCCGGCCCATACCGACCAGATACCTTACGACTGGGCGCGGAAGGACGGCTAGCCCGGGCACTACGGCGGCCCGGTAGGGAGGGGTGGTGGATCTGCGCTACGTGATCTACGAGAAGCGGGACGCCGTTGCTTACGTGACTGTGAACCGGCCTGAGGTGATGAACGCCCTCCACCCGCCGGCACGGGCTGAGCTGGAGACGGTATGGGAAGACTTCAGTAGCGACGACTCGCTTTGGGTGGCCATCCTTACGGGGGCCGGCGAGCGGGCCTTTTGTGCCGGCTCGGACCTGAAGTACCGGGTTGAGGAGGCGGACGAGCAAGCCCAGCGAGGTCCCGCGGCACCATCGTCCGGTGCCCTCGAACGCTGCTGGAAGCCGGTGATCGCGGCGGTGAATGGTTACGCCGTCGGAGGGGGCCTGGAGTTGGCGCTCGGCTGTGACATCATCGTCGCTTCGGAGGCGGCGCAGTTCGGCCTGCCGGAGCCGCGGCGTGGCCTGCTGGCAGATGGCGGCGGGGTGATCAAGCTGCCCCGGCGGCTGCCCTACCACTTGGCGATGGGGCTGGTGCTCACCGGCCGGCTCATCAGCGCCGGTGAGGCCTTCCGCATGGGTCTGGCCAACGAGGTAACGCCAGCGGCTGATCTCATGGAGGCGGCCGAGCGGTGGGCAGTCGAGGTGACGAAGTGCTCCTCCTTGGCGCTCCAGGCGGCCAAGCAGCTGGCGGTGACCACTCTCGAGATGCCGCTTGAGGCGGCCTCTGCCCAGATGGACCGGCTGGCGGCGGTGGTACGCCTGCGGCAGTCGGAGGACTACCTGGAGGGGCCCCGGGCCTTCGCCGAGAAGCGAACGCCCCGTTGGGTGGGCCGGTGAGGGCATCCGGCAGCAGTGGCTCTCCTGGGCTGGCTCCTGTGGCTGCCCCTGCTCAGCGGGCAAGTGCCTGGCGCGGTCGCGGTCGGAGCGAGAACGCGGTGACATGAGGTTCCTGGATGACGAGTGACGTGTGTGGGGGTGATCCGGTGGGCGGCTACCTAGACGAGCTGTTCGGCCTCCGGGGCAAGGTGGTGGCGATCACCGGCGGCGGAGGGGTCCTCTTCCGCACTGTGGGCCGGGCTCTGGCTCGGGCCGGTGCGGAGGTGGCGGTCCTCGACCTGTCGGGGCCGGCGGCGGAGTCGGCTGCAGTGGACATTGCCGCCGAGGGAGGGCGCGCGCTAGCGCTGACGTGCGACGCCCTGTGTCGCTCCAGCCTGGAGGAGGCGGCCGGCCAGGTGCTGGGCGAGTTCGGCCACATCGATGTGCTGATAAACGGGGCGGGCGGCAACCGGGCCGAGGCGACTACGGCTAGCGAACGCTCCTTCTTCGACCTGCCAGAGGAGGCGTTCCGCTGGGTATTCGACCTCAACTTGGTGGCCACGGTGCAGGCGAGCCAGGTCTTCGGTAGGGCGATGAAGGAACGGGGCGAGGGTGTTATCCTCAACGTCTCTTCCATGAACGCCTTCCGGCCCCTGACTCGCATCCCAGCGTATTCCGCGGCCAAGGCTGCGGTGAGCAACTTCACCCAGTGGCTGGCGGTCCACATGGCTCAGGAGTACTCAGCCCGAATTCGGGTCAACGCTCTCGCACCCGGCTTCTTCCTCACCGACCAGAACCGCTACCTGCTCACCGATCGCGGTACGGGCGAGCTGACGCCCCGGGGCGCTCGCATAGTAGAGCACACCCCGGCGGCTCGCTTCGGAGACCCTGAGGACCTGGTGGCGCCCACCCTCTTCCTGTTGTCCGATGCCGCCCGGTTCGTAACTGGGGTGGTGTTGCCGGTGGATGGAGGGTTCAGCGCCTATAGCGGCGTCTGAGTGCGCTCGAAGGGGATAGGCGGCAGCGAAGAGGCGGGGCCCGCGGGCCCCGCCTCTTGGCCTGTGGCTGGTGTACAGCCGGTCAGCTCGCCGGCGTGGCCGTCGCCGGCTCCGGGGTAGACGAGACGGAGGCCGTCGCCGTCGCCGTCGATTCTGCTGCTGTTGTGCCGGCTGGAGCGGGCGTCTCCGCCGAGCCGGTCTGTTCCGGCACCGGAGCGCCTGGCCCCGGGATGATGATCACCTGGCCCACGCTGATGCGGCTGGGGTTGTCGATGTCGTTGACGGCGAGCAAGTCCTCTAGCTCCACCCCATGGGCGCGCGCGATGGCGCCCATGGAGTCGCCCGCTACGACGGTATAGGTGACCGGCTCCGGGGTGGCGGTAGCCGTAGGCGTACGGGTCGGTGTGGGCCGCCGCGTAGAGGTGGCGGTGGGGGACGGAGTGGCCGTCGCCGTCGCCGTCGGCGTAGCGGTGGGTGGACGCATGGTAGCCGTGGCGGTGGGAGTCAGCTCAGGGAACTCGGTGGCAGTGGCCAGGGCCGGCGCAGTCGGGCCGCCCGCCGGAGGCGAGGGAGACCGCAGACTATCACTCAGCAGCCAGAGTGCGGTCGCCGCCAGGGCGATGACGAGCAGGAGCATGAGTGCGGGCAACACCCAGGAGACCCAGGCTCCCTCACCGTAGTGCGGGCTGACTGTGCCGATTGAACCGCTGGATGCAAGCTTGCGCGCGTCCAGCCCAGCCGACTTGTTGACGTTCTCCGGTTCGACCATGCGTACCTTTCGTTAGTTGATGCCACAGCCGCGCTCAGGATCGACCCCGTTGCGGGTCGCCCTAGCTGCCGGTGACATATCACGGTCTGCCCGCGCTAGTACTCGAGTGCCGGGGGCAGCGCCCTGGCCTGACTCACCCAGTCGGTCACCATGCCGACGGTGGGCAGGCGCTTCGCCAGCGCCTTGGCGTCGTTCACCTCAACCAGCTTGGCGTGGAGATTGGCCGGTACCCGGTGGCTTAGTTCTCTCACCGTGTCGACGCCTGCGTTCTCCAGGAGATCTGCGTACACGTCCGCCACGCCTCTGATGCGCGCGAGGTCGGACCGATTAGCGACCTCAGTGACGATGTGCAGATCGACCCCGAGCTTGCCCGCGAGTTCGCGCCTCTGTTGCGGCGTGCGGCAGGCAGCCAGAAGCTGGTCACTGTCGCTGATCCCTTCCGCCCTGAGCTCAGCGGCCAGGTCCTTGGAGACTCCCTTCACGGTGCCGATTGGATCCGCCATGAGCACACCTCCGTTGGTACACCTGCTGGATTCGGATCGATCGAGACGCGACCATAATACCGGAGGCGGCGGAGAAGGTAAACTCCGGCTGCAGCCTAGCACCGTTTGCGGCGGTGCAGTATCATGTTGACTGTGTGGTGCCTTCTCCTCGTTCCCAGGCAATGGAGGAGCGCGATGGGCGCTGGTTGGACACGGATGATTGTCTGGCTTCCCCGGGTGCTGGGTCTTGTCTTCGTGGCGTTCCTCAGCATGTTCGCTCTGGACGTCTTCGCCGAGGGGGTACCTCTGAAGGAAGCCCTCGTGGGCCTGCTAGTACACCTGATCCCGAACTTCCTGATTCTGATAGGCATTGGCATCGCTTGGGGACGACCGTTGCTCGGCGGTCTGGCACTGATCGGGCTGGGGGCATTGGCGCTGTGGTTCTACGGCCCCGAGGCGGTGCTGATCGTGGCGGCTCCGCTTGCGGTGTTGGGCGTGCTCTTCATCGCGGGAGAGCTCTTCCTCAGGCGAGGGGCACCAGCGGGAGCCTAGCGGGACCGCCTGCGGACGTCGCCCGTAGCCGATCGGCCAGACGGGTGTTGCGCGAGATCACCCGGTTGTTGTTCACGGCAATGGCGATGGCTCGGTGATCACCCACCAGAACCACCAGCTGGCGCGCGCGAGTGACGGCAGTGTAGAGCAGGTTGCGCTGTAGCATCACGTAGTGCTGAGTGAGGACCGGCACGACCACCGCCGGGAACTCCGACCCCTGAGCCTTATGGATGCTCACCGCGTAGGCATGGGCCAGTTCGTCCAACTGGCCGTACTCGTAGGTCACGGGACGACCCTCAAACGCCACCACCAGCAGCCCCTCCTCCAGGTCTACTGAAGTGATCCTTCCCTGGTCGCCATTGAAGACCTGGCGCTCGTAGTCATTACGCATCTGCATGACCCGGTCACCCAAGCGGAAGGTGCGGCTGCCATGCGTCCTCTCGGGGCGTCCCAGCCGGGGTGGGTTCAGAGCCGCCTGCAATCTCTGGTTGAGGGCAGTGACGCCAACCTGCCCCCGGTGCATCGGCGCCAGGACCTGGATCTCATCCAGGGGATTGTGTCCGAACCGACGGGGTATGCGGCTGGTCACCAGATCGACGACCCAGTCAGCAGCCTTCTCGGGATCGGACTCGCGGAAGAGGAAGAAGTCGCGCGACTGCCGGTGGATGAGGGGCATCTCGCCCCGGTTGATCCGGTGAGCGTTCTCCACTATGTGGCTGTCGCGCGACTGCCGGAAGATGGTATCGAGCCGAGTGGTAGGCACTACGCCGCTGTCTATCAGGTCCCGCAGTACGTTCCCCGCTCCCACCGACGGCAGCTGGTCCACGTCGCCTACGAGCAGGAGATGGGCGCCCGGCGGGATGGCGCCGAGCAGGTGGTTCATGAGGATCACATCCACCATGGAGACCTCGTCGATGATGACCAGGTCGGCATCCAGCGGATTGTCGCGGTCCCTCTGGAAGCGGAAACCGGCGCTGGGCTGGAACTCGAGCAGGCGATGGATGGTCCTGGCTTCCATGCCCGTGGTCTCGGTGAGACGCTTGGCGGCGCGGCCGGTGGGGGCAGCGAGCAGAACGGAGCCGCGCTGCCCCCGTGCCAGGCGGATCGCGCTCCCGACGATGGTGCTCTTGCCGGTGCCGGGCCCGCCGGTGAGGATGCTCACCCTCTCGGTCAGGGCCATGCGGATGGCGCGCTTCTGCTGGGCCGTGAGCGTCACGGCAGAGGCACGATCAACCCCGACGAAGGCGTTCTCCCAGTCCACGGTGGCGAAGCCACCCAAGCGGTCGAGCGGAGCAGTCTGGAGGCGCTGCACCCCCCGGGCTACTCCTACCTCGGCGTGGTAGAAGGTGGGTAGGTAGACGGCCTCGTCCTCGGCTATGGCCTCACCGGTGGCCAGGAGCGTGTCCAGGGGCGCCAAACAGTGGCCGGGCTCCAGTTGGAGCAACTCCGCTGCCTGCTCCGCCAGTTGTGGCCGGAGCGCAAAGCAGTGCCCCTCCTCGCTGAGGGTGCCGAGGGCGTAGAGCAACCCTGCTTGCACGCGGGCCGGGTCGTCGAGGGCCAGGCCCAGGTTGCGCGCGATCTGGTCGGCGGTGCGGAAGCCTACGCCGAAGACGTCGCGGGCCAGCCGGTAGGGCTCGCTGCGCACTACGGCGGCCGACTGATCGCCGTACTGGCGGTAAATCCGCGTTGCCAGTCCGGTGGAGACGCCGTGGCTCTGGAGGAAGAGCATGAGATCCTTGACTTGGCGCTGCTCGGCCCAGGCACTAACGATCATGTCGGCCCGGTGTCGTCCGATGCCGGGCACCTCGTGCAGACGCCCCGGCTCCTGTTCGATGATGTCCATGGTCTGCATGCCGAAGGCTTTCACCAGGCGACTGGCCGTCACCGGACCCACCCCCTTGATCAAGCCGCTACCGAGGTACTTGCGCAGGCCCTCGATGCTCGCAGGCAGCTTGACGGAGTAGGTCTGCACCTCGAACTGGGGGCCGTACTGTGGATGCGTGATCCAGCGGCCCTCCAGTCGCACCGATTCACCCGGGTTGGCGCCGGTCAGGTGTCCGACCACGGTGACCGGGGCGGCCCGCCCGGTGGGAGTGAGGCGGGCGACGGTGTAGCCGGTCTCCTGGCTCTGAAAGGTGAGCCGGTCGATGGTACCTTCCAGTTCCTGCAGCATATTAGGGGTGGGCGTATCGCCTTGGGGCATGATTGGGCGTCCTCTCGGGCGGCATTGTACACCACAGACGATCGCGGCACCTGTGACGGCTTGATGACGCCGGGGTCTGCTACTACAGTGAGTGAGACGCTGGTGCCGGTTCGGAGAAGCCCATGACACCAAGAGAGCGAGTAGACGCCGCCCTGCGCGGAGAGATGCCGGACGCGATCCCGTTCACCGTATACGAGTGTATGCTGCCCAAGAGCGCGGCCGAGCGGCGGCTTCGCAACGACGGCCTCTGCATTGTCGAGCGCAGTTCGGTGTTTGCCACCGTCTACCACGAAGTGGAAGTGGCGAGCACAACCTATGTGGGCGACGACGGACTGGAGCGGGTCCGGACCGAGGTCACGACGCCGGCGGGCAACTTGCGGGCGGTGGACAGGCCGGCGGGCTTCACGTCCTGGCATGAGGAGCGGCTCTTCCACGGGCCGGAGGACTACGAGGCGTTGGAGTGCATGATCGGCGACCGCACGTACGAGCCGCGATACGAGGGGTTCGCGGAGTTGCAGGCCCTGATGGGAGACGATGCCTCCGTGCGCGCGGCCATCGGGTACTCGCCGCTGCAGGAGATCATCTACACCCTCATGGGGGTGACCGAGTTCTCCATTCAGTGGGCGGAGAACCGTGACCGAGTGCTGCGGCTGTACAACGCTCTCATCGAGGACCGGCGCCGCATCTATGAGGTGGTGGCGCGATCGCCCGCCCAAACGGTCAACTACGGCGGCAACGTCAGCCCGGAGGTGGTGGGCAAGGAGCGGTTCGAGACCATGATCCTGCCCCACTACGACGAGGCTGCCGAGGTGCTGCAGGCGCACGGCATCAAGATGGGGGTGCACTTCGACGCCAACACGCGCCTGCTGGCGCCCGGGATTGCGCGCTCGCGAATGGACTACGTCGAGGCTTTCACTCCCTATCCCGACACGGACATGACGGTGCGGGAGGCGAGGGAGGCCTGGCCCAACAAGACGCTGTGGATCAACTTCCCGTCATCGGTCCACCTGGAGAGCACCGACAGCATCGCGGAGATGACGAGGAGCCTGCTGCGGGAGGCGGCTCCCGGCAACCGCTTCATCATCGGCATCACCGAGGACCTGCCGCCCGGTAGATGGCAGGGCAACTTCGAGACCATTCTTGGGGTGTGCAATCGGTTCGGACGCACTCCCATCGCGGGGTAGAGCGGCACAGGAAGGGCGCGGGCGACGTACGACCGCCCGGGCCTAGCCCTCTACGTCGCCGTCAAGGACCTCGATGGTATCGCCGACGCGGATCTCGCCCCCCTCGAGCACCTTCACGAAGATGCCCTCGCGAGGCATCACGCAGTCGCCTGCCAGCTTGTAGATGGCGCAATGGTCGTGGCACTCCTTGCCGATCTGCGTCACCTCCACCAGCGTCGTCCCGACAGTCATCCTTGTTCCCACGGGAAGCGTGTGCAGGACCAGACCACTGGTGGTCAGGTTCTCGGCGAAGCTGCCGGGCCGCACCTTGAGGCCCTGCGCCTGCATCTTGGCGATGCTTTCCAGCGCCAGGAGGCTCACCTGGCGATGCCAGTTCCCAGCGTGGGCATCGCCCTCCAGGCCCCAGTCCACTCGCAGTAGGCCCGCGCCACGGTCCTTCTTGGGCATGCCCTTTCGCTCACTGGTGCAGACGGCCTCCAAGCGGCCGATTCGGTTTCCCGTCACAGGAACGCCTCCCAGAACGCTACTCCAGAACGATGTCGCCGCTGCGGCCGCCTCTCTTACGCAGCAGCCTGATGTTGCCGATCCGGATGCCCCGTTCCACCGCCTTGCACATGTCGTAGACGGTCAGCGCTGCCACGGACACGGCCGTGAGGGCCTCCATCTCCACGCCGGTGGCTCCGGTGCAGCGCACGCGGGCCTCGATCAGCACCGCGTTGCGCTCCTCGTCCAGCTGCAGGTCCACTTCGGCGGCCGTCAGGGCGAGGGGGTGACAGAGCGGGATGAGGTCGGGGGTGCGCTTGGCCGCCATGATGCCGGCCACGCGGGCCACTGCAAGGACGTCTCCCTTGGCCACCGCGCCCACGCGAATGAGCTCGAGGGTGGAGGGCGACACGAGCACCTCACCGGCGGCCACCGCCTCGCGCGCCGTGTCAGGCTTGGCACCGACGTCCACCATGCGCGCCTGTCCCTGGTCATCCAGGTGGGTCAGTTCCACCGCTAACCTCCTATGCCGGACATGCCGCGGGAGACGGTGGGACGGCACTCTTCCAGGTGATGCCCCGAAGGCTTGAGCGAGACGGAGTCCCGCAGGATGTTCTGCAGCACCTCATCATCCGCGTTGTCGCGCAGGGCCTGGCGGACGTCCACCTCTCCCCCACGCAGTAGGCACGAGATCAGGCGCCCGTCGGCCGTCAGCCGGAGCCGGTTGCACTCCCCGCAGAAATGCTCCGTCACCGGTGTGATGAAGCCGAGGGTACCGGTGGCGCCGGGCAGCCGCCAGTCACGCGCGGGGGAGCCCGACCGGTGGGGTAGCGCTGCCAGTGGCCCCAGCTGCTCCTCGACACGCTCCTTGATCTCGAGAGCGGACACGAAGCCGCCCTCCGACCAGTGCTCGCCCTCTCCCAGAGGCATGACCTCGATGTAGCGAACATGCCAGCCCCGCGCCAACGTCAGCCGGGCAAAGCTCACCACCTCGTCGTCGTTGAGCCCCCTGATCACCACCATGTTCACCTTCACCGGCGTCAGCCCGGCCTGCTCGGCCGCGTCCAGGCCAGCCAGTACCTGAGCCAGGTGGTCTCGCCGGGCCAGGCGGGCGAACCGGTCGGGGCGCAGCGTGTCGAGGCTGACATTGACGCGCTGTAGGCCCGCCTCGGCGAGGTCGCGGGCGTTCTGCGCCAGGAGCACGCCGTTGGTGGTCATGGCCAGGTCGCTGATTCCGGGGATGGAGGCCAGCCGGCGTACCAGCTCGACCACCCCTGGGCGCACTAGCGGTTCGCCGCCCGTGATCCGTACCTTGGACACGCCCAGCCGGGCGGCGACGCTCACAAGGCGGGCGATCTCCTCGTAGCGGAGGATCGCTTCGTGGGGCTGGAGCGCAACGCCCTCCTCGGGCATGCAATAGAGACAACGCAGGTTACAGCGATCAGTCACCGACACGCGCAGGTAGGTGATCTGCCGGCCGAATCTGTCAACGAGGGCCGCGGGGCTCATCTTGACGCCCTCTCGGGACGGTTCGTGAGGATGGCGATCACCTCATCACCGGCATAGGCATAGTCCGGACCCGCCTCGACGCGAAGGAGGGCGTCGGATCCGACCAGTGACGCGAGCCGGCTGGAGGCCTGGGCTCCGGTGGGCGTGGCCCAGAGCACACCATCGATCGCGTCAACGGTGGCGCGGACGAACTCCAGCCGCTCTCGGTCTCGGCGGATGTCGTGGGTCAGCCGGACGGGCACCTCCGGGCGCCAGAGGGCGATATGCCCTGCCAGCAAGCGCAGGGCGGGCCGGACCAGGTTCTCGAAGCACACTAGGGACGATACAGGGAATCCAGGCAGACCGAAGACGGGCTTGCCGCCGACGCTGGCAAACGTCAAGGGCTTGCCGGGCTTCTGCGCCACCCGCCCGAAGTGCACGGTGCCCAACTCGGCCAGGAGCGGCTTCACCAGGTCCTTCACGCCCATGGAGACGCCGCCGCTGGTGAGCAGCCCGTCGGCACGGGCCAGACCATCCAGGATGGCAGAACGCAGGGCCGGCTCGCGGTCGGGCACGGTCCCCAGGGGGAGCGCGGTGCAACCCGCCTCCGTCACGGCGGCGGCCAGTGCGAGGCTGTTGCTGTCGCGGATCTGGCCGGACGCGGGAGTCACCTCGGGGGGTACCAGTTCCTCACCCGTGGACAAGATGGCCACCAGCGGCCGCGGGTGCACCATCACGGTCGTCTGGCCGAGCGAGGCCAGCAGGCCGATCTCCGGCGGTCCGATCCTCGAGCCGGCGGCAAGCACCGTCTGTCCGGCACCGATGTCGCTGGCGGGCGGGCGTAGGTTAAGACCGGGAGAGACGCTACCCGCCACCGTCACCATCCCATCAGTCTCCGTGGTCTCCTCGAAGGGGATCACGGCGTCGGCGCCGGCGGGCAGCGGCGCGCCCGTCATGATGCGCACGGCCGTACCCGGCGTCACCGGTGGCGCGTCGGCCGAACCAGCCGCCTGCTGCGCCAGGATCGTGCGCGTGGGTTGAGCGTCTCCGGCCACCACCGCGTAGCCGTCCATGGTCGCGGTCGGCACCGGCGGGATGTCCTCGGCGGCCACCACGTCGGCGGCGAGGACCAATCCAGCGGCGCCGGCCAGTATGTGCGGTGTCGGTGGCAGAGGGCGTAACTGGGCCTCAATGCGACGCCAAGCCTCGGCAACCGAAATCATGGGATAGTCGGACGACTTCACGTACTCACTCCAGCAGGACCACCTGCACCTCGGCACCCGCCGGCAGGCGATGGATGTCTTCGGGGACGATGGCCAGTCCGTCTGCCTCTACCAGCGACGTAAGGATGCCGGAGCCCTGGTCGCCGGTCAGGTCGGCGTACGTAAGCCCGTCGTCTTGGCGCAGTTGCACGCGGAGATAGTGGCGGCGGCCGTCCTTACGCTCAATGGCGGCGGACAGCCGAGCGGGTATGGTGCGCGGCGCGGACACGGGTAGCCCTCGGAGTCGGTGGACGGCGGGCCGGGCGAAGAGCTCGAAGGCAATCATCGCCGAGACGGGGTTGCCCGGCAGGCCGATGAGGGGCACTCCCGCCACCGTCCCGAACGCTAGGGGCTTCCCAGGCTTCATGTTCACTAACCAGAAGCCCATCTCGCCTTGAGCGGAGAGCACCTGCTTCACCAGGTCGAAGTCGCCCACCGAGACGCCACCGGAGGTGACGATCAGGGAGGCCCCAGCGTCGAGCGCGGCGCGGAGGCACTTGCCGATCTCGCCGGCGTCATCGTGCGCTACCCCCGCCAACAACGGCTTGCCCCCGGCCCGCCGCACCTGGGCAGCGTTGGTGTAGGTGTTGATGTCGCGGATCTGGCCGGGCTCCGGCGCTTCACCCAGGGGCACCACCTCGTCTCCGGTGGCCAAGAGGCCCACCAGCGGTGGCGGCTGCACCAGCACCTCGCTCCGCCCCACCGAGGCGAGCATTCCGATCTCCTGCGGTCGCAGCCGCTTGCCCCGGCGAAGGACTACCTCGCCGGCACGCACATCCTCGCCGCGGCGGCGGACGTTGCGGCCGGGCGAAGGGGAACGGCGGACGGTGACCATGCGGCCGTCGCCCTCGGTATGCTCGAACTGCACCACGGTGTCGGGGCCCTCAGGCATCAAGGCGCCCGTCATGATCCGGGCTGCCTCTCCTCGCTGGAGGGGCCGAGCGGGAGGGTGCCCGGCGGCGATGTCCATCACCACCGGCAGGCGCGTCCCCCCGGCCGGGTCCAGGTCGGCCGCGTAGACGGCGTAGCCGTCCATGGCGGAGTTGTCGGCCGGGGGCGTGTCGCGGTCGGCGGCGACGTCCTCGGCCAGCACCAAGTCGAGCGCGTCCAGAATGGGGCGGCTCGCCGGCGCCAGGGGGTGACAGAACGAGAGGATGCGCTCCCGCGCCTCTTCCACGCTGAGGACGGGGTAGTCGGAACGCTCAGTCATTACGGCTCGAGCCATGGTCCAAGTTCTCACCCCGTGCCATCTGAACCGCATGGCCGAGCACGGGAGCGAGGATCTCTACCCCATCTCGGACAGCGCCCGTGCTGCCGGCGAGGTTGATGATAAGGCAGCGACCGCGGAGTCCCGCGATCCCGCGCGAAAGCACGGCGCGCGGAGTGCGCTCGTGGCCCTGCCAGCGGAGCATCTCCGCCAGCCCGGGAGCTTCGCGGTCGATGATCCGGCGAGTTGCCTCCGGTGTCCGGTCGCGTGGGGCCAAGCCGGTGCCGCCGGTGGTGACGATTACGTCGACATCTCCGCGGGCGCAGAGGGACGCGAGGACGGCCTCGATCCGGTCCTCTTCGTCCGGCACCAGCTCGGCCGCGACCAGTTCTACGCCCTGACCGCGGAGGAGGTCCGCCAGTAGGGGACCGCTGCGGTCCTCCCGTTCACCGGCGAAGCACCGGTCGCTCACCGTCACCACTGCCGCCCTAACGAGCACGATTCCTCTCCTGGGCTTACTGAACATAAAGCCGGCGTCCAGGAGGAACGCCGGCGTATGCGCACGCCCTGGCGTTCTCCTTTCCAAATGCGGGAGGCGAGGGCGTTTCCACCCGCACCCTTGGCCGCCTGCGAGGGCGGGCGCTGACCGCCGACCCCTGGGACTCAGCCGGTAGGGTCGCCGATTCGGAGAACTGCTCCTCACGAGGGCCACGCCGGCCCTCACGAGGTCGCACCAAAGCAGTATCGCATCCGCGGGCCGCAGCGGCAAGCGGTCTCCCACCGGACGGGAAGACGCTAGTTGCGGGGCTCAGCAGAGCAGACCTAGAGTACAGGGGCGTGCATCGAGGGCTGGGAGGAGAAGACGGTATGGATCATCTGCGCCAGGTCGAGGACCTGCAGGAGATTCGGGTTCTGGCCGACGAGAGGCGACTGGCGATACTGCAGCGCCTCATGGCCGGGCCGGCCACTCTCTCACGGCTCGGGCATGCCATGGGCAAGCATCCGGCCTGGGTACGGCATCACCTCAAGCAGTTGGAGGAGGCGGGGCTGGTGGAACTCTCGGGTACCCGCGAGATCCCCGGCTTCACCGAGAAGTACTACCGCGCCACCGCGCAAGCCTTCACGGTCAGCCGGGTGGTCACGCCCGGTCTGGTCGAGGACGGGGCGCTGCTCGTGACGGGTAGCCACGACCTGGCGCTCGAGTTGCTGGCCCGCCGGTACCGGGAGATGGGAACGGGCGGCATGTGGGTTGTCCCGTTGGGCAGCCTGGACGGACTGATCGCGCTACGGCAGGGGGTAGGCCAGTGCGCCGGCTGTCACCTCCTGGACGCGGAGACGGGCGACTACAACCTGCCCTATGTTAGCCGGCTGTTCCCCGGCGAGAGTATGGTCCTGGTGACTCTGGCCCGGCGGGAGCAGGGGCTGATCGTGGCGCCGGATAATCCGCTGGGACTCCGGACGCTCGCCGATGTTGCCGAGAGGGGGGCGCACTTCGTGAACCGCCCCCGGGGTTCGGGGACACGGCTTTGGGTGGACCGGGCTCTGCGAGAGGCGAGCATACCCGCGGCCGGCATCAGTGGGTACACGGAGACGGTAAGCACCCACACCGAAGTAGCCGACCGCGTAGCCGCGGGGCAAGCCGATGCCGGAGTGGGGCTGCGGGCGGCTGCCCAGGCGGAGGGGCTCGGTTACGTGCCCCTCCTGCACGAGAGGTTCGAGCTTGTGCTCAAGCACTGCGTCTGGGTGAGGCCCGAGTGGCAGATGGTGTCGCGCATGCTCCACGACCACGCCTTCGTGGCCGACGCGACCGCTCTGGGTGGCTACGACCTGACCGAGTGCGGGAAGGTGCGCTGTAGCTGCTAGCTGGCGCCTAGCCGATGCCCAGCGCCGTATTGCGGGCGCAGTAGGCGCGCAGGTAGTAGTCCTCCCTCTCCTCCAGCTCGAACTCGCGCACGAGGTCGTCGACCGACAGGTCGTCTCTCTCAGAAGCCACGGTGTAGACGGCTTCGCGCGTGAAGTACCGGAAACTTACCCCGGAACCGTACTTCTCCAGCATAGCGTCCATCTTGTTCCAGTTGTAATCCATGTGCAGCAGGCGCCGGTCTAGGTTGAGGCGGGCAACGCACACCGCCTCGTAAGTGGCCTCGGCGAGCACGACGCCGCTCATGTCGATGATCTGGCCCAGCTCGCCGGTGATGGACGACACGAAGTAGCGCCCCAGTTCCAGTGCCCAGGCTCGCAGTTGGAGCCCACCGCGGTACATGGAGCTGAAGAAGATTACCTCGGCGCCGTTGCGCGACAGGCCCTCGATGATCGGGCGGAAGTTGAGGTCGAAGCAGATCGCGATTCCGATGCGGCCGAAGTCGGTGTCGAACACCGGGATCTCGGTACCGGGCACGACTCCGCTGTCGATCTCGCCGATGGTAGGGAACATCTTGTGGTAGATGCCCGCCACCTGTCCCTGTCGGTCCAGGAGCACGGCGGCGTTGTACAACCGGTCCTCGCGCCTCTCCACCAACGGCCAGATGATGTAGGTCCGGTTGCGCCGTGCCACTGCCGCCATGTGCGATGTCGTAGGGCCAGGGACGGTCTCGGCGATCTCCGGCCATCGTTCTGAGGGGAGGCCAAGGTGCGGGTAGACCTCGGGGAAAGCGACGATGTCGGCCCCCATGCGAGCGGCGCGGGTGGAGAGGGCTTCGGCGCGCTCCAGCCGTCCGGCCATGTCCTCATACGGGACCTCGGGATGGTGCGAGACACTACTGACGGTGACGTACCGGGCCATCGTGACCTCCACTGCCGCCGGATCGATGAGCGGACACGTGGATGGTGGCAGGGGCGGGGCCCCCGGTCAAGGCCGAGCGGTCACCGCCGCGGGCCGCGCTCCGCTGGGCAGGTTGGGGGCGACGCAGGTGGCCTCGTCGGGACGCTGCCCCTCCTCCAGCACGCAGAAGGGGATACGATGCGATGCTAGGAGCGACCGGATGTCCTCGCGGGGGCTGTCACCCGTGAAGGTGGAGCGGTCGATCACCAGGGGCACGATCCGGATGCCGTGGAGGGCCAGGGCATGCGCGGCGGCTACCCATTCGGAGCGGTCGGACGGGGTGACGACTAGGACCGTGTCGTAACGGCGGAACAGGGGCGCCTCGCGTTCGAGCACCCGATCAAGCGGCACATGCCCGTCGGCGGAGATGACGGCGAGGACGTCGAGGATGCGGCTCAGTTGGCGGCCGCCCCGGTCGGGCTGCACCAGCAGGCGGTGCCGCGCATGCCCGACTAGGCCCACGGCGCGGTCGGCCCGGAGGAAGTGGCTCGCCACCGAGGCTGCCAGGCTGACAGCGTACTCTTCGGTGGACGGTTCCAGCTCGGGCCAGCGGGCCGGATCGACTACGGCATGCTCTCCCTGCAGGGGCAGTAGCGAACCGGCCTGCGCCGGGCCATGAAGGTCGATCACGATCCAGATGTCCCCGCCGGGACTCTCCTCGAACTCCTTGGAGATGAGCCGCCCGAGGCGAGCGGTGGAGGGCCAGTGTATGCGGGCGAACTCGTCGCCGGTGTGGTAGTCGCGCACGGTGGCCACGTCGGTGGTGGGGTCGGGCGAGCGCTGGTGGCGTCGGCCGTCGCCGGCAAGGACGCCGGCCAACTGCTCCAGGGCCGGTACCGGGAAGAGGCGCGGGTAGACGACGACGTTGGCACCGTGAGCGAGTCGACGACGGGTGCGGAAGATGCCGAAAGGGTCGCCCCCGGTGAGAACAGAGGGCCCGAGGTGGAAGCGTCCCCGACGCAGACAGGGGGTGCGTACCAGGAACTCTCGCACTGCGCGCGGTGGGAGGTAGCTGAGCACCCGGCGCAGGCGGTGCAGGGGCAACTCCGACTCGTCGTCGATCACCACCCAGAGCTGGGGCAGCAGGGAGCGGTTTCGGATGCGCACCCGCTCAACTATGTGCTCCCCGACGTGGGCTGCGCCCGATAGAGGCTCGCGCCGGATGCTCAGAGACCAGACGGCTCCGCCACTCCAGAAGAGCCCCAGGACTATGAGCAAGGTGAACAGGTACAGGAGCCGGTAGGCAACCACCCAGCCGGAGTTGAGGGCGACCGCGAGGGCCGCCGCCCAGATCAGGAAGGGCAGCGCGTTCCGCAGCTCCAGCAACCGGTCACGTGACGGCACGCCTGATCTCCGCTGACATACGGGAGAGCACGGTACGGACCGCTCCCGGCCAATGGATCTTCAGCAGGCCCATCGGGAGATTGAGTTCGCGCTTATCGCAGACGGTGGAGACGTTGGCCGTGTCTACCTGCGGCTTGAGCGCAGCCAGGAGCAGCTGCCGGCGCCTCTCGTCGGGGATGGACATCACGTCGTCGATCTGCTGCATCAGGCGGCGCGCCCGCAGTATGCGCTCTTCGACGGCATCAGCCGTGGGCGCGTCGAGGAGTCCGTAGCGCTGCTTGACGCGGTTCAGCCGCAACCCCGCCTCGTAGGTGCTCTCGACGATCTCATCACGCGACATCCAGCGCGTCTCGTAGTTGAGGACGTACTTCCAGGACGGGCTGAGCAGGGCCTGGCGGTGCTCCTCCACGGTGCGGTGGAAGAGCCGGTAACCGTAGCGCTCCGGGTCCTCGAACGCGGGACTGCCCGGGTCCAGGAAGGGAGCTAGGGGCGAGAGGAAGGGGAGCACCCGCGGTGTGCCGCCCCGGGAGAAGCGCTCCAGGAGATGCTCGCAGTAGTCCACTGTGCCCAAGACAGACTCGAAGGTCTGTTCCGGTAGCCCGATCATGAAGAATACGTCGAAGCGGGCGCAGCCTAAGTCGAGGGCATCGGCGATGGAGGCTTCGGCCGCCTCGGCGGTGTAGTGGCGACCAAAGGCACGCCGGACGTTGTCATCGTGGGACTCCATGGAGATCTCCACGGTGAAATCGGGGGCGACGCGGGCCAGCTTCTCGTAGAAGGAGCGGGGCGCCGGCTCGAACAGCTCGACCATCAGTCGAGACTGTGCCTTGCCTAGGGCCTGGAAGAAGGCGTCGGCATACTCGTCGCCCGCCTGGCGCAGGTCACCGAGGATGAAGACCGGCCCGTGGCTGAACTCGGCGATGCGGTGGACGTCTCGCGCCAAGTCCTTCGGATCGCGGAAGGCGGCGCGCTCGCGGCCGTAGAAGCGGCGACTGGTGAAGGCCGACCCACCGCAGGTGTTGCAGGTGTTCAGGCATCCCTTGCAGGTGAGCGCCGTGGTGATGGGGTAGTCCATCCAGCCGAGGAACGGTATGACGCCCATCAGGTCGCGGTAGCGGACGACGGAGTGCATCACGTAGCCGTAGTCGATGGCGAAAGCACCGAGGTCCTTGGGTACGTAGGAGAGCGGGTTGACGTGTGCCCCCGCGTCATCCTTCCAGGTGAGGTTGGGGATGTCGTGGAGCGGCAGCCCCTTCTCCAGGGCGCGCATGAGTTGCAGAAGCGGATCCTCGGTGGAGTCGCCCCGCAGCACCAGGTCGACCTCCGGACGCTCGATCAGTTCCTCGTGGTAGTAAGTGGAGGAGAAGCCACCCAGCAGAACGGGAATGTCGGGATGCAGCTTCTTGCAGAGCTGGGCGACGGCGAGAGCGCCTTGAGCGTGCGGCAGCCAATGCAGGTCGATGCCAAAGGCGCGCGGCCGCAACTTAGCGATGGTGGCCGCTGGGTCATAGCGATCGCTCTGCAGCATACGGTGTGCCAGGTTGATGATGCGTACCTGGTAGTTGTTCTTCTCCAGGTAGGACGCCATGCTGGTGAAGCCCACCGGGTACATCTCAAAGATGGGCATGGAGGGCACCACGTCGCTGATAGGGCCGTAAAGGATGGACTCGCGACGGAAATCGAACACGCTCGGGGCGTGCAGCAGGACAAGATCGGGCTGTCTCATGGGGAAGCTATCTCGATGAGTGAGTTAGGTCCGGTCAACGACCGGCGCGCAGACGGGCCCCGGGGACGGGGACAGTGTCGAGCAGTTCGGCGATGACGGCCGACGCATCCACGTTCTTGATGCGGGCCGAGGGGCTCACGATGAGGCGGTGGGCCAGCATCGGCTGTGCGAGGGCTTTGATGTCGTCCGGGATCACGTAGTCCCGGCCCTCGAGCGCCGATTTGGCCTGACCACCGCGATGGAGGGCCAGGGAGCCGCGTGGGCTGGCTCCCAGGTAGATGTCGGCGTGGTTCCTGGTAGCGTTGACTAAAGAGACGACGTACTCCTTGATAAGGTCGTCCACGTAGATCTCGCGGATGGCGACCTGCGCCTCCTGGAGTTCCTCGACCTCCACCACCCGGTCGAGCGAGTCGATGGGATGGCGACGCTGCTGCGAGTCAAGGATGGACACTTCATCGCGCGCGGAGGGGTAACCCAGCCGCAGCCGCAGCAGGAAGCGGTCCAGCTGAGCCTCGGGCAGGGGAAAGGTACCCTCGTACTCGATGGGGTTCTGGGTGGCGAGCACCAGAAACGGCTGCGGCATGGGGTGGGTGATGCCGTCCACGGTGACCTGCCGCTCCTCCATCGCCTCGAGAAGGGCGGATTGCGTCTTGGGGGTGGCGCGGTTGATCTCGTCGGTGAGGAGAATCTGTGTCATCACCGGTCCGGGCCGGAACTCGAACTCCTGTGTCTTCTGGTTGTAGACGGAGACGCCGGTGATGTCACTGGGAAGCATGTCGGGCGTGAACTGGATGCGGCGGAAGGTGCAGCCGATGGAGCGGGCGAGAGCCTTCGCGAGCATGGTCTTGCCCACACCGGGCACGTCTTCGATAAGAACATGGCCTTGACATAATAGCGCGACGATGCACAGGCGCACCTCGTCGCTCTTGCCGACGATGACCTTCTCAACGTTGTCTACTACCCGCTGACCTATCTCTCTAACATCAACCATTGGGTATGCAATCTCCTGCCAGGGCTACCGCCCGGGTTACAGCGAATCCACATTGTAGCAACTACTGAGTATCTCCACAACGAGGCTCGGGGACGCCCTTGCCCGGCATCAAGTACGGCCGAACTCGCGCTCCAGTTGGCCGGCGCTGAGGTACAGCATTGTCGGACGCCCGTGGGGACAGGTACGAGGGCTGGATGTTGCCTCGAGATCGCGAAGCAGGTGCTGCATCTCGGCGTACTCGAGCCTCTGCCCCGCGCGGACGGCGGCGTGGCACACCAGCCGCACCAGGCTGTGCTCGAGCCAGCGCTCTCGGTCCGAGTGCGCCAGCGTGTCGACGAGATCCAGGAGTGCGTTCTCGATGGGCGCTCCCGCCTCGGCGAGCATGGCCGGCACCGAGCGCACCAGCAGCGCTCCCGGTCCGAACGGCTCGACCTGGAAGCCCATATCCGCCAATTGGGAAAGAAGCGTCTCGGCGCGAGCGGCGCGGTCTGGCCCCAGTTCTACCGGCAGCGGTGACAGCAGAGCCTGGCTCACCGAATCGCCGTCGCCCCGCTTCGCGAGGAAGCGCTCGTAGAGTATGCGCTCGTGGGCCGCATGCTGATCCACAAGGTACATGCCGTCGGGTCCCTCGGCCACGATATAAGTGAGCTGGATCTGCCCTACCGGCCGCAGAGGCGGAAGGGCGTGAAGCGAGGCCGGGGGCGGATCGCGGCCCTCGTCCTCGTCGGGGATCGGCCAGCTACCGCGATCCGCCCCGACCGGCATGAGGCGCAGCAACTCCTGGCGGGATGGGTCTGCCTCGACGGACGGTAGTTCGCCGAACGAGGGAACCAGGTCGGGTTGGGAGACGGCGGCCCGCAGGGCGCGCATGGTCAGCTGGAACACGCGGTCGGGCTCGGCGAAGCGCACCTCGGCCTTGGCCGGGTGGACGTTCACGTCCACAGCGGCGCCGTCTATCTCCACCAGGAGCACGGCGACGGGGTAGCGCCGACCGGGCAGCAGGTCTCGGTAGGCTTCCATCACGGCGCGGGTCAGCATGCGGTCTTGAACCAGCCGGCCGTTCACGAAGGAGTCGAGAAAGCGGGTGGTAGAACGGTGCACCGAGGGTGGGCCGGCGTACCCATGTACGCGAAGGCCGGGTTGGTCTTGGGCGAAGGGAACGAGGCTGTCGCCAATCTCCGGGCCGTACACGCGGCGGATGGCGTCCTGGAGGCCGCCGCCCAGTGTGCGCAGGGTCTCCCGGCCGTCTACGGTAAGGGAGAAGGCGACGTCGGCGTGGGCGATGGCGTAGCGCGAGACCACCGAGATCACGTTCTGGGCCTCAGTGAGGGGGCGACGGAGGAAGCGCCGGCGGGCGGGCACGTTGGAGAAGAGGTCACGGACCGTCACCACAGTGCCCTCGCCCCGAGGTTCGGACCGACGAGACTCTCGGCCGGAGTAGCGGACGCGGACGAGACTGCCCACCTCCTCGTCCCGGTGCCGGGTGGCGACGGCAACATCGGCGACGGCGGCAATGCTGGCCAGCGCTTCTCCCCGGAACCCGAGCGTCTTCAGCCGTTCGAGGTCGTCTAGCTGGGTGAGCTTGCTGGTGGCGTGGGGAAGAAAGGCCGTTTCGATCTCGGCGGCCGGGATGCCGCAACCGTCGTCGGACACGGTCAGCTCCTGCAGGCCGCCCCCGCTGACGCTGACGGCGATGCGGGTGGCGCCGGCGTCGAGCGAGTTTTCTATCAGCTCCTTGACGACCGACGCCGGACGCTCGATCACCTCGCCGGCGGCGATCTTCTCCACTACCCGGGGATCGAGAACACAGATAGGCATGGGGGCATTATACTGCAGCGTGCCGGCTTCGGCAGGAGTCCTGATCGTCGCCGGCGACGTGCCTGGTCTGGCAGGGTCGCTTGGGAGAGAGGGGCCGCTCCGTTGGGAGGATGCCCTTGGATAGGGGAGGAGGACTCGGCGGCGGTGCGGCCACGTTTGTCGGTAACTGGGGAGCGTGCTAGAATGTATTGTTGGCTGGCGATCATGATGTTGGAGGATTGTGCGTGCAGGTGCGTCGCACCCAGGACCCAGAGTACTGGAAGGAATACCGTCTAGACGAGACCGATACCGAAGCGGTCAGGGACCTGATCGTCGAGGCGGCCAGACCACTGCCCCTGGAAGAACTAGCCCGGGCGGTTGTCTTCCGGAGGGTCCATGGTGAGCGAGAGAAGCTGCGACGGCTCATGGAACAGGGGCGGTTCTATCGCCCGGCGGACTCCTATGAGCTGGGAGAGGAACTCATCTTCGCCGCCTTCGACCTGGCTACCGGTGTGGTGACGGGCAAGCGAGACGCCTTCTGGCCGGGGCACTCGCCCTTCAAGGTCATTGCCGTCGAACTCGGGGGCGAGACGCGCGAGTTCGCATCCGAGTACGTGGAGGAGCATCCGCTCAACCAGGCTTCGCACGGGCCCGATGGGGCCGAGGAAGGTCTGGCTCCGGAGGACGTGTATCTAGCCAATCGGGTCGCAGCGGAGTCGGCTGTGGCGGCCGCGCTGGCCGAGCGCTCGACCGAGTTCAGGGCCTGGGACGGCCTCTGGTTGGCGCTTGAGTCCATGCCCGAAGTGCACGTGGGATACCTCAACTTGGCCGAGGCGGTCATTGAGGTGGCATGGGAAGAGGGGCGCGCCGGGTCGGGCCAGCAGTCAGCGTTGTCCACCAGCACCATCATTGAGCAGATTGAGCTCAAGGGCAGCAGCCAGGAAGCCGCCGTCTTCGCGCTTGAGTTGGCGTTGAGCAGCGACGAACGCTTTGTCGATGTGGGCAGCGATGGTGAGCACTCCTGGCTCCTGCGGCGCCTGATTCCACCCCAAGTCCTCGAGGTGCCGGAGCGGCTCCAGTACGAGCCGATCCCCTTCAGCATGGAGGCCATCCCGACCGAGGCGTTGGAGCTGGTTTGGTCCTTCCCTGATGAGCAGAGCGTCGTCGGCCGCGATGCCCCGGCCGCTGAGGCCGCCGTGAGCCGCGCCGAGATCGCGCTGCCCTATCCGCACCGAAGGGCCGGTACCTTACCGCTCGCCGGGCCGGTGGCGGCCGTGCTGCCTCGGCGCAGCGATGGCGTCAGCGTGGTCACGCTGGTCGATGAGACCAACGACGAGCGCATGACGGCTTGGGTGGCCCATTCGGGCGGCTACATATACGGCCTCGCCGACTGGTACGAGAGGCACGACGTACCCTGCGGCGGGTTCCTGTCGCTCGAGCGAACCAAGCGCCCCGGCCTCCTCAAGATCGAATATCGGGGCAAGCGCCGCACCCAGCGCGAGTACGTGCGAGTGGCGGTGGCGACCGATTCGGAGCTTACCTTCGAGATGCGACGTCAGCCCATGTCGGTCGAGTTCGACGAGACGGTCATAATGCTGGACGACTCCGAGGCCGCCTCGGACCGACTTTGGCTCCAGACGCGTTCGGCGCGGACGCCACTGGCGGATATCTTGCGCCAGATCTTCGCGCAGTTGGCCAAGCTCAGCCCCCAGGGAACGGTCCACCTGAACACCCTCTGCTCGGCCATCAACGTCCTGCGCCGGTGCCCGCCCGAGCCGATACTGGCTGAGTTATCGCTGGACTGGCGTTACGTTGGGGTCGGCAACGGGTACTACGCCCTGGACGAACGAGCCCTCTCACAGGAGCGTTAGTTAGATGCAGCTGAAGCCAACCGCTAACACGCGGTTCAGGATAGACCTTGATTGGTGGGATCGGGAAGGGCGCAGCTTTCGGGTAGAGCTGTGGAATCACCTTTGCCCGGAGTGCCGCCAGCGCTTCGTATCCTACCGAGATACCGAGACCATCGACTGGGTAGACCCGGAGACGGCCGAAGTCATGCGGGTGGACGGACTGTGGCATAGCCTGCGCCACTGCTGCTCCGAACGCCCCGAGTACTTGGCCAGCGACGTAAGCCTCTCCACAGCGATCTTCAGGCTCTTCCTCGCCAACGGCAATGAACCGCTCTCGGCCCTGGATATATGGCAGCGCTTGGCCCGGCGAGATCCGGACACGATTCTCCGTCTGTTGCTTCGGGGTAGGTCCTACTACGGCATCCGCGTGTTCGACGAGCAAGCCTGAGGCGGCGCCATGCCACTGTACGAGTACGTGTGCGGGCAATGTGGTGCCCATCGCGAGGCGCTGCGCAGCTCGTCCCTGGCAGACGAGCCCATCGAGTGTGAGCGGTGCGGATCTGACGACTCCAGCCGGCAGCTGTCTCGCTTCTGCGCGATGAGCGCCGGGGCCGACGGCGGTCACTCCATCGCCGGCGGCGGCTGCGGATCTTGCGCCGGAGGGCACTGCGCCACCTGCGGATCGCACTGAGCCGCCGCGCACTCACCCGCTGGGGGCAGGCTAGCCCAGCCCCCTCACAAGCGCTCGGGAGGCAGAGGCGATGGCCGTAGTGACTGTATCGAGGCAAACCGGCAGCGATGGCGACGATGTCGCTCGCATGGTGGCGGCTGATCTGGGCGTTCCTTACGCTGCACGGGAGATCATCGAGAAAGCGGCCTTCCAGGCTGGGCTGCCTCAGGAAGTGCTGGACGCGAAGGAGAAGGAGTCCTCCCAGGAGAGGACCTTCGCCACCAGCGACATGGTGGGGCTGGTCCGGCGCAGCCAGACCGGTCGCCGGCAGCAACTGGCCGACTCGCTCTACCTTCAGTACGTGAGTGAGGCAGTGCGGCAGTTCGCGGCTGACTCCTGCGTGATCGCCGGCCGCGGTTCACAGTTCATTCTGCAGGACCGGCCCGATGCCGTCCACGTGCACATCTATGCCCCTGAGGCCTTCCGCGTGGCGCGGATGATGCAGTTGGAGCAGCTGTCTCGTGAGGCGGCACAGCGTGCCGTACGCATCGGCGACGCCGAGAGGGCTGCATTCACCAAGCGCTACTTCAACAACGCGAACTGGCGTAACCCGGACTACTACAACCTTATGGTGGATACCGGCCGCATCGGCGTCGATGCCGCGGCGGCGATCATCGTGGCCGCCGCCCGGTCTCTGGGCTGAGCGAGCCCGCAGAGACGCCAGGGGATGGACATCCCTGTTCGCGTTTTTGACATTCTTGGCCGTATTGACTACAATGATAGCTTGGTAGGGAAGCGGCTGGTACACGGCAGGTTGGGCCACGAGGCAGACATAAGCAAGCACCGGGCGGTGCCCACAGGTGGCATGGGGCGATACTCCTTTTACACCTCTTTCCTTTCGGCAACAACAGATACTGATCACCACAATCGCGCGGCGCTCCTGGTCGGGCGTCGCTTCGCGTCCCCCTGAGACGTCCAGGCGGGACTTAGGTTGCGCAAGGGGGCGGCGGGAGCCGCTTTCGGTGCTCGGGCCGGTTCAGTGACGGCCGGGTTCGTCGCTGCGACCTGGACACTCTCGTGTGCGCGAGCCGCGTGCGCACGGATGACGTCGGCGCAAGGGCACGTTTCCTCTGGAAGGAGAATTGGCGACTATGTTTGACGCTGGCAACGGCAATCGCAAGTCCTACGGCAAGATCCACGAGGCACTAGCCCTGCCGCCCCTCATCGAGGTGCAGCGGGACTCTTTCGAGTGGCTAGCTGAGGAGGGGTTGCGGGACCTATTTGATGAAGTTTCTCCCATTGTTAGCTTCAATAAGCAGCTCGAACTGAAACTTGGCAGCTACCGCTTTGGCGACCCTGCCTACGACGAGGCCCAGTGTCGCGAGCGCGACATGAGCTTCGCCGCCCCGCTCTGGGTGACGATGCGCCTGGAGAATCGTGAGACCGGTGAGATCTCCGAGCAAGAGGTCTTCATGGGGGACTTCCCCCTCATGACGGAGAACGGCACCTTCATCATCAACGGGGCCGAGCGGGTGGTAGTGTCTCAGCTGATTCGCTCGCCGGGCTGCTACTTCACCATGGACGAGGACCGTACTACCGGGCGTCACCTCTGCATGGCGAAGCTCATCCCGGACCGTGGCGCTTGGCTGGAGTTTGAGACCAGTCGGCGCGACATCATCTCGGTGAAGGTGGACCGCAAGCGCAAGCTGCCGGTCACCCTGATGCTGCGCGCCCTGGGCGCGGTTGAGGATGGCCTGATCAACAGCCCTATCGTGGAAGGCACCGACGAAGAACTCCTGAACCTCTTCGAGGACATGGAGCTATCGGAAGAGCACGACTATTTGACCACGACCATCGAGCGCGACCCGACCAAGACCGCAGCTGAGGCGGTTATGGAGTTCTACCGGCGTCTGCGCCCGGGCGATCCGGTCACGCCCGATAACGCCCGCAACTTCCTCTACGGCCTGCTCTTCGACCCGCGTCGCTATGATCTCAGCCGGGTGGGGCGATACATGCTCAACCGCCGGCTGCGGCCCGGGAGCGAGGAGACGCGTCGCACGCTGGTCAAGGACGACTTGGTGGCCATAGTGCGGCGGATGGTCAAGCTGAACACCGAGGATGCGCCTCAGGGTGACGACATCGACCACTTGGGCAACCGCCGCGTCAAGACGGTGGGCGAGCTGATTCAGAACCACCTCCGCATCGGTCTGTTGCGGATGGAGCGGGTCGTGCGCGAGCGCATGAGCATCCGCGACCCGGAGCGTCTGACGCCCATCTCGCTGGTTAACATCCGACCAGTGGTGGCGGCGATGCGCGAGTTCTTCGGCGGCAGCCAGCTTTCGCAGTTCATGGATCAGACTAACCCGCTGGCGGAGCTGAACAACAAGCGCCGTCTGTCGGCTCTGGGACCGGGAGGTCTCCACCGAGACCGCGCCGGCTTCGACGTCCGCGACGTGCATCACAGCCACTACGGGCGCATCTGCCCGGTGGAGACTCCCGAAGGGCCGAACATCGGCCTCATCGGGTCGTTGGCCACCTTCGGTAGGGTTAACGAGTACGGTTTCGTCGAGACGCCTTACCGCAAGGTGATCAACCGGGTCACCAACTCGCCGGACGACCTTCTGGGCGAGATTCTGCGCGAGGACGTGGTGCAGGACGAGGAGACCATCGCCACCTCCGGCACACGCATCGACGAGGACCTGGCGCTTCGCCTGTCGCAGCTGCCCCGCACCGACTTCCTGGTGCAGCCGCGCGTCACGGCGGATGTCATCTACCTGAGCGCCGATGAGGAGGAGCAGTTCGTCATCGCCCAGGCCAACACGTCCTTGGACGAGGAGGGACGCTTCCTCGAGGCGCGCGTCGACACCCGCCAGGGCGACAGCTACGCCATGCAGCCGGCCGAGCGCGTCAGCTACATGGACGTGTCTCCCAAGCAGGTGGTGGGTGTGTCGGCCGCTCTGATCCCCTTCCTGGAGCACGACGACGCCAACCGCGCCCTGATGGGATCGAACATGCAGCGGCAGGCAGTTCCGCTGCTGAAGCCGGATGCCAGTCTGGTGGGAACGGGCGTAGAAGGCCGTGCCGCTCAAGACTCGGGCCAGGTGCTGTTGGCCGAGGACGACGGAGAGATCACCTCGGTAACCGGTGACAGAATCGTGCTGGCTACCGACGACGGGCGGGAAGTCCAGTACCACTTGCGACGGTTCCGCCGCTCAAACCAGAGTACCTGCATCGACCAACGCCCCATCGTGTTCCGCGGTCAGCGCGTGACGCGCGGGCAGCCGCTGGCGGACAGCTCGTCCACCCGGAACGGTGAGTTGGCGCTCGGCCAGAATGTGCTGGCGGCTTTCATCTCCTGGGAGGGCGGCAACTACGAGGACGCTATCCTCATCTCGGAAGAGCTGGTACGCGATGATAAGTACAGCTCCATCCACATAGAGAAGCACGAGATCGAGGCGCGCGACACGAAGCTGGGCCCGGAGGAGATCACTCGCGACATTCCCAACGTCGGTGAGGATGCGCTGGCGGACCTCGACGAGGAAGGCATCGTGCGCATCGGTGCCGAGGTGGGACCGGGAGACATCTTGGTGGGCAAGATTACCCCCAAGGGAGAGACGGAGCTCACTCCGGAAGAGAAGCTGCTCCGTGCCATCTTCGGCGAGAAGGCCCGCGAGGTGAAGGACTCTTCATTGCGGTTGCCTCACGGCGAGAAGGGCAAGGTCGTGGATGTGAAGGTCTTCACCCGCGAAGAGCACCGCGACCTGCCGGCCGGCGTGGACAAGATGGTGCGCGTGAGCGTGGCGCAGCGGCGCAAGCTCACTGAAGGCGACAAGATGTCGGGACGGCACGGCAACAAGGGAGTGGTCTCTCGGATAGTGCCCGTCGCCGATATGCCTTTCCTTGATGACGGAACTGCAGTGCAGATCATCCTCAACCCGCTGGGCGTCCCGGGCCGCATGAACATCGGCCAAATCATGGAGACGCATCTCGGCTGGGCTGCTGATCGTCTGGGTTTCCAGGCGGTCACTCCGGTGTTCGATGGCGCCAGCGAGCGTGAGATCGCCGCCGAGTTGGGCCGAGCCTATCTGATGGGCCGAGCCTGGCAAGACGTCCGCGACCGCGCCTGGGAGTGGGCCGAGTCCATCGGAGTTGAGGAAGACGAGGTCCAGGACGACGACGAAATGCGAGCCCTGTACGTCACGGCCCACTACAATGGCCATGACTCCGAGCGGCTGATGTCCGACCGAGACTACGCCCGCCAGGTGGTTCTGCGGCAGTGGCTCAGCGAGCGCGGCTATGACCCGGACCTGGTAGTCCCGGAGTCGAGCCCGACCAAGCTGGCGGACCGGGCGGCCTCTGACGAAGCGGCCCGTAACGCCTGCTGGCGTACTTGGATGGAGGAACACGACCGCGACGCGTCAGGGATCGCCGATGAGGAACTGGAGACAGAAGCGCAGCGAGTGCAGCAGGAGACGGGCTGGCCGGTGCCGACCACCGGAAAGATGCGCCTCTACGATGGCAAAACGGGAGAGCCCTTCGATCAGCCGGTGACGGTCGGCTACATCAACATGATGAAGCTGTTCCACCTGGTTGAGGACAAGGTCCATGCTCGTTCGACGGGACCCTACTCGCTGGTGACCCAGCAGCCGCTCGGCGGCAAGGCGCAGTTCGGCGGACAGCGCTTCGGAGAGATGGAAGTCTGGGCGCTCGAAGCCTATGGTGCCGCCTACACCTTGCAGGAGATGCTAACTATCAAGTCCGACGATGTCACCGGTCGTGTGAAGACCTACGAGGCCATCGTCAAGGGTGAGGCCATAGAGCCGCCGGGAGTGCCGGAGTCGTTCCGTGTGTTGGTTAAGGAGATGCAGAGTCTGGGCTTGTCCATTCAGGTGTTTGACGGTAAGGGCCAGACGATCGAGTTCGGCAAGGAGCAGCCCGAGGAGCGTGTGCCTCGCCTGCCCGGCGGCTTGACCGGATTGCCCGGACTGACTAGGGGAGGATAGCTTTGGAAGTCAATGACTTCAGTCGTATCAGAATCAGCCTAGCCTCACCTGAGGAGATGCTGTCATGGTCGTATGGCGAGGTTACCAAGCCGGAGACCATCAATTACCGGACCCTGCGGCCCGAACGCGACGGCCTCTTCTGCGAGCGCATCTTTGGTCCGACCCGCGACTTCGAGTGCTACTGCGGTAAGTACAAGCGCGTACGTTATCGTGGAGTGGTCTGCGACAAGTGCGGCGTGGAAGTTACCCGCAAGGAAGTGCGGCGGGAGCGCATGGGGCATATCAAGCTAGCGGCCCCGGTGGCGCACATCTGGTACGTGAAGGGAGTTCCCAGCCGACTGGGATTGCTCCTGAACATATCGCCGCGCAACCTGGAGCGCATCCTCTACTTCGCCCAATACATCATCTACGACGTCAACGAGGATATGCGCACCCGTACCATGCAGCGGCTGCAGAAGGAGGCCTCGACGGCCATCCAGGCGCTCGAGCAGCAGGCTGAGCAGCGGGTGGAGGCTGAGATCGGCACGTCGGTGGAGGCGCAGCTCCAAGAGCTGGACGCTGAGATCGAAGAGACGAAGGCCGCCATCGAGAAGGACATGAACGACCGGGCCGACGCCGTCATGAGCGAGACCCGAACGCTCCAGGAGTGGCTGGAGGAGCACATGGGCGTGCCCTCGCCCAAGGCAGTGCGGGTCAGCAGCCTGGACCGCGACCTGCTTCGCGAAGGAGAGACGGTCTCCCAGGAGCACGTGCACAGCCTGAAGGGGTGGGTCGAAGAGCGTCTGACGACTCTCAAGACCGATGCCGACTCCAGGCTGGAGGAAGTCCGGCGCACCCTTGGTGGCCAGCGGGAGCGAGCGGAGTTTGAGCGGACTCAGCAGTCCGAGGGCATCCGAATGGAGGCGCAGCGCGAGGCGGACAAGATAACGGCCAAGCTGCAGGAGCAGCTGGATGAACTGAAGGCCATCCGCGAGCGCGAGCTGATCTCCGAGACGCACTACTACGACCTGGCCGTGAAGTGGGGGAACATCTTCTCTGCCGGAATGGGGGCCGAGGCGGTCTACGAGATCGTTCGCAAGGTAGACCTGGATAAGCTGGCCGAGGAACTGCGGATCGAGCTGCGCACCACGCACTCCAAGGCGCGGCGGCAGAAGGCCGCCAAGCGGCTGCGGGTGGTGGAGTCGTTCCGTAAGTCGGGCGCGCGCCCGGAGTGGATGATCCTAACCACACTGCCGGTGATCCCGCCCGACCTGCGCCCGATGGTGCAGCTGGACGGCGGCCGTTTCGCCACCAGCGACCTCAATGACCTGTATCGCCGAGTCATCAACCGCAACAACCGGCTCAAGAGGCTGCTGGAGCTGGGCGCACCGGACGTGATCGTTCGGAACGAGAAGCGTATGCTGCAGGAGGCGGTGGACTCGCTCATCGACAACGGCCGCCGCGGCCGCATGGTCTCTCGCTCCGGGCGACGTAAGCTCAAGTCTCTGTCGGACATGCTCAAGGGCAAGCAGGGCCGCTTCCGCCGTAACCTGCTCGGCAAGCGCGTGGACTACTCCGGGCGTTCGGTCATCGTGGTCGGCCCCGATCTGGCCCTGCACCAGTGTGGTCTGCCCAAGACCATGGCGCTGGAGCTGTTCAAGCCCTTCGTGATGAGGCGGCTGGTGGAGCGCGAGGTGGCGCACAACATCAAGAGCGCCAAGCGCATGGTGGAGCGTATGGCTCCTGAGGTGTGGGACATCCTCGCTGAGGTCGTGAAGGATCGCCCCGTCCTGCTGAACCGCGCGCCTACGTTGCACCGTCTGGGCATCCAGGCCTTCGAGGTGGTGCTGATCGAGGGCAACGCCATTCAGATCCATCCACTCGTCTGCTCGGCCTTCAACGCCGACTTCGACGGGGATCAGATGGCCGTACACGTGCCGCTGTCCGATCGCGCAGTGAAGGAAGCGCGCGAGATCATGTTGGCTTCGGTCAACCTGCTCAAGCCGGCCAGCGGTGAGCCGATCGTAGGGCCCACGAAGGACATGGTCCTCGGCTGCCACTACCTGACAAGCGAGCGCCTCGGCGCCAAGGGCGAGGGCAAGGCCTTCTCCAGCGCCGACGAAGTGGAGACGGCTCTCGCCGTCGGCCTGGTACATCCGCGGGCACGCATCAAGCTGCGCCTGACGCAGCCGGACGGCACCTCGGAGACGCTGGAGACGACTGCCGGTCGAGTGATCTTCAACTCGATGCTGCCGGAAGAACTGCGGTTCGTGAATCGAGTGATGGACAAGTCGGCGCTGAGCGAGCTTGTGGGCAACTGCTACACCCGCTTGGGTGAGGAGCCCACGGCCCTAATGGTGGACCGGATCAAGCACGTCGGATTCCGCTACGCCACCCAGTCCGGCACGACCATCGCCGTGAGCGACATCCAGGTGCCCGAGGTGAAGGAATCCATCATCGCTGAAGCGACGGCCCGGGTGGAGGACCTAGATCGGCTCTTCCGTCGGGGTCTAATCACCGAGATGGAGAAGTACCAGCGCACCGTGGCCATCTGGAGCAAGGCGAAGGACGACCTCACCGACGCAGTACAGAAGAACCTGTCGCCGTCGGACTCCTTGGGAGCCATGGCGGCCTCCGGGGCGACCAAGGGCGGCATCGGTCCGATCTCGCAGTTGGCCGGTATGCGCGGCCTGATGGGCGACCCGTCCGGCCGCATCATCGCGCTGCCCATCCGTTCGAGCTTCCGCGAGGGTCTGACGGCTCTGGAGTACTTCCTCTCCACGCACGGAGCCCGGAAGGGCCAGGCAGATACGGCTCTGCGCACGGCTGATGCCGGCTACCTAACGCGACGACTGGTGGACGTGGCGCAGGACGTCATCATCGAGATGGAAGACTGCGGTACCGACCAGGGCGTATGGATCGATCGGCCGTCTTCGGAGCGCCTCGGCGAGTCCTTTGCCGAGCGCCTCACCCACCGGGTGGCCGGCGCGGCAGTGGTGGATGAGCAGACGGGCGAGATCATCGTGGACCGGAACGAACTCATCACTGAGGATCTGGCGCATCGCATCATGGAGATGGGCGTCGAGCAAGTGCTTGTCCGCTCGCCGCTAACTTGCGAGGCCCGACATGGCCTGTGCCAGCTCTGCTATGGCGGAGACCTGGCGCGTGGCGACATGATCGCCATGGGCGAGGCGGTGGGTATCATCGCGGCCCAGAGCATCGGCGAGCCCGGCACGCAGCTTACGCTGCGTACCTTCCACACCGGTGGTGTGGCCGACCGTGAGGACATCACGCGAGGCCTGCCGCGAGTGGAGGAGCTGTTCGAGGCCCGCATTCCCAAGGGCGAGGCCGTGATCGCCGACATCGACGGTACGGTCAACGTTTTCTGGGATGGTGAGGTCCGGAAGCTGAGGATTACCTCCTCTTCCGCCCGCACCGAGGAGCATCTCATCCCGGAGGGACACGAGCTGCTGCTCAGCGATGGAGACCACGTTCCCAGTGGATCGGCCATCTCTCGGGATCGCGAGGACCCCACCAAGACCGTGATGGCGGAGCACCCGGGCACGGTGTTCTTCGAGGACGACAAGGCCATCGTTCGCTACGACGAGACCATCGAGGAGGAGTACGAGATACCGGCCTCGGCTCGTCTTCGTGTGGAAGAGGGCCAGACAGTCCAGGCGGGCGAGCAGTTGACCGAGGGCTCCAAGAACCCGCGGGAACTGCTGCGGGTGCTCGGCCGCGGCGCCGTCCAGAACTATCTTCTGGAGGAAGTGCAGTCGGTGTACCGAGCCCAGGGCGTGGTGATCCACGACAAGCATATCGAGTTGATCGTGCGCAAGATGCTCAACAAGGTGCGGGTGCGCACCCCGGGCGACACGGAATTCCTGCCGGGCGAGCTGGTGGAGCGCAACCGTTTCGAAGAGGTCAATGGTGAGGTGGTGGAGCAGGGAGGCGATCCCTCCACCGGCCAGGACGTCCTGCTGGGGATAACCAAGGGCGCTCTGAGCACCGATAGCTTCCTGGCGGCGGCCTCCTTCCAGGAGACCACACGAGTCCTCGCCGACGCTGCCGTTCGCGGCGCGGTGGACGAACTCCGCGGTCTGAAGGAGAGCGTCATCATCGGTAAGCTGATCCCGGTGGGCACCGGCCTGCTGCCTGGCTATGGCCAGGAGGCCCAACTTGCCGCCGGTGACGACGAGAATGTTCTGGGGCTGGGCGAGACGGAACTGGTACCCGAGCTCGAGGCGGGCGAAGAACCGGAACCGACCCTGGATCAGGAGCCTGACGCCGCCGGCTAGCACTTCCGGCCGCACACGAGAGGGCTCGACGACAACAAGGCGGGGGCAGCCGGATAGGCTGCCTCCGCTTCGTTGTGGACGGGCGGCTCAGCCGTTCAGCGAAGGGTAGAGCTTGAGGGCGTTGTCACGGTAGAGCTTCGCCAACACGTCGTCGGGCAGGCCGACGCCGGAGATGTTCCAGCGACCCTGCCTCGGTGGGACCTCGGGACCGTGCGGGAAGTAGTCGTCGAAGGTCTCGAGGAAGCGGAAGTAGTAGGGGTACCAGGGACCGAGCGGTGGGCGGTCGGTTCCAAAGACAACACGATCCTGGAAGTCGATGAGGAAGCGGCGGGCGAAGTGCGGCTGCCGGCCCAACTCGGCGATCCGTTCCGAAATGTCGACGTAGACGTTGGGGTGAGGGGTGAGCAGTTGGTCGGCGACCCACGCCAGGTTCTCGGCGTAGCTGCCTACGTGGGCAACCTGAAACACGGTGCGTGCGTTGGTGCCTACCAGGCCGATCAGCTGGTCCATGAGGGACTCGAAGGTGGGGAACTGGGGCCCGTACCAGCTCCACTCGGGCCGGAGGTGGAGCTCATCCCAGCGCTCGTTGAAGCGGTCGAGCGGGCGGAAAAAGGCCACCGGGTCGGCGGTATGGATGAGGACCGTGGCGCCGGCGTCGGCCGCGACGGCCCATAGCTCGCCCAGTCGGGGATCATCGACCGGGATTAGCCGGCCGTGCTCGTCCCGGTGGCGCAGCCCCAGTCCCTTGGAGACCTTGAGACCGTCGGCGCCGAGGGCCAAGGCGCTGGCCAACTGCTCGGCCAGTACCGCCGGCCAGCCGGGCTCCGCACACACGGACCAGTCGAGGACGGCGAGCACGGCCATCCGGCCGCGATGGGCTTCCTTATAGGAGGTGAGGGCGGACCGCAGCCGTTCCGGGCGGCCGTCCAGGTCAACGAGGCCGCGGAGGTTGCGCCGGTCCATCATGTCAATGAGTTGCTGCGGCGACTGGAGAGTCCAGGCCGGGTCGTAGGCATCCTCGGCGTGGAGGGCGAGGTGGTTGTGGGCGTCGATGGCCGGGAATCGCGCCCGTTCCGGCCTGTGCTCCGGCAGGACAAGCTGCGACTGAGGCTCGAACTGCGACAGGGGCAACGATCGGTCCACGTCTGCTCCTCAGTTGGCTGGTAGGTGGTGTCCGACGGGCCGGCGAACGTCTCGGTGAGGCCAGTGATACCGCGCGAGCGGGGCGCCGTCAAGCGGCGATCCTCCGCGGCGGGCACGTCAGGGTGCGTTTGCGCGAGCTAGGGCCCCGTGCTAGAATCCACAGTCGGCAATCACGCCGCAGAGACACCGAGCACGGCATATGTGCCGCGTGTCCATCGCTAGAGGAGGAAGGCTTGCCAACAGTAAATCAACTGGTGCGTAAAGGGCGCAAGGCAACGGGCAAGGCATCCAAGGCTCCCGCGCTTCAGTACAGCTACAACAGCCAAGAGCGACGCACGAAGCGCGTGGCCAAGGGTAACCCCCAGAAGCGTGGCGTCTGTACCCAGGTTCGCACGACTACGCCCAGGAAGCCCAACTCCGCGCTGCGGAAGGTGGCTAGGGTGCGGTTGAGCAACCAGATAGAAGTGACTGCATACATCGGGGGCGAGGGCCACAACCTCCAGGAGCACAACGTGGTTCTGGTGCGCGGCGGCCGCGTGAAGGACGTGCCCGGTGTTCGGTATCACATAGTCCGCGGTGCGCTGGACTCCTCCGGAGTCAACGGCCGCAACCAGGGCCGGTCCAAGTACGGTTCGAAGAGGCCTAAGAAGTAGTATCTCGGTGGCGCGATGCGCCCTCGCCCTCCTATCCGGGCGGTGGGCGCTTTCCCCGGGCCCAGGTGGCTACCGAGCCGCCAGGTACGGGACCTCGCGCCGAGCTTGCTGCAACTAGCTTCTCCCGATCGTCCACCATGGTACGGCCAGCAGAATGATGAAGGGGGCATATGGCCCCGGCGGCGGCATGCGCATTGCTGCCAGTGAGGAGGAAAGGTATGCCTCGACGGTACAGACCGCCTCGACGCGAGATTGAGCCGGATCCTCGGTTCGGCAGTGAGTTGCTGACCCGGTTCGTGAACAAGCTCATGCGCGGGGGCAAGAAGAGCGTCGCATTGAGTGTCTGTTACGACGCCTTTGACGCAATTGAGCAGCGGGCGCGCCGCAGCCCTCTCGACGTGTTCGAGCAGGCGGTGCGTAATGCCACTCCGATGATCGAGGTCAAGCCCCGTCGAGTGGGTGGCGCCACCTACCAGGTGCCTATGGAAGTAGCGCCGCACCGGCGCACGGCTTTGGCACTGCGGTGGCTGGTGAATGCCTCGCGGCAGCGGCCCGGGCGCTCCATGGCCGAGAAGTTGGCGGCGGAGCTCATGGACGCGGCTAATGGCGAGGGTTCGGCGATCCGTCGTAAGGAAGAGACCCACCGTATGGCCGAGGCCAACCGCGCCTTCGCCCACTATCGCTGGTAGATTGCATTAGTCTGGTGAGATTGAGCTAACGTGAGCAGTTACCCCATCGAGAAGACCCGCAATATCGGCGTCATAGCGCATATCGACGCTGGAAAGACTACCACTACCGAGCGCATGCTGTTCTATACCGGTAGAACCCATCAGCTGGGCAACGTTGATGAGGGGACCACGGTTACGGACTGGATGGAGCAGGAGCGGGAGCGGGGCATTACCATCACGTCTGCGGCGGTCACTTGTTACTGGCGCGACTACGAGATCAACATCATCGACACGCCAGGGCACATCGACTTCACCGCGGAAGTGCAGCGGGCGCTGCGAGTCCTCGATGGTGGGGTTGTCGTATTCGATGCGGTGGCCGGTGTGGAGCCGCAGTCGGAGACGGTGTGGCGGCAGGCGGACCGGTTCAGGGTGCCGCGGATCAGCTTCGTCAACAAGATGGACCGCGTCGGCGCCGACTTCTGGCGCACGATCGGCATGATCCGTGATCGGCTGGGGGCCAACCCGGTGGCGGTGCAACTGCCCATCGGGTCGGAAGCTTCCTTTTCCGGCATCGTCGACCTGATTGGTATGACTGCCTGGACTTACGTCGGTGAGACCGGCTCGAAGGCTGAGACGACCGAGATCCCCGCCGACATGGCGGAGGAGGTGGCTCGGCGACGCGACGAGTTGGTGGAAGCGATCGCCAGCCACGACGACCACATCCTCGGCCGCTATCTGGAAGGCGAGGAACTGAGTGCGGAAGAGCTGATGGCGGGACTGCGTCGCTGCACCATTGCCGGCACGCTGGTCCCGGTGCTCTGCGGGTCATCGCTGCGCAACAAGGGCGTGCAGCGTCTCCTGGATGCGGTGGTTGACTATCTGCCCTCGCCGGCCGAGGTCCCTCCCGTTACGGGCGTGAACCCGGACAGTGACGAGCCGGTAGAGCGACGGGCGACGTTTGACGAGCCCTTCAGCGCCCTAGTGTTCAAGATCGTGGCTGACCCTTACGCCGGTCGCTTAGCCTACCTGCGAGTCTACTCCGGGCGGGCCAAGACGGGCGACACGGTGCTCAACGCGAGCCGCGGTCGCCGGCAGCGTCTGCCGCGTCTGCTGCGGATGTATGCCAACCGGCGCGAGGAAGTCACCGAGATCGTGGCCAGCGACATCGTGGCTACGGTGGGCGTGCGGGACGTAGCTACGGGAGACACGCTGTGCGACGTTCAGCATCCCGTCCTGCTGGAGTCGATCAGCTTCCCCGAGCCGGTGATCTCGGTGGCCATCGAGCCCAAGACCAAGGCCGACCAGGACAAGATGGGCGAGGCCCTGTTCAAGCTATCCGAAGAGGACCCGACCTTCCGCATCCACAACGACGAGACTACGGGCCAGACGCTCATCTCTGGTATGGGCGAGCTGCACCTTGAAGTGCTGATCGACCGGATGCGCCGCGAGTATGGGGTCAGCGCCCATGTCGGTAGCCCCCAAGTCGCCTATCGCGAGACGATCACGCGCGCCGTCACGGCCGAGGGTCGCTTCGTGCGGCAGACGGGCGGGCGAGGCCAGTATGGGCACGTAGAGATCGAGCTCGAGCCGCTCGGTAAGGGCACGGGCCTGGAGTTCGAGGACGCTACCGTAGGCGGATCGGTGCCGCGGGAGTACATCCCCTCTGTCAAGCAGGGGATCGAAGAGGCGGCCAGCGCCGGAGTTATGGCGGGCTATCCAGTAACCGACGTGAAGGTGAGTTTGGTGGATGGTTCGTACCATCCGGTGGACTCCTCCGAGATGGCGTTCCGGATCGCCGGTAGCATGGCCTTCCGTGAGGCAGTGGCGAAGGCGGGCCCGATCCTGCTGGAGCCGGTCATGAAGGTCGAGGCGGTCATTCCCGAGACTGCGGTGGGTGACATCATCGGCAGTCTGCAGCAGCGGCGAGCGGAGATCCAGGGTATTGGACAGCGTCCCGGCGCGGCGCAGTCAGTGGAAGCGCTGGTCCCGATGTCCGAGCTCTTCGGGTACACGACAGAGCTGCGGTCGCTGACGCAGGGACGAGGGACCTTCACCATGGAGTTCCACCACTACGGCGCTGTGCCGCAAGAGGTGGTCAAGCGGCTCGTTGGCTGAGCCGGCTGGTGTCAGGGTTGCGGAGCCGAAGTAGGCAACTATAATACTAAGGTTTGCCCCCCAGCCGGTGGGTAGGTGGGCACAGTACCTGAGGAGGTACCGATGGCGAAGGAGCGGTTTGTACGGACAAAGCCGCACGTAAACGTGGGGACGATTGGGCACATTGAC